>Ga0075426_10000009_pt1 | contig 194931 bp, 172 predicted proteins | sample SoiMethybrSBSTD5_FD_75304 | JGI IMG/M metagenome (GOLD analysis project Ga0075426, IMG submission 75304) | Bulk soil microbial communities from a Populus tree surrounding site in Tennessee, USA - Soil MetaG P. TD hybrid SBSTD5 | ecosystem: Environmental > Terrestrial > Soil > Tree plantation... | reverse complement strand
GAGTAGCCGGTGGTCGGAGCGCAGCGAAGACCACCGGTACCGAGTGATCTGCCATGCAACCTGGAGGGTTGCGAGAGAGTAGCCGGTGGTCGGAGCGCAGCGAAGACCACCGGTACCGAGTCATCTCGATGTGCACCCTGAAAGGGTGCCAGACATCCCTGAGGATCTTGCACCCCGCCAGGGTGCTGTTGTTATTTCCATGCTTTCCGGTGGTCTGCGCTACGCTCTAACCACCGGCTACTCTCTATCAGCCCTTCGGGCTGCACATTTCAGGTGAGTCAACTATATGAATGCCAAAATGAAGCGCTACGCCGAAAGAAATCGAGCCCTACTGCACTTCATCGTGGTGCCAACTTTATTGCTCACGGTGGCCTTGCTGGGTGGACTGCGAATAGACGCGCCAACAAAACAATTCATATTCATTGCACCGCCCTTAGTGACGCTGGTGATGGCGATCCTTTTGGGATTGCTTTTTGTGCGGGCGGGGGCCATCGACCTGCGTAGCTGGCTGGCCATCGATCAGCCGGCGCTCACAAATCTGGCGCATCTCTTGACGCTGATTGCGCTGCTCTTCGCTTCAGCGCAGGCATTCAATTCGGTTTTGCCCGAAAGCGGTTTGCTGCACTGGATGTTCTCGTTCTTTTTTCTTTGGACGCTCTGGACTAATCAGTTTTCGAGCTTCGACCCGCGGCGTTTGTTGAGAAGCATTATTGTCTTGTTCGGCACGGCCTTCGTGCTCAAGCACTTGCTGGCGGCCGGGCTCTACGCTCCCGAAGGCGGGCTGCTCAGGAGACTCGTCTCGACCCTGCTGCAGGGCATCGCCATAGATGTTCCCGCCTTTGCACCTGTGACCGGATATATCTCCTTCTTTGCCCTGGTGCTCTACGTTGTAGCTTTGCTGCTGATAGCACCCGCTCCAGCGCCACCGCCGGCGTCGGAAGTTAACCAACTAGCTGTCAGAGAAGATGCTTTGCCCGAGTAGCCGTCCGTCTAACACATCGCTACCTCATCACTCATTACTCATTACTCATCACTTAGCTTCGCTGATCTCTGGACTTCTCGCTCCTGGCTTCTGTCCTTCAATGACAAATGATAAATATCAAATGACAAATAATCTCTTCGCCCGGATCCCGCCGAACCGCTTGGTAGTAAAAGCATCGATCTGAAAGATGGGGCGTGCATTTGGGATTTCTTGCTTCTCAGTACTCAGTCCTCATTGCTCCGTCCTGCATACTGTCTCCTGACGTCCGATCCTTGGCCATGCGAGTTCGATCACGCGGAATGAGGCTTTGACTGAATGTTTCTTGCGGGGCATTGGCATCTTCCGTGATGGGTCGGCAAGAAACGAGGGATCTTATGATCGGCATCAAGACGGTTGGTCGAACTTCTTGATTTCCGACAATTGTCTTCCTGACTTGAACATCATTTCGAAGCACTCGTGCAGCGGACCAATCGTAACGCAAACGCTGTAGATTCCCATCTGAATTATGAAATGCCAACCAAGCGAGGGAATTGTTTTCAGCCTCTCAGTATTTGCCGCCCAGAAGACCCCAAGGGCGACAACAACAAAACCCATATAAGCGGCCATACTGTAAATGCTGATTTGCTGCCAGATAGAAACTGTGGCCTTCAATCGTTCAAGTCGGCCCTCAAACGTCAGGTTTCGCCGCTTCAGGTATTCGTAATCCTCGCGCGCCTGCCTACACCCGATCGTCATCATAGCGAGCGAACCATAACATGCTGCTATTAGAATACTGTCCCAATGAGAGTCAGAGGGTTCAACGAAGCGCGCGATGAAAACAACAGGAACCAGCAGAACTGCCGACCTAAACATATTCGAGCGCGCAGCCGGTCTATTCGTCGACCATTTATAGGTAAGAAATCCAACCGCACCAGCTAAGACAACCCATACGGGCCAGAACCACTTGTAATATGAAAATCCCACCCGTAGAAGCGGCGAGCAAACAATAAGAACCACCGCTAAGCCATCGAAGCACGCGACCGTAATCGCTATTCCGGGCGAGACTCCCATTAATTCTTTTTGTTCGTCGTTTGTCATTCGTGTTCAGATTACCTCTTATGCGGCCTTCTCATACAAGAACTTCTGAAATCCTGAAAAGACTCTTCCAATCTCGTCCGGCCTTCCCAGATCAGCGATGGCGTCATGAATAGAGCCGAACTTGAGACGAAGCAAAGGCGTCAGCTTCTCCTGATCGAGTTCTTCCACACCAACACTGACATAGTGCGAAAGCACGAAGTCTAAGAAAACCTGCTGCTTGCTATTGAAGTGCGTACTGATCTCAACCTTTGCCTTCGAAGCGCGTTCCTCACGGGTTAATGTCGGCAACGCGTAAGCGACGAACGCAAGAACGTCAAATAGATCACTTTTCTCTGCGTCGATGATCTTCTGCATCTCGGCCATCTGCTCTTTGCCGAACCCCTTTTCGGCTAAGCCTTGCAAAAGACGCGCTCGCGTTTCTGGCTGACTCCAAAGTGCACGCAGTTCATCTTCATTCTTAAAGAACTCAGGTAGCTTCCCAAACAGCATCTCCATGAATTGTTGCGCTGACATCGGCGTGCCGTCAGGATGCCAGAAGCTCGTAACCATCATGTGCTGGATCGACCGCTCTTTCCCATCAGCCAGCTTCACTTTCGCTTTCTTCTTACATTCGCAGGGCGACTGGCCGCAGATTTTACAAACGGGCTCTACGCATTCGCATGGACGCTTGCCGCATACAGCACAGGGTTGAAGAGGTTTCTTCTCGCACACGCAGGGGCTTGCATTGCACTTCGGACAAACCTCAGGCGCTAGCGGCGGTCCATCCCATTCAGGATCGGCGAAGTGCTCATACGCTCTCACAAAATCATAAATCGTGAAGTAGTCCTTTCCGTCATAGAGCCGTGTGCCGCGTCCAATGATCTGCTTGAACTCGATTATTGAATTGATAGGCCGCATCAGCACGATGTTGCGAATGTTTCGCGCGTCAACTCCGGTTGAGAGCTTCTGCGATGTCGTAAGGATCGTCGGAATGGTCTTTTCGTTATCCTGAAAGTCGCGCAGAAACTGCTCGCCACGTTCGCCATCGTCGGCCGTCACGCGCGCACAATAATTCGGCTCGCCGCTCACCTTCATTTGATTGATCAAATCGCGCACGCCTAGCGCATGGACTTGCGTCGCACAGAACACCAGAGTCTTCTCGTTCTGGTTGATCTGCTCCATGAAAATTTCGACGCGCTTCTTTTCACGCTCTTTGATCTCGATGATCTTATTGAAGTCTGCTTCGGTGTAGCGCTTTCCCGCCTCAATCTCGCCTTCGACTAAGGTGTCATCCGCCGTGTAAACATACTCGTCTAGCGTGGTCGAAATCTGTTTCACTTTGAATGGTGTGAGAAAACCGTCGTTAATGCCATCCTTAAGCGAATACACATGGACCGGTTCGCCGAAATATCTGTAAGTGTCTGCGTTGTCTTTGCGCTTTGGAGTTGCAGTGAGACCAAGCTGAACGGCGGGCGCAAAGTAATCCATGATGTCGCGCCAATTGCTTTCATCGTTCGCGCCGCCGCGATGACACTCATCGATTACAATGAAATCGAAGAAGTCCGGCGGATAGTCGCCGAAGTAAGGCGCAGGCTGGCCCTCTTCATCTGTGCCGCTCATAAAGGTTTGAAAGATGGTGAAGAACACGCTGGCGTTCTTTGGCACTCTTCCTTTCTTGCGGATGTCCTCGGGCTTTACTCGCGCCAGCGCATCATCGGCAAAAGCAGCGAATGATGTGAAATCGTTAAAAGCCTGCGTTGCCAGATTGTTTCGATCGGCGAGGAAAAGAACACGAGGTCTTCGCACCGGTTCGTTGCTCAGGTTCCAGCGAGTTTGAAACAGTTTCCACGCTATTTGAAAAGCGATCGAAGTCTTGCCCGTGCCAGTTGCGAGAGTAAGTAGTATTCGTTTGTCACCCTTTGCGATCCGATCCAATACACGATTCACAGAGATTTCCTGATAGTACCGGATTGACCAACTGCCGCTCTTATCTGGAAAAGGTACGGCCGCAAAGCGATCGCGCCACACGTTTACTTCCGCATAGGTTCGATTCCAAAGTTCAACAGGAGTTGGATAACGTGTTACATCGCCTTCCAAGCCTGTTTCCATGTCAACGCCGTAAAGCTTTTGGCCATTCGTTGAGTAAGCGAAGCGAGCGCCGAGTTTCGTTGCATAAGCTTTCGCCTGAGCGAGCCCGCCGGTGTAATGCTTGTCCCAAGCTTTGGCTTCAATCACTCCCAACTTCTGATTGCGATACATGAGCACGTAGTCGGCGATTTCTGCCTTGGACGGGCGACCATGTCCTTCGATTCGTCCGGGGCAGATATGCTCACGCCGCACACGGCTTCCATCGACCACGCCCCAGCCCGCTGCCTTTAGTGCGGGGTCAATGTGTTCGGCTCTGGTCTCGGCTTCGTTAAGCATTCAGCTAGCAGAACTTCAATGAATGTGGATCCAGCCTGCGGAGCAGGCGAAAGCATAAAGCCTGGGGTGAAGCGAAGCGGAACCCCAGGTCCAAGGAAGAAAAAAAATCACTAGCCCGCGAAGCGGGCGTCAGAGCGCGCGCGGTACGTTCGTGAGTACAACAACGCAACGGTTCGAATATCCGTCCACTGTCGCCCGCTCCGCGGGCTTCGAAAATCTTGGCACATCGATCCCTGGGGCTTACGCCCCAGGCTTTAAGCTTTCACCTGCTCCGCAGGCTCATCAAATCGTCGCTTGCGCTTCTTGCAGTTGTTTCAACGTCCTACCACTCGAATCCTTCCAATCGACACGGCCATTTGACGAGTTTGCAAACACAACCGACGACGCTTGAGACGGGGAGTTGAAAGTGTAGTCTTGCGTGAAACGGAATTTATTACCCTCGGAAACAAGCACTCCACGTGTCACCAGGTCCGCACGGATCCTGGTAAGGTTTGGAAAGTAATCCTTCAATGATGGTGCTTCTTCACCGGATGCGTACGAGCCCGCTTTCACTACGAATCCCTGCGGCGTGTCATAACCTGTTGCAGTAACTCCTTTTCCATGGCATGTGAGCAAAGGCGTTTCGGTTGTTGAAATGGTGACTGGACTTTGCTCAAAAGCATCAATGCCGAGCAGCGGCAGAATGCCCAACATGTTATCTAGAAAGACATTCATGTACGCGCGCTCAGCTTCCGACAGAGTAGGTTCGGTCGGCACGTTCACGTTGTCCAATTCCATCCGTTTGGCCGCTCGTGCGCGCGCAACCAGTTGAGCTTCGAGATATTGAACGTGAGCCTTGTTTAGGTTTTCAGTGCCCGCCACGAAAAAGACCACACGTGTCCAGAAATCCTTATTGGCGTAATGACCTTTCAGGCGGTCGAGAACCGGATCGCCCTCGCCAATGTAAAGCTTGTCTCCATCACCTCTCTCATGAGGCCCAACTAACAAATAGACGCCCGTTTGTTGAAACTCATCCCGGTTGCGAACGTCTGTAAAAAGAGCGCGAGGAAATACAACAGCTCTGCCAATCCTGTTGTCGCGGGTTACGAGTCGCAGACCGTCAGGATCTCCGTCAACAACAAATATGTGCAGAGAAAAAGGGGGTTGGTTATTCATGGTTGTGAACTCACAGTGCTCCGCTGAAGGCTTGGTGAAGCAGCGACTTCTTCAACGCCTCAAGCGCGGCGAGCTTCCGCTCGTAGATGGAAGCGAGGCGTTGAGTTTCTTCCCGCAAGGAATCAAGCTTGGCAACAATTCTCTTCTGAGAACTCACTGGCGGAACAGGTATGGGCCACGTTTTCACCACGGACGTATTTACGACTAGTTGTGCGGAGCCGACTCGTCGTCCTAGCAGATGCTTCTGCGCCTCCGGAGATTGAATATAGTAAATCAAGAACTTTGAAATGAGCTTTGACGCCGGCCGGACAAGGATGACGTTTGCGCAATTGGCCGGACCCAGATCATCGGGAACAAGGGCACAATTAACAGCATTAGTGAGAACTCGCGACATAAGCACATCACCTCCTCGAACCTGAGATTTCTGGAGTGTGCAGTTGAACTCATTTGTAATGTACTTGACGTCGGCAAGCTGTAGACCTCTCTTGCTTACATTCTGAGTGCGAAGAAACAACACACCGTTTGGACGGTAGTAGGGAGATGTTATGCCAACATGCCCCACGGTCACTCGCTCACAGACCTTTCCCAATTCAGTGTTGAGCCAGTCTTCACCACGCTGAGTGAACACAGACTGGAGGTGGCTTTCAAACAGAGCGCGGGTGTTTTGGAGATTCTTTTGGGCGTTGGCTTTGGAGGTGGCGAGGCCCGCAAACGCTTCGCCTAGAAGGCCGACGATCCGTCGCTGTTCGGTCAGCGGGGGCAGAGAGATTTTGATGCTTTGTAGCTTTTGAATCGTGAGGGTATCGACAGTGGCCCCATTGTCTCGGTCGAGTTGATCAAAGAAGGACGGCGACTTCAGCCAAAGATTAACAAACTCACTGCTTACATCGGCAGTTCTCTTCATCCAGAGAACGCTTGCGTCCTTGAAATAGAATCGGTCACTGCTCCGAACGACGTGCGCGTTGCCAATGGTTCCAATGGCAGTAATGATGATGTCCCCAGCTTTCGGGACCCCATATTCCTTGGATAGCGCAGCAAAATGCTCCTCAGAGATGAATAGCTCGTTCTCAACGAAGCCATCGGCAGCCAGTCGCGTGACTTCGCGCCCTCGGTAGAAGGGCACTCCGTTCGTCTGCCATTGGGACTTTAGAACGCGCTTGCTTGAGCCGACTTGGTAAACGTCGCTCAGCTTCTTCATATCCCAACCTTTCTTCATAGCAGCGTCTTGATGTTGCTCAGCACTTCCGCGCTCTCGGCGTCGAGCGCTGCGATTTCGTTCATGATTTCTATCGGGCTGCGGTGGGCGGTTTCCTCACCGCCATTCGGGTTCTTCACAGAGAGATCGAACGTCGTCTGATCGATGCTCGCGGCATCGACGCTCCACGACTTGGGCGAGTCGGCGAAGGTTTCTTGCAGCTTCACGAATTCTGCGAGGTCGTCGTCGTTGAGTGGATTCGTCTTGCCGAGACTGCGACCGGGATCGAGTTGATAGAACCAAATCTTCCGTGTCTTTGTCCCCTTTTCGAAAAAGAGCACTACCGTCTTCACACCTGCGCCTTGGAATGTCCCGCCCGGGCAGTCAAGCACGGTGTGCAGGTCGCAACTTTCCAAAAGCATCTTGCGCAAACTTACTGAAGCGTTGTCGGTATTCGAGAGGAACGTGTTCTTAATGACGATGCCGCCGCGCCCGCCTGCCTTCAGAATCTTGATGAAGTGCTCAAGAAACAGGAATGCAGTCTCGCCTGTCCTTATCGGGAAGTTCTGCTGCACTTCCTTGCGCTCTTTGCCGCCGAACGGAGGATTAGCCATAACTACTTCATAGCGATCCTTTTCCTGAATGTCGGCAAGGTTCTCGGTGAGCGTGTTGGTATGGATGACGTTCGGCGCCTCGATGCCATGCAGGATCATGTTCATGATCGCGATGACATAGGCGAGCGATTTCTTTTCTTTGCCATAGAATGTACTGCGTTGGAGCTTCTGAAACTCCGCAACCTTCAATCCGGGTTTGAGTAAGTAGTCGAACGACTCGCAGAGGAAGCCGGCCGAACCCACGCCCCGTCGTAAATCTTCTCGCCGATTCGCGGTTTGACGACTTGGACGATGGCCCGGATCAGCGGGCGTGGCGTGTAGTACTCGCCGCCGTTGCGTCCGGCGTTGCCCATGTTCTTGATCTTGGCTTCGTAAAGGTGAGAGAGTTCGTGCTTCTCGTGCTGTGAGCGGAAGCGTAGTTCATCGATGTGCTCGACAATCTCACGCAGGTTGTAGCCGCTCTGAATCTTGTTTTTGATCTCACCGAAAATCTCGCCAATCTTGTATTCGATGGTGTTCGGCCCGCTGGCTCTTTGTTTGAAGCCGTGCAGGTAGGGAAAGAGTTTCTGATTGACGAAGTCTCTGAGGTCATCGCCCACCATCGCAGTGTTGTGATCCAACTTCCCGTCGGCAGTCTTGGGCGCGGCCCAGCTTTCCCAGCGATACTGTTTGTCGAGGATGTAGTTGTATTTCTTTCCATCGAGCGCGGCTTCGTCAGCTTTGTCCTGCTCGAGCGCTAATGCGATCGACGCATGGAACGGCTGCCGCGAAACCATCTACTGCGATACGGGCAACAGCGGCTTCGCGGGCGGCGACGTCGATGCGTCCGACGAAATCACCGGCAAGTGTAACTCGGTGATCAAGCACTAATGGGTGCTCCGATCATCCAAGCGAAAGTCGACGCGTGCTGAGATGGCTCAGAATGTAGGGATCGTCTCCGCAGAAAGTACGCGCGGGCTACTATCCCGAAGTCTCCTCGCTTCTCTCAAAAGATCGACCAACCTATTTCTTTCGTGCGTCGTGCGAGTTGCTTTGGCTGATTATCGCTCAGAGCTTCTCGCTTTGGTCGGAAGCCAATCGCTCGCGGCGTTTGCTTTGGCGGCTCAGTTAATCCTCGAATCGCAGCGATGATCGATACAATCGCTTTATCATGCGTTCCGACCTTACGTTCAAGTTCCGTAAGTTGATCAGCCAACTCTTTATGCGTGGCCAACACTATGCGCAGCTTGACGAACGCGCGCACCACAAAGACGCTCATTTGAACGGCCTGTTTGCTGTTGAGTACATTCGCCGCCATGATCGCGCCGTGCTCAGTGAAGGCATAGGGAAGATAGCGTGGGTTCCGATGCTTTTGAGAACCGGTCACAAATTGTGACCGGTTCAGGGACGCCACCCCTGGAGTCAGGTTAGAAAAAAGTTCCGCGCCCTGAAGGGGCGCAAGATTCTGGCACCCTTCCAGGGTGCGCGTTTATCCCTATGAAACGGATCCGGTGGTCTGACGACCACCGGCTATTTTCTTTCACACCTTCGGCGTGAAGATCCGTCACTGAACTCAGATCTTTTCAACCCTCAGGAATTCTCCGGGTTTGATCTTATTAAGCGAAACCAGAAGTTCGGGCACGAGCGGTTTAAGATCAGCATACGTGATGCCTCGGGAAACCATAATCAAAACCGCGATTTGCAGTGAGCGGATGTTTTGTTGATACGACAAATTGCGATCGGCGGTAATCAATACATCGAATTTGCCAGATGCCGCGCGGAGCAACTCTCCGTTTTCCAACCCGCCGAAGCCGGCTTCCACTACAGTCGAAACTTCGTGTGCGGCAAGGTCACTCTTGAGGTCGTGTACGACGCATTCATCAAGCAGCAATTTCATAATTGGCGAGGAGAGATTCTTTGGACAACTCCAGCGCGGCCAGCGCCTGTTCGCGCGCTACGCTGGGAAATTGCCGCAGGAATTCGTCAAGCGTTTCGCCGCTTTCAAGATATTCAAATAAGTGGCCAATGGGAACGCGTGTTCCGGCAAAGCACGGCGCGCCGCTCATTCTTTCCGGATTTACGTCAACGACATCTTTGATATTCATGGGATCCAATCTCCAAGGCATTGTAACGTGTCATAGCAAGAAATAGGGAGGAAAGAGATTAGGGGCAAGAATAAATAGCAAAGGATCGAATGCGGTGAGCGGTGAGTCCTTTGTCAGGCGAATAATTGTTCACCGATTGGATTGCAGGGCAGTGTCTGAAGGTTGTGTTGGTACTGAGTGGGGCACTAGCCCGACCGTGAGGGAGGGCTCATTTCGCAACGATTCAATGCTGAGCCCTCCCTAACAGTCGGGCTAATTCCCCGGCAACACAACTTTCAGACAGTACCGATTGCAGGCTAAATTTTCACCCAATAGCAGGAAGTGCCGCCGCGCCGCGCGGCATGATGTAGCCCTTGGCGGTCGACGGAATATCGGACAAGGCTTCTTGAATCGACGACGACGGAATCATTTTCATCCGGCGCGTTTCATCACCTGAGAGAGTGGTGATGATGTGAACGCGGAACGTTTCCGTCTTTGTCATTAGCGCCCACGCCGTCTGGCCATTCACTTCATAAGCTGCGCGCAGAAGCTCCTCGAGTGCTCGCGAATTCTCAGAATCAAACCACTTCATGAAATCTGCGCGGCTCAATCCATCGCTGCATTCAGCCAGGAAAACGATCGTGCCGCCAGCGACGCAGGCATGCGCGGCCATGTCCAGAGCTTTATGCGCCTGAACCAGGTTGATGTCGTAAGGCGAACCGCCGCAACCGACGATCACAACGTCTCGTTTCGCTGAAATTTGCACCGAATGATTCGCGAGATAATCTTCGCAAGCACGCCGGTGCGCGGTGCGCCAATGACCCGCATAAATCTTTTCCGGATGTCCATGCTCATTAACAATCGCGTTGATTGAAAACGCCGGAGCGATCATCTCCGCAACGCGTTCGCACTCTTCACTGACAGCGTTGCCATCGAGCAGCCCCGCTCCCACGCCGGCTCGGCGCCCGCCACGCTCAAAATCGAGCGCCAGCATGTGTGTCGCTTCGATCGTTTCGGCCGACGCGAGTCCCGGACAGATCGATTTGCGTCCGCCGGTGAAACCCGCGAAGTAGTGAAATCCCACCGCGCCCGTGATGATTATCTTCGAGTATTCCTTCAGCGCCCGATTAACTTTTATTGGAGTGCCGCTGTTCATCGCCCCGATTTGAATCAATTGATCAGAATCGTTTGCATCGTGATCGATGGTGCGGATGCGTTGCGCGATGAAAGACGTGAGCAGTTGCGTCTTTTCTTCGGGACGAACCGCGCGATGAATTCCAGTTGCGAAGATGATTGCGATATCACCCGGCGCCGTTCCGTTTTGGATTAGACGACGCACGAGCAGATTGATAATTTGCGCGCTGCCCGTCGCCCGGGTGGCATCGGAAGCAACAATCAGCACGGTGTCACCGGCATTGATTAGGTCTTCGAGCGGAGGTGAATCGACGGGCGCATCCAGCGCCGCGTTGATTTCATTGTCTGAGAGTTGATGCGATTGGTCGGCCTTCGGCGCAATCACATCGAAGCGGGCCGGGTCGTACTCGAATTCGATCGATGTCTGGCCGTAGCCCAATTGAATTATCGGCATGGTGTCGTCGAACTATCTTCTAAGGGCCTCAACAAGTCGTGTCCTGGTTTCAGAATCTCTGTGAGACTCTGTGGAACTCTGCGTCTCTGTGGTGAAGTTGTTCCCAAGAATTACCACCACAGAGGCACAGAGAACCACAGAGCAGACACAGAGAAAAACACATCAGGACCACCGTCAACATGAACGCGTCCTAAAATTGGCTTTGCGAGTCTTGGCGCCTTCGCGTCTTTGCGTGAAAACCTTCCGTGCAACAGAGTTCACGCAGACGCACAAAGCCGCAAAGAAAAACCGCAAAGTAAGACACAACGATCAACGGGAAGCCTGCGCCGGCTTAGTGATGATGGTGTTCGGCGACTCTCTGAACGCAAAACATATCATTTGGATCGCAGCCTTCCACCTCTACCTGAATCGTCGTGTGATCGATGCCGAAGTTGGTTTTCAGCTCCTCATTCACAGTGCGCAAAACATTCTCGCCGCTGCGCACGCTCTGTTCATTGACCATCACGTGGCAGCTACAGCAAATCATGCCCGAGCCGATGGTCCAGACATGCAGATCGTGAACTTCCCGGACGCCATGCACGCGCGCAATCGTCTGCTCGACCTCGTCCATATTCATTCCGGCCGGAATTGCCTCTAACAAGACGTTGACTGATTCCTTGAGAATACCCCACGAACTCCAAAGGATCAGGATTCCGATCAGAATAGACACCAACGGATCGGCGAACGAAGCTCCGGTGAAAGCCACCACAAAGCCGGCGATGACGACGCCTACTGCCGAGATCGCGTCGCCCAGCATGTGCATGTACGCGCTCCGCAAATTGAGATCTCTTTTCGCGTCGCCTCTGAGCCAAAGACTGATGACCGTATTCATCAGAATGGCAATCGCTGCGACGACAATCATTGGAGTGCTTTGAACGGGCCTGGGCTGACGCAAACGCTCGATGGCTTCCCAGAAAACCAAAAGCGCGATCACCACCAATGAAACTGAGTTAACCAAAGCCGCAAGCGTCCCTACGCGGTGATAGCCAAACGTTCGACGTGCGGTCGATGGTTTATGCGACATCCAAACGCCATACCAGGCGATGATCAGCGCCAGCGCATCAGCGAAGTTGTGACCGGCGTCGGATAAGAGCGCCAGCGAGTGAGAAAAGTAACCGGCGATCGCTTCCGCAAATACAAAACTGAGCGTAATAATGGTGGACCAGGCCAGACGCTGTCCGGTGGGTGTACTCCCGTGATGGTGAGTATGCGTCATTCGCTAATGGTGCGTTTCAAAACGCGATGCGTTGCTAGGCACATGTTAGCAAATGTATCCAGTAGGGCACGATACTAGTCTATCTTTGCGCCTTTGCTTCTTGGCGTGAGGTTGCTTTTTGATGCGGACGTTTCACGCAAAGGCGCAGAGCCGCAAAGAAAAACCGCAAAGTAAGACACTACTCATAGCCTATCGGTGATGTTAGAATCCTGCGATTTCAAATGTCAGAATTCCCCAGGCACATGCCGGGTCAAAACTCGGAGACACTGATGAAGAACCGACGCCGAATGTTGTTCGTGCCGCTTGCCGCAGTTGTCTTTCTGAGCTTCGCGGTACAAGGCAACGCGCAAACCTTCACTCTTGAACAAGTGATGAGCTCACCGTTTCCAACCGAGCTAACCGCGTCGAAGCGCGGTGACAAGCTAGCGTGGGCATTCGATGCTGAAGGAAAACGAAACATTTGGATCGCCGAAGGGCCCGCGCTCGCGGCGCGGCAGATCACGCGTTACACCAACGATGACGGCGGCGAGTTAACGGACCTGACCTTTTCACCTGACGGCAATACGGTCGCGTTTGTGCGCGGCGAGGGGAAAAACTCGGCAGGTGAATATCCGAACCCGACCAGCGATCCCGCGGGCGTAAAGCAACAGGTTATCGCAGTTGACACGCGCACCGGACGAGTGACGATCATCGGTGAAGGCGAGTCACCGATATTCAATCCCGCCGGCGATCAAATCATCTATGCGCGCGAAGGAAAGTTCTGGACCGCGCCGTTGATCGGGGGCAAAGAGCGAAAGCTCTTCGAGATTCGCGGTAGCGTGAGCACCCACCAATGGTCGCCGGACGGATCGCAGTTGGCGTTCGCTGCGAATCGTGGTGATCACAGCTTCATCGGAATCTACGATCCGCGCGCCGCCGCGATCCGCTTCCTATCACCCAGCAGCGATCGAGATGTGCTGCCGCGTTGGTCTGCCGACGGGAGGCGGATCGCCTTTATTCGACTCTTCAATATCTCTGACTCATTCTCAATGGACCGCGAACGGTTTCAGCCGTGGGCCATCTTTGTGGCCGATGCGCGCACGGGTGACGCCAAACAGATCTGGCATTCGGGCGACCAGGACAACGATTCGTACCCGCAGAACATCGCCGATTTCTGGCACTGGGTGGCGGGCGATCGTCTGCTGTTCGCTTCCGAGAAAGATGGCTGGATGCACTTGTATTCGATTCCGGCCGAAGGCGGATCAGTCGAAGCGCTGACGCCCGGTAATTTTGAAGTTGAGAACGTCACGCTCTCGCAAGACAAATCCTTCGTCGTCTTTTCAACTAATAAGAGCGACATCGATCGTCGCCATTTGTGGCGGGTCAATGTCGCCGGTGGAGCGCCCCATCAAATCACCACCGGCGAAGGCATCGAGATGTACCCCGCGCTTTTCGATAACGATCGGCGCATCGCGTTTTTTCGTTCAACGGCGCGCGATCCGTTCATGCCCTTCACGGTGCGCATCGACGGATCGAATCAGAAGGCACTCGCGCCGGAAGCACTACCGCGCGATTTTCCTTCAGCCAAACTCGTCGTGCCTGAGCAGGTGATCTTCAAAGCCGCCGACGGGACGGAAATTCACGGGCAGTTATTCAAGCCGGCAAGCGCCGCAGGCAAGATGCCCGCGCTCGTCTTTATGCACGGTGGGCCAATGCGACAGATGTTGCTCGGCTGGCATTATCTTTATTACTACCACAACTCTTATGCGATGAATCAGTATCTGGCCAGCCGCGGATACATGGTTTTGTCGGTGAATTATCGCAGCGGCATTGGCTATGGCCGGGCGTTTCGTTTGGCCCAGCATCGTGGCGCGCGCGGTGCTTCTGAATATCAGGACGTTTATGCCGGCGCGAAATATCTGCGCAGCCGCGATGATGTTGACAGTAAGCGCATCGGTCTGTGGGGTGGATCGTACGGCGGATACTTGACAGCTCTGGGCCTGGCGCGCAATTCAGATGTGTTCAGCGCCGGCGTGGATTTTCACGGCGTGCACGATTGGAGCGTCAACGTTGCCGGCTTGCGAGTCCCGACCGACACTGCCGAACGCAGCCGCGTCGCGCGCGAGTCATCGCCGATCTCCTCGGTCGATAAGTGGAAATCGCCGGTGCTTCTGATTCATGGCGACGACGATCGCAACGTTGAGTTCTCGCAGACCGTTAATCTCGTGCGTTTGCTGCGCAAGAACGGTGTTTACTTTGAAGAAATAATTTATCCCGACGAGATTCACGATTTCCTGCGTCATCAGGACTGGCTGCGCTCGTATCACGCCGGCGCAGAATTTTTCGATAAGCACTTGAAGTGACCTTCAATCCGCGCAACATTCTCGTCATCGATTTCGGACAGCTCGGCGATGTCGTGATGAGCCTGCCCGCCCTACGCGCGATTCGCGAGAAATTTCCGCAAGCAAAAATAACCGTTGCCGTCGGCAAGCCCGGCGGCGAGATCGTCCGAATGTCCGGGCAGGCAGACGAAACAATCGAGATCGATCGCGTCGCGTTGCGCGACGGATTCAAGCCGCTATCGATTTGGAAAGTTGTTCAAATCACTAAAGACATACGACGGCGCGAATTCGATTTCGTGATCGACTTGCACAGTTTCTCTGAGACCAATCTGCTGGGATTTTTTTCCGGTGCGCCAAAGCGGCTCTTTGGCCGGCGTCGTGGACGCTCACTGGACTTTCTCGCTAACTTTCGTCCGCAGCCGCCATTGGAAAAAACGAACCGAACGCGCCATCAAGTCGATCGTTATCTCGACGTGCTTGAGCCGCTCGGCATTCCTGAGGCTCAGCGCGTCCCGCGGCTAATCACAAGGGCACTCGACGATGGAACGGTGGATAAACTGCTACGCAAGTCCAAAGCTGATGCCGGCGCGCCCTTAGTCGGTTTGTTTCCCGGCGCGGGTCATGAGGATCGGTGTTGGCCGCTGGAGCGGTTTGCTCAACTTGCGGAGACTCTGATTTACGGTGACGACGTGAGGCCGGTGATTCTTCTTGGTCCGGAAGAGCAAAGCATGGTCAGCGCGATCCGAAACACTTTTCCTTCGGAGGCGGTGGTCCTCGATCGGCTGACGATATCGCAATTAGCTTCGGTATTGGCGCGTTTGGCGGTGTTCGTTTCGAATGATACGGGCCCAATGCATATCGCGGCGGCAGTCGGGACGCCAATCGTGTTGCTGCTCGATCGACGCGCGCCCGATACCTACATTCCAATCAGCGACCCTAAACGCGTCATCTATAGCACTACTATTCCTGAAATTCCCGTCGAAGAGGTCTACGCAGCGACGCGCGAACTGTTAAGCGCGGGCCGAACGGCGAGTTTGTTTGCGAGTTAGCACGATGTCAAAACAAAAAGTCGGACTTGTATTTTTGATCGTATTACTCGCGGCGAGCGTTTCAGTCCGCCTGCTGAATGGCCAACCCAAACGTGCCGAAAAAACAAAAGCTGCTCCCGCTGCTACGAAACAATCGACACCCGAATCAACAGTGGCGAAGCCGTCCGCCGATGCGGCACTGGCGGCTGAAATCGACCGAATCCTTGGTTCAAGCGATACACAACCTGCGCGCTTCGGAATTTTCGTAACGTCGTTGAGCGATGGACGCACGATCTACTCGCATGACAGCGACAAGTTGTTTGTGCCCGCGTCGAACATGAAGGTTTACACAACGGCGGTGTCGCTCGATTTGCTCGGCGCTGATTATCGTTGGCGTACCTCGGTCTACGGAAACAAGGCTGACGCAAATGGCGTCATCAGCGGGGATCTGACTTTGTATGGCCGCGGCGCGCCGGATCTAATTGCCAAGCCGAAAGGCGACGCGCCGTCAATCACGAAGTTTGCGGATCAACTTTACGACTCTGGCGTCCGCGAAATTCGCGGCAACATCATCGGCGACGCCAGTTATTTTCGCGATGACCTGTTCGGCCTCGGTTGGCAATGGAATGACTTGCAATGGTATTTCGGCGCCGAGCCCAGTGCGCTGTCCGTCAACGAGAACACTGTCGAAGTAACCATTGCGCCGTCTAATAAGAAAGGAAGCGCGGCCAGCGTCGTCGTCACGCCGAACGAAAACTATGTCCATTTGACGAACAATGCGAACACCGCTGATGGCGACGCTCCGGCAACCATCGGCGTCATTCGCGATCTGTCGAACAACGAAATCCGCGTGTGGGGAGATTTCCCGGTTGCCGGTCACGCGTTCTCTGCGTTTCTTTCAGTTCACGATCCGGCGCTGTGGGCAGCGACTCTTTTCAAGCAGGCATTGATCTCGCGCGGAATCAAAGTCAGCGGTGATGTTCGCAGTCGCGATTTCCGTGTCGCCGAAAAAGATAAATTCGATCACCAGAAATCAATCGAGCTGGCGTACCAGGACAGCGAACCTCTCGGCGAAATCGTTCACCGGACAAACAAAGAAAGCAACAACCTCTTCGCCGAACTGCTGCTGCGCACGGTCGGAAAAGAGCGTGGCTCGATCGCGCCCGATCCCGATCCAAAAAAGAATCAAGCCCGTGGTGATGATCAAGCAGGCACCGCCGTCGTTAAAGCCTGGCTGCAACAGAAAGGAATCTCGCCCGCAGCAATCCAACTTCGCGATGGATCAGGTTTGTCGCGTTTGGATCTAATCACGCCCGAGGTTACCGCGCGCCTTTTGGTCGCGATCGCCAAGACCGCCGGCGCCACGACGTTTCATGATTCGCTGCCCATCGCCGGCAAGGACGGCACGCTCAACTCTCGTCTGAAAAAATACGAGGGACGAATTTTCGCCAAGACCGGGACCCTGACTTATGTTCATTCTCTTTCCGGTTATGTGACGACCTCAACCGGAGAGGTTCTGACGTTTTCGATTCTTTGTAATGACGCCACCGCAGATCGACAAACTCTCACGGCGATCGATGAAATTGCAGGGTCGATTGCCGATTTTGGACAGGCAAGCCATCAAAAATAGTTGAAATCCTTGCGGATTTCGCAGAATTTTAGATCGGTTGGCTCTAGACAAACCTCGTTCAACACCTGTAAGATTGTTGCCGGCGAGGCCCCAGCCTGAGTAGTTCAGGTGACTGCCACCCTCCTCATCGATCAGAGAAATCAGGAGCAGAAAATGAAACAGCGAGTTGTTTGGGCAGTTCTTTCTCTCACGATCATGGCTGTCGCCGCACGGGGTCAAAGTAATCTCACTGCAAAGGTCAACAGCGGCGGCGCCACAAATGCGTCTTCCGCAGTCGAAACCGATCGGGTGCGCGACGGGCTGACTGGACCAGTGCGACGCGTTCGCACTGAAGTCGCAAAGTTGTCAACCGCTGCCGGTAAAAGCGACGAAGGCAAACGCGCGCTACTTGAGACTGCTGAGTACAACGTGGAGGGAGCGAAAACTCAAAATCAATATTTCCCCTTAGCGGGTTCTTCTCTCACGGGACGTGAAACGTACAAGTATGACGACAAGGGCAATATCAGCGAGATGACATTGCTGAACTCTGATGGATCAGTGCTCAGTAAAGAGATCTACAAATACGAATTTGATTCGTTAGGCAATTGGGTCAGAATGACGACGTCGATTGCTGTAGTCGAGAACGGCAAGATTGAATTCGAGCCAACGGAAGTTACTTACCGAACGATCTTTTATTATTTGGACGCTTCCACGGCAAAGATGCTGCAGTCGTCTGCCGATGCTTCACCAGTCAGCTCAAATCAGACAACGACGCAAGCGGTTCCGTCTATCGATCGAGTAGCGGCGCTGCCGCCTGTCCATAGATCAGTCGCCGGATTAAAGGGTGTCTCGATCGAGCCACAGTCCGCAACTGCCGGCTCAGTAGTGAGCGAAAGCAACCCTCGAGTCACCATAAATGATAATGATGCAGCGCCAGCGCCGCGACCGTTACTGAAACCTGTTTCGGGTGGGGTGCTAAACGGTAAAGCTCTGGAACTGCCCGCACCGCGTTATCCAGACGTCGCGCGACAAATGCACACATTCGGCAAGGTAGAGGTGGAAGTAGTCATCGATGAAAATGGAAAGGTCATTTCTGCGCGCCCAATATCCGGCCCACCGACTTTGAGAACCGCCGCGGTCGAAGCCGCAACTCGCGCTCGTTTCTCGCCAACCAAATTATCGGGTCATGCTGTGAAGGTCTCAGGCAAGATTGAATACAACTTCAATTTGTTTTGATCCGATTATTTTCGGCTTTTAGCTCTAGCAAAAAGCCCCAAACAAAAAGGACAACGTATGCCACTCACTGGAGAACTCAGCGATCTTTCTTTAGCCGAGTTAATCGAATTTTTTTGTAATCAAAGAAAGACCGGCCGACTCGACTTGCTTTACCCCGAGGCACCGGCTCATTTCTTCTTACAAACCGGGAACGTAGTACATGCTGAGATAGGCGCACTTCGCGGAATTGAAGCTGTCTACTACACATTGACGCTCGCGAATGCTTCCTTTAAGTTCAGCTCCAACACTGAAATTCCACAACCTACGATCAACCAGCCGTGGGCCTCGGTTGTTCTCGAAGGCTTGCGCCGGATGGATGAAGGAATTTCGCCGCTAAATCCCTTTCCAAACGGAATCGCCCAACCTCCAGTGGAAGCTAAAGAACAGGTTGTCGACGAAGCTGAGCAGGTGGCTGCCTCTTCTGAGCACGTTATTGACTACTCGGAACAGCGCGTTGATGCTTCTGAGCAAGTGATTGAGGCTTCGAAGGACCAACCAGATGCGACTTATTCATCTTCCCCAACTGAACTCGGGCCGGTGGAACTTCCTCACACGCACGCGACAAAGCAGATCGAGACTGGTCCACTATTTCTTGATATTCAATCCAGCGGCACGTTTGCGTATGGACCTTGGAAGCTCGGTGCAATTTTCGGCTCAGTGGTATTGGTAATCGCCGTGATTGCTGTGCCCTGGGGTTGGTATGCTCGCAGCAAGACAAGGTTGAGCGCTGAGCCGCAGACAGTTACGAGCGAGGTGCCACAATCGACGGTGGTAGCGAATTCCAGCAGCAACGCCCAGCCTGAAACGACAAACACGCCAGGTGTTACACCCGCCGACCCCAGCCCAGCAGCTAATGAAAGCGTCGCAACGAACTCTGCGAATGCAGAAGCGGAGAAGAAAGCGCGCGAAGCACGCCTCAGAGAGGAAGCTCGCCTAAAATTGAGAACAGCAGAAAGCGCTTCGAGCAGCACAGTTAGCAGTGCGCCTCAACCAGTTAAAGAGCAATCACCGCCAGCGGGCCCACCGAAGCGGGTAACCGTCCAGGTTACTTATGACGAGAATGGTCGGGTGACTCAGGCCTCAGGAGGAGATGCAACCGCTCTGCGAATTGCACGGCAGAAACGTTTTCCAGCGGGCAAAGCTGGCTCGGCAACCGTCACCATTCCGATCAACTGATTGTCAGTACCATCCGCGTCAGCGGATGGATCCGGCACGCGACCCCACCCGCTAACGCAGGTGGTACCGACTTCACACCAGCATCAGCAATTCTTCTTCAGTTAGGACGGCAGTCGATTGCTTCGCTCGTTCGTAGATTCGATTAACGCGATCTTCGCTGGCTTCAACTCCGCGATTCTCAAGCCAAAAGATCACGTTAGACTTGCCGCTCATCGGCCCGATCTCGATCACCTGCTTCAGCCCGAACAATCCAGCCGGAACGCCCGAGTAAATTAAATCAGCGAGTTCAGTGTCGCCTTTGCGATAGCTCTTGATAACTGCTGCTGCGTGAACGCCGGTCGCAGTGCGAAACGCGTCCTTGCCAAACACCGGATAATTCAGCGGCACGGTCCAGCGACAGGCGTCGGCTGCCATGTCACAGTATTCGCGCAACCGCGTTAGATCGTTTTCGATCCATCCCAACAATTTCAAATTCACGAGCAATTGATCCATTGGGGCATTGCCAACGCGCTCGCCCATGCCGAGCGCTGAGCCGTGAACCTGATCCGCGCCGCCCTGGATGGCGGCGATCGAATTGATTACACCCAGGCCGCGATCCTGATGACCGTGCCAATCTAGTCGTACCTTCTCGCCCTGTTCATCGATTATCCCGCGAACGAATTTCACCACTTCGCGTGCGCCGTCCGGCGTCGCATGTCCCACAGTGTCGCAGACACAAACCGCGCGCGCGCCGCAGCGAATCGCCGTTGTATAAAGTGCGCGCAGCGTTTCCGGATCCGCGCGTGTCGTATCTTCAGTAACGAACATGACCGGCAAGCCTTCACTGACGGCGAGCGTCACCGCTTCCTCTGTCAGTTTCAAAAGCTTATCCAGCGTCCATTCTTCAGCGTAGAACCTAATCGGCGACGATCCAATAAATGTGCAGGCTTCGATCGCGATTCCGGCGCGCTGCGAAATTTCCGCGATGGGAATGATGTCGTTCCGATGCGTGCGTGCTGCGCAATTCGGCCGAATCTTCATTTTCTTTTCGGCGATTTCGCGCGCCATCATTTCGACGCCGGCCGCATGAGTTCCGCCCGCGCCGGGCAAACCAATATCTGCCGTGTCGATCCCGAGTTCGTCCATCAGGTGCAGCAGTTCGATCTTTTTTTCGACGGGAGGCTCGCACACGGACGGCGATTGCAAGCCATCGCGCAGAGTTTCATCGTCGAATCCAATGTGGCGATCGGGTTTGCGCAGTTCAGGATCGACAGTGTTCCAGTCGTAGATTAAGTCGGAAACCGGCACGGGCTAACACCTCGGGTTGGAAATGCTTCTTGTACTCTCAACTGATTTCGATTACAACAACGCCCGTCATCGATGTCAACTCAAGCAGCAAACGCAAAACGCCCGCAGATTGAGCGGATCGCTCTGGGTTCTGATCGGGCCGCGAAAATCATGGCAGTCCGCGCCGCAATCGCGCGAGTTGCCGAGATCGATTCGGCCTGGCGAGACGCAAATGTCGTCGCGCGCTCGGTCAAGACTGATGCGCCGGCGATGCCGCTGAACGATTGGCAGCTGATGAGTGGCGCGCGGCAACGCGCTTTGGCGGTGCGCGAGATTTTGCTCAATCAGAAATTGGATGCGGATTTATACGTCGGATTGGAGGGCGGCTTTCATTCGATCTCGGTCGAGGGCGAATGGCATACGTTCCTGCGCGGCTGGGCGTTTGTGACTGACGGCGAGCGCGAGAGCTTTGGCATGTCGCCTTCGATCGAAGTGCCCGACGCGATCGTCAAAGATGTAATCCAGGGAAAGCGTGAGTTGGGAGTAGTAATCGATGATGTGGCCGGCGCGCGAGATGTGCGCAGCAAACAAGGCGCGTGGGGCGTGCTGTCTCGCGATTTGCTGACGCGTGCGATGAGCTTCGAAGCCGCGCTGATTGCGGCATTCGCTCCTTTTTATAACCCCCAACTATATTCAAACGTTTAGAGTCGGGCTACTGCCCGACTGGCGGGCGGTAGCCCGCCTCTAAACTCCGCTACTCCGCGCGTCGGTGTTAGAATCCTCTCAGATGCGCGTCACTATCGGGCAGATAAACACTACCAACGGCGATTACGAAGGCAACGTTCAGCGAATCCTCAACGCAATCGATCGAGCAAAGAAAGATGCTTCCGATCTGATCGTCTTTCCCGAAGTCACCATCCAGGGCTACACATCGTTTGATTGGTTTCTCGATCCGGACGTGGTTCGATCCGCGCTTGATCCATTGAATAAGATCGTCGAGGCGACCGAAGGCTTGACGGCGATTGTCGGAACCGTCCGGCCAAACGATCAGCCGACGGGAAGAAAGCTTTACAACTCAGCCGCGGTGATTCGCAATCGACAACTGCTCGGATTCGCCGACAAGACTCTGCTGCCTGAATACGATGTGTTCGACGATCCCCGGTATTTCGAGCCTTCGCACGAGCGGCGGCTGTTCGATCTCGACAAACAGAAGTTAGGCATCGCCGTTTGCGAAGACTTTTGGAACGACAAAACGTTCTGGAAACAACGGCTCTATCCGAACGATCCGGCGCAGGAATTGATCGAGATGGGCGCGCAATTGCTCGTTTCGATCAACGCCTCGCCATTCAACAAAGGCAAGATGGGGATGCGTTGCGAGATGGTTTCGCATCGTGCGCGCATGGCGAACCTGCCGATCATTTTCGTGAACCTGGTGGGCGGAAACGACGGTGTGATTTTCGACGGCGCCAGCATCATTTCTGACGCGACCGGAAAAATCATCATGCAGGCGCCGCCGTTCGCAGAGTTTGTGGAGACTGTCGATCTGGATTGCGGCATCACTGACTCGCGCTGTTTGCCCGGCGACGACATCGAGACTGTACGCGAGGCGCTGGTACTCGGCATTCGCGACTATGCGAGCAAGAATAATTTCGCCAAGGCGATCCTGGGATTGTCAGGCGGCATCGACTCCGCTGTTGTCGCGGCCCTGGCCGCTGAAGCGATGGGCAAAGGAAACGTGCTGGCGGTAACCATGCCTTCGCCTTACTCGTCGACCGGCAGCGTCGACGATTCGATTGAGTTAAGCCGGCGACTTGGCATTGAAAGTCGCGTGAACCCGATCAGCGATGCCTTCAACGTCCTGCGAAACCAACTCGCTCTGCCGGAGCCTGCGGTCGAAAACAAAAGCGCGACGGAACGCGCAGTCGAAAATCTTCAATCGCGGCTGCGCGGAAATATTTTGATGACCATCTCGAACGCCGAGAATCGTTTGCTTCTTTCAACCGGAAACAAATCTGAGCTTGCGTTGGGTTACTGCACGCTTTATGGAGATACGAACGGCGGTCTGGCGGTAATCGGCGATGTTCTCAAGACCGAAGTCTACCAACTTGCCCGGCTCTACAATCGCGAGCATGAGTTGATTCCTGAAACGATCATCGACAAACCACCGTCGGCAGAGCTGGCGCCGGGTCAATTGGATGAACAATCGCTGCCGCCGTACGAGAGACTCGATCCGATTTTGAAGCTTTATTTCGAGCTGAAGCAGTCGCCTGAAGAGATCATTGCCGCGGGACACGATCGCGATCTGGTTTACGACATACTCAATCGCGTTGAATCGCCGGCGAATGAGTTCAAGCGTCGTCAATTGCCGCCGACGCTGATCATTTCGCGTAACGCGATCGGCATCGGGCGGCGCCGGCCGATTGCGCATCGCTATCGTCGCGTGCCGCGGCCGGCCAGCGTCGGGCGCGGCGCTTCAGAGTAAACTAAAAAAAGACTGCTTCGTCGCTTGCTCCCGTGCTCAGTCGTAGAGCAATATGGTCGCGGCTTTTTCAGGCCCATCTTGAAATTCTTCAGCAGGTAGAACATGCGAACACGAATAATCATTTCTGGTATTGCGCTCATAGCTTTCATTACAAGTGCGGCGACCGCTCAGCCTCGAAATCAACCGCAGGCTTCGCCGGAAGAACAGAAAGCGGCGCAAGCAATTGCCGCCGCGACGGACGACGCGGCGAAGCTCAAAGCCGCCACAGACTTCATCAAGAAATATCCCAAGAGCGCGTTGCGGCCGATGGTCGCGCGCGGCCTGGTGCATCACCTTTTAGATGTCAAAGATGTCGCACAGAAGGTGACCCTCGCGCAGTCTTATCAGGAGCTTTTCAAAGAGCCGTCTGAGCAGGAATTAATTGTGCCCGTGGTCATCGAAGCGCTCAGCGATGCAAAGCGTGCCGACGACGCGTTCGCGGCCGGCAATGCACATCTCGCAAAGAATCCTAATTCGCTGGCGGTCCTGGTCCTACTGGTGGCCACCGGCACGGACGAGGCTAAGAAACAGAACGGAAAGTTCGTGGCGCAAAGCATTCAATACGACACGCATGCGATCGAACTGATTGAAGCCAACAAGAAGCCGGCCGACGTTGCCGATGCTGATTGGACTTCTTACAAGTCCGTCGTGCTGCCGAGTCTGTATCAATCGATGGGTCTGCTGAATTTGGTGAGTGGCGATCGCGTCAAAGCCCGAGCGAGTTACACTAAAGCTTCGGAAATCGCTCCGTCTGATCCATTCAATTTCGTCATGCTCGCGGGCATAATTAATGACGAATATCAAATTGAGGCGAAGCGCTATCAGGGTATGGCCGAAGGCCCCACGCGCGACGAAGAATTAAAGAAAGCCCGCACCCTGCTGGATGCGGTGATCGACGCTTACGCTCACGCGATTGCGCTCTCAGAAGGAAATGCAGCGCTTCAATCGGTGCGGCAACAATACTTGCGGGACCTTGAGGCTTACTACAAATATAGGCACAACAATTCGGCGGCAGGCATGCAGGAATTGATCGATAAGTACAAATTGGCGGCTAAACCGTAAGCTCAAAAAATTGAACTCGCCGTTACCTCTCCATGAAAACTGAACTGACGGACGAATCAATTCTGATTCGCGCGTATCGCGATTCGGACGCCGCCTTATTGTACGAGGCCGTGCGCGAATCAATCCCCGAAGTATCGAAGTGGCTGGCGTGGTGTCACGATAATTATTCGATCGAAGAAAGCCGCCAATTTGTTTCCGCCAGAAAACTCGCCAGCCAGGGCGACGAATGGTACAGCTTTGCGATTTTCGATAAAGCCGGGGAAAAGTTTCTCGGCGGCGTGGGAATAAACTTCATCAATCGCGTCCATCAGATGGCTAATCTCGGTTACTGGGTGCGCACCAGCGCCAGCGGTCGAGGTGTAGCGACGGCAGCGACGAGATTGGCCGCGCGATTCGGTTTTGAACAGCTCGGTTTGCATCGCATCGAAATAGTTGCGGCCGTCGATAACGTCGCCAGCCAACGCGTCGCCGAGAAAGCGGGCGCGAAGCGCGAAGGAATATTGCGCAAACGGTTATTGATTAACGGCACGCCTCGCGACGCTGTCTTGTTCTCCCTGGTGCGCGAAGATTTGTGATCCAGGATCGTCTGCGCCGGCAGGTGGTTGACTTCGACCTAATCGCATCTCTATTCACTGGTGAATCGGCCGCTACCACAGGCGGTTCTGACCTGTGCTAATCTGAAGTCGATGTCGCACAGAACTGCCAATCGCGATTTTGTCCGCGAGTTCCTCAGCTACATTCAAGTCGAGAAAGGTCTCTCTGCCAACACCTCGCAGAGTTATGCGCGCGACATCGCGAAGCTGCAAAGCTGGGCCGAGAAAAATGGCAAACTTATCGAAGACTTGGAGCGGAAAGATTTGCGTGAATGGATCTCGCGGATGTCACGCGATGGCCTGGCGCCCTCGTCGGTCTCAAGGTCGGTTAGTGCCGCGCGCAGTTTCTATCGTTTTCTGATGCTCGACGGTCACATCAAGCGTCATCCAGCGGAAGACATCAACACGCCCCAGAGACATTCATACTTGCCGCGGTTTCTGACTGAAGAAGAAATCGAAGGACTAATGGCGGCGCCCGACGTCGCAACCGATGAAGGCGTCCGCGATCGAGCGTTGCTTGAATTGATGTATGCGACCGGTGTTCGCGTTTCAGAAGCGGTTGGGCTACGCACGAGCGACGTGGACGTTCATACGGGATTGGTCGCTTGTCACGGCAAAGGTAATAAGCACCGCCGCGTGCCGATCGGCAAGAGCGCGATTCACTGGTTGCAGCAGTATCTCCGCGTGCGCAAACAACTCGGTAGCGAATCGAAGCCGCATTTATTTTTGCATCGCGGTCGCGCGTTAACGCGACAGGACGCTTGGGCCATCATTAAGAAGCACGCAGCGAAAGCGGGCGTGCCCGATATCTCGCCGCACACGCTGCGGCATAGCTTTGCGACGCACTTGCTGCAGCACGGCGCCGACTCGCGTTCAGTGCAGGCGCTGCTCGGCCACAGCGACATTTCGACGACACAGATTTACACGCACATCACCGACATGCACATGCGCAAGACTTACGATCGATTTCATCCCCGAGCCCGTGTCAGAAGCCCGCGCGTAAGCAAGGGCTAGGTTGTTAAAGTAGCCCTCCCTGACGGTCGGGCTTCTGACACTATGGATGTAACCCGCACCTATCTCGAATTGCGCGACGCGTCTGAATTACGCGGCGCCAAGCTCGACGATCCTCTGATTCGGATTGAGGAGCAACCTGATTGCTCGATCGAACTCTTTCGCTTTCTCTACGTCGAAGTCGGCAAGAATTATCATTGGGTCGACCGTCTGCCCTGGACCGACGAACAGATCATCGATTACTTGCAGCAACCGGAGATCTCGCTGTGGTTGATGACTTATGCAGATGAACAGGCGGGATATTTTGAATTGCGAAAGTGCGAAGACGGCTCAATTGAGATCGCTTACTTCGGATTGCTCGGCAATTTCATCGGACGTGGGTTAGGCAAACACTTGCTGACGCGCGCGGTTGAGCAAGCATGGGCGGACGGCGCGAATCGCGTCTGGCTGCACACGTGCACGCTGGATGACGCGGCCGCGATGCCGAATTACTTGCAGCGAGGATTCAAGCCGTTCAAGACTGAGAACTACGAAGTTGAACGATGATGTCAGTACCACCCGCGTGAGCGGGTGGGATCAGGACTCGATCAGTGCTGCGGATGACTCTTTGTTCCATCCGCTAACGCGGATGGTACTGACCTCATGGACCGGCGGACTTTCCACTCCGATAGAAATGAATCTTCACCTCTTCCAGCGTCGCCATTCCTTCTTCAATTTCCTGATCGATCAGCTCCAGGAATTTTTCCAACTTCTCGCGCGTGTCGACGATCTCGATGATGATCGGCAGGTCTTGTGACAAGCGCTCGATCTTGAATGTGTGCAGACGGCTGTGCGCGCCGAAACCCAGCATGCCGCGCATCACCGTCGCGCCGGCGAGCCCTTCCTCTCGCGCCTTCAGCACGATCCATTCGTGCAGCAGTTTGCCGTCGTGGCGATCGCTCTCGCCGATAAAAATTCGCAGCAGGTAGCCTTCGTCAGGAAGCATCATTGCGAAAGACCTCCGATACAAAACCGCAAGTTAACAACTTTGCGGTGCAACTATCCCCAAATTCGAAACGCGACCGCGCGGCTCACCCACACCGCGCCGAGACACAGCACCAAATGCGCCGCGACGTTTGCAATTGCGAGCGCGTTCTCGCCTTCGCGCCACAGGTTCATCGTTTCGTTGCTGAATGCCGAAAACGTGGTGAAACCGCCGAGTACGCCGATGAAAACCAGCGTGCGTGTTTCGGCCGTGAAGTAGCCGCGGGACTCAGCCAGTTGAGAGAGAAATCCAATTGCCAGACAGCCGATGAGATTTACCGCGAGCGTGCCGTAAGGAAAATCGATGCTGCGGCTCAAGTCTTGAACGAAGCCGCTCACCGAATAACGCAGGACCGATCCGACGAACCCGCCGATGCCTGCCAGGAACACTTTGACCATGTCGATTGACTCCTAATGAAAAGCCTCGTTTAGAGTTGGGACTTGTCCCAACTGCGCGGCAGTGCCGCGTCTAAACTGGAATTTGGTAGGAGTCATCAGCCGGCAGGCGGTTTACCCGGTTAGATAAGCGGTTCCAAGAGAACTTTCCTGCTGCTATCTCACGGGTTAATGGCGGACTCCATCGCCGCAGAGAGTTTTAGCACAGAGCGTGACGCAAACGGAATCAGACATTGGCCCGCAAGTGCGTTCCGCGGACTGAAACCATTTTCGTCGCGGTCTGACGTCAGGATGTGAATGAAACCTCGACCTCATTCTTTAGACAAAGCCAGGACAGAAGCTATCGAGGTTACAAAGCTCTCAGGTTCGATCGGCTTTGCGACGTGGAGTTGGAAGCCCGCTGAGAGAGCCTGCAGGCGATCCTCATCCGTCGCATACGCAGTCAAAGCCACGGCCGGAATCATCTCGGCGCGAGAGTTCAGCTGCCGCACTTTCTTTAACAGCGTGTAGCCGTCTTCATTTGGCATCCCGATGTCGCTTACCAACACGTCGGGATTCCATTCTGAAAATGCCTGGAGCGCATCGGCGGCCGATTCGCTGCAACGCACGTCGCTACCGCAGCGCGTCAGAATTGCAGTGAGCAGATCGCGCGCGTCCGGTTCGTCGTCCACTATCAGCACACGCAGCCCATGAAGTAACTCCGGACTGTGTGTCTGAAAGTCAGAACCCTCGGAATCAGTAGTTTCAATACTTGCGTTTCGAGTAGCTGCGCTAATATCGGCGATCGGGACCGTGATCGTGAATGTCGAGCCGAGATTCTTACCCTCGCTTTCAACTTCCACCGTGCCCTCATGAAGATCCATCAGGTGACGAACGATAGCTAATCCCAATCCCAGGCCGCCATGTTCGCGCGTGGGGGATCCATCCGCCTGGCGGAAGCGATCAAAGATAAAAGGAAGGAACTCAGGTGTGATTCCGATTCCCGTATCCATCACCGAAACACGCAAGCGCGAATCCGTGCGGGCCGCATCGACCCTCACCCGGCCGCCGCGGGGAGTAAATTTGACGGCGTTGCTGAATAAATTCCAGAAGACCTGTTGCAAACGATTCTGATCCCCAAGCACACACTCTCCCGCCGCTCCAAGCGAAACATCAATGCCGATCGACTTGGCTTCAGCAGCGGGTCGCAGCGCGTCGACCGCGGCCTCAATAACGCTCGACAAATCGACTGGTCCGCGATCGATTTGCAGTTTACCCGTAATGATTCGCGAGACATCCAGCAAGTCGTCGATCAGTTGCGATTGCGATCTGGCGTTACGCTCTATGGTGTCGAGCGCGCGGACAGTGTCAGTGTCATTCAGATTTTTCGATCGTAACAGATGGCTCCAACCGAGGATGGCGGTAAGCGGCGTCCGCAGTTCGTGCGAGAGTGTCGCCAGAAACTCGTCCTTGTTACGATTCGCAGCTTCGGCTTCAGCGCGCGCCGCCTGCTCGCGCACCAGCAAACGCGCACGTTCTTCTTCAGCTTGCTTGCGAACTGCCATTTCCATACTCAATTCCGTGGCGTGATGCTGCGCCTCAGAATACAGCGTTGCATTTTCGTAAGCGACGGCGACATGCGTCGCCAGGTTCGCTACCAGACGTTCATCAGCTTCAGTGAATGAGTTCGCGCCAACCTTGTTCACGAGATAGAACCACCCGCTCGACGCTGAACCTGAATTAATCTTCGTCGCCAGGAAAGAGTGGACGGAAGCCGCTTCTGCTTCATCGGCAAGCAGCAAGTCATCAGACTCATCCAGGCGCACCGGCTGCTCGCCGGTCAGGCCATGCAATGCTTTCTGAATCACACTTGGGATTTCTCCCTCTGAAACGAGCGGCCCTTTTGAGCTGCCGCGGAAAAAGTGTCGCAGGCTGTGTCCATCGTCTTCGAAAATAGCGACCGTGATCTCCTCGGCTTCAATCAGCCTGAGCGCGGATTCACAAAAGTTTTGAAGCACTCTGGCCGGTTCATGCTCGGCAGTCAATTCGTGCCCAAGGTCGATCAGCATTCGCAGCCGTTCGAGATTCGCATTTTCCAGCTCGCGGTTTTTTTCCTCCAACAATTGCGCTTGTCGCCTTATTTCGCGCGTCTTCTTGAACAACTCAACAAAGACTGCGACTTTCGAGCGCAGCACCGCCGGATCGATCGGCTTGACGATGTAATCGACCGCGCCGAGCGAATAACCGCGACTCAGATGCGTGTATCCGGTCGTGTTTGCGGTCAGAAAAATTATCGGAATGTCGCGCAACTTCTCGCGCCCGCGGATCAACTCGGCGGTTTGCAGGCCGTCGATACCCGGCATGTAAACGTCAAGCAGAACCATGGCCGCCTCGTTATCGAGCAGATAACGCAAAGCATCTTCGCCCGAACTGGCGCGAATCAGGTTGCGGTCCGGCGCACGCAGAATTGTTTCAAGCGCGAGCAGATTGGTCGCGCTGTCGTCGACCATTAAGATATTTATGCGGTCTCCCGCCGTGGAATCGTTCACAAGTTTTCATCCTGTCCGGAAAGCCATACTCGTAGGAGGGAAAGCAACTGATCGATGTCCAGAGGTTTTGAAATGTAATCGGATGCGCCAACTTCCAAACAATGATCGCGATCGGCCTTCATCGCCTTGGCGGTTAGCGCGATGATCGGAAGGTTCTTAAATTTCTCCATGCCGCGAATTGCGCTGATCGCTTCATAGCCGTCCATCTCAGGCATCATGATGTCCATTAGCACTGCTTCCACACCCGGTGTCGCCTTCAACAGATCGATGCCCTGCTGGCCATTTTCAGCGTGCACGACTCTCATGTTGTATGACTCGAGCGCGCTGGTCAGCGCAAAGATGTTGCGCACGTCGTCATCGACGACGAGCACTTTGCGTCCGGCCAGGACCGGATCGCGTCGCGTAAGCTGTTCGAGCATTCGGCGTTTGGACTCCGGCAGATTAGCTTCGACGCGATGCAGGAACAGGGCCGTCTCTGCCAGCAGACGCTCTGGCGAATCAGCTTCCTTAATGATCACCGAAGTGGCCACGCGGCGCAGATGCGTTTCTTCTTTTCGGGTCAACTCCTTGCCCGTGTAAACAATGATGGGCAGGTCTGAATGACCATTCTCGCTTTGCAGTTGCTCGATCAATTCAAAGCCGGTCATATCGGGAAGTTTTAGATCGAGCACCATGCAGTCGAATTTTTTCTCTTTCAAACGATTGAGCGCTTCCTGCCCAGTCCCGACGGCCGTGGTTCTAACGTCGCCGTTGCCGATTAACTCAACGACGCTCATGCGCTGAACGTCGTCGTCTTCGACGACCAGCAGCTCGCGAGCGTCGCGCGCGAGAAACTCGTTGATGTTGTCGAACGTCGTGGCCAGGTCGCCGTTCGTCACGGGCTTTAGCAGATGCGTGAATGCACCCTGGCGCAACGCGCGGCGGCGCTGCTCTTCGACACTGATGATGTGAACGGGAATGTGGCGCGTGCGCGGATCGTGTTTCAAACGATCGAGAATGGTCCAACCATCGCGATCCGGCAGGCGAATGTCCAGAGTAATGGCCGCTGGATTGTATTTGTGGGCCAGCGCCAGGGCGACGTGCCCGGTGTTCGCGACCAGACACTTGAATCCCTTCTCGTGCGCGAGGTCTAGAAGGATGTTCGCGAACGCAGCATCGTCTTCGACGATCAGCACTACGCGATCGGCCTCTTCAACCTCCATGCGATCGTCGATTACCGGCGACTGATCGTTGGCCAGCAACGCTTCGCTATTGAAAGTTTCCGCCGGCGTCCAGGCCGCTTCCATCTCTTTCGGCGTTCGCTTGCGGCTGATTGGCGGCGCCACCGCGCGCGCCGCTTGGTATTCGCGCGGCAGGTAAAGCGTGAACGTGCTGCCTTCTCCCGGCACGCTGGTGACGCGAATCTCGCCACCGAGCAATCTGGCGATCTCGCGACTGATTGAAAGGCCCAGGCCCGTGCCGCCGTATTTTCGGGTGGTCGTGCCATCGGCCTGTTGAAACGGTTCGAAAATGATGCGCTGCTTCTCGGCCGGAATGCCGATGCCGGTGTCGCTGACTGAGAAGGCGATGATGTCCTGCGCGCGATTCAGCGATTCCAGATAATACTTCTCATCCCTGGGCGCCCGAGCAATTTTCAGAACGACATTGCCCTCCTCGGTGAACTTGAATGCGTTCGACAGCAGATTCATCAGAATCTGTTGCAGACGCTTGTCGTCAGTAAGGATGAGCGGACTCAAGTCCTCGCTCCGTTCGATAAAGAAACCAATGTTCTTGTCCTGCGCGAGTTGATGGAAACTGCGCTCGAGCTGATCGCCGATGTCATCGATGGAAACATCGGCAACTTCGATACCCATCATTCCCGATTCGATCTTCGACAGGTCGAGAATGTCATTAATCAACGACAGCAGATCCGAGCCCGACGAATGAATCGTTTCCGCGAACTGCACCTGCTTCGAGGAAAGATTCTCTTCGCCGTTCTCGGCAAGTTGGCGCGAAAGGATGAGCATGCTGTTGAGCGGCGTGCGCAGCTCGTGCGACATGTTGGCGAGAAACTCTGACTTGTACTTCGAAGTCAGCGCCAACTGCTCGGCCTTCTCTTCCATTTCCCAGCGCGCTTCTTCGACTTCGCGGTTCTTGGCTTCGACTTCCGCTTTCTGCCGCGCAAGCAACGCTGCCTTATCCTGCAGTTCTTCGTTGGTTTGCCGGAGCTCTTCCTGCTGACTCTTCAGCAAGTCTTCCGATTCGCGCAACGATTGCGCCTGTTGCTCGAGTTGCTCGTTGGTCTTCTTCAACTCGTCCTGCTGACTTTGCAGTTCACCGGCAAGTGACTGAGATTGCAGCAGCAGATCTTCAGTTCGGGTGTTGGCCTCGATCGTGTTCAGCACGATGCCGATACTTTCAGTTAACTGATCGAGGAACGTGAGGTGTGTATCGCTGAAGGTCTGGAAGGTGGAAAGCTCGATGACAGCTTTCACTTCGCCTTCGAAAAGTACCGGCAGCACGACGATGTTGTTGGGAGTTGCCTCGCCCAACCCCGACTTTATCAGCACGTAACCTGTCGGGACGTTCGTTACCAGGATGCGTTCCTTCTCGAGCATGCATTGCCCGACCAGGCCTTCACCGGCATGGAACGCATTGGCCAAATTTTTTCGCTTGTTGTAGGCATAGCCACCGAGCAGCTTCATGGCCGGCTCGCCGTTGTCACTGTTCACGTAGAAGACGCCCTGTTGCGCATCAACCAGCGGCGCCAATTCCGACAGCACCATCTGCGCCACAGTTTTCATATCGCGCTGGCCTTGCAGCATGCGCGTGAAGCGAGCAAGGTTGGTCTTCAACCAGTCCTGTTCGGTGTTCTTCTGCGTGGTGTCCTTGAGGTTGAGAATCATCTCGTTGATGTTGTCTTTCAAGGCAGCCACTTCGCCCTGTGCCTCGACCGTGATCGATCGCGTGAGGTCGCCCTTGGTCACCGCCGTGGAAACCTCAGCGATGGCGCGTACCTGCGTCGTGAGATTTTCGGCGAGACCGTTCACGTTATCAGTCAGATCGCGCCAGGTTCCGGCCGCGCCGGGCACGTTGGCCTGGCCGCCCAGTTTTCCTTCCACGCCGACCTCGCGGGCGACCGAGCTAACCTGGTCGGCGAAAGTTGCGAGCGTGTCAGTCATGTTGTTGATGGTGTCGGCCAGCTCAGCGATTTCGCCTTTAGCTTCCACCGTCAGTTTGCGTTTCAGATCGCCGTTCGCCACCGCGGTTACCACGCGTGCGATTCCGCGTACCTGGTCCGTCAGGTTGCTGGCCATCGAGTTCACGTTGTCAGTCAAATCCTTCCAGGTTCCCGCGACGCCGCGCACATCGGCCTGGCCGCCGAGTTTTCCTTCGGTGCCGACCTCACGCGCCACACGTGTTACTTCAGACGCAAACGAGTTCAACTGGTCCACCATCGTGTTGATGGTGTTCTTGAGTTCGAGAATCTCGCCCTTAACGTCGACCGTGATCTTCTTGGACAAGTCGCCGTTCGCCACCGCTGTGGTTACTTCGGCGATGTTTCGCACCTGGCCTGTCAGGTTGCTGGCCATCGAGTTCACGTTGTCGGTCAAGTCCTTCCACGTTCCGGCGACACCCGGCACGTCCGCCTGGCCGCCGAGTTTTCCTTCGCTGCCGACTTCACGCGCCACACGTGTTACTTCAGACGCAAATGAATTCAATTGATCCACCATCGTGTTGATAGTGTTCTTGAGTTCGAGAATCTCGCCCTTCACGTCCACGGTGATCTTCTTGGAAAGGTCCCCCTTGGCAACGGCGGTGGTCACGTCAGCGATGTTTCGTACCTGTCCGGTAAGATTGCCGGCCATGAAATTCACGTTGTCGGTGAGGTCTTTCCAGGTGCCGGCCACGCCCATCACCTGCGCCTGGCCGCCAAGTCGTCCTTCCGTACCGACTTCGCGGGCCACGCGTGTCACCTCTGAAGCGAACGAGCTGAGCTGATCCACCATCGTGTTGATCGTGTTCTTTAGTTCGAGGATTTCTCCCTTCACATCGACCGTGATCTTTCTTGATAGATCGCCCTTCGCAACCGCCGTGGTTACGTCCGCGATGTTTCGCACCTGGGCTGTCAGGTTACCGGCCATCGAGTTCACGCTGTCCGTCAGATCCTTCCAGGTTCCGGCGACGCCGCGCACATCCGCCTGACCGCCGAGTTTTCCTTCGGTGCCGACTTCGCGGGCCACGCGGGTAACTTCAGACGCGAACGCGTTGAGTTGGTCCACCATCGTATTGATCGTGTCTTTGAGTTCGAGAATTTCTCCTTTCACATCCACCGTGATCTTTTTCGACAAGTCGCCATTGGCTACTGCGGTCGTTACATCGGCGATGTTTCGCACCTGGCCCGTCAGGTTGCCGGCCATTAGGTTCACGCTGTCGGTCAAGTCCTTCCACGTTCCGGCCACGCCCTTCACATCGGCCTGTCCGCCAAGTTTTCCTTCAGAACCAACTTCGCGCGCGACGCGCGTCACTTCAGACGCGAAGGCGTTGAGCTGGTCCACCATCGTATTGATCGTGTCTTTGAGTTCGAGAATCTCGCCCTTCACGTCGACCGTGATCTTCTTGGACAAGTCGCCGTTCGCCACAGCGGTGGTTACCTCGGCAATGTTACGCACCTGGCCTGTCAGATTGCCGGCCATGAAATTCACGTTATCGGTCAGGTCTTTCCAGGTTCCGGCGACGCCGGGCACTGACGCTTGCCCCCCAAGCTTTCCTTCCGTGCCGACTTCACGCGCCACACGCGTTACTTCCGACGCAAACGAGTTCAACTGGTCCACCATCGTGTTAATGGTGTTCTTGAGTTCGAGAATTTCTCCCTTCACATCGACCGTGATCTTCTTGGACAAGTCGCCATTCGCCACAGCAGTAGTTACTTCGGCGATGTTACGAACCTGGCCCGTAAGGTTGCCGGCCATTGAGTTCACGTTGTCGGTCAAATCTTTCCAGGTTCCAGCGACACCCGGCACTGATGCCTGGCCACCGAGTTTCCCTTCCGTTCCCACCTCGCGCGCCACGCGCGTAACTTCCGATGCAAACGAATTCAATTGATCCACCATCGTGTTGATGGTGTTCTTGAGTTCGAGAATCTCGCCTTTCACGTCTACGGTGATCTTCTTTGAAAGATCGCCGTTGGCCACCGCGGTCGTCACTTCCGCGATGTTTCGCACCTGAGCCGTTAGGTTGCCGGCCATCGAGTTCACGCTATCCGTCAGATCTTTCCACGTGCCGGCCACGCCTTTTACTTTCGCTTCGCCGCCCAGCTTTCCTTCAGTACCCACCTCCCGCGCGACGCGCGTCACTTCGGAAGCGAACGAACCCAACTGGTCCACCATCGAGTTGACAATTTTTACCGTGCGCAGGAACTCACCCTTCAACGGCCGCCCATCAACTTCCAACGCCATTCGTTCTGAAAGATCGCCGTTCGCAACCGCGCCGATGACGCGCGCCATTTCGCTGGTGGGCCGGGCCATGTCATCGATGAGCAAATTCGTCGAGTCAACCAGACGCAGCCACGACCCGGCGGCCGCAGGCACGGCGGCGCGATGCATGATCTTGCCTTCCTTGCCGACGACGCGACTCACACGATCCATTTCCTTGGCGGTCTTATCGCTCAATTCGATAATCTCGTTGAGCGTATCGGCAATCTTGCCGGCCTCGCCCGTCCACTCGCCGGGCAGGCGCACGGAGAAATCGCCCTTCTTAAAGGCCACTAATGTCTTCAGCAGCAGCTTGGTATTGAGCGAATCATTGGTCACGGTTTGGGTTCGCATAGTTTCCTTCCGAATTTCAATTCAGTCGTTGAGAGACGACGCCGGGACGAACTTGTAAGGAGAGAAGGGCCGGCACGCACTCGCTGTCGGGCGGCGCAGATATGCGTCGACAAAGGGGGAAATTTTGGGGAATCCAAACGCCGTGGGGCCTTCGCGTTTTGAGTATTCTAGCGAGCCGGGATGAGGTCTGTAAAGCGGTTTTTTGAACCGCTTGGGTGAAGTCAGTACCACCCGCATGAGCGGGTGGGATCAGGTGGCTCCGCGTCAACTATTATCCCATCCGCTCACGCGGATGGTACTGACTTGGTCTAAACAAACGCGAAATCAAACTGCTCTTGAAAAATCAGCGGATCGCTGTTGATGTCGACTGAGCCCAGGTAATCTTCGATCTCGTTCAGCACGTCGCGCTCAGATCCGCGCAGGGCCTTCGCCACTTCAGGATTGATGCGTAACATCGCTTGGCGCGAACCCTCGCCTTCTCTCGAGAGACGCCGGGCCTGCTCCAGGATTTCGTAGCAGATTGTTTGCGGCGATTTTACCAAGCCGGCGCCCTGACAAAACTGACATGGCGAACACAAAGTGCGCTCAAGCGATTGCTTCACACGCTTCCGCGTCATAATTACCAAACCAAAGTCGTTGAATGAAAGTACCTTGGTCGGCGACTTGTCGTGACGAAGTGCTTCCTGCAAAGTCTGCATCACGCGCTGACGATTGCGCCGTTCTTCCATGTCGATCAGATCGAGCACGATGATACCGCCCAGATCGCGCAGGCGAATCTGACGTGCGATTTCTTCGACGGCTTCCATGTTCGTACGAGTGATCGTGTCTTCCAAACGCGTCGCGCCGCGGCCGACGAATTTGCCGGTGTTCACATCGATTGAAACCAGCGCTTCCGTCTGATTGATGACCAGATAGCCGCCTGATTTCAGCCAGACGCGCGGCTTAATCGCTTTATCGATCTCCGCTTGCACGCCGTACGCTTCCAGAATCGGCTCGTCGCGGGTGTAAAGCTTCACTTTCTTGACCATGCGCGGCTGCATGCGATTCACAAACTCGACGACGCGTTGATATTCATCTTCGGAATCGATACGAATCGCCGTGAAGTCCTCGGAAAGTTGATCACGGAGGATGCGTTGCACCAGATCGAGGTCGCGATGGACCAGCGCCGGTGCTTTTGCTTTTTCCGCACTCTTTCGCATGTCCTGCCACGTGCGCAACAAATACTGAGCGTCCGCACGCAGATCGGCTTCGCTGGCGCCTACACCGGCAGTGCGCACGATGAAGCCGCCCGCCGGAGATTTCTCATCAGCGTGAATTTTCTGAATCAGTTTGCGCAGGCGGCTGCGTTCGTTGTCCGAGTCGATCTTGCGCGACACGCCGAGATGCTCGACCGTCGGCATGTAAACCAAATAACGTCCGGGCAGAGCGATGTGCGAAGTGATACGCGCCCCTTTCTTGGCGATCGGTTCTTTCGCAATCTGCACGAGGATCTCCTGCCCCTCGCGCAGCAAATCCGTAATTGCCGGCTGGCTGCGATCGTGACGAGTTGGACGTCGACGTCCGCGTGGCGCTGGGCGGCGGCCGCGAGTTTCGCCCTGCGGCGCTTCAGCTTGCCGATCTTCAGATTGCTCGTCGACTTCTTCCGCGGCCTCGTGATGCTCATCGACGGGTTCGGCGGCTTGAACTTCGTCGGGCTGATCAATTAATTCGGCCTCTTCGTCATGGCCGTTTGCGCCGTCGCTGGCCGCGTCTGTCCCGCTTGCGGCTGATTGTTTGGCAGGACGCCGGCGCCGCCGGCCACCGCGACGCGTGGCGAACTCTTCGTGAGGTCGCCCAGTTGTTATGCTCGCGTCAGCATCAGGAAACGCATCGACTGTGGCCTCGGTCGCTGCATCAGTGCTTGCCGTTTCAGTTTCTTCGTCTTCTGGTTTTTTTGATTTGAACAGACGGCCGATCACGCCCGTCTTTTTCCGACGGGTGGTTTCTTTTTTTGCAGATGCCGGTGCAGGCGAGGGTTCCGACTTTGCACTCTCTTCATCATCGCTCACGCGTTGGAATGAGACTGAGCGCGCGCTTTCGTCGGCAATTTCGTCAATGAAAGTCCGCACGTGGGCGGCTTCGATTTCTCTTGTTTTCTTCGGCGCAATTTCGGCAGCTTCATCTTCGTCAGCGATGCGCTGAAACTCGCCGTGCTCTGTCAGTCCTTCGCTCAAAAGCGAACCAACCGGCGCGCTCGGCACATCTTCGAGATCGAATTCGACGGCATGAACCGCGTCCATGATTCTTTCCTGAAGCCGCGCGTCCTTGAACATTTCGCCGTTCATCGCGCGCTCTTCATCGTCGCTGACACGTTCGAACGAAACGCCGCTGGTTGCGAACGGTGTATCGATTGGCTCGGCCTGGGTCGGAATAATGCTGCGCTCTTCGACTTCCGGCGCTGGCTGGGCCTTCGCCCGGGTACGACCTCGTCCCCCGCGCCGGCCGCGTCTGCGCGCGGCGGTTTCTGGCGGCTCTTCAGTCACCTCTTCGGCGGCAATCGCGGCCGGGTCGACTTCGCGCAGCGGCTCAGCACGTTCATGCGTTGACTCGAGCTGTTGCTCTCGTTGCACGCGGGACAGTTCAATATGTTCCGTGGCCGCGCGATTCGCCGATTCCGCGTCGCCTTTCTTGGATTTGTCGACGACAATACGTTCGAACTCGGCTTCTTCATCGAAGAAATCGGTTACGTAAAGAAACGCGTCGCGCTCAAGTCCGATGTCCACAAATGCGGATTGCATGCCGGGCAGGACGCGCATCACACGGCCTTTGTAAATGTTCCCGACGATGCCCTGGTTCTGCTCACCACGTTCGATGTAGAACTCAGTGACGCGTTCATTTTCGACGATTGCGATTTTCTTTTCGCGACCGTTCATACTAACAATTAACTCTCTTGACATTGATTTTCTTTCTGAGGAGCGCATGCGTCCTGCACGCGGTGCGCGGCCATCGTTGGCGGCGCTGTCCTTCTGTTGATTTGTAATTGGAATTCGCCGGCAGAATTTACCGGCAGTTGAGTTGAGGCTCTGATTCGCGATTGCGAACAGAGACGCGTTCGAAATCGATCAAACAGATCGAGATCTCTCGCAGGTTCTTTTAGCACCATCTGCCCGTGCAGATGGTTACAAGCTGAATTCAAATAGGAACTCCGTTGACCGCGGCTGCCACTTGGACAGCGCCAGGGAGCGGGGCGTCATCGATTAAGACGCGCTCTGAAACCTGATTCGCGGTGCATAAATGCCGTCCGTGGACGGCTTCAAAAATCTTCGCTCGAACCTAATCACTGCGTTTTGTTGAATTGCCGTGCATTCTGCCGGGCCGATTGCCCAACGAGGCGAGCGAAGGCAGTATAACAGATTGACCGCATCGCTACTAACGTTTCGGGCGATGGGATTGAGACGGCTTCTTTGATCTGGTTGTGAGCTGGGCTAGAATCCACGAACCTGGAAGGACGTACAGATGCCGAACGACGAACGAATTGCGAGAGCGGTTTATGCCGCAGTAGACGAACTAAACGAGCAACTGCCGGCCGGGGTTCACGTCGACAAGGCCCTCGATGCGCCGCTTTATGGTTCGACCGGGAAATTGGAGTCACTCGATTTCGTGACCCTAATCATGGAAGTCGAGGAGAAGATCAACGCCGAATTCGGCACCGACATAACAATCGCCGACGAGAATCTGTTGTCGAAAGAAAAGAGTCCTTTCTCAACGCTGGCGACACTCATTGAATATCTGCAGGAGTTGCTGCAGAACGAAGCAGGCCAAGCCGGTTCTTAATCTTTATTTAACCCGCCGCGCAACACACAGCCCCGAAACGCCAAACGGAATATTCAGATACTTAAGCCAGTGTCTTTCGGCGCCGAGAATCGCGCCGAACAGTCGGTTGAGCGCCGGGATGTTTATGCTGGTTTCGGTCTCAGTCCGAATGCCGGTTAATCGCATCAGTTTTCGTATCAGCAGAACTGGCAGGAAAAACGTAATGTTGGCGTGCGTGGTCCGCTCGACTTCAAATCCGGCGGCGGTCACTGCCCGCCGCAACTCAGCCAGGCGATACCGGCGGCGATGGTTACTTACTTCGTCCTGGACTCCCCAGAGGAACATGAAGGTGGGCACGAACAAGAGCAACCGGCCTCCGGGTCTCAGGACGCGACGCATTTCACGCAAGCCGGCAACATCGTCATCCATGTGTTCGACGACATCAAAAGCAGTGACAAAATCGAATTCACTGTCTTCGTAGGGAAGCGCCTCAGCCGCTCCCAGCCTGACATTGCGCAGGCCTCGTTCGCGACAGAAGGCGAGCGCGTCCGGAGATACATCAACTCCTTCAGCTTCGCCAAACTCAGAAAGCAGCACCAGGTTAGCGCCGGTGCCGCAGCCGATGTCGAGGATGTGGGCGCGTCGATCCGCGACCTGATCACAAATATCTTTTGCGAAGCTGCCGATGATGCGTCGACGGCCGATGCACCACCAATGCGATTCTTCCAGCGCGTAAAGAATCGGATAGGTATGCTGCATCATCTCGCGCGGCAGCGTGCCCGATAATTCGCTGGTCTTCGTCCACATTAAGAAGAACTTTCCAACGGAACATTATTTACCTGTCCAAAGCCGCGCCAACTGTTCTTGTTGTGCCAGCCGATCGTCACGTTCTGCGCCTGGATTCCGGTCCACCAAGTCTCGAATTGTTCGCGAGTAAGGTAATGAGCCGTCGGTGCTACCAGGTGATCAAAAACTATCGAATGTTGCTCGCGCCAACCAAACCGCGAGAGAAACGAAAGGTAGTCGCCATAGAAGAGTCGACGCGCGAAGTTGCCGTTGCCTACTCTGTTGAGCGGCCCGTAGATTAGTTTTGTGGCCAGAAAAAGGACCGCGGTCGGCAACTTGCAAAGATGGTAAAGAGTTCGTGGATGCAGACGTGAAGTGAAGTGCACTCGCAGGGGATTTATGAACCCGGTGATCCATCCATTGTTTTCCGCGCCGTACACCCATGCCGAAACGTGGCCCCCCGGCTTGACCTTCGACGCCAGGGATTTGAAACCCTCAACCGGATTACCGAGATGATCGAGCACTCCCAAACTGAAAGCGTAATCAAAGACTGGCCGCAGCGGTAGATGGCAAATATCGCCTTGCACCACGTGAACGTTTTCCGCTGCGCGAGTTGCTGCGAAAGCAGTATCAACCGCCTCGCTCAGGTCAACGCCGATCACATCTCGCACGCCCCACTCAGAGGCGAGTTTCAAATGGCGGCCCTTTCCGCAACCGCCATCCAGCACAACTTTGTCCTTGAAAAATTCCGGCTTCACCGGATTGAGCCAACCCAGGAATTGATCGCCGTACTTTTCGTCATGTTGATTGAAGTGCTTCCACTCCCAGCCAAAGCCTGCGGCCGTGGCCGCCTTTTCCTCTTCCAGTTCAGCGAGATTGGCGAAGCGTGGAACGCCGCTCACGATCGGATATTCGCGGTTGCAGCTTGTGCAATAGAGTTGACCGGACATGATTTCCGGACCGTCGCGTTCAGCGCCGTCGCGCAACCCAACCTGGGCCTGACAAACCGGGCAGGCCAAATATTTGAGCAATCGCTCCTTCATGAACCTGTAAGGAATTTATCAGGCGCTAGGCTGCGTGGCCAACCGGCTGTGGGTGAGGCGAACGCCGATCACGGACAAATTGGAGTGAAGTTATCACAGCTAAACCGGCAAAGATTGGCAGCAACCAATGAATCGTGAGCACGTAACGAATCTCTGTGTGCGCAAGGCTCCCCGGTACGAGGTAATAAAAAATCGTGACGAATAGCAAACTGGTGATTAACCAATTCCGGCGCGCTGCGAACCAACAACCTATTGCGGCAAGCGGTAGCAACACATAGCGCATGACACTCTGTAACATTCCCAGGACGTTGACAGAAGCACCAAGCACGCCTCCCTGCCAATCCGGCGATAGACATTTGCGGCTGGTCACATTTATTCCGGAAGTTCCATAGTAAGGCAGCGGTGCGCCGGCGATCTTCAACATGCCCCACATGCGACGCAACACGACACCCATGTACCACACCGGATGTTGCTTAATGAACGCTAACGCTTCACGCGTGCGCTCACGCTCGCGCTTGATTCCATCCGGCCACATCGCTTCGAAGGGAGCATCCGGGGCAATACCCATTCTTACTCGCTCGTGCTCATCCATGATGTCGTCACCGACTGCAAAACCATAGCTCCGACCGAGTTCGTCCTCGCCCAAACCTTCCCACAGATTCGCGCCAATCGTTCCGCCGGTCGGAGTGAAGTCGGGGAACACCAGGTAGTTGCGAATCACGATTGGCGAGATCATCAGCCCGGTGCCTATCACGACCGCAGCCGCCATCAGAAATCGCGTCCGCCGATTTGCGCGGCCGAAGAAAAACAGGGGCGCCGCCCAGAACAAACACAAATAGAGGGGATTGACGCGTAACCAACAGGCGCCGCCGAGAACAATTCCGGCACTTAGGGCCCACCAAAAACTGCTGCGCTTTGCAGCGATTAAGAGCAGCCATAAGCCGCCGATTACAAACCAGGTCGTCGGAGCGTCAGCTGAAGGCGACACGCCGACGATGGCCAGTAACGGCGACAGCGCCACCAGGACGCTCGCCGCCATGCCTGTGGGCCAACCATATCCGGTGACCGCAAGGCCGGTCACCAGGATCATCGAGAGCATCAGATCAAGGACTGCCTGCACTCTCTGCACTGCATAGACTGATCTCTGCCCAGTCCCACGATAGATCGCCGCCACCAACCAGGGATAAGCTGGTGGATATTGGATCAGGTCCGTGCGTGTCGGATCATCGATCCAAAACAGCCGCCCTGTCCCATCGAGAATGTCGCTGGCGCGTTTGTCGAATACGCGATACGAGCCGTACTGAAACCAGGCTGGATCATTTAGATGAGCGCGAACGAAGTTAAAAGTCAGGACACGAACGCTGACGGCTAAAAGGAGAACAAGAAAAAAGAAAAGCACTCTCCGTCGGACTGCCGGCGACATTCGAAGAGGGAACGGCATTCTAAAACGCAACCTCTGCGCGCTCTTTGGCAGTTTGCGACTCAAGCTGCCGGGCACTCGGAACTTCGAAACCTAAACGCTCCTGCACCGCATACAGCGGCCGTCGCTTAACTTCAGTGTAAATGCGGCCCAGGTACTCTCCCATCACTCCCAGGGTCAGCAATTGAACCCCACCCATGAACAGAACGGCCACGAACAGCGAAGCCCATCCGCGCCCAAGTCGCAAATCATACAATCCGAGCACGCGCACCACTATCGCCATGACAATCCCGGCAAGCGCAAACCAAATCGCCACCAAACCAGTCAAGGACGCCAACCTGAGAGGCAATATCGAGAACGAGAGGATTCCATCCATCGCAAACTGAATCATCTTAAAAAGCGAGTACTTGGTGCAGCCGGCGCGACGCGCCTCACGTTCATAAGGTAGAGCGATCTGCCGGAAACCAATCCAACTCACCATGCCTCGCAGAAAGCGGCCACGTTCGCGCATCGCCAGCAGGACATCAACTACTTTTCGATCCATCAATCGAAAGTCGCCCGTATCAACCGGTATGGGTGTGTCCGAAAAGCGATTGATGATCCGGTAAAAAGCCTTCGCGGTCACCAGCTTGAACCGGCTCTCGCCGACTCGTTCAGTCCGGCTGCCGTAAACGACGTGATTGCCCTGGCGCCAGAGGTTCACCATTTCAGCGATGAGTTCGGGAGGATCTTGCAGGTCGGCATCGATAACTACGACTACCTCGCCGGTGGCCGCTTCTAATCCGGCGGTGACGGCGATCTGGTGGCCAAAGTTGCGCGACAAACGGATCACGCGCGCATGTGAATCACGCGCCTGGATTTCTGTTAACAACTTGAAGGTCCCGTCGCGGCTGCCGTCATCGACAAAGATCAATTCGTGTTCGAAGCCATCGACGGCCGAGACGGCCTGCGATAGACGTTCATGAGTCGCTGCCAGAACAAGCTCTTCATTGAAGCAGGGAATGACGACGGAAAGTGACTTCATTTCTGTGCTGAGATAATAACATTCCAGCCGACGGTCGTGCGCAGTGTCCGAAAGAAGCTCTCGGGAATCAATCCACTGAGAATATGGAACTCCCGGCGCGTTAGTTGCTCAACGCTCGACCTCACCTCGCGAAACATCGAAAACAACTGGCGAGCTTGCCGGCGACTGTAAACCTTGACGAGCGGGCGTCCGCCCCCCGCGTTGAACTCGACGTACTTGCTCATGATCGCCGCCGGAGAATTGCCGCGCAGAAATTCCGCTCGCAAAATTCCATAACGCAGTATTACCTGGCTCCAATACGCCCAGGACCCTCGATGATAGAGCATCACGCGCGCAAGTCCGCCCGGCCGCAGCACTCGATGAATCTCGCGCACCGCGCCCGCTGTGTCCGGCGTGTGATGTAACACACCGTTCGAATAAACGACGTCAAAGCTCTCATCAGCAAAAGGCAAACGCTCGCAGTCCGCATTAGCAAAGTCGCCCCTCTCGCCGTACAAAGAAAGGTGTTGCCGCGAAATTTCAAGCGAGCGCGGCGTGAGATCGATCCCTGTCACCTGCGCGCCGCCGCGCGCAAATTGCAGCAGGTCCGTACCCATGCCACAGCCAACTTCCAACAGACGCTTTCCCGCAAACTGATCGAAGCCCATGACTTCCGGCATCCACGGCGCATAGTCACGATAACGATGCTCTTCGACTTCATCAAAAAATTCGCGCGTGCCAAGCGCGTGCTGACTGCCGTACACCGCGCCGGCGGGATCGCTGCTCCATTGTTCGCGCGCGCGTTGTTTGTCGTTCGACATACTGGTCAGAGCCGCCTGCGGTAGCGGGCGGTTGAATCAGAACTTTGCAAAGGCTCGATATGCAAGGCTAACCGTCCGCTACCGCAGACGGTTCTGACTTAGCTCTCGATACTCATCAATCACCCGCTGTGCATTACGCTTCCAAGTGTGCCGCTCAATTGCAGTCTCCCGCGCGGCGGCGCCCAGACTTTCTCGCAACTCGGGTGACTCACTCAAACGCAGAATCGCATCGGTCAATTGCTGTGCGTTTCCGGGCTCAACCAACAACGCAGTCTCGTCGTCCGTTAGCACCTCACCGATCTGGCCCAGGCGACTCGCGACGATCGCTTTTCCCATCGCCATGTATTCAAACAACTTCGTCGGCGAGCCGAAAAATTCCGCGCCGCCTTCCAGCGGAACATGCGGCGACGCCAACACATCGCAGGCATCGAGCAGTTTCGGCACGTGCTCATGCACGACCGGGCCGGTGAAGATCACCCGATCCGCGGCGCCTGCCTCGCGCAGAATATCTTCGACGCGTCCGCGTAAAGCGCCGCTGCCGACTAACAGAAATCGAATCTTGCCATCGGGCGGCAGCAGAGTGATCGATCTGGCGAGCACTTCCACGCCATGCCATGGCCCGAACGTCCCGACGAAGCCGACGACTATTTCGTCCGCATTGATTCCAAAGTCGTGACGCACTTCTTCGCCTCCGATTCCTGGTTTGAATTGATCGGTGTCAACTCCATTTGGATTTACGATGATCTTCTTTTCGTCGATACCGGCACGCAGCAAATTCTGCCGCTCAACCTCAGCGACGACAAAGATTCGCGCCGCCGCATTCAGATTCAACTGTTCGTAACGCGCGAGCAGATCCAATTTGCCGACGCGATCCCAGTATCGACCCACCCAAACCTCGGAACCGTTGTACTCGAGAAACAGCGGCCGCTTCACGCGCAACGACGCGACCACACCAGCCCAGCTAAATCGCGCATAGCGCTGGTAAATAAAATGCGGCGGTTGCTGCTCGATTTCTTTCTCGGCCAGCGCAGTGAAATGCAAGTTGTTATGAATATCAAACGCTGCGCGTGTTGTGCCGACCGGTTCCGGACGAATGATCCTGGTTGGAAGCTTGTCGTGTTCCAGCCCCGCGATTTCATCATTGGTCACTAACGAAACTCGGGCGCCCAGCTTCAGCGCGCCCGTGATGAAACCGTTGATGTGACTGGCCGCGCCGCCGGCCTGAGTCGCGGGCCCGGGCGAGCACCGCAAGTAGACAAGTTTGAGATCGTCCGTCGCCGCGGTTTCATATGAACGCGGTGCGGCATCTTTGACCGCCGCTTCCAGTTTCTCCAACTCGGCGGCCGCGCGTTTCATCACGCTGCCGCTAATCATCGCTTCGCGCGCCAGTCGCAGCGGCGCGCGCATCAAGCTCATCATTCGCGATTCCTGATGCCAGCCGCCGTGCGAATCAAACACCACGCTGACACCCGCCCCCGCGAGTGCTCCCAACAAAAGGAACGCGTCCTGACCGCGTTGCCACGCTAAACGCTCAGTTGCGACCGCAAAGATTTCAGGAGATAACGCGCGCAGCGCCGACACGCGCTGGCTTAATTTCAATGATTCGATTTGCAGCCGAGTGATCTCCTCGATCGCGGCGTGGGAATATTTTTGTCGGAGCGCCTCGCGCGCTCGATCGACATCGCCGCTCAGAACCAGCAGTACAACTTTCATCTGGTCGCACCTGTCTGGTTCGCCTCGCGGCGCCGCAGAGCAAAATACCAACCGCTCGCCAGCATAAATGGCAGTCGATCGGTGACGCGCGCGTTCCAATCGATCACTCGCTGAGAGCGCGCAACGAAATGGCCCACGACCGGCCCGGCGAGAAAGCTGGCCGCGCCCTCACGAAAGATGACGAGCCCCGCGTCCTTGAATAGTCGCTTCAAACGAGGCCTGGTAAAGAATTGAATGTGCCCGCTTTCGGAATTATCAGTCGCCGCCAGGACGTCACTCTGCTTCGCGAAGCGGTCGACGATTTTTTGCAAGCGCAGCAAACGAAATATCCAGGAATCAATCTCGAACTCACCGTAGCCATTCGGCACCGTAACGACCAGCAAACCATCTCGACTCATCAGACGCGTGGCGCCCTTTAACATTTCTTCAGGTTGGTCTAAATGCTCAAGCACTTCGGACAAGATAACCACATCGAAGGGTTGGTCGCCGGGAATTTCACTCAGCGACGCGCAAACGAAATCCAGATTGTCTTTCGCCTCACTCAATCGCTGTGCATGTTTAATGGAACGCGCATCCGTGTCGATACCGATTATCTTCAGTCGCGCCTCAAGCGCGAGCGGAATTGCCAATTGCGATCCGTTGCCGCATCCGATATCCAGAACCCGCAGTGTCCTGGCTGCGTCGAAGCAGTCCTGAATCACCGCGCGCACGAAGCGTAGGCGTTTCGCGTAACCCCAGATGTCTTCGATCTCGCGTGCGAACGTTTCAGCCAAGAGCTTATTTTGCGAAGGCGCGGCGCTGTAGTTTCGCAAACAGATTTTGGAATTCGTGTATGCGCGGCGCGAACACCAACAGTGGATTGTGTCCGGTCTTGTGACTGAAATACGCGGTCACCAGAACGAAGATTAGCGCGTAACTGATTGACGAATTGATTGCCGCCGCGCGCGCACCCCAGACCGGGACCAGCGCCAAATTCATTCCGAGGTTGACGGCCATCGTGATAATCCAGAACGCGGGGATCATCGCCGGCAATCCTGTGCCCGTGAAATGCTGGACCAACACCGACTCGAGCGAAATAAAGAAAATACCGGGCAGCATGATTAGCAATTGAATCGTTGCGTCGCCGAATCGCGCGCCATAAACGAATGGCAACAGAAACGACATGCCCGCCGCGGCGAGACAAACCAGCAACATGATGAAAGATGTGTGACGAGTTACATCTACTGCGTATGCGGCCGTGTCGCCCTGTCGCGATGCGACGCGCGGGAACAAGAGCGAGGCGATCACTCCCGGTAACATGATCAAGAGAAAGGAAAACTGGGAAGCGATCGCGTAGACGCCGGCGGCCTGTGCGCCACGAAAGTGATTTACGATTAACAAGTCAGCGCGAAAGATTACGAAGCTCGCAAAGATCGAGACATAGAACTTGCCGCCGTAAACGAGCATTTGCCGGAGCAGCGAGAAATCAGAACGGCGTGCAGCGCGCTCGTTCACTCGACGCGATACGCGCGCAACGAACGAAACCAATACAAGGCTCAAGACCACAGCGGCGCCTGTGTTGAATGAAACCAAGGTCGCCAGGCCGCGCCGCCACAGGACGAGCACAAGCACCGCATTGACAAAGATCAAAAACGACGACATGGCATCAAGCGAATTCATCAAACGAATTCGATCGACGGCCAGCAGCAGATTCAAACCCAATAACGTGATTAGCTGAAACGGAATCGAGATGGCGACGATTGAGATCAGACGCCCTGAAATTCCGTTGAAGATATTGGGGCTGAGATTGGCAATCGCAATCACGCCAAACGCGATTACGATCCCCGCGCCTAAACTAAAAATGATTCCGTTCGTCCAGACAGGTCCGAGCAAGGTTCGATCTTTAGCCACAAAGTAAGTCGTCGCCGAAGGCATGCCCGCGCTGCCTAATTGCAAGGCGAGCGCGACCGTTACATTCAGCACCGCCAAAGCGCCCGTGCCTTCGGGACCCAGCCAGCGTGCAACGATGACGCTGGAAGCGACGACGCAGCCGAGAATCAGCAGACGCGTCGCGAAAGTCACGGCTACGCCGGACATTAAACTGCCGAACGCCGGTTCAATCGGCGAAGATTCAACCACGTCCGGCATGGCATCGATGGCTGATTGATCGCTCATCCGATCCAGCGGTCGTACCAAACACTCAGGTTCAGCAAGGCCCAAAGGTTAGCGCTCCAGTCGCTCACTTCGCGACGATGCTCGTCCGCCATGCGCACGATGAACTCATAATCAAAAAAGTTTCGCGTGCGCATGCTCGAGTTCAACAAGAGCGCGATCAGTTCATCGCCTTCCGGGCCGCGAAACCATTCGCGCACCGGCGCGCCAAATCCACGTTTCGGTTTGTAAAGCACATCGTGCGGCAAAATCGATTCGAGTGCCCGCTTGAGAATGTGCTTGCCGGTATTGCCCTTCACTTTCAATTCGCGCGGCAGGCTCATCGCGTATTCGATCAGATGATGATCGAGAAACGGGACGCGGGCTTCGACCGAAGTCGCCATTGTGATCTTATCGACGCGCATCAGGAGCAACTCAGGCAAGCGAAGTTTCAGTTCGAGATAGGTCATCCGGGCAGCGTAATCAGATTGCGGCCGCGCGTTCATGATTGTTTGTTCGTATGCGCGCACCACTTCATACGAGGACGTGCCGTTGCGTTGCGCCAGCATGGCCGGACTGAGCACGTTTCGCTTGGTCGCTTCATCGAAGATCATAAACCCACCCTGAAACAACGACTCGCCCGCGCCCAGGCGGCGGATTAGCTCAGCCGGCAGACGTTTCTTCATTACCTTACCGGCCAGCGGTTGGGCTATGGACGCGGCGGCGCGACGTGCGATCAGCGGCATCCGTTCAGCGTGCCGCCAGAACCGCTCCTGAATCAGTAGAAAGCGGCGAAACCAATCGTAACCTGCGAATAATTCGTCCGAACCTTCGCCGACTTGCACAACGATCGTTCCACTGTCGCGCGCTAATTTCGAAACGTAATACAACGGAATGCAAACAGGATCGGCAATCGGCTCGTCCTGATGAAATACCAATTCCGGCAGAAACTTTTGCATCTCTTCGCGGCCGATCATGACTTCGTGATGATCCGTTGCAAATCGCTTCGAGATCTCGCGGGCGGAATCCATCTCGTTCAACTCTTCGCAATCTTTGAAACCAATCGTGAAGGTCCGCACCGGTTGCGTCATCAGCTCAGACATCAACGCGACGTTCGCCGACGAATCCACGCCGCCGGAAAGAAAAACTCCGAACGGCACGTCGGCCATCATGCGTTTCTTGATCGACTCGCGCAGGAGATTGAGAATGTTTGCCTGGTGCTCGGCTTCGGGAAGTTCCGGCAGTTGTGATGGCGGCAAAGCGTCCCAATATTGATCCATGCGCAATTCGCCGCCGCGATCGATCATTAGCATGTGGCCGGCGGGAATTTTGTGAATGTTGCGAAATAGAGTTTGGGGCGCCGGCGTAGTGACAAACGTCAGGTAGTGATAGAGCGCATCTTCGTTAACCTCGGCGGTCACGGCCGGATGTTCGAGGATCGCTTTGATCTCGGAAGCAAAGATGAAGCGACCCTGATGATGATAGAAGTAAAGCGGCTTTACACCGGCCCGATCCCGCGCCAGCACCAAACGCTCGCGCTCGGCGTCCCACAGCGCGATGCCGTAATCGCCTTCGAGATCGTGAACGAAATCCAGCCCGCGCTCTTCATAGAGATGCAGGATAGTTTCTGAATCGGTCCGCGATCGGTAGACGTGGCCACGTTGCTCAAGGCCTTCGCGCAATTTGGCGTGGTTGTAAATCTCGCCATTGAAGACCAGCCAGAGACGATCAGTGCATCCGTGCATCGGTTGATGGCCGGCTGCCGAGAGATCGACGATCGATAGACGACGAAATCCAAAACCGCCGCGCTCGTCGTCAAACACCAATTCGCCGGCGTCGTCGGGTCCGCGATGGGTCATAGTGTCGCGCATCGACACCAACAAGTCGCGCCCGACATTGCCGCGCGCCGCACCGTATTCCCAGACTCCACAAATGCCGCACATTCAGTTATCAATCCCGCTGGTTCCCTCTCCCTTTGGGAGAGGGTTAGGGTGAGGGTCTATTCTCCCGCTGTAACTAAGTCCCTCACCCCGGCCCTCTCCCGAAGGGAGAGGGTGGTGAAGCAACAAAATCTTCTCCGCAGTCTGGTTGAAGAGTTTGGACATCACGTAATATCGCCGTCCGGACAAATCATTTCGTTTCCAGTTCAGTTCGTTCGAGCTTAGCAGAGCCAACGCGCGTCGATAAAACAAAGCGTCCAGGCTGAACAGATACTGCTTGGCTTCAATCAAAGACGCGCAATGAGATATGTCCACTTGCTCGGACAGAATGATTCGTTCGCCGGTGTCGATGCCGGAATCTATGAAGAAAACCGAGATGCCGACCGGATCCCCCTGCAGCACGGACCACTCCATCACACTGCGACCGCGATAGCCCGGCAAGAGCCCGATATGCGCGTTGAGAATTCCCAGCCGGAAGCGTTCGATCGTTGCCTGACGATAGATGTTTCCGGTCTTATGCAAGCCAACATCGAGCTTCAGTTTCGCCAGTCTCTCCAGCGAGCGAGGATGGTCCAACGCGTGGCGCAGGATTTTCACTTTGCCTTTCGACAGCAAGGCGAGCGACTTGAATTGGCGGGATTTCAGTAGCAAACGTGCCGTGTGCTTCGCCCAGTCGCGCGCGCCTGTGCGCGATGACACCGGGCAAATAATCACCACGAGGTCGTGAGCATCAGCGCGTTGCAGTTCTTCATATATCGGCAGCGCTCCGGGCAGAGTGTTCGCGAGTATCGCAATGCGCAATTGTCTGGTTCCTCAGAATCCGAACGTGCAGCGCGCGAGCATAAAGACCGAGAAAGGAAACCACCAGCGAAACGTGACGCGCGCGCGGAACCCAGTCTGTGGGCAACAACTCGTAATAGTAGTTCAGCGCATCGAGAAACCTCAAATCGTCGGTTTCCAGCGAATGCACCGCAACCAGATTCAATTTCAAGAGCAGATCGTCAGCGTCCACGCCGGCGATCGATCGCTCTTCGATGCGCGCGCGATCATGGACCATCGTGCGCATCAGCACATGCTCGCGGATTTCAGCTTCGCTGGACAGTGAGAAGGTCGGCGGCCACGAGAATCGTTCCGCCAGCAACCGAAATCGCTTTTCAGAATCGTTCCTGCATTGCTTCAAGCTCTCGAGAAACTGTTCGGCATCCGCTGATTGAATCGTTGAATCGATTGGCGCGGACGTTAATGAAATCGCACAGAGCGCTGCGACGCAGTCGTTGCCGCCGTTTCGCGCCGGCACCGGTGCGGAGTCATTACCGGAAGGATTTTCAGATGAAAATGATTGCTGAAGACGTTTGAGATAATCGGCCGCATCGCCAAAAGCCTCGGGCGTTAAGCCGGCGAGGCGATTGCGCACGTCGGACAATCGCCGTTTAAGCGCATCCCGAATTGCATCTTCGCGCGCGCTCATTTGCCACTCGCGGTTTTGATCGCAAATTCACCGCGTTGTATATCCGCAGCGATCTCGCTCAAGGTGACGCACTTAATGTCCGCAGCTTTAGACACGTCCGAAACGAAGCGTTCGATGTGCGAAAAGTCTTGCAGATCCTTGGTGTGGTTTTCGAGAATGATAGGAACTCGTTCGAGCTGCGCCGCCCGCGCCCGCTTGCGAATCGAATCCAGCATTTCGCGCATAAGTGAATAATCCAGCTGCGCCAGATCGGAAATCAGATGGCGGCCTTTGAGATAGGGCAGCACTCCCTTTTCGTAAACCTTTTGCATCGGCGTGGCGTCGGCTTGAGCCCATTCGTGACCGTAAGTGGCCACGGTCCGGCCGCTATTCGCGGCGCTGCTCTGCGAACTCGCTCGCGACTTCACCGCACCGATTACCTTACGCGCGTGATGCTGAAGCGTCCGCCGGCGCGAACCATAAAAGTGATTTGTCGGAATGCACACGATCGCTTCCTGCTTGTCAGAAACTTTTCGCGCGTCTGTCATCACCGGATAGAACGGCACGAAGTCTTCTTCGCAGTTCGCGTAATCGAGATCGATTCGCCGCGTGTGATAGCGCACGCCCCCCACGATGCTCATATCGAAAACAATTCCAAACTCAGCTAGCGTGCTTAGAATATGCGGCGATGGTGCGATGCACCACGAACCCGATCGAAACGAAACACAGCGGTAATTCGGATCGACGGCGCGTAACAAATTCTCGAGATAGTCTTTGGCGCGCGCGATCATTTGCCGCGCTTCGTCGGCTGCGTATTTCAGGATCGACCAGTCGCCATTCAATTGCCAACGGCCCTCCTGATAACGCGCATCGCTCCACTGGGGATGAATGTGCAACTGAATGTCATGACCTTGACGAAAAGTTTCGAGGACTTGTAGTTCCCAATCCCCTGCCAAAGCCTTTAACTCAGGATGTTCGTCGCCGAGCTTTCTGAAGGTGAGTTGCTGCATCACCTCGGCATTGAACGAGCCGCGAACGCCGTGCGAGTTGTAGATGCGAACCAGCTCGCGCATCGGCCGAAACTGTAGCTCGTGCGGATCGCCCGATCCGTCGCCGCTCAATTCCCAATCATCGACAAACGCTAAGTAGATCATTGGCTGCAATGTGAAACTGGAGGTTAACGCAGACTGTCCGCGTGCTTTCGAGCTCACCAACTCAGTTGGCCGCGCACACTCGCCAGGCGCGTCTGTTCGTCGTCGCTTTTACAAACAGGGACGATAACCCAGGTTGTCTTCATGGGCACACCTGCCTCAATCGTCCAGCACGCCGACACCGAAGGATTTTTTGAGCCGTAATCTCGTGACGAGAACCGGTCCTCTAACTCCGGTTTGACGGCAAAATCTTTTGTCATAATCAACAGTCGCGCGCCGCTTATCTTATCGTAAGCTTCGACGTTTCCATCAGGACGCACAGATGTTTCCAGTCCGGGCGCAAAGTGTATACGAAAGGAAAACTGGTGCGTTCCTGTTCCCGACATTTCGTCTTCAACCAGCCAGTAACGATTCTGCTTGTCAAACCGAACGGTGCGACGATGAGTTACCGGCTGCGCCAGTTTTTGATACCCGTATTGCTCCGCGACTATCACGTCCGCGCCGGCATTGCTTTGCCAATCAAGCACACGCGGTTGCGCTTCGTTGCCGATGACAAATGGAACCTGTTCATCGATCGTGTTCTGTTCCGCCTGATCGACTTGCACAGTTGAATGATAAGCCGTCGATCGGAACAGGTGCCGCTCTCTTAAGTTCGCGGTGTAAACGTAAGTCCCCGGATCGACGATGAAAGGAACGCCGCAGGCAGAGACTTCGATGCTCAAGGCGTCGTTATGTCCATGCGAACCGCGACCATTGACCCCGCAGTCGCTCGCGTTGAAGAGCAAATACAAATCGTCGCTGCGAAGAACATAAATCCCCGCATCCGAAAAAGCTTGTGATGGCGGCATCGTATCATCGGGCAACGATTCGTAATCGCGCAAACCTTGTTCGCCCAGGATCCATAGAAGTTCTTCGTGGGTACGCACGCCTCCGGCGTGCTGCTCGTCAGAAGCGTGTCGTTGCACGCCAGAGGCGTGCGTACCCAACTTAAAACGCGGCTCTTGAAAGATCGACGCGCCCAACGCCAGCACGTGGCCATGATCATCGCCGGGGCGTTGGATGATCGGCATCACCTGGCCGCTGTCTGAATCACCAATCAGCGGCGCACGTCCATCCGGCCGCAAATACGCCGCCATGTACGCGAGCATCGCGCGCAGCCTGGTCCAATAATTCTCTGCGATGTGGATGCCGTTCAAATGACAGAGCACGAATGAATAAAGAAACAACTCGACCTTCAAACGATGATAGCCCGTGGAGGCTTCGTAGTCGGCGCCATCGGGCAAGGTCTGTTTGTCCATTTCAGAGAGCAGCTCGCGCAGACCGAATTCGCGCCACTCCTCAGCAGCTTGTAATTCCGGCAACAACACGCCAATCCAGAGCAATCCCGCGACGTCAGCCAGATAATGATTGCTCGTGGCGATGTGTGAGAATTCGAGATTCCGCTGAATGTACGCGCCATGCTGATCGAACATCTTGACTAACTCTTTCAGCATCAGCTCGTCCATCTGCGGCGCCCGCAAGAACAAATTGAACGCGGCGAGCAAATTCATCGAGCGCAGCGCAACTTCCATCGCGCAATTCCAGTTCACTCCGAGCGCGACCGGATTCTGTCTTCGCCAACTCGCCAGCTGATCGAAGAATTGTTCGCTGAATTTTGCATCGTTGGTGATTGAGTACGCGCGGCCCAACGTGATGAAGTGCGACAATCGATTCAGTTCCCAAACGACGCGCGCATCCGAGCCATCGTTCCGATGCAGGTTGATGTCGGCATGAAAATCAAGTGGCCAATGAAATCCGGAAAGCGGATCGCGATTCCAATCAATCTCGTCGCTGCCGAAACATTTCTCACAGAAGCCAAGCAACGGCCAGCAATGCTCGTTAGCGATTCGATCTGCTTGCGTGATTAATCGGGCAGCTTCATTTGGATAACGCTGCTGCTGGAGCGTGCCGGTCTTTTTTAGATCGTCAAACCCTGGAAAGAATTTGGGCTTAGCTCGCGAGCGAAAATGCGCGAGCAGATCCGACGCCCTGATGCGCGCGAACTCTTCGCGCAGACGAGCGGGCTGCTGATCCATCTGGACCAGAGACGCGCGCTCGCGCCGTTGCGTACTGAGTTGTCGCATCCGCCGGGTTGCTTCCAGCGCTGCCGTGCGCGCGCTGACCTCGCCGCGCAACATTCGTTTTGCTGTGGATAAAATTTTCATCGGGGCGATGTCAGAACCGCCTGCGGTAGTGGGCGGTTGATCTTTTTGAGTTGCGCCCACCCTCAATTAAAAGGTCAACCGCCCGCTACCGCAGGCGGTTCTGACAGCGCGTCCAAAATTCGATCCGCCGTCTTTCCGTCCCACAACGGCGGGATGCGCAGATTGTTCTTGTCGGGCGGATGATCGAGAGCCTCGTTAGCCGCCGCAACAATTTGCGCGGTTTCGGTGCCCACGATTTTGTTCGTACCCATCTCGACGGTGATCGGCCGTTCGGTGTTTTCGCGCAGAGTGATGCACGGAATTCCAAGCACCGTCGTCTCTTCTTGAATTCCGCCTGAGTCGGTGAGCACCAGCCGCGCGCCACTGAGCAATTGCAGAAAATCCAGATAGCCGGCGGGCTCGATCACAATGAGGCCTTCCATATCTTCCACCCGCTCAGTGAAGCCAAGCTCATCGATCATCTTGCGCGTGCGCGGATGAGCTGGGAAAACAATCGGCAGTCGTCGCGCAATTGTCTCGAGGGCATCCAGGATTCGCTTGAATGCTGCCGTCTCGTCAACATTGGACGGCCGATGCAGCGTCAAGACTGCGTAATCTCTGTTCTCGAGCCCGAGATCGGCACGCGCGGTCGAATTCCTGGTGCGCTCGAGATTCTCGAGCAGCGAATCGATCATGATGTTGCCGACAAACCGAATTCGTTCTGCCGAAATTCCTTCTGCCTTCAAATTCTCGTCGGCATCGGCTGACGGTGTTAGCAGCAAGTCGGCGATCTGATCGGTGAGCAGGCGATTAATTTCTTCGGGCATGGTGCGATCGCGGCTGCGCAAACCGGCTTCGACATGCGCGACTTTAACGTCGAGCTTTGCGCAAACCAGCGCACAGGCAATGGTTGAATTCACGTCGCCGACAACTAAAACCCAATCCGGTTTTTCACTAATGACGTACGGCTCGAATCCTTGAATCACCCCGGCGGTCTGCACGGCGTGACTAGCGGAACCGACGCCGAGATCGACGTCGGGCTCGGGCATTTCCAGATCGCGAAAGAACGCATCCGACATTGCCGCATCGTAATGTTGGCCGGTGTGAATCAGCACGGGATGAAATTCGTTTGACCGGCGCTTCATAGCGGCCACGATCGGCGCCACCTTCATGAAGTTGGGCCGCGCGCCGGCAACGATGATGACTTTGAGCATAGTAAGTAGCGCAAGATGTTATCTTGCGATCGCAAGTTGACAACTTGCGCTACAGCTTGGGCTACACCTCGATCGGCAAACCCGTTCGCAGGGATTCCAGGATCCGAAATGTCGCGCGGGTCGTGGTCGCCAGATCCTCGAGTGCGATTGGCGCAGGCTTACCGTCGCGAACAACTGCGCAGACGGTGCTTACTTCGTTCTTCTGGCCTTTGTCTTTCTCGCGCAACTTCGTTTTCTTTTCACGAGATCCGTCATACGCGGTTGCCAATTCGAAATCGTCAATCACAAACGACTTGCCGCCGCCGAAAATCTCGATTCGTTCTTTTGGCATCGCGCTGCTGCCTTCCGCCAGGTAAGCGATCGATCCGTTCGATCCATCGGCGAAGCGCAAGGTTGTGAATACGGAATCTTCGTTAGTCACGTTGGCATTCCGGCTGGCGATCGCCTCAGCATGAACGCGAGTCGTCAGCGAACCGGTAAGAAAGTGCATGAGATCGACGAAGTGGCAGACCTCGCCAATGATCCTTCCGCCTTCGGTCTCATCGTTGACCCAATACCCTTGCGGAATTCTTCCGGCGTTGATTCGATAATTGATCGACAAGGGTGTCTCAACGTTTCCACGAAAAAATTCCCTTGCCGCGATTGCGAACGGTGAGAAGCGGCGATTGAATCCAACCATCAACTGACCCGATGAATTCGCCGCGGCGTTCATCACTTGATTCAGCTGGTCGTCGTCGACGGCGAGCGGCTTTTCGACGAACACGTGTAGCCCGCGTTGTAGCGCGTGCGTCGCCAACTCAGCATGGCTCGCGTGCCGCGTCGCGATCACAATTAGATTTGCCTCTGCGTCGTCAATAATCTCATCGGCGCTGGACACTGCCGATTGAAATCCAAATTTGCTTCCGACTTCGCGCGCGCTCAGACCTGAGGCGGTCGCGATCGAGCGAAACTGCGCGCCTTCGGCTTTGAACAACGGCAGCAACACTCCCTTCGCGTAACCCCCTGCGCCAATAAAACTTACCCGGACGGCGGACGCCGGCGAAGATTTCTTTTGAGCAATCGGAATGCGCGTTTCGAGTTCGCGCTCCGCGTCGTACTTCAGCACGATCCCCAGATAAGGTTCTTTCACCTCGCCTGTAATCAACTTGTACGCGCGATCTGTCTCGCTCAATTCTAAACGATGCGTAATCAGCGATTGCACGTTAACGCGACCGCCGGCGACCAGATCGAGAAACGCTTCGAGGTTGCGGCCTTCGGTCCAGCGCACATAGCCAAACGGATAATCATGGCCGCGCTCTTCGTATTCGGGATCATAACGGCCCGGTCCATATGACATTGAAATCCGAAACGTGAGTTCGCGATCGTAGAAAGGCTTGCGTGGCAGTGTGAGCCCAACCGCGCCCACCACGACTACGCGACCTTTCTGTCTCGAAATCTCGCCGGCGAGTTCAACTGGCTGATTTGATTCAGTGGCTGCGGTGATCAGAACCGCATCCGCCCCGCGTCCACACGACCAAGCCAGGATTTGCTGCTTTGCTTCATCGGAAGCACAGCCCGCGTCTGCTCCGTTCTGTTTTGCTAATTCAATCTTCGTTTGATCGAGATCGACGCCGAACACACGACAGCCGTTCGCTTTCAACAACTGCACCGCGAGTTGGCCAATCAAGCCCAGTCCGATCACCACTACTGATTCGCCCAACGTGGGTTCAGCGAGACGCACGCCTTGCAAGGCGATCGCTCCCAACGTTCCGAACGCCGCCGCATCAAAATCAACCTTGTCAGGCAAACGCACGCAAAGATTTTTCGGAACAGACAGCACTTCGGCGTGTGATGCATAACCAACGCCGGCGCAGGCGACGCGATCTCCAACGCGAAATTCGGTTACGCCTTCACCGGCTTCAATCACCGTTCCCGCGGCGCTGTAACCCAGCGGGTTCACCGAACCCAGCTTTGAAAGGACGGCATTGACCGTATTCAAGACTCCTTCGGTCCTCGCCTTCTGAATGACTTGCTTTACCAACGCCGGCTGTTCGACGGCGCGACTGATCAGGCTTTTCTGTCCTGCCTCAACCGTCAGACGCTCTGTGCCGGCGCTGATTAATGACGCCGCCGTTCTTACGAGAACAAAGCCCCGCCGCACCGTAGGTACAGGCACGTCCGTCACCGAGACTTCGCCCGTCTTTAAATTTTGGAGAACTTGTTTCACAACCTGTTGCGCGATGAACCTGTTGCAGACTGGCTCAGACTATCCCCGATCTTCGTTTGTTCAGTCAATCGCCGCCGCGCATTCGGATTGCTCGTAACTTTCTGTAGCAATTGCGGAAATCCACACACCGCAGCCAAGCAAGGAAGAAGTTTTTATGCGGCGAATGGATTGACAATCGACTCCCTATTTTGTTAGTTATGCTTCGCTATTTGTATAAGAATTCAGCGAACAGCGGAAGAATCGGTAGCTCTTTATCTCCTTCGCGTGGCTTTGACGAGCACGCATCGTTCTTCAGGCAGGCCTCATCGTTTTTAGGAAACTCGCAGACAGAATTTAGACTAGGAGACCAAAACATGTCGCAAAATTGGACCCCGCCCGCAGGATCCGGCGGTTCGGCAACTGTACCCAACTATCTCGTTCCGGCGATCATCTCGATCTTTTGTTGCTGGCCGCTGGCAATTCCGGCGATCATCTTCGCTACGCAAGTTAACGGCAAAGTGGCCGCAGGCGATGTCGCCGGCGCGCAGGACGCGTCGAAGAAAGCAAAGATGTTCAGCTTTATCGCGATTGGGTTGGGCGTCGCCGGCATCTTGATCTATGTGATCATGCTGGTGCTTGGCGTCGGCCTGAGCGCTATTGGCAATCGCTAGTTAGCGCAACAAGTGTTGGCGGACGGGCGTTAGACTTTCTGAAACGAAATTCGTTTCAGAAAGCGCTGGAGTTGACGGCGCGTGTCTTCGCTCGTCCGCCACTTTTGATTTTCACTTGAGAAGCTATGGCTATTTTTTGCACAAAATGTGGCGCGCAGAATGATGACTTTTCGCGGACGTGTCTTCACTGCCAGGCAGAGCTGCCGGTGATTGGCGGTAAGCAAACGGCATATCAATCAGATCAACTGCCATACGAACCAGTCTATCAACCGATTCAGCCGCCAACGCCGCTCTACGCCCAACCGCAAACCGACGATTGGCAGAAAGCGGGCGCAGACAAAAAAATCATCGCCGGGATTTTAGGCATCGTGGTCGGCGCATTCGGCATTCACAAATTCGTGCTGGGCTATCAAAGGGAAGGACTGACCATGTTGCTGGTGTCGATCCTGAGCTGCGGCGTACTGGCAGGGGTCATGCACGTGATCGGAATCGTCGAGGGCATCATGTACCTGACCAAGAGCGATGAAGAATTTGTGCGGACTTATGTGTACGGCAGGAAGGGTTGGTTCTAAAGTTCGTGACAGATACGCCTATGTTATGATCTGCCTATGGAAATCAAAATGCATATCATTTACGAGAAGGTTGACGACCTGATTCAAGCGTCGGTCGCCGAATTACCCGGCGCGATTTCGCTCGGCTCCAGTGTCGAAGAAGCTCGTAAGAACCTTGATGAGGCAATTGAAATGGTGCTCGAGGGCAATCGTTTACTCGCAGAAGATGGTGCTCGCGAGACTATCACGAGCGAGGAAATAGCTTTCCGCACCGCATGAAGAGAGTTGACCTAGTTCGTCACCTTGAAAGACACGGCTGTGAGTTCGTGCGCGAAGGTAAGGAGCATACGTTGTACATCAATCGCCAAGCCAAGAAATCGGCCGCTGTTCCAAGGCATCGCGAGATTCCCAAAGGCACTGTGAGAAGTATTTGCCGCGCGCTAGGATTGTCCTCCCCAATCTAATCTGTAGATTCGTCATCAAACACCATGTCGAGTTTTTATTTCGTCGAAACCACTCCCGATCGTGCCAGGCAGTTAGCAATTGCGGCGACTATGTGGTTAGGACTCGCCGCCGGCGCAACGTTTCTTTTCTTCTTCAACCCGGCGCTCCCGTCTAATCAATTTTTTCCGAAGTGTCCGTTTCGTATGCTGACCGGATGGCAATGTCCGGGCTGCGGCTCAACGCGCGCTTTTTATCAACTACTCCATCTGCATCCGATTGCCGCATTTAAGCTGAATCCGTTGATAGTGCTGACGCTGCCATTCATCATTTATGGTTTCCTCGGATTCACAAAGAGCGCAGTAACCGGAAAACCATATCGTCGCTTGTTTATCCCGCCGGCGTACATGTGGGCGTGGCTGGTGCTGCTTTTATTCTTCTGGGTCTTCCGCAACACGCCCTGGTATCCGTTTGCGTCTTAGTGTCAGAAGCCCGCGCGTCAGCAAGGGCTCGATCGATAAGTTGCCCTCCCTGACGGTCGGGCTTCTGACACTCACTCTTCACGATCACTTGATCGAATCGAAACGAATTGTGAAGTTTTCCCGGATTTCTCTTTGAGACGTCGATGCACGATCGAGATCGCGATTCCCACGACGACCGCGGCAATCAATCCACCAAGAGTAGTTTCCCCAAGTCGTTGAAACCGCATTCCTCGCAGTCTGAAACTGCCAGGGCTGCATAGAGAGCCCCCTGGGCCACCGTCACCACGAACAAACCAATCGGCGAGGCCATCATTAAGTCGACGAATTGGAACATCGCGAACCTCTTTTCAGGTGCCGTTGGATTGTTCAAATAGACACCGCGAGATCGCATCTGTTCCTGAGCATGCTTCGCGAGCTGCTTCAACCGCCCGCTACCGCAGGCGGTTCTGACTTTTACGATTTACGATTCACGATTTACTATCATGCCCATGAACACTGATCCCGCGATTCGCATCACAATGCTGCCGCGCGATACAAACTCGCAGGGCACGATCTTTGGCGGCGTCATTCTTAGCTACATCGACATCGCCGGTGCGATTGAAGCTCATCGTCACACCGGCATGGATCGTTTCGTCACCGTCGCGATGCGTGAAGTGATTTTTCACGCGCCGGTACTTGTCGGTGATTTGGTCAGCTTTTATTCGGAGACTCTGAAGGTTGGCAGGACGTCAATCACCACGCGCGTCGTGGTTGAAGTTGAACGTTATGGGGCGCCGGGCGAACGCGCGCGCGTGACAGAAGCGGAAGTCATTTATGTTGCGGTAGACGAGGCAGGAAAGAAGACAAAGATATCCGCTAGGAAGACTTGATCTTCGGTCAGCTGATAAGCGCGACGCCGTAGCTAATCAATTCGGTCTGCAATTGAGCGGCGTCTTTGAATAGAATGGTGTTGATTCCCAGTTCGCGGGGGCATTCCAGATTAACTTCCCGATCATCAATGAAGAGACATTCCTCAGGCGCGCGCTGCGTAACCTGTAAGACCGTGCGATAGATTGCCTCGTCAGGTTTACGCAGACCGAGGAAACATGAGCTGAAGAAAGCGGAGAAGTAGCGCGCCAGGCCAAACTTCTCGATTCGAAAAACGTTCAACTCAAGAATCTCATTGTTGAGCGTCGCCATGAAGTACCGGCCAGACTGCATCAGATCTCTGACAATCTTGAGTGAATTCGGCTTCTCTTCGGATTGAGCGAAGATGAAATCGCGAAACTCTTCGCGCGTAAACGAGCGCGGCCGATAAAATATCGCGCGGTCAAGATAGCGCTCGAGTGTCAGGCGGTTCGTCTCGATGGCGTGCGCAACCTTCTCGTGCCGTTCGCTGTACTCATCCCAATCAAGACCAAACTTTTCCGCCGCCGCGCGTCGCGAAACGTGTCCCCAACCGTCTGTCAAGAGCACACCGCCGATGTCAAAGAAGATGGTGGTAATCATTGCCCTCCTGTTTCGACTGCGGCAACTAGTCGCCGCTTTTCAGAGCGCTGACAGGTCAGCGCACTCCAAAAACTACCAGCGATGATATGCGGGATGGCCCGGTTTCACCGCTACAAAAGTTCCACGACACGTGGCGCAGACTTTGTCGTGCGCGATCAATTCGCCTTCGACAATCGCGCGATCCTCTTTTGATTCGACGACGCGTGCTCGTAACTCAACGGGTTTATCGGTGGGCGTAGGGCGAAAGAGCTTGATCGCGTAATCAGCAGTGACCGTGCACGGCGGGTGATCCGAGCCGGACTTCTTCATCAAGTAATACGCTGCGGCCCAGTTGCAATGGCAATCAAGCAAGGTGCCGATGATCCCGCCGCTCAACATCCCGGGAAATGCTTCCTGATAAGTTTCAGGATTGAACGTCGCGACGACTTCATCACCCTGCGGGAAGCTGCGAATGTGCAAGCCCTTTTCATTGGCTGGACCGCAACCGAAACAAGCCATGTTAGGCGCGTACGTTTCTTGGAGACTTTTTTCGCTCATGGTTTTCAATCTCCCTTCTCCCGCTGGGAGAAGGCTCTGCCCGTAACTCTTCCCGCAACTTGAATCGCTGCACTTTGCCGGTCGCAGTGTACGGCAGCTCATCGACAAAGATGTAGCGGCGCGGTTGTTTGAATCTCGGAAGTGCAGTTTCACAGCGCGCGCGCAATTCATCTTCCAGGATTGGCGAATCGTTTTGCCTTTCGCTTACCACGAATGCGCAGACGCACGACAAACCGTCTCTGTCGAAACCTTCAACTACTGCCGCTGCGCGCACGCCCTCATGTCGCAACAGCGCTCCTTCGACTTCGATTGGCGAAACCCACTGACCGGTAGGCTTGAAGCAATCGTCGCTGCGGCCCATGTGCCACCAGAATCCATCAGCGTCGCACCGGTAGAGATCGCCTGTGCGAGTCCAGCCGTCGACAAACGTTTCTGCGCTGACCTCCGGCCGTTGCCAATAACGCAAAGCGGCGCTGCCGCCACGAATCCAAAGATTGCCGACTTCGCCGGCCTGAGTCGAGACGCCCTCATGATCAATTAGCCGCGCTTGGTAACCCTGCAAAAGTTTTCCGCTGCTGCCATAACGAACGTCGCCTGAGTGATTCGAGATGAACATGTGCAGCATCTCTGTCGAGCCGATGCCATCCAGCACCTCGACGCCGAAAGTCTCCTGCCAGTCTTCACCAAGGTGGGCCGGCAAAGCTTCACCTGCTGATACGCAGAAACGCAGACTTGAAGTATCGAGCGTCTTGCCGCTGCGATGATGTTCGAGCAACATACGATAGACGACCGGCACGCCGAAAAAAATTGTCGGACGATAATCACTGAAGACGCGGCTTACTACCTCAGCCGTCGGCTTCTCTCGACACAAAACCGTCGTAAAGCCGTTCAGCAAAGGAAAGCTGAAAGCGTTCCCGAGTCCGTACGCGAACGGCAAACGTGAAGAAGAAAAAAGCCGGTCGCCATCACGCAACTTCAGCACTTCACGGCAATACGTTTCGTTTGTATAGAAGATGTCAGCTTGCGTGTGCACTGCGCCTTTTGGTTCACCCGTGCTGCCGGATGTGTAGAGAATGAAAGCGTCCGTGCTCGTCTCAGAAGCTCGACCGTCAAAGGCATCCTGCTGTTCTGCCTCGAAAGGCGAACGCCGAGCTTTGTCCCAATCCACAATGTCTAACCCCGGGATTTCGCCGATGCTTTCATCAGGGCCTCTCCGCAGGACGATCAAGTCTCTTAGATTGGCGGGCGCTGCAGAATCTTCAAATAGAGTCTTCGCCGTTGCGGCTTCCAGGATCGCCGCACAGGCGCCACAATCTTTCAGAATGAAAAGTTGATCATCGCGCCGTAGGGCGAGATTGATCGGCACCGCAATCGCCCCCAACGAAATGATCGCTACAAACGAGGCGATGAACTCCGGCGAGTCAGCCAGCAGAATGGCTACGCGATCGCCCTCAGCTATGCCCAGCCCACGTAACGACCCGGCCGCGAGTAGGACCTGTTCGCGCAGCTCGCCATAACTAATTTCCCGGTGTTCGTAGAGAATCGCCGCGAGGGTCGCGCGTTCCGGCAAGAAGATCCTTTTAAATAGGCCTGCGCTTTCCATCTCCATCCGCGACTGATCGGGCTTGGAATCTATCACATCGTTCATTCGTTCAGCGACATGCCGCCAAGGCACGAAACCACCAGATCTGGACGCTTTCTGAACATGTTCAAAAAGTTCTTGACAGAACTGAAAGCCAGGGAGTATTGTGCATTTGATTTGAACGTGTTCAATTTTCCGGAAGGAGGCAAAAGATGAACATCGAAATCGTCACTTACCTGCTGTATCTGGGAATCACCATCGCCCTGACTATCTGGGTCGCCCACACCCTGCACAAAAACGGGCGCATTTTTCTGGTCGACGTTTTCCACGGCAACGAGCCGTTGGCCGATTCAGTCAATCACCTACTGGTGGTCGGGTTCTATCTCATCAATCTTGGCTTTGTCAGCCTGGCGCTGAAGCTCGGGTATGACATCTCGACACCGAAGGAAGGCATCGAGGCGCTCTCTGTGAAAGTCGGCACGGTGATGCTCGTACTCGGTGGAATGCACTTCTTCAATCTGCTGCTCTTCAGCCGCATGCGCCGCCGCGCCACGATGCGCAATGCGCCGCCGCCGGTTTCGCCCGACGCTTTTACGCCGATTGAGGAGGTTTGACGCCATGTCGACACTTACATTGCTTTACGACCCGGAGTGCGCATTGTGCCGGCGCGTTCAGGGATGGTTGGCCGAGCAACCTAAGTTGATCGAATTAAGAATGATTCCGATCAAGACTGACGCAGCCCGCCGTCGCTTTCCCGGATTGAACCACGAGATGACGTCGGAAGATCTCACGGCAATAAGCGATAAGGGCGCTGTCTACTTTGGACCGAAGGCGTGGCTGATGGTTTTGTGGACGCTGGCGAAATATCGCGAATGGTCCTATCGCCTGTCGACGCCCGAGTTGTTGCCGACAACACGACGGGTCGTGTCGCTCGTATCGCAACATCGTTACCAAATCAGTCGCGTAACCACCAGCCTGTCGAGGTAATCAAAATGGATTCAGTCTCAAATCAGAAACCAACTAAAACGCCTAAGGGCGAGCAGACACGCGAGTTGATCCTGAACAGCGCGCTGGACCTCTTGAATGCTCACGGATACGAAAAGACAACGATGCGGGCCATCGCCAAACGCGCCGGAGTTTCGCTCGGGAATGCCTATCACTATTTCGGGTCGAAGGAGCACATGATTCAGGCGTTCTATCATCGACTTCACCGGGAACACCTGGACGCGATTCATCCGGCGCTCGAACGCGAGACCACGCTCAAAGCGCGTCTGCTGACCGTGATGCGGCTCAAGATTTCCACGCTAGAGCCGTATCATGAATTTGCGGGCGTGCTGTTCAAGACGGCAGCAGATCCTCACAGTCCGCTCAATCCGTTCGCTGATGATTCGGCGCCGGTGCGACGTGACAGCATCGAGTTGTTTGAAGAATTGGTGCGCGACACGAAGGCGCGAATTCCCGACGAACTGCGCGCTGAGCTTCCCTATCTGCTCTGGCTCTATCACATGGGAGTCATTCTTTTCTGGATTCACGACTCGTCGCCGAAGCGCGCGCGCACTTATCGGCTCGTCGATCAGACAGTCGATCTGCTCGACAAACTAATTTCCCTGGCGAGCAATCCGCTGATGCGTCCGGTGCGCAAGCGAGCGTTGAAGCTGGTCGCTGAGTTGCGGGATTTGGAAGTAGCGGAGGCGTGATATGAAAATCGTAATTCCAGGCGGATCGGGTTATGTCGGTTCCTTGCTTGCTCGCTCGTTTCATAAGAGCGGTGACGAGGTGGTCGTACTCAGCCGCACGCCGGTAAAAAAACCCTGGCGGGTGATTGCGTGGGACGGCGAGAGTCTCGGCGAGTGGATTAAAGAAATTGAAGCCGCCGATGCGATCATCAATCTCGCGGGACAAAGCGTGAACTGTCGCTACACCGCCGCGAATCGCCGCATCATTACAGAGTCGCGTCTGAAATCGACGAAGGCTGTAGGTGATGCGATCGCGCAGGCGTGGACACCGCCGAGGGTGTGGCTGCAAGCAAGCACCGCGACAATCTACGCGCATCGATACGACGCGCCCAACGATGAAGCCACCGGCATCATCGGCGGGTCTGAACCAAACGCGCCCGACACCTGGCGCTTCAGCATCGAGGTCGCAACTTCGTGGGAGCGCGCCCTGAAAGACTCGCCGACGCCGAACACCAGGCGGGTGGCGATGCGCTCTGCGATCGTGATGCAGCCCGATTCGGGATCACCATTCGACATAATCCTGAGGCTAGTGAAACTCGGACTCGGCGGGCAGGCGGGAGACGGCCGCCAATACATGTCCTGGATTCACCATGGAGATTTTGTGCGCGCAATACGATGGCTGATCGAACACGAAGAACTTGAAGGCCCGGTGAACTTGTCCGCGCCGAATCCTTTGACTAACGCCGATTTTATGATGGCTTTGCGCGAGGCCTGGGGGCATCCGTTTGGAATCCCCGCGCCGAAATGGATGCTGGAACTCGGCGCGTTCATTTGTCAGAGTGAGACTGAATTGATTCTCAAAAGCCGGCGAGTTGTGCCGGCGAAACTTCTGCAATCAGGTTTCAGTTTTCAGTTTCCGACCTGGCCCGAGGCGGCGCGAGACCTGTGCCAACGATCGCACAGATCAGATCAATGTGCTGAGACGATCTTTGCCGGCAGAGTTGTTAACCGTCCAACATGAGAACGGAGGCAATTCGCAATGGATACTAACGATGCGCCACGGTTCGAGGGATTGTGAAGAAACAGTAGTCAGGACAGCGAGGTGGGCCAGCGAATCGGTATTCACTGGCCCAGCCCGTATTAGTTCTTGATCTCTGACAACTTTGCCACTCGCACCCCGCCATTCGTGGTTATGGCCCGAATAGTTGGACCACCGGAACCAACATCGACGCTGATCTCTTTTGGCATTCGACCGCGCTCAGTCAACGGGACGTTCAGGGCAAAGTCCGAACTGACGTTGCCGTTCGTCGTGCCGGCTTCGAGATGCGCGGAATAATTATCAGGCATCGCGATGTTGACACCGCCGTTGGTCGTCGTGACGTTCAGCATTTCGCCTTCCCAACGCGCGCCCGCGAGTTCGACATGCACGCCACCGTTTGTGGTCGCCCCAGTAACCGCGCCGCCAACTCGATTCAGCGAGACCCCACCGTTCAGCGTTTTGAAACCAATCCTTCCGGTGACGTCGCTGATTGAAATGCCGCCGTTGTGCGCTTGCAGCGAAAGATCCGATCGTCGCGGCACGAATACTTCGAAGCTCACATACCACTGATAATCGTCGCGCGATTCCGGCCCTTCGGCACGAATATTCAGCGCCGTCGTTTCGATGCGAACCTGTTGCGCGAGGGAATCGGCTTCGGCCTGGGTAGGCGCGTGGCTTTCAATCTTCGCACGCACCAGGACTTCGTTGCGGTCCCAGCCCTTAACCGAGATGCCGCCATTTTGTTTGCCATCGACGGTGATTTGGCCGCCGGCCGGCAAGGTCTGCTCTTTGATTTCGCAGTGGCTATACAGCCGATCACCATCGCGAGAGTCGCGACATTGCAGAGAACTCTCCATTTTCTTGTTGAATTTCTCTTTGGATTTGTCCTGAGCGACGACCGCGATCGCGCTGGCAAACACAGCCAGCATCAACGCAAAGTAGCGGAGTGATTTCGTCATAACGCTTCTCCTTCGACTAGAAACTTTTTGCGGACAGACGTGGAACTGACAAGTTAGTGAGCCGGCGCGGGAAAAGGTCGCAGAATTTTTTGGGGACGACTCCGACCTTTCTTTGTCGTTCTGTCGCCCGCTAAAGCGGGCTCGGGAATCCTTCTCGCGCGTTACCCAGCCCTAAAGGGCAGGGCTACTTTCGAGCGTCCGCTATGTGGACTATCAGCACACTTGGAATCCCGCAGACTTCTCCTCTATGATGGCACGACATTGCCGATCTTTCGACCGGACAACAGACGGGGCCGTAGCTCAGCTGGGAGAGCGCATGACTGGCAGTCATGAGGTCAGGGGTTCGATCCCCCTCGGCTCCACCAAATTCGATTCACAGACCTGAAGCGCTGCCAATCTGCTGAAGGAATCTCGCCCTGAATCGCCTAAAGACAATCGTCAAGATCGGCATCAAGATCGGAATGGTCTTGATCGTGTCCTTCCTTTGCGTGGAAGTCTTGATGACCGTTACCGATCCTTATCTTTTCAAAGACCGGTTTGAATACGATCCCGATCTTGGTTTTCGGTCGCGCGCCTACTTTCGCTCGGCTCCAGGAATCATGGGCGAGGTTGATGACGGCACGATCTCAAATCGGTTTGGTTTCAACGATCGTGATTACCCGTTAACGAAGGACCCGGGTACTTTCAGGATTCTGGTCGTCGGAGACTCTTTCGGTTGGGCCGGAGGACTCAAGGCTAATTACACGGCGTTGCTTGAACAGATGTTTGAAAAGCGCGACGGGTCTCACAGGGTCGACGTCGTGAACACAGGCTATCCGGCCACACACCCCGGCGAGCAGCTACTCATGCTCAAGAAGTTCGGCCTCCAATACAACCCTGATCTGGTGATCCTCGGCTTCTTTGCGGGCAACGATTTCTCAGATGCTGACCCAAATCGAAAACGAATTGTTGTCAATGGCTGCTTCTTAGACATCGATAAGCATCACGAGCATCGTCTTTTCGGCTATCCGATGATTTTCCAATCGCGTTTGCTGTTGTTCCTCACTCAGAAGTACCAGAGCTACGCCATCACGAAGCAGGCGAGAAAAGAAGCAGAGGAATGGGCAGCCGCAAACGGACAGCCCGTCCCAACGAAGAACCTTCCGGGGCAAACGTTTTATGGTAATGAGAGAGTCACGCTTGAATTCTTCAACAAGAAGACTTCAGCGGCGCGATTTGGACGCAACGTCGATTATATTTTTCAGAGCATTTCGGAAATGAACGACCTGCTGAAGGCGCGCAATATCAAATTCATGGTCGCGATATACCCCGACTCGACGCAGGTCAACTCGCAGTTATTCGACACGCTGGTGACGAAGTTTGGTTTGAACCGTGAAGATTACGATCTGAATCTAGCCCAGAACGAGTTGAAAGCTTTTCTTGTCTCAAAACAGATTCCGTATCTTGATCTGCTGGAAACGTTCCGAGCAGAAGAACCGAAGCGAGATCTTTACTTACTTCACGACGCCCACTGGAACAAAGCCGGGAACGAACTCGCGGCGCAAGTGCTTTTTCAGTATCTGAATCAGTCGCCCGACGGCAAGAGTCTTATGGCACCATAACAACGCAGCCGATCTGGCGAAGTACACACACGGCGATTGCAGCACCTGATGAATCAATCCGAACGACCGTTCAGCCTCAAATCAAAATCCACGCAGTGGCTGATACTAGTCCCCGCGCTCTTCTGCATAGCAATTTTTCTATTTCATTTTTCGGTGATTCGAGCGAACGCTGTGAACGTCCCTTTCTGGGACGATTGGGCGGCGTTCGATGAAGACAATCATCCGGCATCGTTAGATTTGCCTTGGATGTTTCGGCGGCACAATGAACATCGAATCGTTACCACCAAGCTATTCATCTGGGCTCAATTTCAATTGAACGGTTGGAACATCCGGACGCATCTGTTGTTTGCCTTCCTGATTTACGGATCCGTCCTGGCGCTGTTGTGGTGGCTTAGCAGAAATTGGACCAGGCAAACTCATGGCTGGATGTTGCTCTGCTTCATTCCTTTTTTTCTAACTCCACTTGGTTCGTTCGATCACTTCATGGCTTTCACCGTCTCAATTCATCTGTGGTTACTGTTCTTCGTCCTCGCCACGTATTTTCTGTTTGCGGAAGATCAGCGATGGGCGAGGCTGGTACTCGGATGGGCTTTCTCGATTCTGTCGCTTTATTCATGGGCGGCCGGATTTGTCACCGCTCTGATTCTTCTGATTGGCTACTCTGCATTCAAGACCCTTCGTGCCTATCGCACCACCGCGAAACCGGAACGCACGCGCGAAGTTTTGCAACTTGTCGCGTCACTAACAGTGGTTGGAGTTGCTTTGATTTCCTGGCTTCACGATTATCGGAAACCTGCGCATCATCCGGCACTCGTCTTTCCCTACCAGCGGGAGTTTTGGAATTTCTTTTCGAATCTGGTCTCGCTTGGACTAGGTATCGGCCGAATCTCAACGCTCGCGGGCATCATCTGCTTGCTCGTGATATTAACACCGGTCGTAGGAATTATTTGGCGCAAGCGACTGAATATGTCAGCGTCGCAATGGGCCGTTTGCGTGTCGGTGCTGGCGCTGCTGGCGAATCAGTGTGCAATCACGATGGGCCGTGCAGGTTTCGGGATCGCGGATTCAAAAAATCCGGAATACGCAGAGATTGGCCTGCCATTGATAATCCTGATAGCCGCAAGCTGGATCATATTTCTCAAGCATCGCAAGAGACTCAAACGATCGGCTGTCGGTCTACTTTGGATTTTCTTCTTCGTTATCTTTTTGAATAAGTGGGGAGACTTCTGGATTTATCGAGCCCAACGCGTGGTGCGAGTGGAGGGCGTGCGTTGCATTCAAGCGTATTACGATCAAAAGGGTGACGGGCACTGTCCGACGATCTTTCCCGCGGACCGTTCGATCGCCCCATTTCTGGATCGAGCAAAACAGCTAAACGCGTCTTTTTATCAGGAAGCAACAGCGACAACCGATAAGCGATAGACATTAAGATAGGATGATCCCTGCATCCCTACGCCATGCGTCCAGGCTCTTCCTGAGACTATCAACCGTCTCAGGTAAATCGTTGGCTTCTCCGGAATTCGTATCGTAGAGCGCTTCCTCGGCTCCGCCTACCGCGGTGTGAAAAGTTCTCCTCGTTTTATCGGGCCGCTCCGCAGCCAGAAGATACGGCGGGCGGCAAACCGAGTGCGATAGCTGATGCAATCCGGCAGCGAAGCTATCGTGCGGTGGAATGTCTCGGCCTTCTTCGATTTCATCCCAGCGCGAGATTCCCGAGAGCGCAAAAGACTTCGACAGGCCCTGGATATCCATGATCGTCGGAAAGAGATCGATCAGATCGATCACGCCGTCGATCCGAACGCCGCGCTTTATCTGGTGACGCGCGGGCAATTTCATAATCAGCGGCACATGCAACGTGTCAGGCGTTAGCAGGAAGTGATGATAAGGAAGCCTGGTGTCGTCGAGTATTTCTCCGTGCGGCGCCGTGACAACGATCAGGCTCTGATCGTAAACGTCTTGCTCTTTCAGGCGCGAGATGAGCGCAGCGATCTGGGCATCAAAATAACTAACGGTGCCAGCATAAACGGCGAGCGGATAACGAAAGTCCACCACACCGCGCAACCACGATATGATGTCTTGTTCCGTGTTCTCGAGCAGCGAGATGACATCTTTGATCCATTGCCGCAGCTCAACCGGCACCCGACCGGCACGCATTTCTTCCGTTTGAAGCCGAAGCCACTCGCCGAATCGATCGCGCGATTCGCCCCGCATCGCGCGTGCACCTAAATTCAAAACATGTTCAGCGAGATCGGGAGAAAGATCGCTACGGTCTCTAAGCACGGCGGCGGTATCTTCCAGAATATCGATAGCTTCAGCTACCGGCTCGCCGCGTTCCAACAGCGGCAGCACAGCCCGCATGATCAGCGCTGATTCGACAGCCCGAATGCGGGGGACTTCCAATGAGCGATGCTCGTTTCGAGGGTCCTTCGGATCGTTCGAGTAGTAAAGCGAGCTAAAAGGCGCCGCCGCCATCGAGGGTGGATGAACATCGAAATAATGAATCCAACTCAAGCACGGCTGATCCGGTCGGTCGGCGAACCAGCGCATGAATTGCCGATTAGTGACGGCGCCGTCCTGCATCGGGTTCGAGAGCGTGTGCAGGACTTCGTCGAAAACCTGATCGAGATAATTTGTACGGCCTGATAATTCGCGCGAGCTGGCTGCGAACACCGTGTGATATCCGTGCTGCTTCAAAGCCGTCGCCAAATTCATCTTCGAAACTGGAAACGTTTGCCATTCGCGGCTGATGCCGTGTTCATGCGGATGCAGTCCTGTCAGGATTGAAGCGTACGAACCCAGCGTCATGCATGACTGCGACCACGCCTGCTCGAACAGCACGCCATCGGCGGCCAATGCTTCGAGTCCCGGCGTCTTCACTTGTGAATGACCATAGCATCCGAGGTAACGCGCCGGCAGCGCGTCTGCGGTCAAGAGAAAAATGTGCGGGTGACGATCGTGTCTTCTCGGCGGCACGCTAACAGCGATTTCGTGAACGATTCGCGGATTGGCCCAGCCGGCCCATGCGTATTCAGTTGAAAGGCGCCATCCGACTTTCGTCGTGAAGACCAGGCGCACTGATTGATCGGCCAACGCCGAAAGGTCGAGTTCGTGTCTCACCCAGGCTCGATCCGATGCAACCCTGCGCGGATTTAGTGTTGCGTCGAATATGGCTTTGCGGCGGCCATCGTTTTCGATGCTAATTAGAAACCGGACGGGACTCTTGAGCAGCGGCCACGCAACCTCCTTGATGCCGATCGCAAAGACCAGCTTCGCGTTATGGCCGATCTTCACGAATGGAAAAGCAATCGATGACGGCGGATGTTGGAAGATTGCCGTTTCAACTTCGCGCTCGAGAATTATCTTCTCCAGATCGACGTAATCACCGGCCGGCGCGTCGATCGTAGCCGCAGCGAGTGAATCAACTAGATACTCGGTTTGGAGCATCGGTTCGAATGGATCTCCTGATAAAGCGCGAGCAGTTCGCGCGCGTTATCGTCCATGCTTTTGATTGATAGATCTTGCGGAAGATTGTGCCGGCGAAACGAAACTAGTGCGTTGGCCCAGGCATCAACGTCGCCCGGCGCGAGAAGTACACCGTTGATTCCCTCCTTGATCGAGTCCGCGAGCGTGCCGATGTTGCTCGCCAGGATCGGAAGCCCGATGTATCGCGCCGCCTTCACCACCAGCGGCTCGTTTTCGTACCAGAGCACGGGCATTGCCAACGCATCAGCAGTTTCGAGCACACGACCTAATTCGCGGGGAGGAAAGGTTCCCATGAACTCTACGCGATCGTCTGCGGCAGCGCGCCTCCTAAGCGAATCAAGATAAGGATTCGTTCCGTTGTTGTCGCCGTAAAGGCGCAAACGCATCTTCAAATCAGGCCGGCGTGCCAACGCCTCGATCAGAACGTGAGCGCCCTTGTGATAAACCAAGCTTCCGATGAAGACAATTTCGATCGGTTTGCTCGCGCGTGCTACCGCCGGCTTCAAACCCTCAGTCTCAAGTCCGTGGTGCAACACCTGAATCTTTTCTGCAGGATAGCCGTGAAGCACGAACATCTTCTTTTGAAAATCAGAAAGCGCGATCACTCGATCGGCCCGCTGAACTGTTTCTCGCAGGCAGTTTTGCCGCTCGCGGATCGCCTGAATGTCGCGCCAGGAGCGCGGCTGACTTTCGCCGAGGACGGTTAATCCGATCGTCGACGCCACGCGCAAGAAGGGCGCGGGAAGTTTGTGCGCGACCTCTCCCGCAAAGCCATGCAGCTCGTGCACACAACGCAGGCAATCCAGGTCGTGCCGCGGCCCATCGCAAAGCTCTTCGTTCCACCGAATCAAAGTGTGACGCGGGCAAATGAACCAGTAATCGGCGAGCGTCAGCACAACCGGCAACTGCATCTCGTAACACAGATTCAAGGCTGCGCCCGAGAGCTTCATCGCATGAACTGCATGAACGATGTCCGGCTTGTTCCTCTCGAGCTCAGGTTTCAGCAACTCAACGATATGAGGATTGTCGTACTCGGCGCGCGCGGGATGTGCGGCCCGGCTCAGGTTGTAATGAATCTCAGTGACCGGAATTCCCTCGTGCTCAGTGGCGATCGCCTTGTAATCATTCCGATCGAGCGATGGCGATTCAACGTGCGAAATCACTCGCACTGAATGCCCCGCGCGTTGCGCGCGTAATGCCAGCCCGCGTGTATAAACCTCGGTGCCGCCGATGCTGCGCGGAAAATACTGATGGGTGAAATAGGTAATCTGCAACAGATTAAGCCGGGGATTATGCTTGTCTTGACGAGTTCGATCGGTCTCTATAGACTCCGTTGATTAATTGAAATCCGCTGAAAACTTGCCCTGGGCACAATCGATGAGCACCTCGCTAAACGATGCCAACGCGGTAATGTCGGTCCCCTTGACCCGTAGCCGTCCGCATCAATTACCAGCGGAACCAGTAACCCGCATCAGGCCCAGCCGCTTCTGGGAAAAGATCGATTTTGCAGAACTCTGGACTCAGCGCGAAGTGCTCTATTTCCTGATGTGGCGCGATCTTAAAGTTCGATATAAGCAGACGATTATAGGTGCAGCATGGGTCATTGTGCAGCCGATTTTGATCACGGTTGTTTTCACAGCCTTTCTCGGCAAACTGATTCGAGTTCCATCAGACGGTGTACCGTACCCGATTTTTGCCTACACTGCGTTGCTGCTGTGGACTTTTGTCTCGAACGCAGTGCTCAGCAGCACCTATAGCCTGGTCACCAATGCTCAGATCATCACGCGCGTCTATTTTTCACGGATGCTGATTCCGGCCGCGGCGGTCGGTGTCAGATTAGTCGATTTCCTGATCGCGGCGCTCGTGCTAATCGGATTGATGATGTACTTTCACATTCCGATTACGTTAAGTATTTTGATGTTCCCGGTGTTCGTGACAGAAATCGCTGCGCTCACGTTTGCCGTCGGCTTGATCTGCGCGGCACTCAACGTTCGCTACCGCGACGTCGGCACGATGTTGCCGATTCTGCTGCAAGTCTGGATGTTTGTGTCGCCGGTCGTTTATTCCTCCGGTCTGATCCCAGCTCGATTGCGTCTGATCTATTTTCTCAATCCGCTCGCCGGAATGATTGATGGCGCGCGGGCTTCTTTATTCAACCTACCTTTTTCCTGGCCTAATATCGTGGTTTCTGCGGTGGTAACTCTTCCTTTGCTCGGTTTTTCAATTCATCTGTTTCGTAAAATGGAGAGCAGGTTCGCGGACGATGTGTAGACGAGACACCGCCTTGCCGCAGACTGATTCCAGATGAAGCCAATCATCAAGGCGGAGAGCCTGGGGAAAAAATATCACCTGGGGCGACGCGAGACGGTAGCGCCAACTCTGCGCGAAGCACTGAAAGACTCGTTAAGGTCCGCGGCGCAATTTGTTCGTCGCCGCAACGGCGGCGATCCGATCGTCTGGGCGCTGAGCGATGTGAGCTTTGAAGTGCGGCCCGGCGAAGTGGTCGGAATCATCGGGCGCAACGGCGCCGGCAAATCGACGCTGCTGAGGATTCTCGCGCGCATCACTCGACCAACGACGGGTCTCGCGGATCTTTATGGGCGCACCGGAAGTCTGCTCGGAGTCGGCACAGGTTTTCACCCGGACCTCACTGGGCGCGAAAATATCTATTTGAACGGCGCGATTCTCGGAATGAACAAGCAGGAGATTACACGCAAGTTCGACGAGATTGTCGCGTTTGCCAGTGTCGAAAATTTTCTCGATACGCCCGCCAAGAGATATTCCAGCGGAATGTATTTACGTCTCGGCTTTGCCATCGCAGCCCATCTCGAGCCTGACATTTTGCTGCTCGATGAGGTGCTGACTATCGCCGATGCAACGTTTCAAACGAAGTGCTTACAAAAAATCAAAGACGCAAGTCGTGACGGCACAACCGTGCTGTTCGTCAGTCATAATCTAACTTCAGTCGAGCAATTGTGCGATCGCGCCCTGCACGTCGACGGCGGAAAGATTTTCGAAGAAGGAAAGCCGGATACAGTTATTGCCAACTATTTGAAACACACTGCGTCCGAGAATAACTAAGATGTCGAAAGTCAGCGTAATCATTCCAACTCACAATCGCCCCGCTCTGCTGCCGCGGGCGGTTGCGAGCGCTCGCGCGGCCGGCGCCGACGTCGAGATCATCATCGTCGATGATGCATCGATCGATGAAACCGCGGACGTGTGTCGTGGCTTGAGTGATATTAAGTACGTTCGCATCGAACGAAACCAGGGTGTCGCGGGAGCACGCAATATTGGAATTTTTGCGAGTACCGGAGAGTACGTCGCGTTTCTCGACGACGACGATGTGCGTCTGCCCGGCTCGCTTGATCTGCAAGTTGCCGCGCTCGAGGCAAATCCCGAAGCGGGCTTTGTGTGTGGCGCAATGGTGATGGCCGATCAGAACTATCAGCCAACCGGAGAAATTATCCAGCCCAGGCATTCGAGCGGAGATCTTTTTTGGGCGTTGCTTGAGCTTGAATTCCCGGTGATGCCTTTATGCACATTGATTCGGAAAGAGTGCTTCCGGCGCGTAGGCTTGTTAAATCGACACGTCAGCAGCATTGACGACTGGGACATCTTCACGCGCATCGCCGAAGTGTATCCCGTCGTGGTGATTCCTGAGCCGTTGGGCCTCTATCGGCAGCCGACTCCGTTTTCTGATCAGGGATCTTCAGCGCGAGCGTTCCAGTTGAATCGCGTTGCGCGTCATCAGCGCGAGTTGCTAAGACTGCCGCGCGCTTTAGCCGCAGCCCAAAGGCAACGCCGCGCGGCGCGGAAGCAAATGGTCAAGCGAATCTCTGAGAATCTGATCTGGACCGCAGCGGCGAAATATCTGCCGAGGCTACAGCTCAAACCTGCATTTGCGAATCTGTCGGTCGCGCTAAGACTCGATCCTTTAAGCATTGTGCGACCGGGCGCGTATGAGAAACTTGCGAAGAATCTTATCGTGAAGACCGGACTCGTTGGCCGACAGCGGGTCTGAAAATTCAAACATGATCTTCACCCGATCGTGTCCTCACGTTTGCTTTTCATGCCCAGGGTAAGCGTCATTATCACTACCCATAATCGGCCGGCTCTACTGCCGGCCGCGATCAGGAGTGCGCGGACTGCGGCTCGCGACGTCGAGATTATCGTTGTCGATGATGCTTCTTGCGACGACACTGCCGCGGTTTGCAAATCAATCTCGGACATCAAATACCTGCGCGTCGATCGCAACCAGGGAGTTGCCGGAGCACGCAACATCGGACTCGTCGCGAGCACCGCCAACTACATAAGTTTTCTGGATGATGACGACGTGCGCCTGCCGGATTCACTCGATCGTCAAATCGAAACCCTGGAGCAAAATCCAGACGCCGCGTTTGCTTATGGCCAAGCCATACCTGAGAGTTCAAACGGCGAACGCGGCCGAGCGCAACCGGACGGCGTTCGAACCGGCGATATTTTTTGGCAGCTGTTGACGCACAATTTTATTCCGTGCGGCAGTGTCGTTTTCCGGCGATCCGTCGTGTCGAAGATCGGTTTGCTTGACGATGCAATTCCGGGACTCGACGATTGGGATTTGTGGGTTCGCATCGCCGAACTTTTTACCGTGGTCGCCGTCGACACGCCGGTGATCATTTGGCGTCAATCATCGCCCGCCTCCACTCAAGGCAGCTCCAATACGGTCGACATAATCGCCAGAAGCGCACGCCATTTTCGACGCGTGTTTGCGCAGCTGCCGCGTTTTGCTGACGCTACGCGAATCGATCGGCGCCGCGCGTGGCGCGATTTTTCGACGAACGTCGCTGAACACTTGGCTTGGCAAATATTCAACGCATTACGCCATGCGGCTTTTGGCCATGCGTGCCAAAGTGCGCGAACGCTGTTGTCCCTGCATCCGGCCGCACTTATGCGTCTGGTTAGATGGATGGATGCGCGCACAATCGGAATCCTGATGAAGTCGTCGATAGATCGTGACAACATCGCGCAAGCCAAAGCTCAGTTCAAGAGACTTCGCGCGGACATACCTCGACAATGAAAATCATTCTCTGTAAAAGTCATTTTGACGGCCCAATCAGCGGCGCCGACGAAACATTGGTGACCTACGCAGCGCAGTTGCGCAAAGCAGGTCAATCCGTTTCAGTGTTGCTGATGTATCTGCACGCCGAAGAGGATCAGTACTACCAGCGCCTGTTGGAAGCCGACGTACCAGTGTCGTGGATCGCCTCGAATCTCACTCAGAACTCGTTCGGCGCAGGTCGAAAGCTGGCTAATCGAATGTTCTACACCTTTCCGGCATCGAGAGGTTTCATGCGTCGCAAGACACAACCCATGCTTACGGCAATGGCTGAACGCTATTTCCGCCAGTGCCGGGAATTCTTTGAAACGACGCAACCTGATCTCGTGCACGTGATGACGCCGAACGAGGGTGCGGCGGTCATCATCAAGTCGGCGAGCGACGCCGGGATCCCGGTGATGTATCAGGAGCTTGGCATTCCCTATCACCCCCCGGGTTTTGATTACTATCACGAATTCACTTCAGTGCTGCCGTTATGTTCTGAGATAGCGGCGCTCTCTCCGCTATTGATGGACCATTGTAGTGCAGAACTTCCGCCGCACAGAGGTTTGTCAGTTCTTCCGATCATGTCGCAGGAACTGGTGAACGGCGACGACGGGAAACAGCAGAGTAACGAAAAGATCACCTTTGGCTTTGCCGCCCGAATGGAAGAATTGAAAGGTCCGATGGTGTTGATGGAGGCGCTGGCGATTGCCTGTCGCGATAACGATTACATCAATCTGAACCTGGCCGGCGACGGCTCGCAACGGCAAAAGATTGCCGCGCGGGCCAAAGCGCTGAACGTCGCCGGTCGCTATCGTTATCACGGCGTTTACACTCACCCTGAAGAGCGCCGCTCGTTCATGGAACGCATCGACGCTTTTGTCATGCCGTCATTTACCGAAGGCACACCTAACAGCATCGTTGAGGCCATGGCCCATCGGAAACCGATCATCGCCTCAAGAGTTGGCGGCGTGCCTGACATGATCGGCGACGAAGCAGGCCTATTGGTACCACCAGGCGATGCGCGCGCGCTGGCGGAAGCGATGTCGAGACTCGCCAACGATCCAAGTCTTCGTGATCGAATGGGCCGCGCCGCACATGAACGCTACCAAAAATTCTTTTCGCCCTCTGTTGTTCTTCCACTAATGCTTCACACCTACGGAAGATTAAGCGGCAACGGACATCGGCAGACACACTCCGGCAATGGCCACATTCATCCGTGGGCACTCGCCGAACATCAAAGAGTTGCTTAATAGATTCCTGGATGTCATCTGCAAAACAAGCATTCGCGCCGTATAAACGCCCATGGCAAATTGATCTGATCGTGGCGCTGCTGCTGTTTGCGGGGACAGCCGCAGTTGTTGTTTGGCAGAATGCTCATCTCGCGGTGCTGTGGGATCTGAGTTACACGCTCGAGAATTCGTATCGCATTGCGCTCGGCGACGTCCCTTATCGCGATTTCCCGTTTGCGCACGCGCCGATCACGTTTCTAATTCAAGCCGCAATCATCAAGCTAAGCGGCCGGGTGTTTTGGCACACGACGGCGTATTGCGCGGTGACGGGCGGGCTCGGCACGGTTTTGACGTGGAGGATTCTGCGAAATGTGCTGCGCGATTCACAGCACTCCCGGGTGCTCGCATTTTTGTTGGGTCTACCGCTGATTCCACTCGGCATTTACTCGGTTTTTCCGCATCCGTTTTACGATCCCGATTGCACGCTCGCGATTCTCTTCGCCGTGCTTCTGCTGCAACAGCTCGAGCGAAGGCCTTCAACGAGGTTGATTCCGATCTTTGCCGGTGCTTCGCTCGTCATTCCGCTCTTCGTAAAGCAAAACACCGGATTGCTATTTCTCGCGAGTGCGATCGTCTTGATCGTTGCTCTAATTGTCTGGGAGAAAATTCGTCGCCGGTCAATACAAAGATACGTGCTGACTTTGTCAGGCGCGGTGGTGACATGTGCGGTCGCGATCCTTCTGATTCATTTCACCGCAGGACTGAAAAATTATTGGCACTGGACGATTCAGTTTGCCGCGGAGCGTCGCACGCCGGCGCGAGGAGAAATGCTCGGAATTTATACCGACAAGATGATTCTTGTTTGGCTCGCGTTCATTGTCGCGGGGGTTCTGCTGCTTTGGTTCAGCCGGCAGCGCAACCGACTGTTTACGGTCCTTTCGGCGCTGCTGATTTCCGTGCCGTTTCTTTGGCCGGCGATTTATCTACTGCGCGAATCCGATCCATCAGAACGTGCCGAGCGCCTAATCAATGTTTGGCCCGTGGTCATCATCGCCGCGTTCGTTGCCGCAATCGCCACGATCAAGAAACGATCCGGCTTGTCGCTGGTCCTTCCTTTTATTCTGATCGCAGCCATCAACGGCTGCTTCATGTCGCAGCAGCTTTGGGGATCGACGTACGCCATCTGGCCACTCTTCGTGATTCTGTTGGCGATAAGTTTGACCGCGCTCGCCGAGTTCGCCAGAGAGCGAGCGGCGCTTGTCGGGCTTTCAACCACGTCGATAATTGTGCTTTCGCTAACCATAGCCGGCGCATTTTACGTGCGCTCGCATGAGCGTTTGAGCTATGCAAACCTCGACGATGGCGAGTTGAAGCGATCCAGGCTGCCACCATTGAAAGGACTGACGACGCGTGGTGATTGGATCCCGAATTTTGAAGAACTCGTTCGGTACGCGGACCAGAAAATTCCACGCGATGAAGGCATCCTGCTGCTCCCGGGCGAAGATCCTTTCTACTACGCCACTGGGCGTCGAACGCAGTTTCCGGTGCTGCTATTCGATCACACGGTAAATCCATACTCTCCCGAACAGATTCTGGAAATCTGTCGCGCGCGCAATATTAAATGGCTGATCGTCAAACAGGATTTGCAGGACGAAGACGATGGTGTAAATCAGGAGGAAGAAAAAATCACCGCCGCGTTGGATCAGGACTTCGAACAGGTCGATACTTTGGGAAATTATGAGATTTACAAACGCAGCGAAGGTAAGAAAGCCGACGACGATAATGATGATGATGAACCTTGAGGAAGATGTTCTGTTTCCCCCTCCCGCTGAGAGGGTTAGGATGAGGCGTTAGTATGCGCGTCTCAAACCCTCACCCCAGTTCTCTCCCGGAAGATCCAATGGCTTTTCGCATCGCGCGAATCGAGTCCCGTCGAAATCTTGCCTGAAGTGTTCTGGTGATTGGATAACCTATGCGAGTCAATGCGGCGCGCGGCTTCGAGACAGCGCGAATCCGGTAAATCAATTCTTCGCGTTCATTCAACGAGACTTCGAATATCTCTTCGCCGCATTCCGCATGATTGGTTAACGTACCGTACGCAATCCCTAAGCGGCGCGCCTCTTCGTTGTCGATTGAGTAAACCACCCGAGATCCATTTAGCGACCACAGTCCCACGTGATGGACCAGAACCGCGACATTGGTTCCGGGCTCAATCGAAGCGCCTCGCGGAAATAACTCGACCCAGCCTAAATCAAATTGCTTCCAGTTAGTCAGGGCCATTTTCGCTCGCTCGAAGGCATCGCCTCCACTTCCAATCACTGCGCTGGCTTCGTCGGCTATAAAGCCCGGGGGATTTCCTTCAGCAATTCCAACGGGCTCGTATGAAAGCGCGAGATTTTTCGATTGTTCGATGAACTGTTCGATCTGCTTTGGCGAGGGACGACGAATTGAGAACATGAGAGCCGTCTAATCGATCAGGAACTTCAGCAAGCTTCCCGTCGCCGAAAGCCCGGTGATGCGTTCGTCGCCAGCAGAATAATGAGAGTGTATTAACTCTCGATTGGCGGCTGCGTATTGTTCCGCGCGAAGCTGCTCGCGCTCATGCTCGAGTTCCATCTTTTCTTTCTGCCGCGAAACTTCAAAACCACCGTCGCGAATGAATTCAATGATCGCGCTCAATTCGTCCCGGTCGAACCACGTTCCGTGACCTTTGCAAACGTCGACGATCACTCCCGAGCAGCGTGCGAAATTGATCCGATTCATTAGTTGACGGCACTGCGGGCACGGCACGTATTGGATCTTTCCTTCAACCGTCGCACGATTCTCCAGAGCATGCGACGCGCCGCCAAGCACCGCTGATTGTTCCTCGCGGTTCGCACAAATCTTTTCAAACGCCGCGACTTCCAGCCACAGCCCGCCGCAAGTTTCGCACTCGCGCATTTGTTCGGCGCCCAGACTAATCGAAGCCATATCGATTTTGCAGCGCGGACACTTCAAGATGGAAAGTTCGGCTTTGGCTGGATCAGCTGCCGCGGCGCCGCAGTGGGGACAATGTTTGCTGCCGGCGAACATCATCGCGAAACACGAGGGGCAAGCGACTGTGGCCAATTTCGATTCGCAGTATTGACAACGTGGCGAGTCCGACGAGATCGCCGCACCACAGTTTGGACAATTGAGGGTTTCAGCCTGCATCCGCCGGTATTGTAGCAGTTGACGCAAGGATGAAAACCAGGTTTCAAAGGCTGGCAGTGTCCTAAGTTAGTTTTTCTCTGCGTAGTCTCCGTGTCTTCTGCGTATCTGTGGTGAATAGCGTGTAAATACATTCACCGCAGAGAACGCAGAGAACGCGCGGAGAATTTTAATTAGGCATTACCAAAGGCTGGACTAGAAAACCGTTGCTGTGCGATGCTGGCGCGGAAAAAAACGTCTTGGAAAACTTGAGAACGATAATTTCAAAGAGTCCTGATCGAGTGCCAGCATCAGCGGTGACAAGGAGAGCCAAATGAACGATGGTCTCAAGATTCCGGGCGAGGGTGCGCTCGATTTCCTATCGCTCGGCGCTTTGGTCCACCGCCTTGATCCGGGAATCATTCCGTTCCGCAAAGCAACCGAATGTCAGATTCACGTTAGCGGCGGCGAGTACAACGTCGCGGCCAATCTGGCGAACTGCTTTCGCCTGCGAACCGGAATCGCAACAGCGATGGTGGACTATCCGATTGGCGAAATGGTCGCCGAGCGGGCGCGCGCAATGGGTGTCAAACCATTCTATAAGCACTTCGAACACGACGGCGTCAGTGGCCCGAACATCGCCACGGTTTATAGTGATCGTGGCTATGGTGTGCGTGCCCCGGTGGTTTTTTACAATCGATCCAACGAAGCGGCGGCGCGGCTAAAGCCAGGTGATTTTGACTGGAACAAGATCTTTGCCGGCGGTTTGCGCTGGTTTCACAGCGGCGGAATCTTCGCCGCGCTCTCCGGATCGACGGCCGAATTGATTATCGAAGGAATGCAGGCCGCAAAGGCCGCGGGCGCAGTTGTCTCATTTGATCTAAACTTTCGCGAGAAACTCTGGAACATATCGGGCGGTAAGGATCGGGCGGTTGAGGTCATCGGGCGCATTGTCGAAAATGTCGATGTACTGGTGGGCAACGAAGAGGATTTGCAGACCGGACTGGGCATTTCTGGTCCAGAGGTCACCAGCAAATCCAAGCTCGACCCGAGCGCTTTCTTCTCAATGATCGATCGCGTGGTGCAAAAGCATCCGCAGATCAAGGTGGTGGCCACCACGCTGCGCGAAGTCTATTCGACCAGCCGGCACTGCTGGGGGGCCGTGGCCTGGGTTAGTGGTCAAACGCACATCTCGATGACCTGCGATCTTGACGTTCATGATCGCGTGGGCGGCGGCGACGGTTTTGCGTCCGGTTTTTTTTACGGACTGCTGGCTGGCGAATCTCCAGAGGAAGCGCTGAAACTTGGGTGGGCGCACGGAGCGCTTCTGACTACGTTTCCCGGCGACACCAGCATGGCAACAGTTGAGCAGGTGCGCGCGTTCGCCGAGGGAGGCTCAGCGCGCATTCAACGCTAAGTAAGATTTTTCAGCGCAACATTGACGGGTTAAAAAGTCGAGCGTTTCTTACCAGCACCAACTTACATCTTTCTGAAATGAGCGCAGTATTCGACGATGCAGCACTTGATGCAGACATCGATCTAGCTGCGCTCGTCGAGGTTTCAATTCGAGCAGAGCGAGAAAAACCGATCGTCCTCGCTATCGCTATTGGAACTTCTGACGTCTCTGCGGCATTAATCGACGGCAGAGGCAATGAAGTCAGCGGTTCGCACGTCTCGCTATCCTACAGTGGTTCCGAGCCGGCCGGTGAGACGGACGTCGAAGCGGATGCATTGGTGCAATTGGTTGAGCGCGCGATCGATGTGGCGGTCGCGCGGGCAGAGAGTTTCGTTTCGCGAATCGATTATGTTGCTTCGTGCTGTTTCTGGCATAGCCTGGTTGGCGTGGACAATCAGGGGAGGGCCGTGACGAAACTGATTAATCGGACCGGCCAACATGCGGCCGAAATTGTTAAGGACTTGCGATCACGATTCGATGAGACCAAAACTCACTCGCGCACCGGTGCGGCCTTTCATCACAAGTACTGGCCGGCAAAATTGCTTTGGTTGAGACAGAAAGAGCCTGCGTTTTTTGGCAGGGTGACGCAGTGGCTTTCATTTTCAGATTACCTTTTCTTGCAACTGTTCGGCGTAGCGACGACCAGCGTGTCGATGGCCTCAGCGACGGGACTGTTCAATCAGGAGAATTGCGATTGGGACGAACAACTAATCGCGGGCCTGGGTGTGCTGTTGCAGCAACTGCCGGAGATTTCCCAACCGGGCCAGACGTCGCGGCTCTCGTTCGTCAATTATGTGACTCGTTGGCCGCTGCTTGAAGGCGCTGCATGGTATCCCGCAATCGGCGATGGTGCGGCAACCAATATCGGCGCAGGTTGCGTCACGCCGGATCGCGCGGTGTTGACGATTGGCGCTTCCGGAGGGATGCAGGTGCTGTTTTCAGGAACAGCGCCACAGACTTTGCCGGCGGAACTTTTCTGTTACCGGGCTGATCGCGATCGGGTGGTTATCGGCGGTTACCTTAGCGACAGTAGCGAGTTGATCGCACGGACTCGCGACGCGCTTAAGTCCAAGGCCGAAACTGACGAGTCGAAACAACAGCTCGGCTCAGTGATGGAAGCAACTTGGCATAGGTTTGCGAGGCTGGCCAGGGACATAGACAAACTGGCTCCTAACGCAGACATCGTTGCCGTCCGCGATTCGGCGCTCTCGTCCCCCATGTTTTTCCAGAAGTTAGCGGACGGTCTGGGCCGGCCGATCGAGGCTTCACCTGTTGATGCGCCTTCGCTGCGCGGCGCCGGCTTGCTCGCGCTCGAAGCGATTGGCAAGATAGACAGCATCGAAACAATCGATACCCCTCGCGGTGAAATTTATGAACCTGGGATGTCGAGTCATACAAGCTTGAAAATTGAAACTTGAGACGGAAAACCATGAGTGCACGAATGCAGCAGGAAACCAACTTGAATCCCGAACTCGATCAACTTTGCATCAACACAATCCGCGCACTGACGCTCGACGCGGTGCAGAAAGCGAACTCAGGTCATCCGGGTTTGCCGCTTGGCGCTGCGCCGATGGCTTACGTGCTTTGGACAAAGTTCATGCGTTACAACCCGCGCAATCCGAAGTGGGAAAATCGTGATCGATTTTTGTTGTCGGCGGGCCACGGCTGCATGCTGCTTTATTCGCTGCTGCATCTGACGGGCTACGATCTCTCGCTCGACGAGATTAAGAATTTCCGGCAATGGGGGTCGAAAACGCCTGGGCATCCGGAAAATGTTTTGACGCCGGGTGTCGAGATCACGACTGGCCCGCTGGGCCAGGGTTTTGCCAACGGCGTCGGCATGGCGATGGGCGCCGCGCACCTTGCCGCGAAATTTAATCAAAAGGACTTTTCGCTAATCGATCACTATATTTACGCGATTGTTTCTGACGGCGATTTGATGGAAGGTGTGGCCTCGGAAGCCGCGTCGCTCGCCGGACACCTGAAGCTCGGAAAACTGATTTATCTTTACGACGACAACCACGTAACCATCGAGGGCTTCACCGATCTTGCCTTCTCAGAAAACGTGCCGCAGCGTTTCGAAGCTTACGGCTGGCACACTTCAACTGTTGCAGATGGAAACGATCTCAACGCGATCGAAGCCGCGATTCGCGACGCGCAATCTGTCGGTGATCGTCCGTCTCTGATTTCAGTCAAGACGATTATCGGTTACGGCATGCCGACTGCGGGCACGCGCAAAGCGCACAGCGATCCTCCGGGCGAAGACGCGGTGCGTGAAGCCAAGCGCCATCTCGGCTGGCCCGAAGACAAAGAGTTCTACATTCCCGAGGAAGCGCTCGCGCATTTTCGTGAAGCAGTCGATCGCGGCGCTAAGATCGAAAAAGAATGGGATGCGCTGGTCGATGAGTACAGCGGGAAGCATGCTGAGTTGGGTGAGCTTTGGCGGCGAACCATGAGTGGTGAGTTGCCCGAAGATTGGGAGAAACATCTGCCGTCGTTCGAAGATGCCGAAGCAATGGCCACGCGCGTCGCCAGCGGCAAAGTCATCAACGCGCTCGCGCCGCATATGCCGATGCTGATCGGCGGCTCGGCCGATCTCGGCGTCTCGAACAACACGGACATCAAAGACGGCGGCAGTTTTGAAGCCGTCAGTTACGACGGCCGCATCCTCCACTTTGGCGTACGAGAACATGCGATGGGCGCGGCGCTGACCGGCATGTCGCTGAACGGCGGCTTGATACCTTACGGCGGCACGTTCATGACGTTTTCCGATTATATGCGTCCGTCGATTCGCCTCGCGTGCTTGTCTGAAGTGCAGGCGATTTATGTTTTCACGCATGATTCAATCGGGCTCGGCGAAGACGGTCCGACGCATCAACCGATCGAACACCTCGCTGCGCTCCGTGCAATCCCGCATCTTTTCGTCGTTCGTCCCTGCGACGTTCACGAAGTTCGCGAGGCCTGGCGGCTTGCAATTCTTCGTCGTCACGCGCCAACCGCGCTGGCTTTGACTAGACAAAAAGTTCCGCTGATTGATCGAAAGAAGTTTTCCTCAGCGGAAGGTTTGCGCCGCGGTGGTTATGTTCTGGCGGAGGGTGTCAGAAGCCCGACCGCGAGGGAGGGCAACTTAGATGACTCGACGCCTCAACTGATCCTTATCGCCACCGGATCGGAAGTCTCACTTGCTCTCGAAGCACGCGAGCAGTTGCAAGCTGACGGCATCGCGACTCGCGTCGTCTCGATGCCTTGCATCGAACTCTTCGAGGAACAATCGCAGGATTATCGCGATGAAGTTTTTCCTCCAAACATCCCCGCTCGGCTCGCGATCGAAGCCGGCGTGCGACAGGGTTGGGATCGCTACGTCGGACCAAAGGGCGATGTGATTTGTCTCGATCGCTTCGGGGCGTCGGCGCCGGGTGATGTGGCTCTGAAGAAACTCGGATTCAATGTCGAGAATGTCCTGGCGCATGCTAAGCGTCTGCTGTAACATCTGTGCAATGGTTACAGAATTTGAGAGACTCAAGGAAGACTTGTTGATGCTCCCGCCGGAATCTCGAGCCTCGCTCGCTCGCACTCTCATTCAGAGCCTGGACGAATCAGTTGACGAACAAGCCGAATCATTATGGCTCGAAGAGATTCTTCGGCGTGACGCTGAAATTCGGTCGGGCACCGCAAACCTGAAGCCCGCCCAACAAGTTTTACAAGAAGCTCGCGACCTCATCCGATGTCTGAAATAGAGATTCACGAAGACGCTGACGAAGAACTCAAAGCAGCAGCGCTCTTCTATGAGTCTCGGGAGTCAGGACTTGGCGAAGACTTTCTTCAACGCGTTTCTCAGGTATTCGACGCGCTCATCAATCAACCTTTTGCAGGACAAACCGTGGTGGGCGAAATCCGCCGTCGGCTGGTTCGCCAATTTCCATATTCCATCGTTTATCGCGTAGAAGACGATCGAATATTCGTGCTCGCGGTCGCCCACTGGAGGCGTCGGCCGGGTTATTGGAGGAACAGGACTTAACGTGCGCGCCGTCTTCATCACTTCCTTCGGCGGCGTCGAAGGCCTCGAAATTCGCGACGTCGCTGACGCTCCGGCTCCGACGGCGGATCGTGTTCGCGTGCGAGTACGCGCGGCGGGTTTAAATCGCGCGGACATCTTGCAAAGACTCGGACGGTATCCTGCGCCCGCGGGTTATCCGCAGGAGATTCCCGGACTGGAATTCGCCGGCGAAGTTGAATCGATCGGCAATGAAGTGCGCAACTGGAAAGCCGGCGATCGCGTCTTCGGGATCGTTGGCGGCGGCGCACAAGCCGAATACGTCACGATTGCGGAGAATCATCTTGCGCGAATTCCCGAGAATCTTGATTGGGCTGAAGCGGCCGCGGTTCCTGAAGTTTTCATGACCGCGCACGATGCTTTGTTTACTCAATGCGGCCTGACGATCGGTGAAAACGTCCTTATTCATGCTGCCGGCTCGGGAGTTGGAACCGCGGCGATTCAGCTGGTCAGGACGGCGGGTGCGTTCGCTTACGGAACTTCGCGCACTGCGGACAAGCTTGAGCGCGCAAAAAGATTTGGCCTGACCGCCTCGTGTGCGGTGGACAGCGATCCGATGCAGGTTGTAGAGGCGGTGAAAGAGTGGACCGGCGGCGCGGGCGTCAACGTGATTCTCGATCTCGTAGGCGCGGCTTACTTGAAAGCGAACCTGCTATCGCTGGCAACGAAAGGCCGTTTGATCTTCGTCGGCACGACCAGCGGATCCAAAGCCGAAATCGACTATGCGATTGCGATGGGCAAGCGTTTGAAGATCATGGGCACATCTCTGCGCACGCGTTCGGCGGAAGAGAAAGCGACCGCGACGCGTTTCTTCGCTCAGCAAGTCGTGCCGTTGTTGGCCAGCGGCGTGGTGCGTCCGGTCATCGACAAAATTTTCGAAATGAAAGACGTGCGCGCGGCCCACGAACGGATCGAATCAAATGAGAGTTTCGGGAAGGTTGTGCTGATGATGTAGCGCAAGTTGGCAACTTGCGTTCTCGCTTCCGCTCCGTGAGGAGCGATATGTTTATAGAACTTGATGTTCTTTTAGATCGAAGCTCCTTTAGGAGCGCAATATTATGCCGCTCCTAAAGGAGCTTTAGATCATTACGCAAGATTTGGTTCTATAAACATTTGGCCCCTAACGGCCTTTCCGCACTGTGCTGCGGCAAAGCCGCACCGTCGATTAGTCTGTGTGAGTTGCTTCTGAGGAGCGCGGTCTAATCGGAGCAGTCATCCGGCTCGCCGCTTCATCGGTGATGATGCACAAACCGTGACGGCCTTCACCGCCAAGACGATGGACGAGGCGCCGCGCTTCTTCGTGAGAGAGACCGCTCGCTTCACAGCCGCGCTCGCTGATTACCGACCAACTTCCGTTTTCCAGTTCGCTCGTCATCTTGGTGAGAGCCCTCCCTCACGGTCGGGCTAATGCCCCGAAAGTGCGGGCACGTGATGCCCGCGCTCGATCATCTTCCCTTGAATTCAGGTTTGCGCTTCTCAAGAAAAGCTTTCACGCCTTCGTCTTTGTCCTCGCTGGAGAAGCACAGCGCAAACAAATCGACTTCACGACGCAGACCTTCGTCGAGGTTTGATCGCGAAGCAATCTTCACTGCTTCTTTCGCGAGCCGCAGCGCGATCGGACTCTTCTCGGCAATACGATTCGCTATCTCCATCGTCTTTGTCTCGAGCTGATCCGCCGGCACGACTTGATTCGCAAGGCCAATATTAAACGCCGTCTGGGCGTCAATGATCTCGCCGGTCAGAATCATCTCCATCGCTTTGCCTTCACCGACCAGACGCGTCAGACGCTGCGTGCCGCCACCACCGGGGATAATGCCGAGATTGATTTCCGGCTGGCCGAATGAAGCTTTTTCGCTGGCGATGCGCATGTCGCAGGCCAGCGCAACTTCACAGCCGCCGCCAAGGCAATAGCCATTCACCATGGCGATGATCGGTTTCGGAAAACCGTCGATCGCGTTGAAGAGCGAACGCTCGAGCATGACTTCGCGCTGCGAGATTGCGGTGCGCGTAGCAAACTCTGCGATGTCCGCGCCCGCGATGAATGCTTTGTCGCCCGCGCCAGTCAGCACAACGACACGAACTGAATCATCAGCACGCAATTCATCCAGCACCGCGGCGCCCTCAGCACGAGTTTGAATGTTGAGGGCGTTGCGTTTCTCAGGCCGGTTGATCGTAACGATGACGACGGCTCCACGCCGTTCGACCAGAATGGTCTCGTATGAATTGCTCATTTTAGGTCGCTCCAACTTATGAATTTGCGAAAGTAAACCACAAAGATCGGTCGCTGACAAAGTGAAAACCAACCACAGATGAACGCGGATTTACACAGATCAGCCGCGAACAATTATCTGTGCTAATCCGTGTCTATCTGTGGCTTGTTTTTGCTGACGAGAAGTTAACTTTCGCCGGGCGCCGCTGCTTGTTCATCGGCGACCCAGGAAACAAACAGGCGAGTCCAATTCTCGGCAGGTTCGGCGATTTGCACGCCGACGCGCGCGGTACCGTAAATCGCCGGCGAGAGTCGCACTACGGTTGCGGTGGCTTCAGTCGGCGAACCGTCGGGCCGATGCGCGCGGATGTAAAGCTTTTCGCCGATGCTGACTTTTTGATTGAGGTGAAAGAGAGCGCCGGAGGTCGAAATGTCGTCAGTCTCTGTGGGCTCGCTCCACGCCGCGCCGTCGTCCGATCGACCTGACACCACGATCGGAAGTCGTAGCGCCATGCGCAGTGCAAAGCGTCTCTCTTCGTTTTGGTAAGGTGTGCTCACAACAGTCGCCACGATTTCCAGCTGACCGGTTAGTCTTGCTTCACCGGCTAAGTAACATTGCCTTTTGCGCTTTCTCTTGATCGTTCCAGCGATAAAAGCCTTCGCCGGATTTTTTGCCCAGCTTGCCCTCGCGCACCATGCGCCGAAGAATTTCCGGCGGCCGAAAAGTTTCCGAACCTAATTGCTGGTGCAGGTACTCGGCAATGTTGAGCCGCACATCGAGTCCGACCAAGTCAGTCAAACGCAGCGGCCCCATCGGATGGTTATAACCGAGTTCCATCGCCATGTCGATGTCGCGGGCGCTGGCGACGCCCTGCTCGACCATGCGCATCGCCTCCAGGCCGAGGGTCACGCCTAAACGGCTCGACGCAAAGCCCGGCACGTCGCGCACGACGATCGGTTCTTTCTTCATTGCTTCGGCAACTACGCGCACAGTTTCGGTTGTCGATTCGGCTGTCTGCTCGCCCACAACAATTTCAACCAGCCGCATGATGTGCACCGGATTGAAGAAGTGCATGCCGATAACTTTATCCGGACGAGAAGAAGCTCTGGCGATTTCAGAAATCGATAAAGACGAAGTGTTCGAGGCAAAGATACAGTTGGAACCGGCAAGTGATTCAGATTCCCGCAAGAGATTCTGTTTCAGTTCGAGATTCTCAGGCGCGGCTTCGACGATTAGGTCGGCTTCAGCAATATCCTGAAATTGAGTGGTGGTGCGAATTCGGGCGAGGATTTGATCGCGATCCGGTTCCGTTACTTTTCCGAGCTGCACGCCTTTCGCGAGGTTGCGCTCAATCGCCTGGCGTCCGCGCGCGATGACATCCTCGTTGATGTCGCGCAGCACAACGTCGTAACCCGCGGCCGCCGCGACTTGCGCGATGCCGTGGCCCATCGTACCCGCGCCGAGCACAGCTATACACTGAATAGGGCGAGCAGCAGTCTTGTTGTTCCCGTCCGAGTCCGTAATCAACATGCTCCCTAAAACGTGACGAACCTCAAAAGGTGGATCCGGTTGCGACACGGTGGGGCTGGGGCCTGCCTGGTTCGACTAACTTGTACAGCATTATTTATACTATACGCGTCACCGAAAACGCCAACAGATTTCACACGGTAGCGTCAGTTCCCAAAGCGAGAGCACAGGATTGGCATTCAATTATCGCAAGTCGCATTTTCTGTCTTGATTCCCAGAAGGAGACCCAACAATCTTGGCCACAGAAGAGATTAGCCGCCAGGTAGTAATCATCGGCTCAGGTCCGGCGGGACTGACCGCCGCAATTTATTCGGCTCGCGCCAACCTTAATCCCTTATTGATCGATGCCCCCGCCGACACTGAGAAACAAACAACTCCCGGCGGACAGCTGATGATCACAACCGACGTGGAAAACTATCCCGGCTTCTCCGAAGGTATCCAGGGCCCGGAGCTGATGGTGGAATTTCGCAAACAAGCAGAACGGTTCGGCACCGAGTTTTTGGAGGAGTGGATTAATAGAGTCGATCTGCAATCACGTCCGTTCACGCTTTACACCGACAACAAGATCATAAAGGCGGACACTTTGATTATCGCTTCGGGCGCCTCGGCGAAATGGCTCGGCGTACCCGGCGAAGCCAAAACGCCCGAGGGCTTCGGCGGGAATGGTGTCTCTGCTTGCGCGACCTGTGACGGCCCGCTGCCAGCCTTTCGTAACAAACACCTGGTGGTCGTCGGAGGTGGAGATACCGCGATCGAAGAAGCGACGTTCCTGACGCGTTACGCTAAGCGGGTTTTCGTTGTCCATCGGCGCGACAAATTGCGGGCGTCAAAGATTATGCAAGATAAGGCCTTTGCTAACGACAAGATCGAATTCATTTGGAATACGGGGTTGATGGCGATCCTGGGCACTCAGGAACAGGGTGTTACCGGTGTCCACTTGCAAAATCTTCAGACCGGCAAAGATTCGATCTTCGATTGCGACGGCGTCTTTATCGCGATTGGTCACAAGCCCAACACGGATCTTTTCAAGGGTCAGATCGATATGGATGCGGTCGGTTATATCGTCACCAACGGCCATTCAACCGCGACGAATATTCCCGGAGTGTTTGCTTGTGGCGACGTGCAGGATTCAGTTTACCGGCAGGCGATTACCGCGGCGGGAACCGGTTGCATGTCGGCGATCGACGCGGAACGCTTTCTCGATCATCTGCCGGTTGAAATGCCAAGCGGCGAAGAAGTAACGATCGAAGGCGAGCACATCACCGCCGATCGCAAGTTGATCATCGAGCCAACCGGCGAGGTAATTTCGAACGTTCCTGTGTTGGAAGACTGTTAAGAGTTATTTCCCGGAAGCCGATACCGCATCCTTGATCATCTGGCGTAGACCTTCAGGTTTCCACTGATCGCCCTTCGCTTCTTTGCCGTTCACGAAGAAGCTCGGCGTGGCATTGATGCCCAGCGCGTGCGCGCGTTTCCCGTCCTGAAAAAGTCGCTGCGCGACTTTCTCACCGTTCAAATCCTTCATGAATTGATCCGGGTTCAGTCCGATCTGTTTTCCATAATCGACAAAAACCGGCACGAGATCCTTTTCCTGGGTCCAGGTGGTTTGATTCTCATAAAGCTTGTCGTGCATCGCCCAGAATTTGTCTTCGCCTTGCAGTCCCGCGGCTTCGGCTGCTTGCGCCGCGAGTAGGGCATGTTCGTGCGTGGGCACCAGTGGGTTCTCACGAAAGATAACGCGCAGGCGATCGCCGAATTCAGCTTCGATCTTTTTCAACTCGGGATAGTAAGCGCCGCACGACGGGCATTGAAAGTCGCCAAACTCTTCCAGCGTGACGGGCGCGCTCGGGTTGCCACGAATGTGCGGAGGTTCTGCGCCTTTAACGTCCAAAGCCGGATCAGGTGTCGGAACAGCCGAGTTGCTTGATTGCCGCGACGAGCGCAGCAGCACCCAACCGCCTGCGATTGCGGCTATCAGAACGATCACAATTACTACAAATGGCAGCGACTTTTTCATAACTTACTCGACCGTGTAATCGATCGTCTTATCAAGACTGCCGTTGATATAAACCTCGACGCGATACTTTCCGGTAGGCCAATCCCTCGGCAGCGTCAGATGCCCGTGCACCTTATTCTCGAAAGAGTTGGTTGTGTAATCGATCGTCTTGATTTCTTCGTCGCGCGAGCCTTCGACATCGGCAGCCTTCCAGATGAATCGAACTTCGGTGCCCTTCTTCGCCTTGTTCAACTCGATGATGCAATGAACAGTGCGATCGCCCGGCGCGTATGAGGTCGTTTCATCGCCGGCCTTGCCATCATTGTCTTTGGCCATATAGATCTTGTCGACGTAAACGTCGGCATTCGCCGCCCGGGTCGGCTGCGGCGTTGCCTTGCTCGTGTTCGAGTTCGAATTCTTGTTTGAATTGTTCGAGTTGTTGTTGTTGCTGTTCTTGCTGAGATTGCAGGCGAGCACTGCAAAGAGCAGCATGCCGGCGGCCAGATAAGCGGGATGACGTTTCATTTGTTGGTCCTTTCAGAATCGCAAGTTAATAACTTGCGTTCATCTAAGCTGCGGCGGCCAAAGCACCCGCCAGCGATCGGAAAAGTTCGCGGCCATCGCTCGAGCCAAGTAGATCTTCACAGGCGCGTTCCGGATGCGGCATCAAACCTAAAATATTCCGCTCACGATTGCAGATGCCGGCAATGTTATCACGCGAACCATTCGGATTCGCGGCGTCAGTTAACTGGCCATCCGGATCGCTGTAACGAAAGATAATTCGCTGTTCGCGGCGCAACCCTTCAAAGGTCGCGTCATCGCAAACATAATTTCCCTCGGCGTGCGCGATCGGCATGCGCAAGACGCTGCCGGGTTTCAGTTCATGCGTGAACGGCGTGTCGGCGCTTTCGACGCGAACGTTTACGTAGTCGCAGATGAAATGCAAATCGCGATTGCGAATCAACGCGCCGGGCAGCAAACCGGCTTCGCAGAGAATCTGAAAGCCGTTGCAGATGCCCAGCACCAGGTTTCCTCTAGCAGCGAACTCTTTGACTGAATTCATCACCGGTGAGAACCGCGCCAAGGCGCCCGCGCGCAAATAATCCCCGTAGGAAAATCCGCCAGGGATAATGACTGCGTCGTAAGTCGAAAGATCGGTATCGCGATGCCAGATGAAATCGACCGGCTGGCCCACGTGTTTTGAGATCACGTGATAAGCATCGTGGTCGCAATTGGAACCAGGGAAAACTATGACGCCGAATTTCATAACTTGTAACGCAAATTGTTAATTTGCGCGCCTTTCGTTTCGCAACTTAACAAGTTGCGCTACATCACTGCTCAATCTCCACGCGAAAATCTTCAATAATCGGATTCGACAAAACGTCGCGGGCCAATTTCTCGGCATCCGCGCGCGCGTCGTCGGCGCTCCGCGACGCATCGAGCGCGATTTCGAAGTACTTGCCCTGACGAATATCGCTCACGCCGTTAAATCCCAATAATTCGACGGCGTGCTTGATGGCTTTCCCCTGCGGATCGAGGACGCTCGGTTTCAGCGTAACGTAAACTTTGGCTTTCATAGAATGAGCGCGTGTCAGTACCGCGAGCGATAGCCAGCGGATCAATTGAGCGCTTCGCTCATTACGGTCGTTGCGTTTGGATCCCGTCGCTACCGCTCCGGGTGCTGATACCTGCCGCCATCGCTCCGCTTACTGACTCGCAATGAACGCAAGATATTACGATAAATGTTGCGCGAGGTGTAGCCGATAGCATAGTATTTCCGCCATCGCAGTTCGCATTTCCGATTTATTTTCTTAAGGAGCACGGCAATGGCAACTCCATATCCAGAAGGGGCACCCGCATCCGGAGCGCCCGGCGGCAAGACGAGTTTCATGAATCTCGACTCGAACGTCGGGGCAATGCTCTGCTACATCCTTCACTTCGTCTGCTGTCTCGGCACTGTGTTGGCAATTATTTTTCTCGTCACCGAGAAAGAGAACCGCTTCGTCAAATTTCACGCGGTGCAGTCTTTGTTCTTACTTGCACTCGAGATAGTCGCCTCAATCATCATTCAGATTCTGGGGATGATTCTCGGCCTGGCTCTCAATATAGCTAACGTGGGCTGGATTGCTGGATTGCTGACCTGGGTCTTAGGATGCTTTGTGCTCTTGATCTATGTAATTCTTCTGATAGTAGGCGGAATCAAAGCTTACGGCGGCCAATGGTATAAGCTGCCGATTATCGGCGAGTTCGCCTGGAAAACCGTTAACAAGTAATCCGCAAATCAAACCGTAACCCGACTGGAGGAACTGGAATGGATACAGGTAAGTCCGCTCTTGGTTTGGATGGAAATCTGGCCGCCGCGCTGGGCTATCCGATCGGCATCATCGCCATCATCTGCCTCGTCATGGAAAAAGAGAATCGGTTCGTGAAGTTTCACGCGCTGCAATCGATTCTGCTACACGTCGCTTTCATCGTGGTAGCGATCGTCGTCTGGATCCTGGGAATCATTCTGCTCGTCGCTGGTGCTGCCGCCAGCGCCGCAACCAACAGTGGCGCCGCCGGAGGATTGATCGGCATGCTGTTCGGTCTGGTATGGCTGGTAGTTATTGTTGCCTACATCGGCGGATTGATTTTCGCGGCGGTGAAATCCTACGGCGGGAATATGTTCAAGCTGCCGGTCATCGGCAACATGGCCGAGAATTTCGCGAACAAATAGAGTCAGAGCCGTCCGCGGTAGCGGGCGGTTGAACTTTCATATCAAAGATCGCCGCATCGCGAGATGAACCGCCCGCTACCGCAGGCGGTTTCGACTCCTCACCCAAAGACTCGCGCAAATATCGCATCGACATTCCGCAGATAAGTATCGAGCGAGAACGCTCGATCGATCTGTTCAGTTGACAGACAGCCGGCAATATCTTTGTCGGCCGACACGAGCGATTTCAGATCGCCGCCTTCGTCCCAGGCCTTCATCGCATTCCGCTGCACCCATTCGTAAGCCTGCTCGCGTGACGCGCCGGCCTGTGTCAGCGCCAGCAACAACTGGCCGCTGAAGATCGATCCGCGCGTCGCGTTCAGGTTCTCCAGCATTCGCTCCGGATAAACCACCAGGCCATCGATCAGCGAAGCCATTTTGTGCAGCATGTAGTCAGTCGCGATGCTGGAGTCGGGCAGGACTACGCGTTCGGCCGACGAATGCGAAATGTCACGTTCGTGCCATAACGCGACGTTCTCCAAACCCACGATGCTGTTCGAGCGCACGACGCGCGCCATGCCGCAAATTCGCTCGGAAAGAATCGGATTGCGCTTGTGGGGCATCGCGCTCGATCCTTTCTGACCGCGCTTGAATTTCTCCTGCGCCTCGCGCACTTCGGTACGCTGCCAGTGCCGAATTTGCAGAGCGAACTTGTCGAGCGACGACGCGATGATTGCCAGCGTGCACAAATACTCGGCGTAATTGTCGCGTTGAATGATTTGAGTTGAGACTGGCGCAGCTTTCAATCCCAGCCGCGCGCAAACTTTTTCTTCGACAATTGGATCGAGATGAGCGAACGCGCCGACCGCGCCGCTTATCTTTCCGACTGACACAGTCGCCTGCGCCGTCAATAAACGCCCACGATTGCGGCGCATCTCGTCGTACCAAAGGGCAAACGTCAACCCGAACGAGGTTGGCTCAGCATGAATGCCGTGCGTGCGGCCGACTTGCGGCGTGTGCTTGAATTCAAGCGCGCGTCGTTTGAGAACATCAAGCAACGCATCGATCTTCGGAAGCAGGATGTCGCACGCATCACGCAACAGAAGCGCATTCGCCGTGTCGACGACGTCGGAAGAAGTCAGGCCGTAATGAACAAAGCGCGAAGCGTCTCCGATCGATTCGGCAAGGTTGGTGGTGAACGCGATGACGTCGTGATCGGTGGTCTTCTCGATCTCGTTGATGCGTTCGACTGAGAATTTTGCGCGGCTCTTGATTTGTTCCAGGGCGTCGCGTGGAATCGTGCCCATCTCAGCGTGGACTTCGCAGACAGCGATCTCCACGTCCAGCCATTTTTGGAATTTGGTCTGTTCAGACCAGAGCGCGCCCATTTCGGGCAGTGTGTAGCGATCGATCATCGTCAGATTTTATCCACAGATTCCACAGATTCCACAGATTCAAAACCAATCGTTTAGAGGTCGGACTTGTCCGACCAGCGGCCCGCACAAGTGCGGGCTCTAAACGGATTGATGTGGGTTTTGGTTCTCATCTCATCTGTGTAATCTGCGTAATCTGTGGATCACTATTTCAATCCACTCGAACTCACGTAATACTTTGCCAAAGCCCAACGCCCGCTATGTTCAATCAGCGTGAAGGTTTCCATTCCATCGCCGCGATCGAAAGTCGTTTGATAAGTGACGGTAACTGAGTGTCCGGCAATCGGTGCAGTCGATGTTTGTTCTTCGCGCGCAGTCAGCAAACTGCGCGTGCGCGCTTTGCCCAGTCGATCGTGCAATGTCTGAAACGTGGCGCGAGATTGATCGAGCGTCGATTGGTTGCGCCATTCGTCCGACGCTTCCTGATAGAGTTCGTCGTAACGTCCCGCGTCAATTTTTTCGGTCGCCGCATCGAGCGCCGTCTGCGCTCCGGCGGGAATGCCGCCGCGGCGAATGTTGGCGGTGCACGAACCAAACAGAATTGCCGCGCAGACTGCCGCGCAGTAAACAAAACAATTGCGGCTCGGCCGCCGCACAGTGCGGTAAGGCTCTGCCTTACCGTTGCGTTTTGATTTGAAATTCAGGAGGCTTCGCCTCCATTGGTCGAGGCGGAGCCTCTCCTGCTTATCCATTCAAATCTCGAACGGAAAGGCAAAGCCTTTCCGCACTGGGCTGCGGCAAAGCCGCTATACCTCGATCCAAGCCGTCGGTTCTTTCGGAAATGACAAAGTGACTTCCGTCTCGCACGGGAACAGCGGCGCTCGTTCGCGCAGCGCACTCTCCGCGGTGATCTTTGCCAGATAAGGATTGTTCGCGCGTTGCGAAAGATGCGCGAGCACGATGTGGCGCGCCTGACCGTCGAATCCGTCAAGCAGCCATTCCGCGACGTCTTCATTCGAAAGATGACCAAGCCGCGAAAGGATTCGCTGCTTCAATTCCCACGGATAATGCTCAACTGTCTTCAACATATCCCGTGAATGATTCGATTCGATCACGATCGCCGCGCAGCCGCGCAGTCGCTCGGTAATTAATGTCGTCACGTGACCAAAATCGAGCAACGTCGCGACCTTCACGCCTGCATGCGTTGCGGTGAAGCCAAAATTGTCTACCGCGTCGTGCGGCACGGTAAACGGATGAAACTCGATCTTGCCGATCTGAAAGCCGCGGCCAGAATCAATTTCGATCGCGCGATCGCGCAAAGCATCAGCGCGTCGACGCGGCTCGTCATTAGCCACGTTGCGTCTCTCGCCCACATAAGCCTCGCGCGTCTTCGCCGAGATAAAAACCGGACAATCGAGATCCTTCATCAGCACACGCAAGCCACCGGCATGATCGCCGTGCTCGTGAGTGATCAAGATTCCGTCGAGCGAGTTCGGATCTTCGCCGAGCGACGCCATGCGCTTAACGATCTCGCGTGCGCTCAAGCCAGCATCAACCAAAACACGAGTGCCGTTAGCAACCAGCAACACTGCGTTTCCGGTTGAGCCACTGCCGAGTACAGAAATTTTCATGGATGACTAAGTAACGAGTGACAACTGACGAGCCGGACAGAGCATTATAGCCTGTCAATCGTCACTGGTCACTTGTCACGGAGATTAAATTTCCAAACGCGCGCGATCGACCGCAAACCCGTTCAGGTTTCCCAAGGCGCCGAGCGCCAGCGCCGGAGTCGTGAAACATGATTGCGCCACGCGCTGCACGTCTTCGCAGGTCACTGCTTCAATCAGTCGAATGATTTCATCGGGCGAGATGCGCCGGCCGTGCACGATCTCCTGTCGCGCTAACGCACCGACCCGGGCGCTGGAAGATTCCAAACTCAACAGCACGGACGAAATCGATTGATCTTTCGCCAATTGCAGCTCAGCTTCCGAGACAGGCTCGCGCACGATTTTGCGGACTTCTTTCAGAGACAAATCCAAAACCTGATCGATTTGCGTCGGTGAAGTGCCGGCGTAGATCGTAAACATACCGACATCCGTGTAAGTAATTCCGCCGGCGCCGATCGAGTAAGCCAGGCCGCGATCTTCGCGTATCGATTGCCATAAGCGGCTGGAGGTTCCGCCGCCGATGATCGTTCCCAACATGCTGGCTGCATAGCGGTCCGGGCTCTTTGACGACGGCCACGGCGCGGCAATGATTAGATGCGCCTGCTCGAGTTCGTTCTTGCGTTCGATCAAAATCGGCGCCGCAACATCAGGCGATTGGGAAGCGTTATGGCCGTCAGCTTGACCATTAACGTCTGCGAAAGCCCGCCCTACCAGCTCGATCAATTGATCGTGCGGGATGTTTCCCGCCGCGGCGATCACCAAATTGTGCGGCGCAAAGTTCGAGGCGTGAAACTCAATCGTCTTCGCATGATCGAAAGACGAAACCGTCTGCTCGGTTCCTTCAATTGGCCGACCCAAAGAATGATTCGGGAAGTACGCGGCGTGAAAAAGCTCGTTGAGCAATTCATCGGGTGTATCCTCAATCATCTTCATCTCTTCGATAATGACTTTCTGTTCCTTAACCAGATCGTCTTCATCAAAGCGCGGATGCAAGAGCAGGTCCGCCAGCAAATCGAATGCCCGCGCCAGTTCGGAATCGACCACTTTCATCGCGAAACCGGTCACCTCATGCGTCGTGTAGGCGTCGAGTTGACCACCCAAACGATCCGATTCGGAGGCGATTTCGTGAGCGGAACGGCGGTGCGTGCCTTTGAACAGCGCGTGCTCGATGAAGTGACAGATGCCATTCAGCGACTCTGTTTCGTGGCGCGAACCACGTCTCACCCAGATTCCGAGGCTGACGGAACGCAGGCCGGGCATGTGCTCAGTCAGAATCGTCAGACCGTTGGGAAGACGGGTGGTTTGCACTTGATCGATCATCTTGGTACTGCGGAGAGCTGTTGTCTTGTGTGTCCGATTCATCCTAACACGGAGAAAACGGCCGGTAAAACTGCGCCAAAAACTGCTGGTTCTGCTTGACTTATAGGCTAGCCATAGCTGAGAATTGCGGCATTCAAACGGGTGACGGTCTCCCTGGCCCGGGCGGTTTCTGCGGTATCGAATGATGCAAAACGCGACGCCCCAGGCATCTGAACGAAGCGAATTGAGAATCGAACGGACATCGAGCGAAGGGTTTCGTTCACTCCTGCCGAAACGATCCCTGTCAGACGGATGACGGAGGTCCGACCGTGATGAAATTTATTTTCAAACTCAACGTTTTCGCGATTGGTTTCGCCTTGATTGTCGTGACGAGTGCCGTGCCCTCGATGGGTAAAGGCACGCGGCTGGCGACGATTACCGGGTCGGTCCGAGACAACAAGGGCGCGCCGTTGGCAGGCGCTTTGATTCAGTTAATTCGCGAAGGCGCGAAACAGATCGTCAAAGAAACCCGCACGGCCGCTGACGGAACGTTCAGCGCCAAAATCCCCGCAGGCCGTTATTCGCTCAAGGCCATCGCCGCCGGCTTCAGCGAGGTTTTGTTCTCGTCCGTTCAGGTCAACCCTTCCGCCGAAATTGCTTATCGATTCAATCTGGAACCCGCGAACTCGCCACGCACCCTGGTCAATCAGCGCAACGACAAAGACAGCGCGAAGTGGACGCTGCGATCGGTGCAAAGCCGCAAGTCGATTTTCCAGGCTAATGAAGGTGACGATCCGACGATCGCGGCAGCCGAACAGGCCAGCGATGAGAGTTCGCGCGAAGAGATTAGTGAAACGACGCAACCGGCAACTGACGAACGTGGTCGTGTTCGCGTGCAAGGTGTCGCCGAAACCTACTTTGCCAGTTCATCAAATCCGTTTTCACCGTCCTATGAAGGCGTGAACTTTGCGCTGGCGCTGCCGGCGTCAGAGACGATCGATTTTATTTTCTCAGGCCAAACAGGAATCGGAGCGAATGCACCGCAGCGCTTTGAAACCACCGCGCGCGTGCGTTTGAACGACCGTCACCGTCTGAACGTGACCGGCGGCGGCGCGCGTCTTTTCAATGTTTTCGATGGACGGACAAGTGCGCGATCCTCTTTGGGCCAGATGTCCGTCCGGGCAGTTGACGAGTGGATCGTTCGCGACGGCGTGGTCGTGGTGATGGGTTTGGATTACTCGCGTTTTACTGGCGCCGGAAACGCTTCCTCGATCACGCCGCGACTTGGGCTGCAGTTTGATGCGAACGCGCGCACGCGCGTGAGAGCTTCGTTTGCGCCTGGCGGCGACGAATCGACGCGGCAAAGCTCTGCAAACTTTGAAGATGCGCAAGTGTTCTTCAAACAACCTTCGACGCAACCGGTTGCATTCGTTGGCGGCCGCGCGGTGATGGGCCAAAGCCGGCGCCTCGAATTTGGCATCGAACGCGTTCTCGACAATCGATCGAAAATTGACGCCGCGGCTTTCATGGATTTCACCAATGGTCGGGGCGTTGGTTTGATGGCGATGCCGCTGTCGGCTTTTTCGGGCGAGCCGTCAGCAGCGATTCTCAGTGTCGCCGATCAGAATGGATCGGCGCGAGGCATGCGCGTCGTTTACTCGCATCGCGTAAATCAAGTCTGGAGCGCGTCAGCAGGCTACTCGTTCGGTCGTGGACAAAAACTTTCGCCGCTGGGAATCACGAATCCCGCCGATTTATTCAGCAACGGATTTTTCCAAACGGCCGCGGTTCAGGTTGCCGGCGAATGGTCCACGGGCACACACGTGCAGACGGTGTTTCGTTTCTCACCGCAGGCGACCGTCTTCGCGATCGATCCTTTTGCCGGACGCCTGGCGGTTTACGACCCCTCGCTCAGCGTTCAGATAACTCAAGACTTACCGACGTTTGGATTGCCGGTGCGGGCGCAAGCAGTGATCGATGCGCGTAATCTTTTCGACTTCCAGCCGCGTACGACCAACGGCGAAACGATCCTCGACGTTGGTTCAACGGCGCGTTCCGTTCGCGGTGGCATCCTGGTTCGATTTTGATAGTTGAGCGGCGCGGTCCTTCAGCCTCTCGCGCCGTTTGTCTTCAGCAGTGCCTGATTGTTCTCCAAAATCTTGGACGAGTACGAAAACATGGAGAGCGCCGGAATCCCAACCACTCAATCGATCGTTGATTGTTTGAGAATTGGCTGTAAATCTTCTAACGAAACTTCTCGAACGATGAAAACGACGGATCGGCAGTTGGAACATTGGTTGCCTTAATCGAGGCGTCTTAGTGTGCGCCGCGATTCCGCGACCGAGACGAGAGAGCAGGAATGAAAGGTTCAGTGCTAACAGGAAAGACTTGGGTGCTGCTGATAACGGCAGGGCTGTTAGTCTCTGCGGGCGCTGTAAACTTTTACCAACGCCTACATAGCCAGGGACCGCCCTGGGACGGTGTCAGCTGGGTCGACACTTCACAAGGCATCATTGCGAAACAGGTCGATCCCGGCTCCGCAGCCGCGCGTGCCCGCATGATTCCCGGCGATCATCTGCTCGCGATCAGCATGACCGGCGACAAATGTGAGGACGTAAATCGCGGCATCAAATGCGAAGAAATCTCGGGCGCTGAAAAGATTCAGCTGTACCTCGATCAAGCGCGTATCGGCGGCGAGATTCATTACCTGATTGAGCGACCCTCATATCCGCCTGAGACTCGTTACTATTACGCCGACCTCGACAACCTCGGCTCACTTAACAATCTGACCGCGCTCGATCTCTATATCAACCTGATCGGCGTCGTCTATCTCTTCATCGGACTGTTCGTAATTTTCAAACAGGGCGGTCGCTCGCCGTTCGTGTTGCACTTCGCCGGGCTCTGCCTCGCGGCGTTTGTATTTCACTTCTACACGCCGATGGGAACTTATCGCGATCTCGATCTGGCGGTGGGATTTCTTCGCAACGCGGCCTTCATAATGTTCGCGCCGCTATTCCTGCATTTCAGCACGATCTATCCCGTTCGTTATCACTTGTTCGAAGACCGGCGTTGGCGCAGCGTGCTGCTGTATGTGCCGGCCTTCCTCTTGATCGCGGTCGCCGCAAATATTTACTTGCAGGATGAATTGGCAAGAGTTTTTCCGCGTCGACTATTGGATTACTCGCCAAATTTCGCCGCCCGATTCTATAAGGCCTCGTTCATTCATTTCACTGGAGCTTTGGTTGCAAGCGCGGTGTTGCTCGTACGGCGGTTCATCATCAGCAAGAATACTGTCGCGCGGCAGCAACTGAAATGGGTCGTGTGGGGATCGGTGTTGGCGATCGCGCCTTTCACTCTGCTGTACGGAATCGGCTACATCGTTGGCGAAAGCGCCGGCCAGTTTACCCAGGTCGCGGTTCTTCCCTTGATTTTGATTCCGTTGTCGCTGGGATATTCCGTCGTTCGATATCGCTTGATGGACGTCGAACTGGTGGTGCGGCGTACTGCAGTGTACGCGGCGACCACGTTGGCAATCGCGCTGGGCATCGGCGTCATCGTTTATTTCATCGGCTTCTATGCCTTTGGCGGCAGCTCATCAGGCTCGGGTGAATTTATAAGTTTGCCGCTAATCATTTCGGTTCTTTTAATGGCGGTGATTGTGATGGTTGCCGCACCAATTAAGAACTTCCTGCAAGAACAAGTCGATCGGCTTTTCTACGGCCGCCGCTACGACATGCGGCACAGCTTGCTCGATTTTGGCCGGACGATTTCAGCGACGACCGCGCTTGATCCTTTGCTCGATTCGCTGATCAACCGCCTTCGCGAAGTAATGAACGTCGAGCGCCTCGCCATCTTCATTGAAGATCAAGCAGCCCCAGGTGGTTACCGCGCGGCGCGTACCGCCAGCCTGACTGCGCCCATAAGCGTCCCGGCCGATTTTCGCGAGATGATTCGCACGCGATCCGCCGAGACTGGCGTTGTGCGGGCGGACGATCTGGAGACTGCGCCCGAAGGCGACGGCTTTGTGCGGCGCGTGTTGCATTACTACGTCCCATGCGTGGTGCGCGGGAGAATGGTGGCGGTGATTGGCCTGGGCCGATCGGCTGATGGCGCGCTGCTGTCGTCAGAAGACGTTGAGATACTTCGCACCGTATCGGGTTACATCGCGGTCGCGATCGAAAACAGTCTGCTTTATCAGGAGCAGCAAGAGCGCGCCGCGGAACTTGAGCTGCTGAAAGAATTCAACGAATCGATCGTTGAATCGATCAATGTGGGCTTGATGGCGGTTGATTTGGATGGGCGAATCACGCGACTGAACTCGGCACTTGAAGATATTTTCTCAATCACCCGCGATGAAGTTATCGGAAAGAAAGTCGAAGAACTATTCGTTGAAGAGTTCGCCGACACTTTGCGCCAGGTCCTGGGTCCCGACGGTTGGCAGTTGCGTAAGACGCGGCAGATTTACAAGCTGCACACGGCCACGCGCGCCGGTCGAGCGATCGTTCTCAACATTGCTTTGGCGCCGCTATGGGCTGATTCGCAGGAACAAACCGGCGCCCTCGTTGTTTTCGAGGACGTTACTGAACGTTTGCGTTTGGAAGAACAACTGCAACAGCGCGAAAAGCTTTCTTCGATCGGTTTGCTGGCGGCCGGCGTTGCGCACGAAGTCAACACTCCGCTGACCGGCGTTTCGTCCTATACGCAGATGCTCTTGAACATGCTCTCGGAAAACGATCCCAAGCATGCATTGCTTGAAAAGGTTCGCCGGCAAGCGGATCGCGCCACCGAAATCGTCAACAATCTGCTGAATTTTTCACGCACCGGCAGCGCGGCCGAGTTCACCGAAGTCGACATTCATCGCGTGCTGGATGACACCCTGCAACTGCTCGAGACCCAACTGCGGAGCGGCCAAATCGAGATCGTTCGCGAATACGGCAATCATCTGCCGCAAGTCCATGGAAACTCAGTGAAGTTGCAGCAGGTCTTCACGAACTTGATTTTGAATGCCCGCGATTCGATCGCAAACGGCAGCGGCCGCATAGTGCTGGCTACCAAAAACGGAGAAGAGGATGCGCTGACTGTCGAAGTCTCGGACAATGGCATCGGCATTGCTCCCGAGGATGTCGCGAAGATTTACGATCCGTTTTTTACCACCAAGGGAATCGGCCGCGGCACTGGTCTTGGACTCGCAGTCACTTACGGCATCGTGCAGGAGCACTCCGGCCACATCAGCGTCTCGAGCACTCCGGGATCAGGCACCACATTTCGTATTACACTTCCCACTCGCGATCCTCGCGCCCGTTTGCAAGCTGCGGCGCTCTAGTCTTTGGCAGTCCCGAATTAGCTTTTTTTCGCTTGTTTCGGTAATAATTCACGCTCATTGACTTTGGGTCTTCTCTCCCAGTGGGAGAGCGAACACGAACGCTCCATCATGGCAAGAAAAGGATCAGTCCTCGTCGTTGACGACGAAGAAATAATGCGCGACGTGCTCGAGACGTTGCTCTCGGCCGAAGGCTATCGAGTCGATCTCGCCAAAACCGGTGAGGAAGGTTTGGACGCGTATACCAAACGTTCGTACGACGTTGTGTTGCTGGACGTGTCGATGCCTGGAATTGGCGGATTGCGTGCGCTGGAAGAATTTCTGAAGTTGGATCCGGATGCGGTGGTCGTGATGATCACGGCTTACGCGACGTTTGATACGGCGATCGCCGCGTGGGAAAAAGGCGCGTCGAATTGCATTCGTAAGCCGTTCCAAAACGAACATATCAGCACCACTGTAGCTTCGGGAGTAAAGCGCCGTCGCAAAGAAGAAGAGCGTCGCTCGCTGCGACAGGCGATGAGCCGCGAAGTCGACCGCGGCGCAATCGTCGGCCGGTCCGACGTCATGCAGGAAGTTTTTCGCGTCGTTGAGCAAGTCGCCGCGGCGCGATCGACAATCCTGATCACTGGCGAGAGCGGCACCGGGAAGGAGCTGATTGCCAAAGCGATTCACGAAGCCAGCCCGCGCGTGACGAAGCCATTCGTAACAGTAAACAGCTCGAACATTCCGACGGAGCTGCTGGAGTCAGAGCTTTTCGGACACACCCGCGGCGCTTTCACCGGCGCGATCGCGGCAAAGAAGGGTTTATTTGAAGTTGCCGACGGCGGATCGATCTTCCTTGATGAAATCGGCGACATCCCGCCTGAAACGCAAGTTCGTCTGCTGCGCGTGATTCAGGAGCGCGAGTTCACGCCGCTCGGAGACACGAGCCCGCGTCGTGTCGATGTCCGCATCATCGCGGCCACGAACATCGATCTGAAAGAAGCTGTGCGACAGGGCGTCTTTCGGGAAGATCTTTACTACCGGCTGTCGGTGGTTCCGATCGAGTTGCCGCCGTTGCGCGATCGACGCCAGGACGTTCTGCCGCTGGCCCAACATTTCATCCGGAAATACAACGCTGAAAACGCACGCCAGGTATCCGAACACGTGGCGCCGGAAGTGCTTTCGCTTCTGGAGAATTATTCATGGCCCGGCAACGTGCGCGAATTAGAGAATGCGATTGAACGCGCGGTCGTCATTGCTCCCGGCGATGAGGTCACGAAAGAGTGCCTGCGGCCGGAAATCGCCGACCCCCAAGCAGCCCGCGCGGTGGTGCGCGAAAGCGGAGGCGCCGCCGCAACGATCGATGTAGGACGCGGAATAAATTTTTACGACGAAGTGCGCAGATTTGAGATCGATTTGATCCGTCGCGCACTGGATCAGACTGCGGGACATCAATCGCGGGCTGCGCGTCTGCTGGGTATGAATCCGACGACGCTGAATTCAAAAATCAAAGCCTATAACATTAATCTTCGCGCCTAATCCTGAATTACTTCGCAACCGCGGCTTTCAAATCCAGCGTGCGAATTATTCGGTGCAGATTGTTCGGATGGATGCCGAGCGCCTTCGCCGCTTCAGTGTAATTCCCTTCCGCCTGCTCAAGCGCATTGATGATTAGCTGACGCTTTGCGTCCTTGACCGCCTCGTAGTATTTGACGCCAATAGCAGCGCTGTTGTCGGCGGCATCAAGGATGCGACGTGGCAGATCTTCCGGCCCAATCGTCTCGCGTGAGCCAAGCACGACCGCGCGTTCAATCGCGTTCTCTAATTCGCGCACGTTCCCCGGCCAATCATAAGTTTGCAGCAAAGCGCGGGCTTCCGGCGAGATACCCGTGACCGCGCGCTTGCACTCTTTGGCGTACTTCACCGCGAAGTAACTTGCGAGCAGAGCAATATCATCGCGGCGATCGCGCAAGGCCGGCATGGTGACTTTCACAACGTTGAGCCGGTGATAGAGATCGGCGCGAAAAGTTCCCGTCTTGATTGCTTCTTCCAGGTTTCGATTCGTGGCAGCGATCACTCGCACATCCAGCTCTATCGACCGCGTGCCGCCCAACCGTTCGATCTTGTGATCCTGGAGGAACCTCAGCAGTCGCGACTGCATCGGCATAGTCATTTCGCCAATCTCGTCAAGAAAGACCGTGCCACCATTTGCGACTTCCAGCTTGCCCTGCTTTTTTCCGATGGCGCCGGTGAATGCACCTTTTTCGTGCCCGAACAACTCGCTTTCCAGCAGCGTTTCCGTCAACGCGGCGCAATTGATCGGCACAAACGGCTGCGTCGCCCGCGGGCTGTTCACATGGATTGCGTGCGCGGCCAACTCTTTTCCAGTGCCGCTCTCGCCACAGACGAGCACGGCCGATCTGGCCGCCGCGACGCGCTGAATGAAGCGATACACCTCCTGCATCGCAGCGCTCTCGCCGATCATACTGTGTTCGATGGCGAGCGACGATCTGAGCCGGCTGTTCTCGCCTTCCAGCCACTCAATCTGTCGCGCGTTTTCCAAAGACACGGCGGCGATTCCCGCGATACCCATCAACAGTTGCAGATGGCCTTCATCGAAACTCACGAGCGGGTCGCTGGTGTCCAGGTAAATTGCGCCGATGATTTCTTCCATCAGCATCAGGGGAACACACATCAGCGAACTGATCCGCGCGGTCACTAAGCTCTCGGCGGTTCCTAATGAATCGCTCGTCGCGACATCATTCACCAGAAGCGTCACACCTTCGTGGATCACGCGTTCGACGACGGTGCGACTGACTTTAACGGGATGCTGATCACCGCCGCGATTCTTTCCGTGAACTATTGAAAACTCTTTGTTATCCTGAGTCAGCAGAATCGCGCCGCGATCCGCCGGCACAACCTCAAAGATCGAATCCAAAATCTCTCCCACAAGTTCCTGCGTGTGACGCAAGCGATTGATCCGCGTGGCCACCTTTAACAGCACGCCGAAGTGTCGTTGCGTTCGTTCGTGTTCAGGACCGCGCACCAGAGTCCGTCCCGTGTCGGGCAAAAGTGTTTCGGGCCGGAGCGCCTTTAAGGATTCATTGACGGGATTTGAATCGTCGAGTTGGACCAAATTGACGGAGGTAATTTCTTCGCTGTCTTCAATCAGAAAAAGTAGCTCGATGCTTCCCAATCGAATTTGATCGGAATGCGAAAGTGACTGCTCTTTGACTGGAATGCCATTTACAAAGGTCCCGTTGGCGCTGTCGAGATCGCGAATCGTAAATTCGTCGTCATTTCGTTGAATGACACAGTGGCGGCGCGAAACTGATGGAAGCGGCAAAGCGATGACGTTCCCCGATTCGCGACCGATCGTGGTCTCGTCGGCCGACAACGGGAACGTCAGGCCCTTCTTCGTGCCGTTAATAGCAACAAGTCTCGGATTCATAACTGACTGAGTAGCGCGAGCTTGGGCTTGCAGACTCTGCAGGCCATAACCAGGATTCGTTGAAAACTATCGCTACTGATAGCCCTTACTATCATTTTTGATATCAAAAAGCGAGTGACTCTTCGGCCAATTTAGTAGTTCTTGCAAGGAACAAGCTCTTATTGCACAAATCGTTACTTGATTGATCGCACAAACACCGCGGCACACGAATCGCACTAGGGATTCGGCAAATAGGCTTTAGAACGAGCCAAGGGTAGAAACGGAGAATTCCAAGAGAAACACCGAGAAACAAATCCCCACGCCGACAAGGTAGCAGCCGGCAGCACACATACCAGCAGAGTTCCTGCTAGCTGAGACCGAGCGACAACCCGAAGTCCCACCCTTCGGGTTGTTTGTTTTTTAAGCCACGCGACTCGTTTATTTCATCGCTCTCTGATTCGAGTACCAAAACCAGCGCTAGCAGAATCACGCAACTACGAGTATTTTTGTCCTCGTGTAGTAAGAAAACTCTGCGGAGACTAGATCGTGCGACGACGTAAGATTGACGGATGTCCCATAGCCGGCGCTCTCCAGCTAATCGGGGACAAGTGGACCATGCTGGTGGTGCGCGATCTCTTTGCCGGCCCGAAAAGAACCACAGAGCTGCTCGAAGATCTTCATCCGATCAGCAGTCGCACCTTGATGGGCCGTCTGCGTGAGATGGAGCAGGACGATCTGATTATCAGAAACAACTATGGCGGCTTGCCGCGACGTGTCGAATACGAACTGACCGATCGTGGCCGTCGTTTGATTCCGCTCCTCGAAGCTTTGTTACAGACCGGGCTCGTAATGAAGTGCAACGATTGCCAGGAACGAAAAGACAGCGCTGGTTACTATTGCGATTTTTGCCCGGAGAGCCGCCACACGGCTGAACCAATGATCGAGCAATATCAAAGGATCGAACCCACCGAACCGGTCGAATCAATCGAGCCCGTCGAACCGAGGCGTCGACCTAAGGATGATTCGATTGTCTTGTTATGATCTAACACTCGTGCAAGTCCGCTTAAAAGATGAGCCCTGTTCCGGATTCGCAAAACAAAATCAAGTGGCCATATCTCATCGCCGCACTCGTGTCGTTGATCGGGCTGGGTGATGCGATCTATTTGACGATTCAAGATCTCACCGGCGCAAGTCTTCGCTGCACGATCGTCTCGGGTTGTTCAGAAGTCCTCAGCAGCAAGTACGCTCACATCGGCTCGATCCCGCTTGCCTCTGCCGGCGCGTTCGCTTACTTCGCATTTTTCAGCCTGGCAATCCTGGCCGCGTTTGGTTACGGATTCACGCGATCGCTGCTAACGATTCTGGTCGCGTTGATGTTCTTGACCACTCTTTGGCTGCTGTATCTGCAAGCTTTCGTAATCCACCATTTCTGCCAGTATTGTTTGCTCTCGGCGACGGTGACGACTGTGCTGTTGGTAATTGTAATTGCGACGCGTCTCCGTCGCTCCAACGCAACCAGATCGTAACGCTGGGGAAGCTTTCCGCGGCTTGCCACGTCAAACTCTCGCTGCTAATCTTGGCAGTCAACGCCAACCACTTCTGAAGGGAGTTCCATCATGAAGAAACAGTACGCAGTTTCTCTGCTGATAGCATCTTTGGTCATTATCGCGCTCGCGGCCGTTGCCGGCAGCGGCAGCAGCACGGATCTTCCCGCGCCGCCGGCAATTGGCACAGTCATCGACGATTTCAAACTGCCGGATGCCGACGGAGCTGAGCACTCGCTGAAAGCGCTGATGGGAAAGAAAGGCGCGGTGGTAATTTTCATCGCGACCAAGTGCCCGGTATCGAACGCTTACAACGATCGCATGGAAAAGTTGGCGGAAGACTACAAGGCGAAAGGCATTAACGTCATCGGTATTAACGCGAACAGCACCGAACCGGCCGCCGAAGTTAAATCGCACGCGGCCGAAAAAGGTCTGAAGTTCACGATCCTGAAGGACGATGGGAACAAGATCGCGGATCGCCTGGGTGCGACGCGCACGCCCGAAGCGTATGTAGTCGACGCGAATTTCAAGCTGGTCTATCACGGCCGCATCGACAACTCGCTAAAGGTCGAAGGCATCATGTCGAACGATGTGCGTGAAGCGCTCGATGAAATGCTCGCGGGCAAAGCGATTAGCAAGACGGGCGGCGCCGCGTTTGGTTGCTCGATTAAGCGAGTTTCATAGTAGCGCAAATTGGTAATTTGCGGCGCACAAGTTAACTTACGCCACATATGCGTTCATTACTTTTCATCATCAGCTGCGCGATTGTTTTTTCATTCGTCGGCTTCGCCGCGCCGGCTCAATTGAACGGTCGCGCGGCGGGGCCTTCGGACATTCGCGAAATCGATCTCGATGGGCTGAAAAAAATCATTCAGCGAGATCCAAAAGACACGCGGCCGTTGCTGGTGAATTTCTGGGCGACATGGTGTGATCCTTGTCGCGAAGAATTTCCTGACTTGGTGAAGGTCGACAACGATTATCGAAACAAAGGGCTGAACTTCGTCTCCATTTCACTGGATGACGTATCGGACATCAAGAGCGCGGTGCCGCAGTTTTTGAAAGAGATGAAAGCCACGATGCCGGTCGTTTTGCTTAACGTCAACGATCCCGAACCGGCAATCAAAGTCGTAGACGCAAGCTGGGATGGTCAACTTCCGGCGACGTTTCTTTACGACAAGGACGGCAAGGTCGTCTACAGACATTTCGGCCGCGTTGAACCCGCCGCACTTCGCAGCGCAATCGACAAGGAAGTGAACGCGAAACAGCAGTGATGCGTGATGAGTAACGAGTGATGAGCAGGACCTGCTCTGCGCTTTGACTCATTACTCATTACCCATCACTCATTACTCGAAAATGATCACTCCTGAAGTAATCGCCGCTCACAATCTAACTTCTGAAGAGTTCAACCGCATCAAGGACCTGCTCGGACGCGAGCCAAACCTGGTCGAACTCGGCGTTTTCTCAGTCATGTGGTCTGAGCATTGTTCGTACAAATCTTCGCGCATCCACCTTAAGCGTCTGCCGACGCAAGGCGAGTGCGTCATCGTTCCACCCGGAGAGAACGCCGGCGTTGTGGATATCGGCGAAGGCTGGTGCGCGGCCTTCAAGATCGAATCGCATAACCATCCGAGTTTCATTGAACCGTTTCAGGGCGCGGCCACCGGCGTGGGCGGAATCCTGCGCGACATCTTCACGATGGGCGCGCGTCCGGTGGCGGCGTTGAACAGTTTGCGATTTGGATCACTCGATGATCCGAAGAACGGACAACGCAACCGCTCACTGCTCGCGGGCGTCGTCGCGGGGATAGCGCATTACGGGAACGCGTTCGGCGTGGCGACAGTCGGCGGCGAAGTCGCGTTCGATGACGCTTACGCCCTGAATCCACTGATCAATGCGTTCGCGCTGGGGTTGGTTCGCAAAGATCAAATCTTTTTTGGCAAGGCTTCGGGCGTTGGCAATCCGGTTTTGTATGTCGGCGCGAAGACTGGGCGCGACGGCATTCATGGCGCGACGATGGCCTCAGCCGAGTTCGATGAAGAGGCCTTGGAAAAACGTCCGACGGTTCAAGTCGGCGATCCTTTTTTGGAAAAGCTTTTGTTGGAAGCGTGCCTCGAAGCGATGCGCAGCGGAGCAATTGCCGGTATTCAGGACATGGGCGCTGCGGGTTTGACTTGTTCGACCTGCGAGATGGCCGCGCGCGCCGACACCGGAATCGAAATCGATCTGTCGCTGGTGCCGCAACGCGAAACCGGAATGACGGCGTACGAGATGCTTTTGTCTGAATCGCAGGAACGGATGCTGATCGTCGCGCATAAAGGCAGGTCAAAAGAAGTCGTCGAAATTTTCGCCAAGTGGGACCTGGATGCAGTGGTGATTGGCCACGTGGGCGACGACGGCCGCATGCGCGTGACGCAAAACGGCGAAGTTGTTTGCGATGTGCCCGTGAAGGCGTTGACTGATGAAGCCCCGGTTTATGAGCGGCCGATGAAAGCTGGGAGCGCGGACGTCTCGTCCGCAAACGCGAGCGCAGTTCGCGTCAGTCCTGTAAATGTTGAGGCGGCAGATGCGGGCGCGCTCCCACTAACGCCGACGTCTCTGAACTTCAACGCCGCGCTCTTGAACCTGCTCGCCTCTCCGAACCTGGCTTCGAAAGAATGGGTCTATCGCCAATACGATCACATGGTGCGCACGAACACCGCGGTCCTGCCGGGCGCGGATGCTGCGGTCGTGCGGATCAAAGAAACGCGGCGCGCGCTGGCCATCGCCCTCGATGGCAACGGGCGCTACTGCGCGTCGAATCCGCGTGAAGGCGCGAAGCTCATCGTTGCTGAAGCCGCGCGCAACGTCGTGTGCGTCGGCGCTAAACCGATCGCGATAACGAACTGTTTGAACTTCGCTTCGCCTGAACGGCCCGAAGTCATGTGGTCGTTCTCAGAAGTAATCGACGGCATGGCCGAAGCTTGCAAAGCATTCAACACGCCAGTCGTTTCGGGCAACGTTTCGTTCTACAACGAAACTGAAGGTCGCGGCGTGTTGCCGACACCGGTCATCGGCATGCTTGGATTGGTCGACGATGTGAAGCGAGTGATTCAGCCAGGCTTCAAAAACCCCGGCGACTTCATCGCGTTGCTGGGCGCAACGAAAGATGATCTGTCGATCAGCGAATACGCCACATTGATCCAGGCAAATAGCGCAACCGTGGCTGAGGCTGCGGATGAATTGAGAGTGCCGCAGCTCGATCTTGAGGCAGAACTCGCGGTGCAAACAGCCTGCTTGCGCGCCGCAGAAAACGGCTTGCTGCGATCGGCTCACGATTGTTCGGATGGCGGCTTGGCCGTGACGCTGGCTGAATGTTGCTTCTCGTCCAACAACCGTCAGGCTTTCGGCGCGGACATCGACATCACCGGCGAAAACGATCTCGCCACGCGACTCTTTAGCGAATCGCCTTCGCGCATCATCATCAGTTTCGACCAGGCATTGTTGGGCGACATCGAAGAGATCGTCGCCGCGGCAGCATGTCCGATGACTCTGCTCGGCAACGTCGGCGCGGATCGCTTACGCATTGAAAGCGACGGTGAAGAAGTAATTCAGCTTGATGTCGCTGAAATGGAAAACGCCTGGCGCTCGTCTTTGAAAGACAAACTCCAGGCGGAAGCCATGGCCGCGGGTGCTGAGTAGTAGGGATGTGGGACGAGCCTGCGAAGTCGAATGGGTTGTTCTTTACCGCGGCACAGCAACTCGCGAATCAAGCGGAATTAAGATCTTTCTTCCGTAGGTGTCTCTATGCGCCCTGACAGCAATAGTCGCACGCAGAAGATATCGCTGAGTATCCTCGAAGTACATTAGGCTATATGTCAATGGCCGACCCGTCGCATTGAATGTCCGCAATATGAGAGATCGTGCCGATGCGTTTGCTCCACCCACTGTAACGCGCGTATTAAACAGAAGATTGGCTGGAACCCAGCCGATTGCGACCTTTGTATTGCTCTTGGCTGATAATTCCTTGAGTATTAGTTCAAGTGTGTCGATTGCGCTCCGGTTCTCAACTGGAATCGAGATTTGGGTATCCAGCACGGGCCAGATATCCTGGTCTAGTCCGGCGTGGTTCTTAATTGTCGAACCGATAATTGTGTACCGACCGTTCTCCTGTTCGCGGACAACGAATCTGCCTGGATTACCGCTTCGATTATAAGCCGCAACCATTTTATGCAGTAGCGCGACTTCTCGGTCAGGTCGCGCGATTAGTTGATCCTCATCGTAATCAAATTGGAAGCCGTCGCCAGCCGGTATGGTCACCCGATCATTGGGGTTAGCGGCGCGCCTTTTTGGATCCGTAACATCAATTTAACTCCAAATCGTTCATATAGGGAGGGTCTTCATAATCAATGGTCCATCCATATTCCTCGTTGAGCGTGGAAATAGCTTGCTTCAGGGGGCGAGGATCATTGACCGTCAGAGTTGCGGAGTCCGGCTTGTGTTCTACAACGCCTTCATCCATATACTTCTTGCGTTGTTGAGCCTGTTCCGCTAAGCCGGTTCGTTGGGTTGTTTGTCCTTGCTCCTTCTTGCCCGTCAACGAACCAAAAATGATGATTGATGCGGAAATCGTAAGCAATGTGTATAGCCAGCGCATTTTTTCTCCTTCCCCGCGACGGATCAATTATTGAGGGTCTCGCAACGATTAGCATTATCGATCGTGATACCTCGTATCACTTGCCCACTCGAGTATCTCCGAAAGAGTAGAAGACCAGAGTTGATTCACTCGACAATACGCATAAATTGCGCGAAGGAAAATTTGTCAATATAGAGCACTGCTATTCCAGGCCCGTTCGCAGACCGATTGGTGCGAGCCACATAACTTCGCGCCGCATGCAATCCCTTAGTTAGCGCCAACTCGACCGCCTTGAGTTCGCCCGATGAAGGCTTTAGTGGCCCCGCGCTCCACACGTCGACGGCAACTCCCATAAGAGCGTCCACGCTGTCATCCAGTTTCATCAGTGGGCGACCGTGTGCGAAGGCGTTCAAGATGAAATTGTTATTGTCACGTTTATCCGAGCGAATACTGTATTCCAATGAGTCGCGCGTACTTGCATACACATCAACGGTGGTTTCTCCGACCGTAGTCATGAAGTGTCGATGGCCGTCATTCCTCGTAATACAGATGACGTCGACATCGGCGGCTGAGTCCGGATCATTTACGGCTGAACCGTGCATCAACAGTCCGACGGCATCATGAGATCTCATGATTGATGTGACTATTCTGGCGGCAACGGTTGGCATAGGATTCTTGTGGGGCCGCGTCTAAGTTTTGTGCAATTGCGTGCGTGGCATTTTTGCAAGCTGGCTCACGGCGTGTTCAAGTTTTGGGCGTCCGGTTTGCTTGAGTAATTGGAGAAGCAATTGCGCTTCGTTTCCACGCGCGACGTAGTAAAGACTCTCGCGATCAGTGCCGGGTCTGGATGTCCATCCTTTCTGAATATGCTCATTCAGTTTGGCAATGATCTCGTTATCCGATAACTGCTTCCGTATAGCCAGCGTCATTGAATAGCCCTCGTCGTGCTGTCCGTTACGCTCGCATTCGAAATGATCTTGCAACCTTGCTTCGTCGGGACCTACAAAAAGTTCCATCTTGAAACAGCACGCCATCGATAGAACCACTGACGACAGCGTCAACACTCGCAACCCGAGTATTCGATCGGATTTGAGCAGATAGAGCATTGAGCGACTGTCCCTTGAGGAATGCAAATGAAGGCGACAACAGCCGAACTTCTTTCGGCGCAAGCACTACTCCCCCTGTGACCAGCCGATCCCTGCCTGCGTTCTTAAGATAAGGCGTATAAGTCACTGCGGGCATCGCACCCGCGGCTCGCAGGGTCCATTTTAACGACGAACGCGTGAACCGGCTGGTCGCTATCGTTAGAGACCAACACCAAATTCGGTCTCAATTCCTGAAAAGAAGAAGTGCCGCGAAGAGCTAGGTAAGCGGCGTCCAGAACTGAGTCGAACTGCGGATCTGCCGGAGCGAACAACCGGAGAGCGTGACTGTCCGGCTGCGCGGCAGCTGCTGAAAGGCTACTCGCGCTGGGTCTGCTGGCCGATGTTTTAACCGAAGCTATCGCTTCTGGCTTGTCAGTCTTGGTTGCTCGGAGAGTTCTCGCAACGGCAGTAAACGCACAGGCGATGCCAACTACAACGAAAAACACGGATCACGATCGACGCATGAAGAACCGCCTTTCGGGAATTAACGGTTGACGCCGAAGCTAACGGGCGAGTTTGCGGCGAGGGGTCGCAGGCTCGTGGGCTAGCCGTTGTAAGAGGGTGCGAACAATAACACGACGGGCCTGGTTAAAGTCAACAGTTTTATTTGACTTGATTCGACAGTGAAAATAATTGCGGGGCGTGGCTGAAGCACTGAAATGGAAAACGCCTGGCGCTCGTCTTTGAAAGACAAACTCCAGGCGGAAGCCATGGCAGCGGGCGCCGAGTAGTCTTTATTTCCTCGTCAAAACCACCGGCGCTTGCTCTGCGGCGCGAATCTTTTCAAAGAAGCTGCGCACCGACGCGTACTGATCGGCGGGAATGGTCGCGGCCTTCTGCAAAAGCTTGCGCGTGAAAACCAACTGCCCGTCCTTTACTTCATAAGTCGTCGCGTACGATCCAAACGCCGTATCCATCTTCACCGGATCGGGCATTTCATCGACGGCGAATCCTGCCGGCAGTTTGACTCGCACAGTTTCAGAGTAGGCGCTTGATTTCAAAACGACCGGCTGCTTGCGCTTGACTGCCGCCAGCGGCACTGATTCACGCCGCGAAACGATCGCGGGTTTGAAGACGAGCAGACGATCCTGCATCAACTGACCGTATCGCGGCGCGACAAAATCAATATTGAGATCGAACTGGTTGGACGAATGATCGTCGTTGGGCTCGACTTTACTAACCGTTGCCGCGGTCGCTCCAGCCGTAATCCAACCTTCGATCCTTTTCACGTAATCTGAACGCGATTCATCGCGGAATTCGCGGCGATACGCCGACGCCCATTGTCCGTTCGCGTTCTCGCGAAGAGTTGCCGAGAGTGTGCCGGAGCCGTCAATGCTGGCGTCGATCTGCCTATCCAGCAGATTCGAGTCAGGCGATGTTACCGGCATTTTGATCAGCGCGTCGGACGCTTTCGAATCGATCAAAGCCAAACTGCCCTGCAGATAGGAAGGCAAATCGCCCACCGGTGTTTCTTCCGCGGTGGGATCGAAAATCAATAACTTCCCCAGCTGTGGGTGTTCAATCAGAGTTTGACCCGGTGTCTCGCCGCTGACTTTGATGGCGATGATGCAATGATTGAACTGCTGCGGCGACGGCCACTCAGTCCGAACGTAATCCGGATCGCCGGAATAAATGCTCACCGGATAAGACGCGATGCCGACAACTTTCAGCATCGCCCGCATCAAGTTCGCTTTGTCTTTGCAATCGCCATAGGACTTCGCAAAAACTTCAGTCGCCGTGTGCGGTCGATAACCGCCGCCGCGCCCCAGGCCAATTTGAATCGAGATATATTTCACGCCCTGGACGTACCGGCCGATTGTCTGAATCTTCTCGAGATCAGTCTTTGCATTTGCGGTTAGCTCGCGCGCTTTCGCCGCCAGCGCATCGTTGACGGTGACCTGCGGATCCTCCAGCTCGCTCATCCACGAGGCGACTTCGGACCAATCTGCGAAAGTCTTCACTGTTGAGTTGGCCGCGCCCTGTGCGGGGAAATAACTGACCGCCACTCGCGGAGCGAGAGTCGAGACCGGCGGGCTCATCGGTTCGGGAACGATTGGAGCTGAATCACGTAACTCCCAGGTGTAGATCGATCCATCGACCTTTGGTTCGACCTTCTCATGATTGAAAGTAACACTGGTCGATCGCCAACCATTAGGCAACGTCAAAGTAAATCGCGAGAGCAACGATGGAATGCGTTCCTGAAAGTCCCATTCGAACTGACTGAAGATCGAGCGGTCTTCACTGATAATTTGATAACCGAAAACCGAGCCGGCGTCGGCATCGTCTCGAGCAAAGATCGCTTTCGCGCGATACTCGTTATAGACATCATCCGTGGACAGGGCTATATCGAGAATCTCGTCCTTACCATAGCGCTTAACCGCGCCGGCGGACCTGATCAACCACGCGCGCATGTCGCGCACTTTGCCGGTATCGGTTTGATAAATCTCTTTGGCCATAGCGAACTCGCGGCCTTCGCGAAGCAGAATTCGCACGGCGTAATTGCGCGTGGTGACGACCCGGCCGTCCTCGCCGACCGAAACATTTTGATCGCTGAGCAAGACGACCGCTGGTACGTCCTTGTCGTAAGCAGGCGCAGTCTTCGCGGCCGCTTGTTGCAGCCACGCGGGTACCTCGTCGCCTGCCAACGCCGGCGCGCTCAACATGAGCAGGAGCATGCAGACAAGAGTTAAGCGTAAGAACATTCGGTCCCCTTTTTTTGTGCTGTGGTAGTTAGTTTGTTGCACTTGCCTGCTTCAACGTGATTGTGTGCTCATCGCTCTTATTGAGCTGATCGAAGAGGAATTTCAGTTGAGAATAACTCGTGTCCGGAAACATTATGTTGCCGCCGCCGCCAAAGAAGAACTCACGTTTGAGAACCAGTCTTTTCCCGTCCGAACCCACGCTAACTTTGTACTGGCTAATCGCCCCCGCTGCGAACGGCGCGGGTGCGTCTGCATTGTCTAAAGCGAAACCTTCCGGCAACTGGATTTCGACTTCGTCTTTCTCAGACCACGGGTAATGGAAATAGACGGATTGCTTGCGCTGTGCTGCCGCAAACATCGGCCCGATTCCATGCCGGAAAACCGATGGTTGCAAGAACAACCGTTTTCCGGTGCGTTGAGCATACCCCGGAACTCGAATATGGAATGAGTATGTCAACGGATTGATTGGATCAGCGACATTCTCGATCTTGATGTCGGAAAGCTCGGCCGTGCTTAACCGCGCCTTCAACTGGTTGCGAAGCGTCTCTTCTCGCTGCGCGGCCGAATCGTCTTCATTGTCCATCTTCCTATCGATCGCGAATTGTCCGGTGTATTCGATGCGGGCGTCGCCTTCAAGCGTGCCATCCTCAAGCAAGCGGAACTTGCCGCTGCATTTTTCCAGCGATTGAGCGGGTGATGAAGATGGAATCATGATCCAAGCCGGATCCTTCGAAGCTATCAAAGCCTTCTGGTTGTCCTCGCGCCAACCCAACATCCCAAAGGGCGTATAGGCTTCTGCGGGACTGAAGAACTGCCAGGTCTCGCCGAGCTTGACGGCGACACACGACGACCCACGAAGCAGAAAGTATGGATTCGGAAATCGATCGTCGAGAAAATAATTCTGCCGGTTCCCGGAAAACGCCATGTACGCTTCGAAACCGGCCGCGTTCACCAAAGCCGCAAACAGGTTATCGATGTTACCCCCGCGGCCCATCCCGCGCTTCAAGGTATCGCCGGGTGATTTGATATCCTTCGCCAGCTTGGTTCGCTCTTCCGACGTAATCGACGAATCACGCGAGAGATTTCGGATCTTCGTCTGACAGAACTCATATAATCGTTTCAGTTTTTCCTGCGCGTCGGTAGAGTTGCCGATAATCTCGGCGGCTTTTCGCTTCACCTCATCATTGGCCTTGATATCGTCTTTGGTGGATTCGTACAGACGCTTGCCCATATCCGCCCAAAACTTTTGCGGCGCCAGCGACGAACTGTTGTAAAACAACAAAATCCATGAACGCACCTCATCCTCAGGCGGCATGCGCGGCTCTTCACGATAGGCCGGAACATTCGTCAAGCTGACGCGATAAAAACCGTCTTTTGCTTTTTCGAACTTGACGCCTGCAGGCATTTGAAACTCGCGATAGGCTAGTCCCTGCGCGTAGGGACCAGTGTAGGGTCGCACTAGATAACTGACTGAGCGAGCGGGAATATCGCGCTGGAATTGCAGATCGACATAGTTTGCGTCCGATTCTCCCTGAACTTCGCGCCATCGATATTCGATGATGGCGCCGGGCTCAACACCGGGCATCGCAAACGACTTCGCCTTTATTTTCAGGCCACTGGCTTTGACGATTGTGCGCTCGTGAACGTCATCCTTCTTAAGCTCAACAACTGAACCATCCGGCTTGATCGTACGCGCCATGATGTCTTTGATCCGGGTGCCGCCATAGTATTGGATGTCGATTTGGCTTTGCGATTCCTTGCCTCGTTCCGTGAACACCTTCACCCGAACGTAGTGGCTGAAAACAATTTCGCCGGCGTCACCATCGTCGACACGGACTTCCCAGAAAAGCGCCTCGGCATCGGCGTCCTTTTCGACCGTTGATGCCGTCAAAGCGAGTTCCGCCGGATCTACTGGGCGCCAATCGTCGGCAAACGAACTAGGCGTCAGAAATAATCCGAGGCAAACTCCGAGCGTAGCGAAGACAAGTAAGCGGGGGAAGAGTCTCATTGTTGCAGACCTTTCAAAGGAAATCTGATTACATCGGGTCGGACTCGGCATCGGATAAAGCCATCGCGGGATGACTCCTGGGCTTGCCGGAATTCGAGCAGTTTAACTCAGCTTTTTTGCTTCAGCAACGACATTTTTTGACTTTTCAGTGATCCAAATCACATCGCCCGCTAGTTTGTAAGTGGGCTCACGCACTGCCGGTCCGCGCTTAGGGTCCTGCTCTGTCGCCGACGATGCTGCGTGCTATAATCCAGACTCGCTTTCAATAAATTTTTGCTTATGAATCATGCGCGTCACAGGTCCCGACGCAGCCATAATCCGGAGGAACACCATGGCTACTGAAATGAAACGATCACCGGCGGTGAATCGCATCGAAGAACTCCTGGGCGACGAAGCGCGGTCGCTGCTCGATCATAAATCGCAGACAATTCCGCAAGAGCAGCTTCATCTGCCCGGGCCCGACTTTATTGATCGGGTTGTTTCCCAATCAGATCGCTCGCCCTCGGTGCTTCGTTCGCTGCAGGCACTGATCGATCATGGCCGGCTCGCGGGAACGGGTTACGTTTCAATTCTTCCAGTCGATCAGGGCATCGAGCATTCTGCCGGCGCTTCATTCGCTCCCAACCCCCAATACTTCGATCCGGAGAACATCGTGAAGCTGGCCATCGAAGGCGGCTGCAACAGCGTCGCATCGACCTTCGGTGTGTTGGGAAGCGTCGCGCGCAAATATGCGCACAAGATTCCTTTCATCGTTAAGATCAATCACAACGAATTGCTGACGCTGCCGAACAAATTCGATCAAGTTTTGTTTGGCACCGTGAAAGAAGCACACAACCTTGGGGCCGTCGCCGTGGGCGCAACGATCTATTTCGGCTCGGATGAATCAACGCGACAGATTACCGAAATCGCCAACGCGTTCGCACAAGCTCACGAGCTTGGGATGGCCTGCGTTCTCTGGTGCTATCTGCGCAACCCCAAATTCAAAACTCCCGAAGGCGACATGCACGCCGCGGCGGATCTCACTGGTCAAGCCAATCACCTCGGCGTAACGATTCAAGCCGACATCGTCAAGCAAAAATTGCCGGAGCGGAACGGTGGCTACATGGCGGTTGAAAAGGAACTCGGCAAATCGTATGGCAAAACCAGCAAGCTGGTGTATGAGAAGCTCACCACCGACAATCCGATCGACCTGGTGCGTTATCAGGTCGCGAACGGCTACATGGGCCGCATTGGGTTAATCAATTCCGGCGGCGAGTCGAAGGGCGCAAGCGATCTGGCCGAGGCCGTGCGCACTGCCGTCATTAACAAACGCGGCGGCGGCATGGGCTTGATCTCCGGACGCAAAGCGTTTCAGCGTCCCATGAACGAAGGCGTGGAATTGCTCAATGCGATCCAGGACGTTTACTTGTCAAAGGAAATCACCGTCGCTTAATTAGATTGAAAAGAAAACGCGCGCGTATTTGCAGCAGCTGCTAGTCGCCAATATAATGCGCGCGCTTTAGATTCCTGCGGATTTCAATGCCAACGCCAATTCAATGGAAACACGGCCGGGCGCGTCGTCGCCCGCGAGAAGAGCCGCGGCCGCTCAGCCTAATAAAGTCGGCGCTCGGTGAAATGGCGCGCGTCGCCTTGACTGAGCCGTTTATGACCGCCATCGAGCGCCAGGAGATTTACCTGCGCCGCCTGCCGAAAGAGCTGGACGGTTTTCGCGTTGTTCACCTTTCCGACTTTCACTACGGGCCGCTGGTCGATCCGCGTCATCTCGAACGCGCCATCGAGATTACCAACGATCTTAAACCCGATCTAATCGCGCTGACCGGTGATTACATTTCACAAGAGCGCAGATATGCGGCGCCGTGCGCAGAGCTGGTAGGCCGTCTCGAAGCGAAGCACGGTGTTTTCGCGGTGCTCGGAAATCACGATCACTGGACTGATGCAAAGCTGATCGCCGATCTCTTTCGCACCGAAGCTATTCAGCTGCTCATCAACGAAGGCCTGCGCGTCGACATCGACGGCGAATCATTTTGGCTGGCCGGCGTCGACGATACGATGGTTGGATTGGAAGATCTGTCGCTGGCCTTAGCAGGTTCGCGAGACGGCGAATTCAAGTTGTTATTGGCGCATAATCCGATTATTCTGCGACGCGCCGCGCGCGCCGACGTCGATCTGGTGTTGAGCGGGCACACCCATGGAGGCCAGGTGACTCTGCGACCTGAGAAGAACCGCTCTGGCCGGCCGCGACGAAGAATGTTGCGCGGTTTAGGACGCAGAGCGAACACTCAGATTTACGTCACGCGCGGATTGGGAATGGTGGTGTTGCCTATACGTTACGGATGTCCGCCGGAAGTCTCGGTGCTTGAATTGCGCTACATACAATGATCCAGGATCGCGCGGCAGGTTGTCCACGGCGCGGATTATGTGTCGGTAAGCAATCCGCAAACGCAAGTCTAAAATCGCAAATCATAAAATGTCCTCTCGGATCATTACTCTGCCAAACGTGCTTACCGTCTTCCGGATGGCGCTCATTCCCGTTTTCGTTTCACTCCTTTTCTACCAGCAATTTCTTCTCGCGTTAGCTGTCTTCGTGATCGCCGGGATCACTGACGGACTCGACGGTTTGTTGGCTCGCAGGTTTCATCAACAATCGCCGTTGGGACGTATCCTTGATCCCATTGCCGACAAAATGATGCTGGTCACATCGTTTGTTGTCTTGTCTATGCGCGGCGTCTATCCAATACCGGTACCAAAGCACTTGCCGATTCCTTTCTGGGTCACCATTACGGTCATTAGCCGCGATGTCTTCATCCTCGTCGGCGCCGTCGCAATCAATATGGTCACCGGCTTTCGCGCGTTCCAGCCGTCGCTCCCCGGCAAGATCAGCACGGTTGTTCAGATTGTGGCCCTGGCCGTGGTTATGCTTGCCGCCCAAACCCGAGTGGGCACCGGCTACTACCTTCCGTCTGTCTACGCCGCCGTGTTTGCCCTCGCCTTAATCTCCGGCATCCACTACATCTTTTTCGTCTCACGACTGCTCGGCAGGTCCCCAGAAAACCCTTCGTCGCAGAGTTGACAAGGACACACTCAGATATTATTCTAAGGACGCAATCAAGCGGCCTCGCCGCAGATTTTAACCAAAAATTAGCGGAGCATTAACAAACATGAGCAAAATCATCGGTATTGACTTGGGAACGACCAACTCTGTAGTTGCCGTTATGGAAGGCGGTGAGCCCGTCGTCATCACCAACGCCGAGGGCGGCCGCACGACACCTTCAGTTGTCGCGTTCGCGAAGGACGGCAATCGTCTGGTCGGCCAGGTGGCTAAGCGGCAGGCGGTCACAAACCCCGAGAACACAATCTATTCGATAAAGAGATTTATGGGTCGCCGCTTCAACGAAGTGAGCGAAGAGATGAAGCAGGTCCCTTACAAAGTTCAGGGATCAGGAACCGGCGGCGACGTGCGCATTGTCGCCGGCGGCAAGGAATGGAGCCCGCCGGAAATCTCAGCCATGATTCTGCAAAAGATGAAGCAGTCGGCCGAAGATTATCTCGGACAAAAGGTCGAGAAGGCAGTCATCACGGTTCCCGCCTACTTTAACGACTCGCAGCGCCAGGCGACAAAGGACGCCGGCAAAATAGCGGGCCTCGAAGTCATGCGTATCGTGAACGAGCCGACGGCGGCGGCGCTGGCCTATGGTCTCGACAAGAAGAAAGACGAAACGATCGCAGTGTTCGACTTTGGCGGCGGCACGTACGACATTTCGATCCTCGAAGTGGGTGAAGGCGTCGTCGAAGTGAAATCGACCAACGGCGACACGCACCTGGGCGGCGACGACATCGACGAACGGCTGATCGAATGGATCATCGAAGAGTTCAAGAAGGATCAGGGCATCGATCTTTCGAAAGACAAGATGGCTTTGCAGCGGCTCAAGGAGGCGGGCGAGAAAGCGAAGATCGAGTTGTCTTCGACGATGGAGACAGAGATTAATCTGCCGTTCATCACGGCCGATCAGTCAGGACCGAAGCATCTCGTCATGAAATTGACGCGGGCGCGTTTCGAACAACTCGTCGATCCGATTCTGAAGCGTTTGACTCCGCCGCTGGAGCAAGCCTTGAAAGACGCTGCCATCGACTCAAAGAAAATCGACGAGGTCGTCCTGGTCGGAGGTTCAACCCGCATTCCGAAGGTACAGGAAATTGTTAAGAACTTTTTTGGAAAAGAACCGAACAAGAGCGTAAACCCCGACGAAGTCGTGGCGATCGGCGCGGCGGTGCAAGCCGGTGTGCTGTCCGGCGAGAAGACCGACATCCTGCTTCTCGATGTGACGCCTCTGAGTCTCGGCATTGAAACGCTCGGCGGTGTGTTCACGAAACTGATCGAGCGCAACACAACGATCCCAACGCGCAAGTCCGAAATCTTCTCAACGGCTTCGGACAATCAAACGTCCGTAGAAGTTCACGTGCTGCAGGGCGAACGACCGATGGCGACCGACAATCGCACCCTCGGCAAATTCCACCTGGTAGGAATTCCGCCGGCGCCGCGCGGCATGCCGCAAGTCGAAGTCGCGTTCGACATCGATGCCAACGGCATTGTGAACGTGTCAGCCAAAGATATGGGCACGGGTCGCGAACAGAAGATCACGATTACGTCTTCATCGGGTCTCAGCAAGGAAGAGATCGACAAGATGATGCGCGATGCTGAATCTCACTCGGCCGAAGACGCGACCAAGCGCGACGAGATCGAAGCGCGCAACCGTCTCGACGGTCTGATCTATCAGATGGAAAAGACTCTGAACGAGAATCGTGAGAAGGTCGGCGCCGTTGCCGGTGAAGTTGAAACGGGGATCGCAGATGCCAAGAAAGCGGTCGAAGAAGGCGGCGTAGAGCGTATGAACAATGCGTTCAATGCGCTGCAAACCGTCTCGCACAAGATGGCTGAGGCGTTGTATCAGCAGACTGGTTCGACGCCAGGCAGCGAGTCAACCGATCAATCGTCGGCTGCCGGCGCTTCGTCGAGCCAATCAGGCGGTGACGATAACGTCATCGACGCCGAGTACGTCGATGTAGACGAAGACAAGAAGTAAGTCTTTGGAGTGCGCCGGCAGAGCGAAGCGGCGACGGCGCTTTGGATTGTTTTGATTCTTTGCGCCCGCGCGCTTTGCTCCGAAGTTCGCGCCAGGTCCGTTGCGTAAGTCGATCCAAAGCGCCGTCGCCGCTTCGCTCTGCCGGCGCACTCCAAATTTGAAGCAATGGCCAAGGAAGACTTCTATCAGATTCTGGGCGTCAAGCGCGACGCTAAACCGGACGAAATCAAAAAAGCGTACCGGCGTTTGGCGCGTAAGTATCACCCTGATGTGAATCCGGGTGATAAGTCAGCCGAGGACCGCTTCAAGCAAATGAGCGAAGCGTTCGACGTGCTGTCGGATCCGAAGAAGCGCAAAGTCTACGATCAGTTCGGCCAGTACTCTGACAATCTGGCGAATGCAGCCGCGGGCGGAGCCGGTTCGAGTTACACGCGCGGCGCGCCGTTCGACTTTTCGGGTTTTGATTGGGGTGCGGCAACCAGTGGCGGCGCCACCGCCGGCGGCGGCAGCTTCCGCGATATCTTCGCGGACCTCTTTAGCGGTGGGCGAGCTGAACGCGAGCCGCCGCGGCCTCAGCCGCAGCGCGGCGCCGACATCGAGATGCCTCTGTCGCTTACTTTCGAAGAAGCGATCACCGGTCTCACAACAAACATCACTGTAAATCGATCCGAGCAATGCTCGCGTTGTCATGGCGCGGGCGATACGGGCGGGTCGGTCGTGACTTGCTCAACCTGCAAAGGCACGGGCCAGGTGCAACGTACCGGCGGCCGCCTGCGATTCAGTCAGGAGTGTCCCGACTGTGGCGGCACTGGCAAGCGTCGACCGCCGTGCTCGCTTTGCAAAGGCAAAGGCGTTCTGGGGAAAACAGAAAACGTGAAGGTGCGCATTCCTGCCGGCGTCGACACGGGATCGCGCGTGCGCATTCCGGCCAAAGGCGAAGGCGGCCGGCTCGGTGCCCCGCCGGGCGATCTCTACATCATCACGAACGTTGGCCGGCATCAATACTTCACGCGCAAAGGCGACAACATTTACGTGACCGTGCCGATCACCGTGCCCGAAGCCGCGCTCGGCGCGAAGATCGAAGTACCGACAGTGACCGGCAAAGCGCAGTTGCGGATTCCGCCTGGCACGCAGTCAGGCCAAAAGTTTCGTCTGCGTGGCCGTGGCGCTCCGAGCCTGCGCGACGCAAGCACACATGGCGATCAGTTCATAGAAGTGCAAGTGTCCCTGCCGAAAGTAATTTCGGAAGAGACAAAAGAGTTGCTGCGCAAGTACGCGCAAATGAATTCTGAGAACCCGCGCGTGACAATGGGATTGGAATAGGACGGCAAACTTAAGTTTGCCCTACAGTTGAAATGAAACGTCGAGCCAAGACATTCACGATCAGCGCGGTGGCGGAGCAGTTCGATGTGCATCCGCAGACGCTGCGGCTTTACGAACGGGAAGGGTTGCTGAAGCCCTCGCGCTCGGAAGGCAACACGCGCTTATATACCGACGGCGATCTCGAGCGGCTCGAGGTTATTCTTTCTTTGACGCGCGATCTCGGAGTGAATCTCGCCGGCGTCGAGATCATTTTGAACATGCGCGAAAAGATGGGCGCGATGCAGCTCGAATTCGAACGCTTCTTTGATTACCTGCAAGCTCACGCCGAAGAGTTGTCTCGCTTCACCGAAGCGCCGCCGCCCGAAGCCGGCGCGCTGATTCCCATCAGCCGCATCAATCGTCCGGTGCCTGCCAAACGTCGCAGCGCCGGCGGAAAATCAAGATAAAACTCCAACAGTTTCGTTTGAGCAAAGCGCAGGGCGGTGCTAAAGTGTGCGCCCTGAGTTCGTCTATTTCCGCCGAACAAAGCTCGCTCCGATGCGCCCTTCGCGAATCATCATTCTCCTCGTTCTTCTGTTGGCGTGTTCAGCTCTGCCGTTATCAATCGCGGCACAGGATCTCGACAACGTCACGATTGCCGGAAAAGTAACCGATCAGAATGGCGCGGTGGTTCCGGGTGCGACGATCATGGCGACGCTGGTTGCGACGAAAGTAGAACGCACCGTCGTTGCGGACGGTGATGGGAATTACAAACTGATTCAGCTTCCACCCGGCATCTATGACATCAAAGCTTCATTTACCGGATTTGCTGCGGAAGAAAAAACAAACCTCACCACGATCGCTGCGCAGAATGTTCGGCTGGATTTCATTCTCAAGCCGGCCAGCGTCGCCGCTGAAGCTATCGTCGTAAGCGCTGCCGAACCAACTCAAGTCGACACGACCCGGACCGTTGTCGGCGGAACGGTGACGACCCGTGAGATCGAATCGCTGCCGGTTGCGTCGCGTTCACCGCTCGATCTGATTTTCACCTTAGGCGGCGTGAGCGAAGAGCCGCTTTCGACTCGCGATCTGGCAGACGATCCGACCAAACGCTCTACGCCTGAAGAGGCCGGGAGCTTTTCGCTGTCCGGCGGCACGGCCTATTCGAACAACATCACAATCGATGGGCTCGACAATAATGACGACCGATCGGCGCGCGAACGTTTTACGCCTTCGCTCGAAGCCATCGAAGAAGTTCAGATCATTCGTAATCAATTCGCGGCTGAATACGGACGCGCGTCCGGTGGCCGGGTGAATTTGCGGACGCGGGCGGGGTCGAACAAGTTTCGCGGGCGGGCGTTCTATTTCTTCCGTGATGAATCGCTGGATGCCAATTCGTGGAAGAACAACACACTGGGAATCAAGCGGCTGCCGTTACAGGAACACGATCCGGGATTTACTCTCAGTGGCCCACTCGTTCTTCCAAAGATCTATAACGGGCGCAATCGAACTTTCTTTTTCACCTCTTACGAATACGACACGTTCCTTGATTCGACGCTAATCGATGCGCTGGTTCCGGTAGATCAGAATCCGCTGTTTCCGCTTCCGGCGCCCACCAACACTGCGCAAAAGCGCGATGAAAACCCTTCAGCGCCGGCACTAAAAGCCGCGAACGGAATCGCGCCATTCGTTGAGCCCATCAGCACGCCGCAGCGCAATCATATCTTCACTACACGTGTCGATCACAAGTTTACGGACATGCACAACGGGTCGTTTTTGTTTCAGCTAGGTCGCTTGAATAATCTCAGGCAGTTCGGCGGTGGCGATCGTTTAGCTGAGGCTCTAGTGGGAAGTACGCGAAATACGGATGCGATCTCGTATTCCGACAATTACGTGATTTCCGCGAAGGCTGTCGCCCAAACACGTTTTCAGTTTTCGCGTTTGACTCCGGCGGTCGAGGCGACCGGCGGCGCCACAAAACCTGTAGTTTTGATCAGCATCGCAGATTCCGCAGCGCTGAATTCAGGAACCTTGATCGCCGGGACATCGACTTCGGGCGCGACTGATCGACGCGAGCAGCGCTTTCAATTTCAGGAGATTTTTGCTTACGAGAAAGGGCCGCATTCGCTGAAGTTCGGCGGCGATATCCAGCGAATCAAATCGACCTTCATCGATCTCTCGGACGCCACTGGAACCTGGAGTTTCGACAGCGCGGGCGACTTTCTCGCCAACATCCCCAGCCGCTTTCGCCAAAATTTTCTGACGACTTCGACGCAGCACAACACGTACTTCGGTATCTTCGCGCAAGACGAATGGCGTCTGAAGCCGCACTTTATGCTCAGCTACGGTCTGCGCTTCGAAGACGAGACCATTGTCAGCGACCTGAACAACTTCGGCCCCCGCGTGGCGTTTGCCTACGATCCGTTCAAGTCGGGAAAGACCGTCATTCGCGGCGGCGCGGGAATTTTTTACAACCGCGCGCTGCTGCGAACGATCGATGATTTCACGACGGGCTCGCAGCAACTGTTCCTCGACACCGATGCGCTCACCGATCCAGCGACGGGCAAGGTCATGACCGATGCGCAACGGCGCGCCTTCATCGCTGCCAATCTCAAGTTTCCGCAGACGCTCACCGCGGACTCACCGCTGGTCAAACAATTTGCAGTCGGAAACACGGGGACCTCAGCGGGCGGCGGACTCTTGCGCCGGCTCGATCCCACGCTGCGCATTCCGGAGAGTTATCAAGCCAACGTCGGTGTCGAGCGAGAGTTTCGCAAGAGTCTGGTCTTTGAATTCAACTACACCTGGAATCGCGGGCTGCATCTGTGGCGAGAATTCAATATCAACGCGCCGGCTCTGCCGAAGGGCTACAAGAGTCTCACTGACTATTTGGCGTCACATGATTTCGCGAACTTCCTTTCGAAACCCGGCGGCGTGCGGCCAATTCTGAACACATCGACGGCGGGAGATCTGGTACGGTTTGTCTTAACGCCGTCCGATCCCGCGAATCCGAATTCGGTCATTCGCATCGTCGAATTCGGCGTCCCCGTCTCGCTGGTAAATCTCAACGCGTTCACATCGACGTCAGCGGTGACGACGGCGTTGGCGGCTTTGAATCCGTTGCGTCCCGATCCGACGAAAGGCGAAGTCGAAGAATTGATCCCCGTCGGCAACAGCTTCTATCACGGCCTGACGTTCGAATTGCGCAATCGTTTTCGCCAGAAGAAGAGCGGTCTGGCATTTTCGTTTCGCGCGGTATACACGCTGTCGTTTTTGAAAGACGACGGCATCGTCAATACATCCGACGCGGTCATCGGCGGAAATTTCCAGGCCGAGTTATCGCGCAGTCTTCAAGATCGACGCCATCGCTTTGCTTTCTCCGGGACCCTCGACACCCCGAAGTATTTGGGCAAGCTGCGCATTTCGCCGGTCATCCGCATCGCCTCCGGGGCGCCTTTCAATATCGGACTCGGCGCCGATCGAAATCTGGATGACATCAGCAACGACCGGCCCGGCTTCAACGGCGACACGAGCGTGCTGAAATGGCGCGCGCCAGGACAACCGTTCGATGCATCGATACTGAACCAGTTTACGCTGCCGACGATCGGCCAAACCGGAAACCTGCCGCGCAACGCCGCGCTGGGGCCGGCTCAATTTCTTTTTGATTTGAATGTGACGCGTGAATTCAAACTGACTGAGCGCATTCGCCTGCGTCCCGTCGTTGAGTTCGACAACGTCCTGAACGCGACGGTGTTCAGCTTTGGTAGCGAGTTCATCGACTTCAATGCGTTTGGACCAACGTCATCAGCGGCAACGAAACAAGCCTTCATCGACTCATTCCTCGTGCCGACACGAACCATGCGCCCGCGTCAGATTAGGCTGGGCATGCGTTTGGATTTCTGAAGTAACGCAAGATGTTATCTTGCGCGACCTTGCCGACTCCACGATCTGATCTGGCGCAAGATGCCATCTTGCGCTACGACACAAAAAAGCCTCTGCCGACGGCAGAGGCTTCTTAATCAAATAAGACTCCGTTTGATCTAGTTGAACTCGAGCACGAGTCCCTTCTCGCAGAAATCAAACTTCACCGCATCAGACCAGTCGCCATCGGCGAACTGAACTTTGAAGTACTGCTCGCAGTTTTCACTGTCGGTTGATTTGTCCCAGACCAGTTCTTCGGTGGCGCCGGCGGCGATGCCATTGCCAATATCGAAGTCGCCCCACTTTTTGCCATCTTCCGAGACCTGAAGTTTCTTGATGGCCTGTTTGGTGTTGTTGTGGACTTTGAATTTGTATTCGTTCGTCTTCGCCAGGCTGAGCGTGCTCATTAGGGCAAAGGCGAGGACGAGCATTGAAAGTTTCGCAAAGTTACGGTAAACGCGCATTTAGTTTTTCTCCAAGTGATTTAAGTTCTCGCGACGGGGGAAACGCCAGCGACTGTCGCAAATCGACGGTAGATGATAAGCGCGGGCCCACGTTTTAGCAACGTGGGCGATGTCTCTTGACGATTTTGCTTTGTCGCTCCCGCGTAGTTTACGTGCGTTGCGTTGCGGTTTACGATTGATAAATACGGAGCAAACATGAAACACCGACTGTTGGGAAACACTGGTGTAAAAGTGTCTGAGCTGTCCGTCGGTGGATCGATCTATCCACATCGAATAATCAAGCGGCAGAATGCAGGTGGCGAGCCGATCAAGACTGATCAAAAATTAGTGGCTGTGCGGAGATAACCTGAGTGCCTCAGCAATCGATCATAATCATCGGCGCAGGCGCCGCCGGCCTCGCCGCGGCGCGGGACCTCAGCCGGACTGGTCGAGAGGTTATCGTGCTTGAAGCGCGCGATCGCATCGGCGGCCGCGTCTTTACTCACAAACCTCCCGGAACTCCCGTTCCGATCGAGTTCGGCGCTGAATTCGTGCACGGGAGACCGCCAGAGATTTTTCAGATTGCTCGGGCCGACCATCTCCAGTTGAACGAAGTCAGCGAGCGCCATTGGTATTTCGAGGATGGGAAGATCAATAAGTCGCGCGACTTCTGGCGCACAATCGAGAGTTTGATGGACAAGATGAAATCGTCCGATACCGATCGATCGCTGAAAGAATTTCTCGAATCAATTCCCGATGATGACGACACGCGTCGCGCGAAAGCGATGGTGACGAGATACGTCGAAGGCTTTCACGCTGCCAGCATCGATCGCGTCAGCGTGCGTGGATTGATCGAAGCAAACAAAGCATCCGATTCGATCGACGGAGACCGAGCGTTTCGCTTTCTGCATGGCTACGACTCGCTGATGAATGCTTTGCGATCCGAGGCCGAAAGCTACGGCGCAAGGTTTCACTTAAGCACCATCGTCAAAGAGATTGATTGGCGGGGCGCAACAATCGAAGTTATTTGCGCGGGCGGCTCAAATGGCCCGGAAACTTTTCGAGCTTCGTCATTAATCATTACATTGCCGCTCAGCATCCTGAAGAAGAGCATCGATCATAACCAGGCGGTGCGATTCATTCCGGAATTACCTGAGGAGAAAGTCGCAGCGATCAAGACGTTGGCGATGGGCAATGTAATCAGAATCAATTTGCTTTTTCGCGAGCGGTTTTGGGAAGGAGTGAAGCTCTGGGACGAACACGGCGAGCCGGTGAGTTTCCATGACGGCGGCTTTTTTCACTTTCCGGATGCGCCGATTCCCACCTGGTGGACCCAGCTGCCGATTCGCGCGCCACTCTTAGTCGGTTGGGCCGGCGGCCCAAGAGCGGATGCATTGCGTCCGCGCAGCGGACGACTGACAGTAGCCCAGCACTTCAGTGCTGGGTCAACGTCGTTTGAAAACACCCAAGCCCGCGAAGCGGGCGACAGAAACCGCGCAACAGGACCTCACGAGACAACAACCGAGACAGTCGAACTCATCGATCAAGCCATCGACTCGCTCGCATTGATTTTCAATCTCACCGCGAGAGACATTCGCGAGCAACTTCAGGATATGTTCATTCATGACTGGCACGACGATCCGTTCAGTCGCGGCGCTTACAGCTATGTTCCGGTTAATGGACTCGCGGCGCAAAGGACCTTGGCAGATCCAGTTGAACGAAAATTATTTTTTGCCGGAGAAGCGACCAGCGTCGGCCACATCGGAACTGTTCACGGCGCAATTCAATCCGGCCAACGCGCGGCAGTTGAGATCCTGAACGCAGATTAGCTGGTCAGCGCTGTTTCATTCCGCCAAACCAGCGAATATCGCCACAGTAAACGCTTTCGAATTTCGGCGCCGGGAAAAATTTCGGCGCCGAGACTCCTCAACTCGTTCATCGTTAGGTAGGCATCGGTCTTGCCGTGTTCTTCCCAAGCGGCGCGAACGGCGCGAGGCGGTTTCAAGCGGCCGTTACGCACAAGTCTGAGACTGCCGCTGACGGCCATGGCCCACAGGTTCAGGGTCGCGTCTAGAATTCCGTTCGCAGTCAGCAGGTTTCGCTCAGGCTCGAACAAATCGAGGATCACAAGCACGCCACCTGGTCGTAAATGTGTCTTCAACTTTTCAAATGCCGCGCGCGCCGGCAGGTGATGCAGCGTAGCAATCGTCGCAATGTAATCGAATGACCCAGGGGCATCCCAGGACATGAAATCCGCAACTTGAAACTGCAGATTTTTTAACGCGGCAGAATGCGATCGAGCCACGCGAATCATCTCAGAGGATAGATCCAAGGCGACGACTTCTTGCGCGCGTTGAGCAAGTCGGCGTGAGAACGCGCCGGTGCCACACCCGATCTCGAGCGCGCGATCGCAAGGAGTCGGAATATGTCGAAGCAGTAGATTGTGGTAGTGATTGTTCTGAGTCCAGCCGCCGGTATCGAGCAGTGCAAGCCGATCGAAATCTTTTTCAATCGCCGACATTTCGCGTCTCGCTGTTCAATCAGGACCCGCGTCTCAAGCGCCTCGGCCCGCCTGATCGCGGCGTGATGCAAATTCAAAGTGACAACGAACGGCGGAAGACATCCTAAGAACTAATCTACGAAGCTAATCGCGGCGAAAATAGCGCGAGACCGAGTCCGAGAAAATAACCAGTTCCGTAGGGCCACTCGAAACTTTGCTGCCATCGGGATCCGAGAGGATGTTCGCCCCTTTGAGGTTGTAACACGATTTGTTCAAGTCATTATCAAACCCGATCGCAAAGTTCTTGAAAAGGTTTTTCAGATCTTTCCCTTGCAGACGACCGTCGTCAAAGATGTACGAGAATACGTCGGCTATAGGAACAACTTCCTTCTCTTCAGTCTTGATCTCGCCAACCGGTCCGGCCACAGGAGCTTTGTCGCGATCGAAAAAGGCGCCCTTACTGGCGATTAACCAATCGGCAGCTTTGTCGTTCATGAATAGAATAATCACCCCGAAAGAACTGGCGCTGAGTTGTGGCCCGATGCTCAGAGCCGCCAAATGAATATGCGCTGGCACCGTCCATTTCCCATTCGATAAACGTCTGCTGACGACGCCCCGACCCGAAGCGACTCCTTCGATTAGCAATCCTGCTTTCTTCACGTCTGGAAATACTGCCACCGCTATCGCTTTGGTGAGCAGCGCGGACGGAATGCGTTCGGCCGGTATGGACATCGCAGCATCCAGGAGTTCCACCGATTTCTTAGCTCTCTGCACCGCCTTTGCAGGCACCGAGCGGTTCGGTGTTTGAGCAAGCGAAGATGACACCATGCCCATCCCAATTGTCGAGATGAAAGCCAACAGCGACACACGCGCGAGTGGAATATATCTTCTGTCCATAAACTTCTGTTTAGCCATAACTCACAGGCTAAGACTTCTTGAGGTCCTTAACTTTTTTCTCTACCTCAACCTCTTTGCCGGTTGCTCCCTTCAAAAGAGCCAGCACGTTTCGATAATTGTCCTTGTGCGCCTGAATCAAAACCCCATACTTCTTCTTGTCGGGCAATTCATATTCAATGCTGACGTAGTGCTGAACATTCTCATTGAAGAGACCCATGAGCGCGAGCGGAGTCACTAAAATCCCAAGCGTAACCCACCTGGCAACGTGGCGCGTGGCTTCCCGGCCATAGCTGATTGAGGTAACTGACTTTGGATCGATACTAACCTTCTGTCCGTCTTTTAGCTCCAGACGAATCTCGTCAGAAAGAATTATGACCCTGTTGTTCCAATCATCCTTGTCCGTCTTTGTCTCGACGCTTCCGCCCAGATAGCGCACGTTGAAGCTGCCGCGCTGGGCCGTGATCTGAGGTGACAGGCAAAATATGAGAACGAGCGCCGCCGAAAGTTTTCTCATGCGAGGCGGATGGTAAACCTCGCGCGCGAAACGATCAAGAGATCAAATAAGTAGAGTGGTGGCGTAAGAGGTTCAATCAATCAGGACCCGCGTCTCAAGCGCCTCGGCCCGCTCGATCGCGGCTAACAAACGCAGAAACTGAGCAAAGTTGCGGCTGCGCGAATGCAATCGCTCGCGCTCTAATTCACTGAGGTCGTTTCGTAGAATCAAATCGAGAAAGTCGTAGTAGTCGCCGGTTGCCGCCAACGGAAACTCGCGCGTGTAACCGGTGCGTTCGGAATCTTCAGAACGGAACCCGGCGAGCAAATCAAAAAGATTGTCGGTCGTGAGGTGCGACGCCGCTCGCGAGAGACGAATCGGCAGACGCATTTCGAAAAAACGCAGGCCGTCGGCAGTTGTCACGCGGCGCAGCTCCTTGGTTGCCTCGCCATCGAACGGCGATTCGGGATCGATCAGGATTTGCAACAGGCGCGGGTGATCCGGCGCGTCGACCGTATCCAGCACGAGCTGTACTCGATCAGCTAAGAATTTCTCAAACTGTGCATCGACGGGGTAATTGATGCGGCCGAGACATCCGACGGCTTCGCCTTCACCAGCAGTCTCAATCGGCAGGCACGCTGGACAGTTGGCGCAGATCGCGGTTTCGCTCTGCAGCAAATCGATTTCGACACTCGACTTTTCGATCCACTCAAGCTTGTCCGCGGTGGGCACGCTTTGATCAACGGTTGTCAGGATGGTGTGCAGATTGCTCAGACGGCCCCAATCCCGCAAGTGCTTCTCGTCATACCGCGCGCGCAGGCTGCAGGGATAATCAACGGCGAATTCGAGCGACATCTCAGTTAGCTGCGAGCAGTGATCAGTAAATCCAAGATCCAACCATTAGATAAGAGCTCGGGAGTTGTCATGACTGAGGATTGTGATTGATGATTTCAACAATCGAGGTAAATGGAATCTTGACGACTTCACCGTCGGCGCGTTCGACCTTTACGCTCGGCGTCGTCAACGCCTGGGTAGTCTTCATGCTGCGCACAATGCCGCGCACACGATGGCCGTCGTCGGTGACAATTTCGACGTTTCCCAGGCCGTAAAGCGGCCGCAAGGCGGCCAGAGCTTTGGTAACTTCCATTAAGTTCCCTTGGGAATGAATTCTGGGGAAGATTGACTATACTTGGTCAACTTGCATTCGTAAACTCGGGCCTGCCAGGAGTCCTGTCTGAAAGTTGTGTTGCCGGGAAATCAGCCCGAGACTCTGTAGCAACACAACACTCAAACACTACCCAGTTAGCAGCCCCACCGCTGAGGGAGGGCTGCTTTCGCAACTCGCCCTCCGGACCGCTCGATTTTCTGGCGCGAAAAACTCGCAACCAACTCGTCGCGCCTGGCGTATAATTTTTGCCAGTTCAAATCGCTGCTGGATCAAAAAGAAATCGATATGCAGCCTCAGCAAAATTTCAGTGCCGGCGAACAGTTTTGCGCGCAGTGCGGCTCGCCGATGCCCAAAGAGATGCGGTTCTGCCGCTCTTGCGGGAATCGCCTGGGCGAAGGACCGGCGGAATACACGGAGACAGTTCGCCTTTCCGGCGCCACCGCATCGCGGGCGCCCGGCACCACGCCGTTTTATCCGAGCGTGAACGCGCCGCTCGTGCAGCAACCCGGCGGCTACAAACGGCGGCGTCGCTTGGGCTTTACGGGCACGACCTGGATTTGGATCGTCCTCGTAGCTTTCTTTGCCACCGGCGGATTAATGAGCGCGATCAAGAAGAACATCGGCCGGCCGATTACAGTAAGCTTCGGACAAAATCGCTCGTATGTCGGCGTCGATAATTTTGACACGACCGACGGCGGCGCTACTTTCAAAAATGTTGAGCCTCCCGGCGGGCCTGCGGACAAGGCCGGTCTGGTCGGTGGCGATGTTGTGACCAGCTTCGATGGTCACCCGATTAAGGAAGCCGACGAAATCATGGATTTGCTGGGACGTACACCAGTCGGTAAGACAGTCGAAGTGATCTACACACGCGACGGTAATTTCCACAACACGCAACTCACGACTGTATCGCGCGATGAATACAACCGGCTGGATCGCGAGTACAGCCGGCGACCTGAAGGTAAAGGATATTTTGGATTTGAAAGTAACCGGATGACTCGCCTGAACGATCCGTCAAGCAAAACTTACGGCGTCCAAATTGATTACATCGAGAGAAATGGGCCGGCCGATCTTTTCGGGATCAGGAAGGGCGACATCATTACTGACTTTGACAACGTTCCGATTCGCACACCCGACGAATTTCTTTCCCGCGTGCGTCGCGCACTTCCTTACTCAACTGTGAACATTACGCTGTTGCGTGAAGGGCAGAAGATGATCATCCCCGTTAAGATTGGCAAAGCATAATCCAGGCCATATGCAACCTCCGCTCGCATCCGGCGGAATTTCACCTCCGACTCCAAAGCAACGGAAAGGGCGCATCAGCGGCTTGGCATGGCTTCTGATCGGGATCGGCACGCTGTTCTTAACCGGGTTGCTGCTGAGTACGTTGCGTACACAACGCCCACCGAATAATCGGTCGACACTTCAGGCAGCCGGCGAAAATTATCTTGGAGTGCGAGAGTTCGTCAATGTAAGCGGCGGAGTTACCTTCAGCGATGTCTATCCGCCGGATGCGCCTGCGGACAAAGCCGGGCTCGTAGGCGGCGATATTATCAACAGCTTCGACGGCAAGCCGGTGAGAAACCGAGATGAGCTGGTGGATCTGCTGCGACAGACGCCGGTCGCCAGGACAGTTGAGGTCACATATGTTCGTGACGGAGAGACGAAGAAGACAAAGTTCACTACGATTTCGCCGGAACAGTTGGAACAGCTTGTCTCGAATTTCGAGTCTCGACCCGCGGGCCACGGTCAACTGGGATTTGAAGATACCGAGACCGTCGCCGTTGAGGGCACTAGAACTTCAGGCGTGCGACTGAACGTCCTGAGCGCGAGCGGCCCCGCAGCTCTGGCGGGAATGCGGGTAGGCGACATTGTTGTCGAGTGGGACGGCGTCCCGATTCGCAAGCGTGGCGAGTTTTTAACGCGGGTCCGACGCGCGATACCTTACAGCACGGTAAATGTCGTAGTTATGCGAGCCTCGCAGCGGCTTGAGATTCCTGTAAAAATCGGGAAGCGTTAGCTTTGCGACTTAACCGCGTAATCTCGCATTCGATTTTCCATTTCAAGCCGCGCGTCTTCTCGATCTTCTTCAGCTTCATCGGCCTCGAACGCTTCAAACAATGCGTAGGGCGAGTCGGCCAACAAACGCAGCTCCCACGCTTCGCGCCCGGCGGACGATGGTCGCGCAAACCAAAGCGCATCGAAATTCGATTCAATCATCGCCGCCTCATCGAACGGTTGTTCCTGTAATTCGGCGCGGGTCTGCGGGCGAGACAAAACGCGCCGCAGCTTCCAACCATGCCGCTCGTAATGCGAAACGATTTCGGAAGCCAAGTCACGCGCATTCATGCGCACAGTATAACGGACGCGCGGCGACGGTGTGACTTTGATTGTTCACACACAGGCGAATTATAGTTGGCGTTCTTTTAGTTACCATGCCTGCACCGAATCTTTCATCTCCGTTTTATCAATGCCTGCAGCGCGCTTTGCCGGAACGCAGCCTAACCCTTTCTGCGATCTGTCCGGATGACGACGCGGTCGCGCGACGCGTTCTGCATGACTACGGGGCAATATTCGTTGGTTCAGAAAACATCTTGCCGCCACCGCTTTGTGTCTTTTCATCCGAACAACAAGTTTCCGAATTTCAAGCCGCAGCGGGAGTCAGGTCGGCAAAGATCGAAGACGCAACGATCGAACTGCAGCCTGCGGCCATGGACGCGCTGCTGAAAGCGCGCGCACAAGCAAAGACGGAAGGTCTGGATATCACGCCTCGAGATGGCGCTGAAGCCGCGCGGCGCAGTTACGCCGACACCGTACGTTTGTGGAACTCGCGTTTTCTGCCCGCGCTCGATCATTGGACGAAGGCGCAACGGCTGACTGAAGACGAGGCGCAGCGCCTGCGCGCGTTGCCCGTTCACGAGCAAGTGCCCAAGGTGCTCGAATTAGAAAACCAGGGAATCTTCTTCAGCAAGGATCTATCAAAGTCTGTGCTCTATTCGATCGCGGCGCCGGGCACGTCGCAACACGTCGCCATGCTTGCGTTCGACGCCAACGAATTTCTTGACGCTCGCATCCGCGAAATTATGTCTGAACACGGTTGGTTTCAGACAGTGCTCAGCGATTTACCTCACTTCACCTTTCTGGGCTTAACGGAAGCGGACCTGCTGAGCCGCGGTTTGAAACCGGTCGATGTCCAGGGTCAAAAATTCTGGATTCCCGATGTCGATTAGTGGCATCTGACAATATCTCTCCTACATCTGAATCCTTGTTTGCAGGTTTTGCCGCGTCGCGGCCATCAGTTAACATAGCTCATTCGATTTCTGCTCCGATTTTTTCGCAATCTGCCAATGTTTAGAAAAGCTTTACCACTGATTTTCCTAGCTGTCTTTGCCAAAATAGCGGCGGCACAAACGACAGCGCCTAAAACGAATTCGACGGCCTCGAGGGACACGCAGACTCGACCGGCCGTGCCGTTCGAGCTTTCAGAGTACGGCGTCGCTTTACAACCGGACGCGCGTTTGATCATCGTGATGGCCGCGCTTGATGCGGCAGGTTTCGATCCGACGCCGCCGGGCAAAGAATCGTCACCGTTCCGCTTGCTGGTGCGGAAAGATCAGACGAGTCTCGATCCGGATTTGCGCCAACGGCTCAAGGATTTCTATCAGCGATACAAGTTGCCCCCGCCGGCGACCCCTGCTGATCAGGCGGCGCGCTATGTTTCGCTCGCCTATGCGCTTGGTCCGCAGCCTGTCCTGGAAGCGCCCGCTCGCTCGGAAGATCTGCCGGGTGGCGTGCTCGACGTGCTCGACTTCGCGCCGCTTGTGCGCGAGTTCTATCGCAAATCCGGAATCGACGAGCGCCTGGTTTCCTACATGCGCGCTTATCAGGCTGAAGGCGATCGCCTGCGACCGGCGGCAGCGGAAATGGTTCGATCCGTTCTGTCGTACCTGCACACCCGCCCGATATTAGTCAGCACCGAGCGCGTCCGCGTGAAAAGTCCCGACAAGAAGAAATCGTCGACGATGGTTTACTCGACGCGCGAGCACGAGCGAAAGTTCTATATCGTTCCCGATTTGTTGGCCGCGCCGGGCACAATCAATTTTCGCGTAATCGCCGACGATTATTATGCGATCGTTCCGGAAGGAACCGATCCGGCTTTGTCTGAGCTGCGTCGCGGCTTCCTTCAATTCGTGATCGATCCACTGGTGCTGAAATTCAACAAAGAAATTGCGCAACAACGCGAGCCAATCAAGCAACTGATCGAGGCGCGTACTAAATCGGGCGCAACTGTTTCTCCAGATTCCTTTGTCGTCGTGGGACGTTCACTGGTCGCCGCTGCCGATGCGCGTTACGAAGAGGCAAACCGTCTGGAATGGGTCACCCAAATCCAGCGCGCTCGCTTGCAAAGAGCAAAGACTGACGCGGAAAGAAAATCGATCGCCGTCGAAGCCGAAAGCGCGCGCGGCGCGATCTCGGACGAAGCCGTTGCGCGCCTCGCGGAAGAATATGAAAACGGGGCGGTGCTGGATTTCTTTTACGCCGATCAGTTGCGCGATTTTCAAAGCTCCGGTTTCGATATTGCGAACTTCTTCGCCGAACTGCATGCGGGCGTCGATCCCTCAAAGGAAAGTAAGCGGCTCGCGGACGTGACCACCTCTCGCGATCGCGCGTTGGCCGCTCGCAAAGCTCACCCGCGATACAACTCATGGTTGATCGATCCGAGCGGAGAGACTCGCGAAGCGGTCGCTGATTCCCGCAACGCGGCGTTCGTAAAAAGTCTCACCGGAATCGAAGCGCTTTTGCAGACCCGCAACTATGAAGAGGCGGAGTCGCGTCTGAAATCGCTGCTGCTGGAATATCCCGGTGACGCCCGGCTGCTGTTCACGCTCGGTCAAACCGCAAGTCTTTGGGCGCGCGATACCACCGATGACGATCAGCAAACGCAGCGTTTGCATCGAGCGTTAGCGAATTATCGTTTAGCAATCGCCGCCGCATCGCCTGAAGACGACCAGGCGTTGCTCTCGCACGCGCACGAATCGATGGGGCGCATTCTGGCGTTTCTCGATCAGAAGGATGAGGCGATGAAGGAGTTCGATGCGGCGATCAAAATCGGCCGCGTAACCGGCGGCGCTTACGATGACGCGCTGGCGGGAAAAAAGAAGCTGAGCCAGCCTTAGGGATAAGGATTCATTTTCTCGATCTGCTTATCGATCAAGGGAAACAATCGCTGCCGAAACTTAGCTACCAGGGCGTCAGCTTGCCGCACATCTTCTTCCAGCCGAATTCGGCTTTGGCTGGTTATCGCTAACAGACTCTCCAATCCCTTTCTTTCACTATCCAACGAGCGCCGGCGCGTGTCGCGCATCTCTGCAGTACGGGTGCCGCCAATTCCGGCCAGCGAGCGTTCGATGTTTTCCGGCCGCATGTCTTCATCCATCTGCGTCATTCGCGTTCGGTATGCGGTCTCTTTCTCGATCAACTCAATAAGCTGTTTGCGCAAGACTTCCGCGCGCTCTTCGGTGTGAGTCAGCAGATCCAGATTCGTCGCGATCTCCTTCACTTTCTCGTTGTCGCTCTTATTTGATTCCGGCGACAGCAGCTCTTCGCTAATTGCCTGCAACCTGCTGTTCAAGGTTTGCAGCGACTTTCGCAGCAGCGCGAGTTCACTGGCGACGGGCTCTGTTGGACCTGTCGATGGTTGGGCTGTTTGAGAATTTGGTTGAGCTGAAACGCGATCGGATGTGGCCGTGAAGACAAAGAGCGCGAGCAAGAAAAGCGGAAGTGTTGCTGGAATTCTCATCGGCGGGACTCCTTAATTGAAGTGGTAACGCATTAAATCACGCACGTAAGGGATCGAAAGTTCCTTTTATCACGCGCCGCCGTCAAACCAAATAGGTTGGCACTAAACCGTCAACTTCAATTCCTGCCGGTGGTCAAAGAAATCTTTCCAGGGATGGTTCTTCTTGACGAGTTGCGGAACATTTTCGATGGTGAAGTCGGAAATCTTCACGCCCTTCTCGATCTGCTTCCAACTCAGCGGCATAGAAACAGTCGCGCCGGGTTTGGCGCGGGCGCTGAAGACTGCCGCTATGGTTTTTCCGCGCGCGTTCTGCATCGCATCCACATAGACTTGTTGTTTCTGCCGTTTCGCAAGCGAACGCTGGATCGTTGCAATCTTTGGCGCGCGCCGGGCCACTTCTGCTGCGAGTGCTTCAGCCACCGCGGCGACCTTTCGATAATCGCTTTTCGGCTTCAACGGCAGATAGATGTGAATGCCTGACGAGCCCGACGTCTTTGGAAACGCCGGCAGACCAACTTCATCCAAAACTTCTTTGCAAGCGAGCGCGACCTCCAAAACGTTCTTCCAGGGCGCCTGCTTTGGATCGAGATCGAGCATCAAGTAATCCGCTTTGTCGAGATGCTTCAAAGTCGAATGCCACGGATGCTGTTCGATGGTCCCGAGATTTACAAAATGCAACAGCGATGCGACCGTCGTATAAACCGAATAATTCAGCTCGCGCCCTTCCTGATTCACCAGCCTCACCGTCTTGATGTAAGGAGGCGCGCTCTCAGTGTCCTGTTGAAAGAACATCGGCGCTTTGATGCCACGCGGATAGCGCTGCAGAATCGCCGGCCGATCTTTCAGAAACGGCATCAGATAGTGACTTACTTTTAGGTAGTAAGAGAGCAGATCAAACTTTGTTAGTTTTTCATCCGGCCAGTAGATTCGATCAAGACTTGTGAGTGAAACGCGCTGACCTTCGACATCGACAATCACGTTGCCCTTCGGCTTCTTCAGAGCAAGGAACTCTTCGGTCGAGATTACCGGACCTTCTTTCTGACGCGTGACTTTGACCTTCGCCGACATACTGCGCTCCCATGCTGTGGCGCCCATTCTAACATTCGTGACTCTCATCGGGTCGAATAACGCCGCCACCAAATCATGTGATTTTGATCACACCGGCCGACGCAATTCTGCTTGACGGCCTAAACCCTCAACCGTTACTCTCCTAATTATGAAAATGATTGTCAAAATCATAGCGCCGCGCAAATTACGCTGGAACTTACATCTTTCCTCGGGATTTCTGGGGTTTATGGCGAGCTTAGCTGCCTTTGCCATCAATTGTCCGGCGCAGACGAGCAGCGGTCAGCTCCTGCGCGGAATTGTTCTGGACCCAAACCGTGCGGCCATCGTCGGCGCGCGCATTACGAGCGACGCCGGGACCAGCGCGTCCGCGCTGACCGATGGCAAAGGTGAATTCTCTATCGCCGTGCCTTCCGGCGAATGCGTTTTGAAAATCGAGGCGGATGGCTTTGCCTCGGTGACACGTTCGATCGCGATTGGTTCGAACAACGCTGAACCGGTTGAGATTGTCCTATCACTGGCGTCATCAACGGCAACGGTTAACATCATTGGAACAGATACGTTCGGTTATCGAACCGATACGCTGAGCAGCGCAACGCGCACCTTCACCAATCTTCGCGACATCCCGCAGTCGATCGCGGTCGTCAGTAAGCAGCAGATCGTCGATCAGTCAATGAAAAGCATCGCCGATGTAGTGAACTATATTCCCGGCATTGCTTCACACCAGGGTGAAAACAATCGTGATCAGCTGGTGATTCGCGGCGTAAGCAGCAGCGCGGATTTCTTTCTCAACGGCATGCGCGACGACGTTCAGTATTATCGAGACCTCTACAACCTGGATCGTTTAGAAATCTTGAAAGGACCGAACGCGATGATCTTCGGACGCGGCGGCGGCGGTGGGGTTGTAAATCGCGTGATTAAGGAAGCGAGCTTCTCAAAGTTGCGCGAACTCACCTTCGACGGTGGTTCGTTTCAAGGCAAGCGTGTCGCCGGCGACTTCAACCAGCCGCTTAGTCAAAGGCTGGCGCTTCGTATCAACGGAGTGTACGAGAACTCAGGCAGCTTTCGCCGGTTCGTAAATCTTCAACGTTACGGAATCAATCCGACCTTGAGTTTTACGCCAAGCGCGGAAACCCGATTTACGCTTAGCTACGAACATTTCCACGACCGACGTGTTGCCGATCGGGGCATTCCTTCGTTCCAAGGCAAACCTGCCGATGCCCCAATTGAAACCTTCTTCGGAAATCCAAGCGACAGCCGCGTCCGTGCACGCGTCGATCGCCTGGCGGGAACATTTCAACGTCAGATCGACCGCTTGATGATTACTAGTCGCACAATGTTCGGTGATTACGATCGCGGTTATCAAAACTATGTGCCCGGCGCGGTGAATGCCGCGAAAACTCTGGTGACGATTACCGCTTACAACAATGCGACCAGCCGGCGAAATCTTTTCAATCAGACGGATTTCAACTATTCGGTCTCAACCGGGAAGATTAAGCATACGCTGCTGCTGGGAACTGAACTCGGCCGTCAGGCAACCGACAATTTTCGCAACACTGGTTTCTTCAACAAAGTCAGTACATCGATCCAAGTTCCTTACGGCAATCCGATGATGTCCACACCTGCGACGTTTCGTCAGAACGCGACCGATGCCGACAATCACGTCACTGCGAATATTGCCGCCATCCTGGTTCAGGATCAGATTGAACTGTCGCGGCGCGTGCAGTTGCTCACGGGTTTACGCTTTGATTATTTCGATCTGCAATTTCACAACAACCGAACGGGTGAAGACCTGCGCCGAACTGATCGATTGATTTCGCCACGGACCGGAATTGTCGTGAAGCCGTTCATGCCGCTGTCCGTCTACGCGAGCTACGGCGTGTCTTACCTGCCAAGTTCCGGAGATCAGTTCTCTTCGCTGACGACGATCACGCAACAGGTTAAGCCCGAGCAATTCACTAATTATGAAATTGGCGCGAAGTGGGACGCGCGCCGCAACCTTACGTTCACGGCTGCGGCGTATCGACAGGATCGCACCAACACGCGCGCTCCCGATCCGAACGATCCGACGCGCATCTTGCAAACGGGCAGTCAACGCACCAACGGTTTCGAGGCGGGAGTGAACGGAAACATCACCCGCTCGTGGATGATCGCCGGCGGCTATGCTCATCAGGATGCATTTATCTCAAGCACTACAACGGCCGCTCGCACCGGCGCGCAGGTTGCGCTGGTGCCACGCGACACTTTTTCGATCTGGAACAAGTATCAAATCGTAAACAAACTTTCGCTTGGCGTTGGCATCATTCATCGCTCAGACATGTTCGCGGCGATCGACGACTCGGTCACCTTGCCGGGCTACACGAGAATCGACGCGGCGGTTTATGTGCCGTTTAGTGAGAAGTGGAAGTTGCAAGCGAACATCGAAAATCTTTTGAATAAGAAGTATTACCTAAACGCTGACGGCAACAACAACATTTCGCCGGGCTCGCCGCGTGCAATTCGAATTGGCTTAGTGACGCGCTTCTAGGTCTAACGCCTTTTCAACGAACATGCGCCACGCCAAGTAAATCAGAACAAGGCACAGCTCTATGTCGGCTGAACTGTAGGCAAAGGCGCCGGCGGAGCAAACTCCGGTTTCGGCGGCGGCGTGGAAAACTTTTCGCGCCAGCGAATCTTACCGGTCGCCTGCATAACGACGAACAGCGTCAGGATCGAACCGATCGTAATTGCCAGCCCGGTGAATCCTTTCAGGAAAAACGCGTACGAAAACGCAACCAAATAAATGAACTGCGAAACCGCGGCCTCGCGCGTGGCGAAACGCATCCCTACCACCAGACGCAGATAAGACACCACGAGGAATACCGACACGGCCGAGCAAATCGCGAATGCCAAATGAATCGAGACGTGATCCACCAGATATGCGAGCAACAAATGAAACGAGAAGAAAGCCGCAGCGAGAAAAAAGTAGTTCATCGGATGCAGCTCAATGCCACGCATCGTCGTGATGATCAGCATCAGAAAGAAAAAGAAGAACAGCGAAACGGGCGCGAAGAAGCTGATGCGCCCGGCCAGCGGGCCCGGCTGTAACTTCTCAGGCATGGTCATCGCAATTTGGTAACCTGACACCAAATTTTTGTAAGTCCAATCTAATTGCCATCCGTTCGCGGTCTCTGTCTTCAGCGTCGGCGAGAGCGTGTTGTCGGGAAAATCAATGTCTTTGAAGTTCGTCGCCATCTTCAAAGAGAAGTCGCGCACCTGCGCAACTTCCGAACTGCCAAATTGATAGCGCCAGCTGTTCAAGCCCTGTGACTTATACCCAACTTTCAGTGCCGCGGCCTGGCCCGCCTTGATGCGGACCGTTCCGCTGGCGCTGTTCTTCGCGTTCGACAAAGCGACTGGCGCATCATCGACCGTGAATACCAAATCGTCGTAGATAGCCTCTGCGGTGGGAAAGTTCAGCGTGAAGATCACGTTCTGATCTTTATCGCTGGTGTTGCGAAATGAATAAGCGCCGTCGAAGCCAACCTTGTAGGTGCTGTACCACAGCAAGCCTTTCTGCCTATGTTCGAGATTCAAATCGACATTGATGTGGCTGCTTTCAAGCGGCAACGCGGTTGTTACTTGCTCCTGAGTTATCGTTTCGGTCTTCTTACCATTCTCAGTCTTCTCTTCTTTCTTCGGCACCATCTCTGCAAATGAAGCAGTGGGCGGCGCCTGGGCTTGCGGCGCGCCCCAGGTCGATTCGACCCGGCTGCCGGAAGAGCTGCCGGAATCGTAGGTACGTTGAAAAATCGTCGCGCCCAAAATCGCCCAGGCGACGGCGGCGCACAAGAAGATGAAAGTGATGGCGGCAATTCGTTTGATCATGGATGTATTCCTCGGCGCCGTAGGAACTGCTGGCGGATAGTAATTGATTGGATTGAACATGATGTTGAAGCATTGTCGGAGAGAACTCGATCGGCGGCCATGAGGGTTCCCACAGTTTTAGGTTGTGAATAGACCGGGCGGCCAGGTTCGTGATTTGAAAATGCGGTTCGGCTAGTTTTTCTGGATCGAGACGGCAAACGCGAGGTTTGCGTGTCTCGTCTGTCTCCGCTCGCGGCTGTGCTATACTCCCGCCCACCTCGCAGTACCTAAGCAACTTTCCGGATTTATTTCACCAGGCTGGCGAGCCTGCACACTCATTGAGAGGTACGAAATGCCCGAGCCTGACGTAACGTTGGACCGTTTGGAAGATCAGATCCTCTGGTACGATCGAAAGAGCAAATACAATCAGCAAATGTTCAAGCTGATGAAGATTGCAACGATCGTTATCTCGGTCTTGATACCTTTGTTTGCGGCGTTTGCGGCTTACAGATCCATCGACGGTAAGACGGTCGCGCTGATTACCGGTACCGTCGGTGCAACCATCGCCTTGCTCGAGGCGATCCAGCAACTCAATCAGTACCAGCAACAGTGGATCACGTATCGTTCAACTGCTGAATCGTTGAAGCATGAAAAATACTTGTTTCTGGCATTGGCTGGACCATACTCCGGCGCGGAATATCCAAAGAAGCTTTTGGCTGAACGGGTCGAATCACTCGTTTCTCAGGAACACGCCAAGTGGGCTTCGACACGCGAACAAGCGGGGAAGAAACAGCCACCAGCGAACGGTGGCTGAAATTCTCCCGCGCAAAATCAGCCGTGGCCTTCCTCCTGACGGAGAGCTTCGGCGTTTTCCCATCAACTATCAGGGAGGCAACCCATGGCTTTCGTTCCGGGATACGAGGACGACATCTTCATCAGCTATTCACACACTGATAATCAGCCCATCATGGGGAGCAAGCTGGGCTGGGTGGATGTTTTCGAGGACCTTCTGCGACAAAGACTTCGAGCACGGTTCAGAGAAATCTCTGGAACCGAAATAGAGATCTTCCGCGATCGCCAATTGCAACGCTTCGGGAAATTCTCAGACCAACTGGCTGATAAGATCTCGTCCAGCGCCACTTTCATTTGTATCCTTTCACCCGGCTACGCCGGATCGACTTGGTGCTTGCGTGAACTCAGTGAATTCTGCGGGCGAGGTGGCAGAAATCGAATCATCAAAGTAGTGAAAACTGCGTTTGATGAGCCGTCGTCAAACCCCGACCTGCAAGCGCTGTTTGCGGAAATCAAGGAGATCCTTGATTTCAGATTCTACCGCAAAGATGAAGCAACCGGGTTTTTCAGAGACTTGCAGCCTGAAATCAATCCGGCTCATGTACCGGATTTCATCGACCTTGTCGACGAACTCGTCCAAAACCTTTTGATTCTGCTCAAGCAGCTCCGGATCACTCCAAGTCGTGGCGCACCTCTGCCAACTGAAAAGCGCGACGGTCCGGTTTCCGAGCCGGTTAACGAGAATCAAATCACTGTCTATCTCGCTGAAACGACCAGAGACCTCGCCGACAAGCGCGACGAGATCAGGACCGAATTGTCGCAATTCAACTGTAACGTCTTGCCGGATAAACCTATATCTCAGGACCCGGACGAACTCGTCGATCGAGTGCGCCGTTACCTGGAGCGCTCTAAGCTTTCTGTTCATATGCTGGGAGCGAATTATGGTGTCGTCCCTGAATTGGAAGACAGGTCTATCCCGCGCATTCAATATGATCTCGCCAACGAACTCAGCCGAGAAGGCAAGCTCATTCAACTCGTTTGGATGCCGGAAGGCCTGACAACTAACGACGAGCGGCAACAGAGGTTTATTGATGACGTTAAGAATGACTCGCCGGAATATCTGCGAACGAAACTTGAGGACCTCAAGACCGAGATCCTAAAAAAGCTCGCCCCGAGCCCAACCGATGTTTGGCGGAATGAAGGCACCGAAGGCTCAATCAACATTAGCCTGTTTTGTCATCAGCAGGACATGGAATCGGTGGCTCCTCTGTACAGCTACTTGAAACTGCAGGAGCTTTTCAGAGTCAAGCTTCCGCTGAAAGATACCGAATCTTTACAAGATCATAAACAGGTTCTACAAACAAGCGACGCTGTGCTTTTGTACTATGGCACCGCTGATGAAGATTGGTTTGGCAACATCTGGCGACTCATTCAACGCCAGGTCTCGGCCGGCAGAAGTAAGCCTGTGCTGGCGAAAGCGATTTACGCCGGGCAGCCATCGACGATGGAAAAGGATATGTTGATAGCCGACGATCCCCTGATCATAAAAAACTACGGTTCATTTACACCGAATTCCCTTACTCCGTTTATCGAAAAGATCAAGGCAGCGAAAGGAGGCGCGCGATGACGATCAAAGGCAGTAGCTTGTTAGAAGCCATCAGAGTTCCTACAAGTCCTTTCCCGGGACTACGCCCATTTGAATTTAATGAAAGCGATCTGTTCTTCGGACGCGATGGGCAAGTCGAAAGGCTAATCGCAAAGTTAGCTGACACTCGATTCCTGGCGGTTGTGGGCACCTCGGGCAGCGGCAAGTCTTCGCTAGTGAAGGCGGGACTGTTACCCGCGATGGTCGGCGGGATGATGAAGACTGCCGGAGCGAAGTGGCGCTTCGTAGTAATGCGTCCGGGCAACGATCCAATTGGCGGGCTGGCGCGCGCTCTGAATGAGCCGGAAGTTTTTGGTTCAGACGATCCGGAAAACGCCGCCATTCAAGTCGCCGTGGCCGAAGCCACCCTGCGGCGCGGCAGTCGGGGATTGATTGAAGTAGTGCGGCAAAACGCGCTGGCGGATGACGAAAACCTGCTGGTGGTCATAGATCAATTCGAGGAACTCTTTCGTTTTGCGCGTGAAGCCTCACGAAAGAGCAAAGACGAAAGCGATCGCTACCAGAACGCCGCCGCCGCCTTCGTGAAATTATTGCTCAAAGCCAGCGGTCAACGGGAGACAAACATCTTTGTAGTGCTGACGATGCGCTCGGACTTTCTCGGCGATTGCGCCCAGTTCTGGGACTTGCCCGAAGCAATCAATAAGAGCCAGTACCTTATTCCCCGCCTGACTCGCGATCAACTGCGCGAAGTAATTACCGGACCGGTAGTTCTTGGCGGTGGCGAAATCACGTCCCGTCTGGTCACTCAGTTACTGAACGACATCGGTGACAATCAGGATCAACTACCTGTCTTGCAGCATCTGCTGATGCGTGTTTGGGACGAATGGAAAGAGAAACGGCTCGAGCTTGAAGTCAAAGAGGGAAACACGACCGTGCGACGGCCGCACGAGGAGGTACATAACGGCCCGGCGATCGACCTTTGCTGTTACGAAGCTGTGGGCGGAATGGCGGGGGCTCTTTCACGCCACGCTGACGAGGCTTACGAGGAATTGTCGAAATCCAGGCAGGAGCTGACTGAGTGGGTATTCAAATGCCTTACCGAGAAAGGTCCGGACAATCGCGAAGTCCGTCGCCCTCTAAATGTCAGCGAGATCTGTGCGGTGACCGAAGCCAGTGAAAGCGAAGTCATCGCCGTCATCGAAGCATTCCGCAAACCCGGCCGATCATTCCTGATGCCGCCTGCCGATGTGATACTTGGTAGCGAATCATTGATAGACATTTCGCATGAGAGTCTAATCCGCAATTGGAAAGGGAAGAGTGAAGAGGAAGACGATTGGCGGTTGTTCGAATGGGTAGAGGACGAAGCGCGCTGCGCGCGAAGCTACCGGCGGCTGGCCGAAACCGCGGTATTGTATCGGGCGGGAGAGGCCGCCTTCTGGCGTGATCCTGATTTGCAAATTGCCCTTGATTGGCGCAAACGAGTGGGACCGAATGCCGCTTGGGCGCAGCGTTATCACCCTGACTTTGCGCTGGCAATGGAATTCCTGAACGACAGCGCCGACGCTCGGGACAAAGAAAATGCCGACAGGGAAACGCAACGGAAGCGGGCAATCAAACGAACTCGGCTGACAGCCATTGTTTTTGCAGGTCTTTTTCTGGCATCAGTAGTCGCATTAGTGGTCGCGATTCAACAAACGACCCGCGCACATGGGTTGGCTGAACAGATCAGAGCGAGTGCGGAAGGCAGTAAGAACAAGGCCGTGGAGGCCGAAAAGTCACACGCCGCCCAGCTATTAGCTCAAGAGAAAGCACAGGCTATCGAAGCCTTAAACGCGCAAGAACATGTCGCAAGAACAAACGCTGAAGCAGCGCAAAAGGCTGCACTTGTGCTCAAGGCTGAAGCCGAAAAGCAAAGAGATGACGCCAACAAACAACGTAAGCTCGCGGACTCGGAGAAAAGACGAGCTGAGGATGAGAAACAACAGGCAGATATCGCAAAGGCTGAAGCATTAAAGGAAAGAGACGAAGCTAAAAGACAGCGAAGCATCGCCGACAACGAAAAAAAACGCGCTGAGGAAGAGAAATCGAAAGCCGATGCCGCAGCATCTGATGCCTTGCGTGAAAGGGACGAAGCCAATAGGCAACGTGAGATTGCCGACAATGAGCGTAAAGAGGCGATAAAACAAAAAGGCATTGCCGAAGCGAAAACCAGAGAGGCCGAACAGCAAGCGGAAAAGCTCAAGAACCAAGTTGAGCAGACTGTGTTAAGAGACAAGGCGATTAGTGAGTTAGCAAATAAAGGCAATGTTGAGCCGCAGCCGGGGAATGTCATAGATGTAAGTCGTCACGACGGCAGTTTGAATTGGTTTCAGTTGAAGCAATCAGGAATTTCGTTTGCTTTTATGAAAGCCACACAAGGAGACGCGTTAGTCGACAGCATGTATCAGTATCACCAAACGGCTGCGGCCGGTGTCGGCATCCTTACGGGTGCCTATCATATGCTCGTCCCACACACCGATCCCAAGCGACAGGCGGAATTCTTCCTGGATCATGTTGGAAAAACAGATCTAAGGCCCGTGCTCGATGTTGAACCGATGCCTGGCTCGCCGTGGGACAATACGTTGGAAGATAGTATGAGAATTTGGCTTGAAGCGGTGCAGAAAAAAATGGGCTGCAAGCCGATCATATTTACCGGAGCTTCATTCGCAAGGGCCTTAATCAGATCTCAAGAGTTCGGCACCTACCCTCTTTGGATTGCGCAGTACACGCCAAAAGCCAATCCCGATGTTCCGCGCCCGTGGACCAACTGGACACTTTGGCAGTACACGGATCATGGAACGCGTGGCGGCACTTTCATAGGGGATCTCAGTCGTCTGTCCGGTTCTTTGGATGACTTAAGGTGTAGATCCACTCCCTAATCGATGATCTTTTGTCTCGAATGTGAAAGATGAATTTAAGCATGTCGCCGCAAGATGAAGTCGGCGATTGAGCGCAATAGGTGTCGTGAACACTCAACAGCTTCCAGCGTGCTGCAAGCGGCCCGATGCATGTCGTGAAGCCGAGATCGGGTAGCTTCAATCCCATAAAGCGCCGGATACGTCGCCTTGCTTGACTTCGCGTCCTTCCCCGGCGTCTTGCCTAAATCTTCCGCGGTTGCGGTCACGTCCAACAAGTCATCCGTGATCTGAAACAGCAGGCCGAGGTTGGTTGCGTATTCGGTAATTGCCGCGAGCTCATCTTCGTTTGCGCCGGCGATCATTGCGCCGCAACGAGCCGAGGCGCGAATCAATGCGCCAGTCTTCAGCCGATGAATGCGCTCGAGTTCTTCGCCAGTCACCGCGCGTGATTCGGCATCGAGATCAAGCGCTTGTCCCGCCACCATTCCTTCCGGCGTACCCGACGCGCGCGAAACCTCTGAAATCAATTGAAAGCGCAGCTCCGCATTCAACGTTTCATCTTCAGCAATCGTTTGAAACGCGAGCGCTTGCAAAGCATCGCCGGCCAGAATCGCTGTCGCTTCATCGAACTTCACGTGACAAGTCGCCCGTCCGCGCCGCAACTCGTCGTCGTCCATCGACGGCAGATCGTCGTGAATCAGAGAGTAAGTGTGAATCATCTCGAGCGCGCAAGCTGTACGCATAAGTCTATCTGTCGCCGCGCCGAACGTTTGACCAACGGCGAGCAACAGCGCGGGACGAAATCGTTTTCCGCCGGCGAAGACGCTCCAGCGGATCGCTTCATGAACGCGCTCGGGTTCCTTAGATGTTTTGGGGATCAGCCGATCGAGTTCCGAATCGATCAGAGTGCGGCAGGATGCGAGGAATTCGCGGGCCTCGGTTGCAACTGAACTTATTACCACGGAGGACACAGAGGAAATCAAAATCACGAAAGGTCTTCTTCGCCACCACCGGCGTTCAGATCGGTTTCCGATTCGAAAGGCTTAATGGTTGGGCGGCCTTGATTGTCGCGCATCAGAACTTCAATCCGGCGCTCGGCTTGATTCAAACGGTCCTGGCATTCGCGCGAAAGCTTTACGCCCTGCTCAAACAACTCGAGACTTTTTTCCAAAGGCAGCTCGCCCTGCTCGAGTTCGCGCACGATGCGCTCAAGCTCTTCCAATGACGTTTCAAAGGTTTTTGCTTTAGCTGTGCTCATTTATTAGGAACGCTACCACTTCAATCCTTCGAGTTGCTTGCGGATTGAATCTTGAACTTGCGAGCCATTCGACGGCATGCTGCGAACGACCGCATCCGCAACCATCTTCGCCAGCTTTTCATCCTGGACCGCGACGATGCGCCAGCGCTCGCCTTCGGCCTGCATTGTAAGCTTAATCTGCTCGTCTTTCACATGCACCGCGACTTGCGCGACGTTGTTTTCCTGCTTGATGTCAGCGAAATATCGGACGCCGAGCGCAACTACGATGAACGGTTTTCCTTGTGCGACGCTGCTCAAATCCTGCAGCTCTTTCATCAGTTGTTCGTGAACCGTGTCTTTCACCTTTACGGAAAGCGAGTTCTTTACCGGATCAAGCTGAGACGGCAAAAGCGAAGCTACGGATGAAGACGCCGGAAGTTTTTGGCGGACCTGCGAAATGAGATCGGCAGTGATCTTGTCCGTGTCGAGCATGCCGTCGACGGTGGGGCTATCATTCCGCTGCGCGGCATCGGCAAGCAGCGCGAGCGAGTATGCCGGCCCGCTCTGATAATGCCGCCACCAAAAATATCCGCCGGCAGCAACTCCGACAAGAATCAGCATCAAGACAATCGCCATGAACATGAGCACGCGACCGAAGCCGCCGCGCGATCGACTCCCACGAGAAGCACGAGGTTGATTCTGATCGAGATTGATGACGATGCGATTGCGTTTCATTGGTTCTTGAAGGCTCCATGCAGCGATTATTTCAAGGTTGCTGTGCCCTTGCGAAACGGGAACAAGGTTCCTCGTGATGAATCACAAATCTTTCGGTTCGAGTCCAGTGTGTTTGGAAATTCGCGCGAGCATCTTAGGGCCAATCTCATCTTTGTCGTGAAAAGCAAAGACCACATCAGGCCACCCGGGACGGAAAAGAATTTTATGAGAGCTGGATTCGCGTTTGACGTTCCATCCGATGCGGAGCAGGGCGGCGAGAACACGTTTCGCTTGGCCGAGGACCACTGGCTCATGCTGCGGCGAAGTGGATGTTCAGAAACTCGGGAGCGCCTTCGGCGTGCTCAAGCCTATCCGCCAGCGCGCGCAAGGCAAGAGCCTGCGCCTTCGCGATTGCTTCATCAGAGGTTTGCCCGTAAGCGAGCACGCCGGACAGCTCAAGCACCTCAGCCAACCAGCGGCCATCATCCTCACGCTCAAATTCTACGGTGAATGTCATGCGGTATTACCTCGACACAATCGTAACATGAGATAAGAGAAGGGCGCAGTGCGACATGTCTCGTTCGCCTGGTGCGGGTTACTTTTCCTCTGATGTTTCGACCCGACAATCGAGCGCTCCTTTCCAAAGCCGAAGTCGCAGCTCGTCGCCGGCGCTCATCGTACTCGCTTCACGAATGATTTGCCCTTGCGCATTTTGAGCGATTGCATATCCGCGCTCCAGGACTTTCAAAGGAGACATCGCATCCAGCGCCGCCGCGGCCTTCGCAAAATCCTGTTTCGCCGCTTCGATGCGCGCGATCATCGCGTTGTCGCGCAGACGGTTCAGAGATTCGAAGCGCGCGCGACCGGCCGCAGCCATAGATCTGAGTTGCAGCGGCGAGAGGCTGTGAATCGCTGCATTCACGCGGCGGTGAACATTCTGAAAAGAGGCTTTGATGGCCGACTGCAAACGGTAATCAGCCCCATCGACCCTCGTAAGGGCGTCATGCAGGCGCGCTGCCACAGCATCGAACGCTGTCGATTGCGCCAATTCATGTACCTGATTGCGCGCATCAGCAATGCGGTACTGAATTGATCGCGCGAGTGTTGCCGATAACCCGGCCAGCCGTGAACACAATTCGGATTCATGCGCGGCGACGATCTCAGCGGCGGCGGAAGGCGTGGCCGCGCGTAAATCAGCAACGAAATCCGCGATCGTGAAATCGGTTTCGTGACCAACTGCCGAGATGATCGGAATCGTTGAATTGCGAATCGCGCGCGCGACTGCTTCTTCGTTGAAGGCCCAAAGGTCTTCGATCGATCCGCCGCCGCGACCAATAATTATTACATCGATCCCGCTGTCGAAATGGCCATCTTGCAAAGCGCGTTGATGATGGTCGTTGAGAAATCGAATCGCGCTAACGATTTCATGCGAGGCGCCTTCGCCCTGAACCCGCGCTGCAGCCAACAAAATGTGAACCGTGCGCGTGCGACGTGAGATCACGTTGAGAATGTCGCGGATCGCCGCGCCACTTGCTGAGGTGACGACGCCAACGCGCCGCGGAAACATCGGGATGGAGCGCTTCAGCTCCTGCGCAAACAATCCTTCGGCTTGCAGACGTTTCTTGGTTTGTTCGAACGCCAGTTGCAACGCGCCCGCGCCGACCGGCTCGAGCGATTCGACGACGAGCTGATACTCGCCTTTCTGTTCATACACGCTCAAACGTCCGCGCGCGCGAACCTGCATTCCGTCTTCCAGGCGAAAACGAATTCGCTGATTGTTGCTGCGATAACAGGCGGCACGCAGTTGCGCGAACTCATCCTTCAGTGTGAAGTACCAATGACCGGAACTGTGCGCGCGATAGTTCGAAATCTCGCCTTCGACCCACACCGTAAAGAAACGCTTTTCAAGCTCACCACGAATTTGCGTTGTAAGTTCAGACACGCTCAGCGGCTGACGTTCCGCATTGTCGAATAGTGATGCGAGTAGTGGTTGACTCATGGACTTGAGTTCACAAAAACATTGCGCTTGTAAGACAGCTCGACATCTTTTAGCTGCGGGTTTACTAACTCGATCTTGATTTTGCCGAAAGCCTTCTTCGCACCGTTCGTTCGATAAATCAGAACGTAATAGTTACGAAATACCGTTGCCAACTCTTCGAATTCCGCAGAAAGGTCAGCGGTCTTTTTCGGGAATAAAGCACGGCCACCGGTCTCTTCCGATATCTTCCGCAGGGCGTTCTTGTCAACGCCATCATAATTGGCGTCTCCAAGTCCGACTGCATACACAGCAATATTTTTTTGATTCGCGCGTTCAATAGCTTGCGCGATTCTGCTCTTGCTCGACGTATCCTGACCGTCGGTCAAAAGCACGATTGCCCGGTTGATGGTCGGATCCGATGAGAAGAGCCAGCTGGAGCAGGTCGAAATTATCGCATCCCAAATGGCCGTGCTTCCAACCTGAGAGACTTTATTACTGGGTGGGGCACCAACCACCAGGCGGCCTCCGGCATAACCGGGTGGATAAACAATCTGGGCGCGGCCAATCGCGGCTCGCAGCAATCCCAAGTCACCCGTGAACTGTTGCTCGAACTGAACATCATTTGTGAAGGTCGCTACCGCAGCTTGATCCTTGTCAGACCGAATCAGGGTATTAATGAGAGAAGTGGCTCCAAGTTTTTGCGCGGCCAAGGTGCGCTCTTGCGACATACTGACATCGATGAGCAGAGCGAGCGAAACAATGGGACTTGCGATTTGCTGTACCGACAATATCTGCGCCGGGCTGCCGTCTTCGACAATTCTTAGATCCTCGGCGCTGAGGGATTTCACGACGTTGTGTTTCTTATCAACTGCCGTAAAGAGAATTCTGACTTCTTGATCGCGTAGACCTGGCGGGCTTGTTTGCTGGCCGCGCGAGATCGTCGCGCAAAGAATCTGGCACGAGACGATCAGCAGCAGTCCTTTAGTGATAGGTCGAGTCAAGCGCGTCAATAATACTGACGTCCGGTAAACGTCTTTAAGCCAAGCCAGATGCTAGCACTAACCTCACCTCGATTTCTAAAACGGCGCCAGCAGATTCGTCATCTTCGCGGGATTCTTGATCACTTGTTTCGTCATCCACAGGTCAGTCTTGGCGAGCAATTCGCGCCCCCGATCGCCGCCGACCAGTTCACCCAAACGCCGACGAGCAACGGTCGCGTACAGCTGCATATGAGATGCTTCAAAATCTTTCACGGCCTTTTCCAAAAGGTTTACCGCGCTCGCTTCGTCGCCCCGCCTCTTTGCTACCGCGGCGCGAACGAGCATGGCCATTGGATTCGCGTAGGCCATTTTCTCCTGCTCGATCTTGCCAGCTAATTTTTCCGCGAGTTGCAGTCGCCGCTCAGTCTGCGATCCAATCGCGCTCGCCAACGCCAGCCGCGCGCGCAGTTGTGTCGCATCGATGCGCAGGCCCTGGATACGCAGCAGGAGAGATTTGTCGAGCGGCTTAAGCTGTGTTTCCACGTGTTTCCAGGCTATTTCGTAATCGCCGGTATATAACTCGATCTGGGACAGCGCCACCAGCGAGGTGTAGTGCTGCAAGTGAAATCCGCCTCGCGGCCAGTCAGTCATCGCGGCAATCACTTCGTCGCGCGCGCGATTCGGATCATCCGCGGCGAGCCAAATTGTATTCAAGCGGGTGCGCAAATCCGTTGCGGCAAACAAGTTTCCCTGGTCCAGCGCCGTGGAAAGAAGTTGTGGCACTCGTCGCGACACTTCGACCATATCGCCGAGGTACAGCAATGATGTCAGCATGAAACGGTTGGCAATCGTCAGCTCCCAGGTGACGCCGGTGCATTCATCGCGCAGGATCTCTGCCGCACGCTCACAAAGTTCCGCGGATTGTTTCCAATTTCCGAGAAGGTATGCGCTCAAGCCGCGCGCCCAGATTGCCAGGCCAGTCGCGTGCGGATTGCCCGCGCGGCGCGCCAATTGGTCGGTTTTCTCCATGAGCCGGGCCACGTGTTCTTGTTCCGCGCCGCCTCGCGCGGCGGCCTGACTTACTTCGAACGCCATCGCGCGGGCCACGCGCGAAATTTCTCCGGCGCGCAGCGCCAACAGTAAATGTAAACTTTGAAAGTCGGCTCCGCGAATAAGGTCCACGACTCCCAGACCGGCGGCGACGGCCCAGCATGTGTCGATGCGCAGCAGTTCGGCTTCAGGAATCGATGCCGCATCGCGTTCGGTAAAGCTCAAGCCGCGCATACGAATCCAGAGTCGCCGCAGAATCAGTGATAACAACGCGCGCTTCGGACCTCGCGCTAATTTCAATCCGACGCTTTCCAGGACGACGCGAAAGACTTCCAACCCTTCATCGATGTGACCGCCCATTAGCAATTGCGCGCCGGCGCGCTGCCGCAATTCCAAAGCACGACGTGTCGACGTTGTTTTCGCTGCATCGAGAAATTCGTGCGCAGCTTCAGCCGGACGTCCGGCATTCGCCAACGCATCGCCTAATCCAATCTTCAACTCATCCAGATTCGGCGCCGCGGGTTTCAAATCGATCGCGCGACGAAAGTAAAGTGCGGCCCGATCGAATGCCAATGCGGTTGCTGCTTTCTTCGCCGCTGCTTCCGCATGCGAAGCCGCCCGCTCGGTCTCGCCGGCGCCGAGATAGTCCTGATACAGACTTTCCGGATCGTCAAAGCCACGAGCTTCAATCGCCTGGGCCAAACGCCGATGAATCTGTTTTCGTTCGGCTTCGTCCAGCAACGACGCCAATGTTTCGCCGATGCGATCGTGGTACATCTCGACGCCATATTCGGCGCCGCTGCTGCGAACAAACTGCGACGCACGAAGAGTCGTCAATAACGAAAGCGAATCGCCAGAGACTCCGGCCGCGCCAAATGCGATTGCTTCGTTAACCGGACGTCGTGCGACCGCCAACACGTTCAGGAATTCACGAGCGCCGTCTGGTAACTGCTTGATTCGTTCTTCCAGCATGGTGGCCAACGAAATTCCCGCCGTGGCAGCGCGTTCGTTCATCATTCCATAATGCGTCAGTTGCTCGAGCAGGAATGGACTGCCACCGGCTTCGTTGACGATCGACTCGATGAAAGGCTCGCCGGATAATTTCGCCGCTGCTAAGAGCGATCGCGTCAGCTCGCGCGCTTCACCACCGGGCAATGGACCTACGAAGATTTCGCGACAGGTATCGCTTCCAGCCTGCATCAAGAGCTGTTTCAGAAACGGCGTCTCTTCAATGTCTTCGGTACGAAAACTGGCGATCAGCAAGAGCGGTGGCGCATCAGGCGGCCGCAGCAAATCTTCGAGCAGAAAGATGCTGTCTGCATCGGCCCATTGCAGATCGTCTACATAGATCACCAGCGGCTGCCGCTTCGCAATGCGCGTCAATAATTCACGCAACGCGCCGAATGCCTTACGTCGCAGCGTGAACAAATCGATCGACTCGGGATGACGAGCGCGCGTCTCGAAGATCGCGTCGACTTGCAACATCACCGGAAACACGCGCGACAGAGCAGCTCGGTCGTGCGGCATGAAAGCTTCAGCCTTCGCACGGCTTAAAGTCGTGAGGTGTTTGCTCAGGCTATCGACGACTCCGTCCAGAGCCTTGTACAGAACAGATTCGCGTTCGTAGCAGCGGCCTTGCAGCACGACGGCGTTGCGCGTCTTTTCTTTGACTTGATCCAGAAACGTGCGCGCCAAGGCCGACTTGCCCATGCCCGAAACGCCGTGCAGGAAAACGGTCACGCACTGGCCTTCGCGCGTCGCGCGCAGCGCATCATGCAATTCAGCTAACTGGCGTTCACGGCCAATGAACGAAACCTCTGAAGCGAGCGGCAGTGTCGATACAGGCGAGCGACGAGCGCCAAGCGCGCGCAGCACTTCGCGACCGGTAGGCCGAGCTTCCGGATCGCGACGCAGCAGCCGGATACAGAGATCGTTCAGATCACGCGGCACTCGGGGGTTAATTTCCCGCGGCTGGATCGGATCGCGCGTTTGTTTGCGCAGCATCACTTCAAAGAATCTGCCTCGAAATGGCAGCCGCCCGGTTAACGCCTGATAAAGAATCACGCCGACGCTGTACCAATCGCTCGCTTTTGAAATCGGCGACTGCGCACCTTGCTCCGGCGACATGTAATCGGGAGTTCCCGCCAGCAATGCCTCGTGCGATTCAGGATTGATGTCTTCAACCAAGCCAAAATCGAGCAGCACCACGCGGCCTTCATCGGTCACGAGCACGTTTGACGGCTTGATGTCGCGATGCAACTTGCCCAATTCGTGCAGACCGTGAACGCCTTCTGCAAGCTGACGCAGAGCCGCTCGTAAACGCGGCTCGTCCAATTGATAATGCGCGGCCTGTGCAGCTTCATCATCACCGATCGCTCCGTCTGTGGAATCGAACGAAAAACTTAAGCTGTCGAAGATCTCAGTTTCAGCTTCCGAGTCGGTAACCTTACTCAACCGTGCGCGCTGGATCGTATCGTCGAGATCGATCGACGGCAGATCGATTGTGTCGGGCCGAACGTACTGAATGAAAGTCACACCCTGCACCAGTTCCATCGTGAAGAACCAGCTTTGCCCCTCAGACATCAATTCATACAGAGTGACGAGATTCGGATGCGATACATCCGCGAGCGTGCGAAACTCTCTTTTGAACCGATAGATGTGCGCGGCTTCAGAGAGCGTCAGAGTTTTCAGCGCGACGACCTTGTCCATCTTGCGATCGTGCGCTTCATACACGATACCCATGCCGCCGGTGCCGAGGCGGCGCAGCAAGGTGAAGCGTTCGGTGCCGACGAATTCTCTGGCGGGCTTTACCACGTGGGAACCTCTCGGTGTCACGCAAGGCACAAACTTGTGCTTGAGCTTACGCGAATTTGTTGACAGATGAGCAATTGTGCCTTACATGATTTGCGCGATCAAATAATGATTGAAGAGGATTGATTATGGACTGGCGGGTGTTTCTGACAACTTTCGGAATAATTTTTCTGGCTGAGATGGGCGACAAGACCCAGATTGCTGCGATGACTATGGCTGCGGAAAAAAAGCGGCCATGGGAAGTTTTCATTGCAGCTTCACTGGCGCTAACTGCAGTTTCCGCGATCGGCGTCATTGTAGGCAGCGTGCTCGGACAATATTTGCCCCTGGAATGGATCAAGCGCGTAGCGGGAGCGGCATTCATCGTGGTTGGGGCCTTGATCTTGATTGGAAAGTTCTGATTCGTGTTAGAAGCCCGACCGTTAGGGAGGGCATCTCGGCAAACCAGCCCTTGCTTACGCGCGGGCTTCTGATACCAAAGCCATGCCACAGACTCGACATACTGAAAAACATTTCACCGCAGGCGAAACGGTTCGCGACATCGTGATTGGAATGTCTGACGGATTAACTGTTCCTTTCGCGCTGGCAGCGGGATTGACGGGCGCAATCAATAGCGCCGGCATCATCGTCACCGCGGGCCTCGCGGAAATTGCCGCGGGTTCGATCGCGATGGGCCTCGGTGGTTTTCTCGCCGCGAAAAGTGACGCCGAACATTACGCCAAAGAACGCGAACGAGAACACCGCGAAGTGAAAGAGATTCCCGAAGAAGAGATGAAAGAAGTCGAGCAAGTGTTCAAATCTTACGGGTTGAGCCATGAAGAGAGCGCCCCGATCGTTGCAGCTTTATCAAAGCATCCTAAGAAGTGGGTCGACTTTATGATGCGGTTTGAGCTTGGATTGGAAAAGCCCGATCCGAAACGAGCTTTCATCAGCGCCTTCACAATCGCGGCTTCATACGTCGCGGGCGGATTGATTCCACTCGCTCCTTATATCGTTTCGGTTTATGCAAAAAATATAAGTATCACTACTGCACTGTTCTTCTCGGTCGGATTAACTCTGCTCGCGCTGCTGGTTTTCGGCTTCATCAAAGGACGCTTTACCGGGACGCGCCCGTTACGCAGCGCGCTGCAAACAGCGCTAATCGGGAGCCTGGCGGCCGGCGCCGCGTTTCTGATTGCGCGGGCAATTGCATAGGATGACTAATGCATTTTGAGATAATCGGAAAGATTACGGAGATCGAAACTATCGCCGCTGGACCAAGCGTTAAGATTCGGGCCATTTTGCGCAAGCGATATGGAAGAGGGCGTTGGAGGAAGCTGAAGGGTGTTGCCACCGTACGGCTTTTCGATGGTACGATACGGCTAGCGGAAATCCACTGGTTCGAGGCTCACGGAATCGGCAAGAGGAAGATGCGAATTAAGCGTTATCTGGACGAGTAACATGAGCAAAGTCCCTACCGAAACCAAGTTTGTCGTTTGCATAACAACCGATGATCCCGATCTGTTAACTCCGCGCCGGATCTATCAGGTTCTTCCGGATAAGAGTGCCGCGAAATCGAATTACATTCGTGTGATCGACAACGAAGGTGAAGACTACCTTTATCCCGCCGACTATTTTCTGTTCATTGAGCTACCGCGTAAGATTGAGCAAGCATTGCTCAAAGCTGCTTAGTTGTTGACGCTCCTCCAAATGAAGCCGTATGCCGCTTGCTATCTCACCTGGGATGATTAACTACCAGCCACATTATACGAATAGCTGGGCACTAATCATTGGCATTAACACCTATCAGTTTGCCTCTCCTTTGACCTTCGCACGCAATGACGCTGATGCCGTCGCGTCGATACTTGTCAGCGATCTGGGCTTTGAGGCGTCGCGGCTCTTCCTATTGAAGGATAGTGAAGCAACGAAACAGGCGATATTGGATCATTATCTCGAACTTAGTTCGTTGGCGACGAATCCAAACGATCGTGTTCTCGTTTTCTTCGCAGGTCACGGCTTTACTACACGCGGATTACGAGGTGAGATCGGTTATTTGGTTCCCGTCGATGGTGACAAGGACAAGCTTAATTCCCTTATTCGTTGGGAGTGGGGAGAACGGAACAAAGTGGCCGCAGCCTTTTTCTTACACAGGCGCGTTAAGTTATTACGGAAAACTTTCGAATCTCCAATGTCAATCTTCTAATCTACAAATGGAATATAATCTCACGCTGCACGATCTGACTCAGGAGAACTCCTTTAGAATTATTAAGGACATAGCCCTACAACTCACACTGGCTTACAATCAGCAGACCGCGCCACGTTGTTTTAACTACAATACTGAGATTTTTCCTTGGAGTCAGTACTTCTCAAGTATTCATAATCTTGGGGGTTGATCGGAGATTTGGTGTAGACGATCCTATGAATCTTCACGTCGGCACCAGCGGCTACAGCTACAAAGAATGGAAGGGCAACTTCTATCCTGAAGACTTGCCGGCGAAGGAGATGCTGTCGTATTACTCGCGTCGTTTGCCCGCCGTAGAAATCAACAACACGTTCTATCGTCTGCCGCAGCCGACGATGGTTGAAAACTGGAGAGACCAAGTTCCCGAAACCTTTCGCTTCTCCGTCAAAGCGACTCAGCGCATCACGCACATCAAGCGGCTAAAGAATTGCGCAGATGAAACGAAGTACCTCATCGATACCGCTTCACTGCTTGGGGAAAGGCTAGGCGTGATTTTGTTTCAGCTGCCGCCGAATTCGAAAAAGGATGTTGAGCGGCTGCGCGATTTTCTAAACTTGCTTCCCAGCGACAAGCGCGCCGCCTTCGAGTTTCGTCACGAGAGCTGGTACGACAATGAAGTCTTTGATCTGCTGGGAACGAAGAATTGTGCGTGGGTTGTTTCAGATACGGACGAGAAGCCGTTGAGTGAAATAATCAGCACAGCGAATTGGGGTTACCTGCGTCTGCGGAAGACAAATTATGAAGCGCAGGATCTGGTTGAGTGGATGGAGCGCGTGCAGAAACAAAAATGGGACAACGCCTTCATCTTCTTCAAACATGAAGACGAAGGCGTCGGTCCCAAACTGGCGGCGCAATTCCTCAAGCTATCAGTATCAACGCGGTAGCCCGCAGATGATCTGACTTACTTAATCTTCACGCCCGCACCGATCCGGAAGTTGTTCTGGTGCTCGCTATTGAACCAAGTCGGCAAATAGTCGACCTGGATCACGCGCACGTCGAGGTGTTCGCCCGCATGCACGTCTAAACCTCCGCCGAGGGCCAATGCAAACGCCGTGTCAGCTTTCTTTCGCGGTGACAGCGGGTCGTCGAAACTTGCCCGCAGATGCGTAATGCCGGCCATACCGTGCACGAACGGCGTCAGGCCTGACAATCGCCAGTTGTATCGCGGGCCGATCATCAAGTCGTATCGCTGCACGCGCGCATCGAACTGTCGGCCGGTTTTCGTGTTAACGAACCCGTTGTTGTTGAAGGTACCGCTGAAGCTGGTCACGATGCCGACGTGGCGCGTGATGTTCTGATTGAACTCAGCATTGAATCCGTTGAAATTCTGTTTCTCGCTGCCGAAGACCACCGTCGCGCCATTGAAGGCCGCGCGGCCATTCTTGTCGAACGTCGCCGCATTGTTGTCGGCACGCTCGTAGGCATAACCAACGTAGAATTCATAATGTGAGTAGTCGTTGTTCTGGGCGAATGCCGCCGGGGCGCAAACCAATGCCACCAGGAGCAAGAGAAAAAATCGCGTCATTGAGGAAAAGCCTCCTTCTCAGTTACTGTTCGAAGAAATACGGTTTACGGCTACATTAATACTACCAATAAGGAAAAATTCCCAGATTTTTTGAGCGATTACTTGTTTGTTAACTTGGGACGCAAGACGCGTCGGTACACTAGTGCACGGAAGTTTCTTCGTTTCTGCCTGACCTGATGACATGGGCCGCTTAGCTCGACTATTAGTCGCCGGTTTTCTGCTGATGGCGGCAAGTGTGTCTGCTGCATCGCAAACTCCCGGCGATGCGGTGAAGGAAGCCCAACGGCTCACGCGCGTGGCCCAGACTGCTCAACAACAAGGCCGTTACGAAGATGCGATTAAGGCTTACGAAACGATTGGGATCATCGCGAAGGGTTCGCCGCAGATTGCCGCATCCGCGCTTTTGAACGCCGGCAATATTTACATGGGCGGCGGCCGCTTCGCGCAGGCGGCTAGCGCTTACAAGGCGTCGCTCACACTCGATCCAAATTCAGCCGAAGCGCAAAACAATCTCGGTGAAGCGCTCGGCGAGTTGAAGCAATATAAGCCTGCGTTGGGAGCGTTTCAGCAAGCCGTGGCCCTGGATGGCGCGTTCGTCAAAGCGCGTTACAACATGGGCGTGACCTACGACAAGCTGGGTCAACTGAAGTACGCCGAGTTTGTGTATAGGATTTTGATTCGCGATCATCCGGATTTTCCCCTTGCCTACGACAGCCTGGGTGTGGCGCTCTCGAAATCAGGTCGCGCACGCGAAGCGATTCCTTTTCATCAAAAGGCGATCAGCCTCAATCCGAGAGATCCTTCGTTCTATTTCAACTCGGCAATTAGTTATTTGATGTTGGGCGATTTGAAGAACGCTCGCGAGCAGCAACAACAACTTCAAAAATTGGATCCATTGGCAGCCCAACGCCTCGCGACGATAATCGGGAAGCATCAAAAGTAATAAGTCTTCCAGCCACAAAAAGGCACAAGAAGCACAAAAACTGTTCAGAGTTCAAGCTTCAAATCTCTGTCTGCAAAGCAAGCCAGGGCTTGAACTCTAGCCAACTTTCTTTCTGTGTTTCTTGTGCCTTTTCGTGGAATATTATTTTCTTAGAAATTTCCCTGACACTCTGGGTGACTGCAATCGCAATCCAATTCGATTGTGTCACCGGTGCCTTCACACGAAGCGCTGCAATACTTTCCGCCTTCTTGTGGCGGGCATGAGCACGGTGGATTCTTGCATTTTTTTTCGTCAGCCATAGTTCCTCCCCTGAACTTATTCTGGAATGATTAATTGGCTCGCGAAGCTTAGCACAACCAACTCGCCGATTGGTATCGCGGTTTGCGGAAAGCATGGTTCGCCCGATAAGATTTTCAACTTCAATTACTTCGAATGATTCAAGGGGGAAGAAAAGGATGGAAGGACAAACTGCTCTGGCGAAGGAAGTTCCACCGCCAATTCAGATGCTGCAAATCATTTCTGGTTTTTGGATCGCGCGCTGTGTTTACGTTACAGCGAAACTAGGCATTCCGGATTTATTGAAAGACGGTAATAAGACTGCTGATGAATTGGCCGCGGCAACTAATACGCATGCGCCGTCGTTGTTTAGAGTGCTGCGCGCACTAGTGCCGTTCGGAATCTTATCGAAAGACCAAGCCGATCGCTTTGGGATCACCTCGCTTTCTGCCACGCTGCGCAGTGACGTTCCCGGATCTCTGCGCGCGTTCGCCATGACTGAATTGGGAGAAGAACATTACCCCGCCTGGGGCGAGTTGCTTTACAGCGTGAAGACCGGTGGCATTGCTTTCGATCATGCGTTCGGCGAGCCTTGCTGGGAGTTCTTTCGCAAGAACCCCGAGAACGCGGAGATTTTCAACGACGCGATGAGCGGCATGACTGCGCAAGCGAATGAAGCGCTGCACGCAGCTTATGATTTTGCGGGCATCAGAAAGATCGTAGATGTCGGCGGCGGGCGCGGCGGTTTGATCAGTTCGATTCTGAGAAAGAATCCGACGATGCGCGGCATCCTGTTCGATTCGCCGCAAGTGATCGAGGGAGCAAAAACGAACGTTGCGAATTCCGATGTGGCTGATCGCTGCGAGTTAGTGGGCGGAGATTTCTTCAAATCGGTTCCGGAAGGCGGCGACGCGATCATTCTGAAATGGATTATTCACGATTGGGACGATGAACAATCAGTTGCGATCTTGAAGAACTGTCATCGCGCTTTGCCGGAAAACGGCAGACTGATTTTGGTCGAAGCGCTCGTGCCGCAGACGAATGAAGCGCATTTCAGCAAGTTTATCGATCTGAATATGCTGGTAATGACCGGCGGACGCGAACGAACGGAGGCAGAGTTCCGCGAGCTTTATGAGAAATCAGGATTCCGCCTGACGCAAATCGTTCCGACTGAATCGCCGTTCAACGTGATCGAAGGCGTTAAGGTTTGACCCGTTGAAAAAGAGGACGCTGCTGGGTCGGACGCGTTCCGGCCCAGCAGTGGAGGGATGAGGAACAATCGCTGTCTTATTCCGGCGCACCTCGCGATTCAAGTAATTTCACGACCTCACTTCGATTCGCTTCCCGAGCAATCGTCAGCGCCGTCTTTCCGTCTTTATCTTTCAAGGTCAGATCCGCACCGGCATTCAGCAGGGCCTCGACACTGACAGCATCCGCGGCGCTTGCTGCAAACATCAGCGCAGTCTTTCCGTCGTCATCTTTTTCATTGAGATCAGCATTGAAACTGATCAGTAGCTTCACCGTCTCGGGGTCGCCTTCGTCCGCGGCAAACATCACGGCGGTTTTCCCGTCATGAGCTTTCCGGTTGATTCGTGCCCCGGAATCGATGAGTAGCCTGGCCACTTTTGGGTCGTCATTCGTCGCCGCAAACATCAACGCGGTTTTGCCATCAGCATCTTCGAGATCGATCTTTGCACCGGCTTCCACTAACTCCTTAACGACTTCATATTTTGCATCCGCCGCGGCTTTCATCAGCGCCGTTCCTCCTGATTCATCACGCGCGTTTGCTTTCGCTCCAGCACCGATCAATGCGCGGGCCAAGTCTGCGGTTGCATTCTCGCGCAGATACATCAAGGCCGTTTCGCCTGATGGATTCTTCGCCTTGGCGTTAGCGCCCGCAAACAGTAGCGTCTGAACGATTGCGAGGTTTCCATTCTGAACAGCTTGTTCAAGCGCGGTCAGGCCTGTGACCTTGTCCCGTCCATTCACATTTGAAGAAAACGCTAGCTCCTTCACCGCGTTGAGATCATCATCCAGCACCGCGCGCACCAGCGGGTCTTCAGGCACAACCATTACCATTGCACCGCTCAAGCCGACGGCACCCAATTCGAGCTTGGCGTCCACGCGTCTGCTCGCTCCATCGGCTAATTGTATGTTTGTGATTTGCGCTCTCTTGAAGCCCGGCGACGCGATGGTCAGCGTGTAGTCACCTTGGGGCAATAGCTGAAAAGAGAACTCGCCGGATTCAGAAGATGTGGCGGTTTGCTCCTGATTCGAATTGTTATCTGTGAGTTTGATCGTTGCGCCGAATACAACTGCATCGTTTGGATCAGCTATGACACCCGATATGTTCGCGGTGCCTTTTGTCTTAGCGCTGTCCTGACGATCTCTCGCGGCCAGTTGCTCGACTTGGGTTGCGGGATTAAGTGGCTGCGACGACTGGGCCGCGGCAGTCGACAGTGTCAATGTTGCAGAAAAAGCGCCGGCAGCAATCCGCGATATTTGGCGAGCGATCGGATGCAGCTTCTCTTTGATCTGTTTTGTGATGATTTGCCCGTCCGGACTTTGCAGATAGCGAACACACAATCGACCCTGCGATCGCTCGACAATGCGCCTGGCTTCCTGGCGCGTCATGGTCGAAAGATTGGTGACGTGGAGGTTGCAATGTTCGCAGAAGCGGACCTGATCGTTGCCGATCATTTGATCCCAGTCGGCGTCGCAGGGTGCAGGAATTGTAATTCGATCGAAAGAACGGACAGACTTCGGCATGGCTAGGGCTCCTTTCAAACGGCTGCTTTTGATTGGAGAACCTGGGGAGAGGCTCTGTGTTTTAACGCATAGTTAGACCGCCCACCAGAACTAATGTTCCCGGCATCTTGATTGCACTAACAACTAAATGAGCCTGAGGAGTCGCTCGAGATAACGCCTGATCGAATTTGAATCTCGAGGCCTGGAGAGCCGCGTCGGATTGTCGCTGAGATGCGCGAGCCTTCCAACATGGTTGGCAGGCTTCAAATAAATTTTGTAATGAAGTCCAAACTATTGCACTGCGAGAGAACGAAGGGTCACACGGAGAAATCTCTATGAACATTTGGAGCAGAAAATTCATTGAAGCGAGCGGTCATCTGAGAGTCCCAATAGTCGCGCTGCTTGTAGCGAGCACGATTCTCTCAGTCATGCAGAAAGCAACAGCCCAGAATGGCGCAGTTAGCGAAATAGCTACTCGAACCAGGACAACGGCTTCGCGTCGAGTCTTTGTGCGTTCGAATTCTTTATTGGTCCGCGGCGCCGTGGTGGAAGACAAATTGCTGAAACGGCCGGAATTTAAAGAGCTTGGGTTTGTGATCACGCGCGACGCGGCGGACGCCGACATCATTCTTGAATTGCGTCACGATCTTTTGACGATGTACGTCTTCAGCGTGGTTGACGTGAGAACGCAGACAGTTATTGCGGGCGGAAAGCTAAGTTCGCTGGGCGGAACCGTCGCCGACAAAGTCGCGAAGCGTTTTTTGAAAGAAATGGCGCGAACGCCAACCAGTTAGGTTTAACTCAACGATTTAGCAGCGGCTTCGAGAGCTTTATCAAGCGCGGCGACAATTTTTCCGCCGCCTTGGGCCATGTCGGGTTTACCTCCGCCGCGGCCGTCGATCATCTCGCACGCCCTTCGCATTAGCGCGTTCATATCGCCGGCGGCGTTCGCCGATCGAGCAAAAACCAGCCGCGCGGTTTCGCCGTCGCGCGATCCTAGCAACGCGACGACATTTGGGTGAGCAATAAGTGCGAGCGCGAGGTGCTTGAGTGAGTCGGCATCGCGGTCGTTGAAGATTCTTGTGATGACGGCGCTCTCATCTTTGACCCTTTCAGGGTCAGAGGCCGGTTGGTGATCTATTCCGGGGGTATCGCGCTGCGCGCTCAACCCCCGGCTATTTTCTTCGACCGCTTCGCGGTCACTACGCCTGAATTCCTTAATCAGATCTTTCGCTTCGACGCGGCAGGCGATCTGATCCAACTCGCGAACGCGATGCGCAAGTTGCTTGTTCTCATCAATCAATTTGGCGACAAGTATCGGCGAGTCTTCGCGCCCCGCGCTGAACAACGTCGCGACATCGCTCGCGGTTCTGTTTGCTTTTCGATAATCACGCAGCAGGCGAATTCCGGCCATGAACCGAATGCGCGTCAGGCCTTTTGCGCGCTCCCAACCTCGCACGGCGATGACGCCGACCTCGCCGGTTGATTTCGCATGCGTACCGCCGCAAGGTGTCAGATCAAAGTCGTCAATCTCGATCACCCGCAACTCGCCTTCACGGGCGGGCTCTTTGCGCAAAGGAAGCGTCGCAGCCTCGTCAGCGGTAACTTGCCGAATCCCAATTGGTCGATTCTCCCAAATGATTTGATTGGAAAGATCGACGGCTCGTTCGATTTGCTCATCGGTGGGATGATCGAGTTCGACATCGATCTCGCACTCATGCTCGAGCATACGAAAACTCTTCGTCGGCGCATCGACCAGCCTCACAAACGCCGCCGACAAAATGTGCTGGCCTGTGTGCTGCTGCATGTGATCGAGGCGGCGCAGCCAGTCGATCTTGCCGTGAAGAGTGTCGCCAATCTCAGGAGTTGGCCCCTGGATGACATGCAGCACACCGTCTTCTTCAGCATCAACGCAATCCACCACGCGTGCGTCGCCGAGCGTCCCGGTGTCGTTTGGCTGTCCGCCGCCGGTCGGATAAAACGCAGTTCGATCAAGCACGACCGCGACCGCGCCATCGTCGCGCTCATCCAAATCAATCACGCGCGCGTCGAATTCCAGCAGACGCGAATCGGTGTAATAAAGCCTCTCAGTTGCGCTCATCGAAACTCGATGTTATCAAATGCCGGAGGAATTTTCAGACGGCGCCTATGAATACAACCAAACGGTGCGTGGCTCGGTTAGCATTGGCGACTGCGATCGTCTTTACGTTCGCAGCATTTGCTACCGCACAGGAGCAGCCGCTCAAGATCAAATACTGGCTGGGGATGTCGCAGCCCAGCTCGCATCTGTTTGAAGTTACGATCGAAGTTGCTTTGCCCGATAACGAGAAAACAACCTCGCTTGATTTTCAGATGCCCAAGTGGTCGCCGGGTCGTTATGCCGTTTTCGACTTTGCGAAGAACGTGCAGGAAGTAAAAGCGCGCGAGGCGTGCCCTGCAGGTTTGGATTGCACCATGCCGGACTCTCAGGTCACTCGGATCGACGATCAAACGTGGCGCGTCAAGGTTGAGCGGAACCGTCATGCCGGTATGTCCCTGATGTTCAGCTACAAAGTTTTCGCCAACGATCTCTCCGGCACGTTTTCACAACTCGATTCGCGCCACGCGAACTTCAATGGCGGTTGCGTCCTTATGTATGTCGTCAATCACAAACAGGATCCGGTAAGTCTCTCGATCAAGCCGCCGAATAGTTGGCGAGTGGTCAATGGCCGCACCGAGAAGAAAGATCAGACAGAATTTCAGTTCGCGAATTGGGACATTCTGATCGACACACCGACTGAAGTTTCGCCTGATTGGACCGATGATGTTTTCAATGTGGACGGAAAAACTTATCACGTCGTCGTTCATTCGCTGGGAAGCGAAGGCGGCAAGCGTCCCGCCCTCGTGCGCGACCTCGAAAAAATTGTGCGCGCGGAAACGGCGATGTGGGGCGCGCCGGAATTCGATTCGTACACATTTCTGATTCACTTTGCCAACGACGGCCATTCCAGCGACGGCATGGAGCACCTGACTTCAACTCAGCTCATTCAGCCCGGAGCGTTGGGAGACGCGGACACTTATGGTGAAACTCTCGATGCCGCGGCCCACGAGTTCTTTCACGTCTGGAACGTCAAGCGGCTGCGTCCGTTCGGGCTTGGCCCATGGGATTTCACGCGGCCGGCAAACACGCGTGGGCTCTGGGTCGCGGAAGGCATCACGAATTACTACGGCCATCTAATGCAACGGCGGGCGGGATTGTGGGACGATAAGAAATTCTTGCAGCAGCTTACGGAACAGATCAGCGAAATCGAAAACGCGCCCGGAAGCAAATTGATGAGCGCGGAGGAATCCTCGCTGGTCGCGCCCTTCATCGATGACGCACCTCACGCGCAGCAGACGAATTTGGCGAACACTTCGATTAGTTACTACCCGAAAGGCGAAACGATCGGAATCGTGCTCGATCTTTTGATTCGTGGCAAGACCAAGGGCAAGGCTTCTCTCGACGACGTGATGCGGCGGATGTACGAAGAATTTTATTTAAAGAGTCCGAACGCGACTTACTATCTGCGCGGACGTGGCTACGCGCCCGAGGATTTCGCTCGCGTCGCATCCGAGGTTGCGGGCGAAGACTTAAGTGATTTTTTCAAGCGATACGTACGCGGAGTCGAAACGCTGCCTTACGAAACAGCATTTGGCCAAGTCGGTTTGCGTTTCATAACCGAAGCGCGTCTGCCGGTGGCCGTAGGCATCACCGGTGATGAGAATGAACCCACCGTGTTCAAAATCACGCAGGTGCGTCCCGACTCGCCCGCGTCGCAAGCCGGGCTCGAGGTTGGCGATATCATTACTTCGTTTGGCGGAACCAAATTGTCGCCCGCGAATTTCTTGAAGACGCTCGGACGTTACAAACCGGGTGATCGAGTTAACCTCACAGTGCAACGCGGGCAGCGGACCATTCCCATTACGATCACTCTGGCGGCTCCGCAAATTCTGAATTATCGAATTGAAGAAATGCCGAACGCGTCGGCGGAAGCGAAGGCATTGAGAGCGGCGTGGTTGAATGGAAGATGAGGCATCCACAGATTTTGCAGATTTCACAGATAACACGGACAGAAACTACTAATTCGTTTAGAGGCGGGACTTGTCCCGCCATCGCTGTCGGCACAAGTGCCGACTCTAAACTTTAGGAGAGTATTTGTATTCGGAGCCTATTTGTGAAATCTGCGTAATCTGTGGATGTCCTATTTCCCTAATCGTGACGCGATCACTTTCGCCGCCGTCGCGCCCGCGCCGACAGCGCCGGCAACCGTTGGCGCCAATGGGTTCGAGACATCGCCGACCGCGAAGACGTTTGCAACGCTGGTTTCCTGCTGCGAACCTACGACGACAAAACCTTGATCGTCCAACACTAACTGGCCGCTGATAAAATCTGTATTCGGCTCCCAACCGATCCTGATCAGCACGCCTTGCACGGCCATCTGAAAAGGCTTGATTGCCTGTGCCCGTTCGATCTCAACTGCTTCCACGCGATCGTTGCCGATGATGCGACGCACGCGCGATTCAGGAAAGACAGTGATGCAGTGATGTGTGTGAAGCTGTTCCGCGAATTCGCGCCGGGCCCGCATCTTCTTACCGCGATGGACGAGCGTCACCGTGGGACAAACCTCCGCGAGCAGCAGAGCGTTTTCCGCCGACGCGTCGCCACCGCCAATGACGCAAACATCTTTGCCGGCAAACTGGTCGCGATCGCGCGCGCCTGATTCGATGATTCCTCTCTCAACAAATTCTTCTTCACCGGGGATGCCGAGCTTTCGCCGACGTAAACCGGTGGCAATGATGATCGCGATCGATTGCAGGTCTTCCCCACTCTTCAGCTTGATCCGTTTCGCTTTCAAATCCACGGCGTCGATCGCGACATTCGTCCAGAAATCGAAATCCGAGTCGGCGGTCTGCGCGACAAAAAGATCGCGCAGCTCGCGACCATTCGCGGTCCGCACGCCGAGATAATTTTCGATCGGGTTGTGAACGGAGAGCAGCTGCCCGCCGGCTTCTTCGGCTTCCTCGAGCACCAGCGTGTCGAGACCCAGCTCGTCGCACCAACGTGCGGCGGAAAGGCCGGCGGGACCCGCGCCGATGACGAGAACGTCATACATCGCAGGAAGTTCACCACAAAGAAACTAAGAACACAAAGTTAACTTTGGAAGAATGACGATTGACAACAATGCGCCGCCGATGCGAGGCTGAACTGCTCCGAATTCAAATCGAAGAAAGGAGAAATCGCGATGCGTCTGACTGAGATGGTTTCGTGCTCTGGTTGAGCGGCCAAGCTCGCGCCTGGCGTCCTCGCTCAAGTGTTGAGCGGGCTTGAGAGACAACCTTTCGATCCCAATCTGCTCGTCGGTTTCGACAAGGCGGATGACGCCGGGGTGTATCGTCTGCGCGACGATCTGGCGCTGGTGCAGACGCTCGATTTCTTCACGCCGATTGTCGATGACCCGTTCGACTATGGACGCATCGCCGCGCTCAATTCGATTAACGACGTCTGGGCCATGGGCGGGACGCCGGTCACCGCGATGGCGATTACCTGCTTTCCAAAGAAGGGTGTTGATTTTGAAATCTTAAAAGAGATCATGCGCGGCGGTCTGTCTGTTTTGACTGAGAACAAAGTCGTTCTGGTCGGCGGCCACAGCGTCGATAACGAACAGATCATGTTCGGCTATTCAGTCACCGGCGTGATCGATCCGAATCATATTGCGACGAACGCGGGCGCGCGGCCTGGCGATGCGATCATTCTCACGAAGCCAATTGGCACTGGGGTGATTTCAACTGGAATCAAACGGGCAAAGGCGTCGCCGGAGGTTGTCGCCGAATCAGTCGCGACAATGATGACGCCAGGCAAGTACGCCGCGGAAGCCGTTCGTAAGTTCGAGGTGAAAGGTGCGACCGATGTCACCGGTTTTGCTTTGCTTGGTCATACATGGGAGATGGCCTGCGCCAGCAACGTGACGATCGAGATTGATTCCACGCGAGTGCCTCTGATCAATGGCGCGCTGGAATTGGCGGTCGCAGGAATGATGACCGGGGCGGACAAGACCAATCGCGAATACGTCGGCGAAGATATTTCGATTGCAGATGGAATCGATCCGAATCTGGTGAAGCTGTTTTATGATCCGCAGACGGCCGGAGGATTGTTGTTAGCGATTCCGGAAAACAAGGCGGATGATTTGTTGGCCGAGTTGTTAAAGAATTATCCTCGCGCGGAGATTATTGGAAGAGTTGGCAAGTCGGGCGAGAAGCGAATTTCAGTAAAATGAGTTCGGTTGGCGCGTAGGACTAGATGAAGTTCGAGCTAATCGGTAAAATTGAGGACATAGAAATAATCGCCGTTGGCGGTCAAATTCATGACCTTCAAAAGATTCGAAAGAAGCACGGCAGAGGCCGATGGCGAAAGCTGAAAGGGATTGGTCGGATACGATTGTCAGATGGCTTCGAATGTTATGCGCAATTACATTGGTACGAGGCGCACGGCATTGGTAAGAAGGAAATGAAAGTCAAAGAACTGCTTGATTAAGAATTATGAAAGCTGAACAGAGATTCGCGATTTGTGTGCAGAACGAAGGCTATCCCGTCTCCTTGGAGCTGTGGAAAGTCTACCGCGTCCTTCCTGACAAGAAAGCCGCGCGACATCAGTTAGTCAGAATCGTTGACGAGTCGGGTGAAGACTACCTCTTCGATGAAAGTTGGTTCGTGCCGATAAAACTACCGCCGGCAGCAAAGGAAGCGATGCTGGCAGCGGCCGCATAGGACCCCCCATTATCTCTCGCTGATCAGTCAGCTCAACCTGACGGCAACGCATGAATCCGCTAAACAAGAAGCCAGGTCGGAAGTTCGAAGAAGCCGTTTATGCGTTTGCGAAAACTCTTGATCCCTCAGCAGAAGTCTTATTCGATCATAAAGTCATTGATCGTGATAGCGGCCAATCCCGACAATGCGACGTCTGGATAAACGCCAAGTTCGGGGGGCACTGGGCGCAATCAATCATTGTTAGCTGTAAAGATCACAAACGAAAGCTCCATGCTGGTGACATCGGGACGTTTTGCGATGAGAAGCGCTCGACAGGCGCAACTATGGGCGTAATCTACAGCTGCGCGGGGTTTACAAAACCTGCTCTTGAAAAAGCTCGCGCAAACCAAATCTCCTGTTGCCGCCTCTATGACAATGAACCAGCAGGTCTCCCAGACTCAATTTGGATAGAACAGTTTGCGTGTAAACCCGCGGTCCGAGTCACTATGCGGCCAGGTTCTTTTACTCCTCAAATTAGTAAATGGGGGGAATTGTTTGAACTTCGCAATAGTCCAAGCGACCGAACTCTTTTGGACGGCATCGGTCAAGCTTTTTCAGCATGTGAAGCGAAAGGATTGGAAACTAGGAACGAGTTAAGTAGCGCCGGAATTGTTACCTTTCCTGATAACTGGACGATGGATCTCGGCTTCGATCTAAAGGGATCAAAAGGTGTTGTGAGAGTCGAGTGTATCTGGAAAAAATATCGAGCTAGAACGGAGGCAGTCTTGCTGCGTGGTTCATATTGTTTGTCAAACGGATCGTTTAAGGGAACAATAGTTGGGCCGTCAATCGATACTTGGGGTCCCAATATCGGCGAAGGTTGGGAACTGCTCAAAGCTAATGAATCACCGCGTTCTCCAAATTTGATGCTTACCGTTCTCTCTGGCACCGATGTAAGAGAGGTCCTTTGTAAAGCCCTTTCAGATCAACCGCTGAGCTAAGGAGTTTCACATCATCGGATGGTAGTCGCTATCTCAAAGCTTGCCGATTCTTCCTTCAACCCGCAGGATCTCTATCAATCCGTCCGCGCGCGCACCATGGAAATTGTGGCGCCGCTCGAAATTGAAGACTACGTAATTCAAACGGCGGAGTTCATGTCGCCGCCGCGTTGGCACATCGGCCATACGTCATGGTTCTTCGAAACAGTCCTGCAGAAATATCAGCCCGGCTACAAAACTTACTCTGAAGATTTTCTTTTCTTCTTCAATTCTTACTACGAAGGCTTTGGACCGCGGATTGAGCGGCCAAAGCGCGGCACGCGCTCGCGGCCTACTGTCGCGGAAACGAAAAAGTATCGCGCGCACATCGATGAGCAGATGACCCGATTCATCGAAATGGTTTCGTCGCGTGATGATGCCAACGAGATTTTGAAAATAGTGCGGCTCGGGCTCGAGCACGAGATGCAGCATCAAGAGCTGCTGGTTTACGACATCAAACACTTGCTCTCCGATCAGTTTGACGCGCCAACAAAACCAGCGCCGCGATCGATTGAGAGCGTGAGCGGGATGGTGGAGATTGAAGGCGGTTTGTTCGAACTTGGTTATAGCGATCGGGGCAGTAGCCCGACCGTGAGGCAGGGCTCGATCGATTTCGCGTGGGACAACGAGAAGCCTGCGCACAAAGTTTGGCTCGAAGACTTCTCGATCGATCGCGCACCGGTCAGCAACGGCGATTATCTCGAGTTCATTAACGCCGGCGGCTACAAAGATTTTCGCTGGTGGCATTCGGCGGGCTGGGAGAAGGTGAACACTGAACATTGGCGAGCGCCGCTCTATTGGGAGCAACACGATGGCGAATGGATGATTCGCGACTTCGCTGGCTTGCATCGTGCAAGCGACAAAGCGAACGAACCGGTTTCCCATGTCAGCTTTCTCGAAGCGTCGGCTTATGCAAAGTGGTGTGGCAAACGTCTGCCCACAGAGGCTGAATGGGAGAAAGCCGCGACGATCTCACCGAGCACCACACAGAATTTCCCGTGGGGCGAAGCGATCCCTGATGAATCGCGGGGCAATCTTTTTGAAAACGGACTTTGGTCAGTCGCACCAATCGGCGCGTTTCCCGACGGCCAGACTTCGCTTGGCTGTCATCAGATGATTGGCGATGTGTGGGAGTGGACGACTTCCGATTATGTTCCCTATCCAGGTTTCAAATCTGAATTCGACGAATACAACGACAAGTGGTTCGTCGGCCAGAAGGTCCTCCGCGGCGGATCATTTGCGACGCCGCAAATTCATATTCGATCGACCTATCGAAATTTCTTTTATCCGCACGAGCGATGGATGATCTCGGGGTTCAGATGCGCGAAGGACGCGCAGTAAGTATCCCTCTTCTTACTTTGCGGTTTTCCTTTGCGGCTTTGCGCCTTTGCGTGAAACGTCCTGCATGAAGAAGTAATCTCTCCCGCAAAGACGCCAAGTCGCAAAGATGCGCAAAGTCAAACTAAGACACAAGCGGAAGATCAAACAGTTATTCAAACTGCTTTTTGAATTCTTCGAATTGACTTGTGAGGTTCGCAACTTGTTCCGTCAGCGCTTGCACCTGTTCTTCTAGTTTTGCCACGCGTTCTGAATCAGTCGCTCTCCGCGCCGATCTTTCTCCCACAGATGGTTCGGCGCTTTGTTCGATTTCCGGTTGGCCTGCCAGCAGATGCGCGAACCGCGCTTCTTTCTGGCCGGCCTGGCGCGGCAGCTTCATCACCAGCGGTTCACCATCGTGCACACTCAACGAATCAAGGGTCAGGTCGACTTCTTCCAAGCTGGAAAATTCATATAGACGATATCCGCGCGTGCGAATCTCGCCGACGGTTTGCGGACCGCTCAACATCAACACGCAGAGTGTGGCAACTTCCGGCGGCGTCAGATGCATGACCTCGGGCACGACGTGTTTGTATTTCGGCACGCGGCTGGTGCTGCCGTGAAAGACGTAAGCAAGATTTTTGTCGCGCAGACTAAACAGGGCGCCATCGATCTCGCTTTCGGTGTAAGAGCTGACCGGATTGCGGTTGTTCTTCTGATTGCATGCGGCCGTGAGCGCGTTCAGCGTGAGCGGATAATATTCCGGCGTCGTGATCTGTTTTTCGATCAGCGCGCCTAAAACTCGAACTTCGATCGCCGTCAGCATCGTTTCTTCTGGCTCCCGGTTTTCGTCTACGACCGGCCGTAATATTTTCTTAGCGCGTCCCGGTAGGCCGCAATCCCCTCGGGCAGCGCCGCTGGATCAGGTTCCTTACCGGCCAGGATCTCTCGACCTTTCATGCCATACATCGGAGTGTTTATATTGTTATCAGGATTGAGGGCAAACCTGCTGTTATATTCGACACCCTTGAGTTTACCGTTGTAGTAAGCATACGCAACCACGCCCGCACTCTCCAGCTCTTTTCGTTGCGCTTCATCGATGGTGCCCACAGGTCCCGCGACGGTCTGTTTCTCTTTGTTTAGTCTTACGCCACCTTTTTCGAAGGAATCGATCGTGTCTTGTCCAAAGAACAAGAGGACCACTCCATAGTTTTCTTTTTCTGAGAACGGGTTGCCATATCCAGCGCCCATGAACTGATAAAAGGCGGGCATCGTCCAGTTATCGTTCCGGCGCACGCTGATGACTCCGTAGCCATGAATCATGTGGGTGAAGTAGATAGTTTCTCTCTCCACTTTTGGGAATACACCGATCGCCGAGCTTTTATCGATTAACTCTTTGGGTATTGCTTCGTCAGAAATGGCTGTCAATAATGGGAGGATTCTCGCCGCATCGCGCGATCTCTCCACGGCGTGCGCAAACCTTTCCGCGCCAGGCTTCTGCGCCATGCCATGAGCCACAATCAGAATAAGCAAACCGCAAATTGCCAACGATTTAATCAAAAATTTGAGCATTACAATTTTCCTCTTGAGCATAAGCTGAATACTTCACTTGATCCACTTCTCCGTTCCGGCCACTTCATCAATTTTGTTTTCGAGCGCGGTCAGCTTCGTCAGCACGCCCGAATTTCCGCATCCATGATAATGCGAGACGCTTTTCATCTTTCCGTTCAGTCGTAGCGCGGTCTCGGCCGAAGGCAGATCGGTAATCACTTGCGGGCATTGCTTTGTTCCCGGAGTGTAAGCGTCGAGCAGTGAAAAATAATCAATCTTTTCAAACTCAGTCACCAGATTGCGAAAATCGTTTGCACTGATCTTACCGGTGGCCGTTCCTTTCGTCTTCGTGAATTGACGTCCTTCGAACGTGACGCTGCCATCGCTCTTGATCGTCAGCTTGTAATTCGGACAGGTGCCAAAGCAGACCGTGCGCTCCAAAGTGATGAAATCATTCTTGCTACTCTGCGTCTGACTCTGCCCCACGAAAATCGCTTTCGGAATCATCGCGTGCACGCCTTTGGTTCCGTCCACCAGTTGGGTGATGTCAAAGTCGGCGGCGACGCTTGCCAGTTGATAAGCATCGTCGCGCGTCAGATGTTTCTCAGTGACGAGAAAGTCGATCATTTCGCGCACCGCGAGCTTCGCCGCTTCCCGCAGATCTTCGTTGATGCCCATCGCGATGTAATGCGTCGGTGTTTCGGCGCGCGGCCATGTCAGATGCATGTCCTTGCGGACGATCAATTGGAAGGTCCCGATCAGCGAAGTTTCCATCGCGGTGATGTCGACTTCGCCGTTGCCTTGTCCGGCGTGCCCGTCGCCGATGAAGAGCAAAGCGCCCGGCGCGTGCACCGGAATATAAAGCGTCGTGCCGGCGACGAGCTCTTTGTTATCGAGGTTGCCGGCGTGAATTCCCGGAGGCGCGCTGTTGATGCGTCCCGCAGCCGGCGGCGGCGCGTCGCCGATGCTGCCAAAGAACGGATGCAGCGGAATCTCGATGCCATCGGCAAAATGCGCGACCATGCGTTTCGCATCGAGGGGAATGATGCGCATTTTCGCGTAAGGAAAATCTTCCGGAATGGTGCCGCTGCGCGGACCGAACGCGTTGTAAGCATAAGGAATCGCGAGCTTGATTGACTTGATCCTGACTTCGAGTACATCGCCGGGCTCCGCGCCTTCGATGAAGATTGGCCCGGTGAGAATGTGCCCGCCCGGTCCTTTGTTCGTTACCTCTTTGTAGATGTCGCGCAGCGATTGCTCGACATCTTGTGGTTTCACACCCGCACCTTCGAGCCGCGTAGGACTGGAAGTAATCAGCGTCTGCACTTCGACAATGTCACCCGACTTGATCCGCATCACCGGCGGCGCGGCCGCATCGTAATATCCCCAGGCTACGGTCTTGGGTGTGGGTTTGAGTTGGAGCGGTTGTTGGGCGCTAGCGGTTAGAGCCAACATTACACATCCGGCAATTATTGATAATGATTTCATCGTTTTTCTGACTATATCGATTTAGACTAAGGCACAATCGCTGTCGCAGCCTTTGAGATTCCGTCGAAGTATCTATCCAAATATGTTTGGGGTGGGTGGGCTCCTGCGATTGAACTTTCCAAAAACGCCCCGACGGAGATGTTTGGAGGTAGATAGGTCAATTTATCTCGGACTAATCCGCGAAAGATATTCTGACTGTGCAATGATCGGTGCGCTATAGCATTGCGAACTACTCGCATTTCTTCCAATAGGTTTAGTCGAGCTGTTAAAGCACTCTCGAATGGTTCACCATCGGCGAAAAATCGCTTTGCGCGGAGTCTCACAAACTGAGAGTTATCCCAGTCAACGTACTTGCGATGACCGCCCTCAGGCAAAAGAAGTTGAAAGGCGTGATCCCAAGTGTTTGGAACAACGTAGCACTTCGGAGCGAATCTTTTCTTTGTAGGTTTTTTCCCGAGGAGATACAGGATGAATGTTTCTTCCAAGAAGCGTTCCCACGCCAGAAATGATCGTAAGAATGCCAATTCAATTAGAACGTTACGATGTGAGATTGTAAATCGCGGTCGCTTGGGCCCGTTTGCTGGAATGATCCATTGGCGCGCCGCAGAGACAAGATTCCTAGATTCGTGCACGTAATGATTGAAGTCGCTGAGTACAACCTCGTGTTTTAAGCGGGGCATAGTCTTAATGAGTTTGCGCTATTTTTTGACAGCGTCTCGAATCAGCGTAATAACGTATTCCGCTCGTATCGTGCGGTTACTAGCGTGTATTGTGTGGACATCCGTCGCGAGCCTGAATTCGCGCTCTCGAACTGGAAGCTTATTCACGTCTGATTTATCTACTTCAAAAATCTTGTCCACCTTTTCGAGAGCTATCCGAATTTTGGGTACATCGCCCGATTTTATTTTTAATCTCTTCAGTCGGATGCCCTTTAGGCCAAATTGCATATGATAAACGGAGGAGAATAATGTGTAGAAAAGAGGAACGCGTCTAAATGTCGAAGAGGCTGAACCGTTCAGAATATCGCCTATCAAATCCATCGTAGCTCGGAACCGTTTCATGCAAACGAGTCGGCCCGGGAAGGTCTCGTCCCACTTCTCATACGCATTGTCAATCACGGATTTGTTCTTTGCTTTTATGCCCGAAGAGATCGCAATTAGAAGTTCGGACACAAATTCAGCCTCCGCCATGCGCGAGACTTGTTTAGACGTGAATATACGATTTTCAATCCAAAAAGGCGTAAAGTCGCGCGCCAACTTGTATACGGATGACTTGAATTCGCCGAACCATTGAGAGTTCCGAAGCTCCTGATCGTTAATCTTGATCGGATACTTATTTAGCCTGGCAAAAATGTCCCAAATTTCAGGGTCCGGAGCATCGAGTAGATAGTCGCACGTAAATTCATAGTAGAGAATATCTTTCTGCGCGTCTCCCAAATCGCTGAAGTAACTTCCTCCATAGTCTGCGTTGTGGATTCTGTTGATCGGAAAGCCATCTTTCAAAAACGAAAGCACCGTTGTGAGTCGCTGTTGTCCATCCACAACTTCATTTAGTGTCTTGCCGGTCGCTGCGTTCTCCGTTGTTCTAATATAAATCTTCGGAATTGGCTTGCCCCTAACAATTGTATCTATCAAGAATGATCGAGCCTTGTCTGACCACACTTCTCGTCGTTGGAATTCTGGCGTTAGATCCAATTCGCCACGTTCCGACATTTGTTTGATTTCTTTGACGCTCAACGATCTGGACTTAAAGATTTGCATCGTAAATACCTCAACGATATCATTCAGAAGTTCGAGTTGGTTCCAAATGGAAACTGTAAAACCCCTTATTAACAACCTTCCTGTTTTGAAGCTGGTAACAAGTAAAGGCGCGCTGTACAAAGGCGACTCGCTTCCTCTTCTGGAAAAGATCAAGTCAAATAGTATTGACTGCGTTTTTGCAGATCCGCCATTTAATCTTGGAAAGAACTATGCTCCGGGAATAGAAGATCTTCTTCCCGAAGATAAATACCTGGAGTGGACTCGTCGCTGGCTATCTGAATGTGTGAGAGTCCTAAAACCAGGTGGCAGTCTTTTCATCTACCATATGCCAAAATGGCTCTTCGCTATTGGCAGTTACTTGAACGCTATGGACTCGATTCAGTTCAGGCACTGGATTGCAATCAAAATGAAGAATGGATTTCCGATCAGTGGCCGATTGCATCCCGCACATTATGGTTTGGTTTATTACACTAAACTTGGAAGGAAACACAAGTTTCATATCGTAAGAACAGCTTCACCCGTTTGTCGACACTGTAAACAGCTAGTGCGCGATTATGGTGGTTACTTGAAGAAGTACCCAAAAAATCGATCAAGAATTCCGCTAATCCGGTTAGCCGATTTCTGGGACGATATTAGTCCGAACATTCACCGCAAGGGTCGACCGAACGCTGTTAATGAACTACCAAGTCTTATACCCGAGCGCGTAATCAAAATGTCCACCAACCGAGGCGACATACTTCTTGATCCTTTTGCTGGCGGTGGAATTTCTTTAAGCACGGCGGAACTTCATGGTAGGTACTGGATCGGCTGCGAGCTTGGTTCCATCGAGCATGCGCAAGAGCGACTGCGCTCGCAGCAGTTCGCCGTAGAAGGCGCGGATCTGCCAAGCAAGCTAAAGAAAATACTTCCTATTGAAAACGTCTTCGCGGGATCCTGATGATTACGAATTTCGGTGTAACGAAATTTCATGCCAGTGGGATGAAGGCAGAATCAAACGATGGGACTTTGAAAAGTATCGTCTCGTGATAGCCGTTCTGTTCCGCGTCAGCGGTGGCTTCAAGGGCGTTATCACCAACACCAACAATTTTTTCTGCGGATTCGTCAATCGCGATCCACTTATCTTCAAACTTCTCGATTTCCGGTGATAGGCTGGAAATGTCGATCACGGCTTAACTCCTCGCGACCAAGATTATCTCTATGCTTCTCGCAACGCAATCATTGACACGTGAAGCTCCGTTAGGCGCGATGTTTATAGCAAACGCGGCTTCCCAGAACTCTCGAAGCTCTTTTAGGAGCGGCATAACATTTCGCTCCTCTTGGAGCTAGGAATTAGACAGACGTCGCGGGCTATAAACATTTCGTGCCTAGCGGCACGAAGCGGCTATAAATATCTCGCGGCCTAAAGCTACACAATTTCCGGCTCAGGGATTAAGCTTACCGCGCTAAGTCGAGTATGCGTAGAATCAGGGTTCAACTGCCAAGACTTCTGAGGTTAATGACTGTGGCTCTGTCTCTAATTATTCCCGCGCTGGAGAAATCGGTTTCAGGGGCTCCTTTGGCGGCCGGCGATCCTTGCGCCGCGACAACCTATCTTCACTGCGTGAGCTATGGCAGCGGCGATCCGATTATTGCTTTGCATGGGTTGGGCGGAACGCTTTACTCATGGCGTAATCTCGTTAACAAGTTCCCGAATCACCAACTGATTCTGTTTGATCTCAAAGGTGCGGGTGATTCGCCTAAGCCTCATGACAAACATTATTCGATCGAGGATCAGGCCAATCTCATCCTGCAGTTCATACGGTCCAACGATCTAAAGAATCTGACGTTGATGGGAAATTCTTATGGCGGGGCGGTCACGCTTTTTCTGGCCATTGAATTATCAAAAGAGCAGCCCAGCCGTCTTGCCTCACTGATTCTGATCGACAGCGGCGGCTACAACGAGGATTTACCGTCTCATCTGAAGTTACTCAGAACGCCACTCGTGGGCTGGTTAGCGCTGCATCTGGCGCTCCGGCCATCGATCAAAAAAGTTCTGCGCGATTCCTACTACGACCAGAAAAAGATTACCGGCGAGCAGATCGACGCGTACGTTAATCCACTCAAGGCACGCGGCGCACGGTATGCGCTGCAGCAAACCGCGAAGCAGGCGATTCCGAAAAACATCGACGAAATCACCGCACAATACCCCAGCATTTCGGTTCCGACGCTCATAATTTGGGGTCTCCAAGACCAAATACTTCCATTAAAGATCGGCGGAATGTTGCACGTGGCCATTAAGCATTCGACGCTGGAGTTAATTGACAAGTGCGGTCATGTGCCACAAGAAGAAATGCCCGAGGAGACGATGACCCACATCACGCAATTCTTTCGAGGGCTAGGACAGAAGCCGTAGCCGGTGATGATGCAAAGAACCGAGAAGCTTTACTAACGCAAGGACTTGTCGGCCTTCGAGAACCTTGGCGTGATCTCGTATGAAGCAATCCTTTGACTTCTCGCAATGGCACCCGCCGGCGCATTGGAATCGCATCACCGCGATCGACATGCACACCGGTGGTGAGCCTTTGCGGGTCTACACGTCCGGTCTGCCGCCAATTGAAGGCCGGACCGTGCTCGAGAAGCGTCGCTACTTCCGCGAGCACTATGACCACATCCGCACCGGCACGATGTGGGAACCGCGCGGTCATGCAGACATGTATGGAGCGGTGATCACTCCGTCGCTCGACGCGGACTTTGATGTTTTCTTCCTGCACAACGAAGGCTACAGCACGATGTGCGGCCACGCGATTATCGCTTTGACCAAGCTCGTGTTCGAGACGGGCCTCATCCGCAAGGAAGGCGACCATCCGCAACTCACCATCAACGTGCCCGCCGGAAAGATTCGCGCTCGGGCCGTAATCGAAGGCGGAAAAATCCGAGACGTTTCTTTTCTCAATGTGCCTTCATTCCTTTACCTGCGCGATCAGCAAGTCGAGGTGAGCGGGCTTGGTCGCGTGCGCTTCGACGTCGCCTATGGCGGCGCGTTCTATGCCTTTGTCGACGCGCAGTCACTCGGTCTGAGCCTGACGCCGGATCATTACCACCCGTTGATCGATTATGGCCGGCGCATCAAGCAAGCAGTGATGGCGAACTTTTCGATCGAGCATCCGTTCGAAGCTGAACTGAGTTTTCTCTACGGGACAATATTTACCGGACCTGCCGCCTCAGCCGGACACCACAGTCGCAATGTGTGTGTCTTTGCCGATGGTGAAGTCGATCGCTCGGCCACGGGTTCCGGCGTCAGCGCTCGCGCCGCCCTGCATCACGCCAAAGGCGAGCTGAGTCTAAACCAGAAGATTACGATTGAAAGTATCATCGGCAGCACGATGACCGTGCAGGCCGTGGAGGCGACGAAGTTCGGACCATACGACGCGGTGGTGCCTGAAGTCGGCGGCACGGCGTCAATCATCGGCAGAAATGAATTCTATTTCGACCCGGATGATTCACTTGGCCAAGGCTTCCTCTTACGATAACGAAACGCATGATTGCATCCGTTCAGAAAGCTCCCCGAGTAACGCAGGAGGCCGCGGTCCGCATTGTGGATGAGCTTTATGGAATCGACGGTTCGGCGGCGGCGCTGCCGAGCGAACGCGATCAGAGCTTCCTTATTTCTTGCGACGAAGCTGAAACCGAAAGCAACGAACGCTTTGTGCTCAAGATTTCCAACGCCGAAGAATCGTTCGAGTTTCTCGATCTGCAGAACCAGATGATTCAGTTTCTCAGCGAGTGCAAAATCGATCTCGAGTTTCCTCGCATCCTTCTCACCAAGACCGGCGAGAGCATCACGCGGATCAGAGATGAAGACGGTCGTGAACACTTTGTTCGCCTGCTGAGCTGGCTTGAGGGCGAGTGCCTGGCCGAAGCGCAGCCGCATGGCCGCAAGTTGCTCGCGTCGTTGGGCCAGACGTTAGCGCAAATGGATGCGGCGCTGGTCGAGTTCTCGCATCCGGCAGCGCATCGCGAGTTTTATTGGGACCTTCGCAACGCGGCGATGGCCCAAAAGTTTGCCGGCCTCTTGCCTAATAACCGCCGGAGTCTAGTCGAGCGATTCTTTGCCGAGTGGCAGATGATCGATTGGAATCGTCTTCGCTTCAGCATCGTCCACAACGACGCCAACGACTACAACGTTCTCGTGCGCGGCTCCGGACGAGCTCAGCATCGGGTCACAGCAATTCTCGATTACGGCGACGTGGTGCACTCGGCAACTGTCTGCAACCTAGCGGTGGCGTTGGCGTACGTCATGCTTGATAAACCCGACCCGATCGGCGCCGCAGCGCGCGTAGTCGCGGCCTATCACGAAACGTATCCACTCACTGAGCCAGAGATCGATGTCCTTTACACTCTCGCCGTCACGCGGCTTTGTTGCAGCGTCTGCTATGCGGCGAGGCAGACGCGCGACGTGCCCGACAATGAGTACTTGAATATCTCAAACGCGCCGGCGTGGGCGTTGTTGGAAAAGCTCTCGACGCTTCCTCTCGAATGGCCCACGCGAGTCTTTCGCTACGCGTGCGGACTACCGGTTGTAAAAGTTTCGGCTTCTCAACTTCGAACGTCGAGCGAATTAGTGACCGCGCGCAGGCAACGGCTCGGGCCTTCGCTGAGCACCTCGTATCAGACGCCTCTGCACATCGTGGCGGGCTCGAAGCAGTACCTCTATGCCGCAGACGGCCGGCGATATCTGGATTGCGTGAACAATGTCGCGCACGTCGGGCACAGTCATCCGCTAGTCGTGCGCGCCGCGTCTGAACAGATGGCCGTGCTCAATACGAACACACGCTATCTACACGAGAAACTGATCGGGTACAGCAAGCGTCTGACCGCGCTGCTGCCCGAGCCGCTGAGTGTTGTGTATCTGGTTAATAGCGGCAGTGAGGCAAACGAATTAGCTTTGCGTCTCGCGCGCGCACACACTGGGCGAGAGGATGTGATCGTGATCGACGGCGCTTATCACGGCAACACCAGCGCGATGATCGATCTTAGTCCTTACAAGTTCGATGGGCCTGGCGGCCGCGGCTGTCCGCCGTGGGTCCGCAAAGTTCCGATGCCGGATGTTTATAGAGGCGAGCATCGCGGGCCAGACGCGGCAACGCGTTATGCACAATCGGTGATGGAAGCAGCGCAACGAGGCAGTGGTCCGGCGGCGCTGTTCTGCGAAGTGGCGCTCAGTTGCGGCGGTCAGATCATTCTGCCGCCCGGCTATCTCAAAGAAGCATTTGCGGCCGTGCGCGCGGCAGGCGGAGTCTGTGTCGCAGATGAAGTGCAAACCGGCTTTGGCCGCGCGGGTGAGCGCTTCTGGATGTTCGAAACTCAGGGTGTGGTTCCGGACATCGTGACGCTCGGCAAGCCCATCGGAAACGGTCATCCACTGGGAGCGGTAATCACCACACGAGCGATCGCCGATTCATTCGCCAACGGAATGGAGTACTTCAACACGTTTGGCGGTAATCCAGTTTCCTGCGCCGTAGGTTTGGCGGTGCTCGATGTCATTCGTGACGAGGAGTTGCAAGAGAATGCGTTTGAAGTTGGAGAATATTTAAAGGATGAGCTGCGTCAGTTGCAGCAGGAATACTCGCTGATCGGCGACGTGCGCGGAGCCGGTCTCTTTATCGGAATTGAACTCGTCCGCGATCGAGAGACGCTTGAACCTGCGGATCACGAGGCCGCAGAGATCGTCGAACGGATGAAAGAACGCGGCGTGTTACTCAGCACCGACGGCCCTTTTCACAATGTCATCAAAATCAAACCGCCGCTTGTGTTCTCGCGCACGGACACCGTTTTTCTAATTTCGAATTTGAACTATGTCATCAAAGATATTTTCTCTTAATATCTTCATCGGGTCTGCTGATTCATCACAGAGATTCGTGCTTACGCCTTCCGGCCACCCGAGGCCTGTCCCCGGAAAACAACGAAGGCTTCATCGCAATGGACGAAGCCTTCCGCAGTTTTCGAGTGCACGCACAGGACAGTTCACATCTTGACGAGCCGCCGTCAGATGAACAGCCTCTAGTCGTATGTGACCAGGTTGATGTGGTCGAATTTCATGACGTCCGTCATCTCGCTCTTTTCCGTCCAGCTCATGATGATCGGCACTACGGTCACGCTGATCTCTGAACTTTGTGAGCTGGCTTTCTTGATCGCATCAGTCGCGATCACGACTTTCTTTATCGGCTCGAGCGGATGCGATGGGCGTGGATCGAACTCATCCCTTTGATGAACCACGTCACAGTGTCCGACATCTCCGAAGCAGCCCCCATGCCCAAAAATATAGTACGAGCCGGCATAGCCGTTTGCCTCGACGGCCTGGGTGTTGGCATCAGCGCTCGGATTGTTGAGATACACCCGGGCCTCATAAGACGCACCCGAGTGATCCACGCCGATAAATTCCAAATCGGCGCGCCCATAACTCGATGGCAGATCCGACACGGTAATCTTCCTGGGTGACTTGTACACCTTGGATGTGCGGTAGAGTTTATCCGCGGTAGCAACTCCCGCGGCCGGCGCCGCATGCTTTGCTTGTTTTCTGGCTTTTGCTTTGGTTGCCATGATCAATGTCCTCCCGGTTTTCTCTGTTAACCAAATGGGCCGCTCTTACAGGTTGATGAACGATGCGGCGTACTCGTAACCCAACGCGTTGATGCTCAGCACATCCTGTACTTTCAGGTTAAACGGCTGCAGCACCATCGGCAACAGGTTCGGACTGATATTGTTGACGCCGTGCTTCAGTTGCCACAGATACCAAATCCGATCGATGTTGCAGTGGTGCGACCAGAAGATCGGATCCCAGGCCGCCGTTCCCAACGAGCCCATATCGCCACCGATGGTGCCATTGTTTCCACCGGTCCAGCCGTGAACAAAATCATGAATGTTCTCGAGTTGATTGGTAAAGTCGTTGTACTGCGTCAAGTTGAGTAGCGCGCTCACATTGGCCGCCGTCGGCAGTTGTGCCGGAGGTCCGGGAAAGCGGCGCGTAAAGCGATTAATTGGCGGACTGGCCGTGGGGGCTGTGATCTTTGCTTTTAAAAGCGGGTTGGGTTGACCACCCGCGGTGGCCACCGAGAATGCATTTGGCACGCCTACCGTATGCGAAGAGTTTGAGGTCCAGTCCCACCATGGCAGGCCGACCTTAGGAGCCGGAGGACTTTGATCGCGCATCGCCCTCTCGAAGTAAAGCAAGTACGCGCGGTGCCAGGGTAAGAACAGATTGGCATTCACGGTCGAGCCTTGTTTATGACTATGGTGCCAGCAATACCAATTTGGTATGCCGTGGATTCCGGCAAAGTGGTTATAGCCACGATTGTCCATAATCGTTTGCGCCTTTGCATACCCTTTGCGCAATGCCGCCAACTCTGTCGTGCCGAGATTGTCTATGTTTTTCCGAACGATCAAACTAGCCATGGTGGCCTCCTGTGAAGGTTGAGAGTTACTCGATCTTGTCTCCGTCAGAATCCGTCTAAAGAGTTCTTACGGCTAACATTTCATGGCGACGCTCTTAGCAATGACACTGAACGCCCTCTTTGCGTCGTGGCTTCGCCATGACGTTCCAAACTGCGGCGGTTAACAAGGTCACGCCGCTTATATACACCCCGATGTCATAGTTGAATCTGAATTTGCATAAGTACATTGCAATCGCGGCGGTTACTCCGAGAATAAAAGGACCGTACAAAGAACGGCGACGAGCGCGAACGAACAAGCCGCCTGTGGAAAGGACCAAAAGAGCAATCATGATCGGCTGCAACCACTGGGAACCGATGACAGGACCGATCCCCAAAGTGCTCATCAGAACCAGCCAGCACAGTGGGCATTTCGGCATCGCCGCAGCCAGTACCGTGGTTATCACAGGGAAGCCAATTGCCTTCGAATGAGGCCCGAGGATTGATGGTCTGAGTACTCTATTGCTCACAGAGACTCCTTTGCGACCGGAACGTGATGATCGGCTTAAGCCAAGCGTTTGTTAAGAAGCTTGCAAATCAATAGACCGCACAATAGATCAAAGGATTTACAGCAGTCAAGGAAAACTGAGTTGCGGAAGAGCGGGAGAGCTACTGTTTATTCGAGCTAAGGCGGACGTTCTTTCTGAGCACAGTTACTTCGCTGAACTGCCCCGGCCCCCGAACGACGGGCTCGTCCAGTCGGACGAGTAACTGGCCGTTATCGAGCCCAATAACCCTACCGGAATAGGTCTTCTCCGGGTCCGTCAAAATATAGTCCTGGGTGTCGCCTTGTACTTCTACCTTATCGCCGACTTTGATCTCCATAATAATTGACTCCTGCGGTCCGAATCGCGAGGATCTTAGTTCAATCTTAAAACAGATGGGATCTGAATGTGTGGCTACTTGCTGCTTTGTTGGTTACTTCTTTGTCCGCGACTCGACACCAAGACTCATTACTACTCCGGATTCACGCTCCCAATGCCGCTCACGTGTTTGTTTACGACTTTAGGATTACCGCGGTAGGTCACGCTGCTCGCGCCAGACACAGTTACATCCAATTGCTCTGTCGCATAAACCTCGACGCCGGCCGCGCCCGTTACATTGACTGTGGCTTTCTCAGCTTGCAGATTGTCGGCGTCGATTTTGCCGGCGCCGGTTGATGAGATGGCGACGGTTTTCGCTTTTCCGCTCGCATCGATCGAGGCTGCGCCCATCGATTCAAGTTTGAGACTGTCGCCGTTGACATCGCCGATCGTAATCTCTCCGGCGCCGCGCGAAGTCACGGCGGCAAGCGACGGAACATTGATCCGCAGCGTAATCGGTTTTGAAGTGTTGTAGCGCTCGTCGCTATTGACAAACAGGATGCCGTCGCGCACCTCGGTCTTGATCAACGGCAGAATGTTATCGTCTGCATCGATCTCAAAACTCGCAGTCTTCTGACACGCGATATTAATTTCGTAGGCGCCGGTCGTATCGATTGCGCTGAAGGACTTTAGATCGCGCTTTTCGGTCTTGCGCACGCCAGAACCGGCGATGCCTGACGATCTGAACTTGCACGCCGGCAACGCCAAACCCAAGGCGACCAGCAATGTAATTACGATTGTTTGCTTCATCGATTTTTCCTTGTGACTGAACTACGCATTCAGTTCTGCTCCGGAGGAGCGGGATGTTTATAGACTGCGGCCCCCCTAAATGCAAAGCCCGAGAGGAGCGCCGTAGCTATCGCGCCGTTCAGAGCTTTATTCTTAGATTAGTAGCCTGTGGGCTCTGAGCATTTCGTGTCCAACGGCACGAGTCGCCGTTTCTAAATTGCTGCTGCTGGATCGCATTCCGATCGGTTAAGTATCATAATTCAGAACAAATTCGAAACGAGGTTTTCGGCATGATTAAGGTCCTGGTTGTAACGATGTTGCTAAGTTCATTTGTGTTTACTTTCGCTCAAAGTACTTCGCGAAACCGATCGACCCAGTCGCTGCCGCCGGGCTATTGGCCGCTTGAAAAAAGTCAGCCCGTCATCAACAAGACGCAGACGATTCGGCTGGCGCCGGATCTTTCGCAACTCAGCGCGGATGAGCGCAAGGCGGTCGCCAGCCTGCTTGAAGTAGGCAAGATTTTTCAGAGCATCTATGAAGATCAGCGGCATCATCAGGCGCTTTCTTCTGATCGCGATCTTATTGCGCTGGACAAACGATCCGGATCAATGGCGGTAACACAGAATCTGCTGACGCTTTATCGGCTGAATCAGGGACCGATCGCGACAACGCTGGAAAATAAGCGCGAGCCGTTTCTGCTGGTCGACGCGGTCGTGCCCGGCAAGAACATGTATCCATGGGGCGTCACCAAAGAGCAGCTCGAAAATTTCCTGGCAGCTCATCCCGACAAGCGTGAAGAGATCCTGGACCAGCGCAGCGTAGTGCGTACGGCGAATTCGCTGAATGCTGATGCCGATCTCGCAAAGCTGCGGAAGTATCCCGTGCTCGACACTTTACATCCGGGATTAAGAGCAGAATTGGAAACGATTTCACGTGGAGGGGCCAAACCATCGGGAGCACTGCGCGTGCAGGGATTTTACGCGGTGCCTTATTCAGTCTTCTACGCCGATGAATTGATGAAGGCGTACGCGCTGCTGAACGCGGCCGCGAACGATTTGCAGAAAGACGATCAAGAGTTCGCGAAGTTTCTACGCAATCGCGCGCGCGATCTGCTGTCGGATGATTACGAGTCGGGCGATGCGGCGTGGGTGACCGGACACTTCAAGAATCTCAACGCGCAGATCGGATCGTACGAGACGTATGACGACGAGCTTTATGGCGTGAAGACTTTCTTTGCATTCAGTTTGCTTGCGACGCGACAGCAGGAAACCACTGCGCTGCGTCAGGCGATGAGAGGCTTGCAGGCGCTGGAAGATTCGCTGCCTTACGATCATCACAAGCACGTGCGCGAAGATATCCCCGTCGGCGTCTACGACGTGATTGCTGATTTTGGTCAGGCGCGCGGCGGCAACACGGCCACGATCCTACCCAACGAAACTTATCTCGCGCGGCGTTATGGCCGCACAATCTTGCTACGCGCGAACATCATGCGCGAGCCGAGCATCTTTGAGAGCACAGAACGCTCGTTCGCGGCAGCAGTCGGTGAAGAGCAAGCGAGAGAATTAACTTCAGACGGAAATTTCTATCGCACGCTGTGGCATGAAGTCGGTCATTATCTCGGCGTCGATCAAACCAAAGACGGCCGCGATCTCGATCAGGCTTTGCAGGATGACGCCGACGCGCTCGAGGAAATGAAGGCCGATCTGGTGTCGCTTTATGTCGCCGAAGCTTTGCACAAGCAGGGCTATTACACCGACGGCCAGCTGCGCAGTGTTTATGCCGGCGGCATCTTGCGGACGCTGCAGAACAACAAGCCGCGGCGCGATCAGCCTTACAACACGATGCAATTGATGCAGTGGAATTTCTTTCTCGAGAATGGGTTGT
>Ga0075426_10000008_pt1 | contig 199645 bp, 161 predicted proteins | sample SoiMethybrSBSTD5_FD_75304 | JGI IMG/M metagenome (GOLD analysis project Ga0075426, IMG submission 75304) | Bulk soil microbial communities from a Populus tree surrounding site in Tennessee, USA - Soil MetaG P. TD hybrid SBSTD5 | ecosystem: Environmental > Terrestrial > Soil > Tree plantation... | reverse complement strand
GCAATGGCGGCCCGACCGGATTTGAAAGCCGCGCAATTGAGCGAGCGCGCCGCTGACGCTTCAATTAGATTGCAGGACGCGCAACGGATTCCCGACGTCAATCTCGGCGCCGGCATCACCCAGGTGCCGGAAGGCGGCAGCAACTACACCTTCGGGGTTGGCCTAACCTTGCCGGTGCACGATCGCAACCAGGGCGAGCGCGCGAAAGCGCGGATTGAAAAAGAGAAAGCGCAAAACCAGGAACAGCTCATCTCGAACCAGATCATCAGTGACGTCGACAAAGCCCTGATCGCATTTCAGCTTCAAAGACGGCGCGTCGATCTTTATCGCACGGGTGTGCTCACCAAGGTGAACGACATTCAAAATTTGACTGAGTATTCGTTGAAAGCTGGTGAGAGTTCGATTCTTGATTTGCTCGATGCGATCCGCACGCGGCGCGACACGCTCGCCGCTTTTTACCAGGCGCTTTTTGATTATCAGTCGTCACTGCTCGATCTGGAGCTTGCTACCGCGACGCCGCTGCAAAAGTAGATGGCGGTGAAAGGATTCTGTTTATGTCTGAACGCAACGCACTACTAATTTTCATCGCCGCCATCGCCGCCCTCTGCGGAGGTTGCGGGCGAACGACGACGCCGTCTTCTGTGACCGCAGTGAACTCACAAGCTACGCCAGCCGCGAGTCAATCGGCGGACAAAGCGATCGAGACCGAGATAGTAACGGCCGCGCCAATCGCCGGCGCCATCGCAGCCACGGGAAAAATTCTGGTTCCCGAAGATCGCACCGCGATCATCGGCCCGGTCAACGAAGGGCGCATCGTAAAACTCTACGCCGGCCAGGGCAGTAGGGTGCGGAAAGGTCAGAAGCTGGCCGAACTCGAATCCGCGGACATCGATCAAGCCGAGGCTGATTATCTCAAGGCGCTCGCCGATGCAGAGAATGCAAAACGTTCAGCGGCTGCCGAAATCAAACTTGCCCAGCAGACTTTCGACCGCACTAAAACGCTCTATGAAAAGACAGTCTTGCCGGGAAAGAATCTTCAGTCAGCCGAACATGATCTCGAAGTCGCAAAAGCAACTGCCGAAAACAACGCCGCAAGCACGAAGGCAACGCTGACAGCAGCGCGACGTCATCTGCTTATTCTCGGTTTGAAGGATTCAGCGATCGATGCTTTGAGCACCAAGCCGGGCCTGGCCGCAACTTTCGCGCTCAACGCTCCGATTGATGGAATTGTGATCGAGCGCAATGCGACGATCGGAGCGACCGTCGGGACCGATGCGAGCGTCTTCAAGATCATCGACATCTCGCGCGTATGGATCGACGCCAACGTTTTCGAAAAGGATTTGCCGCGCGTTCGTGTGGGCCAACCGGTGAAACTCACCGTCACTTCGTTTCCAGGATCAACCTTCTCCGGCAAAGTCATTTTCATAAATAGCGTGGTCGATCCCGATTCGCGGACTGTGAAGGTGCGCACTGAAGTTCCGAATCCGGATGGACGGCTCAAGCCCGACATGTTTGCCAACGTCGAGATCATTACGGATGTAAACAACGCGGCGATCTCCGTGCCGCAGTCGGCGGTTCTAGACGACGGTGGCAAAAGCATCGTCTTTGTTGCCGAAGGAAAAGGCTACAAGCAACGCCAGGTTCAGTTGGGAATCAAGAATGGCGATCGGGTGGAAATCATCGACGGATTAAAAACGGGAGATCAGGTAGTCATAAAGGGAAACTATCTCCTGCTTCAACAAAGCAAAGGCGGCCAGTAGAACTAACCTGCGGAGCAGGTGAAAGCATAAAGCCTGGGGCGTAAGCCCCAGGGTTTAAGCACAAGCAGAGAAACTAGCTCGCGAAGCGAGCGACAGTGCCATGTCCAAACGATTGGAATGCATCAACAGGCTATCGTCCGCTCCGCGGACTCAAGGCCTTAACCGAACTCGGTTACCTGGGGCTCACGCCCCAGGCTTTACGCTGTCGCGCGCTCTCGCGCGCTAACCCTTATGACCGACAACTTCATTGCTTTCTTTTATCGCGAACGTCTGCTGGTCGCGGTCGTTTCTATGCTGATCGTCGCCGGCGGAATTCTCGCGCTGCGTCGTCTGAACGTCGACGCTTTTCCCGACGTGACGCCGGTCCAGGTGGAAATCGATACCGAAGCTGAAGGCCTCGCGCCAGAGGAAGTCGAGCGTCAAATCACCTTCCCGATCGAAAACGAGATGAACGGCATCACGGGAGTGACGCGCGTTGAATCGGAATCAAAATTCGGTTTGTCGGTCGTCGTCGTTTACTTCAGCGACGACACCGACATTTATTTCGCGCGCGAACAAGTCTTCCAACGTCTCGCGGATGCGAAGGAAAATATTCCTTCCGGTTTCGAGCCGACGATGGGACCAATCACCACCGGCACCGGTCAAATCTACCTTTATCAAATTGTCGGTCACGGCCAGAGCAACCAGGAGCTGCGCACAATTCAGGATTGGATCGTCAAGCTGCAACTGCGCACCGTGCCCGGCGTCGCTGACGTGCTCAGCTTTGGCGGCGACGTGAAGCAGTATCAGGTGATCGTCGATCAGCAAGCACTGGTCAACTACAACATCACACTCAAGTCTCTCTTCGATGCAATCCAGGCGAACAATCAGAACACAGGCGCGAACTTCATCGAACACGGCGACGAACAGTACGTCGTTCGCGGTCTGGGTCTGGTCAAAGATATCGAGGACATCAAAAACATCGTGCTCGATTCGCGCGGCGGCACGCCCATTCGCGTCAGCGACGTCGCCAAGGTCGAGATTGGAAACGAGATTCGCCAGGGCGCCGTGACGAAGGACGGTCAGGGCGAAGTGGTCACCGGCATCGTGCTCAAACGCATCAACGAGAACACGAAACAAGTCATCGATCGCATCAAAGAGAAAGTTACCGAAATCAACAAAGCCTTACCGCCGGGCGTCACTATTGTCGACTTCTACGATCAGGCCGAACTCGTCGATAACAGTGTGCACACCGTGGTTGAATCACTGATTGAAGGCGAAGTCCTGGTGTTGGTGATTCTGGTTTTGCTGCTCGGCAATTTTCGCAGCTCGTTCATCACCGCCGCGGCAATTCCCTTCTGCATGCTCGTCGCTTTCATCCTGATGTGGTACTGGGGCCAGTCGGCGAATCTCATGTCGCTGGGCGGACTGGCGATCAGTATCGGCATGATGGTCGACGCGACCGTCGTGATGGTCGAGAACATCTATCGCCACCTCGAAGAACATCGCGAGCATTCAACGCGGGAAGCAATTCTCGTCGCCGCCCAGGAAATCGGCCGGCCGATGTTCTTTGCAATCCTCATCATCATCGCGGTCTTTCTTCCGGTGTTCACGTTGCAAGGCATCGAAGGCAAGCTGTTCAAGCCGCTCGCTTACGCCGTCACGTTTTCAATGATCGGTTCTATGCTGATGGCCCTGAGCATTGCGCCGATGCTATGCGCGTTGTGGCTGCGGCTGAAGAAAGGCCCGGTGCGCCCGAATCCAATAATTAATTTCTTCAAGGGGATCTACATCCCGGTTTTGAAGTGGGCGATTCGCCATCGCGTTTTAACGCTGACGATTGCCGGGCTGCTGCTGGTCTGGAGTGTCGCCGATGTTTTCATTCTGGGCAGCGAGTTTCTGCCGACCATCGACGAAGGCAATATGCTCGTGCGCGCAACGATGCCGGCCAGCATCTCGCTTTCGCGCGCAGTCGAAATCTCTTCACAGATTGAAAAAACTCTTCGTCAATTTCCCGAGGTGGAAACCGTCGTTGCCAAGATCGGCCGCGCTGAATTGGGTGGCGACCCTGAGAGCGTTAGCAACGACGAGTTGTACGTCCGCCTGAAACCAAAATCGCAGTGGACCACCGCCAAGACTAAAGATGAGCTGGTAGATGCCATGCGCAAACGCGTCGAAGGCTTTCCCGGGGTCGAGTTCAACTTCTCGCAAGTGATTCAAACGCGAAACGACGAACTGATTTCCGGCATCAACGCGCAGATCGCCGTAAAGATCTTTGGCGAGGATCAGGACACGCTTCGCAATATCGCCGATCAGATTCGTGACGCTATGTCGCACGTTCGCGGTGTCGAAGACCTGGCGGTCGAACAGTCCGCCGGCGAAGAACATCTCGAGATCGAGGTCGACCGCGACAAGATCGCGCGCTACGGAATTAATATTGCCGACGTGCTCGAAGTCGCGAAGATTGCCATCGGTGGCGATTCCCCCACCCAGGTCCTCGAAGGCCAGCGCCGCTTCGCCATCTTTGTGCGATTAAACGAGGAGTATCGCAATCAGGTTGATAAGCTGGGCGACATCCTGATTGCCGCGCCGATCGGCGGAAAGATTCCGCTGGGCCAACTGGCGACCTTCAAATTGTCCCGCGGTGATTCTCTCGTAACTCGCGAGAATTCTTTGCGGCGCGAAGTCGTGATGTGCAACGTAAAGGGCCGGGACATCGGCGGCTTCGTTCATGACGCGCAACAAGCGGTCGCCCTGCAAGTCAAAATGCCTCCCGGGTATTTCGTGACTTGGGGTGGTCAATTCGAAAACGCGCAGCAAGCGACGCGGCGTCTGCTGGTCGCGATTCCGATCGCACTGTTGCTCGTCTTCGTACTCATTTACTCATGCTTCAACTCTCTGCGTAACACACTCACGATCATCTTCAATATTCCGATCGCTCTCGTTGGCAGCACGACTGCGCTGCTGATTTCCGGATTTCCGTTGAGCGTGCCGGCGATCGTGGGATTCATAGCCGTCTTCGGCGTCGCCGTACAAAACGGAATGGTGATGGTCTCGTTCATTAACAAGCTGCGCGACCGCGGCTATGAATTGCACGACGCAGTGATCACCGGCGCCAGCACACGCCTGCGCGCGGAATTGCTCAGCGCCCTGATCGGCAGCATCAGCTTGATTCCTTTCATCATCTCTTCCGGCACCGGCGCCGAGATCGAAAAACCTCTGGCGATCGTGGTCGTCGGTGGACTCGTCACGCGCCCATTAAAGATCGTGATTCTGCCGATGGTCTATGAATGGGTCGAACGCGGCGCCGCTCGCCGAGCCGCGAAGGAGATCGAGGCGTGAGCTGTGAGGTATAGCCACCTGTAATGAATGAATAAGAGAAGTTTAACGCCGCGTTCTGGCCAAGAGCCTCTTAAGCTTGATCACAATCCTGGCACGCTGCGCAGTCAATCTGGTGACGAAGGAGCTGCGGCGATGTCTTCGGATCGCTTTGATTGCGCGCCGCGCCATTTCGTCGAACAGCAGGACCACAAACACGACGCCGACCATGAAGAGGACCAACGCCCGCCACCCCAACTTGGGCTCGCCATGCAACAGAAGTCCGTACGAAGAGAACTCAAAGATCCTCAACATAGGAGAGTCCGTTTCTTGTGCGCCGCAGCCCTAAAGAGTCCGGTTACATGGTGTGGTCGAGGTTTGAATTCAACCGTCGCGGATTCAACTCGCTCACTCTCACCGTAAAGCAGATTCGCCACTCCACAGGTCAATAACCGGAAAGTGAGAAGCTTCAGCGCGCCATTGCGTAGAGACGCGCTGAAGACTGGTCACAACTCTCTTAGCCGGACAGCTCAAAAAGTAATTCCGGTTTGCACCTGAAAGACCCTCGGCGAAATAAAGTGCGTGCCGCTAAAGGTCGACTCGAAGTTATAGAGCGCGTTCTTATTCGTCAGATTGATGATGGTGAATCGCAGCGTCATCTTTGCACGTTCAGTCCGCAGAAGATTGTCGGTGCCGGCGCTGAGATCGAACACATGACGCGGCGCGATTCGCGGCGGGTTAGTGTCGTCATTCTCCGTGCGATCGACAGGAATGCGAACTCGCAAAGCTCCGAACGTCGATGAGTTGCAAGTCGTTATCGGATTCGCGAGAGTGGCCAGGGTGCTTCCGCAAAACAGACCAATCTGTTGTTGCTCGTCCGCAGTGAAGCCTAGCGCCGTGGCAAAGTCAGGAACTGCGCCGGCCACTAGTCCGCTGTCATAACGCCAGGTGAACGCGACATAAGGCGCCACCTTCTTCCAATGACTGAATTGGTATTGAACTTGAGTGGTTTGCTCGAAGTTCTGATCGTGATCGATGCGAAAGACACCCGCGGGTAGATCGGAGTTGAAAAACAGGCCGCCACTTTCAGGCGGAAAGAAGCGAGCGCGTGTGTGGCCGGCAACTACAAATGCCGTCAGTCCGTGATAGTTCGCCAAATTCGCGCGGAACGAAACGCCGTCGAGTTTCGATCGTTGCCACGAGATGGGAAACGCGACTGAGGTATTGAACAGCACGTTGAAGTCATAAGCATTCGTCGTTCGCTTGTTGAAATAATCCGCGTCGAGCACGATGTACTTGCCGATCCCCTGCTGCAGGCCGACGTTGAATTGGTTGCGACGTCCGGCTTGCAGAGGCAAATTGCTCGTGTCGCCCAGAATGCCGTTCGCCAATCCACCGGCACCGGTAACGCTCGAAAGAATCAGATTCTCGTTGTAAGGCGTTTCGAAGTTGCGAGTAAACGATGCCCGCAAAACCGTGTTCGTGCGCTTCACCAGATAAGAGAGACCGAGCCGCGGTTGCAGCAGATGGTCTTTGGTGATGCCGTTGTAATTATCAAACCGCACGCCCAGCAGGACCGTGGCATGTCCCAGGGTTAAGCTGTCTTGTCCGTAGAAAGCCTCCTGCTTGATATCCGTGTGGCCATTGAAAACAAACGGCCGTCCGCCTCGCGTCAGATCGAAAGCAGCTAATCCGGGTAAGAAGTCCGGGCTGGCCGGATCGTTGAAGTTCGGATCGGTGATGCCGAACTGAAATCCCTCGTTAAGAAACGTGTGTGAAACCTGAAGCCCAATTTTTGCGTTGTGCTTTCCTTTCACATACGACAGATCAGCCTTGAGACCGACGTTGTTCAGACGTCGTGATTGACTGAAAGTAATGGTGTCATCGGCGAAAGGATTTGGGCTGGCGAAGTACTTAACGTTGTCCAGACGGTAATACGGATTGATCGATAGGACCGTCGTCGGGCTGAAGATGTGAACATAACCCGGCGCGAAGTTCAGGCTGTGGACCATTTGGCGTTGATCCTGACCCAGGCCTTGCTGATCGAATGTGTTCGGCGTTTGAAAGCTGTTGCGCGCCAAAAACAAATTAAGGTGAAACGTGTTGTTGGCATTTGGACTGTAGTCGATCCGGTTAAAGACATTTGCCGAGGCGCCGCGATCGTGCAGCGGTGTAAACTCCGGCGCGTCCAAAAACCGGCTGGAGCGTTCGAAGGTAAACGAAGTGAAATTTCCAAACTTCGAGTTGCCATAACCGATCGACCCGTCCTGACTGACGGTTCTGAACGTGCCATAACCGGTCGTAAAACTTCCCGTTGGTTTTCTTTGATTTAGTCCGGACTTTGTGATGGCGTTAACGACCAGACTTGTCTTGTCGCCGTACTCCGCCGGGGTTGCGCCGGTGATTACTTCCAGCGATTGCACGGCGTTCGGTGGTAACTGCGTGGAAAAGGCTTTGCTCTGCTGATCTGAAACTGGCTGGTTGTCGATGGAGTACGACGTTTGCGCGTGATCGCCTAACGGGTGAAAGAATCCATTTGAGTCCGCGACCACACCTGGAGCCGCCAGCGTGATCACTTCGCTCAGACCGGAGGCAGGCGAGCGCACCGGGAGTCTATTCAAGAGACTCTGATCAACGTCCGTGTGAGTGGTCGGAACGTTTTCCAGGATGTCTCCTGCGCCTCCGGTGATCGTAACCGTGGCCGTAGTTGAGCTGACTACTAGCGGAATACTTAAGGTGATTGGAACAGAGCTACGGATATTGACTGACCCACGCACATCACCAAAGCCCGAAGCCGATGCTGCGTACACATAGTTGTTGAATGGAACATTGTCGAAACGAAACGTTCCATCGCTGCTCGTATTGACGGATCGCTTATAGCCGGTGACGGCGTTTTCAAGCGTGACAGTTGCATTCGCAACTACAGCCTGGTTGGGATCAACCACAGTGCCCGAGACAGTACCTGCGCTGAGTGATTGGCCAGCTACAGAGATGCTCAGGACAAGCGCAGCGACAATTAGAAGTAGAAATCGAATTGATACAAGACTAGATCGGTGACTCATCTATTTACCCCCTAACAGTGAACCAAGGAATTCGCGGCTGGTCTTTGAAATTCGCGAAGTCACACGTGACTTGAGCGAGTTCCGTTAATTCCAGCCTAGGACGATGTCCGTCACAGCCGCACACTTGTGGAGCGAGTTAACGAACCGGCGTTGGATTGTTTGTTAGAAGGTAACTGGTGGAGCGCGCCCGCGGGACGCAGTGGTTGAAAGCGAACTTAGACTGGCTGGCTCTGAGGAAAGACTGCGCTGAATGTCGATAGGCGCCAGCACAAGAAAAGGTGCGAAGATCGCTGCGCTCGATAACCCGCGCTGGAACTGGCAAACGAGACAATCGCGTTCAAGCGGCGTCTTGGTTGAAGAGCTGTTCAGCCCGCCGTCCGATAAAAGATTCGCGGACGTCGCAGTGCTCTTGGCTGACGCGAAGCCGTGATGGTGAAAGATTTCTGTCGAAGAGCCGTAACTTATGAGGAAGAGGAGGAGGTAGCTCAATAGCCGCGCGGAGCGTGCTTGTCGAATCCTGGAGGTTGCTATGAAATCTGCCATTACGACTCTATTGAGGCCACCAAGCCTAAACAAAACTTAATATTCTTACCGCGGTGTGTCAACCCAAAGGTTCGGCTTGTGTTAACGGAATAGAGCTGAAGCATCGCTTGGCAAATTTTCCGGACTGGCTATCCCCATCGCAGCGTCTGCTTCATTCTAATGGATATTCCTCCGCGAAAATGAATTAACAATTCTTTACAATTGAAGGTATTGACACGCCTCAGAGGGCAAACTAAAATCTGCATACTCGTTTAGGTTCTCGAGGGAACGGATCATGACCTTAGTTAAGATCATCGTCATCACGGTTCTCATCATTCTGAGCTTTTTGTTCTTCGGGCGTTTTCTGTTTTAGCTCGACGGAACATGATGTTGGTCTCCCAACCGCACCAGCGCGGCTCGCGACTCTCTTATTTACAATCAAGGCCTTGAGTTCTCTGTTGTGTGGGGTGGTTTCCGCTTACTGCGTGCGCGCAAGATGATGTTGTTGCTTGCGTCCGGCTGGTGTCCTAAATTTTTTCTCTGTGCATGTTCCCTGGTTCTCGGCGCCTCTGCGGTGATGATTCCCGAAAATGGTTTCACCACAAGACACAAAGCTCCGCAGACTCTCACAGCGATTCTGAATTAGGACACTTCCCTCGTGTCATGGTTCAGTTTGAATCAATGCGATATCAATCAATGTAACGCGCGGTCCAGAAAACGCCGTTCTTCAGCCGCCTTCAGGTGGCTTGCCCGCAGGGTTCTTAGACCAGCCGTTTACGGCTGGGGCCAGGGTACGAACGAATCCAAAGGCCGTTTCAACGGCCTTACCATTGATTGCTAAAGCACGGCCACCTTGAAGCGCGCTAAAGCGCGCTCACAATGAGTGTCGTTGTCTGGCCCAGCGCTAAAAGCGCTGGTCTAGGAGCCCCTCCGGGTAAGCCATCTAAAGATGGCTCACAATTAGGCATGCTGTCCGTCTTAACTGAACCAGACATTTCCCTCGATTGCGTTACAAAAACTCACCTAAAATTGATACTCTAACCCTCGCGACTAACCCTACATTTTATGGCTGAAGATAAATCCGAAGGGCTCGTAAAGATCCGTCGAGCGCTTGTCAGCGTCTCTGACAAAACCGGCATCGTTGAGTTCGCGCGTGAACTGAAAAAGTTTGGCGTCGAAATCATCAGCACCGGCGGAACCGCCAGGACTCTGCGCGACAACGGAATTGATGTGCGCGATGTTTCCGACGTCACCGGCTTTCCGGAAATGATGGATGGCCGCATCAAGACGCTCCATCCAAAGATTCATGGCGCTCTGCTCGCGCTGCGCGACAATCCCGATCACGTCGCGGCAATGAAGCAACACGCCATCGAACCGATCGACCTGGTCGTGATCAATCTCTATCCCTTCGAACAAACTGTGATGAGCGGCGCGACACTCGACCAGGCTATCGAGCAGATCGATATCGGCGGACCGGCGATGATTCGATCCGCCGCGAAGAATTTTCGAGACGTCGCCGTGGTTGTCTCAGCCGAGCACTACCCTGCGGTCACTGAAGAGATGAAACGAAGTGACGGAGCGATCAGGGCGGCGACTCGTCAGAAGCTGGCGCGTCACGCATTCAATCTAACTGCCATGTACGACATGCGCATTTCTGGTCATTTGACTTCGTCACTGCTCGACATCGGTGAGTCCCGATCCCATGGATTTGGAATAGGCACGGGAGGCGGCGGCGCCAGTTTCAGCAAGGTCTTCGCTCAGCGAGCGGCAGCACAAATGAAATCGCTCGTCGAACAGGGATGGTTGATGCTGCACAAGAAAAATGATCTTCGTTACGGCGAAAATCCTCATCAACAAGCCGCGCTATACGAAGTTGGCTGGGACAACGGAGTAGCGAACGCAACCTTACTCAACGGCAAGGAAATGTCCTTCAACAACTACGTCGATGCCGACGCGGCATGGCAACTTGTCTCAGACTTCGAGAGCAATGCCTGCGCGATCATCAAGCACACCAATCCGGCGGGAGCTGCACTCGGAACAACTGCCGAAGAGGCTTATCGTCGGGCGCTGGCATGCGATCCTGTTTCAGCATTCGGTGGGATCGTGGCCTTCAATCGGGAGGTGGATGAAGCCGCGGCTCGAGCGGTGATCGAAATATTCAGTGAGGTAATCATCGCTCCTGATTATGACGACTCAGCTCTGGAAGTTTTGAAGACAAAGAAAAATCTACGCGTGCTGCGCGCGGGCGAAACCAGGGCGGGGGAAGGACTTGAATACAAACAAATCTCCGGCGGCATGCTCCTGCAAACGCGCGACACCCACCAGATGAAGCGCGAAGATTTGAAGGTCGTCACGAAACGCGCACCCACTGAAGCGCAGATCGCCGATCTACTCTTTGCCTGGACTGTTTGCAAGCATACAAAGTCGAACGCGATCGTTTATGCGCGTGACAAGCAAACAGTCGGTGTCGGCGCCGGCCAAATGTCACGAGTTGACTCAGTGAAAATCGGCGCGATGCGCGCTCAACTGCCAATCGGTGAGTCCGTTCTTGCCTCTGATGCATTCTTTCCTTTTCGCGATGGAATTGATGACGCCGCGAAGCACGGCATCGTCGCAGTGATTCAACCCGGTGGATCGGTGCGCGATCAGGAAGTAATCGACGCGGCAGACGAACACGGTATCGCGATGGTGTTTACGGGAGTGAGGCATTTCAAGCACTAATCGAAACGCGGACATCTTGCCCGCAAAGCTTGCGCAGCAAGCTCAATTGCGTTCGCGCTTCGCGCTCATGCGGGCAAGGATGCCCGCGCTCCGTAAGCCGTCGCTTGCTCTTTCGGCACGACTCGCTAATACTTTCGCCCGTTCACTGGAGGATGAATCGATGAAATTTTTCGTAGTTTTGCTCATCGCTCTCGCTGTTACGAGCATTAACGTCTCGGGTCAGAAGCAAAAGAAATCCGAACCCTGCGCTGAAGCCCAGACTCAGGCAGACATGAATATTTGTTGGGGCAACCAATACAAGGCCGCCGACGCCACGCTCAATCAGGTTTATCGTCAACTGATGGGTAAACTCGATGACGAAGAGAAAAACCAATTGAAAGCTGTCGAATCAGCGTGGCTCAAGTATCGTGATGCCAACTGCGAGTTTGTCGGCGATCAATACAAAGGCGGGACGATGCGGCCGATGATCGAAGCGATCTGCCTCGCCGATGTTACGAAAAACCGAACCACCGAACTAAGGAATCAAATCAAAGATCGAGACCAATAGCGACATGTTGCAAAACAAGCAAGGAATTATCTTTGGCGTCGCCAACAAACGCTCAATCGCCTGGGCGACAGCACTGGCGCTGCACGAATCAGGCGCGAAACTCGCTTTCGCGTATCAAGGTGATCGTTTGAAAGAAAATGTTGAGCGGCTTACGGCGGCTGAGATGCCAGGTTCGCCACTCCTCTCGTGCGACGTCACGAAGCAGGAAGAAGTTGACGAAACATTCAAACGAGTCGGCGAAGAATTTGGCCGGCTCGATTTCGTCATTCACAGCATCGCCTTTGCGCCGCGCGAAGCGCTTGAAGGCGAATATATGAAAGTTGATCGCGATGGTTTTCTGTCTGCGCTCGAAGTCAGCGCCTATTCGCTGACGCAAATGGCCCGCGCGGCAGCGCCATTAATGACTGAAGGCGGCAGCATCGTGACGATGACGTTTCATGGCGCTGAGAAAGTCTATCAGGGCTACAACGTGATGGGCGTGGCCAAAGCCGCCCTCGAATCGAGTGTGCGCTATCTCGCCGCCGATCTTGGCCCAAATAATATTCGCGTCAACGCGATCAGCGCCGGGCCGATTCAAACTTTGGCTGCGCGCGGCGTCTCTGGTCTCAGTACCATGCTGAAAGTTCATGCTGAACGCGCGCCATTGAAACGAAATGTCGAACCACGTGAAGTTGGCAATACTGCCCTCTTCCTTTGCAGTTCGCTGTCGTCCGGAATTACGGGCGAAATAATTTACGTCGATTGCGGATATAACGTGATGGGAATCTAGTCATTGCCGATTGCAGATTTCCGATTGCCGATTTATCTTGCACCAATGGAGCACGAAGACTATTACAAAAATCATCAACCCGGCGGCACTCAGGACGAACGACTCCTGGAAACGCCGCACGCCGACGAGTTCCTGCATACGGACACCTGGCGTGTATTCCGCATCATGGGCGAGTTCGTGCAGGGCTTCGAAGATCTCGCGCACATCATGAACGGTGTCGCAGTGTTCGGATCTGCGCGCACACCTCCCGACGATCCTGAATATCGCGCTGCGCAGGAAACCGGTGCGCTGCTGGCGCGCGCAGGTTATTCAGTAGTCACCGGCGGCGGCCCGGGAATCATGGAAGCCGCGAATCGAGGCGCATTCGAAGCGGGCGGAACATCGGTCGGATGCAACATTGAATTGCCGCACGAGCAGAAATCGAACGATTATCTGACGCTGTCGCTGAAGTTTAAATACTTCTTTGTGCGCAAGATGATGTTCGTCAAGTACAGCGATGCTTTCATCATTTTTCCGGGCGGCTTCGGCACGCTGGATGAATTATTCGAAGCGCTTACGCTGATCCAAACGCACAAGATTCACAACTTCCCTGTCGTCCTCTTCGGATCGAAATACTGGCAGGGGATGCTGGATTGGTTGCGAGGACCGATGCTCGGTGAAGGTAAGATTGTTGAAGAAGATTTTCGCCGGCTTCACGTGACGGACTCGCCGGCTGAAATCGTTGAGATCGTGAAGACTTACGAACCCTCGCAGGAACTCGTCAGCCATTTGAGATAAGGTTCAGACCCTGCCGCAATCGGCAAAGCAATAATTTCCGGCGTTTCGTAGCTGTGAATCGCGCGCACTTCGCGCTCGAGTTCGGCGAAATTCGCGCGCGTGGTCTTGACGAGCAAGAGCACTTCCTTCTCACGCTGCACTTCACCTTTCCAAACGTAAATCGATTGCATGTCAGGCAGGATTTGCACGCAGGCCGCCAGCTTCTGGTTCAACAGCAACTCAGCGATGCGAGTCGCTTCTTCAGCACTGCTTGCCGTCATTAGCACGACGATTGGTTCTGATTGAGCTTCCATTTGTTTCAAAGTCGGGTTGCAGCCCACAAAAAAGCGGGCAGCGGCCCGCTTCCAAAATCGATCTGCAAATGAATTATTCCGGTTCGACTTCGTCGTCTTCAGACGCAGGCCCGGTTAGTGGCGACGTATCTTCACCGAAGAATGATGAGTAAAGCTCGCGCGCGCGATCGAGATCGCGTTCATCCACGAGCACCGCGACACCGGGCGAGACAGCTGAAAACACGGGCGAGAAGGCGTCGTTCGCGCCGGCTTGTACGACGGCGCGCACATCGTTCTGGCGCAAAATATCGTTCACCATTTCCGCTTCGGCGGGCGAAGACAACGTGTGCAGGACTACGAACCGCGCTTCGCTGCTGTCATGTTCGGCAGTTTCGGCCGTGAGACGTTCGACCAGCTCAGCGCCGTCGTCAGGACAGCGCGTGATGCCCGGGTTATATTCAGATTCACAAGTTGGACAGAACATGCAGTCAGTTTCAAGTCTCAAGTTTCAAGTGTCAAGTTACGGTTCCTAATTTCATCTCAAAGTCTCTGCGCGGCCTATGACATTGGGCCGCGCTAACTTGAGACTTGAAACTTGAGACCTGAAACTTTCCGATCGAACGGAATCTCTTCGAAGTGCGTGAACCGCTTGAAGTCGCGAAAGCGTTGATTGATCTCGTCATGCGTCAGGCGCTGCACGCGCTCCGTTCCGAACTCCTCAACGTTGAATGAGGCCATCACGGATCCGAAGATCATAGCCCGCCGCAGCGCGCCTTCATCCAGCTTCTCCTGACTCGCAAGGTAACCCATCAGGCCGCCGGCAAAGGTGTCGCCTGCGCCGGTTGGATCGAACACGGACTCGAGCGGATAAGCCGGAATCGCAAAGTACTCGTCCTTTGTGAACATCGCTGCGCCGTATTCACCGCGCTTCACAATCAGCGTCTTCGGACCCCAGGAGAGAATTTTGCGCGCCGCTTTGATTAGATTCGGCTCTCCCGATATTTGTCGCGCTTCAGCATCATTGACGATCAAGAGATCCACAACCTCGATCGTTTTCTGCAAAGATTCGCGCGTCGTGTCGATCCAGAGATTCATCGTGTCGAGCGCGACCAGCTCCGCATTCGGAACTTGTTCGCGAACTCCTCTCTGCAAATCCGGCTGAATGTTTCCGAGGAACACGAGCCGCGCGCTCTTTGAACCGTCAGATAGTTTCGGCTCGAATCCCGCGAACACGTTCAGATGGGTGTCTAGCGTATGCGCGACGTTCAGATCGTATTCGTATTTTCCGAACCAGCGAAAGGTTTTTCCCTCGGGAATGACTTCGAGGTCCGAAGTATCCACATGGTGTCGATCAAAGACAGCATGCTCCTCGGCGCCAAAGTCACCGCCGACTACAGCAACCACTCGAACGTCAGTGAAGAAACTTGCGGAGATCGAAAAGTGCGAGGCCGAGCCTCCCAACATCTTTTCGCGTTTACCAAATGGCGTTTCGACCGCATCGAACGCGACGGAACCAACAACGAGTAGGGACATAGGATGATTTCGATTTGCGAATTTGGAATCTGGAATCTGAAATCTGGAATTGAAGAACCTCTTACCGCTCACTGCTCACCGTTCACCGCTCACTAATTACGGCTTACTTTCTTTCGGCTTTGGCCCACCCAGCGCTTTCAGATCATCTTCCGCCTGGGACCGAAACGAACTTTGCGGATAGTCATTATAAAGCTGCGACAAATAATCACGCGCCTTGTCGCGAAACTCCTGCGCGGTAAGCGTTAGCTTCTTGTCACCATCATGAATCACATACTGATCCGGTTTCTGTTTTCCCTTAGCTTCCGCCAGGTTCAGACTGCTCTGGCCTGCGAGAAACAGCACCTCATCAATCTTTGAGAAGGCTGGATTGCCTGCCAGAACTTCTTCGCAACGCTGCAACGCCGCCACATACGCCTTGCGCAGTTTGAAATATTGACGAGCAACCTCCAGGTTGTGCAGCGCTTCCTTTTCCATGTCAGGATCTCGATTAACGTCGGGACCTTTCTTAGCTCCGCCCTGAGCAAATGCGGATACGGAAAAAAGGAGAACGATCGCTGCGACTGACGCCATGCACAGAAGTTTCTTTTTCATTTTGTTACCTCGTAAACGTAAAGCCGAAACCACTCAAACTCACTTCGCGTACTTTCCAATGATGGCTTGAAGCTTTCGCGCGGTTGCTTCGGGCCACAAATCGGGAGCCGTAAAAATCGCATTCTTCAAAGCTGAACCGCACTTGCATGTTCGCGGGCGATTCGCCAGAGCCTTCACCGCCGATTTCATGATCAGCTGCGCATTGCGCACGTTCTTGTTGAGGTATTCAATGACCGCCTCGACTGTAACCGCGTCGTGACCGGGATGCCAGCAGTCGTAATCGGTCACCAGTGCGAGGGTCGCATAGCAGATTTCAGCCTCGCGCGCGAGCTTCGCCTCCTGCAAATTCGTCATCCCGATGATGTCCATTCCCCACGAGCGATAGACGTTCGATTCGGCCACCGTCGAAAACGCCGGGCCCTCCATGCAGATGTAAGTTCCACCGCGATGCGACTTCACGTCGGCTGTTTTGCATGACTCTTCCAGCACATCACCAAGTTCGCCACAAACCGGATGAGCGAACGCGACGTGTGCCACAATTCCTTCACCAAAGAAAGTCGATTCGCGCGCGCGGGCCCGAGTGCGATCAAAAAACTGATCCGGAATCACCATGTCGAGCGGTGCGTACCTTTCTTGCAACGAACCAACAGCCGAGGCGGAAAGAATTCGTTCGACACCGAGCAATTTCATCCCGTAGATATTCGCGCGAAACGGCACTTCGGTTGGCGTGAATCGATGGCCGCGGCCGTGGCGCGGAAGAAATGCTACGCGCTCGCCTTCGAGTGTGCCGATGATGAATTTGTCTGAGGGATCACCAAACGGCGTTTCCAATTGAATCTCGTCAACGTCCGACAGTTCCGGCATCTGATAAAGCCCGCTGCCGCCGATGATGCCGATCTTCGCTACTGTCATCTAAGACTCTCTCGTCGTTTAGAGGTGGCCTACCGCCCGCCGATCAAAACTGGAACTCGGCGGGCAGTAGCCCGCCTCTAAACGCGCTCTCCGAGCGTAAGACTCCGAAATTTTCCGCCATCTTCTACGATCCTTCCTAACGCCTGCTCAGGATCGTGATAGAACAAACAGGTCCACTCTTCACCCGCCGCTTGCGGCAATAATTTCTTTTTCGCTTCAACCGTTTCGACCGGGTAGAGATCGTATCCCATTACCCAGGCGAACGGCACGTGCGCGCGAGTCGGAATCAAATCAGCAAAGCCGAATAGCGTGCGACCGTCGTGCTCGAGCCGCGGGCATTGCATTGAGCGGTTGTGTCCCGCATAAGTTTCCATGCGCAAGCCGGGCACGACCTCGTATTCGGCTTCCTTCAACTCAAGTTGGCCCGATTCCTTCAACGGCCTCCAATTATCCGTGAAGTAACTGGCTCGGTCGCGATCAGTCGGGCCTTCCGCATGTTCGTACTCGGCCTGCGAAATGAAGTAACGCGCGTTCGGGAAAGCAGCCACTGCCTTGCCCGATTCATCCAGCTTGGTATTGCCGCCGGCGTGATCGAAATGCAGATGAGTGTTAATTACGATCGTGATGTCATCGCAACCAATGTCCGCGATCTGTTGCAAAGACTCATCGAGCGATCGTTGTCGGTCGATCGCGTACATCGCGCGATGCTTGTCAGACCATTTATCGCCGATACCGGTGTCGATCAGAATTCGCTCTTTGCCTGTTTCGATAAACAAGCAGTTCATGTTCATCCGGATGCGATTTTGATCGTCTGGCGGCGCCACCTTTGACCAAAGATTGCGCGGAACAACTCCAAACATCGCACCGCCGTCCAGCCGAAACTCACAATCGGGAATGATCTCGACGCGATAATCACCGAACTTCATCGTGCCTGATCTATTTCTTTCCAGGTTTCGGCGGAGTTGCCGGCTTACCTTTGTCTTTAGGTGATGTCGATTCCGGCGGCCCTTCAGGCATCATGCCCGGCGGCAGTCCCTGTTGCATCTGCTGCGGTGGCGGCTGAGGCACAGAGAAGTTGTCTGCGATCGTAATGTGATTCGCCTGTCGCTTCACGATTTCGTCAATCAGAGCTTTTTCTTTGTCCTGTTCGACTGCTTCGCGGGCCTGGTCTTTTGGAGATTTCGGTGGTCCAAACGGATTGTTCGCGCCGGCTGAAATCAGAATATGACGCGCATGGACTTGCTCTTCAGGCTTGCCATCCTTGGTTTCGGTTTTCTTCTCTTCAACTTTGATGATGTGAAATCCGAATTGACTCTGAACAATGTCGCTGATTTGTCCGGGCTGCAACGCGAACGCCGCTTTCTCGAACTCCGGAACCATCTGTCCGTGTCCGAACCAGCCAAGGTCGCCACCTTTGTCTTTGCTGCCGGGATCAGAGGAGAACTGCTTGGCCAGTGACGCGAAATCTTCGCCGGCCCGCGCACGTTTCAAAACTTCTTCCGCTTTTGATCGCGAGGCTTTGTCGTCGAGTTCGGGATGCTTCGCGATGTAGGCTGCAACTTCTGTATCGCTGGCTTTGGTATTCGGAACCAGAGTTTCCTTCGCGTAGGTCGAAGCCAACAGACGCGCCTGCTCGAGCATGATCTGCAACTCGACGCTGCGCTTCTTGTCAACGCCCGCGGCAATCCCTTTCCGCTCACCGATCAGCACCTGGCCCAACTGGTGGCGGATCTCTTTCATCTGCTCCTCGGGAATCGCCTGGCCCGCCATCATCGGATTGCTCGCCTGGGCGTCTTTTAGAAATTGTTGAAATCGATCTTCCTGACCCGGCTCTTTGAAAAAAGCATCGATCTCCGCGTCCGTTGGCTGTTGCGCTCCCGGCTGGCCCGCTTGCGATTCTCCAAAGCTCTGGGCGATGACGATCGCGCGCACTAGATCCATTTGGCGCTTGATTTCCGGCCGATAAGCGATGCCCTTGGACCTTGCCTCTTCGGCAACCGAAAGCAACTCGCGCACGTTTTTCGCGAAGTCTTTGCGCGCCGCGTCGTCGGTGGCCAGACGCGCGCGCGCTTGCGGCGCTTGATCGGACGCGATCTGCGTCATGTCGTCGGGCGTCAAATTGATCGCCGCGGCGTGACTTGCCCGCACCTGCCAGACAATTAAGCCGATGGAAAAAACGACGCCGACTCCAGCGGCAATCCATGCTTTAGTTGTTGAATTCAAAACGTAGATCCTTTCAAGCTACTGATTAGCCGCTCGCTATCGCTCGCGGTTCTGAACTAATTCGATGAGCACTCCACCGGTCGATGATGGATGAATAAATGCGACAAGGCAACCGCCCGCGCCTACCCGCGCTTCTTCGTCAATCAGACGCGCGCCCTTCTGTTTTAACTCGGCCAGCGATGTCCGGATATCTTCAACGCGCACGGCGATGTGATGGATACCGGGACCACGTTTCGCAAGAAATTTTGAGATTGGCGAGTCTTCAGAGGTTGCCTCAAGCAACTCAATTCGCGATTCGCCAATCGGGAGCATCGCCACGCGCACTTTTTGATTCGCCACCTCTTCAATTTCAGCCACGTCGAGCCCCAGCGAGTCGCGATAGAAACTCGCCGCGTCGTCGATTCCGTTTGTGGCCACCCCAATGTGATCGATTTTCATTTGAGTAACTCTTCAACGGCTGAATAAGGATCGCGCTCTTTGAGTGCCACTTCTAATGATAATTGTTCGAGCTTGGCTGAAGTCGAATCGCCATTCAACTTCTGCGCCACCAAACGCTCGCGCAATAGTTCGAGAATTCGCCAACGTGCGATGGCTTTGCGGCGCTCGTGCGAAGCCGGTGCGCTACGCTGAAATTCGCGACTCGCTTCGATCGCCGCGGCTAATTCTTCAATGCCTTTATTTTCAATCGCGACGGTCTTGACGATTGGAGTCTGCCATTCGTCCGCACGCACCGACAGCGAGAGCAATGCTTCCAATTCTTTCTCAGTCCGCAAAACGCCGTCGCGATCAGCTTTGTTGATGACCAGCACGTCACCGATTTCCATGATGCCGGCTTTCATCGTCTGCACGTCGTCACCCATTCCGGGAACCAGCACCACGACGCAAACGTCCGCGGTCTTGGCGATTTCAATTTCGTCCTGACCGACGCCGACAGTTTCGACGATAACACGATCGAACCCGGCCGCATCCAAAATCGCGGCTGCTTCAACCGAAGCCCGCGCCAGCCCGCCGAGATTTCCGCGCGTGGCCATCGACCGAATGAAGACGCCTTTATCGAGCGAGAGCGTCTGCATCCGAATTCGATCGCCGAGGATCGCGCCGCCGGAAAACGGACTCGAAGGATCGACGGCGATGATCCCGACGCGCTCGCCTTTCGCTCGATAGAAAGCAGCGAGCTTATCAACCAGCGAAGACTTCCCTGCGCCGGGCGCGCCTGTGATTCCAATTATCAAGGCGCGGCCGGTGCGCGCAAAAACCTGCTTCATCAAATCGGCGGCTTCACCTGGGTCATCTTCGACCTTCGAAATTGCCCGGGCGACAGCGTTCGTGTCGCCGGCGAAGATGCGATCGACGAACGAATCTTTCATACCTGCTTTAGGACTTCTCGCGCGATAATGATTCGCTGAATCTCAGAAGTGCCTTCGCCAATCGTGCAGAGTTTCGAATCGCGCCAATATTTTTCCGGCGGATAATCTTTCGTATATCCATAGCCGCCGTGGATTTGAATCGCTTCTTCGCAAACGCGCACGCTGATCTCGCTGGCGTACAGCTTGGCCATCGAAGACTCTTTCGTTGTCTTCTTGCCGTTATCTTTCATCCACGCGGCGCGATACATCAACAAACGCGCGGCATCGATTTGCGTGGCCATATCGGCAAGCTTGAATTGAATCGCTTCAAACTCGCTAATCGGTTTGCCAAACTGCTGGCGTTCGACTGAATAACGCACTGCTGATTCGTAGGCGCCCTGCGCGATTCCCAGCGCGAGCGCTGCGATCGAGATTCGTCCACCGTCCAGAATTTCCATCGCATTGACGAAGCCCATGCCTTCGTCACCCAGACGATTTTCGTCTGGCACCAAACAATCTTCAAAAATTACACTGGCGGTTTCGGACGCGCGCAGCCCCAGCTTGTTTTCTTTCTTCGCTGGTGCGAAACCCTTCATTCCTTTTTCAAAAATAAAGGCGGTGATTCCCTTGCTGCGTTTCGACCGATCGTTCGATGCGAAAGCAACGCACGTATCGGCATGAATCGCATGAGTGATGAAATTCTTGGACCCGTTCACGACCCAGCCGCCGTTTTGCTTAACCGCAGTCGTGCGCGTCCCAGACGCATCGGAACCGGCGCCCGGCTCGGTCAGCCCCCACGCGCCGAGATGCGTTCCCTGCGCCAACGGCGTCAGATACTTTTGCTTCTGCGCCTCATTTCCAAATTGAAAAATGTGATTCGAGCACAGCGAGTTATGCGCGGCAACCGAAATTCCCACTGAGCCATCGACGCGTGAAAGCTCTTCGATCGCCGTCGCATATTCAACGTAACCGAGTCCCGCCCCGCCATACTCTTCGGGGAATAGAATGCCGAGCAATCCCAACTCGCCCAGCTTCGGCATCAGCTCTACGGGAAAGTGCTGCGACTCGTCCCATTCCATGACATGCGGCGCGATCTCGGCTTCGGCGAACTCGCGCACGCTCATCTTCATTTGAGTTTGTTCTTCAGTCAGTTCGAAGTGCATTGGTATTGATTGCGCCTTACAGTCAAACGACAGGCACGGGCGCCTGTCGCGACGTTATGAGAACCTTGCATTGTATCCTAACCAATTAACGCGCGCACCCGCGGACGCTACTTAACGCTTCGCGCGTTTCGGTTTCTTAAACCGCTTCACTTCGGTCTCTGTTAGTTTGCGCCACTCGCCAACCCTCAGGTACTTATCTTCCAGCTCACCGATTCTCGTGCGTGCCAGCCTTACGACCGAATAACCGATGGCATCGAACATCCGCCGCACTTGCTGATTGCGGCCCTGGTGGAGAACAACTTCGAACCACGAATTCGATTCGCTCTCGCGTAACCTCCGCACTTCAGCCGGAGCCGTGCGCTCACCCTCACCAATCGTAACGCCGCGGCGCAAGCGATCGATTGCTTTTTCCGACGGCGTCCCCTGCACTCTCGCTTTGTAAACTTTCGGAATTTGATTTCGAGCTGACGTGATCAAATTCGTGAATTCGCCATCGTTGGTCAGCAATAACAAACCCTCGGTATTGAAGTCGAGTCGCCCAACCGGATGCAATCGACCGAGCGACGCCGGAATTAGATCGGTAACCAGCGGTCTGCCTTCCGGATCCGACATGCTGGTAAGATAGCCCTTCGGTTTGTTCAGCAGCACGTAAAGATTCTCGCGCTGAATGAGCCGCGGATTGATCAGGCGTCCCTTTACCTTAATGTGATCGCTTTCCGGATCGGCCTTGACTCCAAGTTCAACAACGACCTGGCCATTCACAGTTACCTGCCCGGCTTTGATCAAATCTTCAGCGTGACGGCGCGAGGCGATACCGGCGGCCGCGATCAGTTTTTGAAGTCGCTGTTTCATAAAAGTGAAATCGCGGCGTGCGGGTCAGTACCATCCGCGTAAGCGGATGGAATAAAGAGGGTCGGCCACGCTTGAACCCATCTGCTGACGCAGATGGTTCTGACGTCACTGGGTTTCACCGCCGGCAAGATCCTGAAAATCTTCCATGCTCGGCAACTCAGAAAGATCTTTCAATCCAAACTGAATCAAAAATTCTTTCGAAGTGCCGTACATCATCGGCCGGCCGACGGTTTCCTTACGGCCCTTCGAGATAATCAGCCGTTTGTCGAGCAGTGTTTTGATTGCCGAAGGAGATTGCACACCGCGAATCTCGAGAATTTCAGGAATCGTAACCGGTTGTTTATAAGCAATCACCGCGAGCGTTTCCAGGGACGCGAGCGAAAGTTTCGCACTCGGTCTCGATCTGAGATACGCGCGAATTTGTTCGTGATGTTCCGGCCGCGTGGCGATCTGCCAGCCACCCGCGATTTCACGCAGTTGCAGCGCGCCGTTGCGCGCGTCGTATTCCTCGACAAGTTCGGCGATCGATCGCTCGATTGCTTCGCGATCCGTTTTGACGACATCGGCGATCATCTTTGCGCTGATCGGTTCGTCGGCAACGAAGATTAACGCTTCAGCGATCGACTTCAGCTCTACGGCGCCGATTTCGCGTGAGCTTTCGACCTCAGCTTCCTCGGACGAATCGACGGCCTCAACTTCGACGTCTTCCAATGCGGCTGCTTCTGCTTTTGTGCTCATATCTGATGCTCACGAAACGAACGATTCAAGCCGGATTCACGGCCGTCGCCACGATATCGCCAAAGGTCTCGCGCTGATGCAGAGAGATTTCACTCAGACGTACCAACTCAAGCACCGAGAGAAAAGCGACCACCAACTCGCGGCGTGACTTCGCTTGTTCAAAAAATCTCATCACATTCAACTCGCCCGCTGAGCGCACCATATTGCGCAGACGCTCAATCATCTCGGCCATCGTGACTTCCTCGCGCTCGATCTCCATCAGAATTTCTTCTTTCTGACGAGCGAGGATTTTCTGAAACACTTTCAACAAATCGAACAGTCCGACGGCGACTTCAGGATTATTCGTATCAGTTTCGATTTCCGCCCGCTTAAACACCGCTTGCTCGACCGTCGCGCGCGACCACAGCATCTGTGCGGCGGCTTTGAACTTCTCGTGCTCGAGCAGACGATTGACGAGTTCGGCGCGCGGATCATCTTCCTCTTCGACGGGCGCAAGAGGATCGCGCGGCAAAAGCATTCGCGACTTTAACTCGATCAATTGCGCAGCCATGACGAGAAAATCTCCGGCCACAGTCAGATCAAGTTCCTGCATTAGGTTGAGATAACGAAGATACTCATCGGTTATCCGCGCGACGGGAATATCGTAGATATTTACCTGCTCCTGGCGAATCAAGTAGAGAAGAAGATCCAGCGGACCTTCGAATTCGCCAAGCGTGACCTGCAATTGATCCGTCTCTGCGTCCGGCGCAATCGACGGCTGCGCTCCAGCCACGCTGATCGTCGCCGTCGTCTCTGACGGCGTGTCGCCGATGGGTTCTACCTCGGTGGTTTGAGCGGTCTCTTCCATCAATTATTTCCGCGCTCCGATCAATCCCATATTCTTTTTCGCGTGATTCAAAGTCACGCGCGCAATTGCTTCGGCTTTTTCCGCGCCCTGCTCCAAAATCGCGTCCAGTTTATCATCATCGATGCCGCGCACGCGCTCCTGAATCGGCTGCAAGAATTCGATGGTGACCTCGGCCAGTTCCTCTTTCAGCTTCGCGTAGCCCTGGCCGGCGAAATGACTTTCGATCTCTTCGGCCGACTTATCCGTGAGCAAATGATAGATCGTCAACAAATTATTGATGGCCGGCCTCGATTCAGCGAAACGAACTTCGGTCCCGGAATCGGTCACTGCCCGCTTGAACTTGCGCCGGACCGCGTCGACATCATCAAGCAACATAATACAGCCGGCTTCGCTTTCTTCGTCGGACTTCGACATCTTCTTCGCGGGATCGGCGAGCGACATGATGCGCGCGCCAACCTTTGGGATAAACGGCTCAGGGACCACAAACGTCTGGCCGTAATCGCGATTGAAACGAATCGCGATATCGCGCGTTAGTTCAAGGTGCTGTTTCTGATCCTCGCCGACCGGAACGAGATCGGTTTGATACAGTAGAATGTCGGACGCCATTAGTACCGGATAATCAAAATAGCCAACGCCAATGTTTTCCTGCTGCTTGCGAGCCTTGTCCTTGAATTGCGTCATCCGTTCGAGTTCAGACATCCGCGTGACGCAGTTCAAAAGCCACGACAGCTCTGCGTGAGGCGGTACGTCCGATTGCACAAAGACGGTGGAAACATTTGGATCGATTCCAACTGCGAGATAGATGCGCGCTAGTTCCCTGGTCTTCGCCGCCAAAACTTTCGGATCTTGTGGAAGGGTGATCGCGTGCAGATTGACGATGCAGAAAAAGCTCTCGTATTCGCGTTGCAGCGCGACCCAGTTGCGCAACGCGCCGAGATAATTCCCGAGATGAACATTGCCGGTCGGCTGTGCGCCGCTAAAAATTCTTTTTATTGACACTCAAGCACCCAGGAACAAAAGTCGTACGGCAATCGGCATCACCACACGGAAGACCACACCCAATACACCGGTGAACATTGCCAGAATTAATAGAACGAAGCCAAAACGCTCGAGCGCTTCAAAACCGGGTTCGAAGCTCTCCGGCAGAATACTCTGCAAAACCTTGCTGCCGTCGAGCGGTGGAATCGGAATCAGATTAAATACTCCCAGCGCCACGTTCAGAATAAAAAATGTCGTCAACAACTGGGCCGCGCCCTCAGCGATCAGCGAATCGCTCGTGGGCAGTAACTTAAATCCATAACGACCGGGCGCGACATCCACCATTCTTATTGCGAACAACACTCGAATGATGATTCCTGAAACGATCGCGATGATGAAGTTGCAGATGACGCCGGCGATTGAAACCCAAAAATTCGCGACTCGTTTGTTACGCCAACGAAACGGATTGACGGGGGTCGGCTTAGCCCAGCCAATCAACGGCGCGCCGGTAAAAAACGAAAGCGCCGGGAACAACAAAGTCCCAATCGGATCGACGTGGGCCAGAGGATTCAGAGAAATGCGTCCCTGCAGACGCGCGAGATCGTCGCCAAAATAATTCGACGTCCAGGCATGCGCAGACTCATGCACGGACAGCGAGAAAATCAGCGCCACCATATACAAAACAAACTGTCCGATGACGCCGCTGTCCAGGTCTATATCTCCGCAGAAAGGATTTCAGCTAACGAGAGCGAAGTTAGCATCAGCGTGGTGTGCAGTCAAAACGAGACTTGAGTCAATGCGCCTTAATTTTCATCCAGCAAAGTTCCGTAGATCCCGAGCGGCAGGCTGTAAACTGCTTCATTGGTGGCCACGATCATTTCACCTGCCGGACCAAACGCGAGGCCAACTACGTTCATCCCCGCCACGACCAGTTCTGCATTCACTCCGTCGGCCGTGATGCGCACAATGCCTCGGCGACCGCGCAACGACGCGGCAACATAGACATTCCCTTCGCGATCGAAAGCAATCCCTTGCGGACGACCCAAGCCGTTGTAAAACGTAGTTGCGTGACCATCTTCATCAAAGCGAGTGATCGACTCAAAACTCGAAACAGTCGGCCCTGTCACATACAGAGCATCATCGGGTCCGAATGCGAGATGATAAGCCGACACTGATGGTTCATGCTCCGCCCACGGCGTCGCCTCGCCAATTTCGTTGACGCGATAGATCGTGCCGCTGCGATCGCCAACAAACATTTCCCCGTCGCGATTGAAAGCCAGCCCCGTCGGAATGCCCAGGTCGCCGGCGAATGCGACGACTTCACGTACCGGCGTTACCCGATTGACGCTGCCATCAAAACGGCTGGTCACGAACATCCGCCCGGTGCGATCGAATGCAATACTGGTCGGATTCATTACGTCGCCGGAAAACTCTTCAATGGTTCCATCACGATCGATTCGAAAGATCGAAACAGGAACATGCTCGCCCCGCGAACCCGACCGCGTCACAAACAACGAACCGTCACCAGGATCGAACGCCGGGCTCGCGACCGGATGAAGACCGCCGGCTAATTTGCTTCCGATCAGGCACCGACCAACACCGAGAATCGTCCCGTTATATTCATCTTCGATGAGGACTTCGATCTCGCCGCTTGCTTCCACCTCGGGAACAAGTACCAGCGCGCTTTGACTTCCTATCGCCACCGCGTGAGCGGGTCGATCTGCGAATTTGATCGCAATCGCCGAGAGCCCGCCCGCCGGCGACGAATACTCGACCGCGACTTCGCCGCCCTGAATGGCGGCTGCTGGATCGACTTTGACAGTTGCGCTCATGTGCTAATCGATTCGTCAGGCCATGGTAACGAGCGCGCCACCGGTTGTCTAACCTGACACTCGGCGGCGTGTTATAATTTCGCCAGTCCACTGGATGAGAAGTCTTCACGGCAACACGCACGGTCTTAAGCCAAATCAATTAAGGCGAATAGAGAAGTTGTACACACGCCGCATTCCGCCCCACGAAATTGTGACGCCGGAATTCGCGCGACAGCTTAGCGAACTTTCACATGAAACGAATCGACAGATCGGCGCGCTTATCGATCGCAAAGGTTATGTCGAGTACGTGGTCGTCGGCGATGCGCGACGAATTGAGCTGCCGGATTTCAAGCGCGTGCGCGTCGCCGGCGATCGTTTTCGCGGTTTGCGTTTTGTGCACACGCATCTGCGCGGCGAAGAACTCACGCGTGACGATCTGACCGACCTTGCACTGCTGCGTTTGGATCTGATGGCCGCGATCGACGTTGATACGCGCAGCGGCTTGCCGGGAGTCGTGCGTTCTGCGCACCTGTTGCCATCGACCGCGCCGGAACTTGGCACGAACGGCAATTCGAAGAGTTTTGCTTTTCTCGATCCAGCCGTGCCTTCGCAGCTCGATGTCGATTTTCTTGAGCTGATCGAGGCGCTTGAAAGCGAAATGGCGCGCAACCGTCGCACGGCGCGCCGCGCGTCAAATGCCGATCGCGCAATTCTCGTCAATGTTTCCACGGGACTTTTGTCCGACGCCGAGGATTCGATTGCCGAGCTGCGCGAGTTGACACAGTCTGCCGGCGTGGTCGTGCTCGATGAAATGATCCAGCGACGGCCCTCAATCGATCCGCGCACAGTTCTGGGCAAGGGCAAACTGGATGAGCTGCTGATTCGGGCGATGCAGCTCGGCGCGGATGCGATTATATTTGATCGAGAGTTGCAAGCGGCGCAGGTGCGTTCAATTTCGGAAGCCACCGATCTGAAAGTCATTGACCGTTCGCAGCTCATTCTCGACATCTTCGCGCAGCGCGCGCAATCGCATGAGGGCAAGATTCAGGTTGAACTGGCGCAATTGAAATACATGCTGCCCCGCCTCGTGATAGGACAGGATTCGGCGTTTTCGCGGCTGGCGGGTGGCATCGGCGGCCGCGGGCCGGGCGAAACAAAACTGGAAACAGATCGCCGGCGCGTGCGCGATCGCATTCACCGGCTCGAGAAGGAACTGGCCGCGCAATCGAAGCGAAGAGAGCAGCGCCGCAAAGAGCGGCGACGTCATGACGTGCCCACCATTTCAATCGTCGGTTACACAAACGCGGGCAAGTCAACTCTGCTAAACGCGTTAACGCAGAGTGAGGTATTGGCTGAATCGCGAATGTTCGCGACGCTCGATCCGACGACGCGTCGTCTGCGTCTGCCGCGCGAGCGCGAGGTGATCATCAACGACACCGTCGGATTCATTCGAGATTTACCGCCGGATTTGCTTGAAGCGTTTCGCTCGACGCTGGAAGAGATCGAAGGCAGCCGTTTGCTGATTCACGTTGTCGACGGTTCCAATCCGCGCTGGCAACAGCAGATCGCTTCAGTCGATCGCATTCTTACGGAGCTTAAGTTCGAGGGAATTCCGAGACTGCTGGTTTTCAACAAAGTCGATCTGATCGGGCAGGCCGATCTCGACGCGAGATTCCGATCTGTCTTCATAGAATCTGGTAAGACGCCGGTCGCAATCTCAGCCACAAACAAGAAAACGCTGACACCGTTGTTGGATCGAATTGACGAAGCATTGCCGCATGAGCTTGCGGAGCCCAAATTTCCATGAGTCCTCGTCCCCGATTTACTTCAAGACTCGACACCGTCCGCAACGCGGTCGTCGGCGTTTTGTTTCGTCCGCTGCGCTGGTTCGCCCCGCGCACGCAGCTCTTGCTGGGTTTCACTTTCTTCGTCGTCGGCACCACGCTGCTGCTGAGTGGCTGGCCTTTTCACTGGCGCGAATTGAGCCTGCTCGCGCTCGTCTCAGCCGTCTATTACGTCGTCTGGAGATTCGTTTCGTATCGGACTTCGATAGTTGATCTTTTGATCTCCGGCCCGCGCGCATTCGCGCTGGTTGGTTCAGCGATCCTGTTTCAGACGGCCGTGATGCGAATCGCGTATTTGATCGCGACTGCGGTCGCGTTGCAAAGCACGCGCGCGCCTTTTAACGACGTTTTCGTTTGGAGTTTCGCGATCCCTTTTGCTGCCGCATCGCTCCTTATCACCATGCTGTTGGATCGACAGATCAGCCTGGTGGTGGCGCTGGTGACGGCGGTATTCGCCGGGTTGCTGGCGCCGAACGCCACGCTGCTCGCACTTTACGCATTCATTAGTTGCACGGCCGCGGTGTACGGCGTAGGGCGCTACCGCGAACGGCAGTCAATCACGCTGGCAGGATTAGTCGTGGCGGCAGTCAATTGCGTTGCCGCGATAGCCTTGACTGCGCTGACACAACACGGAATCAGTCTCACGTCAGTTTTGTTGTCGGGCTGCTTTGCGATCGGCGGAGGGTTGCTAACGATCGTGTTCGCATCCGGCGGCGTGCCCATCAACGAATCTTTGTTCGGCGTATTGACGGATATTCGCTTGCTCGAATTGTCCAACGCGGACCTGCCGGTCCTGAGCCAATTGGCGTTGCGCGCGCCGGGAACGAACCAACATTCACATGCTGTCGGTCAGTTGGCCGAAGATGCGTGTCGCGCAATCGGCGCGAATCCTCTGCTTGGGCGGGTCGGCGCGCTGTATCACGATATTGGGAAAGTCGCCGCGCCTGACCATTTTGTCGAGAATCAGATCGGCGAAAACCCTCACGATCGTCTAAAGCCAATCCAGAGCGCGAAGATCATTACGAGTCATGTGACCTATGGTTTGAGGCTCGCAAAAGAAATTGGATTGCCGAAGCGAGTGGCGGACTTCATTCCCCAACATCACGGCACTCGAACACTGCATTTCTTTCTGCGCAAAGCCGAAGCTCAGGCAAATGGCGCAAAAGTAGACGAGAGCGAATTTCGCTATCCTGGGCCGAAACCGCAATTCAAAGAAGCCGCGATTCTGATGCTGGTAGATTCAGCCGAGGCTGCCGCTCGCTCGCTAGCTCATCCGAACCTGGAAAACATTCGTGAGATAGTCGCAAAAATATTTCAAGCCGTGGTAAGCGATGGGCAGCTCGACGAATCGAAGTTAACTTTGCGTGATTTGGGCGAAGTGCGCGAAGCGATCGTCAATTCTCTGGCCGCAATCTATCATCCGCGAATTGACTATCCGGATTTCAACGCGCCGACAGCGATGGGCGTTGGCGAGGTTAAGACCCACGGTATCACCTATGAAAAAGCGGCCGACGTTCCCATTAATCGTTCAGGCGAAGTAGAGGAAGAGGCAGTTTCGCGCCCGAGAGAATAGAATCGCTGGCCTCTGTAATTCAGATTTTTCCGCGCAGCTTCTGATAAGTCATCGACAAGTCTTCCGGCAGCACACGCGTCTCGGCAACGGTCGACATGAAGTTGGTATCGCCGCCCCATCGCGGCAGGATGTGCATGTGAATATGATCGGCCACGCCCGCGCCGGCCACTCGCCCCAGATTCATTCCGATGTTAAAGCCCTGCGGTTGATACGCATCTCGCAACGTTGACTGGCAGCGCTTCACCAGATCCGTCAACTCATCCGTGGTTTCTTTCGGCGCGGAATAAAACTCACCGACGTGCGCGAAAGGCGCGACCATTAAGTGCCCGCTGATATAGGGATATCGATTGAGAATTACGAAGTTGTGAGTGCCGCGATAGAGAACCAGATTCTTTTCGTCGTCCGCGGGATTTTTTTGCGCTTCACAGAAGATGCACGCGCCTTGAAATTTCTCGGGGCTGGTGTTGGCGATGTACTCGTGCCTCCAGGGGCTCCAAAGTATTTCCACAACAGAATCAATCGCGCTTTCCGGTAATGATCAAGGCCGCTCGTTAATAATTTCTTTCAGCTCTTTGCCGGCTTTGAAATACGGAACGCGCTTGGCAGGAATGTTTACCGGCTCGCCGGTCTTGGGATTTCGCCCACGGCGCGCTCCGCGCTCGCGAACACGAAAGCTTCCAAAACCGCGCAGCTCGATCTTCTGGCCTTGGTTCAAACTGTCGATGATGCTTTCGAAAACGATTTCGACCAGTCGTTCCGCGTCTTTTTTCGTCAACTCAGCAGCGTTGGCGACATCGTTAACAAGATCGGCTTTAGTCATGCAGTCACCTCGCCCAGGGCAATGGCAGCCCCCATATAGTCCATCGGACTGAGTTCCGTCAAATCCTTGAATGCAAGACAGGAATTTTCGATTACATTATCAGAAACCGCGTGGCCTCGGCAAGACTAAAGTGTTGTGCAGCCAATATTTTACGGCCACAGACGGAGCTCTGTTCTGAATCGATTAGAAAACCCGGAATGCGTGAGCGAAAGAGCGGTTTCCTGACCCTCAACTACCGCTCTCGTCGTTGCTCTTCGTCGGATAGAAATCGGCCAGTTCGCCCAGAGAGGCCATACCGCCACCGGCTTCTGAAGTGTAGATCTTAGTTTCGACGATCGGCTCTTCGTGGCCCGCCGCACGTGCCGACAGTCCGATCTTTTTGTTTTCGGCATCGATGCGAAGAATGCGGAATTCCATCTCTTGTCCGAGCTGCACTGCGTCCTCCGGCTTGGCAATGCGATCTTCCGAAAGCTCCGAAATATGACAGAGGCCTTCGAGGTTATCGCCCAATTCTACAAACGCACCAAAGCTCGCGAAACGGGCAATCTTTCCTTTCACCAGATCGCCTGGCTTGTGAGTTACAACGAAGTCATCCCAAGCATTCGGTTCGAGATCCTTAATCGAAAGCGACATGCGCCGGTTCTCCGGATCGATACCGGTGATAATCGCTTCGACCTGTTGGCCCTTCTTCAGAATCTCTCCGGGATGCTTGATGCGACGCGACCAGGAAATGTCCGAAACATGAACCAGGCCGTCGATGCCATCCTCGATCTCGATGAACGCGCCGAAATCGGTGAGATTTCGCACGCGTCCTTGCACGTGCGCGCCAACTTGATATCGTTCGTTCAGAGTCTGCCAGGGATTCGCCTGAACCTGTTTCATGCCGAGGCTGATGCGTCGCGCTTTCGGATCGACGCCGAGGACCTCAACATCGACCGTATCACCAGGATTGACGAGTTTGCTCGGATGCTTGACTCGCTTGGACCAGCTCATCTCAGAGACGTGGACCAGACCCTCGACCCCGGGCTCGAGTTCGACGAACGCTCCATAGTCAGTCACGCTCGCAATCTTTCCGGTAATTCTCGTTCCTGGTGGGAAGCGCTCCTCAATCGTTTCCCACGGATCGGGCAGCAATTGCTTGTAGCCCAGCGAAACGCGTTCGCGAGCACGATCGAATCGAAGCACCTTTACCTGCACGGTGTCGCCGACCTTGAATGCGTCGCCGGGATTCTGCAGGCGTCCCCATGACATGTCGGTCACGTGAAGCAAACCATCGACGCCGCCGAGATCAACAAACGCGCCGTAGTCGGTGAGATTCTTGATTTGTCCTTCGACAATGATGTCCTCTTCGATCTGATTAAGCGTATCTCCCTTGCGACCGGCGTCACGTTCTTCCAGCACCGCTTTACGGGAAAGCACCACATTCGATCGCTTACGATTAAGCTTGATTACCTTTGCTTCAATCTCGCGTCCACGGAGCGAGTCCAGATTACGAATCGGACGAATGTCGACTTGCGAGCCAGGCAGGAACGCCGCAATTCCATCAACATCGACCCGCACTCCACCTTTGATTCGATCGATAACCCTTCCCTTGATCGGCGTTCCATCATTGAAGGCCTTTTCCAGGTCATCCCAGGCTCGCAAGCGCACCGCATCTGCGCGTGAAAGCACCGGAAAACCCTCGCCGGTTTCCATGTTCTTGACGAGAACGTCAACTTCGTCACCAGGCTTCACGGTAATCTGCCCGTTCTCCATGAACTCGTTTTGATTGACGATGCCTTCTGACTTATAGCCGAAATCAATGACCACGCCACGCTCAGTGATGCCGACGACAGTGCCGCGCACAACTTCGCCTTCTTGAAGCGTGGACTGCTCCTGCTCAAATTGATCGAGTAGTTGCCCAAAGTCTTCTCCCGCGGGACGCGATTCTTCGTCGTCGTCACGTGGTTCTTTGACTTCCGGCGTGGGCGGAGAAGTAACTTCGGGCGTAGGTGCAGCAGCAACTTCCGGCGTGGATGAAGAAGCGTCACCGCTCGGCGCTTCGGTTTGAGTGGTCGAGTTATCGGCGGCTGTCTGATTCTCGGTAGCGGCTTGGTTAACGTCGGTATCACCGACAGTGGTTAAAGGTTGTTCCGTGGACATTTACACTCCCTAATCATTTTCGCCTGACGCGCCGAGCAAAGGCGAGCCCCTCCGGCACTCAGCCAAACACATCGCTTGAGTTTTCAGCGAATCAGTGTTTGCGGTGATGAGTCAGAGATGTATGAGAGGTGCGAGCCTTAAGGAGTTTGAAAAGAGGTTAACTGTTTCGATTCCGTCGTGCCCGTAGTCTCCCGCCTGGTCCGACTATCACCGATCGCTTGACCGGATTGTCTCGGAATTTACACGGCGCTAAGACTGAGTGTCAAGGCGCTGCCTGCGTTTGGCGATTCAAACCCGCAACAAATTTCTATCGGCGATCGTTCATTGATGCTTCCACGCCACGTGGTACGACATACACGCCCGCCGAGTGCGAACCGACAAAGAGAGTGTTCTGATCGTGCGGATCGAGGGCCAACGCCCAAATGCGCAGGCTCGGCAAGCGATGTTCTCGTCCGTCGATGCGCACCCAAGTTGAACCTGAATCGCTCGAATGATAGACGCCGCCGCCGGTCTCTCCGTTTTGATAGGCATTGCCTGCGAAAATTTCATTCGGCTTACGTGGATTGATCAGAATGCTCGTGAAATCGCCGAACGGGAGATTTCCACCGCGACGGGACCAGGTGTTGCCCCCGTCTTGCGACATGTAAAAAGCTTGCTTGGTTCCCACATAGATGAACGCGGATCGGGTCGCGTCCTGGACGATCACATTCACCGGCGAAGTCGCAGGAACGCCGCTGACCTGTTGCCATGAATCGCCGGCATCGCGGGACATCAACACACCTGAGGTAGTCGTGCCAACAAGGATGACTGACGGATTTTGCGGATTTGTGGAAATGCAAGTTGTTCGCACGTCGACGCCGCGGCCGTAGGGCAAACGGTCCCAGCCTTGGGCTGGATCAGACGTGCGGAAGAGTCCCGAGTTAGTCGCTGCCAGTATTTGCGTACCGTTGCGGCCCGGAATTGAAGTCAATGCATTGACTGGATCTGCGAGCGTTGCAATGTGAGGGAGAGAATTTGCCGAACTCGAGCTATCGATGCCTAGGGCAGCAAGCGTCGCCTCATCAAGCTGCCCTGAAACCGCCAGATAGCGATCTGTCTGAAAGCGCTTTACCGCGGCGATCGTTCGTGGCCCCAACTGGCCATCCGGAGTTCCAATCTCATAGCCGGCACGTTCCAATGCTTGTTGCGCACGACGAACTATGTCATCGCTGGGTTTTGCTACGATGGTTCGCTGTGGTGGTGTACTCGGCGTTGTCGCGCGGCGCGAAGACGCGGGTGTTTGCGCCACCGTGCGTCGAACTGCGCTGCGACGGGCCGGGGCGCGTTTCTTTGCCGGAGAGGTCGCCGGTTTACGTGCCGTAATCGGAGCCCATGAAGCACCTCGATCAGCCGATCGATACACGCCCAGGTTAGTGCCTAGATAGATGACGTTCGCGTCACGCTCATCCTGTAACATTGCATATCCGATCAAGCGGGGTGGCATATTTCGCATTGAAGGCTGCCACGAGCTACCGCTATCGTTACTCACAAAAAAGAATCCGCCTCCGGTGGTCGTATTGATTGTAGTTGCATAGACGCGACTGCCATTTTCGCGATCGGGCATAATTGCGTTAACGAACCGTCCGCTGAAACCGTTGTTGCTCGGCACGAAATTCTTTCCACCGTCAGTGGACACCATCACTCCATAATTGTTCGTACCGATGTAAACCATGTCCGGATTTCTCGGGTGAACAGCAATGGAGTTGATTTCCAACTGGCGAGAGGTCGTAACCATCCACGAATTGTTTTCGCCAGCTTTTGCCGACCGCCAGAAGCCTTCGGTTGTACCGGCAAAAACCAAACCCGGAATCGACGGGTGCTGAAGGATCGCGCGGGTTCGCCGGGATTGTGACGGGATGCCTTGGACCTTCTGCCACTTCTCGCCGCCATCGCGAGTCTCGTAAATGCCGCTGCAAGCCGAAGCGATTATGTGATCGGCATTTCGCGGATCGATATTGATCGCAAAAATATCCGAGTCATCGATGATGCCGTTCTTGATAATTCTCCATGACTGGCCACCGTCGTTGCTCTTGTACGGCAGATACCATGTGCCTGCGTAGACGACGTTTGAGTTTCGTGGATCGATCGCTAGTGATTCGACATCGATCAATCCCGGTGTGCGGCTGGTTGGAAGCGCGGACCAGGTTTCGCCCGAATCATCCGACCGAAAGATGCCGCTGATTGTTCCTGCAAGGAGAACATTTGGATTCGATACTGACTGCGTCAGCGAGTGCACCGCCTCATTTCGCAATTCCGGCGCTTCGCGCCAGGTCAATCCGCCATCAGTTGATTTGAAAAATCCACCCGCCTCTTTGTGACGGTGCGTGGCCACGTAGATAACTTTTGAATTGCGAGGATCGACAATAATGTGATCGACAAACAATCGGGGCCGATTAAAGTTAGCCAGCATACGCCAGTTGCGGGCGCCGTCACTGGACGTATAAATCTGCCCGTCCAACGTTCCGAAATAAAACCGGTTCGGATCGTTTGGATCCACGACCAATCCCCGAACGTCACCACCGCTCGGCCCGGTAATGCGCCAGTCGGCAGAATAAGGAGTTGCCGAAGGCGCAGCTTCGACACGGAACTTATCAGCCAGCGGCGAAAGCGAACCAACTAGTTGAAACGCGAAACCGAGACAAAGGGTAAGAACAAACAGGCGAGACAGTTTTTGTTTCATTACTTCCAAATTCTCCAAAACACTTCTGAACATCTGAGACGAGAGCGGGGGCCGTGCGCATTATACCTTTTTAAGCAAAGCTTTTCGATACCCGCTGCGATTGCAACGTTGTAATAGCACGCACGAAAGTTATTGAAAATGCGAAACGGGCGGTGCTTCCGTTTGGAAACACCGCCCGCTTCCGAAGAAGGTCGCTACTCATTCAAGAGCAGCGAACGTAAACAAGAAGAGCGTTACTCTTCGCCTCGACCTCTGCCTCGACGACGTGTGGCCGGCTTCTTCTTACAATCCGGACAAGTCGTCATCACGCCAGCCGCATCTCCGGTCGGAGCTGCTGCACCTTGCGGCGCGATCCAGAGTTGTACTTGCAGCTCTGGCAGACAGCCACCGTCAACAACCATGATGCGTGAGGCGTCGATTCCGCGAGTATTGACCAGATAATCCTTGGCCCTATTTGCTCGCGTCATGCCTTCAGCATCGCAGCTGCCGTACCCGATGATATAGCCAGTCGAACCCGGCTCGTTCTGCAGTTGAACCGCGAAGTTGTCGAGTCTGGCCTTCTCATCGTTAAAGCGAATGTTGCCATACTCGTCGAACTTCCGAGCGGGTTGGATCGGATTGCGAATCTGGGTCGTGCAAGACGTCGTACGACCGCAACTAGGATCAGCTCCCCCAACTTCTAGAGTAGCCGTCACGCTCTGACCGCCTAGCTTGTCAGTGCTCACCGTGATCGAGGTGGTTCCCTGACCACTAGTGATCGTACCGGCCGAAACGGTCCAGTTATACGTGGTAGCAGGCGGAGTGCCGGCACCAACGGTTGCTGTATAGGTAATCGACTGTCCCTGATCGACTGCATCCGGGCAGCTTGAACTAATCGTCGGGCAAACAACATCCGGTACGCAATCACCGCAAGTTGCAATCGTAACTGTGGTGGTCGCGGCGGTGATGCAACCGCAACCGTCGTCAACCTCGACCGACGCTGTATACGTACCCGGGCCGACACCGCTCAAGTCCCAAGCGACGTTTGCGCCATCGCCCGTGACCCGACCGCCGGTGACGGAGTACGTGTAAAGCAACGTATCGCCATCCGGATCGCTCGCGGTTGTCGTCAAGTTCACCGAGGTGCTGGCGTTAGCCGGGCATGCGCCACTGCTCGAGTGGAAGCCAGGCTGACACGGTAGCGTGATTGTAGTCACAGACGCTGCCAACGATGCCGTCGGCGGCTGGTTTGGCAGCACAGATGGCTCACGCTTGTTGCGATGACCAATCCATAACTGCGCACCAAATCCATAAGGATCACTCGAGGGCTGGAAGCCCAGCGGCACTCCCCCGGACGTAGAGACCGTGGTTGTTCCCGGAACCACCACAAGGCCACGGCCCGGAACGTTTACGTTGGTGATCTGCTGAATCGCAGTGCTAACGTCAACGCCATTGAAGTTCTTTAGGCGCTGGTCGTTCAATGCTCTACGGAACCAGGCACCGAATCCCCACCAGCGTGCCGGATAAATCTTGGCCCCTACCAGAAACTCAACCGGATTATTTGGAAACGCGTTCGGCGTATGGCCGCCCACATACTGCGTGGAACGGAACTCACCGATGCCCTGGAACCAACGGTTAATCGGGAAATCGACTCCGACGCCGGCGATAATTTCATCCGGCCGATCCAAGAGCGTCGAATTTCCATTCTTTGGATTGCTGTTCAGCCAATAGCCCAGGTTCGCAGACACATTAACCGAACGGCTCAGGCGGGCATCGACAGCCAAAGTCACTCCGAAATCTCCGATACTGGCACCAGGACCTGCACCACGCTGAAGTTGATTGAAGCCTGATGCGTCCTTGGCCTTGTCGCCATACCACCGATACATCGGAAGTACGGCAACGCCTAGCGGATTGCGCGGACCTGTCAGTCTCCACTTAGCCCCAGCCACGAAATTCGTGAAACTTGATTCACCGTAAAGCCGACTCACAAAAGGCGCGTCAGGCAAATACGACGGCGACGTTGTCCACGTAACGGGAACAACTATTGGGCTCTGCGTGCCCGGCAAAGCCGGAGGCCGGCAATTGCCAGTAAGAGCGGTGCAAGGCAAAACCGTGGTTGCCAAAACTATGCCCGGCAGAATGCTTCCCACTGGCGAGCCTACGCCCGGAAAGTTATCGGCGTGGCCAAACGTGTTACCGACTGCGGTCGGCGGTCCCAGCACCGTAGCAAAGCCCGGAAATCCGAATAGCGTTCCAAGACCTCCAGGGCCCATGCCGAAATTAGGACCAGTGCCGCCGGTAAACGGGAACGCGACAAATGGCTGGCCAGCGTTGTAGTAAACAGAAAACACACTACCCGCCGGTACACAGTTCGGGCAGAACGGCGGCCGAAAGACCGCGGTACCGGCAAGCGTTCCGACGTTCGGACCTGATGGCGCCAAAATAATCGCAGGTCCGCTGCCAAGCAAACCTGCGCCGAAATAGCCTTGCGTGTTCGGCAGATAAAAGCCGGACAGGTTCTGCGGATTGTTGATCTTGATTCCGCGATAGGCGTTGGTCTTGAAAAACAACTCGAGGTGATCGTTCAGACCAACGTTAAAACTCGCCGGCCAATCGGTAATGTCCGCGTTACCCGGATCGCGATCGTAATTACTGAACGCAAAACTGAACGTGTATTCCCCTCTTCTCAAGGTCTGGCCGTCATAGATCGTGAATAGACCCGTGGGACCACCTTCAGGCCCACCGGTGCCGACAGACGGCGATAGATTTCTGGGATCGTTTTCCCCTCTCGGAGTTTGCGCTACGGCAACCACCGACAAAACAAAAATTGCGAGTGCACAAAAGAGCACTCTATTCGCGAGTCTCATCGCGTTCCTCCTGCGATTAGTGAGTAAAGATTCTACGCGACCGACCAGTGAAGATAATCGCGCGGCTGATGTGGTCTTGATTCGAATGCCTTCTCGAAGCATCTCGCCGCCCATTATCTTTTGGATACGGACGCTCGAACTACCAGCGTCAACGAAACGTTAACTATCTGCTGTCGCCCCGGTACCTGAAGTTCTGGTAGAGCGACGCAACTGAAGAGGGCCTAACGAACCTACTTGGACCTCTGCTAAGTTCTTAATACCTTTTGATCTAGCGCTTCTTTATAAGCAAACCAAGCGCTCATGTCAACAAGATTTCATCCTTCGCAGCGAACTAGCCCCGACGAGGAGCGAAAAAGCCGCAACTGCGAACGGTAAATACGCCCGAAGCCTACCATTGCCGTAGCCGGAAATCAAGACTTTTTCATGACTTACGGCGAGTTTGTTTATGTTTTTTCGGTCACGCGTATATACCGCGCATACGTGTGTCATAAGCAACTCTGTCGATCGCGAGCATGTACGCCGCAGTGCGAGTGTCGACGGAATGTGAATCGGCATATCTACACAAATCATTAAAGCTGGCGACCATCGTGTCCTGAAGTCTTTCGTTCACTACGTCCTCACGCCAAAAATATCCCATCCGGTCCTGCACCCATTCAAAGTAAGAAACCGTGACGCCGCCCGCGTTCGCCAGGATGTCCGGAATTACGAAAATCCCCTTCTGGTAAAGAATTTCATCTGCGGCTGCGGTCGTGGGTCCATTGGCGCCCTCAGCCAGCACCTTGCACGTTAGCCTTTCGGCATTGGTCGACGTGATCTGATTTTCAGTCGCTGCCGGAAGCAGAACATCGCAGTCCAACTCCAGCAACTCTGAGTTGCTCACGCGCTCAGCCTCGCGATACCCGTCAAACGATCTGGTTGTCTGTAGATACTTGAGCGCTGCAGGAGTATCCAGCCCCGATGAATTGTAAATTCCGCTGTGAATGTCCGAGATGCCGACGACTTTGAATCCCGCTTCGTGCAACAACAGCGCGGCGATGCCGCCAACATTTCCACTGCCCTGCACCACGACTCGAGTCTCGGACGGCTTCATCTTGAATCGCTTCGCTGCTTCGGTCACCACAATCAACAGACCTCGACCGGTCGCTTCGCGCCGGCCGCGCGAGCCGCCCAGATCGATCGGCTTGCCCGTCACGACAGCATTAACAGTGTGCCGCGCGTGCATGGAGTACGTGTCCATAATCCAGGCCATTGTCTGTTCGTTGGTATTCATGTCTGGCGCGGGAACGTCCTTTTCAGGTCCGATAAAGTCGAGCAACTCCGACGCGTACCTGCGCGTCATTCGTTCAAGTTCGCCGAGAGACATCTGGGTCGGATCACAGATGATGCCGCCTTTTGCTCCGCCGAACGGAACATTCACAACCGCACATTTCCAGGTCATCCATGCGGCAAGCGCGCGAACTTCATCAATATTCACATCCGGCGAATAACGAATGCCACCCTTTGCCGGGCCGCGCGCGAAATTGTGTTGCACACGAAACCCTTCGAACACTTGAATGCGGCCAGAGTCCATGCGGGTGGGAATGTAAACCTTCAACTCGCGATTCGGCACGCGCATTACGGCGTACAAATCCGGATCGAGATTGAGCAACTGGGCCGCGCGATCAAACCGAGACATCATCGATTCGAATGGATTGTCTTCTTTTATTTCTCGAATGTCGTCAACGAGAGCTGTAGACATATTGGATCTCCAGAATCTTCGAATGATTGAAAACGAGGGCGTGGATTATTAGAACGCGAAAATGGTATCCCATGTAATTTGAAGCCGCAACCATCTGCCTGCGGCCCGGCCCGATGACGCAACGCCAAGAGCGGTGTTAACATCGAACGTCCATCAGACACACCGTTCTGCTGTGTCTCTCCTTGAAACGAATCAATGGCTGCGTCTCACTCACATTTCTTTTTCGCCCGCGCACTCGGCGTCCTGCTAATTGCGCTTTGCTGTCAGTTCGCATACGCGCAATCGGAAGATGCAACTAACAACGAAACGGATCCGGTCAAGCTGTTTGAACGCGGACAAGACGCGCACGCGAAAGGCGACTACCGGAAAGCCATTGAGCTATACGAAGCCGCCATCAAACTAAAGCCCGAATTCCCCGAAGCCGAGTTTCAAAGAGCTATGGCGCTGCTGGTCACCAACCACAAAGCCGAAGCCATCGAAGGTTTCAATCGAGCCGTCGCCCTACGACCCGACTGGTCTCAGGCTTATGCGAAGTTCGGTAGCCAGTTAGCCTTCCCCGGCGACTCCGACAAAGAGGCCGAACCAATTTTGCGCCGAGCGATCGGGCTCGACCATACCAACCTCGAAGCGATCGTCGCGCTCGCCGTCCTGCGTCAACGCGCGAAGGATCTGACTGAGGCAGTAAAACTGATGCGCGACGCGACCTCATCAAAGGACGCAACTTCGCAGACCTGGCGGAGACGCGCCTACATCGAATATGCGTCCGGTGATGTCAAATCTGCGGTGACGAGCATCACACGCGCATTGGAAATCGAGCCGCGGCAAACGACGATGCATTACGATCGCGCGCGTTTCCTTCTGGAACTAAACGATCGCGCTGCCGCGCTCGCCGATCTCGACGCGATGAAACCCATACCGACAGCCAACGCCAGCTTCGCGATCGATATTGCTCAACTGTATGCGCGCGCGGGTAAACCTGACGAAAGCTTGCATTTGCTGGATGCACTAAGCGAAAGCGATCGCCACCGCCCTGAAGTAATTGCTCTCCGCGCCGACATCGCCGGCGATGCCGGATCGAGCGTCGAAGCGCGAGCTGCCCTGGAACAATTACTTGCAAAAGATCCCAACAACGTCAGCTTGCTGGAGCGACTTGGTAACGACTATCGCCGTGTCGATCCGGCAAAGTCCGTCTCGTATTACTATCGCGCGTTACAAATCGATCCGAAGAACGCGAAGTATGCGACCGGCTACGCGGCGGCGTTGATTCAACTGCGTCGTTTCGATGAGGCCGAGGCGATATTGCGCAAGGTGCTGAACGCTGAGCCGGACAACTACACCGCTCATGCAAATCTTGCGCTTGCACTCTACGAATTGAAGCGCTTCGCTGAAGCGGTTCCCGAGTACGAATGGCTTGCGAATTCGCGGCCCGAAATTGCGGCAACGTACTTTTTCATTGCCACGGCGCATGATAACCTCGGCGAGTACGAACTGGCCCTGGACGCGTATCAAAAGTTTTTGTCGCGCGCTGACGCAACAAACAACAAGCTGGAGATCGATAAAGTTAATCTGCGCCTGCCAGTGTTACGCGCGCAAATTCAACGAGGACAGGGAAAGCGAAAGAACCCTTAGGTCTTTATCCCGAAACCGATCGTTTGACGTGATGCCAAGTCAACTTCGTCATGTCTGGTCAATCCTGCCGCTGGCGTTCTTGATCTGCGCTCTCTCAACATCTGCGTTTACGCAGCAACCCAAAATTCCCAGAATGCCCGCGCCGCCGCCGATGCGCTTCGTAACTCGCTCTGAACGATCTGAGCTGGACTCAGCGAGAGATCCGAAAACTCGGCTGCGCGCGACAGTTAGTCTGGCTGAAGGACATCTGCAACGCGCAGAAGCATTCACCACTGACAAGAAATTCGAAGAGGCGGCGGCGGAACTCGGCGAATATCTCGGACTGATCGGCGACATGCGATCGTTCATTGCCACGCTGCCGCCGGACAAAGGCAGCACGCGCGACATCTACCGGCACTTCGAGATCTCGGTCCGTCTTCACGTCCCGCGATTAGCCGTAATGCGGCGTGACACGCCGGCGAATTACTCGATCAATATTAAGGACGCTGAGGAATATATTAAGGACACTCGCGCGGAAGCGCTGGATTCTTTTTACGGCCATTCGGTGCTGCGTGAGCCTGAGCCGGAAAAGAAATCTGAAGGACCGAAAGATCCGCCCGGCGGAATTAAGCATCCGTAATCCCGTTCCGGAAATCCAAACAAGATGAAATCATCAATCATCCTCCGGCGTTCTAATCAGATCGCAATCGTTGCCACACTGTTGCTGTTTTGCACGCCGTCATACGCGCAGCGCGATCATTTCACTGATTCGGAAACCGATCTCATTCGGTTTTATCAGGAATTGGATAAGCGAATTGAAGTTATGATCAAAGCCGCCGATCGGCGATTGGCAATCGTCAATGGCAGTCCTCAACCCTCGACCAAGAAGTTAGTGAAAGACGAGCCGGAGTGGGGCGAAGTTCCCAAAGGCACGCGGGCACAGTTGCTCGATGACATTGCCGGAATACTCGATGAGGCAATCACGAATATCGACGACGTCAGCCGGCGCGATGAAAAGAATCCGTTGATACCGAGATCGTTGCGCAAACTGACTGCGGCAGCGAATGGATACCTGAATCAACTCAATGCATTGAAAAGTAAGATTACCGAGCCCGACGAGGTCGCGGCGCTCGAGCGCGTGGCCGACAACGCCAACCTAATCATCGAAGCCGGCGGCAAACTTCCCGCCGCCGCGCCCGAAGATCCAAAGAAGAAAAAGAAACCATAAGGGTGAGGCAGTAGCCCGACTGTGAGGGAGGGTGTGTTCGGCTTAGCCAATTGCGGCTTCGCCGCCGCACAGTGCGGTAAGCCTCTGGCTTACAGTTCGCGTTTAGAACCTTGAGGGAGGCTCCGCCTCCGTCGGACGAGGCGCAGCCTCGAATAAAACTATACGCTCACCGGCGAGGCAAGCCTCGCCGCACTATAGTGCGCCGAAGGCGCAAATGGACTCGGCGACCGGCAGTCACTCCCTTCCCTTCTTCAAGACTTCAGTCGCGCGATCGATCGCGGCAATGATTCTCTCCAGACCTTCCTTCTCGGCGATGAGATTGCGATCGTCGATCGCTTGTCGGAAGTCAGTGAGCGGTTGCGACGTGTAGCCGGTAAAAACTCCCGGCGCATAGATTTCATGTTTGTACCAGGGCCGGCCGCGCAGGCCACGTTCGTCGATGAAGGCGCGCTCAGCGCCGATCAGCGCGTCATTCACGCGGCGAAGTTTAGCCGCCGCGCTGGATGATTTGTCCGCATCAGCTACCAACCGCTGTCGCTCTCTTTCCAGACGCGTGGCTTCTTCAGAAAAATTCTTCACCGCGTCGTTGATTGCTTTCTCGTCGATCGAAGATTCCAGATGCCGATGCTTCGCCAGCTTCAAAGCCTCATCGAAGTACTCGCGCATCTGATTCGCGTAATCCGTGTAATCCAAAGACAGGCCGTCAGCGTCGGCGAGCCGCATCGCCATCGTCCCCCACAACTGCGCCGCGGCGACGTGATAGACAAAATCAGGATCGCCGAAGTGCGTCATCCAATAGAACGAATCGTAGGCTGAATGATAGACGCCATAGTCGCCGCCAAATCCCATATCAGTTGACGGAATCCCCAGATGCTGCAGGAACGGCGTGTAATCGGAACCGGATCCGAGCGGCCCGATGCGCGCTTCTTCTTCCTCATCGAGTTCAGCTCGCTGCTCGCGTGCGCGATCCTGCCATTGTTGATAGACGCTCTTGCCGGTCTTCGGATCTTTCACGTCGCGTGTTGCGCCCCGAATCAATTTCCAAAGCGAGGGCACCGATGAGGCGCTATAGTTCGGACCGTTGACTGCAACGTCGACGTTTAGATAGGCGACCGCTTTTTGTTGCAGCTCAGCGGCGTTCTCTTCGGCCCACTCGGTCGAACCGATCAAACCGTATTCTTCGCCGTCCCAACTACAGAGAATGATCGTGCGTCGTGGTTGCCAGCCTTGCTTCAGCAATTGCCCGAACGCGCGCGCCGCTTCCAGCATCGTCGCGGTGCCGCTGTTTGGATCGACTGCGCCGAATACCCACGCGTCGCGATGATTACCCATGACGACCCAACGATCTTTTTCCGCCGCTCCATCAATCCGCGCGACGACATCCCACAACGTGCGCGACTGATAGTCCATGTCGGTCTGCAAATGCACCCGCACATCATTGGTGCCGCCTACGTGATAAGCAAAAGGAAAACCACCCTGAAAACCTTTGGGCCGCACCGGGCCTTTTAATGGTTCAATCAATCTGCGCGCTTGATCGTAGGCAAGTGGCTGCACCGGAATGCGAGGAATGTCGGCGTAAGCCTCTTCCAAACTAAGTCGCGGTGTGCCCGGAATCGCAGGCTTGCCTGGCGTCAAAGGATCGCCCGGATATTTGAAAAGAAATTGAACTGAACCACGTTGCCCCGCCGATACCGGACGCCACGGTCCTTTCGGATAAACGTCACCCTGCATGTAACCGTCGTCCGCGGGATCGGAATAAATTATGCAACCGACGGCGCCATGGTCTTGCGCGACCTTGGCCTTGACGCCGCGAAACGAATTGCCGTAACGCACAATTACGATCTTGCCTTTGACGTCGACGCCGGCTTTCTCGAGCGCTTCGTAATCAGGAGGCAAACCATAATTCGCGTATACCAGCGGCGCGGTCACATCACCACTCGCCGCGTATCCGTTAAAGAGCGGAGTAATCTTTGGATTCGAAGATGTTGGGTCTTCCTTGATCACGGCTTCTCGCACGCTCAGCCGTTCGCGGCGTGGAGAAATCAATTCGACAATCGGATCAGTCTTCGGATAATTGAGCCAGACCTGGTACTCCTTCAATTCAGCCGGCAATCCAAAGAGGCGCATCTGATCGCGCACGTAGACCGCCGTCGCGTAATCTTCTTTCGTGCCGGCGATATGCGGCTCAGCCGTCAAACGTCGCAGATGCTCGCGCGCCGAAACCGACGCCGGCACCGCTCGAAACTGTTCTTCAACGCGGCGCTCCTCTTGCGATCTCGTGGCAGAGAAACCGTCGATTGTTTGCCCCAGTGCGATCGATTGACTCGACAAGATGATCAACGAAAGCGAATATGCGAATGTCTGTCGCCATCTCATGTGTAAGTCCCTGTGCCTCCGTGTCTCAGCGGCTATTTCTTTTGAACTATCCTTAACAGCTTCGCGTAGAATGCCCTAAGGAGAACGACCGCAAAATGGAAAGTCGCTATTATCCTGGTGTCGAAGCCGACACGATCAAATTAATGACTGAGCTTCGAGATCTGTTCGACGAAGATTTCGAAGTTCAGACGATGCAAGTCTCATCCACCTCAGTGCTGCAAGCGCGCAAGTCTAGCACGTTACGCGACATCACCGGACTGTCCGCCGCGCTCACGATCAAAGTCACTCCCGAGACCGGCGGGACACGCGTCGAGATGGGCTTGCAGAAGTGGTTCGATAAGGCCGCGGTCGCGGCGGTCGCGCTCGCATTATCCGCCGGGCTGCTGCTCGCGTTGCCGGCGCTCGGTGCGTACTGGCAATACAAACTTACTGAAGACGCGTGGAAGATAATCGAAGCGCATATCGCGCGCAAAGCGGGCGGCTATGTGCCGCCGATGCCCGGACGCTGCGGCACATGCGGCGCGGCAGCGACGGCGGGTTCGGCATTTTGCTCTTCGTGCGGCGCGAACCTGCAGGCAGGTTTGTCTTGCCCTCACTGTAACGCAGTGCAAAAAGATCCAGCGGCGAGATTTTGTAATTCGTGCGGGAAGCATCTGGCTAGTTGATACTCGCCTTGAAGTCTGCGCAGCGGACCATAGGTAATAGCCCAGCACTTTAGCGCTGGGTACTGGGTAGGCTGAAATAAGTTCGCCCAAGCCCGCGAAGCGGGCGACAGAGGAGGACGCTGCTGTTGCTGCACAGACTGGAAAGTTCTGTCGTCCGCTCCGCGGACTTAATCTCGACGATTTACCTTTCGTTCCCAGCGATGAATCGCTGGGCTATTTTCGATCGTCCGCTGCGCGGACTGATTCCTGCTATTTCGCTCTTGCAATACTCCTGATTATGGTGGTAATCGATGAGGGAAATGACACGATTTCTTTTGTCCATCTTATTGGGCGCCATCCTACTGCTAACTAACTCACATCGAGTCCGCGCCCAGGAAAAAGAAACCGATGAGGTCGTCAAGGTCAACACGAACCTGGTTGTCTTTGACGCGCAGGTTATCGACAAGGACACAAAGTGGGTAATTGGCGATCTGAATAAGGACGACTTTGAAGTATTTGAGAACGGCGTTAAGCAACAGATCAGTTATTTCAGCCGCGACTCAATTCCGCTGTCAGTAATACTGTTGTTGGACGTGAGCGGGAGCGTGCGCCCGGTCCTTCATCAGATTCGCGACGGCGCTCTCCATGCCCTCCAGCGGTTGAAGCCGGATGATGAAGTTGCGGTGATGGCCTTTGCGACCACTAGAGAGTTGGTTCTGGACTTCACCAAGGATCGCGCGATGGTCTCAAAGCGGATCGAGGCCGCGACCGCCACCGATCGTCTGGGCCAGGGAACGCTTCTGGGACCGGCGCTGGACGATGCCGCCATTCGCATGCAACTTGATGATGCCGCCGTCCGACTGCATAAGGGGCCGGCGCAAACCAGCCGGCGCGTGATCATCATCATCACGGACAACATCGCCGACACGGAAAGAAACGAGCAGAAACAGGTTCTGGAAGAACTTTTTGATAGCGGAACAGTTGTTTACGGATTGATCGTGCGCGCCGCGCTGGGAAAAGTTTTTAACCTCTTGTCCCTGGGAAAGGTCAAGGGAGTTGATGAATTTGTAAAGCAAACCGGCGGCGAGATTCTGGATACCGACAAGAACGAGGTCGATGAAAAGCTCGCGGTGGTTATTGGTCGCCTCCGTGCTCGCTATGCAATCGGATTTCAACCGGCCAATACGGCGGTTGATGAAAAGTTTCGATCGGTTGAGATTAAGATTAAGCCTGCGGTCGCGAAGAAACGAAAAGAGAATCCGGTCGTGCTTACCAAGCGAGGATATTATTTGCGGCGAAAGTAGTAACGGATTAGCCGCGGATTCACGCGGATAAACGGAAATAAGAAAGATGCATTTCTCTGGTTTGTTTCTTATCCGTGTAAATCCGCGTCAATCTGCGGCCAGTTTCTCTAGTCATGTCTCAACGCCCGCACCGGATCGATTCGCGCCGCGCGTGCCGCAGGGTACAACGCCGCGAGAATTGAAACCGACAGCGCGAACACAATCGCTCCCAACCATAACCACGGCGGCAGGTGAAAGAAATCAACAAACGAAGCGCCCTGCGGTTTCAGAATGAACCGGTACGCCAAGCGGTTCGAGATGGCGTCGATTCCCCACGCCGCTAACGATCCAATTACGCCGCCGGTGACGCCGATAACCGCGGCTTCGAAAAAGAAGATGAGTTTGATTTCGCGATCTTCCGCACCGATGGCTTTCATGATGCCGATTTCGCGCGTGCGCTCGAGGATCGACATGATCATTGTATTGGCGATGCCAAAGCTGGCTACTAATAATGAGATGCCACCCAACAATCCCAGGACGGAATCGATGATTAGAAAGACAGTGCGAATCTGATCCAGCTGATCGACGATCGAGAAACTGCCAAGCCCCATGTCCTTGATCTTTTTTCGCACGTCAGTCAGCGCCACCGGATCGGTCACTCGAACTACCGCCGAAAAGTAACCCGGCGATTGGCCCTCGCTGATAGCGCCGCTTTCGCGGGCCAGCGCCATGATCACCTGGTTCTGCTCGCCACTATGCTCGACCGACCATTGGTGAGCCGCGGCGATCGGAACACTTATCTCCGCCGTCGGCATAAGACCGCGCGAAGGCCCTGGGCCGCCATTCGGTTTGGCTTCCTTCAAGACTCCGGCAATGCGAAATGTGCGTCCGACGGCGACCGAGACTTTCGACTGCGGAGTTTCATTTCCGCCGAGTGGCAAGCCGAAGAAGCTTGGTTGATCTTCCTCAGCATCTTCGGTTTTGCTTCCCTTGCTCGCCGGCACTAAAAATTCGATGGTCTTTCCTATGGCATCCGCGGGCGTCGCATATCCCGCGTTGCGAGTGAAATCGACAGTAACGACCGCCTCGTCAGCGCCGGGCGAACTGATCATTTGCCCGGCCTCAAACTCCTTGAAACGAGACGAGAGATTGGGCACGTTGCACCCGGCCACATCGTCCCCAAAAGTCTTGCCGTTGACTCTAATCTGTACGACGAAAAATACGGCCGGCTCGACGTAAACGACGCCCGGGATCCTCGCTATTTCTGCCACGGCTGCGTCGTCAAGAAGCCGTGTCGGCGCGTCAGTGTTTGGGGTTCGGGGACCCGGCGGCCGGTCACCGCGCCGTGCGAGCGAGGGCCGGTCGAGAGCACCGCTGATGCTCTTGCCGTAGACAGACATTTCATTGAACAAGTCCAAGGCCTTGAACCGCGAAAGCAGATTGCGCTGCAATCCAAGTCCAAACGACACCATCGTCACAATCACGGCCACGCCGACGATCACACCCATCGAAGTGAGCGTAGCGCGCAGCCTAGCCTCACGCAGGTTTCGCAGAGCGAGCTTTAGCAGATCGATAAACGGCATAAATTGAGGACGCCCGGACGCGGCCTAGATTAGCGTATTTCGGTTCGGTGTCAGAAGCCCGACCGTCAAGGAGGGCTATTCCCTAAACTAAGCCCTCCCTGACGGTGGGCTTCTGACACGAAATTCCATGCAACTCTGATCCGGGTTTTTGTATCTAATGATTGTCCCGACCAATTGAAATAGCGAGACCCAAAACCCTCAAGGGAACGGCACGACGGCCTCCGACCTCACTTGATTTAGCGGTCTTGCAAAAACCAAAAAAGCCTGATAGAAATTTTAAGATTTAGGAGTAAACCCCAGATGTTCCGCTTTACAAATTCGTACGCAAAACTGACCGCAATCGCGACGCTCGTTTTGGCTTTTGCCGCCGCGTCGTTCGGCAAAACTCACGCTGACCCAGCCTTTTCCAACATCAAGATCAAGAATTTCGGCAAAATGGACGACCGCTTTTATCGCGGCGCTCAGCCGAAAGCAGAAGATTTCAAGGACCTCAAAGCCCTGGGCGTCAAGACCGTAATTGACTTGCAGGACAGCCCAACGAGTTACGAGAAGGGCGCCGTCGAAGCCCTCGGTATGCGTTACGTAAACATTCCGATGAGCGATTCGAGCTATCCCAAGCAGGAGTCGATCGACACGTTCCTGAAGTTGGTCAATGACCCGGCGACCGGCACGATGTACGTGCACTGCGCGGGTGGTCGTCACCGCACCGGAGTCATGGGCGCGGTCTACCGTTTCAACGTGAACCATTGGAACCTTGATCAGGCCTACACGGAAATGAAGGACTACGATTTTTACACCCGCTTCGGCCATGGCGATCTCAAAACGTTCGTCGAGGATTACTCGCAGCACATGCAGAACAGCGCGACTACCGCAGTAACTGCGACCAGTTCGCAGAAGAATTAATAGATATCAACTGAAATCCCGAATCTGACTTTTCCGATTTGCGAATTCAAAGAAGGCCGCTTCAAACGAGGCGGCCTTCTTCATTTTTTTCCGACCATTGCATTGTTCTAACAATTTCCTTTTCGTTAGGTCTGGACCGCAACAACGCCCCGCCGTTTGCTAGTATGACAGCCGTAGACTTCCCTCAAGGGCCCCCTGCTCAATTCATCTCGACCATCACCGGCTGACTGGTGCGGTCTCAAACCTTCTCTTCCCGGACAGGAGCTTTGTCGTGCAATCAATGAGCAGAAATCGCTGGCTTATCGTACTTGCCAGCCTGGTTGTCATCGGTCTGTCACTCGAAACTTTTTCAACCGCCAAATACAGAAAGAAGAAACAGCCCGCTGATAAGAATGCAGTGCTGTGGCGCGACCCGGGAAACGTTCGCAATCGCGATTTGTATTACGGGCCGGGGTCGAAGGACCGCGCGCCTGTGCCGCCGTTTCATTTCATCAAAGAAGTGAAAGAAGGCAGCAATCCAAAGTTTGAAGTTGAAGACGCGCGCGGCACGAAGTGGCGCGTGAAGCTCGGGCCTGAAGCTCAGGCAGAGACGGTAGCAGCCCGCATGGTCTGGGCTGCGGGTTACAACGCGGAAGAGTCTTACTATCTCGATCGCGCGCGCATCGATGACATGAAACCGTTATCGCGCGGACAAAAGTATGTGCAGGGCGACAGCGTGCTCGGCGCGCGCTTCGAACCGCGGCGTAAGAACGTCGAGCGGGGCGCGCAGTGGGGCTGGAACAAGAATCCGTTTAAGAACACACGCGAACTGAACGGCCTGAAGACAATGATGGTGATGCTGAACAACTGGGACACGTTCAAGAAGAACAATCGCGTACTTCGTGACAAGGATTCCGGTCAAGCAAATTACACGGTCACCGATCTCGGCGCGACCTTCGGCGCGGTCGGCGGATTCGGCGCGCACCGCTCCAAGAGCAACGTGCAGGATTTCGAGCGCGATCGATACGTGCGCAGGGTCGACAAGAACGGCAAGGTGCACTTCGATTACGATTTGAAGCCGAAGAAACTCGGCCTGTTGAGTGTCGTCTATCCGCCTTACTTTTTCCGCCAACGCAAAGCGACGAATTCGATGCAGAAGGTTCCGGCCGGGGACGCGGCCTGGATCGGTGGCATCATGGGCCAGCTGTCAGACAATCAGCTGCGCGACAGCTTCCGCGCCGCCGGCTACGATCGCGCCACGACCGAGAAGTACGTGCGCGCGATGCGAAGCCGAATTAACGAACTGAATCGATTGAATCAACCGCAAGTTGCCGTGAGAGCGAGACGAGTGCGGTAGACGCCAGCGCACGGGGCAAGTAGCCCGACCATAAGGGAGGGCTCACTTCTTCACGCCGAAGGCGTGAAATAAAATAGCCAGGGGCAAAGCGCGAAGCGCGACGCCCCTGGATCACATTCACAAAATTTCAGATTGAGCCCGCGAGGCGGGCGACAGAACGATTGGATGGAGCGCCGGCATCCTTGCCTGCGGTGCGCGCGCATCCCTGCGCGCATGATCGCCGGGCCATTGATGATCTAGAGGATGCCGAGATATGGATGCGGCTTTGCCGCCGCACAGTGCGGTAAGGCTTTGCCTTACCGTCGCGCATCTCTTCTTTGGATTATGCGGCGAGGCTGAGCCTCGCCGATTAATTTTTGTTGTGACTGGCCGGAAAGCCGGAGGCTTTCCGCACTGTGCTGCGGCAATGCCGCACTAGCGGGGCATTAGCCCGACCGTTAGGGAGGGCTCACTAATAATGCACAGAGTCTTCATCAACATAAAATTCATCGTGCGGATTGATCTCAACTTCCGGCATCGGCTCGAACTTTGATTCATCAAACGGCGGCATCTCCGGCTCCGGCGCGCCGAGTTCTTTCAGATGCTGCTTCGATTTCTCCAACCCCCAATGATAGGCAAACGGCGGCCCATCACACCACGCGAGCCGATACGCCTTCGTCGCAGCTTCAATCGCGGCCGTATTATTTCCTTCATCACGGTCGATTTGCGCGAGTACATTGAAGGCATCAGCGTGAAAGAGGGGATACGGTCCGCGCTCTGCCAGTTCCCAGACATCGTCCAACAGTTCGCGTGACGCTTTTAGATCTCCCTGCCGTCGCCGTAACTCAGCTAGCGCGATTAGAGCGGGCAACTCTTCCTCAACCAGATTGACATTCCGTGCGCGGGTCAGCGCATGGTGCAGCCGTTCATCGGCAGCAGCGAAATCATTCAAGCCCAAGGCCGCCTCGCCTTGGACTCGTGCCGCGCGGATGAAATCAGCCTCAAGACTCTGAACTTGAGCCAACTCCCACGCATGGTTGGCGAACAATAGCGCGCCTGCAAACTCGTCGAGCCACAGTGCTCTCTGCGCGAGATAAGAAGCGTCGACGCCCGCGCCTTGGTTATCAGATTGCGCCGCATCTATTCGCAACGCGCGCCGTAGGGCAGGATGAGATTTATCAACAAGCCCACTTGCCGCCAAGGTCAAGCCAAGCCAATTCAGACTGGCCGCTTCCCGAAAACGATTAGCCTCCTCGCGTGTAATGATCAGCGCGCGTCGCGCGGCGGACTCCGAATCGAACAGCGCCCCTGACAGACGCAGTGTATTTGACAGGTTGCGTAAGCACACGCCCACGTTGCTATTGTTCTTCATCTCCAAATTAATTGTGTTAGTGCGACGAAACAGAGCAGCCGCACGCTGCGGTTGTCCGCTGAATTGATATGCAAGCGCCAGCGCACTGAGTGTATAGGCTTGGTCGTCTTGACTCTTCAAACGCGGCAACTGGTCCAGCCCGTCAGGAGAAAGCAACTCCAAAAGTTCGACCCGCTGCCGGCTGGCACTTAGCCGGTAGAGCGTGGCTTTGTTCAATCGCTCGTAAAAGAGATCACAGGCATCATCAAAACGTCCCAGTCCGATCAGCGTGTTGTACAATTCAATGGCGGGCGTGAGGTCTTCGAGGCTATCGACCTTCTGCCAATCGTCAATCATCGGCACTGCTTCAAAGTGCGTGTGCAGGCTCGTGTAGACGCCGTGCCGCGCATCGTGGCGCAAGCCGCTCCACACCACGCCGCGCACGAGCGGATGCAAATCATAACGATTGGCCCGCTTGTCCCAGCCGACCAATCCGCGATCTTCCAACTCGGTCAACAGCTCATCCAATTCATGCTCATTGGTGCACGACTTTCCTTCACCTATTAACAACGAAGCCAGCGTGTCGTAACGCGCGGGCATTCTAAAGGCGGCGATGGTGCGCAACGCTTGGTGCGCTGGCTCGCTCAGCCCGCGCAGAGCGAATTCAAGCACATGCGACTTCACCTGCACCAACGGCAAACTGAATGGATCGAAATCAGGATGAGCGCGCCGCCAGGCGTCGAAGTCGCCGGGCGCGTGCCGGTCGCGGGCCACTTCACTCGCCAATGCCTGAATCAAGAGCGGGTGATTATCTGCGCGTTGAAAAAGCGGCAACAGAGAATCGCGCGCGCCGGACGCGCCGAACGCTCGCCAAAGTTCGAGCGCATCATCATCAGCCAGTCCCTTCAGAAAGATCGCGGCGCAAGTACCCAGCGGCTCGCCCGTCACCATCTGCAAATCGGCGGGATAGAGACGCGTGCTGACGAGGAGGCGCGATGCGTGCACATTAGATAGTTTGCGTAGGAATGCACCTGCTCGTGGGTCCGCGGTCTTGCGCAAGTGATGCTCGCCCGTGAAGGATTGCGCGGCGCTCGCGGGTAAGCCGACGGCGTTGGCGACGAAGTTCGCCGTTTGATTATCGTAATCATCGTCGCTGAGATGCGCCGCGTCCATGCGTGCATAGGCGATGAGCATGCGCTCCAGACCGTCGAGCACTAAGAGGAACGGCTCGCGGTCGAGCGCGGCGAGCAGTTGCGTCTCGCGTTCGGGTGCGGGTATTTGTTGCGTCTCTGTGAGCGGACGACGCGTGACGTAAGCCAGCGCGCGAGTAACAAAGTTCTCGAAGTAAGCGTCCGATTCGTAGAAACTCCACCACATGCGCCCGGCCAACGGCTTCATCTCTTGCGGCGCGATGTCATTGAACCACTTCCATGTGAGCGCGCTCTTGCCCAAGCCGCCCACGGCAACAATGTTCAGGATGCGAGCGCGATTGATTTCCACGTTGGGCTTAGCGACCCAGTCGGTCAGCATGTTGAGTTCCGGCTGACGGCCCACGAGCCGATGCGTTTGCAGCAGCGTATAAGGATGAGCGATGTAGACTTCCGGCGGCTGGGGAATGTCGCTGACGTAATGAAATGTTGTCAGGTCAGGTTTACGAAGTTGAGAGAGACTGTTAATCGCTTCAGCGCGCAAATCGTCCGGTGATTTGAAGAACCTGACGATGTTCTCAGCTTCCACTCGATCTTTGAACGACTTGAGTTTTGCCGCGTTCTCAATGTCCACATCATCAACTGTGATCGGATGCGACTTGTCCATTACAAAAATGAGCCGTTCGATCTTCCTTGCGACCGCACGGTTGTATTCCATCTCTGTGACGGAGATTTGATTGGGATTGTTCGCTTTCGGAATGTAGCCGTAACGGTTCGCAAGCACGCCGATGTAAACGTCCGCCTCTTCGACCATCATCAGCGATGCTGCCGCCGCCTGGTCGCTATTCGCCGGCAAATCCTCCATTCGCAGAGGAAACATGCCTTGGCGCAGACAAGCTTCGACGATCTGCTTGCGATGCTCCGGCAGGTCGCGCGCGGTGCTGCTAATCATTACTCGGAGTTGTTCAGCCATGATGTGGAAGCCGTAAGGCGAAGAATCGTGAGTATACTGCGGGATTATTTTTTCGGCGAGGAATTTATTTCGCCCCTACAGGGCGAATGGGATTGTTAATGGTTTCGATCCCAGGGCGTTGCGCTGGGCTATTCAATTTCACGCCGTTGGCGTGATGATGAGCCCTCACGTAACGGTCGGGCTACCGCGCCGTTCGCGCTTCGCGCTCATGCGGACAGGGATGTCCGCGCTCCCATTAAGTCGCCGAGGCTCGCACGTGATCCCATCCGCTCACGCGGATGGTACTGACCTCGCGGGCTAGGGATCTCAATCACACCGTTACGAGTTCTCTTGAACTCTCTTCCTCACCTCTGAACTGCAATTCATACAACCTTGAATACAAGCCCCCGCCCGCGAGCAGCTCTTCGTGAGTTCCCTGCTCGACGACTCGGCCTTGATCGATGACGAAGATCACGTCAGCGCGGCGCACTGTTGCTAACCGATGCGCGATCACGATCGAGGTCTTGCCTTGCATCAGATTTTCCAGCGCGTCGAAGACAAGTTTCTCGGACTCAGCATCCAGACCTGCCGATGGTTCGTCGAGAATCAGGATGGGCGAGTCGCGAATGATTGCGCGCGCAATCGTCACCCGCTGCCGTTGGCCGCCGGAAAGTGTGACGCCGCGCTCGCCAATCATCGTGTCATAGCCGTCAGGCATGCGGTCGATGAACTCATCCGCGTTCGCGAGTTTTGCCGCGCGCACGATCTCTTCGTGCGTCGCATTCGGTTTTCCGTAAGCAATGTTCTCAGCGACTGTGGCGCGAAACAAAAGCGTCTCCTGCAGAACGAAACTGATTTGCTCGCGCAGCGACTTCTGTTGGAAGCGGCGAATATCCGTGCTGTCGATCTTTATTACGCCGGACGTCGCTTCGTAAAACCGAGGCAACAAACTCGCGATCGTAGTCTTCCCTGCGCCGGTTGGCCCAACCAACGCAGCCAACTGTCCCGGCTCGATCTTCAAACTCAAATCATTCAGCACCGGTTGATTTGTGTCGTAAGAAAAGCTCACATGATCGAATTCGATCTTTCCTTTGAATCGCGGCGCAGGCTTGGCTCCCGGCAAATCACGCACCTGCATATTGTTTTCAAGCACTTCGCGGATGCGCTCCCAACCAACCGACGCTTTCGAAATCGTGTCCGTCATCTTCGAGAGTTCGCGCATCGGCTTATACATCTTCCCGAGATAAAGCAAAAACACGAGCAGCTCACCCGAAGTCAGCGAGCCGGCGAGCACGAGCCGAGCCCCGTACCAGAGCACCAGGCAAGTGCCGCACGCCACAATGATTTCTACGATCGGCGGCAACTTCGCTTTCACGTTGCGCGCCTGCAGAGCCTTCTCGACGCTTTCACGGCTCTCGCGCTCGAACCGTTTCTGTTCGTAGTCTTCGCGCGCGAAAGCTTTGACAACGCGAATCGACGACAGCACTTCCTCGAGCACGTTGACGACTTCGCCTTCCTGCCGGCGCATCGCGCGGGACGCCTGCTTGATGCGATGCGTGTAGTGATAGACGACAAGGAAAAGACCCGGCGCCACCAGCAGCGCGATCAGCGTGAACATCCAATTGAGATAAAGCATCACCAGCATCATGCCGATGAGCGTCAGCACGTTCACCAGCATGCCGAGCAGAACGTTCGAGATGAGGCTTTGCACGGCGTCGATGTCGCTGGTGACGCGGCTGATGAGATCGCCGGTGCGTTTTCGATCGTGATACGAAAGCGAAAGCTTCTGAATGTGGCTATAGAGCACGCGCCGCAGATCGTGCATGACCCACTGGCCGACGCTGGTCGTTAGATATTTTTCGATGTAGGAACTGATCGCGCCGAAGATTGCGATCACAATCACCGCCAGTACGGCAAAGTTCAGAATCGAAAATTTATCGGTGCCGATGAAGCTGACAATGCCCGCCAGCCAGTCGGGCATGCGTTTCGATCCGAAGACATAATCGAAGACGATTTTCAGCGGCCAGGGATCGAGAATATCTGTGACGCTCTCGCCGATGACGGCGATGAACGCGAATGAGAGGGTCAGCCAGTGAGGATAAAGAACATCGGTGATGCGAATCTTTTTCTGCATTCATTATTGACGACGTTTAGAGGCGGGCTACTGCCCGCCCTCTTCAAACGTGGCGGGCGGTAACCCGCCTCTAAAAGATCGAAAAACACCTACCCCGGCAGATTCACCAACTCATTTATTCTCGCGCGTACCGTTGCGGCGAGCGCATCGATCTCTTCCGGGTCGTAGTTGGCTGCGCGGAAGGCGTCCTTGATTTGCTGATCGCTCAACTGGGACAGGATGTTTCCGATCCACTTCGCTTGCTCAACCGTGATGTCTTTCAGCAAGTGTTGGTTCTTGCCTTTGTAATCAAAGACAACTTTGCCGTGGTCGACGCCGGTTATGAATTTATGGTCGGCGACGTACTGATCCGGCTTGTTGCGCGTGTGGCCGAGGAACTTTCCTTCCTTGCCGAAGCTTGCGCCGAGATCAGTATCAAAATAACGAGCCTCTTTTTCTCCAGTCGCTTGGTCAGTGACCAGCACCACATTGTTATTGTGATTCTGAATGTCCCAGTTATTAATCAAAGCCATCACGACCTTCAGGCCCTGAAGTTCCTTCGTGCCGACAAACGGGTTGTGCTCCCAATCCCAGCGCTGGGCGGTGCGCTTCTCACCTTTTATTCGCGCTTCAAACCTTACGTTGTCAAAACTTCCCTTGCCTTCGATCTGGACGTGTGGAACCAGATAGGTGACGTCCGCGAAATATCCAGCTGCCCAAACCAGTCGCACCGCTGCAGTTTCCGATTGAGCTTCCGGTCCAATCTTAACGACCCAGGTATTTCCCGATCCGTCGCGCACGCGATATTTCTTTGAATAGCTGCGCGTTTCGTCCGCAACAAAAGTTACTTTCGACAGGTCAGGCTTCGCCGCTTCGCCGCCTTCACCTAAAAACAGATCGCGAGAAGCGATATCCGTGGGCTCGCGCCACAACACCGCCTTTGCCGCTGGATCTATTGCGGTGGGCTGCTTCTCTTTCTTTTTGTCTTGAGATAACGCAATTGGCACGATCAACAGCAACGCCAACCAGCCAATTAACAAAATCGATCTTGCAAACGTTTTGGATCTGAACATGGATACCCCCCGTTATTCCCTTTACGAATTTATTTGTCGCCCCTCGAAGTGGATCTGACTGTCGAACAACTCCTCTTCGCTCGCATGAACGCGCACATAAGAGCCATCCGGCTGCAACTCGCGCGCGTTCACGTTGTCCTTCAGATAGATATCCAGCACTCCGCTTTTTAAGTAATCGCGCAGTCGCGGATTCTCGACCGGGCAAACCACCTCGATCCGGCGATCGAGATTCCGCAACATCCAATCGGCGCTGCCGATATAGATTTCTTCTTCGCCGTCGTTCGCGAAATAGAAGATGCGGCTGTGTTCCAGAAAGCGCCCGACGATGCTGCGCACGCGAATATTTTCCGACATGCCGGGCACGCCGGGTCGCAACATGCAGATGCCGCGCACAATCAAATCGATCTGGACGCCGGCTTCGGACGCTGCGTACAACGCCTCGATTATTTTCGGATCGGCCAACCGGTTCAGCTTGGCCATGATTCGCGCTTCGCGGCCGGCCTTGGCGTGTTCGGTTTCGCGGTTGATCAGGTCGATGAGCTGCTCGCGCAGATTTACCGGCGAGATGAGCAGCTTCCGATAATTCGTCTGCCGCGAGTAACCGGTTAGGTAATTGAAGAACTCGGTTGCGTCCGCGCCAATCTCCGGATCGGTTGTGAACAAACCGAAATCGGTGTACGTGCATGACGCCGTCGGATTGTAATTACCCGTGGCGATGTGCACGTATCGTTTCAACGCTTCACCTTCGCGACGAACGACCAGGGTCAACTTGCAGTGCGTCTTCAGACCGAGCAGCCCATACACGACATGTACACCCGCGTGCTCAAGCCGCTGCGCCCAACGAATGTTTTTCTCTTCATCGAATCGCGCCTTTAATTCGATGAGCGCAGTGACTTGCTTGCCTTTCTCGGCTGCTTGAATCAAAGCCTCGGCGATATCGGATTGCTGGCCGGTGCGATAGAGACAGATTTTGATCGCGAGCACATTCGGGTCATCCGCGGCCGTGCGAATAAAACTTGTGACCGTCGAATAAGACGTGTACGGATGATGCAGCAGAATGTCCCGCCGCTTGATCACGTCGAAGGGAGCTTCGCGGCTTTTCAGCTCATCGGGAATGATGGCGCGGATTGGACGAAACTTCAGATCGGGACGATTCAATTCGCACAGCATCAAGAGATCAGAAATGTTCAGCGGCCCATCGATGCGGTAAACATCATCCGCAGTCAACCCCAACTCCTGCGTCAGATAGTCGACCATTTCCCAGGGCATTGAAGCTTCGACTTCCAAACGCACCGGCGCGCCAAAGCGTCGCTTGCGCAGCTCAACCTCGAGCGCGCGCAGCAAGTCCTCGGCTTCATCTTCCCGAATGTCGATGTCGGCATCGCGCGTCACACGAAACGCGTAGGCGCGGCCGGCGGCCATCGCGGGAAATAGCGACGCGAGATTCGCCGATATCAAATCGTCCAGAAAAACATAGCGCGTTTCTCTGTCCCCAACCGGAATTAATCCGGGCAACACCGGCGGCACCTTCAGCCGCACGAACCGGGCCTCAGCTTTGTCTCCGGCCGGGTCATCATCCGGCGTCACCATCAGTCCGAGATTCAAGCTCAAGCCGGAGATGTACGGGAAGGGGTGCGCCGGGTCTACGGCGAGCGGCGTCAGCACCGGAAAAACGTGATCGGTGAAATATTGATCGAGCTTCGCCCTTTCGGCGTCCGTCAAAGATGCATACGGAGTGATTGCGATTCGCCGCTCAGCCAGCGCCGGCAAGAGATGATGTTTGACCGCGTGCGCGGCCTCGCTCAACATTGGCGCCAGGCGCTCGCGGATCTGTTTGAGCTGCTCTTCCGCCGTCATTCCGTCCGGTGAAGGATGCAACCAGCCCTGCTCGAACTCTTCCTTGAGTCCGGAAACGCGGACCATAAAGAACTCGTCCACGATGTTCGAAAAAATCGTCAGAAAACGAAGCCTTTCGAGCAACGGATTACGATCGTCGAAAGCTTCATCCAGGACCTGTCGAAAGAACTCGATTAGGCTTAACTCGCGGTTCAATAGACGCTCTTCCGGCATGGCGGGCTTTTCCGGCGCGAACAGGTTTGCCGGCGCCGAACCCGTGGCGATTGATCGATTGTTTAATTCAATGTTTGAAATCATTTTGTTTTGATAGGACTCTGTTTTTATTGACGAGAAATTTGCATTTCACTTCACATAATCGTGTGAATAGTTCCCGACACTGGGTTCAGGTGTGCAAGTGTTATTCCTCGACTAGCTTTAAGAATCCCGGCAGAGGCGAATCGTTGGACGGCAGGATAGTTAAAGGAAATCAGAAGTGAGGCACAAAACGGCCGCAACAAAATCGTACTGAATCGCGGCAGGTTAGTGACGATTTTGAAACGGTTCGGAGTTTGGGAGAAACGATATCGTCGCGTCGATCGACCAGACAGTTAACAGTATTTCCGGCGTGCCGGAACGCTGACGAATTCTCGGGTTTCAATCACATAAGCGGTTAGCTTCTTGCCGTACACGCATCCGGTGTCCAGACCGATCGCAAACGCCGCCTGTCGTGGCTTTTTCTTCGGCCAGTGCCCGAACAAAATCGTCTTCGGTCCGCGGTAGACGTCGTACCACGCGACGCCTTTCCGCTGGGTCGGGTCGGCGCCCATCGTGCGAATCTCAGTCAAGTCGCTGGCCAGCTGTTCTTCGAGTGGAACACCAGGTCGAATCCCTGCATGAACGACGAGATGAGAATCCAGATCGATTAGATAAGGCAACGAGCGGAGAAAGTTTGAGTATCTGTCGCGATTCGTTTCCAGTTCTCCCAGAGTCTTTCGCTGTTCATTCGTCAGGCGAACAGGTTCACCACGCATGCGCTGCCTCAGCTTTCGATCATGATTGCCGATGACTGAAGAGAAGCGGCCGTCGTCGATGAATAGATCGAGAACTTCGCGACTCTTTGGTCCTTTGGTAATTAGGTCGCCGACCGCGACGACTCGATCGTCCGATTGCAGATTTACCAGCGCCAGCAAATCAGTCAATTCATCGAAGCAGCCGTGTATGTCGCCTATGACAATTGTGCGGGTCATGTTAACGGGTCAGTACCGGGAGCGATAGCGACCGGATCGATTGCTTACCCACGGGTCAATTGATCCCGTCGCTATCGCTCCGGGTACCGACACTAATCACACAAATGGTGTACCGCGTCTGTGGTCCAATCGGAGAGATTGTGAGTAACAACATCCGCGCCGGCCTGACGCAGGGCACTTTCGCTGACTGTCGTGGTCACGCCGATGGTGCGCATCCCAGCCGCGCGGGCTGATTCGATTCCGGGCGGCGAGTCCTCGATTACCAGACATTCTTTGGCGAGCAGCGGTAGATTGCGTTCAGCGCGAAGTCTTTGATTTAGCAATTCCAGCGCGTCTTGATAGCAGTCAGGCGCGGGCTTGTGTTTGCGACCGGGTTCAGCGCTCACGATTAGTAAAAATTCATTTCTAATACCCGCTAGTTCCAGCACGTGTTCGATCTCGCTTCGTTCAGCCATGCTCACGATTCCGAGGTGGTATTGACGCGCTGCTTGCTTGATGAAAGCGGTTACGCCTGCGGGAACCGGGAGATCCTTCTTGATCATCTCTCGATGAAGCTCATGTTCGCGATCGATTAACCTGCGCGAATCCTCGTCGCTCAGACCTTTTCCCCCACGTTTGTAGGCGGCGCGGACAAACGCGGCGTCATCCATACCGAGCGACGCGAAGTAATCATCGTCCGTAAGTTCGACGCCTTCCGCAGCCAAGACATCGCGATATGCTTTCAGGTGAATGCGTTCGTCATCAATGATGACGCCGTTAAAGTCGAATAAGATGGCGTGAATCATAGGTGTCAGAAGCCCGACCGTCAGGGAGGGCTAGCTGCGCGAGTGGCCCTCCCTGACGGCCGGGCTTCTGACACAGCGTCTTGGCTCAATGTGCGTTCGTCGCTTTCGCAGCAGTCGACTTCAATTCCGCGATCTTCTTATCCTGCTCAGCAAACAGCAGCGGCAGTCGCTCGCTTTCCAGAACATCCAAGCGCCGCAGCACTTCAGTCAGCGAAATCTCATTCTTTAGGTTGACTTGGAAATCGAGTTCCGCGCGGGTCTCTGAGTGACGTCCCTGCAGATTCTGTCCCACCATGATCAGCGGCATCAATAGAATTTGAATGACGTTACTGATCAGGAGGTAAGCCACGAACGCCGGAAATGGATCGAAGGCGCGCAAGTGCAGTGGGGGGATCTCTGAGGCCAGAATGTTGTAGCCAGTCCAAACTACCGTCCAGCCCAAAATGATTAAAAAGAAGCCAAACGATCCGACGCGGTTGGTGATGGCGATCGCCAATCTGTCGAGAGCGTTAAGACTCTTCTCGTAGACGACATTGACGTTTCGCGAAACACGTTGCTGCAGCATTTTGTCCGTACGACGCAGACGCGAGAAGGTAGCGCTCAGCATTTCTAATGCGACTCTCGGATTGTCGTGAATAAAGCTGAGAAAATTTTCGCGCGAAAGGACGGCGAGTCGCGCAGCCTCGATCACGGTAGCGTCGGCCGATCGCTGCTTGCCATCGATGATGGCCATCTCGCCGAAGAAATCGCCCTGCGCCAGCTCCGCCAGCACGATCTGCTTTTTGTCCGCGTCCGTAATTGTGATCTGGACGCGGCCTTGCTCAATCAGATACATGGCGTCGCCCTCATCGCCGGCCCGAAAGAGGCTGGTGTTACTGGGGACATCATTCACTCGCAGGAGATTTCGAAGGTTGGCGGCAGCCTCATCGTCGAGCGATGCAAACAACGGCACCGAGCGAATCGCATCGAGCGTCATTTCCTGGGGGGTTGGTGTTGACATAAGAAACCTCGAGGTAGCGCAACTTGTTAAGTTGCGATTCGCAAGTTAACAACTTGCGCTACATTACTCTTCCGTCTTTCATCATGATTATTCGATCGGCGTAGCTGCTCGCCAACTCGTGATCGTGCGTGACCAGTAGGACCGTCAGTCGATCGCGGTCAACCATCTCGCGCAGCAACGTCAGCAGCTCGCGCGCGCGCGTCGAGTCTAAATTCCCGGTTGGTTCGTCGGCAAGCAAAACGCGCGGATGGTTCGCCAGCGCCCGCGCGATCGCCACGCGCTGCTGTTCGCCGCCCGACATTTCAGCAGGCCGATGATCCACGCGACCCGTCAGGCCGACGCGCTCAAGCAAAGACGAAGCACGATCTCGGCGCTCAACACCACGCATCCCACCGAATGCCAAAGCGAGCATCACGTTCTCCGCCGCCGTCATCGTAGGAATCAGATTAAAGTTTTGAAAAATCATGCCGACTGAGAAACGCCGGTAACGGGCCATCTGTTTTTTCGTCAAAGGGCCGAGCGGTTGCGAATCAAAGAAAACGTCGCCCGTCGAAGGTCGATCCAGGCCTCCTAGCAAATTCAGCAGAGTTGATTTGCCTGAGCCAGACGTGCCTTGAATCGCGACAAACTCACCTTCGTTCGCGCCCATCGTGACGTGATCAAGCGCGGTCACTTGATTAGTGCCCATCTGGTAAACGCGTGTGATGTCGCGGGTTTCGATCAGCGCCATTGATTTTGAGATTAACATTTACCACAGAGGGCACAGAGGAAGGCAAAGGCTACGAGCTAAGAGCAGAGGGCAAAGGGAGAAGTGCCGAATCGAGCTGTGCATTAGGTGCGATCACTTAGCCCTTACCTCTTTGCTCTTTGCTCTCTTTGCTCTCTTGCTCTTCGCGATTGTTTTCCTCGGTGTCCTCTGTGGTTAAACTTCCGAACGAGCGACGCGCCACAACTCGAATCTTTCTTCGTCGAAACCCTTCAAAGGAATTTCGAACCGGGTCGCCGTGATTCCGTTTTGCGGTTCGCTCAACAACTCGCGCACCGCCGGATCCGAATAGACGACGCTCGAGATGACTACATCATTACCAGTGGATTGTCCTTCCAGCCGGGCTGCGAGATTGACGGTCGATCCGAAATAGTCCAGCCGCTCGTTCAGCGTCACCGCGATGCACGGTCCGGAGTGCAATCCGGCCTTCAGACTTAATTGTTGCCCGCCATTTTGCGGCAGAGCCAATAGCTGCTGCGCCCGCAGCATCGCTTTCAATGCCGAAGCAGGCTGGCGAAAAACGGCCATTACTGCGTCGCCGATCGTCTTGACGAGAGCGCCGTTCTCTTCAGCAATCAACTGCTTCAGCACATCGAAGTGATTCATCACGTGACCAAACGCGGTTGCGTCGCCGATTTCGCGATATAGCCGCGTCGAGTTTTTTAGATCGGTGAACAGCACCGTCAGCGTGCCCACCGAGATTTGTTCACCGGGCCGCAGCGCTTCACTGGCGAAGAGATCGCGAAAGACTTGCAGCGCGGTTACCTCGGCGGCGGTGGCCGCGTCGTCGCTCCAGGCGGTGCGTTCAAGAATGAAGAGCTGCTCGTCATCAGTCGCGTTTTCAAACTGAAGCTGCGCGCATTTGCCGATGTCGATCTCTTCGTCCGGCCACCCGTCAGGCGTGGCGCGCAGATTTCTCATGCGGTTCCCATCAGGCGTCACGCACAGTTGCTGCCAACCGGGTAACGTCATCGTGCGCAGACGATAACGACCCTCTTCCAACTCGACATCGATCGATCGCTTCCCAGTTGGCGGCAGCAGTTGTTGCGCCGCGACGTGCGGGGTAACCTGCGGCCCACCCACGCAAAAGATTTCGGTATCGGCCTCGCGAATCGCCGGGCTAGGTCGAAAGGTCAGCTCGACTGATTGTTCGAAATTGACGTTGAAGTCGATGTTGCAGCCGGGACAGTGAACGCTTGAAGCGATCTGTTTTAGCGAATCGGTCGAACCGCCGCCGCGGCACATCGGACAGATCAGGTTCCATTGAAGATCGAGGATTCCCGCGCGCGTCGCGCACAAACAAGTTTGCAGCACATCGCGTTTCGATCGATTCCATTGGCGCGCTAATTCGTAGGGCCTGATGCGCGCCAACGCAAACTCGTCGGCGCTCTCGATGTAATCGACAAGCAGCGCAACGATCTCGCTGTCGTTACCGAGCCCGACCATTTTCTCGCTCAGCGCCAGCAGGCGTTCGCGGCCGCCCGAAACGAACTCGGCGCTTTTCGATTCGGTGGCGGCGCTCAGGCCATGCTTTGCCAGGCGATCGTATTCGCGCAGCGTCCGCTCAAAGTTGCGCGCGCTAATCAATCCTATCTGAATCGGGATTGCGATCGAACCGAGAATATTTTTCGGCTTGGCCCAAACTTCGTACGTGAGTTTCGTCCCCGTTTGCGGTTCGCCTTCCGGCTTTGCTCGTGGTTCCAACTCGACGCGAACGCGCAGCTCGCTCATCGGCCCTTTCGAATAGCGGCGCACGACGCCGAATCGATGCGGGCGCACCCACTCAAACGGTTGCTCTTCCCATTCAACGGGAATCCCGAACGCCGACAGACGCATTCGCCGGCGCGCGTTTTGTGAAATGTTTGGGAGGCTTACCGAATCAAGCGTGGGCACTCCCGTATCACGATTGAATCGGTTGGTGTCGGCAACCAGCGGCCAGAGTTGGGCCGGCGAAGAATCGAGATTGAATTCCCAGATGTAATGAAACTCGCGCATCGAGGTTTATGTTATCCGCAGATTACGCAGATTACACAGATTTAAGAGAGCAAAGCGACAAAAAGGCACAGAAGGCGCAAAGCTAATTCGTTCCTTTCTCTGCGCTTTTGTGCCTTTTTGCAGCTTAAATTATCAATCTGCGTAATCTGCGTAATCTGCGGATAAGGAACTCAGATCACCTTGTATTCCGAATCTACATCCTCATCTGAAAACGCTACCCGATAATTCTTTGACTGAATTTGTTTCGTGATCAGCAAATCGTCTTTGGTCTTGAGCAGGTCAGCGCGATTGTAAACAGAAAGTTCGAAGTTGTAGCCGTGCGTGATCGCATCTTTCGGACAAGCCTCGACGCAGAAACCGCAAAAAATACAGCGGCCATAGTCGATGTTGTAAACCTTCGCGAAACGCTCATCGACGCCCGTGCGCTCGGTTGCCGGACGCGGATCATCGGCCGCTTCGATGTAGATGCATTCGGAAGGACAGGCCGCAGCGCAAAGAAAACAGGCCACGCATTTTTCGCGGCCCAACTCGTCAACGTGCAAAAGGTGCTGCCCACGATAACGCGGTTGGACCGTCACCGGCTCGTCGGGATACTCGACGGTCTGTTTGCGTTTGGGAATGTAGGACAAAGTCACGCCCATTCCTTGAATGATCGCGCGCGTCGAATCTATTACTTCGGAAATGATGGACATCGTGAATCTATTCTACCTCAGCCGGAATTGCGATGCATTCGACGATCGATCCTCTACTTGTTGAGACCGCCCATGAAGATCGCAAAGCCGTAAACGATCATCAAGACGATCCAGATCAGAAAATAGAGGGCGGAGGTGGCGATGCCCGTAATCGCGAATGGTTTTCCAGTGTTCTGGTCGGGATTATTTTTGATTTGCACCATCTGATAGACGCCCAAAACGATTGCGACTACGCCGGATATCAAACCAATGCTGCAACACCATCCAAAAGTAATTGTGAAGATGCCGCAGATCATCGACGCGACCGCCATGCCTTGTTTCGGCCCTTGCTGATAAGGCGGCGGCGGCGGCGGTTGCCAACCGCCCTGCATCTGTTGCGGAGGCTGAAATGGCGCTGAACCAAAACCGCCTGATGGCGCCGGCATATTCGAGGGCGGCGGCGGCTGAAACGGTTGTGATTGAAACTGACCCGAACCGAGATCACCCGAGGGAGGCTTCCAACCACCCGGTGGCGGAGGAGGCGGGGACAAAATTGTCGCGGGCGGCTCAGAACTCCTCGACGGTGAATCATCGACCAGAGTCGTGCCGTCCTGAGTACAAAAGGCCAGCCAGTCTTCTTCGAACGTGCGATTGCAGGTTGGGCAGCGTTTCATAGGGGTTGTCCGTTGTCAGTATTATTTACCACAGAGGACACAGAGAAGAACCAGAAGAGAATTCGGATATAACCACGAAGGCGCTCAGCCGATTTTGTTGGTTCTTCCTCTGTGTCCTCTGTGGTTTAAGCGCAAGTCTTTCAAACCAATTCAAGCTTGCTAAAGAAGTAACTGATCTCGATCGCGGCATTCTCATCCGAATCAGATCCGTGGGTCGCGTTCTCGCCGACTGATCCGCCGAACTCTTTGCGAATCGTTCCGTCGTCAGCTTTGGCGGGATCGGTTGCGCCCATCAGATCGCGCCAGGCTTTCACCGCGCCGTCTTTTTCCAAAACCATTACGACGCACGGCCCGCTCGACATGAATTCGGTCAAGCCTTCATAGAAAGGTTTGCCGCGATGAACTTCGTAGAACCCTTCAGCCTGTTTGCGTGACTGATGAATCATTTTCATCGCGCGAATGCGAAAGCCGCCGCCGATGATCCGATCGATTATTTTTCCCGTGTGACCCGCGCCCACCGCGTCGGGCTTAATAATTGCGAAGGTGAGATTACCTGCTTGATATGTCATTGGTCTCCAGTGTTTTCTGCCGCGGATTTGCGTGGATGAACGCGGATAAATATAAGTGAAGCCGCCGTCTCTGATCTGCGCGCATCCGCGTTAATCCGCGGCTGGTCTTAGTTCTTTAGCGCGGCCTTCATCGCCGATCCAATATCCGCCGGCGATTTCACCACGTGGATTCCTGCGCCAGAGAGGGCAGCCATCTTCTCAGCCGCCGTTCCCTTCCCGCCCGCGATGATTGCGCCCGCGTGACCCATGCGACGTCCCGGCGGTGCGGTTTGTCCGGCGATGAACGCAACGATTGGTTTCGTCACATTTTCTTTGGCGAACGCGGCGGCCTCTTCTTCAGCCGTGCCGCCAATCTCACCAATCATCACGATGCCCTCAGTCTCATCATCATCCTGAAAAAGTTTGAGCGCATCGACGTGTGACGTGCCCACGATTGGATCGCCACCGATTCCAACGGCAGATGATTGGCCCAGGCCCAGCGAAGTAAGTTGGCCCACCGCTTCGTACGTCAACGTGCCTGAGCGCGAGACCACGCCGACACGGCCTTCTTTGTGAATGTGACCGGGCATGATTCCGATCTTGCATTTGCCCGGCGAAATTATTCCCGGACAGTTCGGGCCAATTAGTCGTGTCCGCTTGTCGCGCAAGTATTCCTTGACCTTCACCATGTCGAGCGCGGGAATGCCTTCCGTGATGCAGACGACAACCGGAATGCCGGCGTCGGCTGCTTCCATGATCGCATCGGCGGCAAATGCCGGTGGCACATAAATCACCGACGCGTTCGCGCCGGCATCTTTTACGGCATCGGCGACCGTGTTGAAAACGGGAATGCCTTCGTGCATGGCGCCGCCTTTGCCGGGCGTAACTCCGCCGACGACATTCGTTCCGTACTCAACCATCTGTTTCGTGTGAAACGTTCCCTCTTTGCCGGTCAGACCTTGCACAACGAGGCGCGTGTTCTTATCAACGAGAATGCTCATTTATTTCTGAAATCTGATCCTGAGTTTTTATTGCTGGAAAAAAGTAAGCGCGCAGTATAACAATCCCATGTCAGAACCGCGAGCGGACGGCGAGTTCAGCTCGTGACCATCGTCCGCAAGTCAATCCGCTCTTATTGAGATCGCCACAGGAACTTTGCACTTACTTACAGGTATTGGAAAGAATATTATGGACAATCGTCATCATGCGACTTGCCGCTCATTCATTAGCACTGGCATTAGCACTGCTGTTCGTTGTGTTGTCCGGCTGCACCATTCCGATGTCACGGGATTTCGGCACGCCGACTTCGACCACGCCCGGCGAAGTTCCCTTCGAACTCGCAGCGCCAAATGATGCGGCCATCATCGTGCCGGTGAAGATCAATGGACACGGCCCGTACAAGTTCGTGCTCGACACGGGTGCCACATTTACCTGCATCGATCAGAAATTGGTCGACGAGTTGAAGCTGCCCGAATGGCGAGGTCAATTCGGCGTCGGTGTCTTAATGCCCACCGACGGTAACATCAAACTGGTGAATCTTGAGACGTTTGAAGTAGGAAATGTCCAAGCCACTGAGATGAAAGCTTGCGCGATCGAATTCTCGCGTTTGCAAACCGGAGGTTTGGATGCGCGCGGATTGGTTGGCCTCAACTTTTTGAAATCGTTCCGTGTGAATATCGATTTCAAGAAGAAGGTCTTGCGTCTGGACAAGCCGTAGTCAGGCCAAATCAAACTTCTCGCCATACTGCGGCACTTCGATCTGCCATCCGAATCGTTCGCGAATATGACCAGCCATGGCTTCGGCAGCTTCCGGTTCGCCGTGTGTGACAAATGCTCTTTTTGGAGCAGCCGGCATTCCTTCCAACCAGCGAACGACTTCTTTCCAATCGGCGTGGGCTGAAAAGCCGCCAATCTTTTCAATTCGGCAACGCACCGGCACCCATTGACCCAAAACTTTCACTTGCTTCTCTCCATCCGCGACGCGACGTCCCAGCGTGCCCGCGGCTTGATAACCAACAAAGACAACCGTGGCATTTTCGTCAGGCAACAAGCGTAACGCGTGATGCAAGATGCGGCCGCCGTTCATCATTCCGGATGCGGCAATGATCACTCGCGCGCCTTGCATCGAGTTGATCTTTTTCGAATCGTCACGCGTGGCGCACGCAAGCATCGAATGCGTTTGCAAAGGAGTCGGCGTCGTCTTCAAAGCCGCGGCGTATTCTTCGTCCTGCTCTTCGGTTCGACGCGCGTAAGCTTGTGTCGCTGCCGCAGCCATCGGCGAATCAACGCAAACCGGCAGCACGGGAATTCGCTTTTCGTCTTCGAGTTCGCGAATCAAGTAAACGATTTCCTGCGCGCGTCCCACCGCGAATGCGGGAATCAGGACTGCGCTGCCTCGGGTGGCTGCATCTTTGATAATCCGCGCGAGCGCGTCTTTGGGCTCTTCAATGTCGTGCAGCCGATCGCCGTAGGTCGATTCGATCAGCAGGTAATCGGACGCCGGCGGGGCTACCGGATCGCGAATTATCGGCTGATCGTATTTGCCAAGATCCCCGGAGAAGAGCACGCTGCGCGGTTCGCTGTCGGACTCGATGTGAACCAGCACCTGGCTCGATCCGAGGATGTGACCAGCGATGCGAAACTCGGCTTTGATCCCCTTCACAATGTGCATTTCGGCGCCGGTGTTAGGGGCAACTTGCAGCAACTTGAGCGCTTCGCGCGCGTCTTGTTCGGTGTACAGCGGCAACGCCGGCAGATGCTTTGTGATCTTGTGACGATTGCGATAGTCGGCTTCTTCTTCCTGCAAACGCGCCGAGTCCGGCAGTAGAATTTTCATCAAGTCAGACGTGCCGCGCGAGCAGTAAACCGGTCCGCGAAATCCATGACGCACCAAACGCGGCAAGTAACCAGTGTGATCGATGTGCGCATGCGTGATGATCACTGCATCGACTGAAGCGGCGTTGAATGGCGGCTCCTGCCAATTGCGATCGCGCAGCTCATGCCCGCCTTGAAACAGACCGCAATCGACAAGCACGCGCGCTTGATCAGACTCGATGAGATACTTCGATCCGGTGACTGTGCCGGCCGCGCCCCAAAATGAAAGTGTTGCCATGCGCGCGATGTTAACAGTGTCAGTACCGGGAGCGGTAGCGACCGGATCAAGTGAACACGCAAAGCGTTTAAGAAGGCATCTCGGGTTTTTCTCGCCGCCTGTTGATCCGGTCGCTACCGCTCCCGGTACTGACACCCGACTTTTCAGTTTGGCCGCACTCGCTTATGATGCGATGGACAGTTCGCACACGAATCAATGAACAAAATAATTCGAGGTTCCCTCTTTGCTTTAGCCATCACGGCTTTGGCTTCGGTGACTCTGCCGCGTAGCAGTGCTCATAATCGCCGGCCAACCAAAGCTCCGGCAGCGCCGCTCGCCCAATACGATGATCCTTATTCGGATTTTCGTAACGTAAAATATTCAAACGCAGGACTGCTTAGCGAGCGCGATGAAATCAAGCTGGGCACGCAGCTTCATCGCGAAGTCACCAAGAAATTTAATTTGACTGACACGGGATTAGCGCGCGCCGATCGCCTGGGCCAAAGATGTGCGCGCTCAAGTCTTCGACCCGCGCTCACTTACAAATTTCACGTGATTCAAGATCGCGAGATCAACGGCTTCTCGCTTCCGGGCGGACATGTCTATGTAACGACGGCGTTGTTGCGACTAGCGAATGACAACGAACTCGGCGCGGTGCTATGTCATGAAGTGGGCCATATCGTCGCGCGCCACAGCTTAAGGACGCTGAAGAAATCGAAGGAGTACGACGATATCGCGAACTCGCTTGGTGAGATTACGGGGGTTGCAGGAAGCATCGCGCATGACCTCGGCGTGGCCCTGGGTAATATCGTCGGCGCGGGAATGTTGACGATTCATTCGCGCGATGAAGAACGCGAAGCCGATTTTCTAGGCGTGCGCACGATGCCGGGCGCGGGTTTCGATCCGCAGGGCATGATCACGATGTTTCAGAAACTGCAGCGAATCGAAGAGCAGGATTCAGATCTATTGGGATCACTATTTTCAGATCACCCGGACGCGGAAGAGCGAATTGCGAATACGCGTTATGAGATCGCGCGGATGCGGCGACGATAGTTCATGTCAGAAGCCCGACCGTTAGGGAGGGCAACTCGCGCAGCTAGCCCTCCCTAACGGACGGGCTTCTGACACGTGCACTCAAGAACACGATCACGACTGGAATCAGCAACCCAAGATTCCGCAGCGCGGTCTTCACTCCCAGTTGACTCGCGATAATTCCACCGAAGCATCCGCACTCAAGCGGTTCGCCGTGCAGAGCATAAACGTAATACAACGCGAACCCGCTGAAACCAATCAGCATCAACGCCGCGAGAATCGCTCCGATCCGAACTGTCCGCGGCACGATCAATAGAATTGCAGTGATGATTTCAAACGCGATGACCGCAATCGTCACCGGCCACTGCCAACGTTCGTAACTGATGTTTGACGCGCTGAGGAGTTCAGCGACATTGACGGCAAACTTTTTGAGGATCCAAAGCTTAGCGCCGGCCGTGAGAAGAAACAGAGCTGCGAGTCCGAAGCGGCAAATGCGAACGATCCATTTCATCCTTCATCCTTCCGCCTTCATCCTTGTTCCTATCCCGCCAGCGACACAACCTTCTCGGCTGCGTCCTTCATTCCGCTTGCGACTGTGAAATTCAAACCTGATTCGCGGATCACGCGCTGCCCCTCTTCGACGTTCGTTCCTTCCAAACGCACGACGACCGGAACTTTGATCCCAAGGTTCGTCGCCGCGCCCACGACGCCGCGCGCGACCATGTCGCAACGGACAATGCCGCCGAAGATATTGATCAGAACAGCTTGAACATTCGGATCGGCGAGCAGAATCCGAAACGCAGCCTCGACCCGTTCCTGCGACGCGCCGCCGCCGACGTCGAGAAAGTTTGCCGGCTCGCCGCCGGCAAGTTTGATGATGTCCATCGTCGCCATCGCCAGCCCCGCCCCGTTGACCATGCACGCGATATTGCCGTCGAGCTTGATGTAATTCAGATCGTATTTCGACGCTTCGATCTCCAGCGGCTCTTCTTCATTCAAGTCGCGCAAGTCTTTGAAATCAGGATGACGAAACAGCGCGTTGTCATCGAAATTGATCTTGGCATCGAGCGCGATCAATCGATTGTCTTTCGTCAACAGAAACGGGTTGATTTCGACCAGCGATGCGTCTAACGATTCATAAGCCTGATAGAGCGCCTGCATGAACTTGGCGGCCTGCGAAATCAATTCATTCGGCAAGCCCAGCGCGAACGCGAGTTTGCGCGCCTGAAACGGACGAAACCCGACGGCCGGATCGATCGTCTCTTTGAAGATTTGTTCCGGGGTCTTCGCTGCGACTTCTTCGATGTCCATGCCGCCCGCGGCCGAAGCCATAAACACCGGCCGGCCGCTCGCGCGATCCAAAACGATTCCGAGGTAGAACTCTTTATCGATCGGTAAACCTTCTTCGATCAGGAGCACCCGGACTTCTCTTCCCTCGGGACCGGTCTGATGCGTCACGAGTCTCATCCCGAGCATCTGTTGGGCCAGCTCGCGCGCTTCTTCGGCGGTCTTCGCCAGCTTCACGCCGCCGCCTTTGCCGCGGCCACCCGCGTGAATCTGCGCCTTCACCACGACGGGCGTCGTCGCCAATTCTTTGGCCGCCTGATAGGCCTCTTCCGGCGAGCGCGCCACGATGCCGCGCGGCACCGGCACATTGAATTTTTTCAGTAACTCTTTTCCCTGATATTCGTGTATCTTCATCGCGAATGAAACCGTAGGCTCTCGGCCTGCGGTTCGCCGCCAGGTGTGGTGGCGTTAACCTTTCGAATTAGTTCAATTAACGAAGTGCTGAGTGTACTCAGAGCGTAAGCGAGCCGCAACCGCGCGCCGTCAACTCGCGACGATGTCACGCGATCGATTCATCACCAACCGCCGATCGTTCATCAAATCAGCTGCGCCTATCTTTCTGACTCTACCAACATTCGTTCGCGCGCAAACTCCGCTTGAGCGCGGCGGCTTTGATGAACGCCAATTCCCGCTCGTTCGAGAGAAATTGCTGACGCTTTTGAATGACGAACGCGCGGCGGCGCGATTGAGTCGTCTCGAGCTGGATGAGTTGGCTTGTAAAGTTGGAAACGATCACGCCGCCGACATGATCCGCGGTCGGTTTCTGAGCCACTGGGGCAGCGATGGCCGCACGGCTTATCATCGTTATTCTTTCGCCGGCGGCGTGGATGCTTTACAAGAGAACGTCGGATCGGCGGAAAGCATTCATTCGTTCGCGCCGAATTCCGTCATTCAGGATTTTCTCGACATGCATCAGGCAATGCTCAATGAAACTGCGCCCAACGACGGCCACCGGCGTACGATCCTCAATGCCTACCACACTCACGTTGGATTCGGATTGGCTTTTCAAGGACGCAGTTTGCGGCTCGACGAACTCTACCTTGCTCGTTATTTGGAAATTAATCCTTTCACGCCTCAGGCGAAACCGAACTCGGCGGTCTCGTTGACTGGTAGAGTCCTGAACCAAAAACACCGTCTCCATGAGGTCGATGTGTTCTATGAGCCTTTACCGACGCCGCGAGAGATAACCTGGCTGCGCACGCCGCGTTCCCTTTCTTTGCCTAGTGAATACACAGTTTTGAAACCGAAAGCTCCGCCCGGAACGACATACACCGACGGCACGTTGGGTGATTTTGATTTCAGCGGCGGCCGGTTTCGGGTGCCGGTAAAGATCTCCAGAGATAAGCCCGGCATTTATACGATTCAGTTTTGGATCGAGCGAGCAGGTTTTGAGAAACCTTTTCCGGCGGCCCAGGTTTGTATTCGCGCCGATTGAATTGAAATGAACTTTCTAAAGATTGTTATTGCGCTTTCGTTGATCCTGATCACGTCACAGATCGCTCCTGGCCAACGCGTAAACAAACAGCAGCGCGCCGCCGAAGTTCGCACAGAGTTTCTGCACGCCTGGAACGGCTATAAGAAATACGCCTGGGGTCATGACGATCTAAAACCATTAAGCAAGACCTATCACGATTGGTACGCTGAACCTCTTTTGATGACGCCGGTTGATGCGCTCGACACGATGATCTTGATGGGAATGAAAGACGAGGCAAAGACCACGCGCGAATACATCGCCACGCATCTTTCGTTCGACAGGGACATCGACGTGCAGAATTTTGAGATCACGATTCGGCTGCTTGGCGGTTTGCTTTCGAATTATGAATTGACGGGCGACAAGCGGCTGCTAAATCTCGCCGAAGATTTGGGCAATCGCTTGTTGCCGGTTTTCGAATCGCCGACGGGCTTGCCGTATCGCTATGTGAATTTAAAGACCGGTAAGGTTCGCGGCAACGTCACGAATCCGGCGGAAGCGGGAACGTTACTGATTGAATTCGGCACGCTGGCTCGTCTAACGCATCGCCAAATTTTCTACGACAAGGCAAAGCGCGCGCTGGTTGAGATTTACAACCGACGGTCGCCGAATGGTTTGGTTGGCACTTGGATCAATGTCGAGACCGGGCAATGGACCGACACCGACAGCCACATCAGTGGCGCGATCGATAGTTATTACGAATATCTTTTGAAGTGCGCGATTCTTTTCAACGATCAGGATTGCCGCAGGATGTGGGCGGAAAGCATCAAGGCCATTGACTCCTACCTTCGCGACGACAAGATCACAAGAAAGTGCATTTGGGACAATTGCGACGTGAACCCGGAACTCTGGTATGGCCATGCAAACATGAATACAGGTGCGCGGACGGACACAACATACGGAGCACTCGACGCTTTCTTCCCGGCAGTGTTGGCGCTGGCGGGTGATTTGAACAACGCGACTCTGCTTCAGGAATCTTCGTTCAAGATGTGGACGAAGGAAGGCATCGAGCCCGAGGAGATTGACTACCAGACGATGACGATCAAATCACCGGGCTATCCGCTGCGGCCGGAGATCGTCGAATCGACTTATTACCTTTATCATTACGCGACGCTATCAAATTCGTTTAGACGGACTCGTCCCTCCTCGCCGGCACAAGTGCCGCCTCTAAACGGATCTCTCAGCAAGCTTGACGCAAATCACTATGTGCAAATGGCCGACACGATGTGGCGCGACTTTGTGAAGTACTGCCGCACCGATGAAGGTTATGCGGCGCTGAAGAGTGTCGTCACGAAAGAGAAGAATGATTCGATGCAAAGTTTTCTGTTCGCCGAAACCTTCAAGTACTTCTATCTGTTATTCGCTTCGCCAAAGACGCTGGATTTCGACCGTGTCATCTTCAACACGGAAGCGCATCCGGTGCGTAGAAAATGGTGAGCCGCCCATGACAATCAAGCGTTCGGTCCAAATCGCGGCTCTACTCTTATCGTTGGCGGCCAGCGCCTTAAGCGTTAATGCTCAGGAACAAAAGCAATGGTCTCGCGAACAACTGATCTCAGCCGCGCGCGAAATCATGACGACCACGCGTTACTGCGCGCTGATCACAACCGATTCACGTGGTATTACTCACGCAAGGACCATGGACGCCTTTGCGCCTGACGATCAGATGATCGTTTGGCTCGCGACAAATCCGCGCAGCCGCAAAGTTGCAGAGATTCGGCGCCACCCTCGCGTCACGCTCTACTACTTCGATCGAGAGAGCCAGGCGTACGTGACTATTAACGGCATCGCGCGGCTCGTGAACGATGCGAGCGAGAAAGCTCGTCACTGGAAAGATGACTGGAAGGCGTTCTATCCTAGCCGCGACAAGGATTATTTATTGATACAAGTTAGCCCGGCGAGACTCGAAGTTGTGAACACCAAGACAGGAATTGTTGGCGACGCGCTCAAGTGGCAGCCGCCGTCGGTAATTTTCAAAACTCAGCTATAAGCAAGAGGGTCAGAAGCCCGCGCGTCAGCAAGGGCAGTTTGCGCAATACTCTCAAGTTTGAAAGTTCGGTGTGGTCTTAGTTTTTACTTTGCGAGTCGTGGCGCCTTCGCGTCTTTGCGAGAGATAACCTTTCCGCGTGACAGTCTCACGCAAAGGCGCAGAGCCGCAAAGAAAGACCGCAAAGTAAGACAATCGACGTTCCGTTAACACTAACGCCCAGTGAAACGTCTTTATCGCTGAGCAAGTATGTAAGCAAAGGCGATGAAACCTGCATGGTTAGCATCGCGTAGAATCAGCAAAGCACTCTCCCTTCTAAAGCGAGACGGCAGTGGGCGGAAAGCAGGCGGCCAACTAAAACCAGCCTGCATTCGCGGCGGCTGCGTTTCATTCAAGGAGAGAGCTTATGAAACACCGATATCCGACGCTGTTGTTTCTGGTGGCCTTTGTCTCACTAATCGTTCCGCTTTTCCTTCTCCAAACCGGAAACTTAGTCACATCGCAAACGCGGGAACGCCGCGTTAACGCGAATGGAGCATCAACTAACGAGATTGATGCCGGCAAGATGCCTGCCGTCCCGGGTGCGCCCGGATCGGCTGAAGTCGTCAAGGTCGACGTCGATCTGGTGACCATCGACGCTCTGGTCCTGCAAAAGAACACTGCACGCATCGTCGGCGGCTTGAAGAAAGAAGATTTTCTGCTCTACGAAGACGGAGCTAAGCAGGAGATCACTCACTTCAGTCAGGACAGCTTGCCGCTCTCAGTCCTGTTGCTAATCGATCGCGGCGGTTGTCTCGATCCGTTCGGAGACAAAGTCCATCGCGCGGCGCGCGACGCAATCGAGCGTTTGAAGCCGGTCGATGAGGTTGCGGTGATGACTTATCACGACAGCACGCGGCTGCTCCAGGGATTTACGAAAAACCGAATGCTGATCGAGGACGCGTTGAATCGCATCCCTTCTCACGACGAGGAAGCCGACCACTGCCTCAACAAATTATTTGTCGACGCCGCTGACTACATGATTCGCGCCGGCAATCCGGTCGGCCGCCGCGTCGTCATCATGATTACCGGGGTGACACGCAACTTCGACTGTCCCGGCGGCCCTTCGGGCAAATCAGCGGCACAGGCGATTTACGAATCAGGCAGCGTCGTGTGCGGCATCATTCCGAAAGTCGAAGGCCAGGGCATGGAGAACGGCATCATGATTTGGGCCACGCGCATGGGCAAACTCGGCGGTGCGCCGTACATGGATGTGGAAACGCTGGCGAACGAAACCGGCGGAGAGTTGCTCGCCGATAAACCTGAGAATCTCGACACGACTTTCCAAACGCTGATGGATCATCTGCGCAGCCGCTACAACCTGGCGTATGTCTCGACAAATAAGAAACGCGACGGCACCACGCGAAAGTTGAAGTTGGATGTGGCGCCGAATCTTCAGAAGCCGCAGAGCAAGCTGGTGGTGAAAGCGCGCAGAAGTTACGTCGCGCCGCGAAGTTGAATGGGGACCCCTGCCGACATGATCTAATTGGTCTTGCTCCCACAAATCATTCAGTCTTAGTATGAATGCTTGTCTAGTGTCTTTCGACGCGAGTGCAGCGATCAAGCCAAGTCATTTATGAAAGATGAGTCCTTCTACCTACGGCACATTCCGGACGCTATAGAAAAGGCCGAGGTGTACCTGGAAGGATTCGGCTGATAGAAAAAAGAGGAAGCTACAAAACGATTGTCCGCCGATCTCCGCGATGGTATCCACACATTCCGTGGGAGGACATCGCGGGGATGCGCGACAAACTGATTGACGAGTACTTAGGAATGGACATTGAGAACCAACTCTATTGTCCATTACCTAGGCTCGAGTCCGGTCGATATTTTCTAAGGAAGGCGTGTGGTCTATGAAGGACTATCGGGAAATGGATGCAGAGAAAGATGCAAAGAAGAATTCCTATTTGCGAGTTGCCTTTTCAGTTGTCATGCTGCTAGGCGGAGCCTTAGCTGTCGTAACAACACAAGACACCAAAACGCGTTTTTCTATCCTACTTCAGAGCCTCGGAGCGGCGTTTATTATTGCAGGAGTGGTCTCCCTCTTTAGTGAGTTTGTTCTCGAGCGCTGGAAGAAAGACCCGGTCAGCCGAATCCCCGAATTGCTCGGAGCATTCCAGGAACGAGGACTCAAGATGATCTGCTTTCCGCGTAAAGGTTTCTGGCGATATCACAGTTGGTTCCTGGTGACTGATCCGCAGGACTTATTTTTCGCCGGCCGCTCCGTCCTTCACCGTATTCAGGAGGATTTTAGGGTTCGTCGGTTGCCGTCGGTTGAAGAGGCTCTTATACGAAAGTTGGAAGAGGGCTCAAAGATCAAAGTCCTATTTTGCAACCCGAACTGGGGCCTACTTCCCCAGTTGGCAGTTGCCGAGGCTCAGCCCGAAAGCGGGCTGTTCGGGGATTTGGCGACATCCCTTGGAATCATCCATCGATTATGGGAACAACTAAAGTCCCAAAAGTTTCCAGGCGAGATCGACATCCGCCTATATGAGGAGATCGTACAATACGCATACCAACGCACCGAAAACCTCCAGTCACATCAGCGAGAGATGTTGATCGGATTTTATTTCGCGCAGAGGTTAGGATGCAGGTCGCCATTGTTCGAGGCGGACGACAAATCTATCCAATCGGAGTTCGAGGACCATTTCGTAAGTGTTTTCGCGAGAGCAACCAAACTGTTGGAGTATCCATCATTCGGCCAAGGTAAGCATTTCGACCAAAAGCTGTTTCTTCAGTGTAAGAGCCTTTTGATAGACAAGATTGGCGCAGATGAGGTCCAGGCCCGCATCGATCACCCCAATGAGAGCTAGGTTCGGCGCGCAAGGGACTACAAATCTCTCCGCGGCAAACAGGAAGCTTTCAGTCATTGACTCCCCGCCTGTTTTCCCGTACAAAGCCGGTGTGCTACGGCTCTGATATACCAGCTGAGTTAAAAATGAATTGCCCGGGAGAGATGACTATGTCCCGACACACCCAGCGTACTCTTCGACAGATCGCTCGTCGTCGACTGTCGATCTTTTTAATAGCTGCGATGGCGGTCATCAGCGTGATCTCAATCTGGGGTTGCGGCAAGAGCGGCAGCGCCGGCCTCCATATCAAGTCCGCGGCAACCGGTGAAAAGGACGTCGCGGTGAAATCGAGTTACACATTCGCCGTCACCAAGACGTTCACTGACGTCAACAACAAGATAACGACGGCGTCGGCATACAACGTTTATGTCGCGAACTACGACCTGGATTCCGCAAACTTCGCGATGACGATGGACAAACCGCTTACGTCGGACGATCAGGTACGTGTGATGTTCAGCTTGATTGGCGACGAAGGGACCAACGACAAATCTCCGCTGAAGGCCGGCACCTATTCGGCCAAGGCGGACAAGTACATGAAAGCTGAAACCGCCGGCATCGTTTCGCGCAAAGGCGGATCTGACAACAAAGCGTGGTTCGACCGCAGCACGCTGAGCGGTCAGGTGAAAATAACTTCTGCGACTGCAGACGAAATCTCCGGTGACGTCGATCTAATGGCCGGCGATAACGCGATCAAAGGTTCGTTTACCGCGAAAGTTTTGAAGCGCAAGTAACGCCTCAAGCCAACCGAATGCAAATCGAGCCGGCAACTAATCGCTGCCGGCTCGAATGTTTTCGACTCTCGCCCAATTTGATCTTGTTTAGCGTCGGCACTTGTGCCGACCGGCCGGACAAGTCCGGCCTCTAAACGACAATAATACTTGACGCATTAACCATTTGCTCAGTCGCCGCAACTGTTCCCATAACGTTTTCTCATTGCCCTCTCCCTCCGGGAGAGGGTTGGGTGAGGGCTTGACGCTTGAAGCCTTTCTTACTTACCACCTTACGAGAGATGATTTCGCTCAACGAGCGCAATCATCTCTCGTAGAAATTCAAATGTTCGATCCGCGTCTTAAGCCCTCATCCCCGACCCTTCTCCCAAAAGGAGAAGGGAGATAAGTCTCCAGCCGCCACAACCACCGATTCCTCGACCGTCTCAGCTATCTCTCAGGCGGTTTCTTTCTTGCTCCTCCCTTTTGCTCAGGCGCTTTTTGCTGCGCCTGTGGTGGACGAACCGCTTGTGGCTTCGGCTGAGCCTGCGGACGCGGTTGTCCTTGTGCCTTCGGAGGCAACGCGGGCCGCGGCTGTGGCTGAGCTTGCGGCGACCGGCGCGTTTGTCCCTGTGTGGCGGCCCCTTCTATTCGCTGCGACGGTGGCGCGATTACTCGCGGTTGGGCCGCCGGTCGCTGATACTGCGGCGGTTTAGTCCGCTGCTGTGGCATCTGCGGCCGCACGGCCTGCTGCTGTTGCGAGTGCCGCGCCGCGCGCTGTTGTTGCTGCGACGTGATCATCTGTTGCCGCGCAGCTTCTCTCTGCGCTTGCTGCTGTTGACGAAGTGCAGCGCGTTGAGATTGTTGTTGTTGCACCGGCTGCGCTACGCGCTCAGCTTGAGCCTGTCCCGCAACACGGGCGCCCGCGGTTGCCTGCGGCGCCACTGGCTGCTTCCGCAACTCCTGCAACTGTTGACGCGCGTTCCGATCGCCACGCGCGGCTTGTCTCGCGAGATCCGCCATCTGCCGCTCACGTGCTTGCTCAGCAGCGATATTGGATTGTGGGGCAGCTTGTTGTGACACACTCGATCGCTGATCGGAGATTTGAAGTTTCTGACTCTTCACCCGATCCGCAACCTGTTCCACCTTGAGGGATCGCGCCAGGTCTTTCCTGAACGGCGCGACCGGCAGGTTGCTCGCCACAACCGTCGTGTTGAATCGCTGTTCGACCTCACGCGGAACATCGAATCGCGCTCGCGCTTCGCGCGTTTGAAACGCGGCTCGACGCAGCGGATCGACGGTCAAAGGATCGAGTACCGGACGCACTTGAACAAAGGTTTGCGGATCCACCCTCTGAATAACTCGGGGATCGATCACGCCGACAAAATCCTGCGCCGGCACCACGGTCACCGCTCCCGGCACATTGATGTTCACGACTCGCTCAACCACGAGATTCGATGGATAGACGTATTCCGGCTGCCAGTCCGCATCGTAGTATCTCGTGACGTATGGATCGCTCGGACCCAATGCGACCCAGGCCACGCTCGACTGACCAAGCGGAAGGAAAGCCACGAGCGCCGGCGAGTAAGTCGGATACGTCGTTACCGTGCCAGGCACCCAATACCATTCATTCGAAGTGTAGGCCCAGCGACCGTAGTGATAAGGCGCATAGCCCCACGGCTCTGACGACACCCACGTCAGCCCATACGGATAATCCATCGTCCAATAACCCGATTGATACGGCGCCCAACCGACTGACGTGCGTGGATGCCAGACGTAGCCGTAATCGCTCACGTATTGCCAGTCGCCGTAGTCATCAAGGTCGTCGATGCCGGGAACGTATGAATTGACGTAGTTGTAACTCGTATAGCGACGTGCCGGATCGTAGTAGTAAGGATCGTCGAGATAAGTGTAGTAACTGCGATACCGTCCGTCGTAAGTCTTCGGATACCGATAGCGATAATAGTTATCTACGACCGTGCCGGCTTGATTCGGCTCAACCCGCGACAGGTTTGCCGATGCGCCGCTCTGGCATGAGACGGTAAGCGACTCGCCTTTTTGGATCTCTCCGGATCCGCCCTGGCCAACAACCTGAGCCTTTCCACTGAAGGCGGTTGCCGTCGCGTTGCCGTTGTCGTTAATCGCGATTTGATAAAGACCGGGCTGTTGAAGATCAACTGCGCCGCATGGCGTTGCTACTTCAAACAAGCCGCCAGATGGAATTGCTCCAACATCGAATAAGCCGGAGCCTCCGCGCAGCGCGACCTGGGTACGCGCTTCCGAAAGCTCGAGCACGTCAAGCGACGTATTCGCATCAACCGTCGCGAAGTTCCGCCCCGTAAACGCTATTTCGCTCCTCGAATTATCTTTCGTGTAGATGCGATCGCCGACTCCCACGGGCATGTTGGCGGTCGCTGCAATCCAGTGTGCGTTTTGTGCGTTTGCCGAATTATCGGTGCTTTGATTAATCCCGACTTGCCCCTCGACGCGCTCGATACGCGCCGCGTTCGGCAGTTCGCTGGCCTTCGCCGACCGCTGGTATTTGAACAGCACCAACGCTGCGATGGCCGCGATGGCTGCTACCGCCAAAACGATCAAAGCGCCGAACGGCCAAAATCTCATTCTGTTCATAAAGCCTCCCGTACTGATTTCAATTGGAGATTTTTTTTGGAGAGAGTATTCGTGGGACGCAATTAAGAGGCTATGCGCCGTCCTGTCCATGCGTTGTTAGAGAATCGAAATACGATTGCCGAACAATCGCAGTAAAGTAAACTTGAGTGCACAATCTCGTCTGTGTCCCACACGATTCGTGTACAATGTTGCCGATGAGCGTAGAGCGGCAACCGACGATCGGCGAGGAGATCGCCAACAGTCTGAGTCACGGTGCGGGCCTGGCCTTCGCGATCACCGGCACTCCGATTCTGATCATCGCAGCGGTGCGATACGGGAGTGCATGGAATACGGTCGGCGTGAGCGTCTTTGCCGCGTCAATGATTTCGCTCTATCTCGCTTCAACTCTTTATCACGCGCTGACACACGACAAAGCGAAGCGATTCTTTCGCGTGCTCGATCACAGTGCGATCTTCATTTTGATCGCGGGGACGTACACACCGTTCACTCTCGGGGTAATGCGCGGTCCCCTGGGATGGACATTGCTCGGTCTGGTGTGGGGACTGGCACTGATTGGATTAATTAAGAAAGCGCTCTTCGGCGCGCGATTCGTCTGGCTGTCCGTCACGCTCTATCTCGTAATGGGCTGGCTGGTTGTGATCGCCGCGCCGCAAGTTCTGCAACGCATCCCGCTAACTGGACTCGCATGGATACTCGCCGGTGGCATCGCCTACACGGCGGGCGTCGGTTTCTTTGCAGCTCATCGCATTCGCTACGCACACTTCGCCTGGCATCTCTTCGTCATTGCCGGAACGGTTTGTCATTTCTTTGCTGTCCTCTGGTACTCGGCTTAACGTCGTTTCGCTCGGGCTGGAACTGCTCGTTATCGAGTGCTATTATTGGCCCACTTGATGACCATGTGCGGGCATTACAAACTACACCCTAGGCCACAGGATGACCGCGCTAATCTGTTCGCGGACTAACTTTCCTTCATCAAGAACGCTTCTGAAATCGGCACCATCACAGGTGTCGTGGCATTGGTTTCCAAACTAAGGAGCAAGAAGATGATGGCAACCGCAACCGCACTAAGAAGACCCGAGATCAAAACCGAACTTCCCGGACCGAAGGGCCGCGCAATTATTGAAGCCGACGCGCAGTTCGTTAATCCGGCTTATCCGCGCCCCGATTTCAAACTCGTCGCGGAGCGCGGGGCAGGCGTCTGGGTCACGGACGTCGATGGCAACGTCTTTCTGGATTGCAACGCCGGCGTGGCCGTGTGTTCCACCGGTCATTGTCACCCTGAAGTCGTGCGCGCGATCCAGGATCAAGCCGCGCAACTCATTCACATGTGCGGCACCGATTATTACTACTCGCTGATGCCGGACCTGGCGAAGAAACTCGACGAGATAGTTCCGGTGCAGAGTCCAACCCGGACGCACTTCGCGAACAGCGGCACTGAAGCTGTCGAGACGGCTTTGAAACTCGCCATGCACGCGACCGGTCGCGAAAAATTTATTTCGTTCTTCGGGAGCTTCCATGGGCGTACGCTCGGGTCGCTGTCGCTGACTTCATCGAAAGCTGCGCAACGTGTGGGATTCAAACGGCAAGTTCTGGATGTGGTGCACATGCCTTATCCGAATGAGTATCGCAATCCATTCAATGCGGAGGATTGCGGTGACGGCGGAGTCGTGCAGGGTGCGGTAAATTGGATCGAAAACCGACTGTTCCAGACTACAACGCCACCTGAAGAAGTCGCGGCGATCGTGGTCGAGCCTGTGCAAGGCGAAGGCGGTTACGTCCCCGCGCCCGCCGCATTTTTAGAAGAGCTGCGAAGGATTTGCGACGAGCACGGAATTCTCTTAATCGCGGATGAAGTTCAGAGCGGCATGGGCCGGACGGGCAAGATGTTCGCGTTGGAACATTCCGGAGTTAAGGCTGACATCGTTTGCATCGCGAAAGGGATCGCATCGGGATTGCCGCTCGGCGCCTGCGTCGCGCGCGCGGATTTGATGGACTGGAAAAAAGGCGCGCACGCTTCGACGTTCGGCGGAAATCCGGTCTGCATCGCCGCTGCGTTGAAAACGATCGAGTTGCTGCAACGCGAGTTGGTCGCGAACAGCGCCGAGATCGGCGCTTATCTGAAGAGCGGTTTGGAAAAGCTGATGAGCAAATACGACTGCATCGGTGACGTGCGAGGACCGGGGATGATGATCGGCGTCGAGTTCGTAAAGGATCGCGCGTCGAAGAAACCCGATCCGGAACTGCGCGACCGAGTCGAGATGGAGACATTCAATCGCGGCGTGATTCTGCTTGGCTGCGGCCCGAACTCAATTCGCTGGTCGCCGCCGCTGATCCTGACGAGGGAAAACGTCGACGTCGCTTTGGAGATTTTCGACGAAGCGATCGCGGCGTCGATCTAAGTAATATCTATTTCGTTTAGAGTTGGCACTTGTGCCAACAGGCCGGACAAGTCCGGCTTCTAAACGTTTCGCGTGAGGGTTCAATGTTCGAGGGCACTGTAGTTTCAATCAACGTCGCGCCGCGGGCCGAAGCGCCGATGCAATCGGTTGACGAAGCGCGCGCCGTTCCCGGCAAAGGTCTCGAAGGCGATCGCTACTTCGTCCGTCAGGGCACGTTCTATAAACCTCAGCCCGATCGCGAACTGACCTTGATTGAAGCTGAAGCGATTGAAGCCTTTGGTCAGGAGTTTCAGATCGAATTCGATCTCGGCGCCAGCCGTCGCAACATCGTCACGCGGGGCGTACCTTTGAATCATTTGGTCGGAAAAGAATTTTGGATTGGCGAGGTGAAGGCGCGGGGACTAAAACTCTGCGAACCGTGTTCGCATCTGCAGCGGTTGTCGCATCCGAAAGTTCTGCCGGGGCTGGTCCATCGCGGCGGCTTGCGCGCGCAAATTCTGACCGAAGGTACGATTCGCGTGGGTGAGACGGTAACGCCTGTACCCTGACAAAATTCTTCAGGGCCTCGACTTCGAAATCTCTGCCTCGATACTTCCTCGACCTGAATAGCCGTCGGCAATCACGGTCGGAAGCGATTCGAAACTTAAACTAAGTTTGCTCTCGCCTTCGGTGAATGCGCCAATCGCTCTAAGTCCAGGGTTCGGCTGATTAACCAATAGGTCGGCACTCATTTTGTTGACCACCACCCGCCCGCTAAGATCAACTACGCCGGTCGCGACCTCATGAAGTGAACGCTCTTTCGCGCTCTGTGAAGGTGGAATGGTAAACCAAAAAGTCGCCAACCCGGCTTCGCGCATTACCTGCACATTATTCTGGAGTGGGAACTTTTCCTGCACCCCGGCTATTCCGCCGGTCATCAGGAACTCTCCTCTGGTGATGCTGTACACGCGCATTGCGCTCACAAAGGCGGGCGAAAAGCCCACCTGCTGCACCGCCTCTGTTCCGCTTACTGAAATTGAAACAACCTTGAAAGGCGAGGTTATCATCTGCGGTACCATCATGCCTTTCCCCGGGACCTTGTCACCGAATAGCAATCGACCAGTCGAGTGCCGGGTAATCTCCACACTGTAGCCGCCGGTATTTCGTTGCCCCAGAAAGGCGGCGATCACCACATGTGACTGAAAGAAATCACCTGCCAGGGCAGGCAGGCTCGGCTCAATGTTCACCAGCGCGGAATAAGTCTCTTCATCGCGGATCACGGCCACGAAGGGATGGTCCGTGATCGAAGAGTGAAAACCTTCCGCCAGTATCTTCAATTCACCTGAGGCGAGATCGCCTTTTTCGGATTGCGGTGTTGGAGAGCTGTTAGCTTGCGCAACGTCCTGCCGCGTCCGCCAGCCGGATGGGCCGCTCCCATTAAGCAAAAAAGAAAACCCGAGCAGCGTTATTATCAGCTGGCCCATTGAAAATCCTCCCACCATGCTTTCAGAACGCGGGCACCCTAACCAACTTGCATACTCTAAATCATAAGCGATAACGCACATGCTTGCGCAGCTCAGCATCTTCGACATCCACATTCTGGAGCCTGAGCATTACATCGGCATTCAAGTCCCAACCGGCGCGCTCGCCGGCCTGCAACTTTACCGTCCCCGCCGAGGCAATCATCGCCGCGTTGTCCGTCGAAAGATGCGGCGAAGGAAAATAAACCGGCACGCCGAGTTTCTCTGCGGCCTTTCGCGAAGCTTCGCGCAAAGCGCCATTACAAGCAACGCCGCCCGCGACGATCAGAGTTTTAGGATGATATTCGTTGGCGACTCGTTCCATCGTCGTTACCAAAGATCGAACTACGGTGCTTTGGAAACTAGCGGCGAGATCTTTAATGCCTTGCGATGGGTCCTCGCCATTGCTTACTGGTTGCAAACCGGATTCGCGCACGTACTTTGTGACCGCAGTCTTCAATCCGCTAAAACTAAAATCAGGGCGATTGTCGCCCATACGAGGCAGCGCAAACTTCACCGCCTTCGGATTCCCTTCCCGCGCAAGACGTTCGATGATTGGCCCACCGGGATAACCGAGGCCCATCATCTTCGCGACTTTGTCGAACGCCTCGCCGGCAGCATCGTCACGCGTGCGACTAACGACCTTGTATTTACCTGGCGTCGGTATATAAAAAATATTTGAGTGTCCGCCGGAAACAACCAGCGCCAACGCCGGATGCTCTACGGGTGGATTCTCGAAGCAGACTGAGTAGATGTGGCCTTCGATGTGATTCACCCCGACCAGCGGTTTGTTCAATGCGAATGCCATCGCCTTCGCGTATGAAACGCCAACCAGCAGAGAGCCGACCAAGCCCGGCCCGATCGTCACTGCGATTCCATCGATATCGTTCCGGGTGATATTCGCGCGCGTGAATGCTTCGTCAACAATCGGAACGATCTTGTCGAGGTGCTCCCGCGAAGCGAGTTCCGGCACGACTCCGCCAAACCGCGCATGCGTCTTGATCTGCGAAGAGATGACCGACGAAACGATCTCGCGGCCGTCGCGGATGACCGCGGCCGCAGTCTCGTCGCATGAAGTTTCAATTCCGAGTACGAGCATGTGCTTGGATCGATTGTACTGACGAAGAGCGCGATTGTGGAGCGCGGGCATCTTTGCCCGCATGAGCGCGAAGCCCGAAATGATTCCTGAGGACTCCGGTTCTTCCATGCGGGCCTGCTCTTCGTTCCGCAGGAACGAGATGTTTATGGAACCGCGCACGCCACCGAACTCCTGAGCCCATTTATGGGCGTAACAACATTTCGCTCCTGCGGCGCGAAATAATCTCCTTGGAATCCCTCATTCTATAAACATCTCGCGACTACGCGGCGGTTCGCTCATAGAAGCTCAGTGATGAATCGCCTTGCTTGCGGACCCGGCGTCGTTTCAATTGGCCAAACTCTTCATTGAGCACATTCTTGGAAAAATGCTCGACGATCACGATTCCTTCTTTCGATAACAAACTGGCCGTCGATTCGCCGAGATAGTTCAAGAGCGGGCCGTAATCAGCAGCGTATGGTGGATCGAAGAAGATAATGTCAAATGGCTGCCGTCGGGGCAGTCGCCCGACCGTGAGGGAGGGCTCAGATGAATTCCTTTGGGCCGTTCCGAGAAAGTGCAGCGCCTCGCTCGTAACGATCTCGATCTCATCCTCATCGATCGCCAAGCCCTCCAGATTCGCCTCAATCAACGCGCACATCTTCCGCGACTGATCGACGAACGTGACGTGCGACGCGCCGCGCGACAGCGCTTCGATTCCAACTGCGCCAGTGCCCGCGCATAGATCGAGAAACCGCGCACCTTCGATTCGCGGCGCGAGAATATTAAACAATGTCTCACGCAAACGATCCGACGTTGGCCGCGTCGCAAGCGACGGCGGACTCTTAAGTTTCCGTCCGCGAAATCTACCGGCGATTATTCGCATTCAGGTTCCTAGATAGCGTCTTGCTTGAAGTCTGAAAGTGTTCCCGAGCCCGCGATTGTACCGCGACCAGCGCGGCAGAGGCGTATAATGCGCGCATGAAAAAGCTAATCCCCCTCTTACTCGTACTTGTGCTCGCCGCCATTGTTATCGCCCAAGACAACAAGCCGACGATAGATTACAGCGCGCCTGCGAATGCCACCTTCACTGCGGAAGAAGTAACCATTCCGGCCAAGGGATACACGCTGGCAGGCACGCTTCTGCTGCCAAAGAATGCGAAGCGCCCTCTTCCCGTCGTCCTTACGATCACCGGATCGGGACAACAGACGCGCGACGAGCCAATTCCGATCCCCGGCCTCGAAAAATATCGCCCGATGCGACAAATTGCCGAATCTCTGGCGAGCAGAGGCATCGCGGTGCTCCGTGTTGATGACCGGGGCGTTGGCGGATCAGGGGGAAACGACACGCTGATGACCGCGACAACGTCCAGCTTTGCTGATGACGTGCGCGCTGAGGTTGCTTACTTGCGCACGCGTTCTGAGATTGATAAGAAGCGAATCGCTCTGGCAGGTCACAGCGAGGGTGGAGTGATCGCGCCAATGGTTGCGGCAAGCGATCCCGAAATTGCCGCGATCGTCTTGATGGCTGGCGACGGCAAGCGCGGCGATCTGATCAGCATGGAACAGGTCACGGAAGCTCTCGACAGCATGCCGGGCATAACGCCCGAATTGAAGAAACAGAAACTCGCAGAAGAGCAGGACGCTATTAACGCAGTGCAGACAGGCGGCGACCTTTCCAAGTATCCACCGCAGGTGCGTCTGCCATGGCTCAAAGAATTCTGGACTTATGATCCGCTGACTACGATTCGCAAAGTCCGCCAGCCGATTCTGATTCTGCAAGGCGCACTCGACCAACAGATCCGGGCTGAACAAGCCGGAATGCTCGAGCAGGCGGCGCGTGAGGGTGGCAACAAAGACGTGACGAAGCAAGTCTTTCCAAATCTCAATCATCTGTTTCTGCCGGCGAAGACCGGATCGTTCAGCGAGTACTCTACGCTTGCGACAAACGTGATCGGCGATGATGTGTTGAAGATTATGGGAGATTGGTTGGTGGTTAAGCTGAAGGTGACGTGACTAAATAGGTCGGTGACGGAGCGCGGCCATCTTGTTCGTGCGCCACATCACCCAACCGCAGCTAACTTCATCCGCGCGTCATCCTGCACGCGCTTGATCATTTTCGCGGCTTCCGCGGATTTGTTTGCTTGAGTGAAATAGAACTCGGCTTCTTTGCGGGCGGCTTGCAGGACGTCCAGATCGCGCACGAGGTTCGCAATCCGGAATTCAGGCAGACCAGCCTGGCGCGTGCCCATGATTTCGCCGGGGCCGCGAATCTCTAAGTCTTTTTCCGCGATCTTGAATCCATCGTTCGTCTCTTCCATGATTCCGAGCCGTTCGCGCGCGACTTCAGTTTGTTTGTCGGAAGCCAGTAAGACGCAGTAGCTCTGTTCAGCGCCCCGGCCGACGCGCCCGCGCAACTGATGAAGCTGTGACAACCCAAAGCGTTCGGAATGTTCAATCACCATCACGGAAGCATTCGGCACGTCGACGCCAACTTCGATTACCGTCGTCGAAACCAAGATTTGAATCTCGCCCTTGACAAAGCGGCGCATCACGTCTTCTTTCTCTTCCGGCTTCATCCGACCGTGCAATAGACCAACCGAGAATTTTTGGAAGACTTGATCGCGAAGGTATTCATAACGACGCGTGGCATCGCGCAGGTCCATCTTCTCTGATTCTTCAACCAACGGATACACCACATAGACCTGGCGGCCCGCACGCATTTCACTCGCTAACAGTTGTTTGACCTGCTTTCGATCGTCGGCGTTGTCGGCGTAAATCCTGGTCACGATCGGCGTGCGCCCCGGCGGCATCTCGTCGATGATCGAAACGTCGAGATCGCCATATACCGTCATGGCCAGCGAGCGTGGAATCGGCGTCGCCGTCATCACCAGCACATCCGGATTCATTCCACGGGCGCGCAGCTCAGCACGTTGCATGACACCAAAGCGATGTTGTTCATCAATTACAACCAGACCGAGTTTCTCGAACTTCACCGCTTCTTGAATCAGCGCGTGCGTTCCGACGACAGCATGAACTTCACTCGCGGCAATCGCCTGATGAAGTCTTTTCTTGTCCGCACTCTTCATCGATCCTGAAAGCAATTCAATCCGATAAGGTGATTTCGCGAGAATGCGTTTGAGGTTGCGCGCGTGTTGCTCGGCGAGAATCTCCGTCGGCACCATCAACGCCGTCTGATAGTCATTCTCCATCGCCGTCAACATTGCCACCAACGCGACGATCGTTTTGCCGCTGCCCACATCGCCTTGCAGCAGACGGTTCATCGGCGCGTCGGTTTTCATGTCCCGGAAAATTTCTTTGACAACCCGGCGCTGAGCGTCCGTGAGTTTGAACGGAAGCACGGAAGCGATCCTCTTCTTGATTGCGTCGTCGATCTTGATCGCGGCGCCTTTGCTTTCTTTGATTCGCTTGCCGCGCTTGGCAGTCAAGCCGAGCGCGAGCCAAAACAACTCCTCGAAGATCAAACGTCGATGAGCCGGGCTACGCGCGGCTTCATATTCAGCCAGTGAAATCTCTTCAGCCGGAAAGTGGATTTGTCTGAGCGCAGTTGAGCGCGGAACCAAGCTTTGTCGCTGACGCAAATCGTTGGGCAAGGTTTCCGCGATTGCGGCATCCGAAAGCAAAGCGAAAACGCGGTGAATTATTTCGCGCAGTTGCTTCGGACGAATGTCATTGATCTTGCGATAGACGGGAACACAGCGACCAACGTGAATCGCGGACAAAGTAGCATCGTCGCCCGATTCTTGCGCGCCGGACGCCATCGGAAGCGACTCGTTGAGCGGCGGCAACACTTCTATCTCATCCGGCTTGTTTAGTCGCAGCGAAAACGTTTTTCGCGGCCCATCCACAGCCCACTTGCCGAAGGCGATGAACCTGACGCCACGAGTAAACTTCTTTTCGTAATTCTTAATGATTCTCTGCGCGTTGAGACCGGAAAGGTACGTCCACACAACCACGTCTTTTCCCGTTCGTTCGCGGTCGGTGGCCGAAATTTCAAAGATGAAAAGTCGTTGCCGAAATGATCGCCATCGCCCGACTGGGCGGCCCTGGCAGAGCTTCACAAACAATTCCAGCGAAGCTTCCATTCCATCGTGAAGATCGCTTATCTGCGCGAGATTCGAGCGATCCTCATAACGCATCGGCAGGTACAGCAAGAGATCTTCGACGGTGACGTTGTTGACGGTTTTCCCGGTTGAGATTTCGGCGATGCCCGCCGCGAGTTTGCGCGCGGTCGACGATCCTATCCCAGGCAGTCCGCGGTTTGGGAGATCGAGAATGCGCGTATCCAGCGAGATGGAGGAATCCGGCGGCATACGCCGATCATAACATGACGCTCGCGGGAACAATCGCCGGCAAATTCCCGTTTACAAATAAAAGGCGAAGATGAAACGCTGGGAATCGTTAATCGAGCAGAAGATTCGCGAAGCGATGGAGCAGGGCGAATTCGACAACCTGACCGGCGCAGGCGAGCCGATCGATCTCAGCGAGAATCCTTACGAGGATCCGGATTTGCGCGCGGCGCATAGGATGTTGCGTAACGCCGGATTTGCTCCGGCGTGGATCGAGGAACGCAAAGACATCGACACCGAATTAGAGGCGGCGCGCATTACGCTCGCCCGCAACTGGAAGATCCTGCGGAATGCGGCGGGCACTGAGCATCAGAAGTCTGCGCAATCGCGTTGGGACGGCGCTCTGGACTATTTTCGAACCACGATCGAAGAACTTAACCGGCGAATCAATGCCTGGAATTTGAAAGCACCCGCCGGCGCTTTTCAACGAAACAGGATTGATGTCGAGCGAGAAATCGATCGAATTAAGAACTGATGGCCGTCGCTGCAGCAGGAGCGCAGACCTCATCAAAGGCGCGCTTTAGTTCAGCGGCAATCTCTTCCGGTCCTCTTCCTTCAATCTGATAGCGCTCCATCATGTAAACCAATTCGCCGTCTCTCAAAATTCCAATCGACGGCGATGACGGACGATAGCCGCTGAAGTAGCCCCGCGCACGTTCAGTCGCTTCGATGTCCGCCCCGGCGAACACGGTTCCGAGCCGATCGGGCCGCGCTTCATTTTGCAGCGCGAGCGCCACGCCAGGCCGCGCCTTGCCCGCGGCGCAACCGCAGATCGAGTTCACGACAATCATCAAGGTGCCGCTCGTATTCTTCACCGCATCATCGACGGCTTCGACTGTTTTCAATTCTTCAAAGCCGAGGCGCACCAAATCTTCGCGCATCGGACGAATCATGATTTCAGGATATGGCATCGTTATTCCCCCTGACTGGCATTCTACGATCAATTGCCTGGTTTAGATATCGAGATGGTGCGCGGCGCTTCCCCGTCACCGGTGATCGAAATATTCACGACACTATCAGGCAGCGGATAATGCCCAAGTCTTTCTGCCCACTCGATCACTACCACGGCTGCTTCGTCAGTCAGAATCTCGTCGAGATCGACTGCATGCGCCGCCGAGGCACCTTCATCCAGCCGATAGAGATCGATGTGGTAAAGCAGAAGCCTTCCCGGATGTGGATTGACCAGCGTGAACGACGGACTCGTCACATCTTCTTCATCGATTCCGAGCGCGTGTGCAATTCCTTTGACCAGCACAGTCTTGCCAGCGCCCAACGCGCCGTCAAGCAAAATGATCTCGCCGCCCGAAAGCTCCGAGCCAATGCGCACGCCGAGATCGAAAGTTGCCTCTTGGTTCTTTGAGATTACGCTGTGAACGGGAGCGGTCACGGCTTCGGATGATCCTGATTGACCGCAAAAGAAAGCGAAGCGAAGAAACGATTGACGTTGTCGGTATCGTCCTGACCTTTGAGCATCGCGACAGCAATCTGATGCACGCGATTTCCGAACAGGTAAACTCGACTCTTGAATGAGGCCTGGTCACTCTCGCCGGTGAATTCCAACCCAGCGCGTCCTTCGAACGTAATCTTCTTGCTATCGATCAGCTTCGCATTCACACCTTTGAGAAAGTTATCGCGGTTCGCAACTAACTCGCCTTCAGGATCGAGCTTAATGCTCGGCGCATAATCGCCCCAGCCAGCGAGATAAATCGTTTTATCGGTCGAAACGGAAAAGAGGTGAAAAGTGAATTGATCGGACGGATCTACTTTCTCTTCGGCCTTTCCGGGCATCATGATCGAAAAGCCGCCACCAACCGGCGCGACTTTTACCCATTCGGCTTGATAAGCGCTTAGCGATGAAGCCAGCGCCAGAAGGAATACGATCAAGATTAAGTATCGTCTCACCATATTTTGGAGTTCAGCATAAAAATTAAGGCGACGCAACGATCGGAAACTCGCCCGAAGGATCGAGCAATCGAAAAGCTGCGCTGAGATGATCGCGAATATCAGAAGCGGTCATCGCGCGCATGCCGATTTCGCGTGCGGCGAGATCGCCCGCGAAGCCGCTCGTGTAAACGGCCGCGATTATTGTCTGCAACGCATCCGCATTTGTTTTCAACGTGCCGTAAGCCTGCGCCAGGAATCCAGTGATGACACCCGTCAGCGTATCTCCTGCTCCAGCCGTGCCCAAGCCGGCATTACCAGTTGGATTCACGAAGACGCGGCCATCAGGTGCGGCGATCAATGCCCGCGAACCTTTCAGGACGAGAATTACTTCATGAGAGGTCGCGAAATCATGAGCAGCGGCGACGCGATCGTCTAATGCCATCTTATCTTCAGTGCCCAACAAACGAAGCATCTCCCCAGGATGCGGCGTCAAAACGATTGGGTGTTCCAGCGAGCCGCGCAGATCGGATGGCCAGGGCGACAAGCAGTTCAATCCGTCAGCATCGATGACTACCGGTGTCTGGCGTTTTTCGACGATAGCATAAACAAAGCTACGCGTGCGATCGTCTTCTGAAGATAAGCCGGGCCCGATCGCAATCACGTTAGCCCGTTCGGCGAATTTGAGAACATAGTTGATGGCTTCATCGCTAACCGCGCCGCGATCAGTTTCAGCCAGAGCTGTCGTCATCACCTCTGGCATCACCAGCGTCGCCACCAATGGTTGAATAGACGCCGGTGTCCCGACCGTTACCAAACCCGCGCCCGCTTTCATCGCTGCGTTGCCGCACAATGCGGCTGCGCCTGTGAATCCTCGCGAGCCCGCGATGATCAGGGCGTGGCCGTGAGTGTTCTTGTAGGACTCTGGAGTGTAGCGCGTCTGAATCAACCAGCGCCGCGCGTCTTCAAGTTCAATCAGAGACAGTTGCGATTTCGTTTCTTCGATCAGTTCATTTGGCGAGCCAATGTGCGCGACGATCAGCCTGCCGTTGTGATGAGCCGCTGGAGGAATGGCGTTCGCGCGCTTCGGCGCCGTCATCGTAACCGTCGCATCCGCGTGAACTGCTTCGCCGATAAGGTTTTCTGAGTCGGAATCGAGACCGGATGGAATATCAACAGAAATAACCGGAACGCCGGTGATGTGAATTTGATTTAGATATCTAATCGCTTCGCGATGAAGGCCTTCCGGCGGACGAGTGAGACCGGTTCCGAAAATCGCATCGATCGCCAGCTCGTGCTGCGCAACCAGCACGCTCGCGCGCAATTGCTCCCATCCGGCTTTTGACTCGCACTCGAATAAATTCAGCGCGCCTGCTTCTGGTGGCGCATCTTCTTTCGCTTCGCGTTTAGTCCGCTCGTCGTTCCACGCAGCCAGCCTTTCAAAATTGATTCGGGCGTCCCCTTTTGTATCTTCGACCTTTCCGATCAGCACCACGTTGACATGGGCTCCTGCCCTCGCCAGCAGCCGTGCCGCAGCCGCGCCGTCGCCTCCGTTATTCCCTTTCCCGCAAAAAACGAGAATTGATTTTCCGCCTCCGCCCCCGGACCACCATTCAGTCACGACTTTCGCGGTGGCGATCGCGGCGTTCTCCATCAGCGTCAGCGAGGGCACAGCGTATCGCTCTGTAGTCAGGCGATCGACTTCACGCATCTGCGCTGCGGAAATGATTGATTGCACGTCGGGATGATAAGGAGAAGTTCGCGAGGCGGTCAATCGGCAGCTCGTAGGCGGAATCCTGGAGGCCGATCCGCTACGCTCCAGAATCTGAAAACAAGAAAGGCGGCCCAGGGATTTTTCCCCGCCGCCAGCCGCTGCGCCATCCGATCCGTCTTTTCGGGATAGTTGTGTAAATAATTAATGGATCGAGTTCTCCAGATTTATCTTCCTCTTAATTTTTGGAGTTCTCCCAGTCACTCAACCCGACGCGATCCAACTACCCCTCTACTCAATCAGACTGATTGATCTTTTCGTCAGACTGACATTGCTGAACCCTTATCGTTTTCACCGATCCTGCGAAAAACCGCCGAAAAACAAAAAATTGGCAATTGGCACGGCCATTGTAATTGGTCGAGGCGGCGGGAACTCTGATTACCGCACTTGGAAACGAGAATCGAGAAACCGATGAGCACCCGAACCCAAACAAGGACGCAAGGTTGGCGAGCCATGACGGCCATCATGATGGCATTGTCGCTGGTCGCCGGCATCGTCATAGCCGAAGGCGCGAAGGCCGAAACCATCAAGATACGTCGTGCGGACAATGCGTTAGCAAAGTACGCGACCGACCTGACCGCTGCGGCCGAGCAAGGCAAATTCAATTCAATTGAAGAGAAGACAGACGAGACGGATCGCGCGATCCAGATTCTCGCGGGCTATCGCAAGAATAATCCGGTCGTTATCAGCGATTCACAAGCAGTGCGCGATGTCGTTGCCGTCAGCGTCGCGCGACGCATCTCTCGCGGTGAAGTTCCTGAAGCTCTCAACGGCAAACGCTTTTTCAAACTCAATCTCGAAACTCTGTTCCACGATTCCAGGAACGCTCAACAACTGAATTCGAATCTCTCTGAAATCTTCTCTGATGTTGCTCAACTCGATAACAAAGCAATCCTCTTGATCGATCCGATCCAGGCCCTGGTAGGACCTGAAGGCGCTTTCGATGGCGCCGCTTCAGCATTGATTCGCGATGCGATCAAAAGCGGTAACGTGCAATGCTTCGGCGCTTCGAGCGGCGTTGCATTTCAGAAAAATGTTGCCAGCGAGGAATCGCTTGCGTCGCTGTTCACCGCGATTGAAGCCGATCAGGTTTCCAGTGCCAGCAGCGAATCCGGTGAGACCGCGAAGACAAACGAAAGCATCAATAGAGAAGAGTTCGTTGGTGACAACGTCTCGGCCGACTTGAGAGAGCTGATGAGCAGTCGCAATGCGCCGGCTCGCGTCAAAGCGATCCTGCAAGTCAACGATGTAAACAACGCCAGCGTCCGCGAACTGCTCGTGGCGAACAGCGTAACCATCGATTCGCAGATGCCCCGATTCGGCGCCTTGGCGGTCGATATGCCGACAAAAGTGATCGACAAGCTGGCGGCAAGTTCGAAGACTCAATACCTTTCGCTCGACCGCTCGGTAGCCGCGTCTGGTCACATCGAGAACACAACCGGCGAAGCCACGATGTGGTCACAGACGGGAAACTCCGGATTCGACGGCAGCAATATAGGGATAGCGATCCTCGACTCTGGCATTGCCCCTAAGATCGCCGGCCTGGACAACATCGTACTCAATCAAGATTTCACCGGCGAAGGCACGACCAACGATACCTTTGGCCACGGAACGTTTGTGGCCTCGATGGCCGCAGCCAACAAAGGCTCATACGGTGGCATCGCGCCATCTGCCAAGATCGTCAATTTTCGCGTGCTTAATTCACAAGGCACCGGCCGAATGTCATCCGTCCTCGCGGCACTCAATGCCGTCATGGTTAATCGTACGAAGTACAACATTCGCGTTGTGAACATGAGCCTGGGAATGCCGGCGCTTGATTCTTACAAGAACGATCCTTTGTGCCGCGCTGTCCGGGCGCTGGTTGATTCCGGCGTTGTCGTGGTGGCCGCAGCTGGAAACGACGGCAAGGATGCGAACAACGTGAAGGTCTATGGCCGTATTCACTCGCCCGGCAACGAACCGTCCGCAATCACAGTAGGTGCAGTGAACACGTTCGGCACAGACGTACGCAGCGACGACGCAGTGACTACCTACAGCTCGCGGGGTCCGACCCGAAGTTATTGGACAGACTCGGCAAGTGTTAAGCACTACGACAACGTAATCAAGCCTGACGTAGTTGCCCCGGGAAACAAAATCATCGGCGATGCATCGCCTAACAACCAGCTGCTCAGCAGCAATCCTGATTTGGCCGTCCCAGGCAAGAGCAACCTAATGCGCATGAGCGGGAGCTCAGTGTCGAGCCCGGTTGTAGCCGGCGCGGCTGCTGTGTTGCTCGAAGCGAATCCAAATCTTACGCCCAACATGGTGAAGATGATTCTGATGTACACGGCGCAATCTGTGGCCGGATACAATATGTTGGAGCAGGGTGCTGGTGAACTGAACATCGAAGGCGCGATGCGTTTGGCAAAGGCGATCCGTAAGGACGTTTCATCGACGACTATAGTCGGAGCGCCCTTGATTAACAGCCCTCTACCTACTCCGCAAACGACAATCGCCGGACAGACCTTCTCTTGGTCGCAGGGAGTTCTCTTTAACTACGGGTGGGCCAACGGATCAGATTTGATCGCGAAGTATCAGGAGATCTACGGTCTAGGCGTTTTGATCAGCGATGGCGTGCTAATCGGAGACGGCGTGCTGATCTGTGACGCGACGAAGATGACCAAGGGAGTCCTGATCAGCGATTCAATCCTCAGAAGCAACGGCATCACCATGAGTGACGGCGTTCTGATCGGCGATGGCGTGCTGCTGGCTGATGGCACCTTGCTTGCCGATGGCACTTTGCTGGCTGATGGCACCCTGCAAGCCGACGGCACTCTGCAGGCTGACGGCACTTTGCAGGCTGACGGCACTTTGCAAGCTGATAGAGTTCTTAGCGGAGATCGTACCGCCTGCATGGGACTCGAATAACCACTCGCTCTCCTCCATTTCACGTCATTGAATTCAGTGTCCGAGATTAATTTCTCGGACACTTTTTTGTTTCTTGCGAATTCATTTCTGGTAACAAATCACGACTCGATCTAATCGACCGTAATCGCTCACTGTGGTATTTTCAGCCGAGAGGAGCGGGGGGGGTTTGCGCGCACAATCGACGCAATGCCGGTTTTGGCGGTGAAAAACCGCTCGTATTCGCACTCTCTTTCATCTACAGACCGGACCTGGATTCGTTTAGTGCTTGACGATTCGCCGCGCAAATTATTTTGAGCAACAAGAAAGAACTAACTGAAAGCTCCGTTGTAGACCTAGCCCACGCCCGCTCGCGATTGCGGCCGCGTGCAAAGCAATCTTCGCCATCATCCCTGGCGAACGAAATCCAGGCAATAGATCAATTACTCGATGCCGGCCAAACGGTTGAGGCGCGCACTCGGATCAACGATGTCCTGGCTGCAGCGCGCAAAGATCCCGAGGCCCTCGCTCGCGCCCGTCTAGCGCTATCAATCACGCTGGAAATGCAGAGTGACTTTCGCGCTTCGCTTGAAGCTATCGCGATGTACGAGGCGCCCGAGGACTTTTCGAAGTTACCGACAGAAACGGCAGCGAGAATTCGCGTGCAGTTAGCTATCGCGTACAACTACTGCGGTGAACATCCGAAGGCGATCGCGATCCTTCAGGTGCTGTTACGAGAGACTGCTGAGGAACCCGCAACTGAAATCACGGGGGCCATCAACAATGCGCTGGCCAAGGTCTATCGCAGCATTAGTGAGTTTCCAATCGCGCGTGACTTCGCGAAGCAAGCGCTGGAAATCTATCGACAGAGTGGGGACTGGCATGGACTTGCCGAAGCGTATTTGGGAATCGCTCTTTCAGATCAGGGCGAGGGCCAACCTGAATCGGCCATCCAGAATCTCGAGCACGCCCTGAAGTTGATCGGCGACCATCCAGCCAACTTCATGCTCGGAAAAATCTATTCGAACATGGCCGCCGCGCGCCGGTGGTTGAATCAGCCTCACGAAGGAATCGCCTGCCTTGAAAAAGCCGTCGACTACTATGACCATACCGACCATTATCTAATGGCGGCGATCGCGTGTAACAACCTGGGCGTTAATTTGACGCTCGTCGGCCGCTGGGATCCCGCGCAGGAAGTATTGGAACGCGCGCTTGAACTCATTCAGCACGTTGAAGAGCGCGACGACAAGATTTCGATGTTTCTCGATTCGCTGGGTGAGTTGTGCATGCTCCGCGGGGACCTGGATGATGCGAAGAGTTACCTTGAGCGCGCGGTGTCAGTGTCCACGCAGAACCGTAACAAGTGGTACTCGTGTCAGGCGCTGCGCACGTTGGCGCGCTGCCAGATTGCCCGGAACGAAAATGCCGAGGCATTGACGACTGCGCACCGAGCACGCGAGATGGCCGAGCGCATCAGTGATCGTCAGGCCATCGAGGAATCGCAACTTCTGCTCGCCGAATGTGCGCTGAAGACGGGCAACATGCATTACTGCGATGCTCAGTTGCAACTAGTCGCCGAACACACATCCGATTCCGCGGCTGATCTTGGACTGGCCGGCGAGACCCAGCGGCTCTTGGGCTTGCTATCGATGGCCCGATCGAATCCCATTTTGGCCGCACAGCATTTCGGACGTTGTTCTTCGATTTTTGATCTACTTGGCGACCGTTACCGCAGCGGGCGGGCGCATCTCGATCTCGGTTGCGCTTATGTGATCGCGCAGCCTGAGCTGGCAACCGAACACCTGACACGGGCGGTGAATATCTTCCGCGAATTAGGCGCGAAGCCCGATCTCGAAAGAGCCGAGGCGGCGCTCCGCGAACACGATCAGACGCCACCGCAACAAGAACGTAAACGGGAAGCAGCTGTTCAATTGATCACGTTGCGTCTGGCCGAAGCCGTCGCGTCACGCGCGCTCTTGTTGCGAGAGTTGGCCGCAGTAATTCGACAGGAAACAGCGGCCAATCAAGTGATGGTGCTGGAACCGGACGAAGAACAAAAGATTCGCGTTGTGGCTTCGCACGGATTGGATTCAGAAGCTGCTACGAGGATGGCCGATGAAATGGCTGCGCTCGAAAACGACGCCGCACGCGAGCGATTCGCAAAGAAGCATGACGCCCGGATCATAAATTTGAAGTCAACCAATTCCCTTCCTGCGACACTCTTGATTTCGCCGCGCGATGCGGCGCAACTTGCGGGCGGCCTGCCGCTCGATCCTCTATTGCGCGTCGTCGAATTGGGCATGGACGTTTGTGCTCTGCGCGCGCGCGCATCGGCGGGCCAGGCTGTAGAAAGCCAGGACGGTATCGTCGGCACTGATTTGATGCCCGGCTTCATTCATTCCAGTCCGGCCATGACGCGCCTGGTCGAGGAAGTTCACAAAATCCGTTCGTCAGACGTGACAGTTCTGGTCACGGGCGAATCCGGGACGGGGAAAGAACTGGTCGCGCGCGCGATTCATGCGCTGTCTTCAAGACGGGAAAAAGTTTTCGTCCCCTTCAACTGCACGGCCGTTCCCAAAGAGCTTTCGGAGAGTTATCTATTCGGGCACCGTCGTGGGGCATTCACCGGCGCAGTCTCAGATTCGCCGGGCGTAATTCGCTCGGCAGCAGGTGGAACCCTCTTCATCGACGAAGTTGGCGACCTACCGCTCGATGTGCAGCCAAAGCTTTTGCGTTTCTTACAAGAAGGCGAGATTCAACCGCTCGGCGAACAGCAACCGACCAAGATCGATGTTCGTATAATCGCGGCCACAAATACGGATCTGGAGGAACTCGTCGCGCAGAATCGTTTTCGCGAAGATCTTTATTATCGCCTAAACGTGATTCGCTTGCGCGTGCCGCCCCTGCGCGAACGTCGTTCGGAGATTCCAACCATAGTCAACTATTACATCAATCACTATTCATCGAAATTCGGCCGGCATGACATTCAGATCACGCCACAGGCAGTTGATCTTCTGATGGTTGGTGAATGGCCCGGCAACGTTCGCCAGCTCTGTAATGAGATTCAGCGCATTGTCGCGCGCTCAGAGAACGCAACCTTGATCACACCAGAACAGTTATCGCCTGAGTTACGTCAGATGGGAGTGCCGACCGCGCCGCTTGGAAGTGTCAGTGCCTTCAGTGGTCCTGCTGGTTCGCGATCAGAGGTTGTTCATCTGGACAACGTAACGTTGGCGGATGCGCTTGAAGAAGTGGAACGCCGGATGATCACTGATTCGCTCCGGCGTAACAAAGGAAACATCTCGCGCGCGGCTCGCGAACTTGGTCTGACGCGCCGCGGTCTCTATCTCAAGATCGAACGTTATCAACTTGAGGTAGATTCAAAAGCTGGGGGCGCGAAGGCTTAGCATCATAACCATGAGCGTAGCGATCGACGCTCCTCAGAACCTTCCTCTCAACACCCGCGACGCCCTGCCGACGACGGCTTTGGATTCCGAAATCCCAAGCACCGCAGTCACCGCAAAATAGCAGAGCCCATAAGGCACGAGGACCAGTCCCGCGATCACGATCGGATGAAGCGGCGGAACTACTAATTTGATCGCCCAACCTAATGCCGCTCCGCTAATCGCTCCCAACCAAAGCTTGACGATGTAAGCTGGCGCCAATCCGGTTCGTCCGATTCGTTTGTTCAACGTACGGCGCAACAGCGCAAACTCGATCCATCCGGCAACACCTGCTGAGGCTGTCAGACCGGCAACCCCCCACTTTGGATCAATGCCGAGTGCAGGCGGTAATGGAATTGCAAACAGATACCCGAGTACGGTCGTCAATGTAACTCGGATAATTGCGTAGCGTAGCGGTGTGCGAGTGTCATGCAGAGCATAATATGTCGATGCGTAGAGACGGCCCAACGTGGAGGCGAGCAGCCCGATCGTTGATCCCGCAAGAATCCCCCAAACGTATTTCGAGTCCGCGCCTTTGAACCTTCCTGTTTGATAGAGCGCTGCCGTCATAACATCTCCCAACGCAAGCATCGCCATGGAAGACGGAACAATAAACACGCTTATGCGGCGTAGGCCGGCATCGAGTCTGAGTCGCAGCTGACTGGCAACCTCGGCGTTTGTGCCAAACGCACTGGACATCGCTGGCAATTCCGCAGCCGAAACCGACATTCCAAAGAGACTCACGGGAAGCGTGTAGAGACTTTGCGCATAGTTCAACGCCGAAACCGCTCCGATGTAAGGCACCAGGCTGGCCAGCCCGGCATCGACGAATGCGCTGATTTGTACGACTCCGCGACTGACGAAGACGGGGAAAAAATTGCGGATGACTTCGCGAACGTTGGCGTTTGCAAAATCAAATACCGGTCGGAGTTTCTTGATCAGCCAAAGCACCGTCGGGAGCTGAACGGCGAATTGCAGTGCGCTACCGATAACTGATCCCCACGCTGTAACTACGGCAAGGTGGGCTTGAAACGGACCGAGATGCAGATCATCAAGGCTGCCCGTCCGGCGTCCAAAGAAAATCATTGCGGCGATGATTGCGACGTTCCAAACTACCGGTGCGGTGTAGGAAAGAAAAAACTTGCGATGACTGTTAAGAACGCCGAGACACCAGGCTGACATCACCAGCAAGCCTGCTCCCGGGAAAAAAATTTGCACGAGTTGAATCGCGAGTTCCCGGCGCTCGCCCACAAAGCCCCAAGCGACAATTGAAATTATGTAAGGCGTCGTGAGTACACCCAGAACAACAATGATCGACGTGACCAAGGCAAGTATGCTCAAGACCGCGCTGGCTACATGGCCAGCTTCCTTCTCGTCCTTACGAGCAAGAAGGTTGGCATAAACCGGGATGAACGAAGCTGAGAGAGCACCTTCGCCAAAAACATTTTGAAGAAAATTTGGAATTCGAAAGGCTGCTGTGAACGCGTCAGCGGCGAGCGAATTGCCAAAGTAATAGGCAAACACACGCTGCCGAATCACGCCGATGATGCGGCTAATCAGAATTCCGGCGCCGACCATGAACGCATGTTTGCCGGTGTGTTCGCCGCCGGTTGGATCGGCGGAAGCAGGACGCGGAAACTCGCCGGTTGCTTCGCCAACTACGTCGATTGTCTCGCCGGAGATTTCCGCCGTGAGGCGATCGTGATGTAAACCAGTCGTCGATGAAACTGTGGATTCGAAATTCTGCTCCCGACGGTCAGGGGCGGAATCTTCAGGTTTAGGATTTGAGATCTGAGACTCGGGACTTTGGTCGTCGCTCATTCGATTACAGATTATAGTCCTTAATCTTCGTCAAGAGCGTTTTATAACTGACTCCGAGCGATTCCGCCGCGCGCGTTTTGTTGCCGTCGTTTGCGGCGAGAGCGTCAGCGATCTTCTGCCGTTCGACCATTTGGACTGCCCGCTCGGTTGCATCACCCAACGTGCCTGAGATATCGAAGCCAAATGCTTTTGGATCGCGTGGCCCATCGGCAACGAAACCAAAATCCACGGGCTGAAGCTCGCTTGTATCAGCGAGAATGCAGGCGCGCTCGATCGAGTTTTCCAACTCACGCACGTTGCCCGGCCAGCGATGCGCGCGCAGGGCCGGCACGCTTGCGTCACTCAGCGTCGCTTCGCGTCCGCGCAATTCTTTACCAAGCTCAGCCGCAAAACTTCGCGCGAGTAGAATCACATCGTCGCCTCGTTCGCGCAATGGTGGAATCTCAATCGGGAAAACCGCGAGCCGAAAAAACAGATCGCTGCGGAACTCGCCGTTGTCGACGGCTGTGCGCAAATCCTTATTTGTCGCGGCGACCACGCGCACATCCACCGGGACGGGAGCACGGCCGCCGATGCGATCGACTGCCTTCTCTTCAATGACCCGCAAAAGTTTTCCCTGCACGGCGATTGGCAGCTCGCCAATTTCATCGAGAAAGATCGTGCCGCCGGACGCCAGCTCAAACTTGCCGAGACGACGATCACCTGCACCGGTGAACGCGCCACGCTCATGGCCAAACAGTTCGTTTTCGATTAGCGTCTCAGGAATTGCCGCGCAGTTGATCGCGACGAACGGTTTGTCGCGACGATTCGAAAGATGATGAACGGCGCGCGCGAACAGCTCTTTGCCGGTGCCCGATTCACCCAACAGCAACACGGTCGCTTCCGTTTGTGCGACACGCTGCGTCTCGGCCACCGCGCGCTTGATTGCCTCCGACTCGCCGAGGATTCGCGGAAATCCGTAACGCTTCGACCATTCATCCCGCAGCAAAATGTTCTCGGTCCTTAACCGCGATTGCTCCAACGCACGCTCAACCAGCAACAGCAAGTGATTCGAATCGACCGGCTTCTGAAGAAAATCGTGCGCGCCATCTTTCATCGCCTGTACGGCTTCGTCGATCGAACCGTAGGCAGTCATCACAATCACCGGGACGTCACTGTCGGCGTTTTTTGCGGCACGCAACACGTCGATGCCCGAGCCGTTCGGCATGCGCAAATCGGTGAGGACGATCTTGTAAGGAACGCGCGCGACTTCGCGGACCGCTTCGCTTGCGTCCGCGGCTTCAGTGACGGAATAGCCTGCATGCTCAAGCGTCAAACGTAAGACGCGGCGGAGGCTCTCTTTGTCTTCGACGAGAAGAATGTCAGGCATGATGAGTAGCGCAAATTGTCAGTTCGCGCTCGCAAGATAACAGCTTGCGCTACAAACCACTGAATCATTTACCGCCATGGTCGGCGTGTCAAGCCTTGGGTTTGATGGAATGCGAGAGAACTAGACCAGAACCGTTTCACGACCGTCGGCGGCGTGCCTGGCGAGGATTGCGTTCGCCCGCGTCAGCACATCGGCGACCGCATAGGGTTTGCTGATGACTTCGTCGATGCGTGCCTTTTGGTAATCTTCTTCGGCGATCATTTCCGCATAACCGGTGGCGATGATCACCGGCAATTCCGGCCGATGATCCTTGACCCAACGCGCGACGTGAAGGCCGCTCAACTCAGGCAGACCAAGATCGCAAATCATCAGGTCGAACTCGCCGACATCGAGACGCTTGAGCGCTTCTGCGCCAGTCGCAGCTTCAGTCACATCGTGGCCTTCATTGCGAAACGCGTCGTTGAGCAGCACGCGAACGTTTTCTTCATCTTCAACCACCAACACGCGCGCGGACTTTTGTTCGGCAACGAGCGTTGGGGCTACGACGATGGCTGTAGGTTTGGATTCGTGCAGCGGCAGGATCACCTCAAACCGAGTTCCTTTCCCGGGCGCGCTAACTACGTTGATGTCGCCGCCATGATTTTCGATGATGCCATGCGATGCCGAGAGTCCAAGGCCCGTGCCTCGTTCACCTTTGGTCGAATAGAAGGGTTCGAAGATGCGCGCGACAACATCTTGAGACATGCCTGAGCCGCTGTCTGCGACCCAGAATCGCGCCGTCGATCCTTCGGTTGACGTTCCGATATCGATGATGCCGCCTTGCGGCATCGCGTCAACGGCGTTGAAGATCAGATTCAGAACGACTTCGCGCAATTCAGATGAATCGCCCGTCGCCATAGCCGGCCGCGGAGAATCAACGCGAACTTCGATCGTGCCGGTTCGGTTGGCGGATTCCGCTTGCCACTTCGGCCGCGCAATCTCAACGCTGGAAGTCACTAGTTCACTCAAGTCAACTGCGACCGCGTGGCGGCTCGAATTGCGACGCGAGAAATCGAGCAAGCGCCGCAGCGTCTGAGAACAATCACCAACGGCCTGGGTAATCACTTCCAAACTCTTTTTCGCGGCTTCGTTTTCAGCGCTGCGCATCAACAGAAGCTGCGCTCTTCCCTGAATCACGGTTAATGAATTGTTCAAATTGTGCGCGACGCCGGCAGCGAGTTCGCCCAGCGCGCGCAACTTGTCTGATCGAGCGGCTCGTTCCTGCGCCAGTTTCTTTTCGGTGATGTCGCTCATGAACACCATCACGCCGGTGATGCTGCCGTCATGCCACAACGGCGACGTGTGCGCATCCATACAACGCACGCGTCCGTCAGCGCAGATTGTGCGCAACTCAAACTGTTTTTGTTCTCCGCGCAGGGTGCAATTTATCGCTGCGGTCGCTTCATCTTTTGATTCCGCGGCGGCGATCATGTTGAACTCCTGGCCCAGCAAGACGGATCGGGTTAAGCCACTGTCCTCTTCCGCCCGCTGATTCATCCACGTGAAGCGACGACCGGTGTCCAGCGTATAAATCTCGTCGGGCGCGAGGTCGGCCAGGCTCGCAAGAAACGCCCGGTTCTTGCTGCCTTCTTCCTCAGCGTGACGCAGCTCGGAAATGTCGCGCGCAATGACGATGCACCCGGATGCACTCTCGTTCTGCTGATCCTTTGTTTGCGGGATGACGCGAACTTGCAAATGACGTTCGGCTTTATTGGTTGCATCCAGTTCGACTTCGACTTCGGCGTAGCTGGCCATGGCGCGATCGACCATGCAGGATGCGCCTTCCAGCCGCCAGAGCATGTCACAGCATCGACGACCAATAAGAAACGACCGGTGCGCACGCTCGAGTGACTCACCGGCGCGATTGATCTTCTTCAGACGCTTGTCCGGACCGAAAATATAGACGGCGTCGGTAATCGTGTCGATGGTCGCTTCCCACATTCGGTCAGCGGCCATCAGCGTGTTACGAAGGTTAATGTGGGCCTGATTGGAACTCATTTCCGCACTCGAGGATGGGCGAGAGATACACTCCCGTCAATCCGTTTGGCAATGCGTATGCCAGGCAGCGAATAGCAGGGAAAAGAAATCCAGGTAAGAAAAGCCCGGGAAAACTGCCGCTACGGGTTACTGCCGCGGACAAATAAAGGGAGGATCGTTCATAGTGACAAGGCCTTCTGCCACCCTGTCATATCAAACTGACGATTTGTCAGGATGTTTTCGGAGCCCGGCGACTAGTTTTTTGGTTCGTATTCGCCGCGAGCTTTCGCCGCCGCGTATTCTGAATCGGCGAGGCGCATCGACAGCTTGACCGGTTGGTAATCAAACGCCGCCGGGCCGCCGAGCGAGTTCTGAATTGCGGCTACGATTCCATCCTGATTTGCGCGAAAACGGACGACGTTGCCGCGCTGGTTCATGATCACGAATAAGACTATGCGGCCGCTCTTCGTCTTCATCTGTCCAACCAGGGAACTCGCGCCCCCATCAGTTCGAACCAGGGTTCCGGTTTTTGCGATGACGCTCCCGCGCTCAAGCGGATCAGTGTAGCGATCTTCGAGCGTGCCCGGATCGATTCCGGCAACCGGCAAAATATCTGACAGCGAGAGTTTGTTGCGCGCGAGTTCAGCCCGCAGCGCCCGGAGAATTTTCATCATCGCGCGCGGCGTCACGCGATTTACGCCCAAGCCGCTAGTCGATGACAGCACCACTTCATCATGAGGCACATTCAATTTCTTTGTAATCGCATCGCTCACGCTTTGCGGGCCACCCAGTGTTTCGCCGATTCGCTCGGCCATGAAATTGTTCGAATAACACAGCAGCGCCTTCAACACGTCGACCAACTTGCTTGATTTGTGAGTCAGCAAGGCAGCCGCGCCGGCCGGTGCAGAATCAACTTGAATCTCTCCGTTGACGACGACACTGGGCACGCTGCTCAAACTTAAGTTGTCGCCGAGGATCATTCGCTCATCAAGCCACGCGCGCATTGCGTTGCCGGAGCGACGGGCCGCATCCAACGTGTTGCGAAACTCTTCGCCGGAACGCTTCGCCGACCAATCGAAGTTCATCGTAAAGCCGGGCGCAACGATCAAGCTTCCCGTGACCGTGCGAATGCCGGCTTCGTTTAATTGGCGCGCTAACATCACCGCGTGCTCATAGTGGAACGATGGATCGCGCCCCGTGATAATAAGGTCGCCATTCAAAGTCGAAGTTGTCTTATCAACCGACCCCGTCGTCCAAATGCCGGTGACAAAGCGATGATCGGGACCAAAGTTCTGGAGGGCCACGAGCGCGGTCGCGAGTTTCACGGATGACGCAGGATTGAATTTCTCATCGACCGCTTGCGAAGCGATCGTCGCTCCGTCGAGAGTCTCAGCCAACACGCCCTGAAACCCGGCAATCGGTGTCAAATACGCAGGTTGGGTAACTGCTGCCGATTCGTTTGATAGTCCAGTCGGACTTGATGTCGTCTGCCCAGGAGGCCGAACAGAGTCGGCCGGTGACGCCGGTACGCTCTGCTGTGCGAATGCGCCGCCAAAGGCGAAAACCATCAGCAGTGATGCGAATGACAATTTGTTAACTTTACGACCCATAGTCAATACCGCGACGCGCATCGACGCATCTCGAAATCATAACACGCTGCCGATGGCAGCGAGCGGAAATTTGATGCGCGTTGCTTGCGCCAGGATGTACATGCTCGCCGACTCGCACGCCACGTCCAAAGTTCGTTGACAGTGTCGCAAGCACGAACCTAGAATTCTCGCGTTGAAAATTTGTGAGTGTGAATCGTGAACCGATAACGATCGATCGTTTGTGGGCGACCTACGTCAAGCGGCGGAAGGAAATTCGCGCGCGCCTGCGCGAGTTCAATAGCGTGTGGGAGACCGGGTCGGACACGCGCCTGTGGGAAGAAATGGTCTATTGCATTTTTACTGCCGGTGCTTCGGCCAGGATGGGACTGATAGCGGTCAATGCCGTAAGACCCTTGCTGGGTGATGGTAATCGCGTGGCAATCACGCGCGCGTTGAAGAAGCCGCCGGCGTATCGGTTCCACAATGTACGGGCGGCACACCTCGTCACCACGCGCGATTATTTGCGAACAAACTTTTCGATGCGGCTGCGAGAGCAACTGAGTAGTTTTCAGGATTCAACGGAGCGGCGGGACTGGCTTGCTCGTACCCCCGGAATAAAAGGACTTGGCTACAAAGAGGCAAGCCACTATTTGCGCAATATTGGCTTCAAAGGGTACGGCATCCTTGATAAGCACATCGTTCGCTGCCTTTGCGAACTCGGCGTTATTGAATCGCCGAAACCACCAACCGCGCGCGGTCGCTATTTGGAAACTGAGAAACGCATGCGTGAATTTGCCGCCGACGCGCGCATCGATTTTGACGAACTCGATCTCTTGCTTTGGTCAATGAAGACGGGCGAGATTCTGAAATAGCACACTATGAAATATCAACCCGAACAATCGTTGCGTCGGCCAATCCTGATCATTGGACTGGCCATCTTGTGTCTGGCGAGCGCTCCTCGCATTGCTCTCGCGATGCCCGACAACAACGACAAAACGCGCGGCCGCGCCGATAAAGCTATGCGGGCGGGTGATTTTGAGCGCGCGGAGCAAATCTATCGCGAGTTGCTCGCTAAGAATGATCAGGACACGGATGCACGGCTGGGCCTCAGTCGCGTGCTGCTGAAGCAACGACGGCTTCAGGATTCCTTCGATCATGCGGCCCGTGTGCTGGCGATCGATCCTTTGTCAGCGAGGGCCCATGCTTTGCTCGGCTCCGCAATTCTCGCTTCGGGGGACTTCCGTCAATCTCTAGAAGAGTTTCGCACCGCACTTACGCTGAACGAGAACGAGGCCATCGCAATTGCCGGTTTGGCCATGGTCGACTATTACGAGAATCGTATGGCCCCATGCGTTGCCGGTTTGCGCCGCGCGTCGTCAATCGACCCGGACGAGCCGGACTATGTTTTCAATCTGGGCCAGGCGGCCGCGCGATCCGAACGATACAAAGAAGCGGCGGATGCTTATGAACGGTTTTTGGTGATCGCGCCGCGCACCGACGAAGAGCGGCGCGCGCGCATTCGTGGCTTGATCGAGTTTCTTCGCTATCTCGGAAAACAAGGATCACTATACGGACTCGAAGGCTCGGATCGGACAGCGATTAGTTTCGAGAGTCCCGACGATCGACCGCTGATCAAGGTCAGGGTCAACGGCTCGAAGGAATATCTTCGCTTCGTGCTCGATACGGGTTCGGGCATGTCGGTTTTGTCGGAAGAAACGGCGCGGAAGATTGGCGTGAAGGCGGTCGCGCACGGCGGGTTAGCGCGCGCGGTGGGCGGCGGCGGCCGGTTCGAAATTGTGTACGGCTATATCGAATCTCTCGAGATTGGCGAGGTTCGCGTCACGAACGTGCCGGTTTACATTCGGCACTTTTTCGACGAAAAAAATCCAGTCGATGGCTATCTGGGAATTTCGGCGCTGAGCCGATTGATCACGTCAGTTGATTACGGAACGCATAAGCTAAGTCTGTCCCGCAGGCGAAACAGTGCGACCGACACGGCAGCAGGAGGAAACGCGAAGCCCGGAGCCCTTGATCCTGCTCGACCCGGAATTGATTTTCCGGTTCGTACCACAGCGAGTGGTTTCCTCAGCGGCGAAGTGCTCGTCGAAGGCATTGCCAAGCCGCTGAATTTCATCATCGATACCGGCGCGACGATCAGCGTTCTTTCGGAAAGGGCTGCCGCGTTTGAAGAAGCTCGGTCGTTCATTCAACCGGGCAGTATGCGCGTGTTTGGCGCGGCGGGTGTGGCGGAAAACGTCAAGACGGCGGCATTGCCACGCGTTGCCATTGGCTCGTACAGCCGCGAGAAAGTTAGCGCTGCCGTGCTCGATCTCGATCCGGTAAACGAGACTGCGGGCTTTCTGCAGAGCGGAATTCTGGGTGGCAACTTCTTGCGACACTACCGGGTAACCTTTGATTTCGAAAAGGGGATCGTGCGTTTCGAACCGCTCGATGTCGACACGATGCCAAAGAGCGGTTCTGTTCCAGACGCGACGATCTCTCGAAGACAATGAAGCCAAGCACCTACCTCGAGACGTCAGTCATCGGCGCTTATCTCGATAACGGCGAGCCGTTCCGCCGCGACTTGACGATTCGTTGGTGGGAGCATGAATTGTCCGAATATCGCGCGGTGATCTCGCCGTTGGTTGTCCGCGAGTTGGAGCGATTGGCGGAACCGCATCGCTCGGCGTATTTGAAATTGGTGGGCGGACTTGAACAGGTTGAGCTGACCGAAGAGGTTGCGATTCTCGCCGAAGGTTACGTGTCGCGCGGAATCTTTCATCGCAAGTTTATCGCTGATGCGCTGCACGTCGCAGTTGCGTCGTTTCACAAAATCGATTATCTAGTTACATGGAACTTCGGCCATCTCGCGAACGTTCGCCGGCAAGCGCGCATTAGATTGTTCAATACCGCAGCCGGATTTTTTGTTCCAATGATCGTCACGCCCGAGTTTCTGGTTTCAGAAGGAACTGAGACTGAAGCGCGGAATGAGTTCTGAGTTCTTGATTTGTTCTGACATCTGATTCTGACCTTTGATCTCTGCTTTTTTATGTATCGTCGCCCAAAATTTCTAACCGTGCTGCACAAGATTCGCGAAGCCATGTCGCGCGAGGCCGACTACGATGTCGATCTCTTTGCTGAGATGGTTCGCGCCGGTGCGCGACCCGCGCACGGTCCGCGACGTAACATTCGCGGCTTCATCAAGCACGCACCACAAAACGACGAAACGGAAATTGAGGAAGGCGAAATAAAAGAGCGCCGACGTGCTAACTCGTAGCTTTTGCTATTTGCTTCGCCCATATGGACGCAACTTTCGAAACGATTGGATTGGAAGTGCCCAGCGAGAAGGCCATCAACTTTCTCGCGGAACGCGCTGAAAATCAGGGCGAGCCCACGCAGATTCTCCGGCGTGGCGCCGTGTTGCACGGACGCTGCTGGAAGTTGGGCGACGGCCTGGAAGTTTGGACGGTCCTTTACGAATCGGAAACCGGCGACGTTTTTTACGCGAATTGCCGCCCGGGTTTTCGCGCGCGCTATACGCAGCGCATCGGCCCGTGGGCGCTGACGGAATACGATGAAGAAGGCGAAGCCGTGATCCATGGTTATTGCGACGGCAGCGACACGGAAGTTCTTTTCGAATTACAGAACCTGACCGAAGTAGGGCACTCTGGTTTTCGCGCTCCGGCGCTACATGTAAGCCTGTGTGGGCTCGCTTATCGCGCGCGAGTTTGCGCGCGCGATCTGAACACGCGCTGGCTGCCGCTGGAAAAAGCTGTTCCGTCGCGGGCCGCACACGAAAACGACTGGGCACTGCGCGGACATGTCATCGCATTCAAGCCTTTGCGCAATCCGCTCTCGGGTAGCGAACTGTATTGGGTTTATCTCGACCTCGGCGGTTTGAAGCTGGAAGTGCTGGTGAACGCGCGCGCCCTCAGCGGAGGCCCGTTGGAGATAGGAGCGACGCTCTCTGCCGAAGTCTGGTTGCAGGGCCACGTACTCGACGACCAGGCTTTGCAGTTGCGCTATGAAGGAGTCGATCGCGCAATTCCCTTGCCCAATTTTTGGACGCGATTCTCGCGTGCTAATTGAGCCTTCATGTACGACAAACTTCAGTTTGTTGTTGACTTGGATTCCGACAAGCTGAAGCTTATCTTACGTTGAATGAAGCGACTCGCAGTCATCATCCTCATAACCCTAATCGTAATTGGCTGCGGTCTGTACGCACTCGATCAGTACTGGATACATCGATACGACGCGGTGATTGCGCGCGAGTCGGCGCGTTATCACGTCGATCCGGATTTAGTCTGGAGCATTGCTTACGAAGAGACCTATTTCAGCCCCTGGAAAAAAGGCAGCCACGGCGAAATCGGAATGATGCAAGTCACTCCCGGAGCGCTGCAAGACTGGGCATCAGCAAACACGACTCCGACGAATCAGCAGCGAGCCACGAACGACCCTGATAGCGTTTTGAGCAATCCTGAGAAAAATATTCAAGTCGCTTGCTGGTATTTGCAAAAGGCCGGCGAAGATTATCCTGACATGCCGGGACGCGAGGCGCGGATGCTCGCTGCTTACAATGCTGGTCGCAGCCGTGCCGCCGACTGGAACCGAGTCGAAAACGGCAGTCCGCCTTTAAACGAACAGCAATTCATTGCCCGGATCGATATTCCTTCAACTCGGGCCTACGTCACTTCAATTCTCAATCGATATCGCCGCATAAAATCCGCGAAGAACAGTTCGTTCATGGGAATCGTTTTGCATCCCGTGCGGTAGAGTTTCGCAATCGTCGCACTCTGTGATAACAAGAAGCGCGTGATGATTTCCCCTAACCTGCTGATCGCGATCAAGTTGCTCGTCGCCGTCATTTGCGGCGGCTCGATCGGATTCGAGCGCGAGTTAAGTCACAAGCCGGCGGGCCTGCGCACTAACGTGCTCATCTGTGTGGGCGCGACGCTCTTCATGATCGTCTCACGACACATTGGCGGTGGCGCCGCTTACACTGATCCGGCGCGCCTGGTCGCACAAGTGGTCACCGCAATCGGTTTCATCGGCGCGGGCGTAATCCTGCAAGCGCGCGGATCGATTTCCGGATTAACAACCGCGGCAACGATTCTGCTCGTTGGCGCGGTAGGCATCACCATCGGTGAAGGAATGTTCACCGTCGCCGCGATGAGCACAGTCCTCATCATGATCGTGCTCGTCCTGTTGAGAAGAGTCGAGCGGTTCTTTGTTAGAAGACGTCGCCTATTTCAGTATGTCTTCAAGACCGCGGATCCCTCTCGATCGCTTTCACGCCTGTTCGATCTTCTCGATCGTGAGGGTCTGCGCATGAACGACTTCAGCGTTCGCGACGCGCCGGACGGACTTCACGAATTGCGTTTTGCGGTAATCACTTCAATCGATGAGAACAGCCGGCTGATTGGCATGCTTCACGACATCGGTTCCAACGTGCAAGGCTCAACCGCCGGTCTCGGAGATTGAGTTTTCTAGACTCTTAGACTTTGGTCGTGTCCTTGGCGCAACACAGGCTGAAGTTTATGCTACGACGCAATGCCGCTCATCTACGCAGCCCGTTGGGTCTTGCCCATCATCGATGCGCCGATCGAACACGGCGCGATCGCAATCGAAGATTCAACCATCATCGCGGTCGGCACGCGCGCTGACCTCATCGCCCGGCTTCCTGACACACCAGTAAATGATTTTGGCGAGGCCGCAATCCTGCCCGGACTCGTCAACGCTCATTCGCATTTGGAACTCACCGTCATGCGCGGATTTCTGGAAGCGGAAGAAGATGATTTCTTAGCCTGGCTGCGAAAGCTGACCATCGCGCGGATGGCGATGACGCCTGACGACTTATTTGTCTCGGCATCTTGCGGCGCGAGCGAAGCGGCACGCGCGGGTATAACCTGCATCGGCGATTCCAGCTCCGCGGCGATCGCATCGATGAGAGCTCTAAAGCAAACTGGACTGCGCGGCATCGTGTATCAGGAATCGTTCGGACCCGATCCAAACCTCGCTGAAGAAAATGTCGCGAAGCTTCAAACGCAACTCTCCGCAATGCGCGAAGTCGAGACCGACGTGGTTCGCGCCGGAGTGTCGCCGCACGCGCCGTACACGGTGAGCCCGCGCCAGCTGGAAATGATCTCGCGTCTGGCGATCGATGAAGAATTTCCGTTAATGATGCATGCAGCCGAATCAGAAGCAGAAAGGTTATTCCTGCTCGACGGCACTGGCGCATTCGCTGAGGGATTGAAAAAGCGAAACATCGAATGGAACGCGCCGGGCATTTCCACGATTAAATATTTGCAGCGGCATGGCGTGCTTCAAACAAAGCCCTTGCTCGCACACTGCATCAACGTCGATGACGACGATCTCGATCTGATCAAAGCTGCGAATGCGGGAATCGCGCATTGTCCAAAATCAAACGCGAAGCTGCGTCACGGTCGCGCACCATTTGCGAAGTTCGTCGAGCGCGGAATCAACGCCGGTCTCGGCAGCGACTCAGTCGCGAGCAATAACACCTGTGACATTTTGGAAGAAGCGCGATTCGCGACGCTGCTGGCTCGGGTGTCAGAAGCCCGACCCCGGGGTCCCCAGCCGGGCAGCCCGGCTGGGGTGGGACGGTCAGGGAGGGCACGGGTCGAAGCCAGGCTCGTCAAGAATCTTCATTCCACCGTTGCCCTCCCTGACGGTCGGGCTTCTGACACCGTGACAGCCTCCGACGCCCTCTTCGCCGCCACGCTTGGCGGTGCGCGCGCACTCGGTCTCGACGATCAAATCGGCGCGCTAAAGCCGGGCCTGCAAGCGGATCTGGCAATCATCGATCTCAGCGGAGCGCATCAATCTCCCGCTCGCAACGCAACCGACGCTCTGATTTTTTCCTCGTCAGGCCGCGACGTGCTCCTGACGATAGTGGCGGGAAAAGAGATTTATCGCGACCAGCGCATCACGACCGTGGATGAACTGGAGTCTCGCCGGCGCCTCGAAGCTGTGAGAACCAAAATCGAATTGATTGCGGGACCGCCGTCGAAGCCGATGCCGTGAAGGTTCTTCTATTCGCGGCAAAAGAATAACGGGCAGAAAATATTCCTGCCCGTTCTTGCTTTTCTGCCTGCCGCCCTCTGCTTACTGCTTACTGCTTACTTTTTCTTTGTCTCGGTCCCGGCACGCGGGACCCAAGGTTGGCCTTATCAACCTTCTATCGTGCTCATCGCAGTTACGGCTTTCTTTTCGTAGGCTGCGATGACCACGAGATTTCCTTTCTCAACGGCGCTTAGCTGCGCATCGCTATAACTCGGGTTGGCCTTGTACCAATCAAAACTGGCGAAGTATTTCTGCGTCCACGGATCTTTAAAGACCTTTCCGTGGCGCGCGTAGATTTCGTCGCGCATCTTGCGCACGTCTTCGACGAACAACCCGTTAAGCACCGCGCGCGTGATTGGCTTGGTGCTGATCGAGTTATGCAGCTTGTTTTCGTAAGCGACGATCGTTTCGATGTTAGTCTTATCGCTGCCCGAAATCTCTTCGTCTTTGAAGTCTTCCTTCGGATCGTACCAGGGCTGAAAACCGAAGTACTGTTGAATCCACATCGTCTTGAAGATGCGTCCGTGCCGCGCGTAGATTTCATTTCGCAGCAGACGCAGCTCGTGCAGACTCAATCCGTGCAGCATCGATTCCGCGATCAATTTGTTCTCAAACAGCTCCATGTCCCCCGGCGCAATCGCGACGCGGCGTTGCTGTCTGCGCATCGTGTCGATCAAGACCAGGTTCTTGCGCTCGATGTCGCTGAGGCTCTTCGGAGTGTAACTGTCCTCGGGCTTGTACCAGTAGCGTTCGTCAAAGTACTGCTGCAACCACGGAGTGTCGTCGAATCGGCGACCGTGAATGGCTTCAATTTCAGAAGCGAGCACGGTCCACTCGGCATTCGTATGCTCGCCAAGTTTCTTTCGCGTCAGCGCTTTATTTTCCCAGAGACGCATGTCACCCGGCTGCACAGTGTCGTGCTTCTGGGCTTCCGCGATGCGGATCACGTCCAGGTTATGACGCTCAATATCGTTGAGCGACGAGTTTTGAAAATTCGCATCCGCTTTGAACCACGTTCGCGATTCCAGGTAGCGACGAATGTCCGGGTCTTTGAAGACGCGACCGTGTTTTCCAAACACGATGCCGCGCAAGAGTTTCAGATCGTCGATCTCCAACGAGCTGACATCCGCCGTCGCCATCTTCTTGCCTGTGAAGTCGTACGACTCCCAGGTCTTCATCGACGGATAGTCATCCTGTGCGCGCGCGACGAACGAAGCGCACAACAGAACAAGCAAGAGCGGAAGAGTTTTGCGAATGAGACTGAAGGGGGATTTCATCAAAATGCCTTTCTGTGTAACGCAAATTGTTTTTGCGTACGCAAGTTATCAACTTGCGCTACATTTATCCAAAAATATCACGAACCTTGTCGACCAACTTCTTGTCTTCAAGATCCTGGGTTTCGATCTTCGACAATTGCTCAAGCAGCTTGCGCTGCTCGCGAGTCAAAGTAGTCGGCGTAATTACTGAAACTGAAACAAACATGTCGCCTTTGCCGCGTCCTCCGAGCACCGGCATGCCCTGGCCACGAACACGAAACACTGTGCCCGTTTGTGTGCCGGCCGGAATCTTGAGCGATTGATTGCCATTCAGCGTTTGGACGCTGATTTCCGCCCCGAGCGCTGCCTGAGCAAATGTGATGGGCACCGCCGCATAAAGATTGTTTCCCTGCCGCTCGAACTCTTCGTGCTCGGCCACGTGAATGACGACGTAGAGATCTCCCGGAGGTCCGCCGAGCATGCCTGACTCTCCTTCAGCTTGCAGACGCAGACGCGATCCGGTTTCAACTCCCGCGGGAATCTTCACTTCGATCGATTTTTCGCGCTCGACACGACCGGCGCCGCGGCAACTTTCGCACGGCGAACTGATCACCTGCCCCGTGCCTCGACACGCGCTGCACGTGCGCGAAACCGAGAAAAAGCCTTGCTGAAAACGAACCTGGCCCGCGCCCTGACAGGTGCGGCACGTTTCGGGCTTGGTGCCCGGAGCGGCGCCTGAGCCGCTGCACGTCTCGCAACTTTCCAGTTTCGGAATTCGCAGTTGGGCAGTCATTCCGGTCGCTGCCTGCTCAAGTGTTATTTCGAGATCGTAACGAAGATCCGCGCCGCGTTGCGCAGCCGATCGACGGCCGCCCGCGCGCCCGGTCGTGCTGAACACGTCGCCGAAGCCAAACAGATCGCCGAGAATGTCTTCGATGCCGCCGAACCCCGGCGCACCCCACGCGGCGTTCGCGGCGCTGCTCGAAACCCCTGCATGACCGAATCGATCGTAACGCTGACGTTGCTCAGCACTCGAAAGGACCGCGTAGGCTTCGGCGGCCTCTTTGAATTTCTCCTCAGCTTCAGGATCGGTCTGGTTCTTATCGGGGTGAAATTGATGCGCGAGCCGGCGATACGCCGTCTTCAAATCCTGCTCGCTCGCCGAGCGCGTCACGCCCAGCACTTCGTAATAGTCTCGTTTATTAATTGCCATGCTCTAGTATTAGCGAGCGGCCAGCAGTTCCAACCGTTTCCGGCAAAGCTACTGACCGCGTTTGTATTCTAGCCGAACGAATAAATTCGCTCAATTCTACTTGGTTTCAGCTCCAGTCGTTTGATTCATCATCGCATCGGTTAGTTGGCGCGCCACGCGCTCAACGCCATCGAGCGCCATTCTGATTTCTCCTATCTGCTTTGCATCAATGGCCGCCTCGCCGTCTTTTATCATTTGCTGTGCATTCTCCTGAGCTTCCTGTGAAAGCAAACCGCCAAATTCAAGAAACGCGCGCTGAGTGTTCTTTACGAGGCTGCTGAGTCTATTGTTCAAGTCGAGGTGATCGCGTTGCGCTCGATCAGCTTCGGCGGACGTTTCAGCCTCGGCAATAATCCGCTCAATCTCGTCCTGCGACAAACCGGAAGTCGGCGTAATGCGCATTTGCTGTTCGCGCTTCGTCGCCTTGTCCATCGCCGAGACGGACACGATGCCGTTGGCGTCGACTTCAAACGAAACCTCGACTTGCGGCACGCCGCGCGGCGCGGGTGGGATGCCGACGAGTTCGAACTTGCCGAGGCTGCGATTTCCCGACGCGATCTCGCGCTCGCCTTGCAGGATGTGAATCTCGACGGATGACTGGTTGTCGACGACCGTCGTGAACGTCAGACTGTTGCGCAAAGGAATCGTCGAATTGCGCTCGATAATTTTCGTGAACAGTCCGCCGCGAGTTTCCAGCCCCAGACTGAGCGGCAGTACGTCAAGCAGCACGATGTCTTTGACATCTCCTGTCAGCACGCCGCCCTGAATCGACGCGCCCATAGCCACAACTTCGTCCGGATTGATCTCGGCGGAAGCTTTCTTGCCAAAAATTTCCGTGACGGTGCGTTCAACGATCGGCGAGCGCGTCTGCCCCCCGACCAGAATCACCTTGTCGATATCCGTAGCTTGCAACTTCGCATCGGCCAAGGCCCTCTCGCACGGTTCGATCGTTTGTCTTACGAGATCACCGACGAGTTCTTCAAACTTATCGCGCGTCAGAGTTTTGTTGAGGTGCTTGGGCCCGGATGCATCCGCCGCAATGAACGGCAGGTTGAAAGTTGTTTCGGAAGCCGTGGACAGTTCGCATTTCGCGCGCTCGGCCGCCTCTTTTAAGCGCTGTAGTGCGAGGCGATCTTTTCGCAGATCGATGCCGGTATCTTCGAGGAACTGATCAGCCATCCAGTTCATGATCCGTTCGTCGAAGTCTTCGCCGCCCAAATAAGTGTTGCCGGACGTGGATAGAACTTCGAAGACGCCGTTGTTCATCTCGAGCGTCGAAATATCGAACGTGCCGCCGCCCAAATCGTAAACGGCGATCTTTTCCGACTCTGATTTCCCGAGACCGTACGCCAGCGCCGCCGCCGTCGGCTCGTTGATGATCCTGACGACATTCAAGCCTGCGATCTTTCCCGCGTCTTTCGTCGCCTGCCGCTGCGTGTCATCAAAATAAGCGGGGACTGTGATGATTGCGTCGGCTACCGACTCGCCCAGAAAATCTTCCGCCGCAGCTTTCAAGCGTTGCAGAACGATCCCCGAAAGTTCGGGCGGGCTGTAAACGCGGCCTTGAACGCGGACGCGGGCGTCACCATTCTGCGAATCGACAATTTCGAACGGTGCCGTCTCGCGCATTCGTTGGCCTTCGGCAGAATCAAACTTGCGGCCAATCAAACGCTTCACGGCGTACACGGTGTTCGATGCGTTGGTCACCGCCTGACGCTTCGCGATCTGTCCCACCAGGCGTTCGCCCTTGTCCGTGAATCCGACGACGCTAGGAGTGGTTCGGCCGCCTTCTTTGTTCGGCACGATCTGCACCGTGCCGCCTTCCAATACAGCGACGCAACAGTTCGTCGTTCCTAAATCGATGCCGATAATCTTTCCCATGTGTTCTTGCTTGAGGAATTAATTTTAGGTTTTGTGCGCCGCCACTTTGACCATCGAAGGGCGCAACAAACGATCGCCGATAAGATATCCGCGGGCAATCTCTTCGGTCACGGTGTCCGGTTCGTATTCATCTGAAGGCTCGGTCACGACCGCTTCGTGGACGTGCGGATCAAACGGCTGACCCACTGCGCTGATTGGCTGAATCCCCAACGAATCGAACACATCGTTCAATTGTTTGGTAATCAATTCGACGCCATGAAGAAAGTGGCGAAACTCTTTTGATTCTTCAGCTTCAATGGTGCGCTCTGCGTCCAGCGCGCGGGTCAAGTTGTCCATCACCGGCAGGAGTTTACGCGCCACTTCGGCAACGACCCGGCGATGACTTTCTCCACGCTCACGTTCGATTCGTTTGCGATAATTTTCAAAATCAGCTTGCCTCCGGGCCGCCGTTTCGCGCGCTTCGGCCAAAGCCACTTCCAACCGCTTTAGCTCTGCCCGGCAAGCGACGAGTTCCGCAAGGTCAGGTCCTCCGGTTACAGATTCGCCCGCTTGGGAGTCTGGGTCCGGATCAAGCTCATCAGATTCGCTCATCGCTCGCTGGCCGGCGCCTTCAAGCGGCGTTTCGTCGTCATCATTGTCATCAATCGACCGCGGCTCATCGGACGCGGCGGCATCGTCACCGTCGACGAAATAGATTGGAATTCGATTCGACGGTTTTTCGGTCTTATCAGCTGCCATTTTGTAATCGAATCGGGCCGGGGACGAACGGTTCGGGTTAGTGAAGCGATGCTCCACTGGAAATTGCGCGCTCGATAAAGCGGGCAAGGTAGTTTACCACAGCCATCATGCGACCGTATTCAATTCTGGTTGGTCCGACGACTCCGATCGTCCCCGAGACATCGCTACCGAGATCGTATGACGCTGTAATGACTGCGCAGTTTTTTAGGGACGAGGTAACGTTCTCTTGTCCGATGAGGACCCTTACCCGATTGTTTGCATAATCGCCAGCGACACATTCATTCAAGATCTTGACGAGCCGTGACTTTTCCTCAAAAGTTCGAAACAAGTCACGCACCTCTTCGGCATTGGAAAACTCAGGCTTCCCAAAAATATTGGACGCGCCGTCGACAAAAACCTCCGCCGTGGCTGAGTCTTCATCTTCGAAGCTCCGCTCGCACAGAAGAATCGCATTGCGTACGACTGAGTCGTAGAGCGCCTTCTCTTTTTTCATGAGCGCGAGAATGTCAGATCGAATCGCCAGTAGCGTCTTCCCCGCAAATTCTGAATTCAGATAACGCGCGGTTCGATTCAATTCGTCTTGGGAAAACTCCTCATCCAACGCAATCACCTTGTCGTGCACAATATTGGACGTCGAAACCAGCACGACAAGGATCCGGCTGTCGGACAGTTTCATGAAGCGAATTTGCTTCAGGCGATTTTCCGCGAGCGAAGGCCAAACAACAATCCCGACGTTTTCCGAAATCTCAGAGAGCACATGCGAAGCGCGCTCCATCAGTCGATCAGGACGCGCTGTTACTTCCTGACCAGTGCCGATGCTTTCAATCGCCGAGAGATCGTTCTCAGACAGCGTGGTCCAGTGGAGCATGTTGTCGACGTAATATCGATAACCTTGATCCGTCGGAATCCTGCCCGCCGACGTGTGCGGTTGTTCCAACAGACCTGCATCCTCGAGTTCCGACATCACATTACGAATCGTCGCTGAACTCCATCCCGACGCGCACGCAAACCTTTCCGAAATCACATGCGAGCCAACCGCATCACCGGTAATCAGGTGCTCTTCAATAATCGTAGAGAGCACAGCCTGGCGGCGCGAATCGGGTCTGGGCCGTCCTGATTTAGTTGTTACCTGGGGTCGAACCATGAATAAACCGCAGATCGTGAAGACTCCGCCGTCAGTATACAGAATTCTCTAAATTCCTCGCAATATTGGCACTCGGCGACCAGTCGCAAAGTATCGAGGGTAACGCTGCCAATCAAGCCCATCGGCGCAACTGTTGAAATGATAAGAGTTGCCAAGGCACTCGCGTCGCGACGCATTTGCACAAGCTAAAGAGCCATTGGGAAAATCGAGAACTCATAAGGGTTTCCGGTCGCGAAACCGCGCGCGTTTGACTCGCAAACTTTTGTGAACCTAACATGGGCCTCGTCTCGGGTTCTCGCAATGTCACATTCGGCTCTCCATCTCAAGCTGGTCGTTCGCGATGCCTTCCGACATTTCGGCGGAGGCCGAAAACGATTTCAGCCTGACGTCGGATCAATCGAAGTCAGATTCTATCCATACGCCGGACTTCACCACACAATCCGGCTGCGCGCCGGACGCGTCTACGTTCGAATTTCCGATCTGCTTGAATCAGCGCCGCCCGAAATAATTCGCGCGCTGGCATTCCTGCTGGTTGCGCGCTTACTCTCGCGCAAGGCTCCAAGAGATCACGAACGCGTCTATCGCTCATACGCGTTCAGTCCTGAGCTTTTGCGAGCTTCCGATCTTGCACGCCGGCAGCGCGGCCGCAAGCTGATCTCAACATCAACCGGTCGGGTTTACGATCTGGCAAGAATGTTTACGCGGCTCAATCGCCGCCACTTTGAAGGCGAGATGGAAACGCCCGTGCTGACATGGTCGCAGCGGCGCGCTCGCAGCATCCTTGGTCATCACGACGCCGCGCACAACACGATCACAATCAGCAAGACGCTGGATTCGCCCGATGTACCCGAATGGTTCGTTGAGTACATCATGTTTCACGAGATGCTGCACATCAAACATCCCGCTCGAATTATCAATGGACGGCGTCACTATCACACGCCGGCTTTTCGAGCCGACGAGCGCAACTATCCGCGTTACCAGCAGGCGCAGGATTGGTTGGATCGAGTGATTCGCCAGCGACAGGAAATTCGTGCGCGCGCGGCGTAATCCGCACTCAAACAAAACGGAACCCTGCCGCCAGTGAGACGTTTATTGAATTAGGTAGGTGGGCTCCTCCTGAGAGCGAGCAAGCGGCGCTGGTAATCGCGAGATTGCAGAGCAAAGCTTGCTCGTTCTGTTTTGTTTGTTGCCGGTCTTTCGCTGGACAATGACGCACACGGGCCGCTAGACTACGTCGTTTGCAGCACCAGCGCGGTTCCTATCTGTGACCGCTCATCAAAAATAGGAAGATAAATAGTTTAATGGCAATTCCAGCAACCCAAATAAGAAAGGGCATGGTCATCGTTTTTGAAGGCGAGCCCTGCCGCGTAGTCGAATTTCGTCACCACACGCCGGGCAATCTGCGGGCGATGATTCAAACAAAATTGCGCAGCCTCCGCACCGGATCGTCATTCGAGCATCGCTTTCGTTCCGTTGATACAATCGACCGCGCCGCGCTCGAGCAGCATGAGATGGAATACTTGTATTCGGACGGCTCGCACCATCATTTCATGAACACTGAAAATTTCGACCAGGTTGCTTTGAGTGATGAAGAGCTGGGTGACTCTGCTCAGTGGCTCGCGCCTGGACTCAAGATTCAAGCCGAGTTTTATGAGGGCTCGCCGATTGGTATCGATCTCCCTCCTTCGCTCGAGCTGACGGTCACGCAAACAGAGCCGTCGATGAAGGGCGCCACGGTTTCCAACGTGAACAAGCCGGCCACGCTCGAAAACGGCGTGACGATAACCGTTCCACCATTCGTCAACGAAGGCGATCGCATCCGCGTCGACCCGTCGGAAGGGCGCTACATCGAACGCGCAAAGTAGCATAGACTTCAGGCTGTGCAACCATGTACCTGCTTTACAGCCTGCTCCTGACAATTGGCTTCATCCTGCTGTTACCGCGGTTCGCTTTCGACGCGCTGCGCACGCGCAAGTACGTCACCGGCCTCAGCCAACGCCTCGGCAACCTTCCGAACTTCCGCTCGACTCATGCCCCGCTGATTTGGCTTCACTGTGTTTCAGTCGGTGAAACTGAAGCTGCCAAGCCCCTGGTTCGCGCGCTCAAAAAGAAATTTCCGCACCATCGACTTGTCGTTTCGACAACGACGGTAACGGGCCAGGGCGTCGCGCGACGAGCTTTTGCGAAAGACAACGCCGCTGTTTTCTATTTTCCGATCGATTGGAGCTGGGCCGTTCGTCGCGTGCTGCGAACGCTTAACCCTTCGGCCTTTTTGATAATGGAAACTGAGTTGTGGCCGAATCTCATGCGCGAGTGTGGCCGGCGATCGATTCCAGTCGCAATCGTTAACGGGCGAATCTCGCAGAGATCGTTCGGCCGATACAAGCTGATTCGTCCCTTCGTCCGGCGAATGCTCAAGGATGTTTCAATCGCACTGATGCAATCGGATGAAGATGCCAGCCGCCTGCGCAACCTCGGCATGCCGGCTGAGCGAGTAATCATGGCCGGCAATTTGAAGTTCGACAGCGCAACTCTCTCGGGCAATGACGCAAAGATTGCCGCGGAGCTTCGCGAGCGTTTCGCTTTCACTGCTGATAATCGTTTGATTGTGGCAGCGAGTACTCACGCGCCCGAAGAAAGTATCGCCATCGAAGCGTTCAAATTAATTCAGGCGTCGTCGAATGAACGCGTTCGCATGCTAATCGCTCCGAGACATCCTGAGCGCTTCAACGAAGTCGCCGGACAGATCGAATCGTCGGGCTTCACTTGGACGCGTCGTTCGGCCGCGCCAACTGAAACTGATCACAATTGCGACATCGTGTTGTTGGACTCAATTGGCGAACTGCGCGCCACGTTCTCGCTAGCCGATATCGCATTCATCGGCGGCAGCATCGCGCCGCACGGAGGACACAACGTGCTCGAGCCCGCGGCACAAGGGGTCTGCGTTGTAACCGGCGCACATATCGAAAACTTCGCTGCAATAACGAGAGCCTTGCTGAGTGAGAACGCGATTGTGCAACTGCCGGACGTTTCTGAAACAGAAGCACCGACCGCTTTGGCGTCAGCGATCACAGAGCTGCTCGCCAACGATTCGCTCAGAATAGAGATCAGCCAGCGCGCGAAAGCGGTCTGCGATCGAAACACGGGCGCAACCGAACGCGTCGTCGATGCGATTGCTGACTTACTTCACGCGCCTTCGTCGGCTGAACCAGTTTCTTTCTCCACGCTCCCCGTGAGCGCTGCCAAATGAATCGCGCCGCAACAATCGTATTGATGCCGTTGAGCGCCATCTATCGCGTGGCCACGGGCACGCGCAATTCTCTTTATCGTCGCGGCGCGTTCAATTCACACGACGTCGGCGTGCCGGTGATTTCGGTCGGTAATATCACCACCGGCGGCACCGGTAAGACGCCTTTGGTCGAATGGATCGCGAAGCAGCTGGCGCAAACTGGCCGGCGCGTCTGCGTGCTTACGCGTGGCTACGGGAGAAAAACTACCGGTCGAGTGGTCGTCTCGGACGGCAATGCCGTTCTCGCCAGCGTGGACGATGCTGGCGACGAGGCGTTCCTTCTTGCCGAACATTTGCGCGGTGAAGCCTCAGTGATTTGTGATGCAAACCGGGTTGCCGCAGCCGGGTGGGCGATTGAAAATCTCAAACCCGACGTCTTCGTTCTCGACGATGGTTTTCAGCACCAACGCATCGCGCGGAATCTCAACATCCTCGCGATTGACGCGACGAATCCGTGGGGAAACGGTCACTTGTTGCCGGCAGGAATTTTGCGAGAGCCGCGGGCATCTTTGCAGCGAGCTGACTGCATTTTAATTACTCGCTCGGATCAATCTGATCGAGTCGCTGAGCTGCAGTCGGAAATCGAGGCAACTCGCGATGACGTTCCCGTATTTCTATCCAAGATGACATTAACGAACCTGCGATCCCTCGGCCACGAGAGAAACGCGAAACCCAGGTCGCCGTTAACCGCCTTCTGCGGCATAGCCAATCCTGAATCTTTCTTCACCATGCTGCGCGACACCGGTCACGATCTTGCCGACGTACGAACGTTTCGCGACCATCACAACTATACTCAACACGAAATCGATCGCCTGCTCGCGAACGCGCGCCGGCACGGCGCGCAAGCTTTAGTCACCACGGCGAAAGACGCCGTCAAAGTTCGCTCGATGAACTTCGATCTGCCATGTTACGTCGCTGAGATCGAAATCGAAATCAATCCCGAAGATCAATTCCGCCAGCTGATCATGAATTCAATTAAAGTTTAGCCGCCGAGTCTTTGTTCATTGCGCCGGCGTTGCGGCGGGCTTGGTCAGAGTTCTCGCCGTCGGCGAGGCTTTCGGTGGAGGCGGCGCCTCTTCCACCTTTCGTGGTGAAGGTTTTGGCGTGGCTGATTCGCGCTGGTTAGTATTGGTGTTTCGTGACGAATTCGAATTCTCGTTCGCGCCGAAATTGCCTGTAACGACCGGCGTTACTTCCTGGACTGGCCTTGCGTTCGCATTGGCATTTCGCGGAGTCGCTGTCGGAGTCAGCAAAGGCTTCGCTTGCACGTCGCGCTCGCCTTCGCCCGTCGGCGTGCCAGCCGCCTGGACGGGTTGGCTATTCGGATCGGGCGCCAATCCAGATTGCTGCGCGCCGTTCGCATTCGGTTGGGAATTCTGTCCGGTTCCCCGCGTCAACAGAAACACTAAGCCAAACACGACGACCAGAACGATCGCCGCGGGAATCATAATGCGCCATGGGTTCAGGTTGGATAGCGTCGGCTGTTCAGGAACCGGGTGCTGATAGGGCAACGGCTCACGATGTGGCTGGACCACGGTCACTTCATCGTCAGTCCTGGGCCGCACCACGGTGACTTCGTCGTCATCATCAATCGCGATGGGTGCGTTTGCTACGGTCGTCGGTGCAGCGATCTCCGCCGACGCTCCCGCAGCCGCAGCCGCTAACGCTTGAGATAAAGCACCGGCAGTTTGAAAGCGATCGCCCGGTTGTTTTGCGAGCGATCTCTCAATCACTTTTCCGATCGCCTCAGGCAAACCCGGGCGCGCATCAAGGATCGACGGCGGCGCGTCCTGCACCTGCTTCATCATGATCACGGTCGGCGAGTCGCCGGTGAACGGCACCCGTCCGGCCAGCATTTCGTAAACGATTACGCCCAGCGAATAGACATCCGATCGCGCATCGATCGGACTTGACTGCGAACATTGCTCCGGGGACATATACTGGGGTGTGCCAATCACCAGATTAGCCGCCGTGATGTCGATGTCACGCACACCTTCAGGCTGTTGAATTTTGGCGATCCCGAAATCCAAAACTTTCGCCCACTCGCCTCCATTCGTCTGCGAGAGCATGATGTTATCGCTCTTAAGATCTCGATGGACCACGCCTTGTTCGTGGGCAGCGTCCAAAGCGCCGGCAACCTGTCGGGCAATCTCGACGACTCGAGGCACAGCCATCGCGCCTTCGCTTTTGATAATCTCCTTCAGCGTGCGGCCGTCGAGGTATTCCATCACCAGGAACACCACGCCATTTTCGTCTTCACCAAAATCCGTAACGGTCACCGCGTGTGGATGAGAAATGCGCGACGCGGCCTTCGCTTCGCGCGAGAACCGCGCGACGACGTGATTATCGAGGGCGAGCGAGGGACGCAGGACTTTGATTGCGACTCGTTTATCCATCAGAACGTGTTTGCCCTCATAGACCGAGCCCATGCCGCCGTGCTTGATCAACTTCTTAACGAGATACTTTCCGGCGAGCGTATGACCGAGCAAAGGATCCTCAGTGCGCTCGAGCACCGTGGCATCGATAGGACACAACGTGCTGGTGTCAGAATATTCCTTGCCGCATACAGGACAACTTTTCATGTGATTGATTTTCGTGCGCTGTGTGGAGAGCGTAGCACAGCAAATTTCAGGCAGGCAAAGTAAGGGCCAACAAGAAACGAGCGCGACTACGAAGCCGCGCTCGTTTTCGGTGTTGCGATTTCAATCGATCGGCTCAGACCTTCGCGACGACTGCGAAAACGACGAGCAACGCAAAAAGCACCAGCGATTCGATCAGCGCCAGACCAAGAATCATCATTGTCTGGATGCGACCGGCCGCGCCGGGATTGCGCGCCGCGCCTTCGCACGCCGCGGCCCCGATTCGCGACTGACCGATTGCGCCGCCGAATACCGCGATGGCAAAACCAATTCCCGCGGCGATCGCGACGTAACCTTTGTAGCTCATTCCGCCTTCAGCCGCGGTATTTGCGGGCTGGGCGGCAACCGTGATCGCGCTCGCCAATAACGCCAGCGCGCTCAAGCCAATCATTCTCATCTTCTGCATTAATAGTTCTCCTTGTCGGATCTTCCGACCTCATTTCGACGCGAAGCACAAACAATCATCAGCCGGTATGATTTCGCCTGAATCCGGTATCCACCGCCCCTCTTACAACGGCGCTCCAGCGAAGCAGACTATGAACGATCTTATATAGCTGATGCGTTCTTGTTCACGACCCGTGCGCTTCAACGTGTGCGGCACGGCGCCACATCGCTGGAAGACGCGTTCATAAAGCCGTCTAAGTTAAAACTGGTGCGACGATCTCCATCCCGTCTTCTTCGTGCGCATGATGGCTATCATGCGGCGGATGCGAAACCTCGCTGATATATAGCTGCGATAACAACACAAAAACGAAAGTCTGAATGAAAGCGACGAACAAACTGAGCGGCATCAGAAACACCGGCACAATCCAGTATGTGTAGCCCGGCGCCAGATGCGCGATCGAGTCCATCACTTTTTCATCGGCAAACATGTTCGCGAAAAGACGAACGCCCAAGGTGAACGGCCGAATCAGGTTACTGATGAGTTCGATCAGGAAAATCAAAGGCGCGATCCACCAGATGGGACCAGCGAAATGCTTTAGGTGTCCGAAGATTCCGTTCTCTTTGATCCCGATGTAGTTGTAGTAAAGAAACGAGGCCAGGCCGAGCGCGAAGGTCACGCTGGTTGCCGAAGTCGGACTGACGAACAGCGGAAAGAATCCCATCAGATTCGACACCAAAATCAGCACCGCGAACGTCATCACGACCGGAAAGTACTGCAAGCCATGCGGCCCGACGATATCCTCTAACATGCTGCGGACGGCGAGCACGCCGACTTCCAGGGTCTGCTGACCATGCCCGGGTTCATCCTCGGAAAGTTTGCCTCTCATGATCCAAATCAAAACCAGGCTCAGGATGCAGGCGATCACAAACATGATCGTGTACCAGGGGATCGCATTCTCAGGCGTGTACACACCGAACGCAGCTTCGGGCGTGGTGCCGAACTTAGCGAGAACCCTCGTCCAGATCGGCTTCGTATAATTTATCTCGAATTGGTATGCATACTCGCCAAAATACTGATTCACGAGCCTGACGATAATCGGCGCCTGCTCGACAGCCTCCTGGGCTTTCTCGGTTTGCTCCGCAAGAAAAGCGAACATCAAAACGATTCCTCTCGGTGAATGATTACGAAATAGAACTGTCGGAAAGCTTCAATCAGCAGCGCGGGCACAAACGAACATAACCCGACGAGCGTCGCCGGCAACGAAATCAATTGCAGCTTGTACGAAGCGAACACCACGACCGCGACAACGAAGTAACGAAATAGATACCGCCAACTTTGCGCCTTCGGCCCCTGAGTGGATTGAGTCGATGCATTGACGTTGAAGGTCGATGCATTGATGTTGAAGATCGCCGCGACCGAAGTTGCTAGCCAGTGATAATTCAGAAGCGAAAGCGCGCCGCCCAGCACTAATCCTGTTGTGAATCGCCACGGCGCCAGTACCGCGCCGAAAATTACTGCCGCAACCGTAACGATAATCATTGCCCGAAAGATGCGCGATTCCAGCGCGCCATCCGCCTCGCGCACAGGTCCCTCGGGTTCCGCACTGTCAGCGATCTGATTCATAAATTAAGCGGAGGATTTTACATGTCCAATTCATCGCGTGTCGAGTTGGGAACGCCGGTTTGCGCGACGAATCGATTGCGGCTTGGCCGCCCCACAGTGCGGAAAGGCTCTGCCTTTCCGGTAAGTTCACCTCTGACTTGTCAGCTCATCCTGAGGCTCAGCCTCAGGATGAGAAAGAAAATATTCAGCAGGGTCCGGTAAGCCACAGGCTTACCGCCCTGGGCTGCGGCAAAGCCGCCATTGTGATTGGAACTTCTATCGCAACTGTCGCGGCGGCGGCGGTTTGTTCGGATCGTCAGCGGTCTTCGTGCTGCTTTCGGAAAACATTTCCTTGATCGCGCCGACGCTCGAAAGCATGCTCGCTGTTTCCACCGGCATGAAGATTACTTTCGCGTTGTTGCCCTTGGTCATGTCGCGAAGACTCTCAATGTAACGCGTCGTGATCAAATACTCCGCGGGATTTCCATGCTCGTGCATCGCGTCCGCGACCACTGCGATTGCCTGAGCTTCACCCTGAGCATTTCGCTGTCGCGCTTCGGCGGCGCCCTCGGCCGCGAGTATGGCAGACTGCTTCTCGCCCTCCGCCCGGGTGACAGCGGCCTGCTTCTCGCCTTCAGCACGCGTGATCGCGGCTTGTCGATCACCTTCTGCCTGCAGCACCAGCGCGCGCCGATTCCGTTCCGCGGTCATCTGTTTTTCCATCGTGATGCGCACATCTTCCGGCGGGTTGATGTTCTTCACGTCAACTCGCGTCACTTTCACGCCCCACTTGTCCGTCGCTTCATCGAGAATGATGCGCAGCTTCGCGTTAATTTGATCGCGTTGCGAGAGCGTGTGATCGAGATCCATGTCGCCCATCACCGCGCGCATGCCAGTGATCGTCAACTGAACGATACCACCGACGAGATCGTTCATCTCGTAAACCGCCTTCACCGGATCCGTGATTTGCCAGTAAACGACTGAGTCCACATGAATCGTCACGTTATCGCGGGTGATTACCGGCTGAGGCGGCAGATCGATGTATTGCTCGCGCAGGTCGATCGAAGTGATTCCACCGCGCATGTTCGTCCAATAGACAGCGCGCGGCCTATCAAGGAATGGGATCAGAATATTCAGGCCGCTTGCCGCCACGCGGCTGAATCGCCCCAGCCGCTCGACCAACATCACCGTAGCTTGCGGAACGATCTTGATCGTCTTTACCGCGATAATCAGCAACACAAGGCCGATAAAGAAAAGAAAAAAGACCAGCAGGAACGCCGGCAGAACACTTTCATTTTGCAGTAGTAACAAGTTTGCGAACATCATTTCGCACCTCGGCGATTGGCTTTGAGAAAACTGCGCGGTCGGCGTGAAACTATATCGAAAGCGGGCCAGTTCGACAATCGTGTCAGTACCGCGAGCGGTAGCGAGCGGATCATGTGCGCGTTTTGATAGTGGATCAGGTTGATCCGCTCGCTACCGCTCGCGGTACTGACACGCAGCTTCAATAGTCTTCGCGGCAGCCAATACTTCTTCTTCAGCGAAAGGCGGCCCAACCATCTGAACACCGATCGGTAGCCCGTCTTTTGTACGAGCGATTGGAACCACGACTGCCGGCAACCCAAACACATTGAAGGTTTGCGAATAACTGAACGCGCGGAAGACGCTGATCGATTTTCCCTTGATATCGATCCGTTTGGCGCCGTGTTCGAAAGCGGGAGTTGCGCCGACCGGCGCGAGAATCAACGGCGTCTGTTTCATCCAATGCAGTAACTCTTCGCGCAAACGTTCGCGCTGGACGACAGCTTTCGCCCGGCGTTCAGCCGTGTCTACCTTCTCTTCAAAACTCGCGCTCTCGTTTTCATGGCCCAACATCGCAGACACCAGTGGGCCAGCCTCGTCTCCCCTTTCCCGATAAAATTCGCGAAGTTGTTGTCGCGCAGCATCTGCAAATAATTCGATCCACAGGCGCGAGCCTTCAGAAATTCCCGGCGGCCGCTCTTCGCGAACATCGAATCCAGCATCGTGCAGCAGGCGCGCTGCAGATCGAACTGCTTCCGCCGTCTCGTCCGTGACAGGCGCAATACCGTCATTAACGTAAAAGGCAACGCGCGACGAACGCATTTGATCCAGGTGAACCGGCTTAGCCTCGGCTGTTTGAGCGACCACATCGAACAACAATTCGAGATCCGCGATGCGTCGCGCCATCGGCCCGATGCATGCTCCCAATGAAAGTGCGCCGGCGGCTGACGGCACATGACCATCCATCGGCACTCGACCCGTGGTTGGCTTCAATCCCGCGGTGCCGCAGAAGTGCGCCGGCACGCGAATCGATCCCGACAGGTCGCTGCCGATTCCGGCGGGCGAAAGGTGCGCGGCAATCGCAGCAGCTTCACCGCCACTCGATCCTCCAGGTGTCATTAGAAGGTTTTTAGGATTATTAGTACGGCCGAAGACTGGATTATCCGTCTGGTACGGAATCGCCATCTCAGGCGTATTGGTTTTTCCAAGAATGATCGCGCCGGCTGCTTTCAATCTCGCAACCACAGTCGCATCACGATCCGGCAGATGCTCAGCTCGCATGCGCGATCCGTAGGTCGTTCTCAATCCCTTCGTATCGATCGTGTCTTTGATTGTGATCGGCAGACCATGAAGCGCGCCGACATCTTTCGAGTTCATCAGCGCAGCTTCCGCTTCGCGCGCACGATCGAGCGCGTCGTCGGCAATGGTTACGATTGCGTTCAGCGACGGATTTACATCATCGATTCGCCGCAGATGCGCTTCGACAACTTCGACCGGTGAAGTCTTGCGGGCTCGCATCAGCGCGATGAGTTCCGTGGCGGATTTATGTGTTAGATGGTCAGACAAAATTGCCGGCTTCCACAGTAGAGAACCACAGCTCCGTAGGAGCGCAATATTTATAGCAGTGGAACGACTGTTTGTAACTAATGCTGGTTGCGAGAAGGAGTCTTGCGGGCGCCTTCTTGCAACCAGCAACTTTGAAAACTATCTGCGATTGAACTATAAACATTGCGCGCCTAACGGCGCTCTTCTCCATATTCAACAGCGGCGCAGAGTTGGCCTGTGGTTCAAGTTGCATCCGTGACCACGATCACAGACTCAAGCCTATGCCGCGTGAAAGGATCGTCATCATGCATACGCGAAAGAAAATTACAGTTGTAGGCGCTGGTAATGTCGGCGCAACGGCGGCGCACTGGCTCGCCGCAAAAGAATTGGGTGATGTGGTGCTCGTCGACATCGTCGAAGGCGTGCCGCAGGGCAAAGCGCTCGACCTGGCCGAGGCTGCGCCGGTCGAAGGCTTCGACGTTCGCCTAACCGGCAGCAACGGTTATGAGGAAACGACCGATTCGGATGTGATTATCATCACGGCGGGTTTGGCGCGCAAACCGGGAATGAGTCGCGATGACTTGCTGAAAACCAATGCCGATATCGTCGGTAAAGTCGTCGATGAATGCGTCAAGCGTTCGCCAAACTCGATTCTGATCATTGTTTCGAATCCGCTGGATGCAATGTGCCAGGTCGCTCTGCGACGATCGGGATTTCCGAAACATCGCGTTATAGGAATGGCCGGCGTGCTCGACTCAGCACGCATGCGCTGCTTCATGGCCGAAGCTCTGGATGTTTCAGTTGAGAACGTCACGGCGTTTGTGCTCGGCGGTCATGGCGACACTATGGTGCCGTTGCCGCGCTACTCAACCTGCGCGGGAATTCCCATCACTGAGTTGCTCTCCAAAGAACAGATCGACGCGATCGTGAAACGCACCGCCGGTGGCGGCGCGGAAATCGTCGCGCTGTTGAAAACAGGATCGGCGTACTATGCGCCATCGGCCGCAGCCGTCGAGATGACCGAATCAATTCTTAAAGACAAGAAAAAGATTCTTCCCTGCGCCGCGTATCTCGAAGGTGAATACGGCGTCAATGGACTCTACGTCGGCGTGCCGTGCAAGCTCGGCGCCAAAGGACTCGAACAAGTGATTGAAATTACGCTCACTGCCGAAGAACGCATCGCCTTGCAGAAGAGTGCGGCGGCGGTGCAAGAGTTGATTGACGTGCTGGGGATCTAGATCTCTCCCAAAACGCGAACTCAAGACTCCGTTTCAATTAGAAGGGGCCGACACTGCTGCAGAGATCCATTGACAATTAACCTTCCTGCGAATATAAAGGCCACGATTCTCAAAGAGCGAAAGCCCGGTTTCACCCAAATTGTGGTCCTGCAAAATAGTTTCTATCAGGATCATCTCAAGACTTTCACCTAGCGACAGAAAGAGGTGCGTTATGGCCGACGACAAGCAGCATTACTCAAAGAAGTTCAAGTTTGAGATCTCCAACCTTGACGACGTTGTGGAACACCTCGACGCATTGTGGGAGGCGCATAACACGCTGTGTAAGCTTACAGCGCAACCGACCGGGTGCATCGATCCTCCAAGCTGTTGCGGCGTGGACAAATTGGGTCACAAAGATTTTTCGAAGAATTGAGACTCGACTTACAGATCTCAAAAGGAAAGCTTACTCCTGATCGCATTGGCCATCGCGATTAATTGCTCCGACTCATACTCGGCGCCGCCGGCCAACGTTCATTCAGTGCGCCCTCGGTCTCTTCCAGCTAATGACATCGGTAGATAATCGATTTGTGTCCCAACATCCGACTCACGAGTTTCGTTGGTATCTCTCCTGCGATCGGTAAGGCTGAATTCCGCTCGGCTCGCCGCAGAACGCAAGTCGAAATCCCGGACATCGAAGTTTTCACCACCGAGATACTTCCCCTCCTCGACGGAAATCGAGACAAGCACGAAGTGGCAGCTGCGGTTAAAGGATACTCGCGTGGCAGCATTATGCAGTTGCTGGGCCGTTTGGAGCAGTTAGGGTTTTTGGAAAGTGTGCCTCGCGTCGATGGGACCACTTATCCCGGCGGTCAGGTGAGTGCTCAAGAGAGCTTGAGACTATTGCTACTAGGTTGTCTCGATAAGAGTTTGGGGATTATCAGCTATCTCGCCATTGAGCCTCCGGACGATTCAAGGCTAAACGCAACCTGGACCACTACGGCCATATTGAATCCGTCGAAATTCGCGGACTGGTCCACATCAAGAAAATCCGGGTTTGGCGCGGGCTTCACCCTGATTGAAGCGATGGCTAAGGCGGCGGCAGAAGCAATGGAACTTTATGCTGCCAGTTGTTATTCGACGACTGATCTTCTTTATTCGTCTCGAACGGATTTAGGGAAGGATGGCCTCGATCCGCGCGAACTCTGTCTTTACCAGGCTGAGCAATATCAACAGCCGCTTTTCCCTTACGCACGCTTCCATACGCGAAAGCCGATTCACTGGACGCGCGGGCGATGGGTGGACAATAAAAAACCAGTTTGGTTGCCGGCTCTTCTGACCTATTTCGGTGGAAACCTCTCGACAAGCGAACGCTTCTCGCAGATTACGACTAACGGTCTCGCCACGGGTATGAGTGTCGAAGATGCAGCGCTGCACGCGCTCTATGAGTTGATCGAGCGCGACGCATTCATGATTACATGGCTTTGTCAGTTACCAGGGAAACGACTGATACTTGATGAATCTCTGAACGATGCTGCCCGCGGCGTTATACAAAAATTGGAACAACAAGGACTGGAGATACGGTGTTATCTTCTCAGAGCTGTGCTGGATATTCCCGTCGTGCTCTGCCTTTCGTTAGGAGACGGCAAGAATTGGCCGGGGGCAACTGTCGGTCTCGGTGCTCACGAGAATCCAGCTTTGGCAGCCACGAAGTCGATTTTGGAACAGGCTCTAATGGGGCCTGCGCTGCGGCGCGAGCTGCTAACGAAGAGACGTCGAATTCCCAAACGCACGAACCAGGTCAACAGTGCGCTGGATCACGCGCTCTATTACTTGCCAAAGAGCCGCGCTCGAGCATTTGATTTTCTCGACTCTGGCGAAAACTCTAAAGTCTGTCTAGCTGATTTAGAAATACCGCGCACAACCTCATTAATAACGTTCGTCAAACGACTGAAGAGGGTCGGTGTGCGGGTGGCCGTTAAAGATTTAACGCCCGTTGAGTTGGCGCAGGCGAATTCGATCCGGGTGGTTCGCGCGCTTGCGACAAAGCTCCAGCCCATTCACTTCGGCTTTGATCGGACGCGGTTGGCTAGTCCTCGGCTGAGACGTCGCCTCAAGAGCGGGCTCAATCCCCATCCACACCCGTTAGCGTGATTCTCTGAAACCGCGAATCAGTACAACGTCACTTACGGTTGTGCCGCGCGTAAGCACAAGTTGTTTGCCGTCTCTCGACACATCGAAATCGAATACTTGATCAGAGTCATAGGCAGTGATTTGCTTCGGTGAACTGCTGCTTAGCGATTCGCTCCAGATATTCAGGTTGCCGTCGTGGGAATCCACGTACATCATCCCCTTGCTGTCGGGCATCCACCGCACCATTCGTACGCGCGGATCAGGATTGCCAAACAGCTTTATTGGTGTGCCTCCTTCAGACGGAATTACAGCGTATTGCATCGGGCTCGATTCGTCCGCCCTGTACGTGCAAGTGATCAATCGGCCGTCGGGCGAAATAACCGCGCCCCGGCTCCAATGCCGATTGACGACCGATTGCGGAGCGCCCCCGTCAACGCCGACTCTCCAAAGCGTCGCATTTTCGGCAGCTAAGACGTCGTAATAGATCCACTTGCCGTCGGCCGACCAAGCCGGAAAGGACGCTCCGTCGCCGCTTGTTAGCCTGATCTGGTTACTCCCGTCTGCATCCATGCGCCAGATATTGAACACACCGCCTCGGTATCCTGTAAACGCGATGTAACGGCCGTCCGGAGATACGGCCGGGTGATAGTTCGAGCCGCTGTTGGAGGTTATTTGCTTGAGCCCGGTGCCGTCTGAATTGATTACCCAGATATCCGGATTGCCACTGGCCATCGAGGAAAACGCTATCCTCCCATCCTCAAACCAGGAAACGCCGAAGTAGTTTCCCACTTCCGGCACTAGCTTGCGCGCACGGCCCAAATCGTTGATTGGTACCAGCCAGATGTTCGTCGATTTGTCCGCTCTTACCGTGACGAGCGTATCGTTTGACGTTATGCCTAAGGCACGGTGGTCGTTCAACTCGTTGGTGATTCTCTCGGCGGCGCCGCTCGGATACGCGACGCGCCAAAGCTGAAACACTCCGTAAGGCTGTTCGCTGGCGCTGATAATTAATCCCGTGTTGTCACTGAGCCAACTTACTCGCCTGATTGAGTACCAACTCTGCGAAGTGATCGGTTGTTCGGCGCCTCCGGCTATGGGAGTCATCACTAAGTTCATGTGATATCCGCCGCTATAGCTCGCGACACCGTACGCAACGCTACGGTTGTCAGGAGACCAACTGGGATAGGTGAAACCGACGGATTTACTATCTGAAATGATTTCGTGCGGGTTAGAACTATCTGCGTTCGATACGATGATCTTGTAGGCATCATGATCCAGCCGGTAGAAGGCTATCCGCGTACCGTCCGGAGAGAAAGTCACGGCGCTATCTATTCCGCGCAGCAATTTCGTCGTGCTCCCGCCAACGACTGATACTTGGTAGAGCGTGCCGACCTGATCTTTTTCCTCACGGACGTAAAAGATATAGTTGCCGTCCGGTGAAAACGTCACGCCATCGTAGCGAACCTCCTCAGGAGGCGCGACCATGACATTGCTTGCGGTTGGCACATGTCGCGTCCACAGGCTCTGTTTTCCGAGATCGTCAACAACGTAGGCTACATATTTTCCGTCTGGTGAGATCGCGGCGTCCGCGATGTTACCTGAGTTCGTCAGTTTGATGTATTGAACGTTCTGTAATTGAGGTGACTTATTTCTCAAGCGCTCAACGATGAACCATCCGGCAACGCCGACAAACAGCAAGAGAGCGACTAGCCAAGCGATCGACAATCTCGGCCTCCGAAGTGTATGGGATAAACTTTCCAGAGCGCTCGAGTGTCGCGAGATCGCTTCGAGTCCCGAATGGTCTTGGACAGGAACGGCGCCGCTGGCCGTTGAGTCGGCCATCTTTTTTCTGACGTCCTCAAGGTCGCCTAGAAGCTCCTTGACCGTTTGGTAGCGGCTCTCCCGATCCTTGCGTAGCGCTTTGCGCACCACCCATTCAAGTTCCGGGGCCACGCCCGGAAGAAAACGTGTTAAGGTTTCGGGATCTGACTCGAGAATCGACACGACGATGTGGCTCGGCGTTTCGCCCTTGAACGGCAAGCGGCCGGCGATCATTTCGTAAAGCACCACGCCCAGCGCCCAAATGTCACCACGCTCGTCGACCGTCAGCCGCCGCACCTGTTCGGGCGACAAATAACTAGTCGTTCCCAGAATTGCGCCGGAGTGCGTGCTGAAAATATGAAAGGTTGGCGCTTCGCTGTCGCTACCCCCTTCGTAACGCTCCGTCAGTTTTGCCAAACCAAAGTCCAGCACCTTCACGTATCCATCGCGGCGCAGCATGATGTTCTCAGGCTTGATGTCGCGATGGACCACACCCGCCTCGTGCGCGGCGGCCAGCGCGGAAGCCGTTTGCCGCGCAATATCGATCGCTTCGCTTAACTTGAAACGCCCGCGCGCGAATCGCTTTCGCAGAGTCTCGCCGTCGATGTATTCCATCGATATGTACGGACGGCCATCCGCTGTTTCACCGATTTCGTGAATCACGCAAACGTTCGGATGACTCAACGCTGACGCCGACCGCGCTTCGCGTTCAAAGCGACGCAGACGTTCTTCGTCGTGGCTCAGCGATTTGGGCAAGAGCTTCAGCGCGACCTTGCGGCCCAGCCGCGAGTCCTGGGCCAGGTACACTTCTCCCATACCGCCCCGGCCCAGGAACGACAGAATTTTGTAATGGGCGATTGTCTCGCCCACAACTAAGCTGGCATCAGGTTGTGACTTAGAGTGACGCGCAGATTGCAGGTCGAAGGTCGCCGTGTTCGGCGAGTCTTGCAGGCGCGATTCAATTTCCTGACGGAGTGCAGGGTTCCCCGCGCAGGCACGATCCAAAAAAGAGGCGCGCTCAGCCGGATCGAGTTTCAGCGCCGATTCAAGCAGCGCGTCAATTTTCTGATTTGATTCCGGGGGCAAAGCCATGGCAGGTAGTCCGACCAGTAACGCTCCGAAAGCCGCCGCAGCTTAACACCAGCAACTGAAATTTTCTATGTGATTGTGATCTTGAGACCGAGTCAACGATGGCGTTTCTGATCCGCAAGTCGCATGAGAGAAAGCTATTTCTTCAACCAGCCCAGCAACCCATAAAGAACCGTCTCGCGATTCTCTTGATAGATTGCCTTGGTGAGCGGGATATTCATGGGACAAGCCTTGACGCAGTTCTGCGCGTTGCCGCAGTTCGTAATGCCGTCTGCACCCATGATTCCTTCGAGGCGTTCGTCGCGATTCATTTCACCGCTGGGATGCATGTTGAAGAGGCGAACCTGGGCGATCGCCTGCGGCCCGATGTAGTGATCTTCGTCGTACTGGGGACAAGCTTCGAGACAGCAACCGCAGGTCATGCAACGCGAGTAAGCGTACCGCTCCATCACGTCTTCCTGATCCATACGCGGCCCGGGGCCGAGATCGTATGTGCCGTCCAGCTCGATCCAGGCATGAACTTGTTTCAGGTGGTCGAACATCTGCGAGCGATCGACCATCAGGTCGCGGATATTCGGGAACTTCGTCATCGGTTCGAGCTTGATCGGCTTATCGAGATTGTCGACCAGGGCCGAGCACGATTGGCGCACGCGACCGTTGATGACCATCGTGCAAATACCGCAAACCTGTTCGAGACAATTCATGTCCCACGACGGAGGCGTCGTCTGCTGGCCCGACTTTGTCACCGGGTTCTTACGAATTTCCATAAGACAGGAAATCACGTTGAGGTTCGGCCGATAAGGAATCTCGAACACTTCCCAGTGTTGAGGCGCATCGGGCGCCGCGCGTCGCTTGATATGTATCTCGACTGTTTCAGCCATCTTGAAATGTCTTCACTTAGTTTAGCCGCGGGACTTGTCCCGCGAAACGGCGTCGGCACAAGTGCCGACTCTAAACGAATGTCGTTTCTTGCTGCTTTCTGCCTACTGCTTACTGCTTACTGCTTACTGCTTTCGTTTCCTTCTTCTCGTGCGAATAATCCCGCTTGCGCGGCGGAATCAAAGAGATGTCAACCGGGTCATACGAGAAGACCGGGCCTTCGCCCGAGTATTCGGCGATCGTCGTCTTCAGCCAGTTCTCGTCATCGCGATTCGGAAAGTCCGGCTTGTAGTGCGCGCCGCGCGATTCATTTCGGTTGAGCGCCCCGAGCGTAATAACTCTTGCGAGATCGAGCATGTTCCGCAACTGGCGCGCGTGCGGCAAAGCCATCGTCGCCCAAAGATTCGAATCGTTGATCGAAATGCGGTCGTAACGTTCAGTCAATTCGCGCAACTTGTCGTCGGTCTGCTTCAGACGATCGTTGTAGCGAATGACCGTGACGTTGTCCGTCATGATCTTGCCCATCTCTTCGTGAATCTTGTATTGATTCTCGTCGCCGCTCTGTTTGATGAGCTTGTCATTGATCTCTTGCTGATGCTTCGTCTCTTGCTCGTAAACGCGCGATCCGTTCGAGCCGTTGCGCTCGACATTCTTGGCCCACTCGATTGCCGCCGGGGCCGCGATGAAACCACCGTACACGCAACTCACCAACGAATTCGCGCCCAGCCGGTTCGCCCCGTGAATCGAATAATCGCACTCGCCGGCTGCCAGCAATCCAGAGATGTTCGTGCGCTGGTTGAAATCAACCCACAACCCGCCCATGGAATAATGCACGCCCGGAAAGATGCGCATCGGCACGTGCTTCGGATCGTCGCCGACGAACATCTCGTAGATTTCCAAAATGGCGCCGAGTTTTTTATCGAGAGTCTCTGCCGGAATGTGCGTCAGATCGAGATAAACCTGATTCTCGCCACTCACGCCCATGCCGGCAAGACAAATTTCAAAGATTTCTCGCGTGGCAATGTCGCGTGGCACCAGATTGCCGTACGCCGGATATTTCTCTTCCAGAAAATAGAGCCGCTCGTTTTCCGGAATCGATGAAGGTGAGCGCTTGTCGCCTTTATTTTTTGGCACCCAGACGCGGCCGCCCTCGCCGCGAGCCGATTCACTCATCAAGCGCAGTTTGTCTTCGCCGGGAATCGAAGTCGGATGCACCTGGATGAACTCGCCGTTACCGTATTTCGCCCCTTGCTGATAACAAGCTGCGACGGCGCTGCCGGTGCAAACCATCGAGTTCGTTGACTTGCCGAAGATCAATCCCGGCCCGCCGCTGGCGATAATTACCGCGTCGGCCGGAAACGCTTTCAACTCGAGCGAACGAAGATTCATCGCCACCAGCCCGCGACAGACTTGATGATCGTCGAGCACCAGCGACATCATCTCCCAGCCTTCGTACTTAGTGACCTTCCCGGAAACTTCGTAACGACGCACCTGTTCGTCGAGCGCGTAGAGAAGCTGTTGACCCGTCGATGCTCCGGCAAACGCGGTGCGATGGTGTTTGGTCCCGCCAAATCTACGAAAGTCGAGCAGCCCTTCATTCGTTCTTGAGAACGGCACGCCCATGCGATCGAACAGATAAATGATCGAGGGTGCCATCTCGCACATGGCTTTCGCCGGCGGTTGATTCGCGAGAAAGTCGCCGCCGTAAACAGTGTCGTCGAAGTGCTCCCAGGTTGAATCGCCTTCGCCTTTCGTATTCACCGCGCCGTTGATGCCGCCCTGCGCGCACACAGAGTGTGAACGCTTCACCGGGACCACGGAGAACAAATCGACTGAGTGACCGGCTTCGGCAATTTTCATCGCCGCTGCCAGGCCCGCGAGCCCGCCGCCAACGATTGCGATTTTGATTCCAGATGCCATTGGTTTTACTTAATCAGCCACAGAGACACGGAGGCGCAGAGAAAATCAAACTCCCTGAGTAAGCAATAGGAAAACTTCTCATTATTCTCTGTGTCTCTGTGCCTCCGTGGCTGTTCTTAATTCGTCACATAAACTTTCCCAGCAATCCGCCGGGATGAATGAAGGCAATCGCGGCGTTGATGCCGACGGCGAGCAGAAACAGACCGAACGCGATGCAGGCGTAACCGGTCAGGCGTTGGGCGCGCTCGCCAATCGTGATGCCCCAATCAACCAGAAACAGCCAGATACCATTCGCCAGGTGCCAGACGGTCGCCGTGATGCCGACAACGTAGACAATGAAAATTGGAATGATGTGAAACTCGCGCGAGACGATGTCGAAACTCTGACCTGGATTACGTGCCACCGAAAGTGTGTTCAGTCCGGGGATCATGCCAAAGCGAAAATTCAGCACGTGAAATGTGATGAAGAAGAACAGAATGATGCCGGTCACTCGCTGAATCGTGTAGAACCAGTTTCGCGCGTACGGATAATAAAGATTGTTCGGCCGTGCCTCGACCGTAATCACCAGCCCGTAAATCGCGTGATAAATTAGCGGAATAAAGATGCCGCCGATTTCAACAAACAGGATGTAAGGGATCGATTGCAGATCCTTTACCGCGTTATTGAAATCCGCCGGGCCAGTCAGCGCTTTTGAGTTAGTATAAAAATGCTCGAGAAGAAAAATGCCAAGCGGCATGATGCCTGTTAGCTGATGGAGCTTGCGCAGAATGAACGTTCTGCTCAGACGAATCGCCAAGGCGCTTCTCCTTTGCGGGATGAACTCAGCAAGGCTTGCGAAGTTTGCGGGAACGGATTAAATGTTTGCACTAGCACGGAAAATTATAGAGCGACGCAGCGAAAATGCAAATCAGCAGTAGCGCAGAACTCTCAGTTTGACTTTGCGAACCTTTGCGCCATGGCGTCTTTGCGTGACTGTCATTCGCGCTGTTCACGCTCACGCAAAGGCGCGAAGCCGCAAAGAAACGCAAAGTAACGACAGTGACAGACGATAACACTCCTTTCCCTGAACCGGTTGTGATCGAAATCACAGACGTGTTCGATCTGCACACCATCCCGCCGCGCCAGGTCAAAGCAGTCGTCGAAGAGTACCTGCACGAGGCGCACGCCAAAGGTTTCCCCGTCGTGCGCATCATTCACGGCAAAGGCATCGGCGTGCAGCGCGAGATCGTGCGCACTGTCCTGTCGCGAACTCCGTTTGTTATTGATTGGACCGACGCGCCTCCGGATGCAGGGGGATTGGGCGCGACGATTGTGAGACTGAGAATATCCGCAGATTACGCAGATTCCACAGATTAGAAATGGGATAACGGTCTCAGCCAACCGCAAAAACAGAAAGATTAATTAAGAACCAATCACTTTCTGCCTGCTGCCTACTGCCTACTGATTATGGTGCCCCCGGCGCGATTCCAACGCGCGACCTCTCGCTTAGGAGGCGAGCGCTCTATGCAACTGAGCTACGGGAGCACATGAAGATGGTACAACGTCGGTGGTCAGTTGTCAGTGGTCAGTGGGCCAGAATCAGCAACTAAGCAAACCTGGATTCGAGGCGTCGGATCTATTCGCGGATAGATAAGTACTCCTGCTCTCGTTTTTCATCGCGCTGGTAGAGGCCGTCCATCTGCGTAACAACATCACTAAATCGATGTGCGACCTCATTTCGAAACGGGCGAATCTCTGCCTGCAGTTCTTCTCGAAGAAGCAAACTCAGAGCTTTCATCTCGTCTTCGGTGAATGGCATGTCCCCCCTCTTTATCACATCCCGCATTCATCGCTCAATTGTTAACTGTTGATAAAACGGTTGCACGCTGACGTATCTTTAGTCGAATGCGTTCCTATCACGATGGTCTTGTGTCTCTAATCAAAGCACCCAGACCCAGAGATCCTTTTAAGACTTATACTTGATCAGCGATCTCACGTCATAGCCCTTCAGCTTTTCTCGGCCCGGCAGAAATTCCAATTCAACTACGAAGACCAAACCTTCAATTTTGCCGCCGAGTCCTTCCACCAGATCGCAAACAGCTCTCGCCGTGCCGCCGGTCGCCAGCAAGTCATCCGCGATGATCACCCGATGACCGTCGCCAATCGCGTCACGGTGAATCTGCAAAGTGTCCTGGCCGTATTCCAGGTCATAAGAAATCGAAGCGGTTTCCGCCGGTAACTTTTTCGGCTTGCGCACGGGCACAAAGCCCGCCCCGAGGTGATACGCAAGCGCCGGCGCAAAGATAAATCCGCGCGCTTCGACTCCGACCACCGTATCGATCTTTGCGCCTTCGTATTGCGCCGCCAGCGCATCAACGGTTTTGCGCAAGCCTTCGGGGTGCTTCAAGAGCGTCGTAATGTCGTAGAAATTAATGCCTGGTTTTGGAAAGTCCGGCACCTCGCGAATCAACTTTTTCAGTTCGTCCATGGTCCTCGTTTGACCGCCAATGAAAGTCAGGGTTTAAGAGCGGGTCATGATATCATTTCCCGCGATCTTTCCGTTTCCCCAGTTTCGAAAAACAAAACCGAGCCTGACGATGATGACTCGTCTGCTAAACCGCTTACTCGTCCTCTCGGCGGCGTATGCCCTGCTTGCGCTGACGGCGATGGCCCAACAGCCGACCACTACCGGCGAAGACGTAGTCCGAGTAAACACCGATCTGGTCCAAACCGATTTCATGGTTTTCGACAAGCAGGGAAATTTCGTAGATAACCTACGGAAGGATCAATTCACCTTAAAGATCGACGGCAAGCGACGCGAAATTACTTTCTTCGATCGGATTGCGGCCGGCAGTCGCAACGAGGAAGCTCAGCTGGCTGCAGCGCGCGGCAATTCAGCGAGTGCCGGAAAGACAGCCCCGGTTCCACTCGACCGCGGCCGCATCGTCTTGTTTTTCCTCGACGACCTTCACATGTCTCCCGCCAGCGTGACCTATACGCGCCAGATGCTGAACCAATTTGTTGAGCGCGGAATGCGGCAGAACGATGAAGCCGCTGTAGTTTCAGTCTCAGGACAACTTGGGTTCGTCCAGCAAGTCACCGACAACAAAGCCGTCTTGTTGACCGCGATCGATCGACTGCGCAGTCAGAAGACCATGTCGCAGAGCGCCGAACGTCCGCCGATGACCGAATATCAGGCTTGGTTGATCGAGCAACACGACCGGGACGTGTTTGATTTCTTCGTGGACGCAATCCTCAGAGACAACCCGATGTTGTCGCGGCAGGCTGCGGGCGAAATGGTCAACTCCCGCGCATCACAAATGCTCGAAGAAGGATCGGCGATTACCACCCGAACGCTGGCAACGCTGAAGGGCTTCGTCGACACGGCAGCAAAAATCCCTGGCAGGAAAGTTGTGTTTTTCGTGTCTGACGGTTTCTTCCTCGATCACGACAAATCGGATAATTACGATCGCTTGCAGCGAATCACGGCCGCGGCCGCGCGTTCGGGTGTCGTGATCTATTCGATCGACGCGCGCGGCTTAACCAGCGGTCTTCCAGATGCCAGCATGTCTGTGGCTGTCGATCCTTCGGGCCGCCTTCAACGTGGCGCGAGCGGTGAAATTCGCGCATCACAAGACGGGATGAATGCGATGGCCAGCGACACCGGCGGCCGCGCGTTCTTCAACAGCAATTCTTTGTCGGCCGAGGTGACAACCGCGCTGAAAGAAACCTCCGTTTATTATCTGTTGGCGTGGCGGCCTGAGAACGAAGATCAGCGAAATCCAAAGTTTCACAAAATCGAAGTCGGCGTCGCTGGCCGACCTGAGTTATTGGTTCGCTTTCGCCGTGGCTTTGGTGAAGCAGCTTTGAGCGAAACATCAAAGACTCAAAAGGATGCGGGATCTTCGCCGGCTAAATCGCAAATCAACCAAATCAATGCAGTCCTGCGCTCGCCTTATCCTGCCGCGAACCTGCCGGTTTCAATCTCGCTGAATTTTCTTAATACGGCTCAATATGGTGAAACGTTGACGACTGCGATCAAAGTTAACACGCGCTCGTTGACAGTCGATGCACAGTCCGGGAGCCCAACCGCCGTGATGGATTTGGCGGGACTCGTGCTGAATGATCAGGGGAAACCCGTCAGCACATTCAATAAGCGCTTTACGATCAAAATCACTCCGAACGGCGCTACGGTCACACCGCCAGAAAGTGTTTTTTACAATCACTTTGCGCTAATTAAGCCCGGCCTGTATCAAGTCCGCGTCGCCGCGATCGATTTGAAGACCGGCACGAGCGGCAGCGCTTACGAATGGATTCAGATCCCGGAACTGAGTTCGAAGGATCTGACGCTGAGCAGTCTAATTGTCGGGGAGCGCAAACCGGAAATCGAAAACGAGCAGAGCGATCGCAGTTCAAACGAAGCAGCCAAGCCGGCTGAGATCCAACAAGTGGCGCTGAATATAGATCACCACTTCGCGCGCTCATCCTATTTGCGATTCCTGACGTTCGTTTACAACGCGATGAACGGGCCAGTCGCCTCACCGGCGGCTCAGCCAGCAAACGCAACTGTTCCAACCGTCATGATCGCGGGCGGCGCTCCCGATCTCGCCGTTCAAGTGCAGGTATTTCGCGACAATGAACCAGTTATCACCACGCCGTTGCACAAGATCAACGCCGAGGGCCAGCCAGATCTCGGACGCGTGTCTTACGCAGCCGAGGTGAAGTTAAACGATCTGACGCCGGGACATTATGTCTTGCAGGTCACCGTCATCGATCGGCTTGCGAAAGCGAGCGCCTCGCAAAAACTCAGTTTTCAGGTGGAGTAAATGGACCGCCGGCCATCCCGGCCGGAAATAATTGAAGCTTGTGGTGTGCGAGCGCTCTGCTCGCGTCTAGTCGTTAGCCTCGATCACAATCTGTTTCTTTTCCCGCGCGCGAACAATCGAGAGCGTATGCTTCTTTTCGCTGGCGAACTGTTGACTGAACGCCCAAACTTCGGGAGTTAGAGTCTTTCCGTCGATCGCTTCGATAACGTCACCTTCACGAATTCCGCCACGCGCCGCCGCACTTTCGGGTTGAACTGCAAGAACGATGAATCCGCGAGGCATCAACGCCATAGTTTGAATTCCAATCTGCTGCAATCCAAAGAACGGTGTCGGCATCCAGGTGAATTCCATGCGTCGCTCAAAAATCGGGGCGAATGAACCGCCCAGTGTAACGGGAACCGAGAACGGCTCAAGCGCGTTAGGCCGCCGGACAGTGAACTGAATTTGCCGGCCGCTGCCTGCTTCAACCAGCAGTTTCGAAAATTCTTCGGCGCTCTTCACGTCAGTTTGATTGACGCGCAGAATCACGTCGCCCGGCTGCAGCTTTGCGAGCGCCGCCGGTGTACTTGGCGCAACTGAAGTAAGCAGAATGCCGACTTGCTCGTTAATGAGAGCGCTAACCTGATCGTCCGGCCAACCACTCGCAAGAAACGCCGCGCGGGCTGACGCGTCGACGGGTTCGCCGCGCACGCCGAGCAGCGGCCGCGGCACACTTGCCTGGTGTTCGAGCACACGACGCGCAGCCGCGCGAACCTTATCGGCGCCCACGATGCTGGCGCGGTCGCCGTCGATCGATTCGATCATGCCGACGATGCTTCCCGATTCATCGCAAGCGATTCCGCCAATCACGTCGGGCGATAATTTGCCGCCGCGCGCAATCAATTTGTCAAAGCTCCCCGATTCATTTTGAGTAAAGCTCGCGACGGTCGCGTCAATCTTACCGACCTTGACGTAAGTGTTGCGCGTCGTCGCCTCGCCCTCGGGCGCCGCCGGTTCAGGCGCAAAGATTTCGAGCGTTTGCCCCTGCCTTAGCTTCGTATCGGCAAGCTTCATGGCCGGCAACGGCGGCAGACCGGCGACTTGCAAAATGGATAATCCAGTCTCAGCGTCCAAACCGATCAGACGAGCGCGCAGCTTCCTTCCATCTGAGGTAATCACAGTCAGGTCAGGCGCAACCTGCGGACGCATCAACCCAAACGGTTGAGTTGTGGCGGCCCGCGCTTTCATTTCAGGCAGCCTCCGCTCGAATTCTGTGACTTCGATTTCCGCAGCAGCTTGCGGCAGGCGCGCTGCGATCGTCTTGCCGTCGTCCATGATCCAGCCGGCGATGATGCTCGCGTGAGCATCGTTCATCAGGGTTTCCGGATCCATCGTTTCGACGACGCCACTTTCGCCGTTCTGGCGCAGCAGCAGACGCAGGATCTTCACACCGCTCAGACGATGAACGATCGTTACGACTTGAGGCGCGATATTGGTTCCGCTCGGGATGACGGTTACTCGCGCAGGAGGCGAGGGCACTCTTCGGATCTGTTTTCGCGGCGTTGACGGTTGCGGCGCAGTCTGCGCGGTGGTTGCCGGCTGAGCGCTTTGCGCCGCGACTTCCACCGTCGTCATCGCCGAGGCGAAAACCACGAGACCAATTACGGAAAATGAAAACTTCCTGCTCATCGTGCTACCAATCCCTGCTGTTCGTCATGTTCACCGGCACTCGACTGTCACTGAAGCGCTGCGAGCCGAAGCTAACCGGCGGCAACAGAATCTTGTGACTTCCCCCGCGCTCGTCGCGCACAGTCACAACCATCGGATTGACGGGCGCGCTCAGCGAAACTTCGCCGGCGCGATCCTGAGATAGACGAAAGGCTTCCGCCGGCGCAGAGTTGAAATCGGAACTTCGCGGAGCGTTATCCACGATCGCTTTGCTCGCATTTGAGCGACCGACATTTGGTCGCTTATCAGTCGGAGCCGCAGCAACCAACTCAGGTTGTTTTGAGCCAGCCTGACTTTGTGGGCCAACAGCCGGTACAACCGGAGCAACCGGCTTTTCTTTGACCGGATTCGTGCCCGCTGTGTTTGATGTTTGAATCGGCGCTCGCTGATTAAACCAGACCAGTCCGGCGACCAGCATCACCGCCAACGCAGCAAAAGCGATTCCCGGCGTGCTCATAACAAAACGAAAAATGAAAGGCTGGCGCGAGCGTGCCGCATTGTCGCGCGCAATCCGGGCCCTGAGGCGCAGGTCGAAATCCGCCGGCGCGGTAACCGGCGCAAGGCCGCCGACCAACTCACGCAGACGCAAACGCTGAGATCGAAACTCAGCGCACGCAGCGCACGTTGCGACATGCGATTCGACTTGCTCGCTCAGGCGTTGGCCAAATTCCGACTCGTCAATTTCTCGCCGCACGGCGCGGCAATCTGTTCCGTTCATAACTGTTACCACCTAGACGTAATGGCGCATCTTGTCGCGCAAAAAATTTCGCGCGCGATTGATGCGCGACTTAACTGTTCCCTCGCTCGTCTGCAAAATCTGAGCAATCTCTTCGTAGCTCTTTCCCTCAACATCGCGCAACACGAGCGGCGCGCGATACTTTTCCGGCAGAGTGCTGATGGCCTTTTTCACAACGCGTCGCTGCTCCAGGTCGACCAGATTCGCATCCGGCAGAGGCTTCTCGTCCGGCGCGTCAAAGTCTCTCGCCTCTTCACCCTCACCCCCCACCAACAAGCCGGTCAACGAAACCAGCCGGCGCCGTTTCCGCTTACGTAACTCGCTGATCGCCAGGTTCGTCGCGATCCGATAAATGTAAGTCGAGAACGCGTGCGTCGTTTGATAACGCTCGGCCGCGCGATAGACGCGCATGAAAGTCTCCTGGGCCAAATCAACCGCGCCGTCATAATCGTTCGTCATCCGATAGATGTAACTCGTGATCTGATTTCGATAGCGGCTGACGAGTTCGGCGAAGGCGTCTTCGTTGCCCGCCAGCGTGCCCTCCAGCAGCGCGTGATCGGTCGCTTTCTGGACCACGACAGGCGCCGGCATAGCTGCCGCGAAATTCAAATCCTCGATCGAACTAAGCGTTCTCATCAGGCAGGAAGGGCTCTCGAGTCTTTGTAGCGCAAGTTGCCAACTTGCGTTTGCTTGTGTTGACCAATTGTCGCAAGTTAACAACTTGCGCTACAGATTCGCGGGAAATTATATCGGCCCGCGAAGACCTCAGCAATTTGCACGCAGTTTGTGGGGAGAAGTTCCGGAAAGTTGTCTCAGAAGCCCGGCCGTTAGGGAGGGCCCGTTTGGAAAAGCCTCGCTGCGGGCGACGAAATCTATTTGACATCGATCATTTGTCATATTCCATTTGTCATTGCGACCGATCCGTCGGGAAGTCCAGGCCTTAAACTGTGACACCTCTGGATGCCCAAAATGACCAAATCTCAAATGACTAATGACAAATAATTACGGATTACTCGACGCCGCCTCAGGATTCTGAAACAGCGCATCCTCCATCTTCACGCCATAGGTGATGGTCATGATGTGCCGCTCGACAACCAGCTTGCCGTCTTCCAGCAGTACGGTGCGATAAGGGACCTGGGTCCCCTGCGCTACGCGATAATCATAGAAACGCTTCGTATATTTCACCGGCGTCGATCCTCCCGGAGGTGTCTCTTCGTATTCGAGCGAGAGAACGCGAAAGCTCTTGGCGCTGATGAAGTAACGCGTTTTGCGATTCGCCTTATCTACCAAATCGATTACGTAAAGCTCGACACCCAACTGTTTGTCTTTACCGGCTGAGGTGAGCTTCGATTCGTTCTCTTTATAGCGCAGCAGCGCGTCGATGCTGTGGGCCTGTTGTGAAATGAACTCAGCTGCCGTGTCCGCGCGCGGCGTGAATGACGTGCCGTTTACTATTCCAAACAAACGGCCATTGCCCCAAACGAGCGAAAATTCCTGCTGCGGCGTTTTGCTGTCGAGGCGGATCTTGTCTTGTTCTGGCTTGTCGCCATGAACGAAGCGAAGTTCGTATTTTGTTTCCTGTGCGCGGCCGTCGGGCGAGGTTCGCGTCTCTTTACCGACCTCGAGTCCGTTCCGCCGAATCTGCCCCAGCACCGCGCGGCCAAAACCATTACCGGCGATCGCGATCGTGCTCTCAACGATCTGCTCGGCCGTGTATTCTTTGGCTTGTTCGGCTCTTGAGGATGGCGCAACGTAAAGCCCGCCATATAATGCGGAGAGAACGAGTAAAATTAATAACGATAAGCGAGTCTTAAGTCTCACAACTGAAAACTCAAAACCGCTCGGCAAGGGGGTGTTCCTACAGCTCATAAGGCGTGATCTATCTGACCTCTGGTCTCGTATTTCCGACCTCTGCTTTTCGCGGCGATTGTAACATAAGCCATTCGCGAAACTAGTCCGGCGAATGAGTGATGCGGCTGACGCCTCGAATGGATGCTTGGCGTGCCCGCGGGGTTTGACAACCCGCCAATCGCCGCGTTAACTAAGAGGCACCAAAACCAAACTATCAGTAGACTCGATCGTGCTTAGGTTTGTAGTTGAACTGTGCATAGAAAGTCCATTTGCAAAAAATACGAGGAAACTAGTTCATGAAGAAAGTTGGCATTCTGGTTGGCCGGGAAAAAACTTTTCCCGAGGCTTTGATTCAAAACATTAATGATCGCGGCAAGGGAAAGGTCTCGGGCGAATACATCAAACTAGGCGGCGTTCGTCATGATGCGCCGCCGAAATACGATCTGGTGATCGATCGGATTTCGCACGAAGTGCCGTTCTATCGCGCAACGCTGAAGCGGATGGCCCTCGAAGGCGCGATCATCATTAACAATCCGTTTTGGTGGTCGGCCGACGATAAGTTCTTTAACTACTCGCTGGCGCGAAAGCTCGGCGTCGCCGTTCCGAAAACCGTCCTGCTGCCGCAGAAGGATTACATCAAAGGCATCGTCAGCGAGAGTCTGCGGAATCTCGAGTTCCCGCTCGACTGGCAAGCGATTGTCGACTACGTCGGTTTCCCTGCTTTCATGAAACCCTTCGACGGCGGTGGTTGGAAAAACGTTTCTAAGATTAATTCGCTTGAAGAATTGATCAAGGAATACGATCAGACGGGAACACTTTGCATGACGCTTCAGGAAGGAATCGAATTCGATCAGTTCGTGCGCTGTTACTGCGTCGGCCAGGAGGACGTGATGATCATGCCGTACGATCCGCGCAAGCCTTACCTGTCAGGTGAACAGTATGTCAACGATCCGAATTATCTTTCGCCTGAGCTGACCGTGCGCGTCGTTCATGACGTGCGCACCCTTTGCTCGGCGCTTGGCTATGACATCAACACAGTCGAATTCGCGATCAAGGATGGCGTGCCTTACGCAATCGATTTCATGAATCCGGCGCCTGATGCCGAGCTGCAATCAGTCGGCGCTTTCTATCACGGCTGGGTTACCGAGGCGGTCACGAATCTGGTGTTCAAGCGTTTGAGCGAAGGTGCGCGTACGCCACAATATCGTTGGGATGCGTTTTTGAATCCTGCGCCGACCAGAACGGAAGCGATAGCGTCCGCTGCAGAGCAGTCAACGCGAATGGTTAAGCCACGGAAGAGCGCTACCAAATCACGCGCGGCGTCGAAGAAGGATTGATGACAGAAGCAACGACGTGATTGATGAGTCGGCGTAGCCGACGATTGAAAATAGCCCAGCACTTTAGTGCTGGGAATTGCGGATAATAACATTGCCAGTCCGTGAAACGGACGACTGAATGCATCCACGGAAGTATTTCACTCGTCCGTTTCACGGACTTTGGTGTGAATGCCTGGCCTGTCCCAGCACTAAAGTGCTGGGCTATTTTCGAACCGTCCGCTCCGCGGACGAACAGCAAAGATTCTTGCGTAATAGGTGCGTGAGGGCTCGACGAGCAACCACAGTTAGGAACACTCAAGGGCGCAGGTCTTAATCAACTTAATAGATCACGCATCGCTTGCTTCGACACGGCTTCTGGTAGCCAGGAATCTTCTAATGATCAGCGATCCCGACCAGCCGATGATCGAAGATGAGGCCAGGGCCCAGCCCAATCCGGCGATCGTCGGATCGACTGACGAGCCGAGCAGCGCAATCAGCAGCGCCGCGAAGCTGACGCGGGCAGTCAGGCGCTGAACTCGCCCGGCGCCTTCCAACCAATTCATCCTGCGCAATTCTGCCGCGAGATAATCTTCATCGTTGTTGAGCCGCGAATAGTAATCCGCTTCGCGTCGGGCCAGCCGCGACGCCGCTTTGTCCGGAGCGATGCGCACGGCATCGTTGTAGTGATGAATTACGTGTGCGAGTTTCCCGTCGCTCAATGCAACTTCCGCCAACCCCAATTGCGCGCGATACGAATTTTCATCCCCCTCCAGGGCACGACGGAAAATCTTCGCGGCTCGCGGCGGATCACAGTACTCGAGAAAGCTTTCGCCAATTCGTTCAAGCAGGCGCGCGTCTTGCGGGCCACGGCGCGCAGCCAGCGTGAGCGCGGCACAAGCCCGGCCCAGCAAACGCGCATCGCTAAAAGCGCTCGCCTGCGACTTCAAAAGCCGCGCGTACTCATAAATCATCCAGGCGTTGCGCGGCTCGATCAGCAGAGCACGCCGAAAAGCTTCCGCTGATTGCTGCAAGCGACCGGCCGTACGCAAATCGTTCGCGACGCGGCGCAGCGCCGCTGCCCGATCGAGGTCTTCGTCCAATGCTTCGGTGCGCCCGTCGCGTCGATGCCTCTCGATTCTCTTCTCCGCTGCTTCACGAGCGTTTTCCAGCACGGCAGAAGGCGCGATGCCCAGACGTTCAGCCTCGGCGCGGATCGCTTTCAGATCGCCAAGATGATCCCGCAACTCGCACGCACGTGCATCGAGCTTGTGCTCCGGCAGGCTCGGCAACAGCGCCTTAATCATCCGCAGAAACTGTCGGCCGGAAGCAAACGAGAGGGCAGCGTCGCGCGAAACTATTTCCACGCGATAGCGGTAACGCACGTTCCCGCCGCGACGCAGAGTGCGCAAGCTGGTGACTTCGACGCGTTCGACGTCTGCGACTGCGATAGACGCCGGGCTGCCCCTGAACATTCGGTGCGCGAGCCCGCCCAATCCACTGCGCGAAAGGAACGCGCCATCGAAATTGAGGCGATCGGTCAAGACAAGAATCGGAATGATCGTCCAGGTTGCCGCGACAATTATCAGCGCGAGCAGATCGCGATGAGTGCGAAGGCAAATAAGCGCAAGGAACGTGAAGGTGGCGGCGACCGCAAAATACCCGCCCGGCGACATCCGCACGGATGCGAGCTTCCGCCCTTGGACCGCGTTCTGATAAGTGCGGGTTTTGAGGTCGTTTCGTAAAGTTTTATCGAGCGATTTTTGCAAGCCTTGAATTATCTAGACGGACAATCAACTGGAATATTCACTGAAAAATTTCCCCTTGGCGCTCCGGGTTCAGTGTAACGCAAGTCAGCGAATTGAACGAGTGTCTGTCCGACGCAACTCTCTGAAGCCACTCGTTCAATGGGAAACCTCGCGAAACCGAGCAAGGCCTGTGCGCGTCGATCGCCTTCGGCTACTGAAACCAATTGCGCTGCTTGTCCGCTAAGCTTTTCGTAACGAGTCGGCGGCGAAGGATCGACGCCTCTGCGAATCACGAACCGATACATCGCGCGATCGGTTTCGGCGACGCACTGCCATGTAAACGGAGTCGCGAGCATCGGCATCGCGGCCGCCTTGATTAATCGTTCGCCGCGCGCGGCAGCGAGCTGATTCGCTACCGCAACTGTGTCTTTGTACGCGTTGTGATGCATCCATGCCAGCGCGCCCCAGTAACTCAACGCGAAAAGCAAAGCAGCGACCGCAGTTGCGCGTCCGAGTCTTTTCTGCCAATTCATCGCGCGCAAACTCGCGAGTACCACCATTCCGACAATCCAAATGATGACCGCAGTCTTCATTGCGGCGCCGGCATCCCGGTTGCGCGACGCGAGCATCATCAAGGCAGTGACCAGAGTCGCAAATGCAGCCCATGCGACCGTTTTAGATTTGCTGCTGCTCGTCAGGAGAAACATCGCGCCGCCGAGCACGAGCCACAGATACGGATCGACAATGAAAACCAGATCGCCGTAGAACCATCGACCATTCCATGGCAATAGCGGCCGCACGCCATAATTGTTAGTCCAATCCATTACTGGGTGGGTCGCAGCCGCGATCAAAGAGGCAATGAGAAGCCCACGCAAGCGAATTCGAGACTGGTAATTCGTCACAGAGGCAACAATGCGTTCCATCGCGAAGGCGAGGATCGGAATCAATAATCCAATCGCGATCGTCCCAACGATTGAATGCGTGATGCCGCGATGGTGTTGAAGCAATGTCCAGCGATCGCCAAAGAAAAGACTGACGAAATCCGCATCCGCAGCGTTGGCCGATGCCAGGCAGACCACCGTCGCATATGGCGACAATCGTTCGAGACCCGCTTTCGCTGTCGTCAGACCAACAAGCGAGTGGGTGAGATTGTCCATGACTCTGGGTTCAGCTTTGAAAGCTGACGTGACCGATGAAAACGATCACGGTCCTAAAGCGAGCGGGGACGGAGGAGGAGGTAGCTGCGCATGTCGCGCGGGATCGACTTTCAGAAGTTCCTGAGCGGCTTCGCGCGAAGCGGCCGATTCGGGAATTGGTTTCCCGTCTTTGTCTCTGGCATTTCGCGCTGCCGAGACCATGTTGAATAGAATATCGCTTGCTTCTTTTTTCTTGCCCTGCTTTTCATAAACTTTTCCGAGACGCAGGTTCGCGGTATTGGCTGTCACGACCGCCGAATTGACTTTCGCCAGCTCGCTGTAGATTCGCGCGGCTTCATCAAGCTGCCCGTCGGACTCCTTCGCTTGACCCAACGCGTATTTCGCCAACGCGGCCACGTCACCGCTCCCCTGAGCCAGAGTCTGCAAATCGGTCTCAGCCTTAAGCCGATCGGTGACTAATTCATTGGTGGCGATAAAATACTGAGCCTGCGTGCGGTAAGGATCGCCGTATTTGGCGGCAATCTTTTGAAACTCTTGAATTGCACGTTCCGAACGTTCTTGCTGGCTGCTGAAGACGGGATCCTTCGACCCGGGCGGAGGCGCGGGCGCAATGTCGGCGGCGTTGATGGTAATCGCGCGACCCATGGCCGCCTCGGCTTCTTCACTATGTTTGTGGCGCCAGCGAACGAAAGCATAAATTCCGGCGGCAATGACAACAAGTGCAATCAAACCGTAAAGAATCTGAGTGCGACGACCGGCCACCCGATCAGCCAGGCGGTCAGCGAGCAGCATTGTCGTGTCGCGAAACCGATCGTGTTTCAGCTCGCGCGCGCGTTTCTTCTTGTATTTAGCCAACCAGTTTCCTCTTGCAAGATCACCCAGTGAAGTGCGTTCAAATTGGTGTATGATCGCGGAAACAGCGAATTTAGCGACCGCTCCTAACGTTGTCAAGCGAGGGTATCCCGGCCGCAACGCGAAAGCGGCCCGGGTCATCAAAGAAAGAGATGCAGGCGCGAATCAGTCAGAGCATGGGACGGGAACAAAGCGCAGCGCGCCGCTGTCTAACCCAACGTCTGTCCGGGAAGCGAATTCGGACGCTGCTATGTAAGCTTCCCGACCAAGGGGGTGCCGAGTGAGCTACGGAGAGCAGATGGCCCTCCGCGCACATGCGGACCTTGAGGCCGTTGCTTCGGCAACGCCGTTGGAAGTCCGTCCGGCGTCCGAGGATCAGTTCCTTGAAAGACTGCGACGTGGTGAAGCGGTCGCGTTCGAGCAACTGGTGGCGGAACATTCCAGCGATGTTTACGCGCTGATGTTTCGGTTGACCAGCGACGCCGAGGAGTCTCGCGACCTGACCCAGGAAACATTTCTGCGCACGTATCAGAACATCGATCGATTTCGCGGGGATGCGAGTCTGAAGACCTGGATTTACCGCATCGCGATTAATCAGGCGCGCAACCGTTGGCGCTGGTGGAAACGGCGGAAACGCGACGTGACGGTTTCGCTCGACGCAACAGACGAGCAAAGAGAGCAGCCGCTGGTCGCGACTTTGCCGAACAACGATGACCTGAATCCCGAACAGGAAGCCTTAGCCAGGGAGCGCGAGGGTCAATTGCGAGACGCCCTGCTCGGGTTGCGACGCTCGTACCGCGAGGCCGTGATTCTTCGCGACGTTGAAGGGTTTAGCTACGAAGAGATTGCCGCAACTCTTCAGATAAGTATCGGCACAGTGAAGTCGAGAATCTCGCGCGGGCGAATGGAGCTGCGGCACGCGCTTGAAGGATCTTTGTAAATCGAATGGTTCGCCTGCCCCGGTGTCACGGAAAACTCGGTGCCAAGTTGGGTCGAAGTGACTGCTTTGCAAGAAGGGCCGGGCAATCAGCCGCACGGGGGCGTTTGAAACGGGCCAGCAACAAGCGCGTCGCTTTCGCTCCCCGGGCTGAGTTAGTTCGTGAAGGGGTTGATGAGCCATTCGAAGAAAGCATTTGGGATTTGCGATTTTAGATTTTTGATCTTGTTCGAAACGGTTAGAGCTAATCAAGAATCGAAAATGAAGTCATGAATTGCGACGAAATCCAACAATTAATTTCGCTTTATGTTGATGACGGATTGACGCCGGTCGAGCGTCAAGCGGGCTATCAACATCTTGAAGTTTGTCCGGTTTGTCGCGCGCATGTCGGTGAGCTGCGCACCTTGCGCAGCAGTCTCGCGAATCTTTCAAGACCTGTTCCGCCAGCCGATCTCGTTCCGAAAATCAATATCGCGCTCGCGGCCAAAGCCGCGGAAACCAGAGCGCACCGCAACGCAACCACCGTCGATGCCTTCAACGAGTGGGCGGTGAAATGGCTGCAGCCTCGGCCTATGCGTTACGCGTTTAGTTCGCTTGCCTCAATCATCATCTTTACCGCCGTTTTCGCGGCGCTGCGTCCGCACATGATTGCCTTGCATGAAGCGACGCTGGCATTTGAGCAAGTGCAGATTTCAACCACGCCGGATGAATATTTTCTGCTGGACTATGACATCACCAAACCGATTTCTCCGGAAAGTTACGCTGCGCTGCGCACGCCGTTCAACGCCGAATCGCCGAGCCTGAATCCGAACGGCGCTTTGGCCACGCTGGGTTGGCAAGTAGATCGCTATCGAAATAATCGGGATGGCGATGACAATATGGTGATCGTCGCAGACGTTTTCACCAACGGCTCAGCTTCGCTCGCCAACGTGGTGCAGGCGCCGCGCGATCGCCGTGTATTGGAAGATTTCGAAAGGGCTCTGCGGAAGGATCCGGCGTTCGTTCCGGCTGCGCTCGATCGCCGGCCTGAGACGATGCGCGTTGTGTTTTCAGTGCAGAGAGTCGACGTGCACGAGCGGAGTTACTAAGTGTCAGTGCGGTGAGGCCCGAGTTGGGACTAGCGACAATTTGGTTTCTTACGCGCCTTCCCTGTCGGTCGGACTTCTGATTCAAACCGAGCTTCAATCACGCCTTTTCTTTCCTTACCAAATCTCGCGGTTAGAGTTGGATAAGTTTCAATCACCGCGGGAAGCGAATCTGCTGCCAACAACTTTTCGACTCGCTTGATTTTTTTTACCGACGCCTCGATCTCCATGAACAGTCCAAAGGGAAGCTCGTCGATGACCACTTTTGCGTCGTCGACCTTCCAACGCGTCCGTCGTTTTTCGTAAATCAGCCCCGGTTGAAATCCAAGCGAGTCCAGAATCGCCTCCATCGCATCAGGATTCCCGATGGAAACTTCGTCTTCCTGCTGATACTTGATCGCGGACTTGCTGGGCAGACGCCGTTTGAAGGTGAGGATCGCGCGGCCATTGACGCGGCGCAAACGCAGCGCGCACCCGCCAAGGTTCAATCGCCCGCCGCGATAGATCGTGTTCTCTTCGTGCTCCAATTCGCCTGGAGTCAGCGACATGTCGCGCAGGCGTCGCTCAATAGCCTGCCGTTGTGCCTTTGTCAGGCGATATTTCTTTTCAATCTCAATTGGCATTACGAAGCTTATTTAACGAAGCATTCAGAAAGAGCAGAGACAAAACCACGGATGTACGCGGATGAGCACAGATCGAATTACTATTTCCTATCTGTGGACATCGGTGTTCATCTGTGGTTCGTTCTCTCGCTGCTTTGTGCGTCTGAGAAGCTCACGCTTGTCTCACCCAACGCATTACTTCCGGCAGCGTCGCTTTCTTTCCGGTCATCAACATTCCGACACGATAGATTCTCGACGCGAGCCAAATCAATCCTATGGCGGTGGCAAAACCAATCACCAGAGATAAGACAATCTGCCAGAGCGGCGGCGTCTCAGTCACGATGCGAACCAGCATCGTGATGGGAGCGAAGAACGGAAACATCGACGCCCAAAATGCGAGGCTGGAATTTGGACTACGGATGATATTGAACGAGATGAAGAAACCCGCGACCAGCAATAGGACTACCGGCATCGCGAGTTGTCCGCCTTCCTGGGTCGTCGTCACCATCGAGCCCACGACCGCGTACACGGTGGAGTAGATGAAATAGCCCATCAGGAAAAACACGCCGAAGTACACGAACACCATCGCTGGTACGTGTGGGAGTGTGATTAACGAGCCACCAGCCGCCCAGGCTGAAAACGCCAGAAACGCCGCCCCCCAAATTCCCATCTGGGTCAAAGCGACGAGCGAGACGCCGATGAGTTTCCCCATCATCAGCGGAAACGATCGCATTGAAGAAAAAAGTATCTCCGCAATTCGGGTTTCCTTCTCTTCAATCACAGCCCCGAGGACGACCTGCCCATACAGCAGCGTGCTCATGTAAATCAACAAACCCAATCCGAAGACAAAAAAGAAGCTGCCTTCGCCTTTGCTTTCCTGCCCCGTTTCGCCGATGGGCTTCAGGTCCACCGGCTCAGAGGCCTGCTGGACTGCTTCCTCTTTGATCCCGGCATCCACCAAACGCTGACTCCGCACCGCCTTACTAATAGAACTTTCAATCGTCTCTTTGGTAAAAAGATCGGCGGCATTGCGAGACCGAAATTCTGGCCGTCCATCTTTGAGCAGATCGGGCGGCAGGATCACGTAGCCATCAATGTCATGTCGCTGGATTCTTGATTCGAGATCCTTCTTTACATCTTCGAGAGAGCGGTCACCGAGGCGTGCTTCTTCGACGACAAAGCTCGCTTCGGTCATGCGGCCAGCTTGCTTGAGCTGCTCCTGTGACTCGCCCGGTCCTACCGCCGGCTGCGTTGGCGGACGCGGCGTCTCACGTTTAGCCGGCCGCTCTCTGCCGGTCTGCAATTCTTTGGCGACGCGCGCGTACACTTTGCCGGTTTGATCGATGATCACCACGCGGGTGGGACCACCGGATTTCATCCCCATCAGCAAGGCGGGGACAACTGTGAACCCGGCCATCAACAGCGGCCCCAGAACCGTGGCCACGACGAAAAACTTCGTGCGCACGCGCTGGACATATTCACGCTTGATGACGGCGAACAGTTTTCTCATGCGGCTTCCCTCACCTTTTCGATGAAGATGTCGTGCAAGGTCGGTTCGACCAATTCGAACCTGGTTACCGTCGTCCCGGAATCCACCAAACGTTTCAGCAGCGTTTGCGGATTCGCGCCCGGCACGAGCAAAACTTCAAAGTCCTCGTCGACCTGCCGAATATTCGCAACCAATTCCGGATCGTTCAGCAATCCATTAGTGCCTTCAAATCTCAGGGCGACGGCGTTGCGTGAAAAGCTGCGGCGAATGTCGCGCAGCCTGCCATCCAGCACCTTGTGCGATCGATTAATCATGCAGACGTCATCACAAAGCTTTTCGGCGATCTCCATCTGATGAGTCGAAAGAATGATCGTCTTGTTCGCAGATTTCAGCTCCAGAATTGTGTCCTTCATGATGTCAACGTTTACAGGATCGAGCCCCGAGAACGGTTCATCGAGAATCAGCAGATCGGGATCGTGAATCACCGAAGTGATGAACTGGACTTTCTGCTGCATTCCTTTCGACAGTTCTTTCGTCCGCTTGTCCTTCCACGCGCTAAGCTGCAATTTCGCGAGCCAATGATCGATGCGCGCGTCCGCGTCCCGGCCACGCACGTCTTTTAGTTCAGCGAAGAAACGAAGTTGTTCGCCGACTTTCATTTTTTTATAGAGACCGCGTTCTTCCGGCAGGTAACCGATCCGATCCTGCAAGACAGTCGTCATCGGCTGTCCGAATAGCTTGATTGTTCCGGTATCCGGCGCGGTGATGTTGACGATCATACGAATCGTCGTCGTCTTGCCGGCGCCGTTCGGACCAATCAAACCGAAGACGCGACCAGGCTTTACTTCCAGACTGAGATCGCTCACCGCTTTGAAGTCGCCGAAACTCTTGCTGACGTGATCGATGACAAGCGTGGCTTCGGTTCCGTTCATTGTGTTGATTGTTACGTTGTCGAGGTGAATCTGGTTTCAAGATGTGTCAGTACCGGGAGCGGTAGCGACCGGATCATGGATAGCCGGGCTTAGATAATGATCCGGTCGCTACCGCTCCCGGTAATGACACACTAGTGTTCGATCCGAAAAGACGAGTACGATCCACTCGGATCGAGATTTATCTCTTCGAGGTGATCGACCGACGAGAATCGCGGCCCGGTGGCCAATTCGTGCTTGAATGCTTCAACACTTTGGAAGGGCCCTTCGGCCAGAGCTTCGACGCGGCCGTCGTTCAGATTCTTCACATATCCCACGATCTGATGGCGCGCCGCCGCACGCTGCGCAAAAAAACGAAAGCCGACGCCCTGCACGTCGCCGCTGATAAAAAATCTCCGCGCGATTTTGTTGGCCATTTACTTTTGACGGGAAGCCTTATCTTATCGCGCCGTGGCCAGCTCAACAACCGCAATTCCGCCCGCCGGAATTATGATATTGACGCTGTCATTTCTTAGGGAGAGCGGCTGATCGCTGGTCCACTCTGTCGCCGACGAAATCTTTCCGGCCCGCAGAGACAAAACGACGTTCGCGATGGCGCTCCGATCGACTTGTGCCAATCCCTGCTGAGGCTTAAAGACGCCGTTGTCGTTGAATAGAGTTACCACCCAGCCGTGCGAGTTCCGATTGATCAAATATTCGACGTCGCCTTCAACTTTCACCGGCGTCACGTCGGCCGTCAGATGCGCAAGCAAGTGCGCGACGAAGGCCGGCAAGCGTTCATCTTCGCCGAGCAGATCGCGCACCCCGACGAACACGACCTTGCCGCGGCCGACTTTGTTGATGGTGACGAGCGGTTGGTTCGAGGGGGTCGCGATCAGTGCTTGCGCACCTTTCAATTCAACCTGATCAAAACGGAATATGCCGCCGTGCAAATCCTGCTGCGGCTCGTTCGGCGAAAGACAAATTGCGTTGTGCGCTTCACCCGTCTCGCCATTGACACGCACGCCGAGAAAATCCGCCGACAGGCCTTGTATCTGCGCGGCGTTCAGCACCACAGTCCCACCGCCACGCACGTAAGTCTCGAGTTTCTTTTTCCACGCATCCGACCAATCGATGGCTCCTCCCGCGATTACGGCGCGATAGGAATCGACTGCATCTTTGTGCGTCTCGGACGCGACCAGCACATCGAAAATATTTCCAAAGACTCCGGGTACGAATGCTTGTCGCTCGCCACTTGCCGGCTCACCTTCACGCACAGGACCGGGAAAGTAAGCCGCGCCGAATAATTCGCGCAGCGCGCGATCGCTGCGATTGATCTGCGAGACTTCGAACGGCCATTGCGGGTAATCGGTCATCTCCCAGCCGTGCGCCGGATCCAGCAGAACCGCAATCGGCGCGTAAGGCGTGCCTCGATCAGGATGCTTCTCAGCGAAGCGCACGAACTCGTCCGTGATGCGGCCCAGCGGATTCAATTGAAACGGATGATCGCCGGGACCGGGTTTGAAGAATTGATCGAACCCCTGTTCGAGATAGATCGCCGAAGCGCCGGACATGTAATAGAGGTAATAACTTTTTCGATACCACGACAGCGACGGGCCCATCGTGGCGCCGTAACGCGAGTGAAAGAAGTTATCCGGGCCGGCGAAGTTCTGCTGCTTCGTGAAAGTAGTCGCCGTGTCGCCGAAATTCGGCGCGTGATAATAGAGAAACTCGCCGCCGTATTGCCGCGCGGCGCCGCGCGTGAATGCGATGCGCATCCCGAACATCGGTTGCACCGCCGCGGTTTCGATGCCGAAAAATTTCACTCCCCATTCACCGAGCGCTTGCGCGAACGAAGTGCTGGAAGTTGACTGAGCTGGAATCATCTTGTCCCACATCGCTCCAGTCTGACTTTTGAACATCCCACTCCACTTACGCGCCAGCGCATCCGTGTAGAAAACTCGATGCGCTTCCAGCAACTGCGCGCGCGTCATGTTAGGAGAAATTTTCAAATACTGCGGTGCGTCATCCCAGACAAAGCCAATGCTCTCACCCGAAATCCATCCGAGAAACTGATCATGCAGCTCCCCGCTCAAGAGTTTCCAGGCGGCCTGCGCATCTGCTTCGGTCGTGAATTTCGCCGAGCCGTAATTGAGTAAGATCGCAAATGGAGTTTTTGTCTCGGCGAGATAACGACGGAACGCGCTGCCCTCTTTCAGCAACTCAGGCAAGTCGTTGATATAGACGACGGGCACGACCAGCTTCGAAGCGAAGATCGGAACTTCTTTCTTGCCTGCGTACGACTTCACGAATTCATCGATCGGCTCTGCATTGAAGGGATAGAACGGACGTTCGGCCGGTGGCTTGTCGTAGAGCGACCAAAACTCTTTCGCGACATTCCAGGGCATCACAAAGTCGCGACCAGCAACCTTTGGACGCGACCAAGTCGCGGGAATTTCATTCGGCGATGAATCAAGCAACGGTGCGAATGCAGCATGCGTCTTTGACCATTCGCCCAGGTAACGCATCGCCGCAAAATCCGGCTTGCGTCTTCCTTCGGGAACAAACGCAAGATCGTTCGTGAGCAGAAAGCAATCGACTTGTCTGCGTGCCTGCCCGGCTTTGGCAATCTCGATCGAAACTCGCGCCGGCCCTTTCGCTAGATTTCCTGACGCGCCGTCCCAAGCAAACACCCAACCCCAATACATACTGGTTTCGTCATGCGGGTCGACGATGTCTTTCACGCCAAACTCGCGACTGAACACTTCGCGACCTTGCTGCGTCACGCGTATGACAAAATTTTCACTCTTGTTCGCGAAGTCGGCGTAGCGAACCCAAATCTTGTATTCGCCTGCGCGTGGAATCTCGATGTCCTGCCAAATCATCCCGCGAGTTTCGTCGGCACTCGCAGCGACAGAATTCCATTCGCTCTCGCCGCCTTGCGACCATTCGGCTGAAACGCCCGGCCCACTGATAGACCAGCCCGGAGCCTTCGACGCGGGAATTTCCAGATAAGAAGGATTCAGCAAAGGCTCATGCCGGGAAGTCTCAGTGATGCCGCGCATGTCCTCGGCTTCGTACCAGAGGTACTCATGCGTCGACTCAGGCTGGAGCGCAACCGTCTCGGTTGCAGGCCGTTCCGTTCGCAAGTGAGACGCTTGCGCTCCAGTCCACACCGACGCGCAAAGCCCAACGATCAGGAGCAACAATGAATAACGGCGGTTCATATCGGACTTACCGAGCAAGCTGCCACGTCTTGATCGCGTTCACCGGATGAACGAGCATCAAAATCTCAAGCACCAAACTATCGTGAATCCAAAACAGGAGAATTGTCTCAACTGCCAAAAACAAAACGATCGACCAACGCCATCCCAGCTTCACGGCCAGCGCGAACCCGATCCCGCAACAAAAAACATCCCCGAGTGAATTCAACACTGTGTCGCCTTGATAACCCAGCGACGCGGTCGCCTGGCGGTAACGTTCGATGACCGTGTTGGTGTTCTCGATAATTTCCCAGGTGGACTCGATCGCAATCGCCAAGACGAAACGCCAACTTGCACTCAATCGCCGGATCAGCAAAGTCAATAAACCCGCGAACACCAGACCGTGAAGCAGGTGTGTGAAGCTGTAAGGATCGAGGAAAAGTTGGGATGTTCGCGAACCCCAGGCGTCGCTGGTCCAAAAGTATTGCGGGCACGCGCAGCGCCATAGACGCCCCTGTAGATGCAACTCGATAGCGGTCGCGATCAGAATGAGGCCGATCGTTACCGCCGGCCAAATATTCATTCTGCGTTGCACGGATGGTTTTGCGGCGGGAAGAATAGACTAACCAAGTGCGTCGAGACACTCTGCCAGACTTCGTTTGCGGCAAGTGAACATCGGCGTGTCGCGCAGCGTGAAGCAACTCGCTTTCGTTTCACGCAGCTCCTGGAAAAGATCGAGAAAATCGGCGGGCTTGTCCGTCTCGAAGGCTACGACAAATTCCTGATCGTCCAAGCCAAAAGAATATGTTGTGTGCAGCTTTACCCCTCGATATTTCGATCCGATGCGCAGGCTCTCTTCCATCATTTCCTGTCGCTGCTCCTGCGGGCGCGCGTACCATTCGCGCGTGCGCTGCAGCGGGCAAACAAACAGGTAATCAGTCTGACCAGGAACGATGTGCGTTCGGTCCTCGGTATGCTCAGCGCAATTGCCTTCAATGAACATCGACCGCTTGGTCATCGAAAGCAGCGAGTGCGTCGGCTCGACGTATTTGGCCATCTGAGTTTGGTTCAGGCGCGCTGTCATTTCCTGCATGGGATCGAGATCCGTTCCAATGCGCCAAATCATAAAGTCCGCGTTGGTGCGCAAACCGATCGTCGAATAACTTTGAATCAGAAGCTGGCGCCGAAAGTCATCGATAGACGCGATGAAGCTGCGCTTACACTCGCTCTTTTCATCCTCGGCGAGCATGCGCCATTCCTGCCGCACGCGATAGAAAGTAAAGTTGACGAACTGACGCGGGACCTTTCGTTTGTGCTCTTCGAGTTCCTCGACGTTCGGCGCCAGACGCAGTGATCCACGCGGGGGAGTGTTGTTATTTTGTTCGCGCTCGCTGCCCATAAAATTTTCCGATCCGAAAAGAACTTTGGTTCGTCTAATTCCTTGCGCGAGAATGCTTAGGTTAGCGCTGACCTATTCTGCCTGTTGTGTTCACCTATTAGCAACCGAGCAGAGGTGATGTGGGCCGCGTGTTATACTCGTGCACGTTTTCACAAAATTCGCATCCATCAAACGGAGAGTATCGATGACCAACCGCCTGCTGGTTCTGTTTGCCATCTTAGGGATTTTCGTTTTCGCCGGCGCCTGCAATAATAGCCAGAGCACGAACTCGGGAACAGCGACGAACAGTCGCACAGGCAATCAAGCTACGCCCGATCAGTTTGCTTCCACGCGCAAGCTCTACGAAAAAAATTGCCAGAACTGCCACGGCGCAAATGGTGAAGGTGGTCCGGTTAAGTTGGATGACGGAACCAAGTTGAAAGTGCCGACGTTCCGCGAAGGCCACGCCGTTCGCCACCCTGATTCCGATTTTCTCAAACAGATTACGAAAGGCGGCGATGGCATGCCGGCATTCGCTGACAAGCTAAAGCCGGAAGAGATGAACGACTTGATCAAGTTCATTCGGCATGAGTTTCAGGGCGGAATGATGCCGCCCGGAGGGCCGATGAAATCGCCAACGAAGGACATGAAGATGAATTGAGCAAAGGGCAAAGAGCCAACGACGCTCCACAATCTCGCACGCGCCTTTACGAATAAAATGGCAAATGGGTTTTGCTCTTTGCCCTTTGCCCTTTGCCCTTCGCCGCTTTACTATCAACCTCGCATGCACCCATAGCTCAGCTGGATAGAGCGTTTGACTTCGAATCAAAAGGCCGCAGGTTCGAGTCCTGCTGGGTGCACCACAAAAACGAAAAGGCCGGCAGTTTAGCCGGCCTTTTTCTATGCTCATTGTTCAAAGTCAAATTACTGGCCGGCTTTCGTTTTGTTGACTGCTGCCGTGTCTTTCTTTTCAGCCGCGGATTTTGCTTCGGTCGCAGACGTCGCGGCTGAAGAACCATCCGCTCGCGTCAATCTTACGTTTCCGTTAACGCCGCTGATATCGATGGGCGCGCCCCCGTTGCCGATTCGCGCTGAGTAGTGACCGCCAAACTGATCTCTGTCGACAGTTATTTCAGGAATCTCGGAGCGCACGCTGCCATTCATTCCTCGCGCAGTAAGATCAGCGTTCACACCATTCGCTAACTTGAATTCGATCCCACCGTTGACGCCGCTGACACGTACGCCGCGGCCGCTGAGCTTGTTCAGTCCCACGGAAATATCACCATTGACGCCACTGATTTCCGCAAACTCAGTCACCTGACCTAACTCCACACGGCCGTTGACGCCTCTGACTTCAACCGATCCGTCGATGTCCGTGGCGTTGATTCGACCATTGACGCCGCGCAGCGAAAGCGCGATTTGTCGCGGCGCTTTAATGGTCACTTCCTCTTTCGGATCTTTGCCAAAGAGGTGGTCCCACAAGCCAACGTGGTTTTGTCTGCTGCGCACGATTATGCCGTCGCTGGTCTGTTCGACAATCATTTCTCGGCGACGCAGCGAACTCGGACTGTCAGCGGTTCGGCGCACGAAGATTTCCGCCGTCTTCGTATCAGAGGTTTGAATCTCGACGCGGCCGTTGATTCCCTGGATGTCGATGCGCGCGCCCGGTTTGAGATCGAACGTCTTACGCGTCTCGTCGCCGGTGACGCCCTCAGAGTTTTCGTTCGACCCATTCACCATGCGATTGAGACCTTCACGAACACTGCCGTGCGAACGCCACAATCCCAGCACCGCGGCCGCCACAACCAAGACCACTACAATCAGTACGCGTCTCATTTTGTATCTCCTGGATTCCGAACGAATGCGCTTGCGCGCTTTTCTTGCTGAACGAATCCGCGGGACTCAAGGTTCCCTTCAAATTTAGGGAATGGAATGAAGCGAAGACTCAAGGCTTCTTATTATCGGCAATATATTTTTCCAGCTTGGCGCGATCGGCATAATCGGGTTTCGCTTTCAAAAACTGTTCGTACTCTGTCACGGCCTTGTCTTTCATTCCGGCGCCGTTATAAAGCGCAGCCAAACGCAGATGTGCATCAGCCATCCCGACAGGATCCAGCCTGATCGCTTCGTTCAGATATCCGACCGCCTTCGAGCCTTTTTTGATCTGGAGATAAGCTTCACCGAGAAAGTAATTGGCCTCTGAGGAAGTGGGCTTACTTGCGATGGCCCGGGTTAAGGGTTCGATCGATCCTTCAAAGTTCTTCGTTGCGTAGCGCAGCTTTCCCAGGTTCATCAGCGCCCGAAAAAATTTAGGTTGAGCCTCGATGGCTCGCAGGTACGCAGCTTCCGCATCGCTGGCCTTTTTCTGGGCCAGATAAACAGTGCCGAGTTCCGACCAGGCCTGGAAATCCGCAGGGTCGTCCGTCACAATCCGCCGAAAAATAGCTGCCGCGTCATCGTAATGTTTGTTCTCGAATGCTTCTTCAGCCTTCTCGAATCGGCCCTTATTTGGCTGTATGCGGTTATAAACATCTTCAGCAGATACTGTGGCTGCTTTTTTGTTAACGCCGGCGCCGGTGCGCCACTCGAGCGAAATATCATAGCGAAAGTCCGACCTCAACGCAGAGGTAAGAACGATATGAACTCGGGCTACTTCATGTGATTCAACTTCGACTACTATGTCATATTCTCCATTGTTCACATTGTAGAACTGAAACCGTCCGTGGTTTGCAACTGACTGGCGTGCGACCACGCTGCCGAACACACTGTAGAGAATGACATTGAATACTTGCGGTGTTGATTTGTTATCTTTGCTTTCATTTACTTCAAAATCGCCGAAGACCAGGTGTCCGCCACCAACCTGGGCTGTGATTGGACTGGACAGAGCGAAAGCCATTAGACTTGCGCACGTAAGCCGCCAAAGCGATCGTCTCTTGCGAATCAAGGAAAAGAAAGAACGACTCGTCGCGGCGCTATCGAGCCCAGCGAAGATCAAAGGCGTGATTGATTGCACTAGTCTTGTGTGCATCGCGGCTCTGCACGATGATCCGAACCAACGGAAGACAGAAACCCGACCACTATTATACATTAGCAAACGAAAACGGGCTGAGGATTCGACCTCAGCCCGCGTGAATGAATCGGCCAAAAATCGCGCCACGCTAAAATTCGTAGCGCAATCCGAATTGCATTACCCTCGGCTGGGTCAACGTCCCGGAGTATCGGCCGAAGGTTCCAGCGTTGTCCATGTTGCCGGAACTCTGATTCACGTCAAAGCGCGCCGAGTTGGTCAGATTAAAGACTTCCCAACGGAACTGAAGAGTGTGGTTCTCGTTATATGGCATCTTCCAGCTCTTCGCCAGCCCAGTGTCGATGCCAAAATAACCGTCGCCGCGGATAATATTCCTACCGCCGGTTCCGCCCGGGCGCGTAGTCGAAAAAGCAGCAAAGGCGGCAACTGGATCGGCAAAAATATTTGGTCCATCAGACCGACGTGTGGTCCGAACGCCTGGAATTGGACTGATTGCAGTCGCGTTTCCGGTGAACTCCCAATTAGTCGGAAACTGGAAACCATTTCCGATCGAGGTAGGCAATCCTGAAGTCCAACGCCAGATTCCCGAGAGTTGCCATCCCCCAATCAGAGCATTCGCCCAGCTAGGCATATTTGATCCAAACTTCCTGCCCTTGCCAAAGGGAAGTTCGGCGATGCCATTGAAGTTAAGGTTGTGGGTAACGTCGTAGTCTGAAACGTCCTTTCGCAGCCAGGGATTCCAAGAATTCAGAACTGATCCGGCGAATAAACCGTTCCGCTCAACGACCGATGCCCAATCTTCAGATTTCGAGAACGTATAGTTGAAATCAAACTGCGTTCCCGCGCTAAAGCGTTTCCTGATGAGTAACTGCGCAGCGTGATACCAAGTGGGCATGAGCGAACTCCAGGCGTTCAGATTAGAGTACTGATCGTTGAAGAGCGCGAAAGGACCAAACTTGCTACAGGTGCTTCCGGGAGTGCAAGCGACATCCAGCCTGAAGAGCGACGTAGTGTAATCAGGACCCGAGGTAGTCGGACTGTTAGGATTGTAGTAGGACCATGCGACCTGCGATGAAGTGAGACCGCCACTGGCCAGATTCGGCCAGAAAACCTCCCAGAAAGGAATCTTGGGCACGCTGGCTTGAGTTGGGTAGTTGAGCAGCAAATTGGCCGCCGTAAAGTAATCCATGCCGGATCCTGGTTCCACCAGATTGACAGGCATCGCCAAATCATTGAGTACCAGGATGTGCTTACCCAGTCTCCCAACGTATGCTCCCTCGATGGTTATTCCTTTGGGAAGTTCGCGCTGAATCGAGAAATCTATCTGCTCAGAATACGGCGTGCGCAGGTTGTCATCGATCGCAGCCGTAATCGCGAAGTCTGCTCCCGGGGTGGCAGGAAAGTGCGCACCCGGATCCGGTAGCAGAAGCGAAGAGGGTATCGTGTTGATGCCGCTGAATCGTGGCGACGTACTTGGGGTGAGCACACCGGATGAATTCGTCAGTCTGGTTGAAAGGCCAAAAGCGTTCGTTCGATCAAATGCCGTTGCTAACGAGGCGCCGACGCGATCATAGACAATTCCGTAACCACCGCGAATCGACATTTTGCCTGGACCGCCCGTGAGTTTGCTTATGAACCCCGTTTTCCAATCCGGGGAGTAAGCGAAGGCGAACCGCGGCGCAAAGTTGTTCTTGTCCCAGTCATAGAAACCGCGCTTATGATTAACGGGCCCGGCCAGATCGAAAGTGATCCTCGGAGCCGCACTCGAAGGTATTCCCTTTGCGGCGTTAGCTCCGCGTAATGCAAACCAATCGCCCAGACGAATAGACGGCGCAACTTGGTTCCCGTTCTTTTCAAAGGGCGGACCATAAAGCGAGTAGCGCAAGCCTAGGGTCACAGTAAGATTTGGTTTTATCCGCCAACTGTCTTGCCCATAGGTCTCATACTCTCGTGCGGCAAAATCGCGTTTCACTGGCGCTCCAAGTCCCAGGGAGGTGCCGCTCTTGTCATAATTGTAAATCGCGGTTCCTTGATCGACGAGGCCTAAGAGCGCTGCCATTGCATGATCGCCTGCCGAGGTTGCCCCGGCTGGTCGCAGCGGTCTGGCCGAAAGGAGCCAAGCTTTGTTGGTAATGGCTGATGGAAAAGAGTTTTGCAAACTCACGCTACCGTTCGTTATGTACCGAATGTTCGCGCCAAATTGAAGCGTATGAGTACCGCGCACCCAAGAGACGTCTTCAACGAAGTTATGCACGGGCGAGATACGTCTAAAACTACGGGAAATGGCGTGAAGATCATCAATCGAACGGAAGCTAACGACCGGTATATTTGGGGCTGAGCCTGAATTCTCGAAACCTTGGCGAGTAAAACCGTAAACAAACCTGCTGGTTACCGCCGGACTAAGAACTGCAGTGTAACCCGCGGCAAAACCTTTATTATTCGTAAGGTTCACGAAACTCGAGGGTTCGCCGGGAAACTGCTGGGCACTGTTGTCCTTGTCGTTTTGCAAGACTCCTCTCCAAAAGACGGTGTGCTTCGCGTTACGAGTGACGTTGTAGTCAAAGCGGGCTGTATAGGTATTCCACTTGAGATGAATCGGAGCGTTGAAGCGAAAGCCAAAAGTATTCAGCTTGTCGCCCACCTCATCCGAATTCGGATGTGGATATTTCTGAAAGATTGCCAGCACGCCTGGGCTTGCACCGATGTGGAGCGGATCTAGCGCCGCAACATCCGCAGGACTAAGAGTAAAGACCGTCGAACTGCCGCTCTTAAGATAATGAAAAATGCCCTGCCGAAGGTCATCTGAGGGAACAACCCTGATTGCACTTTCTTCTCTGGCGTCGCGCCTGCCTTCGTAATTCAAGAAGAAGAAAGCTCGATTCTTAATAATTGGGCCTCCCAAGCTGCCGCCAAATACGTTGCGAAGTAGTTTCGAGCGGGGCACTTTCTGCTGACCAATCTTTGCTGAGCCGGATATTACCGCGAAGTCGTTGGGCCCGAATACGCCGGCCTTATTGTTGAAATAGTTATTCGCGGAAAAGATCGTGTTGCGATTGAATTCGTAGATCGAGCCATGCCAGTCGTTGGTCCCGGATTTCGTAACCAAGCCGACCTGGGCGCCGGATGAGCGTCCCTGTTCGGCGTTAGGATTGGTGGTGGTAACGCGAAATTCCTGCACTGAATCGAGGGTCACCCGGAGTACGCTAGTGAATGCGGTTTGGCTCTGCTGATCATTCACATCGACACCGTCAAGAGTAACATTGCCCTGATCGCTCTTGCCTCCGTTGACCGAGCCGTTGCGGTAGTCACTAGTGGCACCTTGGGGGTCCACGTTTCCGAAGAATGTCACGCCCGGCTGTAAGCTCAGTAGCCCTGCGACATTGCGCGCTTCAAGCGGCAGCTGGCTGATGTGTCTATTTGTAAAGGTGTTTCCAATGGTGGCGTCGCTGGTATTGATTGGGGCTTCAGCGCCAGAGGAAATATTTACCGTTTCGGTGACGCTTCCAACTTCCAGTCGGACATTCAATTCTGTCGGCGTGTTCACCTGGGCCTTGACGTCCGAGACCAGAGCCTTCTTGAAACCCCTGGACTCGGCCTGCAAGTTATATGAACCTGGGGGCACAAGTGTAAAAACATAAGTGCCCTCGCCGCTTGTCACAATACTGCGGCTGAAACTCTTCTCCGCGTTAGAGAGTGTTACCGAAGCTCCGGCAACAACATTACCCTGGGGATCCGTCACGATCCCTCGTATTGTTGACGTGCCGCTCTGCGCACCGGCGGTGACGAAGCTTATGCAAATGAGTAAAACACCAAGGATTAGCGAGATAGCATTCGACCAAAGGCTCTTTCTTTTCATGGACTCCTCCAAAGTTACAGGCTATCAACTGCAAACGTTGAATGATTGGGTTAACTTACTGTGAAACGATCAATTCCAACATTCGAACGTCACTCGAAACGAGCAATTCGAACTAAGGAAACCGGGAAGCGACTTAGTACTGAATGAACCGGCTGAGTTATTCGATTCACGCATTTATTGTTCCAATATTGTTATGGATCGCGGTCTCGGAAAACTCGCCGATTTTCCGAATACGCGACGTTCACTCGGATTGATTCATCCGAAAAACCGTCGAACGGATACAGATTTTTGGATACATTCATCGTCGAGGTGCGTAGACTGCCTGCGGAACGGCGGCACGAACTGCGATTCCTACTGAGGCCCCGGCTAGCGGATTGTATGAATCAGTGCCGCGAATGATTCGAGCCGTTGCGACTTAGGTCTCGGCTAACGAGTTTGAAGGCCATCCATCACAATCAGCGACAATCGAGACATCAATAAGTAGCCCGGATTGTCGACTGACCAATTTACTTCCGGCATCTCATCGACCGTGATCGCGATCGCGATCTTTCCCTGCTTCGTGTAAAGCAATGCGACACAACTACGCAGCGCATCAAGCGCGCCGTATTTGCTCGCCATGGGGATCTCGGGCGTGGTGCGACCAATAGCGTAGCGCGCCTGTTCGCGCCTCATCAGATCGAGCATCTGTTTCGAAGCTTCAGGGCTGATAAGTTCACCTCGCTCCAGCTTCTCAAGAATCTGAACCATTTCGTGAGGTGTAGTCGCGCCAAGTCCGAATTTCTTGCCCTCGGGATCTTTGCCGGCTTTGCTGTCGCCGCCACCCCCGACGCGACGCATGATCCGCGTGGCTTTGAAGCCGAGCGAGTTCATTCGATCATTCGCCGCATCGGTGCCTGGCGCGTTGTTGGTACTGAGGTAATCCAGAACCATATTTGTCGCGGTGTTATCGCTGAGCGTCATCATCAAGCGAACACAATCCTGCAACGTCAGTCGCAACCCGTCACTCAACTCGGGCAGAATTCCCGAGCCGCTGTAGCGCGCGGCTTTCGTCAGCACTAATTCATCAGTCCACTTCGCCTTGCCTTCAGCAACGCGCGCAAAGACTTCAATCAGCACGGCAATCTTAATCGTGCTGGCGGTGCGCACGCGCTCGTCGCCGTTGTAGCTGTAGGTCGCGCCAGTATCGAGATTCTTCGCGAAGATAAAGACTTTGCCTTTGAATGACGTGACTTCGTTGCGAATGCGAGTGTCGAGTGCGTTAGGTTGGGCCGCAGTTAGAACCGCGAACACTGCGATCGCGGCAAAGAGAAGCGCCAGGCGCGAGATGAGTTTCATGCGCCGCGGTATAACAAAATGTGGCGCAAGTTAGCAACCTGCGCCACGAAATACTTTTCGACTGGAGCGCGACCGTCCCGGTTGCTGATATCGAGACACCAGGCGAGACGCTTGCGCTCCAGTCCCTGACAACTGCAATTGCTTACCTGGCTAGTATCTTACCCTCACGCGATAACTCAGCGTCGCTTCGCCGTCCTTCGCCACCGGCACGTTGAATTGCGCGGCAAACGCAGCCGTCTTCTTTGCTTCGAAGGTTGATGAAATCATTTCCCAATCGCCGCCGATCGGTTCGTTCACCACGATCGTGACTGGCGTATCTTTGTGGTTGCGAATCTTAATTTCGTAGGCGTATTCGTACACATGTCCGGTCGCGATGACTTTGTAGTCGGTCTGCTTTCGTTCGGCGACGATGTCGAACGCGTCGCCGACTTTCACGCGCACATCTTCATCCTTCGGCGTGTGATCGATCCGATCCTCGCCGATGAATTGCTGATTGCCTTTATCGTCTTTTTTGTAGAGACGAATCGTACCCGCAGGCAAGGGCATGCCGAGTTTGTTCGTCTGCGCATTGCGAAATTGAATGAACACGCCCACCTTTTCTTTGATCGCCTGGCCCGGATTGTTGTAGTTCGTGTAGTAATAACGCTGTCCGTTGAGGACGAGCTCTTTCTTTACATCAAAGCCTGCGGCTTCAAGCAGAGACACTTGCTTCGTTTCGTTATCGCGAATAGTTGTCGGCCGCTGCAGCGTGTACAGGTGATATTCGAAAAAGCCCTGCTCCTTAAATTCTGCTTCGTCGGCCACCTCTTTACGCATCATCGCTCCAGCCAGCGCGTAATTTTGCTCCGGCGAGACTCGATTAACGTCGCCGGCGACCAATTGCAGTCGCGCATCTTCAAAAGTGGCGCCGCTCGCGTTCGTCAGTGTCACCCAACCCTGCAAGTCGCCTTTGCTGTCGTCAGCGTTGACGAGCAGAACGTAATCCGATCGCCAATTCATGCCGGCGGTCAGATAGCTAGCCTCGACGTTCTGTGTGGCGGTTTCGCGATTCTCGACATCCCACACCAGCGTCGGCGTCGCCACGAGATTCTTCGGTAGATCGGGGAAACGCATCTCGGCAATGTTCGTTGGATTGATAACGATTTGCCCATTGATACGCCACACTTGCCCGCCGTTATTTGAAAGTAGCGTCGCCTGAACCGGCTCGAAACTCTCCGTGTTGTTTTGATAACGGCGCAGCACGAGCGTGATCTCGCGGCCAACAAACTTATCGAGCAGTTTCGCGGGGTTCAGCAGATCGTATTGATAATTCTGCTCGAGAATCTTCAGCGCTGACGGCGCAGTTAACGACGCCAGGTGCACCGTCTCGGGTCGAATTTGCGCGGTGACGTCAGCGAATCTCAAAGCGATGCGACCATCGGGAAGCGTCAGGCGTCGCGTCTCGCGAACCAGTCCCAAGTTAGAATTGTAAACTGTGATGTTAACTGATTGACGATCGCGCGACGTCGTCGTTTGCTCAGATGTTTGCGCGAACATAGTGGCTGCAGCCAGGCAGCCAAGCGTGATTGCGAAAATTAGTTTTTCGATACGTAACATTTTAGACCTCCAAACCATTGCAAATCGCCGGCGCATCAGCGCCGCCATGATTAGAACGCAGACGCTGCGCATCCTTGCAGCTCGAAACGTGTCCGGTGGATTCTCCACCGCTAATGATAAGCCACTGCTATCGTTTATAATCGGTCCTTCGTTTACGATGAGCAACAGAGATCCTCGACAGGGCGGCAAAAGCCGAATCGTGGTTGAAACCCGCGGTCGTCAGTATTCGACGCGGGCAACCGCCCACCGAAGTTACGCTGAGCTTTGGGTGGCGATCAGCGTAATCGTCGCCGCCGCCCTGGCGACCTTTCTCGCGCTCTTCATCACCAGCCGCTCGTTCGATCCGATGAACGCCAGCGTCGCGCCGAATCAGGTTGTTCCGGCGGGGCCCAGTTTCTCTCCATCGCCGAAAATCTCACCAGGCGTTTCGCCAACTCCGCCAACAAAACCGACGCCCGAATCGTCGCCCGCGTTGGGCGGCGGCGAGACGGCGAATACGACGCCGCTAGACGACGCGACAATCCAGGCAAACATCGAGAAAGCTTTGAATTCAGACCCGGCATTGTCCGGTGTCGATATCAGCACGCTGGTCGAGAATGGCAAGGTGACTATTGTCGGCTCTGTTCGATCGCTCGAACTAAAACAGCGCACCGAGCGATTGATTCATTCTCTAAAAGGCGTCTCAAGCGTCGACAATCAACTGGTTATTAGCCAGGTGACTCCCGAGTAGGATAGACCTCAGTCGATTAGCGAGTTCCCAGATCGCACAGACTAGAATCTGTGCCCTACCCCTCTCGACCAACCGCTGTTATCATAGTCGCATCGAACATTTCTGACTCGATTTGTTAATGAAATAAAGGTTTTTGTTGATGATTAAGAAGAAAGTATTTGTTTTTCTAGCCATTGCCGCCGTCTTTTTTCATGCGCCATTTGCGTCGCAGAGAACCAAAGCTCAGGGCTCTTCGGCAGCTGAGATCGTGCTGGTGCTGCCCTTCGAAAATACTTCTGACCATCCCGAATACAACTGGATCGGCGAGAGCTTCTCGGATCAACTGTCATCACTCTTAGACAAGCCGGGTTTGATCGTCGTAAGCAGCGACGAGCGCGCAGTCGCCTATCAGCGCTTACATGTACCGCTAACCGTTATTCCCTCGAGGGCCACCGCGATCAAAATTGCCCGCGAGATGAAGGCGTCGATGATAGTCATCGGAACCTACAACGTAGTCGTTCCCCCACCATCTGCGAATGATGACAAGTCAAAACCTACAGTCGACAAGCCGCTGGCGACCATTGTAGGCGAGGCGCGCGTGATTCGCGTCAACGAGGGCCGCATGGCGGGCGAGATGTTCGACAACGGCTGGGCGCCGCGCATTTATGACTTTGGTGATGAGGTCGCCAATCTTCAAAAGCTGAACGGCGATCTCGCGTATCGCATTCTCTATCAACGTGACAAGGCGCTTTCTTTCTCGCGGAACAATTTGATTCAGGAGGCGACCAAAGTTCCGCCGCAGGCATTCGAGGCCTACATGAAAGGTTCGTTAACGGCTGAAAACGATCCCACCCGAGCCATCTATTTCAAAAATGCTCTAAAGCTTTTCGGCAAGGACAATGGTGGCGCGGTATATCCCGAGGCGGCGTTCGAACTTGGACGGTTCTATTTCAATCAGCAGCAATGGAAAGAAGCCACCGAATACTTCACCATGCTGCAGAAGAAAGAGCCGCATTACAACGAAGCGCAGTTCTATGCTTCCCTCTCGTATTGGAAGACCGGGGATATTGATCGAGCACTCGCGACCGTTCTGCCGCTTGCAGATGAGAAAGTGATGCCGCTGGTTGGCGTCTACAACAACGCCGGCGCGCTGTCAGTTGAGGCTGCGCGCAATGCGAAGAAATCGGAGGATCGGACACGTCTGCTTTCACAGGCGATCACTTTGCTGTCACGGGCGGCAGATTCTTCGCCTAACGACACCACGGTGCTTTTCAATTATGCGTATGCGTTGTTTCTAAACGAAAAGTACACCGAAGCCGCCGACCGGCTTCAAACCGTAATCGCAGTCGATCAGCATGATGGCCAGGCCTACTATCTTCTCGCCAAGGCTCAACAGCGCGCGAACCATAGTGACGCTGCGACGGCGGCCGACAACCAGGCGCGCCGCTATCTGCAAAGTTATGCGAAATGGGAAACTGAGTGGCAGAAATCACAGTCTGTCACCAATCTGAACCTGCGCTCGCGCGATGTCCTCAACCAGGTTGAATTGGCCGACATGGTCATTGTTGACCGCATAGAAAAGGCGAATGCAGCCAGTACCGATCAGACGTTGACGAAGATTCGTGATCTTTATCAGCAGGGTCGCGACGACGAGGCGCTCGTGGAAATTCGTAAACTCCTGACCATTGAGCCAACCACAGCCGAAGCATTTCTGATTAGCGGACGTATCAATCAACGTCGCGGCGATCAGGAAGCAGCAATCGCCGCTTTGAAGACCGCGATCTTTTGGGATTCCAGACTGATCGACGCTTATATTCTGTTAGGCAGGATCTTTTTAGAGAAGGGCGACCTCGGCGAAGCTCGGAAATACGCGGCCAGCGCAATTGGAATCAATCCTGACAATCCGGAGGCGATGGCTTTGCAGAGACAAGTGACGATGGGTAGGCCGCAGTAAAATAAAAGCAAAGAGCCAAGAGCAAAGAGCCAAGCGTAGACGACCTACGCTGGCTCTTTTCTTTTGAGTCGACACCAATCGAAGATCGCCGCTTGCTCTGAACCCTTCGACCTCTCCTCTTCGCCCTTTTCTCGAACTCGTGGCACGGCAAGTGCTGAGTAGCAGGACGGCAAGCACGCAAACAAACGTGCCCCCGCCGCCATCACTTCTCTGAGCGCTGCAAGCCGCTGCGCCAGCCGCCCGCCGAGCGATCCTTCAGATTAATCCCCCCGAACCTGGAACCCGGTCAGAAATGACCGGGTTCTCCCGCGTTTATACGACCCTTTTTCGCCTCGTAATTGTGTTCTGGAAACGAATAGTTGCGCCGGCGTGTCCTCGCCCTTCGATTCCCAAGAATCCGTTAACTCGGAAGTGTTGAGACGGTCACTCTCGCTTCCCCTGTCAAAAAGACGAATTTTGTCAGTCTGACGGTGCCGCAATTTGTAACTTGACCGCTCAAATCAGTCTCTCAGCGCCTCCTCGATATCGTTTCAGGAAATCTTTTTCGCGCGCGCCTGGCGAGCTGAAGTTCTCTTCCAGTTTCAGCACGCGATGCCTATCTCCGCGCGTCGATGCTGTAAACTCGGCGCATGAATCAAGCGGCTGCGGCGCGCGTGACAGAACGCAACCGAATCTGGAAGTTCATCCGCAAAAGCATTCCGCCGCTTCCGGAAATTTCTCTCATCATCGGATCGGCGCTGTTAACCATCCTTTCTTTCCCAAATTTCGATCTCTGGTTTCTCGCTTGGATCGGATTGGTTCCGTTGCTACTCGTGGTCGCACGCTCGACAAGTTCACGTCGCGCGTTCATCGCCGGTTGGCTCTGGGGAACGATCTTCTTTTATGGAACGTGCTGGTGGCTCACATATCCGATGATCCATTTCGGGCGCATCAGCCCGTGGTTCGCGTATCCGCTCTTTCTTGTGCCGATAATTTTCGTCGCACTCTTCCCAGCCGCAGCCTGCGGTCTGACTGCGCGCGTCATCAATCAATTTGGAAGTTGGGCGATCATCATCACACCTTTGATTTGGGTTTCATTTGAGTGGCTGCGTTATGCCATTACCGGACAACTCTGGAACGCGCTGGGTTATTCGCAGGCGTTTCATCCGATCTTGATTCAATCTGCACGATGGGGTGGCGTTTACCTGGTCAGCTTTGCGCTCGTACTGTCAAACATTGCGATTGCGACACTGATCGTAACGCGGAGATTAATGTTAGCAATCGATTGCTTATTCCTCGCTACTGTCATCCTGACGCTTTCATCGGGATTGTTCAGTCCGCGAGCAGACCGTGAGCGCTTAGTCCCTGCTTCAGTCGTCATCGCAGTTCAGCCAAACGTCCCAATGGATGTTGCTGGCGATACAGCCGAGATGGACCAGCTTCTGCAGCGCCACTTCGTATTAAGCCAGGCTGCTTTGAATGACAGCGGCCGCGGCAAGCCGGCTACAACCTCCACCGCAAATCTGCCCCGTCTCATCATCTGGCCCGAGTCGCCAATGAACTTCAGTTACTCACGCGATCCACATCTTCGGGAAGTTGTCGGGAACTTCGCACGCGAGAATCACACTTCCGTTCTCCTCAACTCACTGGAACCGGCCACGGGCGACGGCGATCAAAATTCTGCGGTAATGACAAATGAACAGGGTGAAATCGTGGCGCGTTATGATAAAATCCGCCTGATGCCGTTTGGCGAGTACGTACCGCTGCCCCGATGGCTACCGGGCGCGAGTTCGGTGCGCAGCATCGTCGGCGAATTTAAGCCCGGCAGTTCGTATACGCTGATGCCCCTCGGCGCGCTTCGCGCCGGGGTTTTTATTTGTATAGAGGCCGCGCATCCTGGGATAGCCCGTAACTTCACGAACGAAGGCGCTGACGTGCTGATCAATATTTCGAACGATGGTTATCTCGGGCCAACGCCGGTGATGCGTCAGCATTTGTCAAACGCGATCTTTCGCGCGGTTGAGAATGATCGAGATTTGATTCGCGTGACGAACACGGGAATCACCGCCCATATCAACGCAAACGGAGTTGTTTCGGATCAGACCGGAGGATTTCAAGAAGCGGTTCGCACTTGGACGATTACAAAGAGCGGCGCCGGCAGTACGTTTTATTCACGCCACGGCGATGTGTTCGTTTATAGCTGCGCGTTGATTAGCCTGGGATTTATTTCAGCGAGTTTTATGAGAAGGAGAGTGTCAGAAGCCCGACCGTAAGGGAGGGCCAGGTTGCGAGGCGAGCCCTTGCTGCGCGCGGGCTTCTGACAAAAATAATGATCGCCACCGTTTCAATGCAGGATTTAAGAAACACTTATGAAGACCTAAAGAAGCGCGTCGAACAACTCGGGAGGTTTCTTTGATGTTCCAGCTAAGCGCGCCGAGTTAGAGAAGATCGAGGCGCAGGCCTCCTCGCCTGACTTTTGGTCGGATCAGGAAGCCGCGCAGAAGCTTTTACAGCAACGCAGCCGTTTGCAGCACAGCATCGAGCGGCAGGAACAATTCGAGACCGAGATTTCCGATGCTGGGGTGCTCTTTGAATTTGCGGAATCAGACGAAAGCTCGCTGAAGGAACTGCGCGAGCTACTCAATCGACTCGAGCACGAACTCATCGCGGCCGAAACCGAAACGCTATTGGCCGGCGAGAACGATGCGCGCAACGCAATCTGCACGATCCATCCCGGCGCGGGCGGAACAGAATCGCAGGACTGGGCCGAGATGCTTCTGAGGATGTATCTGAAATGGTGTGAACGACGCGGCTTCAAAACCGAGATTATCGATTACCAACCCGCTGAAGAGGCAGGCATCAAAAGCGTGACTTTCAAAGTCGAAGGCGAATACGCGTACGGGCTGCTCGCGGCCGAAGCCGGCGTGCATCGATTGGTGCGCATCTCGCCCTTCGATCAAAACGCCCGGCGACACACTTCCTTTGCTTCACTTTTCGTCTATCCGGAAATCGATGAAGAAGTGGAAGTTGAGATTAACGACAAAGATTTACGCGTGGATACATATCGAGCTACGGGTGCGGGTGGTCAGCACATCAACACAACCGATTCCGCGGTGCGCATTACGCATTTGCCGTCCGGAATTGTGGTGCAGTGTCAGAACCAACGCTCGCAGCACCAGAACCGCGCGGTCGCGATGCAGGTTTTGCGTTCGCGTCTTTATGAACTTGAACTGGAAAAGCGTCGCGCCGAAACAAAGGAGCTGGAAGCAAACAGGCTGGACATTAGTTTCGGGTCGCAAATTCGGAATTACGTGCTCGCGCCTTATCGTCTGGTGAAAGACGCGCGCACAAAACTCGAACGCGGCGACGTCGATTCGGTGCTCGACGGCGACATCGATGATTTTATTAAGGAGTACCTTTTGTCGCGCCGCACGGCGTAGTAGCGCAAATTGTTAATTTGCGCGTGATAAATTATGGCAGCTATACCCTCAGATATTGAAGCGGAACCCGCGCAACGCAATACGCGCGTAAACGAGATCATTGCAATCGCTTTGATCGCGACGGCGTTACTGCTCGGGCTCTGCCTGGCTTCGTATAATCCAAATGATCCGTCGTGGAATGCTGCGGGAGAAAGCGGCGCGCACAATTGGATCGGCGCGGTTGGCGCAAACGTCGCGGCGGCATTCTTTCAAACGATCGGTCTCGCTGCGTATCTGCTTCCCTTCCTCTTGCTGGCGGCGGCCTGGCGTCGGTTCCGTTCACGTCGCATCAATGCGCCAGTTTCGCGCATCGCGGGCTTGGTCATTCTCGTTCTTTCATCCGCCGCTTTGCTTTCGCTCGCGAACTTCAAGCCGTTCTTTGATGCCAGCTACAATGCCGGCGGATTGGCCGGCGCGCTCGTCGCACGCCTGCTCGTCTCTGGCCTGAACACAATCGGCGCCACCATCTTGCTGACCGCGATCGCCGCCACCGGCGTTCTGCTCGCAACAAAGTTTTCCTTCGCAGGTTTCTACGCGAAGTTGTCTGAAACGATCAGCGAAAGATTTGCTGTCATTCGACTGATTCCCGAACGAATTCGCGCGTGGCGTCAAGCTCGCCGCGAACGTCGGCAGCAGAGAATCGAATTGAAGCGACAAGCCAAAGCGGAAGGCGCGGTCGCCACGACAGCGATCAATACCAGAGAAGCCGAGGCCGGCACTCAGATTCGATCGAGTGATCCTGAACTGGCTGAAGCTTTCGCCTCTTTCGCCGCCCAGACCAGCGCGCCGAAGACGATGTCCGCCGCGGCTGGCGTCGCTGCCGCACCCGTTAAGAAAGCCGGTTGGGCCACTCGCGGGCGCGCTTCGACTGAGACGGCCGAGTCAGCCATGGTCGAAGAGATGGTGCGCGAAGCTGCGGTCAAGCGAAAAACTGAAGCGCCCGCTGCTGGTTCGCTTCCATTCGATGGTCAAAGAAGAGTCTCAGCCAAGTCTGCGGCATCGGACTATCAATTGCCCTCGGTCGAACTCTTGAACGAGCCGCAGATGCGCAGTGAGCAGGCTGATGATGAATTGCTTGGCATGGCAACCAAGCTGGCCGAGAAGTGCCGCGAGTTCAACGTTACCGGTCAAATTAAATTCATCTGCCCTGGCCCGGTCGTGACCACTTATGAATTCAAACCCGATCCCGGTGTGAAGTATTCGCGCGTCACTGGCCTGGTAGACGATCTCTGTCTCGCCCTAAAAGCTGAATCAATTCGCATCGATCGCATGCCGGGCAAACCGCACGTTGGCATCGAAGTTCCCAACCCGCGGCGCGAAACTATCTTTCTGCGCGAAGTCATCGAATCGCGCGCCTTCAAGGAATCGACATCGAAGCTCACCATCGCCGTCGGTAAGACGATTGACGGTCTGAACTACGTCAGCGATCTGGCAAAGATGCCCCACTTACTAATCGCGGGCACGACCGGGTCTGGAAAGTCAGTCGGTGTTAATTCGCTGTTGGTTTCGATTCTTTATCGCGCGCGGCCCGATGAAGTAAAAGTGATCCTGATCGATCCAAAGCGCCTCGAACTCGGCTTGTATGAAGATATTCCGCATCTGGCGACGCCAATCATCGTCGATCCGAAACCGGCGGCGCGGGCGCTGCGTTGGGCGGTAGGCGAAATGGAGCGACGTTACAAAGAACTGGCTGGCTGGGGCGTTCGCAACATAGACGGCTATAACGCGGAGCGCGAGCGCCGCAACACCGTCAAGGATTTCGACGAAAACGGCGAGCCCTGGACGCGCATGCCGTTCATCGTAATCATCATCGACGAACTCGCCGATTTGATGATGACCTCCGGCAACGAAGTCGAGGATTCCATCACCCGTCTCGCGCAAATGGCGCGCGCGGTTGGAATTCACCTCGTGCTCGCGACCCAGCGACCGTCGGTCGACGTGATTACCGGATTGATCAAGGCAAACTTCCCTTCTCGCATGTCTTATCGCGTTTCTTCCAAAGTCGATTCGCGCACGATTCTCGACACGAACGGCGCGGAACATCTGCTCGGCCGCGGCGACATGCTGTTTCTGCCACCGGGTTCCTCGCGTCTATTGCGCGTGCACGGCGCGTACGTCGACGAAACCGAAATCAACAAGATCGTCAGCCACGTCAAAGCCCAGTGGGAGCCGGATTACGACGAAACCATCACGCAATCCGACGAAGAAGCGATGGGTCTGGAAGATTTGGACGGCGAGCGCGATGAATTATTCGAAGACGCGCTGCGCATCTGCGTTGACATGAAGCGCGCTTCGACTTCCGTCCTGCAAAGGCGTTTGCGCATCGGCTACGGCCGCGCCGCAGCCCTGCTCGACCAGATGGAGCGCGAAGGCTTGATTGGCAAAGCCGACGGCGCCCGGCCTCGTCCCATACTGCAAAAAGCATTTGAGCTGATTGGCGATTGGGATGAACAGGAAGTTGAGGCTTGACGCTCAATCGCTGCAACACCATGGGCCGGCGTCTCCATGACTTCCACAACTTCTGTGAAAAAGTCTGTGGAGATCGCAGGTTTCGATGTTACAACTTTCTTACGCTGCAACACTTCCAGCAAATTGCACTCTGAAACGACATTTGATTGACTAACAGCATTGACGGGCTCCCGCGGCGGCTCGGCCGCAGCACAGTGCGGTAAGGCTGTGCCTTACCGGCAACGGCTTTTCGAAATCTGTCGGCGAGGCTAAGCCTCGCCGAAATGTTTTGTTAGAAGTATAACGGAAAGGCAGAGCCTTTCCGCACTGTGGTGCGGCAGAGCCGCTATTAGAGTTTCGCGTAGAACCGTTGATTTAGCGGGACGTCCAACTATAAACATTCCGCTCCTAAGGAGCTTCGGCCAGGAAGCGTCGCTAATTACTCGAATGACAACGTCCTCTTTACTCCGTCTCAATTCGCGGCCCCTCTTGTTTGCCCTGTTGTTAGTGACTCTAGGTCTATCTATCGCAGCTTGCACCAAACGATCGCGCAACGTTGCGCAATCGCTCGCCGCCCCAGCGCTAGCTTCATCAACTCAGCCGCAGCGAATCAATATCAACACCGCTTCAGCGAACGAATTGGAAGGGCTGCCGGGAATTGGTAAGGGCCTTGCTCAAAGAATCATTGAGCATCGCGAAAAGTACGGACCATTCCGCAGGCCGGAACACCTGATCATCGTCCGCGGCATCAGCGACAAGCGCTTTCAAGCATTGCGAGAGCTCATTAAGGTTGACTGATGCCGGAACTCTTGCAATTGCGCACGGCCACGCGAGAAATCTTCGATGAAACGCTGCGCGCCATCGATCCGCACACGGCTGTGCTTACCTCCGTTCGACGGAACGGCTCGCGAATAAACGTTCGAGAGATCTCAATCGACATTGGCAACCGCCATATTTATTCAATTGCGATCGGAAAGGCCGCTCCGAAGATGGCCGCGGCAATCGATGACCTCTTAGGTGAGTCGTTGACCTCCGGAGTTATAACGAGTAGCGCCGGGACATTATCTCAAGTCGAATTGTCGCCGCGCTGGCAGCAATTTTACGGCGGACATCCTCAACCTAACGATCAGAGTCTCGGCGCGGCAGAGGCCGTCTTCGATTTGTTAGATCGTGCGAATGAAGAAGGCGCACTTATCATCTTCCTCATCTCCGGCGGAGGTTCGGCAATGATCGAATGGCCGTCTAGCGACGACATCTCACTCGCTGATTTACGAACGGCAAACAAAGTTTTAGTGAATTGCGGCGCCTCGATCGCGGAAATCAATTCTGTCCGCCGCGCGTTTTCCGCAGTGAAAGGCGGGCGTTTAGCCGCGCGCGTGCCGAACAGCGACCAAGTTACATTGATCGTTTCCGATGTCCCGAAAGGTCAGGAATGGAGCGTCGCGTCCGGGCCGACCATTCTCCCACCAAAAGACGCGCCAGACGCTCGCGCAGTGATCGACAAGCACGAGCTGCGCGATCAATTACCGAAGTCGATCGTCCGAGTCGTTGAATCTGAAGCAGATGCGGCGGCAGAAAATTCGCCACAAGTCGGTCCTTATTTCGTTTTGCTCGACAACGAAGCGGTGCTTGCAGTTGCCGCTGAGGCTGCGAAACAACGAGGTTTCATTCCAGAGATCGTCGCAGACATCTCTGATCAACCAATCGAGGACGGCTGCGACTTGCTGCTGAGCCGATTAGCACAGTTGCGAGCGAAACATCGCGGCAGCGGTAAGTCTATTTGTTTGATTTCAGGCGGCGAGTTCGCCTGTCCGGTTCGAGGTGAAGGCATCGGCGGCAGAAATCTCGAGACAGCATTGCGTCTCGCCTGTACGACAAACTTGAGTTCGTCGCACACGGCCGCTCTCTTTGCGGGAACTGATGGCATTGATGGAAACAGTCCGGCGGCGGGCGCTATAGTCGACAGCACAACTTCTGATCGAGCAAGAAAAATCGGACTAGACGCGGACGATTTTCTGCGGCGCAGTGATTCGTATTCTTTCTTCATTGCCCTCGGCGACGTGGTTGCAACTGGCGCGACCGGCACCAACGCGCGCGACATTCGCCTTCTGATTTCCGAAGCAGATTAATCGCGCGACGGCGAATTACGTCTTGACTCGCGATCGTTCGCAGCTTATAAGACTCTAGCAATCAGGAGATCGAGTGGCAGCTCAACTTCAGGACACGGAAGCCTCAACTTTTCACGGCGCGAGCCTTTCATTCAACGATCTCGCAGATCGACTAAAAACCCTTACCTCAGTTCCCTCGCTGGTCGAAGTGTACGAGCTAGTCGAACGCACCACCATCGGCGAGGATGAAGTTCAGCCGTATCTTGGTTTCAAAGCCGGCAACTATTCGCGTCATCGCGTCATGAAGAACGAGTTTGTCGAGATGTTGGTGCTGTGTTGGAAGCCCGGACAACGCACGCCGATTCACGATCACAACGGATCGCACGGCGCGGTGTTTGTGCACGAAGGAATTTTGTGGGAGACGACTTTCGCATACGACACGGAAACCGGCCTGAATTATCAATCACATCGCGAGTTGCGCGACGGTGGATTGACGGGATCGGAAGTTCCCGACATCCATCAGCTCGGCAATCCTGATGTCAGCGGCCGCGACTTGATAACGATTCATATTTACGCGCCGCCATTGGGAGTTTTGAAGACCTACAAGCTCGGCAGCGCTACGATCGATCTTTACACACCTTCCGAACCAGATTTTGTCTAAGCCCTCTATCGAGATACGAAAGTATTCAGGTTAAGACTTTTCCCGTCGCTGACAATGCTGATCGTCCCGCTCTCGCCCGTCGTCATCACCTTCGCTCCGCTCGCGCGCCAACGCTCAACCACTTCTTTATTGGGATGACCAAAGATCGACGTGCGTCCGACAGAAATGATCGCAAGCGAAGGACGCGTCGCGGTAACAAACGCTTCAATAGAAGACGTTCGGCTGCCATGATGCGCGACCTTCACCACGTCTGCACGTAATTCTGCGGGCAGCTTTAACAGCGCCGCTTCGGTTTCTTTCTCGACATCCGCCATAAAGATAAGCGTCTTTTCACGATACCGAACGCGCACAACCAATCCGTCATTGTTGCGATAGGGCGCGTTCGCATCAGCAGAAGCCGGCGGCCAGACAACATCAATCGTGACGTTGCCGAAATGAAGCACGTCACCGGCGCCAACCTTCTCAATCGGGACACCTGCGTCCTTCATCGTCTCGGCGAACCGTGTGTACTCGTGATCATCTGAAGGCGTGCGCGCGACGATCGCGGCGCGCACTCTGAAATTTCGTGCTACATCATTCAGGCCGTCAATGTGATCCGCGTCGGCATGTGTCGGCAGAATGTAATCGACTCGATCGAGACCGCGCGACCAAAGGTATTCAGACACGACACTCTCACCGATACTGCGGGTGTCGCGCTCGAACGGCTTTTCTCCATCATCATCTGACTTGTTCCAATCGATGTTCGGGCGGCCACCGCCATCAATCATTAACGTCACTCCGTCGGGCATTGTTACCAAAGCGCAGTCTCCTTGCCCAACATCGAGAAAGTCGACATGGAGCTTGCCGTCGGTCAGGCCCGCCGTGAACGGGTGTAAGAGAATTATCGATAGCAAAAGACCGAAGGCGATCGCCGCGATCCTAGTGTGCGCGAGACTGGGACCTCTTCGGCGACCAACGATCACATCCGGTCGCAACGGATTCCATCGAGTGAGCGCGAAGCAAAGAAAGCCGAGCACAAGAAAATAAAGGACGTAAATCGCCGCGGACCAGCCGCGGTAATGCGGCAATCGAATCGCGGCAATGCCCAAACGATTGAAGGGATCGACTGCGTGAACCATCAGCCATTCAAGCTTTTCGGCTAACCACACGAAAGGCGTCGAGGCTGACGAACTGACTTGCGCGACGATGATGGCAAGCAACGCGACGAAGGCGACAAGCGCCATCGCTGCCCCGACAAAAATATTCAACAGCAGCGAGGCGAACGAGACTCGATGAAAATAGATGATCAGCGCGGGCAGCATACCGACTTGCACGCTCGCTGAAACAACAATCGTGGCTGTGACAAAGCGAAGAAGTCTCTGGGCCCGCCAGCGTTCGAGCGCCGCTGCTGCGGGCGTTTTGAAAAGACGAAAGCGAATGTTCGAGGCAGCCATTTCAGCCTTCCAGGCGCGTTCGCTCCAAAATAATCCTTCCGACAAGAGTCGAACCCGGCGCGAACAGATCGGCGGATAAGGAGTTTCGTGCGTCGGCCTCCAGGAACCTACGGCTTGCATTCGCGTCATGATCGGGACGGCGATAACAACGATTGAGATCACCGAAAGAAACGTAAGTTGAAAGGATGGATCAAATAGATCGTTAGGTCGCCAAACTAGCAGCACAAGAGCAGCGCCGGCAATTACGTTAAGCGAGTTAGCGCGCCGCCAAACTATCGGCGCAAATATTCCCAGACTGAACACCAACGCCGCTCGGATCACGGGCGCTTGGGCGCCGACAGCAATCGAATAGGCAAACAAAAACGAAACCACGCAAATGAATTGAACGATCCGATGGCGCGTGAGGCGTCTCATCAGCAGAAAGATCGCGCCCGCGATGAAGCTAATGTGCAATCCCGCAATCACCAGCACATGAAATGTTCCACCCGCTCGAAACCGATCCGCGACCTGGCGCGAGACTTTGTATCGATTGCCGAGCAGCACCGCTTCCAAAACGCCCGCGGTCTCAGGAGCGAATCGCGTATCGAATTGTTTTTCTAAACTCTCACGCCATTCGTATATCCAGGCGAGCGGCAGAAAGACTGTCGCATCATCAAGCCGCTCAATTAGCAGGGGACTCTTGATTACTCCGGTCGCGTCGAAGTCTTTGCGATCGAGATATTCAGTAAACGGCATCACTCCCGGATTGCGATAATCCTCGTCGCGATTCAAAACAGTCAGCACGCGAAGCCGCGCGCCGTGACGAAGTTCGAGTGCTTCGTACTTACTGCGAGTCTGTGCATCGGCGCAGTTCGCGAACAGCAAAACCGTACCCGTGGCGTCTCGTTCGCCGAATCTTGATCGAACGGCTTCTGCTCCCACCTGCAGATAGAACCCTTCCGGCGCGGATTCAGGCTGCCCCTGTACGACCGCGGTCAACTCAATTGGCTCATTCGCTGTGAGAGTCCCCCGCTCATACATTCGCGAAATGCGATTCGGTGCAACATTTCGATTTTCGATCAGCGAAAGAGTGAGACCAGTGAAGACGAATGCGACAACCAAGAGCATCGGCGCACCTGTAAGCTTTCGCTTTTGAACCAACCAAATGGATAGAACGACGAGGCCAGCGACGACCGACCCGCCGAAGACAAGAACTACTCGCGAGTAAAAGTTGATCTGGCTACCCAGCAGGATGCCGCCAGAAATCGACACAGCCAGAACAAGCAGCGGGCTTTGAAGGAATCGATGCTGTGAGAGCTCGGGCATGCTCTCTCGCTTAACCGATTTACGAGAACGCCTTTAATAGGCGCCCGAACATACCAAACGTAATGAGATAGTCAAGCGAGATGCGGATGCAAATATCTTGCAGTCCCCCGCACGACCGCGCCTGTTCACTTAAGCGCGGGTTGCGATGATCGTGGTAATGAAGAGACAGGCCACTCTAACTATCTCAATCACGCCGGCAGCATCCGGCGCTCGCTCCCGCGATTTTGACAAACGCGTCCAGACCGGTGACGCTTCCTTCATTCCACACCACAATGCGGAGCGTGTTCGTTCCGGGAACTAGCGCAGATCCGGTATATGTAGGCGGTCCCTTTGGCGCGCCACTGAAGTTATGGTTGCCGGTGGTGGCGTAGATTTGAGTGCTGTTAATGAAGACCTTGGCGCCATTGTCCGCATAGAAAGAGACGCTCAAGGCAGGCTTCAGACTACACACGCAGAATGCGTATTCGTAAGTGTAATAGCCAGCATCACTCCCGCGGTTAGGATCTACCGAGACCCAACTGGAACCCGTAATAGGACCAGCCCACCCCGAATACGGAGTGACGTTCACTGGAACTCGTGGCACGGTAACGCCTGGGCCGCTGACGAGCATCCAGCCAGGCTGCCCCGTGCCGGTTTGCAGACTTGAACACTGCGGAGTTTGAGCCGCGACACTGGCGGCAGTGATTAAACCAAGCGCTAAAACTAAAAATAGACGCGTCATGGAATCTCCTTTGAATGACTTCGAGTTTTAGCTCTCCCGGTAGATAAGGGTAAGACATCGCAAGGGAGTAAAACCTTGAGAGCTAGCTGACAATCAGCCTTGCTTTAGGTCGGGCTAAAGGCCTGGGAGGCTGAGGTCGAGTCCGGTAACCCGGATGCGATGCGCAAAAGAACTCTATCAGCCGCAACTGTATCCATCTGTGCGTTAACACACACATACAATTTGGACTTGGTTGTACGAGGTTAGTCTTTACGTTATGAACGAGGGAGGCTGTCGTTGCTCATTATCAAGTGGGTCACAGTCTCCACGTGATGCGTCTGCGGGAACATATCAAAGGCGACGATAGAGTCCAGCGAAAATCCGCCTGCGATTAGCTTCTTTAGATCACGCGCGAGCGTCGCCGGATCGCAAGATACATAACAGATTCGTTTTGGACTAAGTTGCAAGATTCCGCCAATAACTCGTGATTCAGCTCCGGTGCGCGGCGGATCGAGCAGAAGGAAATCAGCTGCCGGAGGCGCACCATATGAACCAATCCAGTCGCCCACATCGGCATTCGCGATCATGGCATTCGTCAATCCGGCGTTCGCGAGGTTTTGACGCGCACGCCTCGCCGCATTGCGATCGTCTTCGACGGCGATCACCGATCGGAACCTGCGAGCGAGCGGCAACGTGAAGAGGCCGACTCCAGAGTAAAGTTCGATTGCCGTCTCTCCGCTCGCGTCACCAATCGCTGTGTCGATCAAGCGGGGAAGAAGATCGACGTTAGTTTGGAAGAAATTTTCCGCGGTTAGAGAGTATGTTTCGTCGTGAATCGTACGACGCACATGACGCAGATTGCCCTCGCTCACGCTCGGGCTTCTGACACTCGGCGCGATCGAGACGCCATCATCGCCGGCAATCGCACGAAAGTAGCGGGCATCCTGCGGCAGCACATCGTCAGCCATTTGAACGCGGAGATTCTCAAGCGCCGCTTCCAACTCCGGCACGAGCACCGCGCATTCGGCCACGTCGCAAACGCGCCGTGAAGCACTCTCAAAGTAACCAAGCAGTTTTTGATCCGCATCGTATTGCCACTGAGCCCGCGCGCGATAATGCCACTCGTTTGGCGCGGCGATGATTTCAAGATTCGGGATGTCGATGCGAGCGATGCGATGCAGACAGTCTTTGACGATCTCTATCTTGGCGGCGAGTTGTGCCGGATAATTCAGTTGCTGAAAATCGCAACCACCACATCGACCAAAGTAAGGGCAGGGCGGCTCGACACGCGCTGGTGACGGTTCGAGTATCTCTTCGATTGACGCAAAGGTCACACTTCCCTTCACGCGATCGACACGAACTCTTAGGCGATCGCCTGGCGCGGACAGCGCCACCATCACGGTCTGACCGTCAGCGTGAGCGAGACCCAGACCGCCGGGCAGGATGCGTTCGATCAATACTTCGAATGCTTGTTCAAAGATGGCCGAGTTCGCATGCATTGGCGCAACTATCCATCGCCCGGGGCGCTCGCACTTCAAACTATTGCGGAATCGGCTACCAGAAAGTCTTCGTCAATCTGTGCGAGGCTCGGCGCAGCGCTTGAGACGTCGCACGCGGCTTCACTTTTCCGTGGCATAAGCTCCGATTCCGGAAGCAGGATGCCGAGGAAGTCACGCATGAGGCCTTCGTCCTCGGCCAGGTAAATCTCATTAATTTCCGTTACGGCTTTCCGGATGGCTCCCGAGGGAAGTCCTGAGATTCTGTCGACAAAAATCTTTGGGTGGTTCGTCTTCGCCAGTTGCTCACTTTCGCTTTGCAACTGTTCACGAAGCTTTTCCCCCGGACGCATTCCGCTAAAAATTATTTGAATATCCGTTTCCGGCTGCAAACCCGAACGCCGGATGACCTCCTTCGCCAGCTCGATGATTTTTACCGGCTGTCCCATGTCGAGAATGAGAATTTCTCCTCCTTCACCGATAGCGGCCGCCTGCAACACCAGACTGGCGGCTTCCGACGGGGTCATGAAATATCTCTCCATCTCGGGATGGGTGACCGTGACCGGACCACCTTTACTTATTTGTTCGCGAAAGATCGTAACGACTGAACCATTCGAACCGATCACGTTACCAAACCGCACTGCAAGAAATCGCGTCGAGAAGCTTTGATTCATCTCCTGAATAATCAACTCCGCGACTCGCTTAGTCGCTCCCATCACTGAAGAGGGTCTAACGGCCTTATCAGTGGAGATCAGCACGAAAGTTTCAGCTGCGAATTTGCCTGCCGCGTTTGCCAGTTCGAAGGTGCCAATGATGTTATTTTTCACCGCCTCTACAACATTTGTTTCCATTAAAGGCACGTGCTTATGCGCCGCGGCGTGAAAGACTATGTGGGGGGCGAAACTCCGGAAAATCGAATTCATTCGCCGTGCGTCGCAGATATCAGCAACCAGAGCCTTGGTCTTCGCGGCCGGGTAATTTGCCAGCAATTCTCTTTCGATGAGAAAGAGTCCGTGTTCAGTTCGGTCGAGGAGCAGCAACGTTTGCAGAGGGAATGCTGCGAGCTGCCTGGCGATCTCCGACCCAATTGAACCTCCCGCGCCGGTAACCAGCACAACCTTGTCTTTCAGGATTTGCTGCATGACTTCCTGATCAAGCTGCACCGTCGGCCGTCCAAGTAGCGCTTCGAAAGGGATGTCTCGATCATGTTTGCCGTTAGCCGCGACCGATGCCGGGATCCTGGTTTCCGTCACCGACGGCGACGCATCTGGCGCGGCGGGCCGTTGAGCTCCACCGGAATTAACCTGGTCCCTTTTGACGAGGCGAGGTCTTCGTTGTTGCGATCTTCTTTGAATGCCTTCGATGGTGGCGCAGACTCGCTCGAGGATTTCGCTTTCCATCTCAGACCACATCGGCAGACTCAGACACTCCCGCGCAAGCTTCTCTGTCACCGAAAGGTTGTGGCAAGCAAAACGACGATAAGCTGTCTGAAGGTGAATGGGCGGATTGTAGTAGCTGCGGCTGTCTATGTTTTCCGCGGCTAGCGCGATCATCAATTCGTCGCGGCTTAAGCCAAATTGATCCTTATCGACGGTAATACAAAAGTCTTTATAGGCGCTGCGATCACCGCTTCTCACTTGCTGAAATCCAATGCCCGGCAACTTGCCTAATTCTCTCTGATAAAAATCCGCGTAGGCAGTTCGGTTTTCGACGGCTGAACTCAACCGGCGCAGGCTCTCGATTCCGATGAGAGCGGAAATTTCCGGCAGGCGACCATTCAATCCAGGCGTGACAGTGTTGTACGCTCCGTCGTTACCGTATTCACGGGCGATCCGTAGACGCATAGCCAACTCATCGCAGTTGGTCGCGATAATTCCGCCTTCGCCTGCGATCACGAGCTTCGTAGGCGAGAGGCTGAACACCTGAACATCGCCTTGCGAACCGATCGGTTCATCCCGATATGTTGCGCCGAAGGCGTGAGCGGCATCCAAAATGAGTTTCAGATTGTATTGATTCGCAAGTTCTTGCAGTTCGACAATCGGTGCGGGATTCCCAAAATTGTGCACTGCAACGATTGCGCTGGTGCGCGTGGTGATGTGTTCAGCAATGGTTTCCGGGTCGATGTTCCGGGTGTGAAAATCCGATTCCACGAACACCGGTTTCACTCCCGCCCAGACCAACGCACTAGCGGTTGCCATGAACGTGAAGCTTGGGACAATTGCCTCTCCGTGGAGGTTCAACGCGCGGTAAGCAAGGGTCAACCCGGTCGTGCAGCTTGAAACTGCAATCGCGTGCTTGACCTGTAGATGTTCAGCCGCTGCTTTTTCGAATTCTGACAACCAGTGGCCTTTCGTCAACACGCCACTGGTTAGGATATTCGATAAGTTTTCCGAGAGTACCTCAAGACCGGTTACGAAGGGTCGGACAATAGGGATCTTTGGCAGTTTGCTCATGCAATCTCTCTAGATTTGATGGATCGGGCCGGCACTCCCACGGCGACTACATGGTCGGGAATATCGCGGATAACAGCGGCGCCACTTCCGACTATCGACCATGGGCCGACGCTTACACTCTGATTGATTGTTACGCCCATACTGATCCAGCAGCCCTCGCCGATCGATGCGTTCCCCGCAACGGACGAGCCCGGGGATATTACTGCATAGCTGCCGATCTTCACGTCGTGAGCAATCCAGGACATGCCATTAATCACAACATGATTTCCAACGTCGGTGTTTACGCTGACGAAAGCATACGGGAAGATCATTACGCCGTGACCGATTCTCGCGTGCGGTGAGATATGCGCGAGTGGCGAAATGGCATTGGCAAACGACAGGCCCAAACTCTCGGCGCGCTTGACCAGACGCTGGCGAGCTTCTGGTAGTCCAACCGCGCAGATGACTGATATCTTGTCATGCTCGGCTCTTTCAAGCCAGGACCAACCGCCCAAAACCGGCAGGCCCTCTATCTCTTTTCCATGCAAGGCCTCATCATCGTCAATAAATCCAAGAAGAACTAAATTGGGTGCTTGCGTTTGCTGGTGTCTCAGGATATCGGCGACTTCGCGACCGTGGCCGCCGGCGCCGACAATTACTATCTTTTTCATTTTGGGCTTATGATGATAGCGAAACCTGTTAGGTCTGACTACCCGCGACACCATAAACATTTACTTTCAGAATTGAAGAACCCTGAACAGCGAAGGCTGAAGATTTGTCACATGTGCGCCGCCCTGGAAGGCGCGACGTGGATGGTCGAGCAGCTACGCGAATTGCGCGAGCGTTTCGGTCACGACGTATATGCGTGCGTGATTCGTGAAGACTGTGATTTCGCAGATCGGCTGCGGGCGGCGGGAATCAAATGTTTTTCGCTGGAGTTTGGTTACCAAACTCTAAAGCAGATGGCGCTGATGCCGTTGACAATTATCAAGGTAGCGCGCTTGTTTCGGCGCGAACGTTTTGACGTTGTTCAGACTCATCTTATCGCCGCGATGATAGCTGGACGGATTGCAGGTTGGCTCGCTGATGTCCCGGTGCGGCTGGCGATGATCGCTTCGCCCTGGCATCTGGAAGCTCGGATTTCCCGCTACATAGATCGAGATACTGCGTGGATGGAATCGGGCCTGATTGCCTCTTGCGAACAAACCGCCAGGCTATACGAGCAGATGGGCATCGCTCCAGGAAAAATCTTTCTCATTTATTATGGGCCAGACGAGCGAAGATTTGATCCCAAAGGAACTCTGCCGATCGGTCTTCGGGAAGAATTCGGTTGGCCGGCGGAGACGCCGCTGGTCGCCCTGGTGGCATACTTCTACCCGGAAAATCCGAAGAGTGGATGGGTTCCTGAAACACTCTTCGATCGGGCTATCAAGGGCCACGAAGAGTTTGTTGGTGCGGCAGCAGTTGTCCTACGCGAATTCCCGAACGCCAGGTTCCTTTTAGTCGGTCGCGGGTTTAGTGAGCCTGGTGAAAATTTTCGACTAAAGATAGTAGAACGAGTCAATAGCTTAGGCCTCGAGAACGAGATCATTTTCACCGGTCATCGGTCCGATGTGAATCGGGTCTTGCGCGATGTCGATGTCACCGTGCAAGCGCCGCTTATCGAAAACCTGGGGGGCACGATCGAGGCTTTGCTGATGGAGCGACCGCTCGTTGCGACGCGAGTCGGTGGAATACCCGACAGTGTGCGAGATGGTGAAACCGGAATTCTCGTTGCACCCGGTGATCCAAACGATCTGGCTCGCGGAATTTTGCGGATGCTGCGCAATCCGCAAGAGGCCGAGCGCCTGGCGCGCAACGGTCGCAAGCTAATGCTCGAGCGATTTACGTTGACTCGTACAGTTGACGATCTTAATCAGCTTTACCAAACTCTTCGGACAAAGAAGACGCGGCACAGCTACAACCTCCTACTTTCATTCTATCGTCAGCTATTCGCGCTACCTGTTTACGCCTATCTCGGTTTCCGCGTGATCTTTGTTGAGTATATTGTGCGCCTATACGCGCCCATTTATATGCGTGTCTTTTATGCGAAAGCTATTGGGTATGGATCGATTTTACGCTGGAAATGTAGAGCCGCCGGATCGCGGGTGTACTGGAAAGGTATCGGGGCTGCGAGCTATTTGCGAAACTCTGTGTATGCCGCTTTGGGAATCACTCGTCGGAAGCCTGATGATTTGAAAGATCGATGACTGACCAACAATTCGAGTTAACCCGCGAAGCCTCAACCGGAAGTTTCGCTCTTGAACATTCGGCACCAGCCCTGGCGCCGCTGATCAAGATTCGGGCGCACCGGAAATCTCTACTTCTCGAAGCTAAAGAAGTCTGGGAACACCGTGAATTGCTTTTTCTTTTCGTTTGGCGGGACATGAAAGTCCGTTACAAACAGACAGCTCTCGGGATTGCCTGGGCCGTTCTCCAGCCGCTTTCACTTGCACTGGTCTTTGTCATCTTCTTTGGAATTGTGGTGCGCGTTCCCTCGAACGGAATTCCTTATCCGCTCTTTGCGTACACAGGTTTGCTGGCATGGTTGTTCTTCGCGCAAGCAGTCGGAACCGGCTGTCAGAGTTTGAGCGGACACGGGTCTCTAATTAATCAAATTTATTTTCCGCCTTTGATTTTGCCGCTCGCAAACATCTTTGTGAGGCTGATCGATTTTGTGGCGGCCGCCAGTGTGATTGCCGGCCTGATGTTCTATTACGGAATAGCACCGGGTTGGAGAATTCTGCTGGGTCCGTTTTTGGTTATTGAACTCGCGGTCCTGGCTTTCGGATTGAGCGCCGCTTTGGCTGCGTTGCATCTCAAATATCGAGACGTTGGTTCGTTACTACCGGTGATTCTTCAGATCTGGATGTTCTGCTCACCAATCGTCTACCCGGCGAGCTTGATCGGCGGCCACTGGCGACGGGTTTACATTCTGAATCCGCTCGTTGGGATACTGGAAAACTTTCGCGCGGTGTTATTCGGTTTGCCTTTGGATACGCTGGCGCTGCGCACTTCAATCGTAATGACGCTCGCGGTGACGGCCGTGTCGCTTTGGATCTTTTACATGATTTCAAAGGACGTGGCGGACGTTTACTAAGACGATGCCTCCAATTTTAGAAGTTAAGAATTTGAGCAAGTCATATTCGCTGAGGCGAGCCGCTTCGTCACTCCGCGAAGCGTTTCAGTTAATGCGCCCCGGACATTTCCACGTTGAACAGAAGCGGCCACAGGCTTTTTGGGCTTTACGCGATATTAGTTTTGAGGTTTCAAAAGGCGAGAGCGTGGGCTTCATCGGACGCAACGGCGCGGGAAAATCAACTCTGCTTAAGATACTCTCGCGGGTCACACAACCATCGGCCGGTGAAGCAAATATCTATGGCCGCACTGGCAGCCTGCTCGGAATCGGTGCTGGTTTTCATCCCGATTTCACCGGCCGGGAAAATGTTTTCCTCAATGGTGTCATGCTCGGAATGTCACACGGCGAGATCCGCCGTAACTTTGAAAAGATCGCCGCCTTTGCCGAACTTGAACGTTTCCTGGATACGCCGATCAAGTATTACTCGTCGGGTATGTACGTGCGGCTGGCGTTTGCGGTCGCCGCTCATTTTGAACCTGAAGTCCTGCTAATCGACGAAGTCCTGGGAGTAGGCGACGCAAGCTTTCAGAAAAAATGCTACGCCAAGCTTGAAGAAATTCGCCGTCGCGGATCGACTGTGCTGATCGTGAGTCATGACCTGCTCTCAGTCCAACGGTTTTGCGACCGCGCGATACTTCTGGAAGGTGGCAGCGTGCTCGACATGGGAAGACCCGACGCAGTTGTCGCCAAATACCTGGACGTCATTCAGCGAGACCAATGATACGAGAAATCAGTCGTTCCTCATGAACCCCTGATGCCTGCGCCAGAGGTGGCGGTGGAAATATTTGTACGCCGGGCTGTGAGCTATCAGTGTGTGATTACACTTTTGCGCTACAGAAAAAACAGGCTCAAGCGGGGCACGCCGAAGTGCTCGCGCAAGCGTTTGCGAAAAAGATTATCGCGCGTCTGCGCGAATGCGGCTTTGTCCATGTGACGCTTGTAGGGCTTGATCTGCGAATCCACTTCAGTGTCGATTAGTTTCAGCGTCTCGCCGTCAATTGCGCTTCGCATAGCGTCATCGAGCATGCGCTCGACCCCGGTAAGCGACTGCTCGAGTTTCCGCGTGTCAGGTTGTGCCGATGATCGATAATCTTCAGCAATCTCAGTCAGGAGTTTGGTCGCGCGCGCGAACGCTTCGCTCAGTTCATCCTGTCGCGATGCTCGTTGACTTGCGAGCCCGGTGAATTCTTCCAGCGATCCTTCCAGGTGCGCAATGACGGTCGCGCGTGGAAACGGAGAACTTGAATCCTGATCAGAGTCCGGCTGGTCGTCGTGGCTGCCGACGCGCGATTCCAACCACTCCGCGTATTGAGCCTCTACTTCCTCCTGGCAATACAAAAGTGTTTTGACCGTGCGCTTATGTTTCTTGGCGTCATACGAATCGAATGCATGCTGGATTCCGCGCAGGGCCACGTGCAGCGGCACTCCGCGTTCCTTCCAACTTTCGATCAAAGCCCAATCCATCGGACTAAGCATCAGGTGCTTGCCGCGACGGCGAATGAACGTGTCTTCGATTTCAGAGAAATAGGAGAAGTAATTCAAGCGTTATTTACCACAGAGGACACAGAGGAACTGAAGGAATCACTTTTGCCGTTCATACACGAGTCGCAATCCTTCCAACGTCAATGTTTCGTCAACCGCCTGGATGAACTCAGAGCCTTTCGCAATCAAAGGCGCAAGTCCGCCGGTGGCGATGATTTTTGGTGAACCGCCGAGTTCATCGATCATCTTGCGCAGAATTCCATCAACCAATCCGATGTAGCCGTGATAGAGGCCGGACTGCATCGCCCCGACTGTGGCCGATCCGATTACTTTCTGTGGATGTTTGATCTCGACGCGCGGTAATTTCGCAGCGCGTTCGAATAACGCGTCTGATGAAATTGTTATGCCCGGCGTAATTACGCCGCCGAGATACTCGCCGCTTGCATTGATCGCATCGAAGGTCGTAGCCGTGCCGAAATCAACAACAATGCACGGCGCGCCGTATTTCTGAATTGCCGCAACCGCATCGACAATTCGGTCAGCGCCGACGTCTGACGGTGGCTCATAAAGAATTGGCACGCCAGTGTCGATCGTGTGATCGATGAACAGCGGTGTCAGATGAAAATAAAGTTCAGCCGTTCGCTTGAGCGTGAAATTCAGCGGCGGGACCACCGAAGCGATCGCAATCGCATCGATTGATTTGAAATCGAGACCGGCAAGGGAAAACAAATTCCGCGCGTGCACTCCC